>JGI24891J29808_1000071_pt1 | contig 135587 bp, 112 predicted proteins | sample FreactcultuFSWF8_FD_29808 | JGI IMG/M metagenome (IMG submission 29808) | reverse complement strand
GGGGGGGGGGTCACTGTTTGTGAGATTTTCATACTGGTGAATTGCTATATCATCTTTATTGCTGTTTATTTTTGATGAGGAAGAGATTTTGGGACATCGGTAAAGGTGTTTGAACGTACGAGTGTCGGGAATCAGACTTCCAGGAATCGCTCGAGCAGATGGAAAGTAATAGAACAAGCGATCCCTCCTTGGGCTCTCCCAACTTTACAGAAACCACAATTTGTAAAAAAATGTACGATCCTTTTTCGGAAAGATCGAAACTCAGATTCATCGAGAGTGAAAGGCATTGCTGTAAGCCGTTACGATGATCTCAACAGGAGAGAGTGCTGTTTAGTACTATTAGTGTGGCCAACCTGGTTGTGGCATCACTGAGTGTGAATTTCCCATGTTAGCCAATCTCGCAGAACAAGAGGGAAGGGCGACATGTATATCAACATCGCGTCTTGCAAGAGCAGTGACTCCAAGACGGTTTGCTACCACCATGTTCAAGTCCTGAGATGGAGGTCGCCGCCCACTCCAACATATACATCAGGTGAGAGCGAACAATGCGTTGCTGGACCTGCTGTCAGCTCATGGATTGTGGAAGAATGCATGGTCAATCTTTTGGCGTCATGTACACTTGAAAGTTCTTTCTTCCATTCGTAGTATTACTTAAGAGGGTTGTTTGAAGAAGAGTGGAAACTGAACTAGCTAATACTTCCGACACACGTCTCTCTGATACAGCATCTCCCTCGCTCATGAGCACATCGATATCGTACTTCCTTCAGAAACCCGCTCGAACAGTTGTGATGCGAGTTGGAGGAAAGGAGACCCACACAGAGAGAGGGAAGGCAGGACCAAGTACCCACCATGCTCAAATAGAATACTTTCGGTTCGTTCCTGCCCGGTCCATTCCTTCCCATTCCAACACAGTCTCTCCTTTGCCCTTTCTCGACAGTTGTAAAAACACAATAGTTGCAAACAATGCATGCTGCTTCTTCCTCTTCCTCTTCATCCCCTCGTTGATTCTTTTCCTGCCGCCGATGCGTTGATAAAAACAGAATGTGCCTCCCCATGAGAAGGTATAAAGCGCCCCCAAAAAACAGGCAGTAATCAAATAACATAGAATCTTGTCTCGTGTCAGACTATCGTAGCCACTCATATCTGTGGCTGGTCGACTTCAGTGGTGTGTTGTGGTTAAATATATGAATCGATACCGTTCAACGAGTGGTAGTCGTCGTGGATGAGCTGAGTTGTGTGTGCACGCGATGTTGTGCGTGTGAGTGGTCTTATTAGACTTTCTTGAGCGGACGTTCGAGCTGATTCAGCAGATCATCCAGTTGGGACCAGTTCTCTGGAGCCATTGCAAACTTGCGGTGCTTGCGTGATTGACAGTGAGCGTCAAAGTCGTCGAACTTGTCTCTGCAGTTTTCACAATATCCAGCCTTCATCTCACGCTCTACGACCACCTTCTTGCGGACCTGTTGTGTACGACGGGATCGGCTTGTGTCCTCTTCGCCCTCTTCACGAATGTGTCCCAAAGTCTCTTGTGCCTTGCGCTTGGCTGCTCTAGGCGCTTGTTGACGATCACCGTTGATCGCTGCGCGCATGTCGGTAAGGTAGGATGATTGCAGTGGCTCGTTGGAGTTGACGCTTGCTCCTCTCTCCAATGCTCTGCGCTTCAGGGCGGTGATCTCTTTGCTTGCGCCAATGTTACGGGTTCCAGGTGCCGTCGAGGAGATGGTAGATGAAACGATTTGCGAACGAATAGCGGATGTGATGTTCGAAGGTTGAACTCCTGACGCGACAGGTTCTCCTCCAATGAATCGAGGTGCCCCTCTCATGTTGGCCTGAGTGCTGCCGAACAGTGCGGGCATGCTGCCAGTATCCATAGAGTTTTGCCTCTTGTTGGGAATATTCTTCGGAGGGTCCAGAGGCTTCACATGGTCATCGACGACTTCGGGCTTGTCCTGACGCTCTACAGGCTCCTTCGGCTGAGACGTCGTGGACTGGGATGGTCCTGTTCCAGCAGCAGCTCGACTGCGAGTGACGGGGATACCGGCGGCCAATTTGCGTTCCTTCTCTGCATCTGCAGCCTTCTGCTCTTCAGCCAGACGCAGCTTCTTGGTGTGCGATGGGTCTTCGACGAACGGACATCTTCCTATGGGGGTCAGACGGAACTGCGGCCACTTGCCCTCCTCCTTATGGGTGACCTTCGGATAGTCACGGACCATGACAGGACGAGTGCGTTCGTCCATATCGTGAACGTAAATGTAGTTTCCTCTGAACTGAACCGAGTCCTGAGCAGCGACAGCCAGGTCACGGTCGGCAGGGCCGATGACCTTTTCATTTCGCAGCAGTGTTTGCAAGTCTGCCTTCTCTCCTCTACGCAAAGTTGAGACGATGTGTCTTCTCTGATTAGGTTGCTCACCGGTATCAGTATCGAACATGGTTGTCATCATGCGCTGCAACTTCTCCAGAGCCCAAATCTTGATACCAAGCTCTCTAGCCTTGGACAAGACATCATTGCTTTGAACGCCGAGCTTGCGTGGCTCGACAGTCTGGAGACTGGAACGAAACGTGTCAGTGAGGGCAGCAAGATGATGTGGTAGGCAGAACAATACCTTTGGGCAGCGGAGGCTTGAGTACGACCTTGCAAACTGGCCTCGAGGAGATCAGCAGTCTTCTTCTGGGCGCCGGTCAGAGTAGAGTCTTGAGGACGATCAAGGAGAGAAGGGTCGATGGTCTTCAATGAAGTATGGTGAGAGTCATTCTTAGAGGTGCTATGACCATCCTCGAAACTTGTCGAGGCAAGTTCTGGAGGAATAGGTCGGGTCGTGACCACATGAGTGACAGAGCGCGAGAAGAACTTTTCCTCTTTCTATTACTTGAGGTCAGCATGGTGTAGTAGTCATGTGGAAAGAAGAGAAGCGTACGGCGCCAAGATATTGAATCTGTCTCGAGACCTTTGTTCGAACGTCATCAGACACACTTTCGAAGTAGAAGACGAACTGGGGGAAAGCCTTTCTATAGTGCCGTTGCCATTGACGAATGCTCTCGAGACTGTCTGCAGTTCTCTGTATAGGCTTCTGTGCAGATGGAGGCTTCCTGGCAGCAGCAAGTTTCCTCTCAAAGGCAGTCGGAGGGGCATTGCCAGGCTTCTTCAAGAACAATTGTGCATCCTTCTCTTGCTGAGCCAGGGATTGACGGATCAAGGAACGCGGTTGTTGGTTCTCATCGTGGTCGAGATCGAGGACTTGTTTTTTAAGAGGAGGCTGGCCGGCGTCACGCGGGTCTTGGGCTCTAGAGCGCTTGCCAGAGATGGGGTTGACGGTACGGAAGGGAGAGTTGACGGCATTTGAATTGTTGGCCAGCGGGAGCCGCTTGCTGGACATGTTTGAGAGGGCCGACAGGGTGGCCATGTAGTGGGTTTGCTGGTGGTGCTGTCTCTGTCTGTGGACGGCTTTGCACGCGACTCGGACGCGCTCACAGGCACATTCTAGCAGCGCTGTCGAGGTAACAAGAGAGAGGAGACTGGAAGATTAGTCGAGATAGTAGAGTCGAACACAGGAGAAGTGAAAGGAGCGAATATGGACTGGGAGCAGTTGCAAACGCGACGAGTCGAGATGGATGTGGATGTTTTGATGTGTGCATGCTCTTTCCCTGACTGATGAGAGCCTCCGAGCTTCGCGCGTTCGAGCGTCTGTATGCACAACTCACAACTCCCCGCACAACATGATACCCACCAATTCAACCTCGATTCTTCTATTTCTTGCTCTATTGTCTCGTCCACATTCCTGATCATCGCTTGACAGCGGCCTCGATCTATTTCGACTTTATTTATCTGTCCCGACGCTCCTGCATCCTAGCATTGCACATGTCCACAACTTGCCTGTCAAAAGCCTATCTGTATGCAGCCCCGGCAACTACATCATTCTGCACTAATTAGTCTCCGCTTAGCGCGTTCCACTTCTTTTATTTTGTTGGTAAACATCCCCTAACGCCTGAGGGCCTCAATATCAACAACCTCCTTTACTGCCTCTGTTGTCAACACATAAGGATGTTCCTCTGTTATGCACACACTATCTTCGATCCGAATTGCCAATCCTTGGAAGTGCTTGGGCCACCTCTCGTCTTCTGGAACATAAATTCCCCTGCTTTGCGTTAGTGCTTGAATGCCTCATTCACTATTTTTACATTACTCACGGCTCGATCGTGATGCACTCTCCTGCAGTTAGCTTTCCGGTTCTTGGGTGTCCTGGGGCATCGTGAACATCCAGACCAATATAGTGCCCGACATGGTGAGGGAATAATGTCTCGAGAGCCTTTATACATTAGCGTTATGTTCGATGGAAGTTTCACCACCAGGGCACATACATTGCCTTCCATGTTGAAACCCAAAGACTTCAGTCCATCGCGCAACCCAGTTTCGGTGATGCGATGCAACTTGTCAAGCGAAAGATCAGCGTCCTCACGACAGAGCGATACCACGCTTCTCTGGACCTTGAGGATCATCTCATACAACTCTCTCTGCGGGTCTGTAAATTTGCCGTTGACTGGCCATGTGCGTGTAATGTCGGTAATATAGCCACCATATTCACCACCAGCGTCAACAAGCACGAGCTCGCCTTCCCTGCATTGATTGTCAGCCAAAGAATTACTGGCCTCGTATGCGTACGTACTTGAGGGTCTGGTCGTTGCGAGTGTAATGGATACTCAAACCATTCTAATGACTGTCAGTACTACACAAGCCTTGAGTAGTGATCGTGCCGTACCTTGCCACCAGCAACAACAGGCACATAGGCTGAGCCATCCAAGCCACCAATCTTGAATCCAGTGTCGAGCATAGTCCAAAGATCTTTCTCGGTGGAGATGGGTGTCTTCATAGTCTCCGTAAAAGCTCTTCCAGAAACCTGGCCGGCCTTTCTCATATTCAATATCTCTGCCTCGCTCTTCTTGACACGAAGATTGTTCATGATAGGTCTCAGTGGTCGAACGTTGTTTTTCTGGAGGAGCTTGCCAAATCCCTCTGATGGGACCTGCTTCAAGCTAGAGAAATAACGCTTGAAAGCAGACTTGGTGGCAGTACCGAGTAGATCGGTGTAGACTTCCTTTGCGCGTCCGATGATATCTGGGAGAACAGCATGGCATCGGTTGATGTCGCCCGCCTGTGAAAAGGTCAACTCGATTCCGAAGCGTATGGATCTCAATCACATACCTCATCGGCGTTGAAAACGTCTAACGCAGCCTGAATTCCACTTCGGGCACCGTCCCATTGCTCGGCCTTGAGATCCTTGGGTCTGACGAAAAGGTGAAAAGTGTATTCAACGTCCGAATCACCCTTCTCTGAAGAAACATGAGCTAGCTGTCTTCTTGTATAACGGATTTGCGACCCACCCACCAATAACTGCCAGTGCTTCAGGCTCGTTGAAGCCTGCGTGATTATATTTCAGCGACCATCTCTTAACAGCGGACCAGTGGCATGTATGTACCGGTCAAGTAGAAGAAGTTCGGTTCTTGGTGAAACTCGTAAAAGACAGCACCGGAGCGGTATTTGATATCGGACGAGGCAAGGACGGCGATACTGTTCTTCGGGAGTGCTTTGGCGAGGTTTGCGCGACGGTGGTGATATTCGAGAGCAGAAATTCCGGGAGTCACTGGATTGGAGAGGAGTAAGCGTGGGTCCGTATAGAATTCCGATCAGCGGGAGGACATTACAATCTCCCGGCGCAATGAGATGTGGATGTGTCTCATGCAAAGGCTGGCCAAACTGCAGGTCGGCAGCCGAGACCATAGTACGGCGGTAGTGTAGAGGCAGACATGATGGTCGGGCAAGTGAGAGGACTGGTCGAGGCCTTGAAACGGCTCTCAGCAAGTTGCGACTGCTTCTCATGCTTGGTCTTGTCGTGTGTCAGTAGATGTCACGACTCGGGCCATGGTTTAAACTTAGATCGGCGACCCTGTCCACAAACTCGGAAAAAGCACAGGCCAAAGCTTATATTTCGAGATTGCGGGGACGAGCATCGGCAACAGATTCGGTCATACGTCACAGGATTTTGTGTCTCATTTGAGGCTTATCATCCCTCCCTCGCTCGTGCCTGCCTGATATATACTATGCCTTGAGAGAGCATCAACGGCTGCGACGGCGCTGAACATCTGTCGCATAATCAGTATCTTATACATCATCTCGCCAAAGTGTTGCCAGCACGTCTCAGAATGTCTTCGGACATTGAATCCTTTACTGCTCATCTGCAGTCCTCGAAACGCATCTTGGCTTTGCTCGGAGCTGGACTATCTGCTTCTTCTGGACTACCTACCTTCCGAGGCGCAGGAGGCTTGTGGAGGACTCATGATGCCACCTCTCTAGCGACACCCGAGGCTTTCAATGCCGACCCTGCTCTGGTCTGGCAGTTTTACAGCTATCGTCGTCACATGGCTCTCAAGGCTCAGCCAAACAGAGCCCATCTCGCTTTGGCCGAGTTGGCCAGGAAGAATCCAGCCTTCATGACGCTCAGTCAGAATGTCGACGGTAAGTCTACCTCTCTCACACAATCCACTCCCTGACCTGACAGCATGACCTAGGCCTCTCACAACGTGCGAAACATCCCTCAGACAAGCTTCAACTGCTCCATGGCAGTCTATTCAACGTCAAGTGCACCTCCTTCTATTGCTCATACCATGCCGAAAACTTTACCGACCCCATTGTACCCGCCCTCAAAATACCGCTAGACGAATCAGATCCCACCACTAAAGAAGCCCGTCACGCCGTCTCGGACGCTTTGCAAGCCAAACAGGAGCACAAAGAGTTGGACATATCAGACGCAAACATTCATCTACCCTCGGTGAAAATATCAGACCTGCCAAAATGTCCAGAATGTCACAAGGGCCTTTTGAGGCCTGGCGTTGTCTGGTTTGGAGAGGCTCTTCCAAGCAAGGTCATCAACACCGTGGATGACTTTATCGTCGACTCTGACAAGATTGACTTGATCATGGTGATTGGTACGAGTGCCAAAGTCTACCCAGCTGCTGGTTACGTTGACCGTGCGAGAGCCAAAGGAGCTCGAGTTGCGGTCATCAACGCAGATCGCGCAGACGCTCCCGCTGGTGGCATCTCAGATAGTGACTGGTTCTTCGAAGGCGACGCTGCCCAAATCGTCCCCGAGATATTGAAGAGCGTTATTGGTGAGATTGAGCAGCCTGCCGAGAGATTATAGAGGTACATTGCATGGCTATGATTGCATGAACACTTGAACGGCCTTCTTTTTGGAAATTATGAGGCATCGACACATTCTTGAACTACTCTTAATAGCAGGAGAGAATTGGGTATTCTTGGTGCAAATCCTCCGCTCGTTATGGCGAACTGCACGTCTCGAATAGCTTAGTTAGAGAGCACCTCATCCAACACTTTTACGAACTGCTTGATCTCGTCCTCTGTGTTGTAATGCACAAGACTGACTCTAACCACACCGTCCACAGGATCAAGGCCCATGACTTCCTGGACCAGACGGTTCGAGTAGAAAGCACCCCAGCGGAAACCGAAGTCACTCTTTGCCTCGACAGCGTCAACGATATCCTTGCTGCTACGCCCATCAACAGTCCAGCTGATGACTGGGACTCGCTTTGCAGCATCTGCGACAGGCTCGCCCCAGATCTTGACATCACTCCTCGAGTTGAGATAGTCGATCAGAATACCCTGCAGCTTCTCCTCATGACCGGAGATTGCGTCCCAAGGAATCTGAGACAGGTACTCGCATACTTTGGGGATGGAAGCAGTGAGTTCGTAGTTGGCAGCTGCGAGTCCGAGTTTATCTTCCAGCGTAGCAGAGCCCTTGAAATAATGGCCCAAGGTTTGCAGACTCGATTGGCTTGACTGCTTGGCGTAGAGCATGGCAATGTGAGGGCCATATACCTTGTACCATGAGAAACAATAGAAATCAACATCCAAGTCTCGCATATCGACTTGTCTGTGGGGTGCATATGCCACAGCGTCTACACACAGCAAAGCTCCAGGCACGGTATGCACCGTCTTGGCAATCTGCTTGATATCGCTGATAGTGCCGAGAATGTTGCTAGTGTGTGTGCAACAGACCAGTTTTGTCTTTTCGGAAAGCAAAGACTTGAGGACGGAAGGCTCGAGTTTGGGGTTTTGCTTGTCGGGAGCATCCCACCATTTGACGGTCAGGTTTCTCCATTCGGCCATTTGGAGCCATGATGCTACGTTTGCTTCGTGGTCGAGTTTGGAGAGGATGATCTCTGAGCCGGGTGTGAGGTGTTCGTACAGTGCCAAAGACAGGTTGCGGAACAGTTGAGTGGTTGAAGGTCCGAGTACTGTGCAGAGTCGATGTTAACAATTCCTATCTTTCTATGAACGGATCACTTCGGACTCACCAACTTCATCTGATGTGGCATTGATGTATTTGGCTACAGCATCCTTGCCTGCTGCAAACAAATTGGTTGACTTCTGAGCCACCGGGTACGAAGCACCCAGTTGCACGTTTGTACCAGACAGATACTCGGAGACACTGCCGTTGTTTCAGTACTACTCTGAGATGTTCTGATCGATATACTCACGAGTCAATCACCTCTTGAATGACCTGACTTCCACCAGCATTGTCAAAGTATACCTGCTTCTTATCCAAAGCGGGAAAGTGCTTGCGGAGAGCAGTGACATCGAATGTTTGAGCCATGATTCCGTATTATACCAATGTTATCAAATCAAACTTGTGGAAGAGAGTTGACCTCAAGTTTCGGATTCAATCTACAACTGTTATCACGTATGTCTGCCCAACGCCCTACGAACCACAGAATGACGATCATTGTTGTCCTCCTTCCTTATCAGCGGCAAAGCCTCGGTATCCTGCGGCATCTCGGCTATAGATGTCCCATGAGGGCGAACAGTTCAACCTCAATGCTGAATTGCTTTCTATAGAGTCGATCATACATATATCAACGTCAATGGACATAACAGCAAGAGATCTCAAGTTCCTGGCTCTTGGAGCCGTGGCCTCGGTTGGACTTACGACCATTTTAACCTCACAGTATTATGGCAACCTCCACCAACCTTGCCGGATCATCGACTCACCATTGCCCTATATTCGGAAGAACCTGACGAAGCAGCAACAGGATAGGCTTCCTTATGCTCCTGACGCTCTCGAGGGAGCGAGAGATGTTGCAACGCCATTTGGCAGCATACGAGTCTATGAATGGGGGCCAGAGGATGGCAGGAAGGTATTGCTCGTGCATGGGATTAGTACACCCTGTATAGCGCTAGTAGGACTCGCAGAAGAGCTAGTAGCGAAAGGTTGTCGAGTAATGTTGTTCGGTGAGTGCTGCTTTTCTACCCTTCGTCACTGTGTCCGAGACTGGGATGTCCCATTGGAGGGAAAAAGAGACACGTCGACCTTCAATCGCCTTCATACGACGTTGCAACGTACAGAGGACCATCATAAATGGCAAGGGCTTTCCAGGAAGGCTGCAGGGTCATTGTGAGATGTGTGTGTCAAGAGATCTGGAGTGTTATGGGTCTGAGCAGGGTCACCACATCAGCCAAGATGACATTGAAATAGGTCAAGCACCAGACGATTCACAGCCTCTATTCTACTCTCTAGCAGTTTACCAAAGACGCAATTCCTTTTGCGATATGCTTGTGAGGCATGTGCTAACTTCTCGAATATTCAGATCTCTTTGGACGAGGCTTCTCATCAACTCCTGATCCCACTTCCCAACCACAAGACATTCAGCTCTTCACAACTCAAATCCTGCTAGTCCTCTCATCGTCCCCAATCAGCTGGACAGGCGAAGACAACCGATTTAGTCTGATCGGATACTCTCTCGGCGGCGGTGTCGCTGCATCGTTTACCTCGTACTTTCCGAATCTGGTCGAGTCTCTCATCCTCATCGCCCCAGCAGGCCTCATGCGTCCCAACCACATCCACTGGACAAGCAGATTCCTCTACGGCGGCTTCCTTCCTGGCAAACTAGTCGAGCATCTGATCTGGCGACGTCTGGGTGGTGGCAGTTCTTCCACACCATCTCGGAGTAACGAAGACGATGGCAAGATCACGCCAACTCAAGCAGCAGACGAGGAAACACCATCCCACCCAGCACTGACCCGCGACTCCTCCGCCGCAATCTCCACACGCAGACCCTCCGTCAGTATAGCAGACGTCGTATCCTGGCAACTCACCCACCACGCGGGGTTCATCCCCTCCTTCATCTCAAGCATCCAGCACGCACCCGTCAGCAACCAACACTCATCCTGGAAAACCATAGCCACCAATCAATCATCCCCTTCTCCACAGCAACGTCTTTTGGAGAAGAAGGTATTGCTGCTGCTCGGCAGAGACGACAATGTAATCTTCGCAGACGAGATATCCGAGGATGCAAAGGCGGTGTTGGGGGATGCGGTTGACATATGCGTTTTAGACGGTGGCCACGAACTTCCCGTCACAGATGCCGATATCGTTGCCCAAACGATCGTCAGTTTCTGGAACCAGTAAAGCAGTAGAGGGAAGAATTGAAACCGCAGCGGTGAGAGAGGAAGCAAGCAACCAGCAGAGCAGGGAAAACTCTGCTCTTCCTCCACCTACCTTGCTGGTTTGATATGTATGTACAATATACAAGAGAAATGCTGTGTTCTAGACATGGCGGGATAGTTGCATGATCACAGTAGATATAGACGTGTATATGCAAGGTCGTACTCAAGTTATGACAGATACACGCGTATGTTCAGTGGAACCTAAACATGTGAAGTGCAACCAGATCCACCTCAGCCAAACCGGGTTTAAACGTGCATCGCATGGTCCTGTCGTGCACCATGTCATCCGTCCAGCCCGCATATTGCTTGTTGTTGAGATGCATGTGGTGATAACCTGGTTACATGAGGCAAGGGATAACAACAAACTACAGTCGGCACAAGAGATCCGCTGCACGTTTCTATCATGGCTTCAAGTCACACGCAGAAAAAAAATGATTTTCGGGTCACACAGGAAAGAGAATTTTTTTGAGAAAGATTTTTTTATTTGGTATTCGAAACACATCTGCTTTTTGTGTTATGGAAGAGCCTCTTTGGCCTTTTTTGTGGGTATGCAGAAGATGAGAAAAAAGAAAAAGAAAAAGAAAATAAGAGCGAACAACTTGGTATCCCCTTTCCTCCAGCAAAATTTGCAACTTGGTGTTTTTTGAAGCCTGCGTGGGCCAAAAAATAAAGGAAAGCAACAAAACACGGGTCGAAGCAAGACCCGTGTGAGGTATTCATCATTGTCGGGCAACTTTGAGTTTTTTTTCTCTGTGTTTTCTTGTAGTGGCAGACTTGGCTCTGCATGTGTTTGCGGCCGTCATAAGTATGTTCGAGGTAGTAATGTGCAGATGCTGACCATCGGGTGGTGATGGGCGATGAGAAAAGAAACGCTGGAAGTAAAGACTACTAATGTATGCGGAACGCTTGCAATGCAAAGAGAAAAGTCGAGGGTGCAATGAGACTGGCTGATACATGTTGTTACAGCAGAAGAACGTGAAGCGTCAAAAAATGCGCCGGTGACAGCTCATTGTGACGGGTATGATGTCGGGTAAGAGCTGTACGGGTATGATTGAACGTTCTGTGCGGAGTTCACGGTTGTGCAGGCATGAAGGCGGTGCATCAAGTTCTGGTTTACGTTGTAGGTTGGGTTGTCGTAGAAGTCCTTCTCCGGGGTTTCGGGAGGAGTAAGGACGCCGATGGGTACTGCAGCGTAGACATGCTTCTGAGGAGTTTGAGGGGTCATCATGGCACCAGACACCTGCTGGACATCCAGGGTAGACTGTGCAGGCGAGGGGTATGGTTGTTGTGATACGGTCTGCTGTGCTTGCATCATACTCTGGCGTTGCAAGAACTGCTCCAGAGTTGTGGCAACGTTTGAGAGGTGAGAGGACGAGTATTTGCGGAAGAGAGCCTGCGAAGGACGGGCGAGCTGGTTTGACAAGTCCATGACGACATTGGCGTCGTATGTAGCAGCCCACTCGGGTTGGTTTACTTGAGCGCGACCAAGAACGTAGCGGGAAAGAGCGAGCGATGACCTGGCCATGACTGAAGGCAGCACGGGGATAAAGTCCTTGTGGTAAAGAGCCATTTCTGAGATGTAGGTAGCCATGTTCTGTACTTCGGTGTCGGCCGAAGTCTCGCTGAGAGCAATCTCGAGAAAGCCAGTCACTGTGGGGTGGCCGACGATCCAGTTGAGGGTTTGCAAGACGTGCCATTCCATCTGTGTGAACATGTCGTCATCGTAGAGGGAGCAGCACATGGACTTCAATTCCTTGATGGTGGGCACGCGCTCCTTACGATCACCGTACTTGGCGGCAATGAGTAATGAGGCACAACCGACCAGCTGGTAGTGACGTTTGTAGACGACACGCTTCGAGCAGTATCTGTCAAGAAGGTTGACGGCAAGGAACAGAGTCTCGGGAAGGAGCTGGAAGGCATGATGTGCTTCGAGGAGGAAGTCGAGGAGGTAGGGACGCATGAACCATTGAATCTCGGTTTGGATCTCAATGGAGTTGATGTCCGGCATCGTCTCGGCCTACGAATAGTCAATACGTGCATCAAGAAGAAAAGTGAACGAAGATCTCACCTCCATGACCTCCATGTGGTCAAGCACATCGTTCAGGTACTCTTCACTCGTCAAGCGAGACAAGTCGGCCGCCATGTGTCTTTGTTGGACCTTGGACATTGCACGTGCTCTCTCTCGCTCAGCAGCTGCTCTGGCAAAGATGCCGTCTGTGTCGTCGTAGCTTTCAACAAAGAAGCTCTCGCAGTAGCCGTAGTTGGCTTGTGTCTTTGTGGAAGCCATGCTTGGGATGTGGAGTTGGTGATGATCGGTAGTCAATTCGCCAGGATTGACACGTGAGAATCTATTAATGAGTGAATGGTGTATGAACACTGGTTGGTGAGTGTGAAGACAGAAAAATGGAAAGTGTTGGTGGAAACGCAACAGAAGGACTGTAATTAGTTGGATGAGGGGTTGTTGTAGATGGTCCTAGAATGACTGATCTGACTGCCTTGAGAGGTCTGAAAGATGCAGGTAGAAGGAGTCTGCAAGAGAGCCTAGATGAATGAGCATGGGAAGAGGAGAGGTGACGCGACCTTGCAAGCCGAATATTGCACATACCTTGGAAAATGGGTGGCAGCGAGGCAATATGCTGAGAAGTGAATCCCTTGCGAATTGAGGCTCGAGTATCGACTTAAAATCGGAATGCCGTGGATGGTGCTAGCCCAATCTTACAGGCAGTAGAGAACGAACTAACGACTCTACCAATTCCAATGAGGGCGCGTCGAACTGGCTGGGCTTTGACAGGGAGTTCGCAGAGAGATCTGGGGAATGTCAGTCATTCCCGGGTCAATCATGAAAGGCACGTGCACTGCAAGGGACCGAAATATGATCATGAATTATGGAAGGAGGACTCACCAGAGAGTGTTGGGCTTCAAGAGAGCGACTTGGAAGAACGAGTCGAGTCGAAGGTTGTGTGCTGGAAGAGCTGTGATATTTCAAGATTAGTGAATGCTTCAAAGGTACGCCAGTCTTGACCAGTGATGCTAAGAAATAGAAGACAGCGTGCCAGTGACAGAGCTGGTCTGAAAAGAATTGGAAGGAGCCATCTGGGAATGAGACACGACTTCCAAGCCTGGCCCACATTCATCAAGAATGCAGGCGCCATCTCTTTCTGGAAACGTCCATGCCTTGAGAGCGACGGAACGTAAAACCCCACTTAAGGCCCATGTCGATGCAACACTGTTGAAGTGTTGATAACATGTCATGCTCCATTGTCTGAAATGGTATTGTTCCATCATATTCATGATGGTTATGGAAGAAGAAGAACAAGCAGAGAGACAGAACCGCCAAGGTACTTCATATGGCGGCTCTTGCTCTTGCTAACCCGGGGTAGGCTTCATCGATGACCATACCAAGACGAAGGGCATCATTGACATGTCGACGAGCAAGTGCGAGGTCTTTCTTTCCATTTTGGTCCGTTGCAGTGTCGAGTACGCATTGCACCATCAACAACACCCTTTGTGCTTCTTTCTTGTCTTTCTCTTCAGAACAGCCATCCATCTCTTTCTATCAGGTCCGTCACCCCGCACCGCGTTTCAGATTGATCGAAACCATTTCCGTCACTATCGGAGAAGGAGGGCAGAGAATAGGGGAGGTCAGACGAATAGTTCGAGCAATGCTCACTCACCTTTGACTGATCAAAACTCGAGTCGAAGTCGAAGCGAGATTGCACGCTGATAGAGATGGCAAGGCGAGGTGAATAGGCCGTCCACAGCTCTGCGTTCAACGAAGAGGAGAGGTCGGGGCGGCTTTGGGAGTTGAGGCTGAGGTTAGGCGGCAGCGACGGTGTAGTCGAGTCAAAGGGTTTGAAGGAGGCCTAATGTCGGATGGCGGTAGTCGAATGATGAGAGTCGACGAGCGTCTGGTCGAGGTCGAGGGTTATACGACGACGGGTGAGGAGATGAGGTAAGGTAAGGTAGGGTGAGTGAGAGGTAGCCGTTTGAAAGCGGTGGTGGCAGGAGTGAACCGTTTTCAAAGCTCCATCGGCAATCGAAGAGAGGCGGAGAGTGAGGGAGGGAGGAAGAGGAAGAGAAGAAGCAGAAACGACAACCTCGGACGAGTCGTAGCTGGCCGTCCTCGTATGCCTGTGCCTGGTGGAGATGTCCTCTCGGCCTCTGGCTGGCTTTCTCCCAAATCTTGGCTGAAGCCACTAACTACTCTAGCCGCTAACCATGAAGCGTCAATGCGTTCAGGAGATCAGCAACCGTGTTCACCGTTCCAAACACTGATGCTATCGTTACTCCTGGGTACGGAGACGTGTACGTGACAAGCAGCCGCACCAGTCCGCTTCTTTTTCTGAGCCATATCAACTCAGATCGCCTGACATGGAGACAACGCCCTTACTCGCAGTCTTTCTTTGATCTGCACATACAAAACACTCAGTTCGCTACGAACAACTGCAGCAAGCATTCGTCGTGTTGTATCACGTCAAATTGGGGCTGCTTAGCTGAATCTCGGCTTGAGCAACCGCCAAACATGCGACATGTGCCACTGACGGAACGTCGCGAAACACTCCATACCTACTTGTGATTTGTACGCGTTGCGCACAAGCTTTGAGCACGAGATATCAGCTTCCGCCCGACCTCCCGGCATGCCCATCCATCCACCAATAGAGGCGCCAAATCTGCATCATTGAACTCCTTTTCCAACCCCAGAACCTTGAAACCAACCATGTCAACTGCACATCTACCCCGGTTTAGAGCCTCGTCTCCTGCCTTTCACCCAACCAGCATATGCAACCACTTTAACGCCGTTGAATCTTCCGTCCAATACGCGATTCCCTATCGCGCTCCGCCGCGTCCTACGCCGCGATTTCGATATCCAGTTTCATAAGCTGCTTCGCTGTTCATACGTGCGCAGCATGCCCAACCCCTTTCTCACTGCAGATGACATACTTTATATGAAGGCGATGCAAAGCGATCGCTATTGTGCTGCTAATGTCCGGGAAATTGAGTTATGTCGCTCGCACCGCTCATTTTCCCGGAACAATCAAATGCAATATCGAATAATCCTTCAATAACTCTCAGTATGAGTCGTCGGTTGGCATCCCCGCCGGATCAAGTCTGTTGTGCGAGACGTAGCAAACATTTGTTCCGTGCCCTGATAAATCGATCATTTGGGCATAACGATGCAGATATATATACAGTATATGCAGATGGCCGGCCGAGAAACGTCGATCCCGCGACTCAATGAGTTCTCAACAACGACTGAAAAGTATATATCGGTGAGCCTTCCTGGCATCTGTCGCGTGTGCACAGATACAATATCTCAAGTCTGTCAACCTCGTTTGGCAAGAACTCGGATCATACAGATAGTCATGACATACCCTTGCAAGTTCTGCAGATTTTGCTAATCCTCGTTGTCGTGCTATGCACGGTGGCCTCGATTGACTCGGCGGAGCGAAGCCGTACGACGAGGCTTTCGCGAAGTTTTACAACTACCTGCAGCGTGCAGATACGGATGACATATCACCGTTGACATTGCCTTGTCAGGTTGTCCTTGCTTTGAACTTTGAGCTGATCGCTCCACCATTAAAAGTCTGGGTTGGTATATGTGGACGCATATGCTTTTGTGAGGGACAACTGTTTTACCTTCACATGCATTCGAAACTGCATCGTACATACATATGCCGTCATACAAAGGCGCTGAGCCGGACCACCTCAGAGGAAGTTTTGGCCGACGCCTTTTTTTTCTCTTGTGCTCCATGGCAACACATCCCGGCTATCCGTCTCAGCAGATCCACATTGAGGTGCTGCAACAAACTTCTCGTTCGATACCTGATAGCCCAGGGTTCGTCAAGACATTATCGACAACGAGAGAAAAAGAAAGGCCCAGAAACTATCAAAAAGCCACGAGCCATCGATAACGGTATGCTCTACACATATGCTGCAAGTTGCATCTGGCTGTGTTGTACCTGTACAAAAGATTCCCCACAAAAGGCTAAATGAGATATGCTTACATTAGGTGATTAGATCGGCATTGTCTGAACAAGCCTCGATCAATGCTTTTAATAAATCGGTATAACCACTCCATAGTTGAATTGAGCCTCCAACTATACAGTTTCACCAGTTATTTCATCGTCTTTTGAGACTGTCTTTTCAATCCTTTTCTCACATGTAAATGCATGTTGCTTTTTTCTACTCAGCATTTTACCACACACCCTCTGATCCTTTACCCCAATCTTGCCGTCGCAGCATCCTTGTTGACCACAGCAACCAAGTCGCGCGTCGCTTGGCCGTCTCCACATTCACCACCCGATCAGCGCTTGTGGACGGATACCCGCTGATAGTTCGAAGACATTCGAGAGACTTTCGATGAGCAGCAACGATAAGTTGGTAACTTCTCTCGCCATGCTGCCCCCGGATTGCGATGTGTGTCTGAGCTCGTTAGTAGCGAGGTATCACTGCGTATGTGTCCATATCAGACCTCGTGAGTCTTCCCTCGTTTCCCGTACCAACGCAACTAACGGAAGCGTTCCAATGTTTTTTCGGGCTTCACACATGATCACCAGCCAGCCGTCTTCAATAGACCTCGCCGGATATCTACTCCCACGGTATCAAGTACCTCCTCCTCCGCATTTTGAGGCTTACGAGTTATGTCAGGATTACAAGGACCGCTGGCGTGGAGACAACAGTGCAGCCTCGTTTCAAAAACGACTTCTTGACTTTTTGACGATTTCTAACGGCACACCCGCCATGCCATTTTTATGATGTCCCCGCATGCAAGATGATTTAATCCAAAAACGCGATATGGACGCGGGAAGACGCGACTCAATCTCGTCACCACTTTCAGCCATTCTTGGAATCTTGGAACGACTCGCTCTATCGACCAGGCCTCCCCTGAGAGGCTGAGAGGAGCTGCGCGGACGTTTGATGTTGGACCTGCGAGCCCTCATCATGAGACCACCAAGGGAAGCTAAAGTGGTTCCGCTGAGACGCGGCAGATCGTGAAGGTTTCGCGTTCGCGATGGAAACTCAATTACATTTCCCAATCCTGTGGGTTATCTCGGCTCAAATCAAGCTGCCGGTGCTTACGTTAGTCTCGATCCTCCTGAATCACATCATAGATATGTTGCAACAGGCAGGTGAAAAGGAGGGCTTTGTTGCAAACCAAACCGATTAATTGGGCTCGTGAGGCTTCGCAGCGGCCGTCTCAACCAAAAGAAGGCTTTCCTAGCTCTCAGCTGTGCAGACTCCGTGGAGAACTGCCTTTTCACGCATGAAATCAAGTTCCAACCGAAAGAGCCTTTGTGCCATTCATCAATGATATTCAAAGCCTAGCAGAGGGAATGGGAGAGACTTCATTTCGGAGAAAAGGTACGCAGTCAGCTTACGATAAACTGACAAGAGAACTACCAGGAAATCGCCTACGCACCCAAATGACCATACACGGCCCCTTCTGCACCGAACCAAGCACCCATCACATTGGGATCACCGAAAGGCATGACCTGACTGGCAATCATTCCAGCAATACCCTTCTCACGATCCACCCACCAGAACAAGTTTGCAATGCCGGCCCAGAAGGCAGTATTCTTGCCTCGGCCTGTGACTCCAGGCTCGATGGTCAACATGGCACTGAGGCACCAACCCTATACAGGCTGTCAGTATTTGATGCAAGCCATGCATGAGCAGAGGAACAACATACCTGTGGGACTTCGCCCTGAGGATACAAATCACCAAGCGGATTGGTGTGCTCTGGCTTTGCGTCAGGAATGCCTCGACGACCAAAGTCAGGCATCTGCGTAATCTGGTTCTCGAACATCTGCTTGACAGTCTCCGCCTTGAGAATTTGTTTCTTCGTCTTGGGACATGTGCCGTCGTTCAACAAGACGGCTAGCACCTTGATATATTCTGTCGGACGAGAGAAGAGACCAGCGCCGCCGCTGTTGAGGATCCTGCTTTGCTGCTCTTTGCTCTCAGCGACCAGAGGTGCGCGGTATACATGATCTCTTTCTGCAGCCTTCTGGCTACCTGGCCAGCGTTGGTGCATGGAAGCAAGGTTGGACTTCATCTCTTTGGTCGGGAACATGTTTGTGTCTTTGACACCCAGAGGCTCGAAGATGTTTTGCTGCATGTACTCGTTCAGAGTCGTGCCGGTTTGTCTTTCGAGTGCTATGCCCGCCCAGTCAATGTTGATTCCATACTCCCATCTACTGCCTGGTTGATTCACCAGCGGCATCTTCAGGACCTCGGCCGGGTCTCCAGAGAATACGTCGAAGCCAATGGGACGGCCGTAGTCTCTAAGTTTGGGGTTGAAGAACTCGTAGCCGAAGCCTGCGGTCTGGAAAGATGGTCAGATTGGGCATCGAGACAGAAGATAGCACACTTACATGCGATAGCAACATTCTTAATGTAATCTCAGCTTCCTTGTCCTCCAACTTTCCATCATCAGTCAATACTTTCACCTTCTCTAGTTCCGGACAGAGCTTGTATAGTTGCTTATGATCGTCGAGGTCCAGCTTGCCCTGCTCGACCAACTGCATGACCGCGATGGTAGCGATCATCTTGGTGCAGCTGGCAATCCAGAATGTTGTCTCCAGATCCATTGGCTCTTTTGTGTTCAGACCGCGGTTGCCGGATGCATTCGCCGTGATGAGATCGCCATCTTTGTTGATGGCTGCGAATACCAGGCCAGCGACACCAGTCTCAGCGTTGGAAGTTACGCCATCAAGAGTAGCCTGCACTGCCTTGTGCGTCTCCTCAGACTTGTAGCTCATCTTTGGTGTCAACGAACTTGCTTTGCAGGTTGAGAATATCGAGAGAGGTATGGCTAAAAGAGCTTGGGCTTGATTGATACGAGAAACAGCAGCGAATGGTATCCGGTATGAAGAACAAAGTCGGGCTTGTGGATCTCTCTGCTCTCCTTATCTCTGTCAGCTTAGCTGAGCTACCCCTCTTCAGCTTCATGAGGCTTGCCTGACCGGCCGAGGGCTTTCATGCTGTAGAGTTCACCCCGCATTTCTCCACGCAGGGTTATGGAAATAAGCTACGCGCTAACGACTGCACGAGCCAACGGATCCCCGGGATCTCGCTCCCTTGCTCCGAGCATCTGGTCGAGAAATCTTTGACAAATTGTACGAGATATGAGTTGTGTTACGAGATGAATTGTAATCGACTCAGCATAGTAGAGGCAAGTTCTGAGCGACCCTGTCACTCCAACGAACGTTTGAGCAGTAGTCTGACAGTCTGGATGGCCCACATCACCTCCAGGGTCCAGGCTGATGGCCTGATCTGCACATGTGAAGCTTCTTCTGGAAGTGTTCAGCCACAACTTGTCGCTAGAACTTAACAGCTCGAAAGACGACTCCAGAGCCAGCCAATCCCTGCAGTTCTTCTGGCTGCATATGACTACTACTCCAGCTTCGTGACCGTCAAATGATGTGTGATTGTATCTCAGCTGCTGACGTTGGCTAGAGTTGGTAAGCTTGCCATAGAGACTCTTTCTCAGCTCCAGACAAGACTGCTTACACCGCAACGTCAATGGCTGTCGACCCGAATTTTATAGTGATCGTCTTTCTAGACCTGATAAAGATTTCTTGAACAACGATCGATTGGTGGATCAACTAGTCTTTGCCCGTGCCTGCTTGAACTGCTTGAACTCTTTTAGTGCCGCCATCACCAAAGGTACTGCCATGGGACCGAGCAGAGGCACATAGACTGCGACCTTGTGCTCATCAGGGAAGTAGACCTGACCAACCATGGATGGTTCAAAGAAGGCTTGCTCCGCATGGGCTTCAGCGATTCGTGCATGCTCCAATGCAGTGTCGTATTGACCTTCATGAATATGGGAGCAGGCAGTTTCTAGATGGTGGATTGTCTTTTGTACCGAATCAGCCACATTGTCTGGAATAGCAATGCTGGTCAGCTTGAGCGTCAGCCTAGACAATGCTCCGAGAGTCGAAGATGCCGACAGAATAAGCGATGCTGCCCTCTCACGTGTGAGACTCGAAAGTCGTAGAGGGAGCGAAGATGGTGATTGCGGCAGACCAATCAGGGACTCCAGTTGTTCTGCGAAAATGCGCATCACCGGCTCGAGATCCTGTTTAGTGAGGGCAGTGTTGTTTCCTTGGGCTGTTGAAGGATTCAATATTTGAACACCGCCCCATTGAGGAATCAGCCAACTAGTCCCACCGGTCTCTTGGATCACCATAGGAGCTTGCTTGGGAGATGGAACGTAAGCAACAAAGTTGATGGTAGGTCCAACGCCGATGCTCGGACTAAGAGGCCACTCCGCTGCATTGATGAATGCACTCAAATCGGAACGCAGAAGTGTCCATTTCTTCGATGCCTCGTCATATTGAGGGCCGTGTAGTGAAGGAGAAAGAGATGCATACAGCTGCACTTGAGTGTCGACACTGAACTTGCTGACCGATGAGAAAGAGGCCAAGAAAGGGCCCAAGTACTCGTCTAGCGCTGCTTTAATGTCCCATGCGGAGGGTGATGCTGATCCGGTGAAGAGAGAGAATGTCAAATGGTAAGTCGAGGCATACTTGAAAGCACGGTTAGATCTTTTCCTGTAGTTCTCGATGATTGATGAGGAATCGATGCTTCCAGATGACTCATGATGAGTGGTCTGTCCTGTCAAAAGATAGTCAAGAGTGACCTGCTCCTCCGCAAACAGCTTCAGAAGTTCGTTCGCGATAAAGTCAGCCAGATTAGATACATCTGAGGGCTGAGTCGACGACAACGACCCGTGGTAGATGTCAAGGATGGGGTCAAAGAGCTGGACCTTGGCTAGGGGTTGAGTGTAGGATGTGTCAAGCACGAGATTGACCGTGGCAGCGACTTGACTGGTGATAGCCGAGGATGACAAAGGGTCAATATATGGCGCGTCTGCTGACTGATCTGCAGTACTGTGTCCCGATGTGATGACTCGCAAGCGGTGAATGGGAGACTTGTTCTGTTTGTCCAAGCCTCGCTGAACCTGTTGAGCAAGATCGATGGTAATTGCGGTATCAAGATGGCTAGCAGCAAGGACAAGATGCACAGGGAATTCGAGTTTACATGTCTTTTGATTGTTTAGTGGATGTTACAAGATAGACCGAAAGAGCGAGGCATACCTGACCTGAAGCCCAGGCATCCATCGACTCCAAGGGCAGTGCGGCGCGGGGCACAGTAGTCGTGGCGTACCAAATAGGCAGGCCTAGCAGACCTGCAATGGCCCAGAAGCAGAAAATGATCCATCTACGCGTCTTGATGCCATCAGGAGATTCTGGAGGTGGCTGTTTCCTTGACAAGGCGGCATGGACAACTCCTTCGGCAGGAGCGTCTTTCGCATCTATGCCAGCTTGTTGCGAGTCCATCTTTGCTCTTCAGGACAAGAAGACCTGGATGGACTGCTCGAAGAAAGGGGAACTTGGAAGCTTGATGAGGGGCGGCTACAAGAAGAGCTTGGCAGAAGCGGACCTCGAACGATAGATAGAAGATTTGATTGGCGCGCCGGTAAGCCACACACTGCAAGCACAGCCTCCAGGTACACGAAGTCGCCAACCAAGCCGCCGCGAGGTTCCGCTCCTCATATCTATTCTGGGTCTCTTTTCATATGCGCGCCGTTTGGCCTTTCGAACAAAGACCGACTTGTGTTTACTTCCTCACCGTCCGTGTGTTTGAACAACAAGCCAACTTCGATACCATCGACATCAGTCGCGTGTCAAAACTTGCGATCCCGCGGCCGTTGCGAGACTTCAGCCATTCCTAGCGTCATCGTTATTCACGTCGCTCCATCCTTAAGTCCGTGCGGCGTGTTGGGGTTGGTCTTGTGGACTGTCTGCACTTCTTATAATCGTTGCCCGCCAGCCCTTCCGGCATGCTGCGCATAGCATCAGACACGGTCGCCATGGCCAAGCGTGCACTCAAGACGACCGACGGGTCCGAGAAGACCAAAGCTGCAATCGTAGGTCCATGTTGAAGTGCGCTTGTTAATGCCTCACACATCTGACATGTTTGACAGGTCGTAGGCAGTGTTGGTGCCGCTCTCCTCTTCGGTATCATCCTTTTCTTCGTCCTACGGAGTATTCGACTACCCAAGGCCATTCGACAAGCCCAGGCCGACGCTCGCGCTCGTAGCCGTGCTCAAAACCCGCGCCGATCATGGATACAGACCATCTTGTCGCCATTCCGCCGTAATGAAAGCCAGCCTACCACTGCTGCTGCCAGAGAGATGACCCAGGACCCCGAAGCTGCTGTCAACAGGCATACGAGTATTCGTAGTATCGCCACTCTTCCCGCATATTCCGCCGTACCGCTTGAAAACGAGGGTGTTCTTGGTCGCGAAGGCGAAAGAGCAGGCATGGATACCGTCGTTGAGTTTCCAGAGACGAACGAAGAGGAAGAAGGCAGGCGAGAAGCCGAGATGGAGTCACTGTGGCAGATCCGTCAGGCACGCAGACAGGAGGCTGCTGAGAGAGAAGACCGTCGTCGCCGTCGTCGCGAAGCACGCGCCCGAGGTGATCTGGACGCCTTGAACGCTCTGCGACATGAGACTGCCCTCCGAGTTACTCTGGAACGTGCCAACGGTTCAAACTCAATGGTTGCTGAGCACAACGCCAGACCCAGAGAGAGACGAATTAGTGCTGTCTCTTACGGTGACCTTGGTGTTGCTCGTCACGACGGTTCTCGTGTACGAGCAAACTCTACAGAGTCAGACAGTAGGCCTCTGCTCAATGATGCATCCAATACAGGCACTGCTGCTCCTCTTAGGCCCTGGCTGTCACGCGGCTCTTTCTCCACCCATCATCGCATGGCATCTGCCACTTCCGTCCTCACCACCGATAGCGCCGACCCAGATGACAGTGACTTTGAAGTCATTTCTCTTCAACATACCTCCTCTCGTCCACGCTCTTCGCGCGCTCATTCTCGCGCCCACTCGATCAACTTGAGTCTTCGAAGAACGTCGACCTCTCAGCTTCCTCAGCTTCCTCGAGCTGATGCTGATCTGGGCGAGAGTCGTATACCCCTCCCTGAGCTGCCGCATTACGACACTATGGGCTTTGAAGAAGCCCCTCCTTACGAGGAGATCCATTCGTCGAGACCTTCACTTTCAAGGGCAAACAGTACTCGTCGAAGCGAGAACAGCAGCCCGCTGACCACTCTGCCCGAAATTGTCCGTCTCCCGAGCATTCGCATCAATGAGGCATCGCCAACCGAGTCTCCTCGCCAATTCAACTTCCCAGCCAACAGACCAACGACCGCCTCGACCATTGATGAAGAAACGACTTAACCACCATATATCACGACCTCTCCTCCTCATGCTTTTCCTGTTTTGGTTTTCCGTTTCGACATGACTTGCATGAATCTTTTCTATCTGGGTATTATGTAGAGACTGTCGAAGAATTGCATTCATCGCATTCACTAGCGCCGGCGTTAGGTGAATTTAGGCATACTTTCAAAAGTTGATACCAAGGCATAAATCACTACCACTTCTTTCTCTCTTCTCCGACCTCGCACTGTGAAGATCTACTCTCTGCCCTCATCTTAATTGCCTTTACCGCGTGTGCATGTGGTTTGAATGTGATTATCAACCCTAATGAAGAATATTTATGGTCTGTGCCCTTACCACGTGTTTGGATGCCTCGACGAGACTTGACCACTCGCTCGCGACTTCACTATTCCACCCTGATATGCCGTGTTGATATGCCTCCGCGACCTCTACGACTGCATATTGAAGCGGGCTAGAGACATGCAAATCGGTATCGGCAAACTCTAGCTTGCCCTACAGATATGGCGAATGAGCCCGCCCACGTGCTCCCTTTGTGGGCGAAATGGAAGGGATATAAAGAGTTGGGTGGTCGCGAGGATGAAGGGAGAAGGGTGTGTATTTCTCGTCTTGAGCTTTACAGTATGGCTTTTGCTGCAGCAGGTCTTCTCGCCTTGGGCGTTGTTGGAAGGTAAATTACTCTCTCTCTCCTCATTGCACCCTACGCACCTGTCGTTCTCTCTTACAACCTCACGAGCAACAATCAACACTTTGTACAAATTTTAAACTTTACTTGCTTTGATCTTGCAGCAAGGTCTGCTTGGTCGTAAATGAGTCTTGATCATATTGAGACGATCATACGGAATGTCTTGGATTCGAGATAGATGCTAACACAACACCAGCTCTTCAGCACTCCTCATCCCAAAACCTCAGGCATGCGATAGCGTCCAGAATGGATATCAGTGTCAGCCACAGATATCACATTTTTGGGGCCAATATTCGCCATACTTCTCAGTCCCATCTGAAATCCCTGCAGACGTTCCTTTGACTTGCTCTGTCACGTTTGCACAAATCTTGTCGAGACATGGATCTAGAGATCCTACGGCCTCCAAGACTGCAAAGTACAATTCGACCATCATCAAGATCCAGAAGAACGTCGCCAATTTCACCGGCAAATATGCATTCCTCGACGACTACGAGTACACACTAGGCGCCGATCAATTGACAGACTTTGGAAGACAACAGATGGAGAACTCGGGCATCAAGTACTACCAGCGATATGCGAATCTCGCTCGCAAGAGTGTCCCTTTCGTTCGTTCATCTAGCGAGGATCGTGTCGTGGAATCTGCAGAGAGATGGATTGATGGCTTCAATCAGACCAAAGCTGGAGACTGGTGGGCCAACAAGAATTACCCTTCCATCAACGTGGTCATCAGCGAGGCCGCTGGCAGCAACAACACGCTCAATCACGACCTCTGCAACAGCTTCGAAAACGGACCCGACTCCACCATCGCCGACGCCGCCCAAAAGACATGGGTCTCCGTCTTCGTCCCAGCCATCCAAAAGAGAATAAATACCGATCTCCCCGGAGCAAACCTTACCTCAACCGAAATAATCTACCTCATGGATCTCTGCCCATTCAACACCGTCGCTTCTCCCAACGGCACAATCTCCCCTTTCTGCTCTCTCTTCACAGAATCAGAATGGCACGATTACGGCTACTACGAATCGCTAAACAAATACTATGGCTATGGTGCCGGTAATCCTCTCGGTCCCACCCAAGGCATCGGTTTCACAAATGAACTCATCGCCCGTCTTACCAAAAAGCCAGTTCAGGATCACACCTCTACAAACTCCACTTTGGATTCCAACCCCACCACTTTCCCGCTCGATAGAGCTCTATATGCGGATTTCAGCCATGATAACGATATGACTGCTATCTTCTTCGCCATGGGATTATACAACAGCACTGCTCCCCTCTCCAACACGACGATCCAAACTGCACAGCAAAGCAACGGGTATTCAGCCGCTTACACCGTTCCCTTTGCGGCTAGAGCGTATATTGAGAAGTTGCAATGTTTGGGACGTAAAGAAGAGATGGTTCGGGTTATTGTCAACGATAGGGTTATTCCTTTGCAAGGGTGTGGTGCGGATTGGTTGGGTAGATGTGGGCTCGGTGCTTTTGTGGATAGTATGTCTTTTGCGAGGAGTGGAGGTGGTTGGGGTAGTTGTGCTACTTAGTTCGTTTAAAAAAAGGAAATTCACCTTTGTGAAAGATCGAGAAATGTTTGTTCTCTGAGGATTGCTACTCGGTAAAAGGTGAAGGTGGTTGCGCGTACGTATGTTTTCAGAGGCGGTCTTGCCCAAGACAAGTGCATTTACCATTTCACAATGGGGTGTTTGTGACATCCTGTGCTGGTCTGACATTATTGATCATGACGTGTCTTTATCCTCTTGATTCTTCTGTTCTCACGAGGGCGGAACCATCAGGAAGACACCGTAGTAGTCAACCCTGGTGCAGATAATATGGAAAGAGAGAAAGAGAGTAGATTTGGTAATATTCTCGGAAGGTCTTGCAAGGATGCGGAACCAAATAACTTATGATCTGGTATCTACGAGTATCATCTATCTATCTATCTATGCTGTATCTACGTATAAGACTATATTGCAATGCTGACAGTATCAATCAATAATTATTGCCGTCTCCGCAGTCTGACCAGGATAGACTCTCCGAGGTCTGAAGCGCCTCGGGGGTTCAGTGTCGCTGTCAGATTCTTCTGTATCAAGGTATCGCTCTCTCATGTCACCATCAGATTCCCAGGTATGACTGTCATGATCTCTGGGACCGTTGCCAGAATCTTCTGTACCGGTATCAGAATGTCCTGTATCGTCGTCAAAGTCGCCCGGCTCACTAGCATAGAATACAGGTGGATGGCTTCCATCGCTGTCAAATTCAGAATCCCTGTCAAGGCTGTCCCAATCGATCCTGGAGGGATGACCGTATGTCTCTTCAGGACTTTCGTCTATCACAGCGTACATGTTCAGATACGCAGTTGGATTCAACCTTCTGTGTCTCTTGTGGCCCATTCTGTACATCCAGCCCTCTTGCCGGCCCTTAAGACCATACACTATGATATGCTTGGGAGGGTTGTCCTGGTTGCTTTTTGCAATAAAGGGCCAGACGTCGCCCGCCGCCCTCTGAAATGATAGACTGGAGTAACAATCGGTCAAGTCCACTTCCAAGAGATCAAGCTTCAAGTAGTGAAGCAGCTCATTGCGTTGGACCCAGAACTCATACCGGGCATACTCGTACTGTTCGTTGAAGCGCACCCACTGCTCTCTCTCGGGGAGGTCGCCGAAGCCTGGGCTCCGTTTTATCTCTTCGGCTCTCCATGAACTGATTAGATTGGGCGTGATTTCAACGTCCCTGCTGTCGAAGGAGATATTCAGCTGCTTGAGATGTTTGAATACCATAGCCGAGACAGGCAAGTCGTATTGTTCTGGCCTATTAGGATTTGGAAGGTCCCAGAGCGGCCAGGCATGTGGCCATCGATCGCGTTTGCCATAGGCCAGAACGAATTTGTTTTTGGAGAAGAAGATGGGAGCGCTCTCCTCGAAGATTTGTTTGTTGACTCGGAGGAGCTGAAGCTCGGGGTGATCGTACTTGTCCATATCTTCACAACGCTGGTCATCCATCTTCGGGTATGGGAAGACCTTCCCCACAACGAGGAGGTTCTCGTAGATCATGTTTCTGATCTCTGTTGGTAGGTCCAGGAAGGGAAAGTATTGGCCTCGCGGTATTTTGTATGATCGAGGGTGCCTCTTGATGTCTTGCATTGAAAGCAAGGCGGAAATCCTCATAGGGTCGATGTGTAGGGGCACCCATCCTGGCCTTATTTCCTCCTCGTGCTCACTTTCTTCTCCATCTCCTTCTCTCTCTCTTTGTCTATCTCGTTCGCACTCCTTTTCACGTTGTTCAGCTGCCACCCTTATATTTTCTTCCAGTATGGCCGTTTCAATACGCTTGAGCTGGCCAGAGGTGAACTGCTTGGGCGTTTTGGGCTGTTGCATGTTGGCTTTGATGTCCACTTTTCCTGAGGAGGCTCCGGGAATACAGATGAACGAGAATCAAGATGGAAAGATAGAGGACATTGTTTGCGAAAGAAAATAGATGGCGAGTCATGAAGCTAGCCATCACCACTGCAACCGATATTCCATGCAGACGGCGATCATATGGACAAATTAGCCGAGCTATGAGCACCTACCTCGACTGCGCGAGAGAGAGAACTACATGGAGAGTTATATCATGGAGAGCTCAAGATTGGTGGGCTGGACAATTATTTGAAAGGGAACGGCTGGTGTTGGTGAATGAGATAGCCGTTGACAGAGGCGTTGGAGGATGAACAGGGTCCAAGAGTCAAGCGAGGGAAAGCTGCACATCGGGAAGGCGCGATCAAGACATGCATGATCAACAATTCTTCTCGCAATGGCAGCCTCACTCCAACCTTACCGCTCATAACTATCACCATGGACTATATCAGTGACACAATCAGTCGACCATTCATTAATCACACCACAGTCCAAGACAGCACCATGACGCATCCACCAGCATCGTCGTCGTCGTCCAACTCGATACCACCGTCGTCGTCCAGCTCGATTCCACCATCGTCGCAAATCCCAGGCCTCGACCTCATCTCAGCCGCCGAGTTCGATGCCGAAGTGGCAGTGAGAAGAGCAGCTTCCTCGTCCCAAGACGCTCCTTCCAGTAAACGTCCCAAACTCAACACGTCAGCAAGCTCGTCCTCATCGGCAGCTCCACGCGCACTTCTCCCTTCCAAACCTCGCGGCGACTGCACTGCCAAGGTCAACCATCTCTGCCAGACCCGCGCATTGCGTACCGACTATGACTTTGAGGAGGGTCCCCCGTACGCCTTTTCGGCCTCTCTCAGGCTGTTAGACGGCGACCAGGAAATACAGAGCTTTGAAGCGCCCGGCACATTTGGCAGTAAGAAAGCCGCCAAAGAGAAGGCTGCCGAGATGGCCTTGGCCTGGCTAGAGACGCAGCCTGTTCCTAAGAAGGCTCCGAAGGACAATGGCTTATTGCCGCTCACTGCTACAAAGATCGACATGGCTGAGAACTGGGTTGGTGTTTTGCATGGTAGGTCGTGCTGCCAAGTTTGCTTACTGTGACCCTCATCTTAGACATCACCAATCGTCCTTCGTCTTCTTTCCGACCTGCATGTCCACTTCGAACACAGAAGCTGCAATTGGCCACAAGGGCTTTGCTGGTTTCAACCACCGCATGACTCTTGAAGCCCAGATAATCATGTTCTCTCGACATGTGATCTGTGACAGGCAATTACAAGTTTGACGTGCAGGTCAGGAGGATCATGCAGGAAGTTCGGTGATGCTCTTTACACGCTATGCTGCCGCTGCTGTCCCACGATCATGTTTGAATCATGAACAATGTACAAAGCTCCTTACATGAGACATCTTGGCCAAAGGAGACGTGATGATTTTCAAACCACACGACCCGTGGCTTCTTGCCTTGTGATAGCTGTCCATGAATCAAACATGGTCGAAGGAAAGTGGTGACGGACGTTACTTCCTGTGCTTTGTATATTCCCACGTCAACATTTTAGAGTCGCACCTTCCACCAACAAAATTCTCGCATCCTTCCGTCTAATACAATGTCTAACAACATCACAGAATTCTGCCAGGCAGGCGGACGCGACCAACCAGAGTACTCTGTCTACGAACTCGGCCCCCAGCGCTTCGGTGCAACATGTTCTATCCTTGGCCAGACCCATCACGACCAGGATGCCGCATTTTCGAGTAAGAAGCTCGCAAAGACCGCCGCTGCTCGTGCCACTGTCTTTGCCCTGCGTGAAGAGGGAGTGTTGCGTAAACCTGCTCTACACACTCGTTCTGCACACGCCGTCGCTCCTGCTGTCCCGGCTTTTGGAACCCCGCTACCTGTTCCTTCGAAGATCGACCCTGCTGCCGCTGGCGCACCGCCTGTACAGCCTTCGCCATCCCCATCGCCCGCGGCATCTTCGCTCATACCTGCTCTCTGCACTGCGCTGAACATCGCACCGCCGACGTACAAGCTCACTCAGACTTCAGCCCTGACCCCTGACTTCTGGGACGGTGAGGCTCGCTTCGATCACGCCGCCGAGCCTTGCCTTCGTGGTGCAGTGGGAAGAGTGAACCGAGTGTATGGCAAGAAGAATGCCAAAGATCAGATCGTGGAGAAAGTACTGGTGATACTCCAGGGCGTCAAGGAGCAGAGAATGGCTGGATAGACTACAGACTATCCATACAACTCATTCTCTCAACATCATATTCACCCTCGAGACTCTTTCGTCAGAACAATACCCCGTCCTAACCGACAACTATTCTTCAAGATCAACCCAGCACGAGCAACCTGGCCTCCAACCCCCAAACCTCGGCTTCATATCCAAAACTTGCTCACCCATTACACAATCCCATCCCCTTGCCCCCCACCACCCAATCAACCAACCAACCCTTATATACTCTTTCTTTTCCACTCTTCCTGTCCCCAGCCAAGCAAGGGCCCCGCCTTCTCGCCTGGTGTGCTTTGGCCCACTTGGCTGGTCGCCGACATCCGACAAAGGGCGCCTGGCATGGGTTCGATCCCCACCACGCGCCTGAAGTTAATTAAGTAAATTGGACCGCCAGTTTCTTCCCACTCGTCGCGGACGGTGGTTTTCTTTTGCTATTTTTTGTGGTGAAGGAGAGGGTAGAAGGGGTAGGTAGAATGGTATTATGATTTCTTTTCTTTTTGAGATTGCTTGTGCTGCTCCCTGAGCGATTTTCATGGTGTATGTGTTATGTCTGTCGTTCTCTCTCCAGTTATGCATTTCCTCTCTTTCCTCGGCCGTGTTCCTCATGATCGCTCTTGCTCGGTTTGGATCGATGTAATCTCGCTGTTACAGTATAAAGCCCGCTCCACAAGAGAAGTCGCCCTGGTCATACTTTCCTTAACATGGTATGTGTGTTCTTTGGAAAAGCCTCGTTCTGGAAGATAAGACTGGCGGCGTTGGCGTAAGCTTCTTCGTCGACTCTTTACACCGACAAGCAGCAATTACCCGCTCCACGTACGTCCACTTCATATCCTTGTTCTCACAAGATGTTAAGAGAACAGGATGGGTAATCTAGTCTTTCAACCTTGAACTTGCTACAGTCTGGCTAACGAAAGAGAAGAACCTTTTCACAACGAACAAGCTGTCCGGTATGGTTCTGCTGATACGAAGTCGCAATGACCCGCTCTTTGTACCATCGAGGAAAAGATTTCAGATTGTGAGGGATGAAACTTTTCTTAGGAGACGAGACAATTGTCAAGATTAGTAAATTGTGCTCATCTTTTGACTGTTCTTGAGTTGAGCTTGGATGATTATTTCTGCTTGATACTCTGGGCCGAGCAACGTTCAATCGAAGGTGTTTCGGATGGGCAAATGTAAACGGTACTGGTCTGCTTGTGTGTCCGAAGCTGTCTACATCTTGGCTGATTGGCTGTCCCTTCTGTGATGTCCGGCCGCTTCCTGCCCCTACTGCTAGATGACGATCATCTCAGGCTGAGTCGGATCCTTGTCCTCTGTGTCCCAACCTATTTCATCCTCAATCATTGTCCTGATCTCATCGGCCTCTTTCTGTGTCACAAACCCGCTCAGAATCATCTTCGCGGAGGTTGGAACATTATCGAAGAGGAGTTCAACTGCCTTTGTGACCAAGCGTTGACCACACTTATAACAATCACAGGTTGCGAAAGACACTTCAAGGACCTCCAGGCTCAGAGCCTCCATGATTTTCTGACGGGACTGCCACGACGCAGTAAGTTTGGCCTCGATCCATCTGTTGGATAGCGCCCCGAATAGGAAGTCAACCGAATTATGGTCTCTAGCATCGAAGGAGATGCTCAAATGGCGAAGATGCTGATATGCGCTGGAAGAAACAGGGTTGTTCCAAAGTTCGAGTGGATCATGCCATGGCCATTCGTATGGACCCCCATAAGAAATGACAAAATTGTTGAGACCGAAGTACATCGGTGCAGATTCTCGGAATATTTGTCGGCAGACGAGGAATAGTTGTGTTTGAGGGGCACGGTATTCCTTGAAACATGCAATTCTGCGGTCCGCGAGTGCCTTGCGACGAGGGAACACTCTATGAGATCGAGAACACTGGCTTGTGTGGTTGATGTGATTGTTGTTGTAGAGTTCGAGAAGTGTAGCTGAGGTGGAAGAGCTTTCGTAGACGCCTTTCGACCAGACTGGGTGAGGTCGAGGCAGTGTTGTATCACTTTGGTAAAGTGAAGGCCAGTGAAGCTGATGTGATGGATGCTATTCGAGCTGTGTCAAACGACTGACACCTTCTGATGCGACGGCTGGTCTACTTGTGAAGCTGGGTGGTTTGCGCTGAATGTAGAAAGGTACGCAGTGTTTGGAATGAGCACAATGAAGTTTGGAACGACGATTGAGCTGAGTTCAACTTGGCTGAGGAAGGCACGATGCAGCTGACTTGCCCCTGCTTCAAGTCAGCTCAGGCCATTTACAGAACTACACACTCAAGCACGACATCGACGGGCAAGAATGGATAGGTAGTGAAATGGAATCTAATGATTTCAATTGACTGCTACTGGGCGCCCATCCCCAAATTTCACCCGTTGCCCCCTCTCCCTAAAGCAACGACCCAAGAAATACCATCGAGGAACCGTGCAAAGGAGAGAATAAAAGACTTGGGGGGTCAGAAAACAAGAAAATCGACTTGAGAGGAAAAAAGAAAAAAGAAAAAGAACCATCTCTCCTTGGCCCGCCCCCATGATCGAGTTCTGTTAGAAAGAGACAACACCTGGGTTTGACTGTTCTCATTTGCCATGATCACGTGATCCGCCATTTTCTTTAAAATGGGAGGAAATAGGTATGATTGACTGCGTTTACTCGGAAGCCTTGGTCTCCTCGGTGGCAGCGGGTGCCTCGGCGGATTCCTTGGCCTCAGGAGCAGCGTCACCCGAAGGCTCAGTCTCGGAAGAGGTCCAGAGGGTCTGTGATGGTTTGTTAGTAATTGACGAGAGAAATAGCGGTGCTTCAAGGAATACGTACCAGGTTGTCGCGAAGGAGCTGCATGATGAGGGTGGAGTCCTTGTAGCTCTCCTCGCTGAGGGTGTCGAGCTCGGCGATGGCATCGTCGAAGGCAGCCTTGGCGAGGTGGCAAGCCTTGTCGGGCGAGTTCAAGATCTCGTAGTAGAAGACGGAGAAGTTAAGAGCAAGCCCGAGACGGATGGGGTGGGTGGGGGCGAGGTCGGTCTGGGCAACCTCGGTGGCGTTCTGGTAAGCCTCGAGCGACTTGTCGGCGGAGGTCTTGCGCTTGTCACCGAGGGCGAACTCGGCGAGGTAACGGTGGTAGTCACCCTTCCTGTGAGGCGCATTAGTATTGCGACTGGACAGGACAGGTGCTCAGTGGTACGAACATCTTGTGGTAGAAGACCTTGGACTCGCCGCTCTGGGCAGAGGGGATGAGGTGCTTGTCAAGAACGGCAAGGATGTCCTCGCAGATCTGGGCGAGCTCGGCCTCGATCTTCTGACGGTACTCCTTGATCAGAGTAACCTGCTGCTCGTTGCCCTTGGACTCCTCCTTTTGCTCGATGGAGGTAACGATTCTCCAGGATGCACGGCGAGCACCAATGACGTTCTTGTAGGCGACGGAAAGGAGGTTTCTCTCCTCAACAGAGAGCTCCTGGTCGGCGGAAGCGACATTCTTCATGTTCTCGACCATCTCTGGACTGGAGTCAGCTTTGCGCATATTGTGGGACAGAGATCGTGAGCTTACCCTCGTAGCGCTCAGCCTGCTCGGCGAGCTTGGCCAGGTAGACAGAATCCTCGTAACCCATCTTGGATGTTGTGTGATGTGAAGTCTGATGAGACATGCTGTTAGCGTTTCTGATGGGGATGGAATTCATTGTCGAAGTGTGGTAAGGGTTGTGGGTCAAAAGCAGTGGTTAAGGTGAGAACGAGCGAGCCAGGGGCGGTGTGAAAGTAGATTGGCTTTGAAGTTGTTGAATGGCGGTGTTTTGTCGCAGGCAAACACAGTGACGGGTCGCAATTGACGAGAAAGCGCGATTAACACGTGCAGAATTGTTGTGACGGAAGTCGCGATGCTGGTGAAAGCTCTGAGGGCTCGGAGGTAGGCGGGTATTGCGATGAGCGCATCAACCGAAACAGCTGCTGGGAGCGCCTTCCTCTTTCCGCGCATCTTTATTGTCGCAAGATCGTCGGCGGTAGCTGCTGCAAGAGCTTGTGTTTCGCGGTATCTTTGTTTCTCGATGTGTTTGCCCAGCCACGCGTCCATTATACACTCTGACAGAAGGGGTGTCCGTATCCGCATGCATCAAGGCTCGCTCTATGTGTGTATGTGTGCAAGGTACAAAGGGTGGAGTGTCTTACCTTTTGGGAAAGTGCAAAGGTGTGGAAAGGGCGAGTTTTTTTGGCGAAAAGAGGTGAGGTGGTGCTGTTTGTGGAGGGAGCAGGTCGAGGGGCAGTTGTGATGGGCGAAGTTGGGGGAGGAGCGGTTGCCAACCAGCCGAAATGACGGAGCCAATCATCGCTGGAGAACTGGAACTTTCCACCTCTCAGGCGCCATCCCGCACAAACCAGGACACGTCTTTGTTCTCGATTGGGCTTGAATTGAAGGGAGCTATCTTGAATTAGGGTACATGTGTTGCTTGCTTGCTATCCTGTGAATCTCTGCCAACTTCCTCCTGTCACAACACGCGTCCTGACGGCTCCAATCGAGCTGCTGCCACAGCAAGACACGTCGATGAAGATCGACAGGGAAGAGCGTGCATTTTGTTTACAGACATGACACGACTTCTGCCTGACCCTTGACTCCAAGCTCAGGACTGAATAGATGAATCATGCCAAGTGCATCTTTCCTATCATTCTAATATCGTCTCCTGTCTTGTGGTGCGAGGTGATGGTCACGAGATGGATTTTGCTCCGTAGCCAGCCGTTGAGATCCACTTCTAGATCTGTCATGCGTCGTGCATTCTTCCAGGAGCTCAACACTCGACCAACTTCAGAGCAGACGATATGTGTTGGTACAAATGGCAAGTGTTTGATTGATGCTACACATGGACCAACGCCGTATTCCCTGTCGTATTCCGTTATCCCCTGAGCCTGTTGCCTGATCCGATGCCCCTGCGCAAGCTAAAAGCCAACACCATAAACGATGCCCAAAATATGTACATGCTCGAACAGCAATATCTACTCCTCATCAATCATAGCTCAATCCGAATCAAGAGCGAGAGTAACCAACTAATTAACCTCCATGCCCTCTTCCTCTTCTTCATCAGCAATTTCTTCCATGAGCCCACTTTCCGAGTTCATTCTCCTCTTTCTACCCTCAGGCCAATTGCTGAGAGTGCTCAGTCTTGCGCCTCCAAGAGCGCCGACAGCTTCCAGCTCATCTCCGCCTACCACTCTGCCTTCTGCATCGACTTCCTCACAAAGCTCAAGCATGGCAGCGCGCGACAATCGGCGGAAGCCTTCAGTACGCACTACACGACCCCAGTGTGTCATGCAAAAGCTGGCTGCACGTCGCTTGAGCCAAGATTCTTGCGCAACGCTGGCGCAGTCAAAGATGAGAGCAGCATGCTGAATGTCGAGCTCGCGAACCAATCGTGCAACGCACAGATGGTGCAGGCGTGGCATGTCATAGATGTTGCTCATGACAAGCATACCAGCAACGTCTTCGAGACTGGGTGACGGGGACGTGGAGTTCGTGATAGATGAGGGGGCGATAGAGTCGGTGTAGAGATAATAGAGGAAGGCACGCACCGCGGCGTATGGTTCTGGGATGTGCATCTTCTTTGTATGGAACTCGGACATCTGAGCACTATAGAGGCGAGCAAAGTGCGGCCATCGTGCTGAGAGAATGAATCGGTGTACATGGATAGGCTGAGATGCATTTGCAGGCTTCTCGTGAGACCTCACACTGTCACCATCATAGTCCTGGTCGTAGTCATCGTCCGGATTGGCCGTAATGATGAAGTCGGCTCCAGAGCCCTGCTCGGGAGCAACATCAAATGTGCGGGCAAGATCAGCGCCAATAGCGGAGAGATGCGATGAGACCCGGTTATCGGATGTGGGAGCCTGTTGAACGGATCTGGATTCTAGGGTGAGCTTGTTACCAAGGAGACCGAGCTTTCTGAGGTCGAGGTGGAGAACATCACTAAGATATTCCTCGGCGTCAGGAGCATTTCTAGGAAGCGAATTGGGACATCCGAGTAGCCACGCGTGCGTGCCATCAGAATCGAGACAACAGTAGTGCCAGCGGTAATTTGGGTTGAAGATGTCCTTTCCATCGGCCAGCTTCTGCCAACGTAGAGAGTCCAAATCGAAGGCTGACAAGCTTGTCTCTGAAGCAGACATGAGTGTTGCTGGAGTAACGAAGTCGAGCAGACAGGCGGAAGAGAAAACATGGAAATGGTACCCTACATTTTGAACGGGGAGGTTTGGATTTGAGATGAAACGGAGAGAGGAAATGGAGCCCGGGGCAATGGGAGGGTTGCGTTGGACCATGTAGCCGGGGTTTACCTGGACGCTGCTTGAATTTGCAGCGTATGCGCCGGTCGGGCCTGCCTGGGGAGTGATGGAAGTGGCAGAATACATGGAGGACCTAGACATGTCGTCACCAGGGTTGGCACCCTCGAAGGCAGGTATTCCCTTGAGGTCAAGCCACCAAATGTCGCTGGTACGCTCCATGTCTTCGGTCATGCCTCCCGAGACCCAGAGTCTGTCGCGCCAGATCCATGTTGAATGATCGTATCTGGGAACAAACTTCCAGGGTCGCGACCACGTCCAGGTCTTGAGGTCGAGATAGCAGATATCATCAAGTACAGCATTGTCATGGCCGGTCATTCCACCACTGACAAACAACTTGTCTTCATGAATCACAGCTGAGTGTCTGGCTCTTCCGCGTGGGGGAGTGCCTTGGACTTCGGGCGAGGTCCAATGAGCCGTCTTGAGGTCGAAGATAATAACGTCGGCCAGGTGAGAGCGGTGTTCATTCTCTCCTCCGAATACAAGAAGTTTCTCGTTCTGCCAGAGACACGCGGTATGGCCTGCTCCGGTCATCAGCACAAGCAAGGGGTGTCGTGACGGATTCAAGCTTACCCATTCGCACGCCTGGAATGTCTCCGTAGTTGTCAACTAGACTCCATTGCTTGGCCTGCAGATCCAGTCTGAGGACATGGTTGTAGACCTCATCCGTGTATTGGTCGAAGCCACCGAAGGCATAGATCTGATCGTTGCCGACGTATGTCACGGAAGCGTTGACGAGGCAGGCAGGTCTCTGACCAACGGTGGTCATGATGGTAGGCATATAGGTATCATGGTTGCGGCGACGCGACGAGTAGGTGCGGCTTGATCGGGGCGAGGTAGACATGACATAGGTGTTGTTCGAACCGGTAGATAAGCGTGAAGGGGTAAGGCCAGCCGAGAGGGGAAGATGGGAAGCCATATCGTCGTCGACTATTTCATTCCTGTTACTCGGGCTTCACTACTAGAAGCGCGCTGCTCCTGCGACCGGCACAAGAGATTTATGTCTCGTCGCAATGCACAAACAGATTGCTTTGTCGCAGTCCGGTCCTGAGACGCGGTCGCTTGTGATAGATTGAGACGGCAGTAAATTTAGAAGCGCAGTCCGTCGCCGTCGTCGTCCCTTCAACCAAAGCACGGCAGCAAACTTCGTTGCGTCGTCGGCCGTCTCGGCTTTAACCACCGACCACCTTTGTGACGACGCCAAGGGTCTGCGGTTGCTGTGCCAACTTTGTTTGCACTTGTAAGCAGACAGCCATAAAGGGCAGCCTTCCCTCTACCATCCTCTGAATTTCCTCACCTCATACTCCAATCCCAAGAACAGCATTACAAGTCATCCAAAGCTTCTCAGAAGCTACTCTTACTCTTCTCCTACCTCTCTACCATCCACGGCGACTGCAAGATATCTGCAACCATACTAACGGAGCTCTTAATTGAGACATCTGTACGCCTTCTCCTCACTCACCCTGTCCCTATCACTTATCTAACGGCTTTGCAGACAGGATCACACCCACATTAACAGCACACTACACACACATCGCCGCAGATATGGCAAGCCCTTCGGTAATGACGCCCATCAAGCGTCGTGATGGTCTCTTCTCCACCCGTTTCGCCGGTGGCCGCGCCCCCTTGACTCCTTCGCCTCAGACTCCTAAGCAGCACAACATTGTCCTTGACAACTCGGACTCAATCCACCGTGGCAACCTCTTCCCCCGCTTCTCACGCTCAATTTCAAAGACCAACGTCCGTGACTCGCCCAAGTCAAACATTGCCAGACATGTCTCGAACAACTCACCTCGCCGTCTCGAGCTTGGTGTCAGCGACTGGAACCTGACCGGCACTGGTCCCACAACCACCACCACCAAGGCCACTCCCTCAAGAACTCGCAACCTCAAGACTGTCAAGACTGGCAAGACCAAGATCAGTTACACCTCCGCCGACCGTTTCATCCCCAGCCGCACCAACTCTGATGCCATCACCAACTCTGGTGTCAACAAGATCGAGAAGAAGGAGCACTCTCGCTCAAAGTCCTCGGCCGAGTCTGTCCTCGCCGGTGCTGCCTCTGCTTCGTCTGCCTTTGACCTTGGCAGACGCTCGACTCACGACGATGAGATTGATGCTGCTCTCGGCCTCGATGGCCTGAACCTCGATGACGATGAGGAGGAGAAGAGCTACACCAAGCCTTCGCCCAAGACTGCCGCCTACCAGGACGAGATTGCAAAGGCCTGTGACATCTCGCTCGGCCAGAGAATCCTCGCTTTCAAGCCTGCCGCTCCCGAGTCTTCCAGACCCGTTGACCTGCGCTCGCAGTACAACCGTCCCCTCAAGCCCGCTGCCGCTGCCACCCAGTTCCGTCGCCGTGTCGCAACTGCCCCTGAGCGCGTTCTTGACGCCCCTGGCCTTGTCGATGACTACTACCTGAACCTTCTTGACTGGTCTTCTGGCAACCAGGTCGCCATTGGCCTTGAGCGTTCCGTCTACGTCTGGTCCGCCGAGTCTGGCGAGGTCAACTCTCTCTTCGAGTGCCCTGAGGACACCTACGTCTCATCTGTCAAGTGGAGCCAAGATGGTGCTTACGTCGCTGCTGGCCTCGCTACCGGTGAGGTCCAGATCTGGGACGTCGAGGAGGGCTCCAAGCTCCGCAGCATGTTCGGCCACGACACCCGCGTCGGCGTCATGGGCTGGAACAAGCACCTTCTCTCCACCGGTGCCCGCTCTGGTCTCGTCTACAACCACGACGTCCGCATTGCCCAGCACAAGGTCGCCGAGCTCGTCTCCCACACTGGTGAGGTTTGCGGTCTCGAGTGGCGCCCTGATGGTGCCCAATTGGCCACTGGTGGCAACGACAACCTCGTCAGCATCTGGGACGCTCGCTCCCTCAACGCACCCAAGTTCCAGAAGACCAACCACAAGGCTGCCGTCAAGGCTCTTGCTTGGTGCCCTTGGCAATCCAACCTCCTCGCTACCGGTGGTGGCTCTCACGACCGCATGATCCACTTCTGGAACACCACCTCCGGCGCTCGTACCAACAGCATCGACACTGGCAGCCAAGTCACCTCTCTCAAGTGGAGCACTTCCTACAAGGAGCTCGTCAGCTCTTCTGGCTTCCCCGACAACTCCCTCAGCATCTGGTCTTACCCGACCCTTGTCAAGAATGTCGAGATCCCCGCTCACGAGTCTCGTGTTCTCCACTCCTGCTTGTCTCCTGACGGTCAGATGCTCGCCACTGCCGCTGCTGATGAGTCGCTCAAGTTCTGGAAGGTCTTCGAGAAGAAGGCTGGTGCCTCTTCCGCTGGCGCTTCGGGTGCTGCCTCGGCCAAGGCATCTCTTACCAAGACCACCACCATCAGATAAATATCTGTTGTGCAGAGTCTGACAAGATCACGACCTTCTTCCTTTTCTCTATCTTGTAGGAACAAAAGGTCAGAGTAAGTTTTGGATATGCCTTGAGCTCTCGTCCGCACATCTTCTATTTTCGTATCAGGGCATCAAAACACACGACTGGAAATCATTGTTGGAGTTTGGGGACATGTTGTTTTAGAGTTATGTTTATTGTCATGCGAGTACGCCTGTTGGCGCTCATGTTTTAATTGAATGACTGAGGTCTACTATCATCATGAACCTGCAGACAAAATACTGAGTGACACGTACATGGACATGACGATGATGATTGAGAGAGTCCCTTGTTTGAAGTGGTGTTTAGATCGTCGAACCGGACTGACGGGTATTGGTATGGAGGATCCATGGACCATCTCCAGAGTCTTGGCGTTTTTGCTGAGTGCTCTTGGACGATGATGCGGATGTGGATGATGATGCTGGGGCAGCTCCATTTCTCCGCCGCTGTGCCCGCGTTTGGTCAAAGGCTGGCAAAAAGTCGATAACCCGGAGCCGAGTCTCGTCCCAATCCCTATCTATCTTCCACCATGTCGTGAGGTATACCTGAGTGCCTTGCCATGACAGTATGAGACCATGTTCCATCCCGACACGGTCATGGCGACGCTGCTTCCACGACTATTTTGTCACACACCTGCCGCAATCGTCGTTGCATCCGGACTCCAACCACAAGCTTCCTCGCGAAGTCGCCTCCCCTCAGGACAAGCCGACCGGTAGACAGCCCGCCATCCTCTCGGCCGCAAGACGCGACACCACCGTCGTGCGAATTCCTCTCAAATCTGCGAAACACCATTATGGAGCGACCTGTCTGCGAGGAGGCCGTCCGCGCAACGAGGACACCCATCAAGCCGGCACCATCGAGCTGCCAGCCTTTGCCAAACGACAGCCTGTGAGCTTGACCCGCGCGAATAAGCTATTACAAGAACAAGGTGCTGCTAGCGAGAGCGGCGACCCTCAAGTCTTCTACTTTGGAGTTTTCGACGGCCATGGCGGTGCTCAATGCGCTGAGTTCCTACGAGACCGACTGCATACCTACCTGGAAGACTCGGCCAACAAGTTCAAGATGCAGAGTAGTCTGCAAGAGCCGAAAGAGAGCGACGACGGACACAAGCAGGTTCTTGATCTGCAGCGCAATCTGGTCAATACATGGAAAGACTTTGTAGGCGGCTACTTCAGACGATTCCGTCCACAATACTTCGGCATTTTCAAGCCGTCGGCGAGCACAGATGAGCAAGGCACTGCTGTTAATTCCATTCAGGCCACGTTGATGTACTCGTTCCTACACGCCGATCTGGACTTTACCGCTGCCCAGGCTTCAAAACACACGCCCTCTTTGCAAGCCTCTACCGATGACCCAGTCATGAGCGATAGACCGCTCAATGATAACGACATTCTCTCTTCTCCCTCAAGGCCTGCCTCTCAGAACCTATCGAATGTTCTGAACCGTCCTATTGGAGGTCACACACGTTTCCAAGGCGGCTCCACTTGCTCAATAGCTCTCATCTCTACACCAACACCTACACCCTTCTGGAATCCCGCATCTCCGGCCACAATAGTAACAGCCCACTGCGGCGACACGCGCATCCTCCTCTGCCGTGTTAGCGATGGTAAAGCAGTACCGTTGACCACAAATCACCATCCCTCCGCCCCGGTCGAAGCAGCACGTCTCCGTCGTTTCGCCGCAACTTTTGTGACCGACAGCTTCGGTGAAGAGCGTATCTTGGGCCTAGCCAACACCAGGTCGTTTGGTGATATCAGCTCCAAACGCATAGGTGTTTCGGCGGAACCCGAGATCAGGACTACACATATGGATCCCAGCGAGTACAGCTTCTTGGTTCTTGTCTCCGACGGCGTAACAGTATCTCTGGAAGATCAAGAAATTGTAGATATTGTCAAGGAAGCCAAAACACCCGAATCAGCATCAAAGGAACTGGCAGCCTTTGCCACTGAAGTCGCAGGTGTCAGATCCGATAATGCCACAGCGGTAGTAGTACGTCTTGGTGGTTGGGAACGCAGAGTCGAAGGCGGTGGTGGTAGTATCGGTACCAAGGAAGTCAGAGATTGGAAGAAGGTGCAAGCTGAAGATCCAAGAGCGAGCAGGCAGTAAATTCAACTTGCTCTCCATTTTTCCTACCATCCTATATACTACTTCTCGTTGGGTTTGGAGTCCGGTCTTTGCATTTCAGCAACTCTGTTTTTGGAACCGGCGGCATTTGTTATCTTTCTTGTTGGTTACCCTATCGTATTAAGCACTTGCTGGCGTTTCTGGCAGTGACTTTCTTTTCGTGTCCGTTCTTCCTTACCATCGATTTCCATATAAGATATATTGAGATGAGTGTTATACCTTCTACTATGCTGGGAAGCTATGCCTGACCTTTCCAAGGCTCTACCACTTCTTGTTACCTCGGATCGTTCCTGCTTCGAGTGCTTGGATGTACCTTTCTTTTCTGCTTGGTCGCACCTTCTTCTTCTGCTCGAATGTGCCTTCCTCGTCGTTGGTCGTTCCTTCTTCATCCTTGACCGCTTCTTCCGTTTACGCTTTGCCTCTTTTGCTCCAATTGCTCCTTGCTCTTCTCCTGAACCACACCCTTCGTTGTTTGTTAGGTCGCCCTTGCTGTCTTGCCCATCCGTATCTTGTTTCTTCTGTTCGGCCATTATTGGTTCTTCTATATCCGATATAACGCATTATCTCTTTTGCTTGTATGTTGATGGTTATCCATGCATCCTGTTTCTTTCGCTCTTATACACATCAGAGCCGATGATCTCTTTGAGCCTGTTCACGAGCGTATTGCAATCCTAACACGTATATTCTCATTGCCAATGGCGAACGTCGTTTACACACCCCCTCTTTTGACCATCTACCTCGACGTGCAGTGATCGTGTATCCTGATATCCCAGTCTGAGCTATGACGTGATGTAGACGTGAGAAACGATCGATCCACATGGACGACTGAGTAAGATGGAAGGAACGATGTAGTGAAGTAGGAAGGAACGAAAGGAATGATCAAGCAAATTCGGAAGGAGCGATGGGGCGCAGACAAAGGAAGGCACAATCGGGTACACACACAGAAAAGACTAAGACACCCAGCAAAAATACAGTGCATTGAAACGAGGCTGTCTGTTGGTCTTGATACAAACGCATGACAGAGGCCTCGGAGGGAGATGAAGGTGACCAAGTCACATTTTATTAGCCATCACAAGCTATCAGATGGCGACATCTCTCTCAATCACAAGTCATTCCTAATCACAAGCGTCACAGTTCAATGAAAGAGTGCAAACTTTGGGAAGAACGTGATGTCTATAATCAATGTAGTAACATAACTTTGGGGGTATCGTGAAATTTTCGAGGGTGTTTGGGGGTTATTTGGGTTTTTCTAGGCACTAGCTTATTATCCTTCAAAGGTGTTGCCATGATTCTCCCTCGACAGAAGTTTCGGCCAATAGAAGTCTAGTCCTACCCTTACATGATGGTGCGTATACATGAGTCTTTCATTGGATAGGGGGTACGTGATGATGTGATGATAATGTTGGATGGAATTGGTGATGATGGGGAGAGTGATTATGGGGCGGTGTAATTGTGATATGGGATGGGAATTTGATCGTGCGTGAGCATGCAATCTCGTTCGACGTGTGTTGTGCACATCGTTGCTGTCATTTCTCCAAGCTTGGTCGTCTTCCTTTCCTTGCTCTGCTGCAATCTAAACGTGGCCCCTATTCTGCTGTGCAGTTGTTTGAGATATTGCGTTTGCCCGATTCGTGCGAAGCACCAGGCTGGAGCTTGATTGGAATGGGATCCGAATGTAGATGCTCTTCTCATCGCCGTCGTGCCGGGCTCTTTTCGAGAGTAGCTGATGCAGAAGGCTCGTTGGTGTTGCTCCAAGGACTATGAGTGTTCATGACCGACGTCCGGAGGTGGTGCTGGCTTGTCATCGTAAAGCTGTGTCTCCTATGACATTTGCACGTTGGCAGCTGCGGCTGTGAGGGCCCATGATTAGCAACGCTCTTGATCGAACTGCATGGTAGGGAATGACTTACCAGACTGGCGCTTAATCTGTTCGCGAGCCCAGCGGGCAGTGTCCTGAGTACGCTGAGAGTACTCCTTGTTGGCGCGAACCTCGCGGGCCATGCTAGTAACCCACTGTTGGCTAAAGAGTGGGCTGTACTCGCCGTTGGGGAACGTCTCAGACAGGTCACCAATGACACCCATGCTGGTACGAAGCAGAGCCTCGGAGCGGTGCGGGTCCTGGAAGATGATCTGCAAAAGGCTGAAGACAGACTCAACGTAAGGAGCCAACAATTGGCCTGTAGAGCTGTTAGCATTGTTGGATCAGTGGTAGACGAATTGTTTGCACTTACTCTTGCCAGCACTTCTCATGGCCATGAATGCACCGGACCAAGCATCCATAATGCCTTCGCGGAGAGTGACGACGTACTCGAGCATCTCGAACGAAGAGTCGGGTACAGAGATGGAGGCGGCCTGCTGCAAGACCTGGGCGACGACCGAGAGGTATGTCTCGAAGGCACCGCCGATTGCCTGGGCGATGTCACCAAAGCATTGGAGGATGGCGGGCTTGAATTGGTTGCCGAGCGTCGAGCTCTGTCAAAATTCGTCAGAAAAGTATTGAAACTCCGGATGATTCGCTAGACTTACGCGAAGGTCGTTAAGAAGGTTGTTCATCAGCGCATCGCAGTACGGCTGGATCTTCTCATTCAAGGCACGCGAGATGTCACTGACAAGACCAATGGCCATGGCACAGATGGCGGGCTCCTCCTGGTTGGCAAGGGCGGTGTACAGGAAGGGAGAGAAGGCCTCCATGTACTTGGCGAAGTCCTCCTCGACGGCGCCGGCGAGGGCACCAATAGCAGCGAAGATGGTGTCGGGAACGGAAGACTTGGGGCCTACGGTGTTGAGGAGCTGGAGCATGAGCTGCATGATGCGGTCGGCTTGAGGCTTGATCTCAGTCTCGAGACGCTGAATAATGGCAATAACAACGCTGGCCAAACTGGTCTGCATCTCCTCAAGCATGAGCTTGTCGTCGACACTGACAACCTGCTGGCTCATAGGGATGGTGCTCTCCAGACGCTCGAGGATGACGTTGGTAAGGTGTCCAACAATAGGGAGGGAGTCGTTGGCCGAGTTGGTGACAAAGGCGTTGAGGACCTCGTAAGCGGCAGTACGGAGCTGGTGGTCGGCATCGGTTCTGTAAGACACGTCAGTTAGATTATCCACTAGCATAATCGCAGTATATGCATACCTCTCGGTAACCTGCAGCAAGTGCTTGACGCTGTTCTCGAAGTGAGCCGACAGGGCATTTTCCTGGCATCCGGGCTCTCCGGCGAAGCGGTCGGCAAGGTTCATCAAAGCCCAGCAGCACGATGAAGCCATCTTGGGGTGGCTGGACAAACCATTGAAGAGCGAGCTGATCAAGGGCTGGAGGTGTGTAGCAGGGTCGATCGAGTCGGAGCATGTCTCGCAGATGCGGCCGAGGGCGTAGGCAACAGAGTCTCTGACCTGGATAACTGAGTCTTCCATCATGCCGATCATGACAGGAAGAGCCTGCTTGATCAGAGGGTCGAGGACCTTCTCATCAGGGCCCTCCATGATGGCACCGAAAGCAGAGACGGCGGCATCTCTGTAGTGCCAGTCCTCAGAGCGAAGGTGCTTCTCGACGAACGAGAGGACCGCGGGAACAATGACACCACCAACAGTCTGGGCCCAGAGCTGCAAACATTGGTAAGCAGCGCGGGAGATGTTGTACTCATCATCAGCGGCATCCTCGTCCTGCTTGGCGAGCAGCTCAAGGAGAACGGGCACAACTTCAGGGGTAGCGATGCGGGCAAAGTTGAAGTACTCGCGCATCTCTGTCGAGCCCTCGGCGGTGGCCTGTGTATTTGTTAGTTTTACTCACAAGTAGACATTGTAGGCACACGTACCTGAGAGTTGTCGTCCTCGATGGAGATTTCCTCCTCGCAGACAGTGCACCAGAACTCGACAGCGAGCTTGGCGACGTCCTCCTCGTCGTTCTTCATACCCTGGATGGTCAGGCCGAAGAGAGCCTTCTCCATATAGAAGCGCATCTTGTCGTAGTAGAGACCCATGATTCTGTTCAAGCAGCCGTATGCGCCCTGCTGGATGCGGTTGTCGTCGGCCTGAGTGGCCTCACAGATGACCTGCATAATGTAGTTGCGCTCGCCTTCGTTATCGAAGTTGGTGCGGACGAACTCGAGCGAGTCACCAAGAGCAGTGATGGCGGCATTTCTGACGTCGGGGTTGGCCTCTTCCTTTCTCGCGCCCTGGACAACAGCGGTGAGGATGGCGTTGGAGTGCTGGGAGAGACTATCTCTAAGATCCTGGTCCTCAGCTTCGCAGATGAAACCGATGGTGGTGAGCGATGCCTGCTTCTGGTGGTCGGCGCCCTCGCCAACGTTCTGCACCAGAGTGGGCATGAGCTCGGGCCATTGCTCGCGGGGAATCTCGATAGCGGCGATTGAGGCGATGAATTGAGCTGCTGACTGTCCAGATCTGGCATCATTTGACTTGAGTGTTTGAAGGGCGAGAGCCTTGATTGATTGCTTGGTGGCCGGGTCGACCTGGCTGAGCCATCGGTCTTGTACTTGGCGCAGGCGGGTGTATTCACGGGCGGAGAAGGAGTTTTTCAAAGCAAGACCTGCGGCCATGCGCACTTGGGGTTGTGCTTGCTCGTTGGCGAGTTCTTGTGACAGATGTGTGAGGTATCCAGACTGTTGTTCGAACGTCAGCACGTGCCCGTAGCGCTGTGAAAAGACTGTCAGATACGTACGAAGTTGGCCTCTGCGGCCTGGTTGAGCTGCTCTTCGGCAGCAGTTCTGACTTGGGTGTCTGTTGATTGTCAGCATCTTGTTGATGGCTTGTCGACGGCGGTCGGCGGCGTGGAGGAATGGACGTACCAGGCGACAGAGTCGCCGAAAGCAACGCTGAGGCATCCATGATTTGCGCAATTCGTGACGACTAGGAAGTGTGTAAGGGAAAGAATTAAACAGGCTGACCTGGCCTGACTACAAGAGCGTCCGGATAGAAGAGGAAGGAGTGTGTAGTTTGTAGGTCGTGGAGGAGGAAACGATGTTTAAGGGGAGCTGCTTTTCCTGGTTGACGGTCGGAATGAAAATCGCCGGCAGGTGCAAGTGGGACCCTTGGGACGACGAACAGCCCGCTTCAAAGTGTCTTCACTCTATTCTGCCACAACCCATCCACCATTGTTGCATTCCAATCACTCTTTGTATTCCCTGTTTTATTTCACAATACTCTGTCTACCAACATCAAGCCAAATCTAGCTTTCAATGTCCAAATACTCACTTCTTTCCACATCTGTTTGCTGCTCGTCCACACTACCTCGCACCTTTCGTAGAATGGGAAGGAACGCTGTCGTCACCGAGAAAGCCAAGAGAAAAATAAAGGAAACCTTTGCGACAACTTGACCTCTTTCCACAGAACATTTCAAGGATCTTGATATGATCATAGACAAATACACTATTCTACGACATGTCGCTCTCAAACCCTCCAACTTTCACCATCCAGGGTCTCTATACACTGCTGTTCCTGAGAAGTTTCACCCAACTGCTGTCGTCGTTGTGGGACCCCTCATGGAAGGGCTTGCAGTAAACAAACGCACAGGGCAGAGTAAACAGTCCGCCCTCAGGGCCACCACCATCATTAGCAATGAAATGCCATCACTCGGCCTTTTAGTACTCTGTTTTCACTCTGCTAGCATGCTTTCTAGAATGCCACTATGCGACAATTTTTCTTTTCTGCTGGTGGGGCTGCGAGTAAGTTGGGCGATAGTCCCGTGTTCGTCTCAGCCACTTTCTGTCGACTGGGCAATGGTTATGTCAAGAGGCACAGTGTAGTGCACTGTTTCGGACACCTTATACATGCTGCTATGCTGCTGTTCTACCCCTTTTCATAAACAATGTAGGTGCAGGAGCGCGGGAAAGCCACTAAAGTCGACCTCTCAGTCTGGCACGCCTTGCAAAACAGCCGTCAAAAGGCACGATGTTTTTGGTTTTGATGTAGTTGTTCAAAGAGATCATGGGAAGCGCTGCTCTCATGGACATGTACCTGAGTACGAAAATATCCTGCTTTTTGAAGCTACATGAGAAGCCATATCGCAAGCTTATCCTAACTGATGAGCTCAGTATCTAGAGGTTCACATGGTTGATCGTTGCTTCATTGCTATCTGCGAATGTGGTGATGGTTATAGTTATAGTACAGTTGACCGCTCCAGCTAACTAATGTAAGAATGACGGGCATGTCATCAAATCTGTCTTTCCATGTGACCTTTATCAAAGATCACAACCCTAACAATATGACATTTCCGGACCTACGGCCAAATTTCCCCAAGCGGCTTTTAAACCAGCGTTCCTTCTAAGCTTCGTCTGTCTCTTGCTTGATGTCCTGTTTCTCCCCCTCTTTCTTCAAGTTCTCCTTCACTGCGGCAGCGTAGTTCTCTGGCTCGGTATGCTCGTGCTCGGAGCCTGAATCAGCGGCGTCCGTGTGGTCGTCGTTGTTATCGGCGCCAGCAGTAGCCTGCTTGTTCTTGTTCTTCTTGTTCTTTCTCTTCTTTTGCTTCTTGGTTGGTGAGCCGGCTGCGCTAGCAGAGTCAGGGGCGCTGTCAGTGGTCTCCAGCTTCACACGCTCCTTCAGCTCATCAATGCTGTCGGCTGCCTCATCCTTGATTTGCTGCGGATCCTTCTTGGTGGGAGTCATCTTGCGCTCGAAGCTCTGGACGCGGTCACTAACGGGTCGGTTGGAGCGAGGAAGTTTGCCTTCCTTAAGGGCTTGGAGATCCTTCTTCAATTCGGCTTCGAAATCCTTGGCGGCACTACCGAGCTTCTTCTCAAGCTTCTTCTCGGTCGTCTTGAAGTCCTCTGGGAGATGGCCTAGCTTCTTCTCGAGTCTCTTCTCAGCGGCTGCAAAGTCTTCCGGGAGGTGGCTAAGCTTCTTCTCGACAGCCTTGCCAGCATGCTCAATTTCGCGGTTGGTTCCCTGTGCGGCTTCCTTGGTAGCGCGGCTAGCGGAGTGGCGCTTGCTTCTCGACTTGCTTGAGCCACTGCGGAAAACGTAGGCGCGGACGAAGAAACGAACGAAGAGGACAGTCAGGGGGAAGAGATAAAGAATGTTGAGCCAAACAGCAAAGCTTTGTCCAGTGGTGTCAAGGCAGTTGATGGTGGTGTAGTCGGTTCTGTAACGAGTCTCTTCGTGATACTTTTGGATTGCCTCCTTTGCCTGCTCCATGATGATGTTTCCCTGCTTGTCGCGAACGTTCTCGGCAACACCCTCGTCACCAGCAGCGCGAAGAAGAATACGGCGAAGGATGGCACCATAGGTCTCGGCAGGAACAGCCGAAACAACACTCGAGGCGGTCGCAGAAGCCTTTGCAGCGGCAGAAGAGATGGGGTGGAAGATGCTGTATGCAGTGGCAATAGGAATGTCGTACTTGACAAAGAGGTGGATGGCGGCGTAGGATGCGCCAAAGAGGAATTGAGCGATCTGCATGGTTGTCAAGGTACGCTTGAGAGCGTTGGGCACACGGATATTGATGGCAGAGAGGGTGAAATAAGTGTACTACACGATGGTCAGCTTGTGGTTCTCCTTTCTGAGTGGCCTACTCTTACCATCAGAGTGTGGATGAAGGAGTTGATAAAGACAAACATCCAGATAGGGGGGGACATGTAGCGGATACCAGCCCACATGCACAACATAGCGCCTGCGTGGTGGTAGGTCTGCAGAGTCGCGCTTCTCTTGCCCTTTGCGACGATAATGCCAGTGTCGATGACCTCGTAGAACTTGGACAGGTAGAAGAACCAGCCCCAGAATGCAAGACCCTCGTTCCATAGACGACCGACATCGGTGGAATCAGGGACACCCTCTGGCATCAACTTGATGATTTCGTTCTTGGTTTGCCAGAGGCTGGAGGTAGCATTGTAGTAGACAGCGTCGCCCAGGCCGCGAGGGCCGTTGATCTTGCAGAGAGAGTCGGCAACACCGGCCACACCAGCGCTGTTGTCAAGTCCAGGCCAGGTCGCGTTGATAGCGCGACACATGGCGTAGAAGGTGACACCGGAATAGACAGCCAGGAAGACATTGTGCAGGACAACAAAGATCTTGAAACCGCGAGTTGTGCTGATCCACCATGGCTTGTTGCCCTGGCGCCTATTGTAGGCGTTGATGGCGAGGACTGTAATGACATATGTAGTTGCGATGGTGATAGGCACCTTGACGTCGAGGGCGTGGTTGAAGACGTCGAAGTCGATGGGGAAGGGCGACTTCCAAGTGGCCTCGTCGGACGGAGGAGGGAGAGCAGCTGGTAGGTTGTCCGGAGGGAACTTGAACAGCGATCGGTCAGGGACCGTGAAGTGTATCGAGGGTCCTGACATGTTTGAGGTGGTGCACGCGCGTGCAGGAGGTCAATGATGGAGAGTGATGGAGAGAGAGGCGATAGTAATGTCGGCAATTATGCACACAGCATGGCCTGTAGTCTGTCGAACTTGAGCTTGGAGTCGAGTGAGTTGGGAGAGATTCGGTGGAGGGAGCGCGTGTCGCGTAGAAATCAAGAAGGTCTCAGTTGGTGGCTACGCAACTTTTCGACCACAACGTCACTCTGATCGCCCAGCCACCTTCCCAATTCGACACGCGTTGACAGCTCAAGCTTCTGCGCCTTTCGAAAACCTCGCACGAGCGCCATCTCAATCCAGTAATTTTTGCGATTGAGCTTGCCGATATCACATTCCTCGCCTATACATCTGTCCATAATATGGTATGCCAGCAAGTTCGCTGCTAAACTACACGTTGTCTGTCGTGGCTGGACCCTGTCTATCAAGATGTCAAACGAAGCTTCTCTCGCTACTACTTTTGAGCCTCCCTGACATGTCGAATCCTCGTGCATTTTGACAACTGGAATCCCACCAACTTTTAGTGACATGTTCCTGAGACTGACCCGCTTTGAGGCTTGATATCAATTCCGTTCATACAGTTTCCGTCGTGCCTCGGCTCGTTTAGAAGGTCTGCTTGGAAGCTTGGCTCTTCTCACAACCGCTGCCGTGTTTCTGTACTGCTTGCTTGGCCGGTTTTCGTCCTTTTCGAGTTGTGCAACTGCCAGCAAAAAGGTCAAAACTTAGCTTTTCCGCTCTCGACCGTGTCGGTTTAGAGCAGGAGATACGTGCGATGGCTAGGTAGAGGACAGCCAAGGTTGTCCGAGGTTCTGTAGGTTTCGACCAGAAAACAGGCAGATCCAACCACAGAGATGATACAAGAGAAGCCTTGAAGGGCTTGAGAATCTACCGGGAGGCCTGATAGTTGGGCAGAGTCTTGCAGTCTCAGCAAAGAACCCTGGCAAACGCTGATAAGTCTCTGCTGGCAGAGGTATCAACAGCCATATATTTCCTAGAAGAAAGCCGAGAAGTGATATGTATCAACACCAGTCTGATTTCCCACAACCTTTACGCGTAGCAATGTTACCAGCCATCATGATCTAAGGCATCTCTCATAGAGACGAGCGATTCGGGTCGCAAGCAAGCAGCAATCCTGTCTCCTTCGTGTGCTAAAGTCTATCATGCTTGCAACTGTCTAAATGCCTAGTATTTCAGAAGAGCTGAGTTTCACCATTGAGATATGTTATTAAGGTTGACCCTAGATGATTCCTGGACACTCTCTGTGTCTTCGTAAATACATCCATAACACGCGTGTATAGTATGCTCTCTCAATTCATCGTGCACGTATGAGGGGAATATGTCTTATTGAGTATCGTTCATGTGTTCATAATACATTAGGCTCTGTTATACCTCATCTCATTACTTAGAAGTCCTGCTTAGGAGCTTGGCCCGTCTCATCGCCAGTACCGTACTTCTTTACGGGTTCCTTGGCGGCATGCTTGTCCTTCTCGAAATATTTCACCTCATCGCTTGACATGAGCTTGACGACGTTGTCTGCCTGGAATTTTTTGAACTGGAAGCCAAATCCGTTGTGAGAATAATCCTTGTCGTTGGCCTGATCCTTGTGGTACTTGACTTGGATGAAGTCCGAATCTACTGTGTCGGGATCAAGGGACAGAGAGACGATAGCGTTGATGGTAGCGGTCTTGGGAATGAGCTTGAATGTCCATGACTGCTTGGGTTAGCATAGTCCTCGGTCTAAAGAAACTCTTGTTACATACCTGCTCGTTCTTGAACTGGATCAAGTCTCTGTCGTTCTTAATGATCTCGTAACGTTCATTCTTGCTCTCCTTGAAGAACTTGGGTAGAGCGAACCATTGGCCTGCCATCTTGTATCTGTCGTTGGCGTAAACGAACTGGTCGTCGTAGACGCAGTCGGCTGTGTAACGCTCAACGCGTCTGATCGTAGGCTGACAGCTATAGAGCGCGAGAATATCGTCCACAAGAGCCTGGCGCTCGGGGCTGAGTGGGAGCGACTTCGAAGGATCGGGAGTGTAGTCCTCAGTGGTTGAGGTTTGGCGAACCTCGAACTGCTCTCCGGGCTTGCTGGACATGGCTGCGGTTTGTCTGTGGATTGTGGATGTGGGACGTATGAGAGAAGTCTTGGGAAGACTAGTAAATGTTCTGCGTGAAAGTGGTTGAAGATGTGTAAGAAGCATTGGAAGAGAATTGGTTCAAGGTAAATAGAGAAATAGTCTTTGTACTTGAGCCTCACATCGACTTTCTACTAATGTTCGTCATGAGAGTCGTGACGTCGAAACAACATTCGCATGAGCGAGTTGACCCAATCTGCTTTGAGATCATAGTCGATGATGCTAACATAGTTCTAATTGTGGTTAGCATAGGATCTGAGGCTCAGTCATCGGCGAACCAAGAGGCTGAAAAAGGCGGAGACGTGGAGGAACCGTTCGATGATGCTGGGGTGATGCAATCAAAGGGTCTCGGCTAGAGTTGCTCTTATCAAGACATGCTGCAGATGCAACACCAAGTCAGCATTTCAGCACCTCAGCTCGTTCTACAGATGGCATCTTAACAGATCTAGGGATTGTTTATTGGTTTCTGTCTAAAGTCGAGAACTACGAACTGAGAGGCCAGTACTGTGAGACAAACGACAGGCCGTCTTGCACCCACTTCTCATCCAGCGGAACACCACCGTCGAAACCATGCTCTCCTGGTTCCATGGATACATGCATAGGTGTCTGGGGCAGTAGCTTCTTGACCTTGTTGACGAAGTTCATAGTGCAGTCTGGATTGACGATTGTGTCTCCGCTGCCGTGCACGAACCATATAGGTGGCAGACTCTCGGCCTTCTCAATAAGTCTCATAGGCATGACTTTGTCAGATCGTCCGAGGGCTTCAGCAAGTTTACCGGCGTGTGCATACGCGACGCAAAGAGGCCACAGTTCTTCTACACGGCTCTCTGTACGGACTGCAATCTTCTCGACGTCCACGTATCTGGTCAGATAGTCTTGGATCACTGCCTCAGGCTTCCCAGGCTCAGCTGGTGGTGCTCCCATGATGCTCCTCTGGTGATTGGGCTGAGTGAACCAAGGGACTTCATAGTCCAGAGGTCCATATTGACAGACTACAGCCTTGATCTTGGCGTTGGGACAGGTCAAAGCAGACAACACTGAGAGGAAACCACCTATCTCGTGATTAGTGATTGACAGCTGAGCACGAAACGAATACTGACCAGCACTCTCGCCCCCCACCGCGATGTTTTCTAAGTCAACTTGAGTCGCTCCGGAAGTGACTCTTGAGACCTCGGCGGACAAGTCGGTGTGTACCCAACTCCAGAAGTCGACGATATCGTCGGCCATGTCTTCGCTTGAGCTTTCCGGAAGCAAGCGATGATCAGGACTGACGATTACAGCACCCACGGATTCTGCCCATTGCATGAACCTACAGATCGAATTAGCAGATGACCAGGGTTTTTGTCAGGGCCAATCCGTACGCACCATAATGCGAACCACGGCTCGAACAGCCTATTTCCGGTCATAAAGCCTCCACCATGCATGTGAACAAGGACTGGTGCTTTCTTTCCTGGCTTCAACGACTTCGGAACGAGTATGGCAGTCTTGATGGCTACACCATCTACATTCTTGTAGACAAAATCATCCTGGACGTTGAATGAAGAGAACTTCGACATGGGTGCGGACATTGTGATATCTGGTATGTAGGTAGTCAGTGGTGCGAACAGTAGGAGGGAGTCGACCTCGTGGGCACGTCGAAGTTTATATCAAACAGGTGATCTGCCATTATAAGCCGAGGATCAGCAATATAGTACCGAGAAAGAGGAGAGCCAAAGGTTATTGCGTGCACTTCCGAGACATCGGAAGACGTGGCATAGACCAGGGTGCTACTCTCAACCATCATGAAATAAACACGGCAGCAGATTCTGGCGACCCACCATTTCTTGACCCTTGTCAGACAGAATTCTATAGCTCTTCCAGGAGTTCAGAAGTCACTCGGCTGGATCCGATACCAATTAATCCAATGGTCGATGAGTTATCTGTAAATCTAGAGTCGCATGGTGCTTTGATCATGCTGCGGAGCAAGAAATATACAGAGCTCTGGCACATTTAGAGATCGAGGAGGGACAAGTTATCAAAATGCTCAGTGCAATGAAGTCATGTCTTTGTACAGTCTTGCACTCTATGTTTAAGTGATTCATGGTCATTTCGAGTGATGCGAAGGCACAAGAAGAGAGGTTTGTGCAATGGAAAGCCCTTGAGTATGCGCACAGACTCCCTCAAACTTGGCAATATATTTGTAATTTCTGATTTTTGGTTCATCAAGCCTCGATAGTATAACGGTTAGTACAAAGGTCTCATATCGGTCATCGAAATGACCAAGCATGGCTTGGGTAATCCTTAGATGGGAGTTCGATTCTCCCTCGAGGCATTCTTTTTTGCGTTCTATCATCTCATGCCCACGCACTGCTTTCTTTTTGCTTCGTCCCGGTGCCATCACGATCGTCACGATCGTACTGATTTCTTCATTGTATCCGTACAAACTTCTCGGTGACTTAGAGTTGTTCATCGCATTGCGAAAAGTCCTCAATGATCTGCCGGAGATGAGCTCCAATTCTTGACTGCCCAGAACAGCAACATTACAAAACATCTTCTAGGCCGACATCCGTCGAGCGACCACTTCCATCTAGACAGCCCTAGGAGATATTGAAAACATCTCGTGTTCATCTGTCATGCAGAAGTTCCCGATGCAAGCAGCAGGAGACAGGGTGGTCGCCGGCAAAACAAGCGCCGCCCGGGCTTGAAATCAAACCGCAATCTCAATCTCGCCTCCACAGTCCTCTACGACACTCCCGTCGTTCACGTCGTCGCACGATTAAAACGCAACTTTGGCGATGGCAAGCGATGAGATGGAGACGGGTTCCACTCCAGACTATCCCTTCTCAATCTATGAAACTTGATTTGACGTGCTTGAACCACAGGACCGAGCTGGCTAACACAGGGCAAGCTTTCTAAGGTTGTTTCGTGTATACAAGCCCTAGATGAGAAGTGATCTCGGATCTCGCATCCTCAGGCCTCATCCCTTCCCTGTTGACTATCAAGTATTAGACTAAATGGTAGGTCTTTTAAGTGCTCGCCCTCCTCCTCTTTTCTTCTGAGACATCCCTCTACAGCTTCTTTCGCAAGAAAAGTCATTCATTTTATCGTAGCAAGTCTACACCACACTCGTTCTACACTCTCTTCTACTAGGTCTGCGACCATCACATTACAAATTTGCATCCTTTTCGACTCCTAGAAAAACACATCACAACATGTCTTCCATCAAGTCTCTCGCCCTCTTGGCCCTGGCCACCGGTTTCGCAAGCGTCGCCAGCGCAGCTGAGACTGGCAAGACCACCCGCTACTGGGACTGCTGCAAGGGTTCCTGCTCGTGGCCTGGTAAGGCCGATGTCAGCGCCCCTGTCACCACCTGCGACAAGAACGACAGCCCCTTGACCGACGCCAACACCGCTTCTGCCTGTGATGGTGGTTCTGCATACATGTGCTCTGACCAGTCTCCCTGGGCTGTCTCTGACGACCTTGCCTACGGTTTCGCTGCCGTCAACATTGCTGGTGGTTCCGAGGACAGCTGGTGCTGCTCTTGCTACAAGTGAGTCTCCCCTACATGTAATAGCGAGAAGACTGTTATACTAACCTGAATGTCCAGGCTTACCTTCACCACCACCTCCATCGCCGGCAAGTCCATGATCGTCCAAGCCACCAACACCGGTGGTGATCTCGGTAGCAACCAGTTCGATCTCGCCATTCCCGGTGGCGGTGTTGGTATCTTCAACGCTTGCACCGACGAGTACAACGCTCCCTCTTCCGGCTGGGGCGCCCAGTACGGTGGTATCAGCAGCAACACCTGCAGCACCTTCCCCAAGGCTCTGCAGTCTGGCTGCAACTTCCGCTTCGGCGACTGGTTCGAGGGTGCTGATAACCCTGAGGTCGAGTTTGAGCGTGTTGCTTGCCCTGCTGCCATCACCGCCAAGTCTGGCTGCAAGAGAACCGATGATGGAGCTCAGAGCGCCGTTGCTGCTCCCGCCTCGTCTGCTGTCGCTTCATCTTCTGTTGCTCAGGCTAAGATTGCCGTTGCTTCCTCTTCGGCTGTCGCCTCTTCATCTTCTGAGACTGCTCCCTCAGCCTACTCTACCTCCGAGGCCGCCCCTGTTGCTTCATCCAGCTCTGAGGCCGCTCCCGTCGCTTCCTCCACCTCTTCTGAAGAGGCTGTTGCTGCTGAGACCTCATCTGTCGCTGCCGTCTCATCTGCCTACGCTGCTCCTGCTGTCGAGTCATCCGCTGCTGCTTCATCTGCTTACAGCGCCCCTGCCGCTTACTCATCTGCCGCATCTTCCGCTGTCGCCCCATCCTCCAGCTCTGTTGCCGCTGCTTCATCGGTCGCTGCTCCTTCATCTACCGCTTCCAGCGATGATGCCAACTGCAACGTCCAGTACGTTTACGAGTACGATCTTTAAGCACTTCAACATTCTAAACTGTTGATGTTTGATTCGCTTCTCGGTCGATGACTCTTGTATGGCCAGCCAGGGGTTGTAATTTTGATTTATAGAAGGCTGTGTTATTATTTCTAGATGGATGTAGATTTCTCTTCTTTTAGCCGCCTTGCTCGTCACCTTTCGGTGGCGAGGCAGGCGTGATGAACATACAAAATTTTTCGATTCTTCTTTTCGTATCACCACTACGGTCCTACTTCCCAGAGTGCTAAACGTTGTGACTCTGCAGCTTGTAGAAATACAAAGTGCTTTTGTTGACCCGAGCGGTGTCCAGTGAGAGCGTCTCGGAAGTCTTTGCCCCTTTTCTGAGCTTTTTCATGGTTTCTCCTGTCGCTCCAAAACCTACAAGTCGAAGAGTTTCTGCAACATCGTTAAACTCTCAGGAGGCTTCAGGGGCAATCTTCAACTATAGAAATGCACGAAGGTATTGAGTACTCGAAGAAGGTCCAGAGAGAGAGCGAAAATTTGGGCTCTCAATGGACCCTCATCGAGTTCTCAATATCATTGTGTCTTTTGATAGCCCGTAAAGCTGACTCTACTACCATCCATCTCCTGCGGCACGTCGAAATTTCGGTTGAATAGTCATCAAGGCCCACATCTTTATGTCGTGGATTTGCATGCTTGCATTCTCATAATCCTGAAGAGGTCAGCTTCAAGCAAAACTCGCACCTAGTACGTGGCGGGCTTGCACACTTGCATTCTCAGAACTCTGGAGAGGTCGTCTTTGAGCAGTTCAATTATCAAACTCGCATCTACTTCGTCGCGGACTGACATACTTGCATTCTCAGAACTCTGGAGATGTCATCTTTGAGCGGTTCAATTATCGAATGGCATCTACTTCGCCGTGGAGTTACATACTTGAATTCTCACCTTCAATGTTTCGATCATCGTAAATCGCACCTATCACGCCGTGGAGTCACATACTTACATTCCTAAAACCCTGTAGGTAAAGTATAGATAGTTCGAGTTACTGCCTCACATGATTGCATTCTCAGAATCATGCAGGTTGGTTGGGTATACTCCGAGCTCAAGACTCGTCGCACGCTTTTGGTTGAAGGCTTCACATTCTTGCATTTCCAGAACCCTGGGAACGACAAGTTGTGGCTGGTCACCACCCCTCAAACCTCTGTTGCTTCAATACGAGATCCAACTTCAATCGCTCCTTCCTTGAAAGTTGACTGTTCACACTTATCACATGTTAATTTGTGGCGTCATGGCAAAGAAGGGAAGTGAGAACTGGACAACTGCCTGCACTTGCAGCTTTCTCATGCTTACACTTGCTTGCACCTGGTTGCACCTGCAACTTCCTGACGCCTGTCTGAATCTCTCACGCTCACTGCTCTTGTCCCCTCATCACTCTCCTCACCTGCCCCATTCTGTTCACCTGCTTGATTCTCTACACCACTCTTCTTCGCCTCGATGAAGCCTATAACCATTAACCAGTCACTTCAAGCCGGCGGCAACCAGCCAGCGAGCTCGTCCTGGAAGTGTCGTCGACGTCAGTATCTCCCTTCCACTCTGACATGCCCTAGACTCTGACATTACCCTGACAGACGGCCATTGTTGTGGAAGAATCAGACAGCGAGACTCTCCAGTCTCAGCGTCAACCTTCGGCAAAGTCTGAGCCTTAGTCGGGCTCGACTTCTGTATCGAAGCGGAGAAGGCTGACCAGACACCCTGCCTGGAACCTCGATGAAGACGACGACGAAGATCAGCCGCCCAGAAACCCTGCCAGGATCAACGATGCAGACGGAGACTATGCTCTGGCTCTGCAACTTCAAGCAGAAGAAGAAGACAACCAGCGTCGTGCTCAAGCAGCGCAAGATCAACAAGAGGACGAACTCTCCCGCCAGTTCCTTGAGCGTGAATCTGTATCGACTTCAGAGCAACGTCTCGCATCGACAACTAATTCAGAGTCACGACTCCCATCGACATCGACTCCAGAGTTACGACTTCCAGTTCAACCTGCCTGGAAGCTCGACGAAGAAGAAGTTCAGCCGCCCGAAGACTCTGGCTGGAGTGTGAATGGCGAAGAAGATCCCCTTGTCAGGGATGACGACGAAGACGAAGACAAAGAAGGAGGAGCTGCAGAAGAGATACAGGGTTACGCCGAATTTTTCGAAGTTCAGGAACAAGATCCCATCCCGGACCCCGAGCTTGAGAAGCTTCTCGAAAATAGCATCGACTGCGACGTTGATATGGACTCTGGAAGACACGCAAAGATCCAACTGAGTCCCAATCAGCGTGTCTAGACTATCACAGAGTTTCTGGAGCACATCGACGTCGACGATCACCAGGACGTGCTTGATTTGCTCGACCGGCAAGAGCAGTCCACCGCAGACGATGAATTGCTTCAGTGTCGATTTGAGCAGACTACGGCAGTGGTTCGTTAGGAGTGCCCCGACCGCGATCCGGATTACCTCGTGAAGCCCAGTGGAAAGTTGTCAGACTCGCAGGCGCATCTACTGAACTATCCGACCTTCTCAACTTCGCAACGTCGCAACGGAGAGACCGGAGATCTCAGCAATGTCTGCATCCGTATCGCCGCACAAGCGATGGGAGGCCTTGACAACGCCTTGTGGATCGACAGAACTCAATACCGATTTTCACACCAGCAGAAAATCGGTTCTCCCACAAAGTTCAGTATGAGGCTCGAAGCACATGGGTGGATACGTGGAAGAGCGTGCAGGCAAAGTCTGGACTACTTTGCTACCTTGGAGTAAATTTCCTCTGGAGAGAGCATACCGAAACGCCTTCCCCTCGAGCAAGCCGTTCAGGTTTCAAGGTCAATTGCTCTTCGGGGAGAGGACCCATGGTCACTTGGAATGCCATGAGCCTGATGGGCCATGTGAGAAGGCGGTGTGCTCTCTCTGGCGGTTGTCTCTGCCTGGAGATTCATCTTGCATCTCGATGGTAGGTAACGAGGCCTCACGGCAGGTGGAGAGCTCAATTCTGGTGTGTATTTGCTCTCATTGCGTCACCCTGTAGAATGGAACCAACCATCCCAGACCGATCTATGCATGAAAATCAGATTGCTCGATCGGTACAGTGTCTCGATTCAGTTACATGAACACCTTGTAGGGTCGAACATGAGTCGAGCAATTCACCAGAAATGTGCAAGTGGTGCGCTGCACACAGGAGCCAGAGCACCTAGAATCCTGTGACTGGACAGAGTGATGGAGTGATAGAATCCGGTGAATGCCTGCTGCGTCTTTTCGGTCTCTTGATTTGTGTCGTTTCGTTCTGGCCATAGGTCGGAGACCGACTTTTTTCCCCCGTAGACCTCTTCTCTTCTCTTTGTACAAGTCTGGAGCGACGCGCGTGAGATGATACATAATTTTCATTGACCTCTTAATCTGCTTGAAGCGAGAAACAGGGTCGTTGTCATCTCACATTTCCCAGTGTCTGGATATCCTATCTTCAACGCCTTGCGTAAACCTTATCTTTTTCCATGCCGCTCCTATCTGAAATTCAGGAGACATTAAGCCCATCCAGTACTTATCACAATCATCTTCTCAAGCTTCTCATGAAGCCCTCGACTCCGTTCTCCGAAGTTCCTCCAAAGGTTCCGAAGCCTCGGACTTCCTTCTGTGCGGTCTCCACCTTTTGTCTGAGTTGCTCGGCGCCGACATCGATCTGTTGCAGTTGTCCGAGATGTGCGTTGAGGACGCGGACGATCTGGGAAAGAGGATCCGACTCGGCGGTCTTCGAGGATTTGGAAAGGTTGGTAGAAGCAAGATTAATTTCTTCGATCATGGACGTCAGGTCGTGGGACATCGTAGTAAGGCGAGTAGAGCAGCGTTCAGCAGTGCGGTAACTATTTGCATGGTTAGCTTTGCGATCTTCTGAACAAAAATCAGACAATGCGTACGTTCTCTCACGCTCAGCATCAACACCGCTGTCAACACCACCGGCCTTAGCAGCCATGTCGTCCAACACACGCTCATAGTGGTCTAGCCAGTGGCTGAGCTCTTCTTGTTGGCCTTCAACAGACGCAAGTTGACGCTCAACCTCCGCAGTGTCGCGTTCTGCTTGGAAAGTGCGGCTGTACAACTTGCTGATCTTGTCACTGTTCTCAACCAACATGCGATCCCAGGAGCCGATCTTGGTGGCTAGTGTCGAGAATTGCTTTTGGTGCGAGGAAAGCGAGGTGGTCCAGAGGGTGATGATCTCGTCGAGTGACTTGGAGTTAAGGCGAGATGTAGCTGGAGGTGTAGGTCCGGAAGTTGATGAACCCTGAGGGCCAGTAGTGTTGTTGTTGTTATTGCCGCCGCCATTGCCGCCACCGCTGCCACCACCGGGTGCGGATGGCGCAGCTGTGGCAGTAGCGGGCTTGAGGTTGAAAGCGGAGCCTCCAGTCGAGGCGGGCGTACTAGACTCGGCAGGCTTTCCGCCTAGCGAGAACGAAGGAGTCGAGCCCGATGTAGCGGTTGTGGAAGTAGGAGCGGCCGCGGAAGAGGATGCCGCAGCGTCATCCTTCTTAGCACCACCAAGGCCACCAAAGAGACCACCAGCGGGAGTTGCAGGCTTTGCAGGCTCATCCTTTTTAGCACCACCAAGACCGCCAAACAGACCACCAGCAGGAGCAGCAGGCTTAGCAGCCTCGTCCTTGTTCTGAGCAGGTGCACCAAAGAGTCCTGGTGAAGAAGCAGGCTTTTCGGCGGCATCCTTGTTCTGACCACCCAAACCGCCAAACATAGCTCCAGCGGGTGCGGCGGGCTTACTCGCGGCATCGTCTGTCTTAGGTGCGAACAAACCAGATGCTGGTGTGGAGGCAGGAGCAGCAGGTGTCGATGAGGCACCGCCCATACCGCCAAAAAGACCGCCTGAAGGTGCAGATGTTGTAGCTGAGGCAGGTTGAGTAGAAGCAGGAGGTTGAGATGTGTTGCCGCCTAGGGAGAAGCTAGGTTTCGAAGAGTTGCTGCCCAATGAGAAAGCAGACTGGCCAGCAGGCGCAGACTGGGGAGTTGAGGAGGTAGCACCACCAAGATTGAACGAGAGCTTACTTGCGGGGGCTGCACCTTCTGCCGGTTTTTGACCGAACATTGAAGGAGCGGCGGAAGAAGAAGCCTCATCCGCCTTCTTTCCGAATGAACCAAATGCGTTGTTAGACGCAGGAGCATCAGCAGCCTTTTGTCCAAACACACCACCGCCAGTACCACCGCCTAGAGCAGCGCCAAACGCTGGAGCCGACTTGGGAGCATCTGCGGTCTTTTCTTCAGGCTTCTGGCCAAACAAGCCGGCGGCAGGTTTTGCGGCACCACCAAAGAGACCAGTTGATTGTGTAGGGGGAGGACCAGCGGGTGTGGTGGAGAACAACGAAGGCTTGTTGGCATTTGTAGCAGCAGGCGTGGTTGAGTTGTTGCCAAAGAGGTTTCCAGCAGCCGAGGGAGCAGCAGCGCCGCCGAAGGGGTTGCCAGTAGGAGCGACACCTGGGGTGGTAGGATTGCTACCTGACTTCTCTGGAGCCTTCTGGCCAAAACTGAAGCTAGCAGTAGTGGGTGTTTGTGTAGAGGGAGAAGCAGCGCCAAAGAGGCCTCCTGTTTGAGCACCAGTGGAAGCAGCAGCAGCAGCACCAAAGCTAAAGCCTCCAGGTGCCGGAGCCTTGTTGGCGCCTCCAAAGAGACCAGCACCAGAGTTGGCGTCTGGTTTGGGAGCAGCAGAACCGAAGATGGAGGGCGTGCTTGCTCCAGATGTATCCTTGGGCTGACCGAAAGAGAAGCCGGACATGGCGACGTGAATTTAGTCGGGATGGTAAACCCGTCGAGGGCGCGTCTCGTGAGAGGGAGGTTTGACAGTCGGTGTTACGCGCGATTAGAAGATCGATGTGGGATGTTGTTCGGAAGGCGACTGGATATATGGAAGATGATCAATGGTAAAGGCAAGACTTTTGTGAATTAAGAATGCGCGCAATCGACGTGAAGCTCTCTTTGACGAGCATCCAAAGCAACATGCTCGGACTGAAAGTTGCGCTGCCTGCCAAGCCAAACAGTCGTTCTTTCCTCTCCATGCAAACAAGACAAACAGTCGTCTTTCTTGTCTGTGCAAACAAGACAAACAGGCGGTGCTTGTCGTTGAAGCTGCTCAGCCTCGGACCCGCCTTCTCCACGTCACTTGATAGCTGCTGCGCATTTGACGCTGCAAGTAGACGCGTTCGAGAGGATATCTACTGCTTCGGATCCTCGTCCTTCTGACTCTTGGTTTTGCTCTTCGTTACTGTGACTCGAGAAAACAACATCAACTCTTTGCCCTCTCTACCGCCAACCATCAACTTCAAGTCTCTCTCTCCACACTCCACAATCTACACATCATGGCTCTCCAGCCCCCGTCGGAGCCTATTGAGAATCTGAAGGACCCCGGTGCGCATGAGCTGCCTGGTGTACCGCAGATTACTGGTAATTCAGCCATGTTCTTAAGCCATTTTTAGCAACTAACCCATCCGTAGAACCCGAGGAGTCTGATGACCACTTCTCTGATGCCTCAGAGGGCACTCCATCCTACCCTCCCGCTATCACTGGTCGCAACCGTGCCTTGTCCATTCCTGTGACTCGTGTTGAGAAGGTCGACGACGAACCCAGACATGGCGAAGTCCCCGGAACCGAAGCCTACAACATCAGATCCCAAGATGCCGTCCCTGACGAGATCGAAATCGTGCCCGATGGTACCAGAAGCCGCAGTACCTCGCATGTGAGCGAGTCCGATAGACCAGTCACTCCCGGTGGTACCCCTGTCCCTCATCTCGTCGTTGAAAAGGTCGACCCCAGCGCCCCTAGCCACGGTGATGTGCCCGGCACAGACGCCTACGACATGAGAAGCGCCGATGCTCAGCCCGATGAAGTCAAGCAGGCCCCTGCCTCTCACAGCGCTCCTCTTGAACGTAAGTACATGATCCCGCGAGTTCACACGACCTCCTCCCCAAACCAAGCCTTCATGTTTGACGAAGAAAGCATCACCAACTCCCAATGACAGATCTCGATCCCCAAGCCCACAACTCGACCAACAAGAACCGTCCGTCCTGATCACCTCTGAGTCCCAGATTTCGCAGGAACCACAAGAGACCTCCCCCTCAGAACCTCCCCTGCAACCCAAGACCGACATTACCATCGAACAACCAGTAGAGGAAAACGAAGACGACTTTGACGATTTCTCTGAACAACAAACAAAAAACACAGACCAACCCGACAACGACGAAGACGGCTTTGGCGACGACTTTGACGACTTTGAAGAAGGTGGTGCAAACCAGGCCGAAGGGGATGATGACGATGATTTTGGCGATTTCGATGACGGGTTTCAGCAAGCAGAAGCGACTCCTGTTGTCGCGGCCCTTCCTCAGCCTGTACAGCAACCCCTAGCACATCTTGTAAGTAGCTCTGCTCAATACACATTCGCAGAAAGCATAGACTCATATTTCCACTCGTGCAGCCCAACCTGAACTTTGCCGACCTACAAACCTCGGACGATATACTCGACGCAATGTCGCCCTACATGCTCGAGCTCTTCCCCGAACTCTACGATAAAGAGACTGCATCTACAGACAGCACAGCAACTCTTCCTACCGATCCCATCCTCACCGACCGCAGTGCATCACTCTGGTCTCAGCTTGTTGCACCACCTCCCTTGCAACCACCCAACTGGATTCGTAGTCGTATTCGCCGCCTCTTCCTAGTCTCACTCGGTGTACCCGTCGATCTTGATGAGATCCTGCCAGCCAGCAAACAGAAGAAACTTGTCCTCCCCAACATCCACCTTCCGGAACAAAAGAAAGAAGACGAGAAAGCGAAGCAGAACGGTGGCAGCACTACAGGAGGAAGGAAGGGACCTGCTCCACCACCGGAGTTCAACGCCAATGAGGCAGTCATGCTTGCGAAGACGACTGATACAGCCATTGAAGCTTACTCTGATGACGAGTTGAAGGCACATGTGCAAAGGCTGGAAGATTTGATCAAGGATGCAAGCACAGTGCTCGAGTACTGGGTCAAGAGGAAAGAAAGCGCTGTGGGTGACAAAGAGGCGTTCGAAGGTGTCATTGAGAACCTTGTCGGCTTTGTCAAGAGTAGACGGTGAAAAAACCAGAACTAGATGTACAGAAACCAGACATTAAAAGCAACTACAGATCTATTCCAGAATTATTTGCAATCTTGCTCTCCATGAATTTCGTGTCAGGGTTCGCGAACTCTGGTAAACTGATGCCATCTCCTGACAATGGCTACTTTCTGGGTTGTTGCAATGCAGCAAGTTGGATAAGTGAGAGGATTGGTCTAACGAGAGCTCTACGAAAATAGGGCGAGGAGAGGCAGAAACAGCAGGTCCGTGGCCAACCAAGCTTATCAGTCTCTCCGCTTCTGTGGAGTAGCAACAATTCAACCTGACGCACATCACGTATTGAAACGGCACCTGAAGATCTCAAGAGCCTAAATCCCTGTACAACAGGCATTGAACAGACAGAGAGATTTCTTTTATCAATCTTCGCGGACGGCACGACAAAGTAGCAGAGAGCATATATGTTTGTTGCCGACTTAGCAAAGCATAGCAAAAAGAATGACGAAGAGGTATATAGCAGAAAAACTGTACACAGAAAGACAGACATCGCCCGGCCAGGTCAAATTACTTCATAGAGTTACTCCTTCTCAAAAACATGATTCGTGGGTGGTCCTACCACTTTGGGATCAGAGATCTGTGGTCTGTGTGGTCAGCGGCCCTGCTGTGAGTCCAAGATGATGGAAGTCAGAAACTTACTCGCTTTCCCTGTTCCTACTCATCGTTCTTCCCCTTCCTGTTTCTTCCATCTCTACAGGCTCACTGGCGCCTAGTTCTTGAATCGGCGGCGTCATAGGCATATAGCTATGCCTTTGCTGTCCGTACTCCCAATGCTTGGGCTGATCTACGGGCACGAACCCAGGATCTCCGCCGTAAGATGGTGGGCGTTGGGACGAAGGACCCCCTACTGTGCTGGGAGGTTGTGTGCTGTTTACCCAACTCTCCACTGCACCTGAATGTTGCGAGTGCGAAGATTGGGAGTTCAAGGAATGTTTCAGCGTGCGATGGCGCCCTACGAACCAGAAAAGTGCGCATGCCAGTGCTAGCACCACTACACCTGCTACCACTATACCAGCGATAGCGCCGCCGGAAAGAGTGACACCGTGGTGGACTGCTGCAGCTGAGGTTTGCACTGTTGATGATGTGGAAGACGGTGTTGATGATGTGGTAGGTGAGGAGACGGATTCTTCTGGTGGAGGGTCGCCTGGTTGGAGCATCACTGTTGCTTTTTGGATGGAGTCGAGTTGGTCTTGAAGGCTTTGGGTGCCGTTTTGGTTTATGCTGCCGATCATGTTGTTTTTGAGACAGGAGTCTAGACGGGAACAGTAGAAGAAGATGGGTTTTGTGTCGTTGACCGTTAGGTTCCATGTTGGTGGCTATTATAGTGTTAGTGATGGGTTCATGTATGGGAAACATATGAGGTGGTGACCTACATTATCGCTAAGCACATCGCTGCCATTGTACCAACCACTGAAGAAGGTAGAGCGATCTCGGTGGTAAGTGTCTCGCGGTATGCATGGTTGTTCGAAGTTTGCCTGCACCACAGTATGGCCCTGGGCAACGAATTGAAAGACGATTAGATCTCCAGCTTTGGCGGTCAGGTTGTTCGGATGGAACTCATGCGAGTTATAGCCCACCAGTACAACCTGTGTTGATGCCGCCGCGGTGCTGGAACTGGAACTGGTGGCCGTGGTCAAGGCGACGATTCTGCTAGCTGACAATGTCTGCGCCATCACACCATATATAAATGCCAGAGAGGCTACGACCAGATAGAAGACACACCGCATCGCGCGCGGTTATTCGAGTGCTTCGCACTATTGTTTCAAGTTCTGTATGAGAGAAGGATGGAATAAGGAAGCAAGCAAGAGGAATAGATGCAAGCGGGTACAGACAGCAAGGAAAAAAGACAAGACCATGGCTTCGGGGCATGGGTGGAACAGAGAGAAGTAGCATGACCTTCCACCAACTACGTACCTGTGCCATTTCGCCTACGCAGTCAATATACGGAGTACTTGGCCAACAGCATTCGGCCTCCAGTCATAAGCAAGGTGACTTCCTACAAAGAGGGGCTGATGAGAGCTTCGATGAGCTCTTCGCCCTGCTCGATTTAGCATTTACGTGATCCTGGTAAGGCTTCAAGGCCTTTGCCGAGCTACTGCGAGGACCTCGACCACTCGTCTTGCAGGTCCGGCCGATCCAAGCCTCTCTAAACGGCGTTGCTTCTTGATTGCAATACACCCTTCAGCTGAAAGTGTTGCTGCAGGTTGGCGATAGACGAATCCTAGAGAAAGTAGAGTGTACGGGCACCCCACTTTTTGGCGGCCTGAACTGAGGCCAAAGACTTGTGGCTGTGTCCAGAATCAAACCATACTACTATGTGTAGCGCAAGTCCTGGGAATAGTGTAGCGCGAGTCCTGGGAAGAGTGTATGACATTTGTCGTCATGTAGAACCAAGTAGTTGGCTAAAAATAAGTGGAAGCATCACAATGGAGTTTGGAAGCCGGCTTCGGCCAAAATTGATGGTCCTCGAGTAGACGACTTTTGGCAGCGAAGGTCCGGTGGCTGGCAACCCTCCACCAAGGCGTGAACATCGCCGTCTTTCTCGATTCATCCTCAAGTGACCATCGGCTTGCGATATTGAGATGTAGCTTTTGGCTGTGGCAAATCCTACGCGAACATGCTCTCGATTGTAGCTTGTTGGTTTTATGTGAACCGCGTCGATTATCGAGGCCTTCCAACATGACCTCCGACCCATTTCTCTCGTCAAGCTCAACATGGAATCCTATACAGAGATTCATTCCTTGCTGCTGGAGAGGTCAATGGCTGGCTGGCCTGAACAAGCTCACTGTAATTATCCGACATCAATCATTGTACTGTACACCGGTCTGTTGCATGCTGACGCGAGCTAAGACCTTAGAGCTTACAGTACATGCAACAAGGCACAATCAGCCCCACGCGATAAGCACATGGGATGTAATCCAATTTACGTCCTGTCAACGTGCCTCAGGCATGTTTGCTATGCTTGACTGCAATATTACGACGAGTTGCGATAATGTGCAAGTTGGTGTTGCTCAAGAATGGCGAGTAGTGTTGATCCCCAGGGTCCCTTCCTACACCAGCGTCGCTTCGCTGTTCTTAGGGGTCCAAGTGAAGGATTACGATCTCATGCGCGGGGAGCCTGTGGCTTGCAGCACTGTGCTGTACAGTAGTTCGAGACTCGATCCATGCCTGGGGAGCGAGATAAGCAACATTGCACAGGATCTGTCAAATTGACAGCCAACACTTGCCCAACCTGGAGTGCGGGCCGGACATCTCACGTCCATCCCACCGCCTGTGCAGCCGCAGTTCGACACCGTGCCTTGTAGGGCTGATCACTGTATCATGCAAACCCCAGAATGAGTTTGCGTAGCCTCAATCCGGACATGGTAACGTGGGATTTCTGCATAAGCACCTTAACGCTCGACATGGCAAGGTGAAAGGCGGTGCTCAAAGGCTTCAGGATCCATAATCCTATCAGGGCAGTCCGTCTGGGATAATGGTCCGAGACATCATGTTTGGATGCCTATGGTGCGAGGGCATGTGTAAGTTGAGGTAAGCGCTAAGTGGCAGCCACTGTTGCAGCTATGTGGTGAATAGCTCTTGAGCTTCGTCAAAACTAGCTTGTGTACTCGAAGGTAAGCTATTCAGTCTTTCCTTTTCGCATCTCCCTCTCGGCCATCAAATCCGCACGCATTGCTGTTCAAGCGAACGACTGCAATATTTGGCTTTGACACCGCTTCTGGCAGCATTTCATTGGATCCGAAATGTTTCAGCCATGGAGAGCGAAGAGCTTGCTTGGAGCTCTGCTCTTGTGTAGCTCACGACTCGCACAATCTTTGCGATATGATCCAAATGAGACCGATTGGAACTTGAACACTAACCAAGCTGCATCCAATCCTCTGGACTATTCTGGAACGTGGCAAGATCATACCTTCCATCCGTCACCCGACAACTGGCGGTTTCCGTTCTATACATTGTTCCTCGACCGGTTCGTCAACGGAGATCCATCCAATGATAACGCAAATGGTACACTCTTTGAGCAAGATGTCATGGGCACGACGATGCGCCATGGAGGAGATTTGGCAGGCCTGGTAGACACGTTGGATTACCTTCAAGGCATGGGTATCAAGGTACGGAAACTATCATTGCAATGACTGCACGTAGCTGATGATAGTTTAGGCATTGTACATTGCTGGAGCGCCATTTCTTAACTTGCCCTGGAAGTCAGATGGTTACTCCCCACTTGACTTCACCCTGCTTGATCACCACTTTGGCAAAATTGCCGACTGGAGAGCTGCGGTTGAAGAGATTCACAGACGTGGAATGTACGTCGTTCTGGACAACACATTTGCAACGTAAGAATGACTGCCCATTATAACAGAGGATGTCTAACAACCAAGTATAGCATGGCTGATCTTATCGGCTTCGACGGCTTCCTCAACGAATCCACACCTTTCGTCCCCGAAGAACATGAAGTGATGTGGAAGAGCGATCGTCAGTATCCTGACTTCGCTTTTGGTAACACCAAGACGTCGACGTGCAAACTGCCTCGCTTCTGGGATGACAGTGGTAGAGCTGTCATGACGGGCGCTGGAGATGCAAATATTTCTTCTGGCGTATTTGATAAGCTCTCATCTCAAACGGAGTGTTACAACAGCGACTTCGATCAGGTAAGTTGGCCTCAAGTTGTCCTCATATTATACATCTGACGTATATCAGTATGGTGACACCGAAGCGTTTGGTGTATTTCCCGACTGGCAAAGACAGCTATCAAAGTTCGCATCTGTGCAAGACAGGTTACGCGAGTGGAAGCCATCAGTCCTCGACAAACTGAAGCACCTTCACTGTCTTACCATCTCCATGCTTGATATAGACGGCATTCGTATAGATAAAGCCACGCAAGCCACTGTCGATGCGTTGGCCGAATTCAGCGAGTCGATCCGCGAGTGCGCTAGAGACAACGGCAAACAGAACTTCCTTGTGGCGGGCGAGATCACCGGAGGCAATAGCTTTGGCTCTATATATCTTGGCCGTGGAAGAGAATTTGACCAGAAGATCGAAGAACTTGCAGATGCCATAAAGACCAGTAACGAGTCAGACGACAAGGTGTTTCTCCGTGCGGCTGGAAAGAGTGCCTTGGACGCTTCGGCTTTTCACTACAGCATTTACCGCTTGCTTCAGCGCTTCCTAGGAATGGACGGCAATCTTACTGCCGGCTACGATCTTCCTAACAATTTTGTCGATGGCTGGAACGAGATGCTGTTAACCAATGATCTTGTTAACGCGAATACTGGAAAGCTCGACCCTAGGCACATGTAAGAATCCTACAATACTGTGCGAGTTTCCGACTAACCATTGCAGGTATGGTACATCTAACCAAGACGTCTTTCGCTGGCCTACCATAAAGAGCGGAACAGAGAAGATGCTTCTTGGCCTGTTCATGACAACGCTTCACATGCCTGGTATTCCGTTACTGAACTGGGGTGGTAAGACTTGGAGGGCTGATCTTAGTATTTCGCTGAGCTGACTTAATATAGAGGAACAAGCTTTCTACACGCTCGACAATACAGCTTCCAACTACGTCTTTGGGCGCCAGCCTATCTCCTCTTCTCTCGCGTGGCAAACTCATGGCTGCTATAGTCTCGGCGCAGATATATTCTACGACTTCCCTATCGAAGCAGGTACGAATGGATGTAACGACGACAACGTGTCTTTGGACCACAGAGACCCTACACATCCTGTTCGTAACATCATCAAGTCGTTCTACCATCTCAGGACCAAGAATTTAATCCTCAACGATGGATGGTCGTTGCAATCTCTGTCCAACCAGACTCGCCAGATCTTTCTCCCTGGGTCTAATGGAGAAGCAACAGAAGTCGGCATGTGGAGTGTAATGCGTAATCAATTCTACGACGGTGTACAGAACCTTACCGGGTCTGTAACCGCTAAGCCGGCGGTGTGGCTTGTTTATGGCAACGAGAATCACACGGTTGATTACGACTTCGATTGCTCGTCAAACGATACCGCTCTCGTTTCGGTGTTCGACGAGGAAGATGAAGTCAGGAATCTGCTCAGCCCATACGACACCTTGACGCTCAAGCGCGGTCCAAAGCAGCTTGGTATCGACGGTTCTAAGACGTTCAATGGCTGCCTGGATAAGCTTACTCTGAAGGCTTGGGACTTCAGAGCTTACGTTCGTAAGGCCGACTGGATTGAACCTGCCCCTATGCTTACAAGATTTGCACCTGGTCACGATGCGCGTATCTTATCCAAGGTCAAACAGGGCGAGAAAGAATCCGTCGACATCGAGTTCCAGTTCTCTCAAGAAATGGACTGTGACTCCATCACGAAGAACATTGTGGTGATCTCAACCACGGCAGACAAAAGCAATCCTGGAATTGACACCAAAAGCGTTGTCTGTAGCAAGATCCAAGATTCCAGCCCTCCACCTTTCGTTGGTGCCATCACCTCCGCATGGAGCTGGAAAGCCACTCTGGTCGATGTTTCGCATGGGATTCACAGTCTGACCGTTCAAAATGCCTCAACGACTGACGGTGTCTCGACTGGATCCACGGACCATGTCTTCTTCCGCATTGGAGAAGCCGAAAATCCCATGGTGTTTCCACGCACTGCCAACTATAGTACCAACGTGCTCAGTAAAGGTGCAGATGGAGCTTTGCTTGTGTCGCATCAAGCTGCTGGAGCTGACAAATGGCGTTACTCGACCAATTGGGGCTCTTCTTGGAGCGATTGGCAGATCTATGACGGCATAAAAGCGACTGTAAAGAAACAGTCTTGGTCAGGCACAAAGCATCAGAAATGGAGCGGTGATCATATCATACTCCAATACTGGAGCCGCACGACTGGAAGCAGCTCTCACATGCAGCATGCTGATCTCGACCAAAAGCAAGCACCTCGGAGATTCCCTCATCTCTACGCGAACGGCATTTTCAACCAGTTTGGATTTGACGGTGGTTTGAGAAATACATTCAAGCTATCCGATGATACCTGGAAATTCCATCTCATGACCGAATGGCCACATCAAGTTCAGGTGAACGTCTGGGGCATAAATCCTGATGGAAAGCCAGATCAGTCATTCATCTATGGCGACGTAGATAATGACACTGTGCTTGATAGGCTGCCTCCCGACGCTCTAAGCCCTGCCCTGGTCAATCTGACAGATTTACCTCCAAGCCCATACCTGGCCTACAGAATCAGCATTGATGACGCTACTTACAAGTACAAGCTTATACCTGCTGGCAGTCGGTTCATTCAAATCCTCGTCTTCGCCCTGCTATGGTCTATCCCTGTTCTCACTGGTGCCATCAGCATCTGGACTTATATGGGCGCCTTCTATGGTGTAAAATTCAACAAGATTGGTCTCTCTATGCCTAAAGGCATGCCGTCATTCTGGAACCGCCACAAGTTCAGCAAGATAGCAGATGACGATGTCGAAGAAGTGCAAGGTCATCGCATGAAGCCGCTCTTCCTAGGTAAATCTCACCAACGCTACGATTCTGGCGCTTCTGGCATTACCATTGCTTCCGCCGGCAAAGACAAGAGACGCAAGGTCATCATCGCCACAATGGAATACGACATCAGTGACTGGAATCTGAAGGTCAAGATTGGTGGCCTTGGAGTGATGGCCCAGCTCATGGGCAAAAGTTTGACCCACCAGGACTTAATCTGTAAGTGAAACCGTTCCATCCATGATCAGGTTACCAAGGCTCTCGCGAGCTGCAAGCACAGCGCCAGTCAAAAATGCTGTCGTGATGCGGTATATTTCGTGCGCGACATAATCGTTACTAACGATAATAGGGGTCGTTCCATGTGTAGGAGGCATCGAATATCCGGTAGATCAGATCGCAGACCCCATGATTGTGACCATCCTCGGCAGCCCATACGAGATTCAAGTGCAATACCATCAGCTTGAAAATATCACCTACGTCCTCCTAGATGCGCCGATTTTCAGGCAACAGACTAAAGCTGAGCCTTACCCACCCAGAATGGATGATCTGGACTCCGCCGTCTACTACAGTGCCTGGAACGCCTGTATTGCTGAAACCATAAAGAGATTCGAGCCCGACATCTACCACATCAACGTAAGTTTACCGAGCCCCCTTGATAGAGCAACGCTGACCGTCATGACCCAGGACTACCATGGATGTGCGGCACCTCTCTACCTTCTTCCAGAAACTATCCCCTGCTGTCTTTCTCTCGTAAGTCTACCTGTTATGTTCATTCCATTCACCATCACAACAAGCTAACGCATAAACTCAAGCATAACGCCGAGTTCCAGGGACTATGGCCCATGCGTACTGACCAAGAGCAAGACGAAGTGTCAAGGGTGTACAATCTCGACAAAGATATCATCCAGAAGTATGTTCAATTTGGTGAGGTCTTCAACTTACTTCACGCCGGTGTCAGCTACTTGAGAGTTCACCAGAAGGGCTTCGGCGCTGTTGGTGTGTCTAATAAATATGGTGCTCGATCATTTGCTCGCTACCCTATATTCTGGGGACTCAAGGAAATCGGCAAACTCCCCAATCCTGATCCGTCCGACACACTTCCCTGGAACCGCGAAGAAGAGGCTAATCAAGTCATCACGGTTGACCCAGCATATGAAGCCTCGAGAGGTGACCTCCGAAGACAAGCGCAGGAATGGGCTGGCCTCGAAGTCGATCCCACAGCCGAGCTCTTCGTGTTTGTCGGCAGGTGGAGCAACCAGAAGGGTGTCGATCTGATTGCTGACGTCTTTCCTCACATCCTGGAGAAACACAAGAAGGTCCAACTTATCTGTGTTGGACCTGTGATTGACTTGTATGGCAAGTTTGCAGCATTGAAGCTTGAGGTGATGATGAAGAAGTACCCCAAACGTGTTTACTCAAAGCCCGAATTTACTGCATTACCTCCTGTAAGAAATGGTTGCTAAGTCTTGACTCACAATTCAACTAACAAACAACAGTTCATCTTCTCCGGTGCTGAATTTGCCTTGATCCCTTCCCGAGACGAGCCATTCGGTCTTGTCGCGGTCGAATTTGGACGCAAAGGCGCACTCGGTGTTGGTGCTAGGTAAGTCTGAATTTTGAATTGCATTAGATTATTGTATTAACGTACTCAGGGTTGGTGGACTCGGTCAAATGCCAGGTAAATAAGTTCCCCTGCTTTCTTGCGCTCCCTTGGATACGAAAAGACACCGTGCTAACTACAAGCAGGCTGGTGGTTTACTGTGGAATCAACAACAACTGCTCATCTGATTCACCAATTCAAGTCTGCTATAGAGGACGCCCTAGCAGCCAAGACCGATATGCGAGCTATGATGAGAGCTCGGTCAGCCAAGCAAAGATTCCCTGTCCAGAAATGGGTAGAAGATCTGAACATACTCCAAAGCACAGCCATTCGCATTCACCAACGCGAAGCAAATTACGGACTACAATCATCAAGAAGATCAGTTTCAAACTTCGGAAATGAATCCAGCATCTCTCTGGCCATGGCGAGAGACCCTAGCCCAAGCGCTGGGTCTGTCTACGAAACACAACCACGCACGAGCCCTTCACCATCTAACCTGAACCGCACGCTGTCCTTAGGATCTAGAGCCGGACCGGGCCATCATGGCAGGACTCCTCGTGTACAGATCACTGACGCAGATATCTCCGAGGACGATGAAGATCCGTTCGGCAGCGAATACAGCTTGGAAATGGAGGAGGCGACAATCTCTCGCGAAGCTGCGGATAACTACACAAGAGAATCCGAAAGAGCCGATGCTTTGGATCAGCTCGAAGGCCGAGGCAGAAAGGACTCTCTGAGTGCACCACAGCCTGCATTGGTACCCGGAACTCGGTCAAGGTCACCAAGCCCGGACCCTAGAGAGCTCTACAGAGGAAGGAGCCGAAATCGCAACTCCGAGCCGTATTTGTCGGTTCAAACAGACGACAGAACTGTCAGAAGAGCAAGCGCGGATAGCCTTCTTCCTGTTGCCGATCCACGCGATCGTTCAAGCTCTCGTCTCAGCAACTCCTCAAGATTGAGTACATCCTCACAGCTTGACTTGACTACCGTCGTAGGGAGCAAGAAAGACTACAGTCTACAAAAGATCGAGCTCAACTTTGACGACAAGACTGGCGAATACTATCGCGCTTTCGAAACCATGCTTGATAAGCTCAACGGCAAGACATCTGAGAAAGACCTTTGCATTGAAGAGTATTTAGTAGACAGCGAGAAGGCCTGGTTCAAAAAATATCGCGACGCGAAGCTCGGCAGAGCACACGACCGAGGCTCCTCGGCCAAGTTGCACAGTAATCGAATGAGTGCCTCACCTCATGGTTCTGGAAGATCATCAGCCGATGCCGATGAGCGTACGAGTGTTGGAGAAGGCTCAATGGAGGACTTCTTGCTCGGAGACAACTACCAACGACCATCTCTTGTCAAACGCTGGATGCTCACCCGACTTGGCGATTGGCCCCTCTATTCATTCTTGCTTGCGCTTGGGCAGATTATGGCTGCGAACAGCTACCAAATCACGTTGCTGACGGGTGGCGAGGATCCTAAACCATCGATGATATACACCATTGGCGGCATTTACATTGCATCCTCCGTTGTCTGGTGGCTTCTCTTCCGCAGGATGAAGGCCCGGTTCGTTCTTTCCGTGCCTTTTGTCATGTATGGCTTAGCTTTCCTTTTCCTTGGCATGGCTCCGTTCCTTCCCAAGGGTGCTGGCAGAGATTGGATGCGAAATGTCGCAGATGGTGTTTATGCTGCAGCTTCGGCTAGTGGAAGCTTATACTTTGCTCTCAACTTTGGTGATGAAGGTAAGCTAATGTTCCCTCTCCAAACGAGACATCAAACTAACACAGATTAGGTGGCTCACCAATCTCGTCCTGGGTATATCGAGCATGCATCATCCAAGGTACACAACAGATATACATCACCGGTCTGTTCTATTGGGGACGCACTATCACCAAAGCAACGCCAAAGCAGAAAATCGAAAAAGACACACTGTCCTCGTCACCTATCATGGCGGCAATCACACTACCAATCGCAGCTTTGCTTTGGCTGGTCGCACTTACTCTGTTCACTAGCTTACCTGCCTATTACCAACAACGTCCCGGCAAGATACCCAGTTTCTACAAGACTCTCGCTCGACGCAAGCTCATATCCTGGTTCTTCGTTGCCGTCATTCTGCAGAACTACTTCCTGTCGTCTCAGTACGGACGGTCATGGCAGTACCTGTGGAGCTCAAACTACGCACCTGTATGGGTGATCGCAATACTAGTCCTTGTCTTCTTCATCATTGTCTGGGCATTGATGCTGTTTGTCTTCAGCAAACTCAGTAAGAGCCACAGCTGGATTCTACCAATCTTTGCGATCGGTCTGCTTGCCCCTCGCTGGGCACAACAATGGTGGGGTACTTCTGGATTCGGACTCTGGCTACCTTGGATGCCTGGTAGTGCTGTAGGCGGCGCCATAGCTGGAAGAGCTCTTTGGTTGTGGCTGGGCGTCCTAGATGCCGTGCAAGGTGTCGGCTTTGGTATGATGCTGTTACAGACCCTGACACGTATTCACATCGGCGTTACACTCATCTCGGCTCAGGTACTAGGAACAGCAGTCATGTTGATTGCGAAAGCGACGGCACCAAATCGAAATGGACCTGGAGATGTGTTCCCAGACCTGAGTGCTGGTGTGATCGAGGCGATCAGCAAACCTTGGTTCTGGATCGCGCTGGCTTGTCAGCTTGTCATACCGATCGGCTTCTTCAAATTCTTCCGAAAGGAGCAGCTCTCGAAGCCCTGATGAGGTTACCATGTTTGCATGCCTTCTCATTCTCTGTTGTTCTACATAGTTTTCGAATTTGGCGTTTGGAGGAGCACATGAATAGACTGCTGATTATCATGGGTAATAAAAGGTTTCGTTACAATTGTGCAGGTGAACTTGATACTAGACCTCAATGTGAATGAATGTAACTAGCAGAGAAACTAGCTGTTTCAATGATTGTCATTCAGATTGCTCAAGGCGCTGCAGATATTATTTCAACATTATCTCACCAACCTCCCACACCTGGTCTACGCAAACCGAACTCGAAGTTGAACCAAGTGAAACACCTAATATTCTCACCAAGCAAGATTTAGGATTTTGACTGATCCGTCAACGTACTTTCACAGCTCGGCACGTAAATCGAAACATTCAGGAAAGCGCAAGTGAGTCGGGCAGCCTTCCAATTCTTCGCTCCTTCCTTGCCAACATCCGCCTTCTGGTCAGCACACGCATACACACGACTGACATCGACAGGCATGGCGGATATTATCGAAGGTGAAAACGACTGGTATGCTGCACACCTCCACCATGTCCTTCAAAAGCCTAACACGTCAAAATTTAGTGATTGTGCGCTCTACAACAACTCACAAGACTTCGACATCATCCTCAAGTTTGGCGAGCACAAGATCTATGCCCACAAGGTCGTGTTGCGCATGTGGTCGCCGTTCTTCAGTAACGCGTTCAAGTCACGATTCACCGTATGTTTTCCTCCATCAATTGATCATGTCTTTTACTCAAGCTGACTGCCTTCAGGTGGCCACAAACCCTGTGTTTCTACTGGATGATCAGGAAGACGACTTCGAAGCCGTCTCTGCGATGGTGAAACACATGTACGGCATGTCATACGGCAAACACTCGCTCAATACCGGCAGATTTGAGCCCAAAGATGATTGGATACTGGACTGGGAACAAGTGCTGAACCACCAGCTCGCTGTCTACACTGCAGCAGACAAGTATGACTGTCCTGCCCCTCGTAGAGCCGCCCGCGAACTCATGAACATCTGCCTCGGCAGCACCAGGTTTTCTGGATACAACGCATCTCCTGGTATGAAGACGGTTAATCTCACTCGCTTGGTCTTGGTCTTCATCTCTCTCATCTCCAAGATCTTTGGGCCCGATGCTCCTCAGCTTGCCGATCAGTCACTTTACACAGACACAGTCAACTTTTGCGTCAAACTGCACCCCAATATGATACGCCACGCCGAGTACCGCACTGCGTTTCAGAAGAAAGCTCTTTATGATGCTATTAGCCAAGAAAAAATGTACCAAGCACACATAACGTATCTGGAGGGCAAGCAGGGAATCAATCGACCTTGAACAGTCTGTGGTCAGTGACGAGATACTCGATAGTTATCGCTTCGGGAAGACCGACAAGATCAGGCAGTCGGATATGCAAGTGGCAGAAATCATTGTACTGCACAACATATTACTCAAACCTTGCTCAACTAGCTTCTCTTTTCGTTAAGGCCGTCTCACTAAACATTACCTCTTGCTCTAGCACCTCCCTCCAATCATTTCTTCTGAAGACACCGTGGTCTTAAGCAATGTCCCCCAAGTACTGTGTGATAAGCTGACATATACGAGCCACAAACGCTTGTTCTTCTTCCACACCAAGTGTCCTTTCTTGCCAAGTCACAGAGACCGTCATATCTCCTCCTTTCATCGTGACAACACTAAACGCAAGACAACCTCCCAAGAAGTTGGCCGGCTGAGCAAAGAACATGGACTTAACATCCCAAGCACCTTTCTGGGAGCCTGCTTTAGGGTCAAAGATAGCAAGATTGCTGATCTCATATGAGGTATCTCGGTCTTTCTCGGCTTCCCCTTGCATCCAAGGGCGGAATTTGCTGAGATAGGATAGTAGGCCGATAGGTTGATCGTGCAGGGTGCTAGCGCATTTGGCAACGTCCTTTGTAGTTCTGCGAGCTGCGGTCCAGATAGGGCTGCCACTTTGAGGCTGAGTCCAGTTGTTCCAATCTGTGGGTTTACTGCGACTGAAGAGCTCGAAGGCTGCGGTGGGGCCAGGACAAGACATGTCATTTGGGCCAATGCCGTTAAGCAAAGGACGCAGATCCACGACTGTTGATGCTACGAAGCTTCCGATAGTAGGACTGCCAGGTAGCGCTTCACTCAGTGCTCTCACAATGAGCTGGTGTAGAAGACCTGTGAACTTGACATCATGTGCTCTGCAGAGTCGCAAAGCTGCGTCCATGGTTTGATGAGGCACACTAAAGAACTCGAGTCCAGTGCTGAAAGTGCCATGATCGAAAGGAACTCTCCTGCCTGTCCAAGCATAGGCAGATTTGGGCGTAGTAGAAGCACGCAGACCGAGCGATTTTACGACAGCTTCAGGAAGATATGCGCCAAACAGAGGGCTCAGTAAGTAGGACCAAGAAATGGATAACTTGCCAGCTTGCTCTATTGTAGGAGGTAGAGGGACCGATGGTGTTTCGCATAGGAAGTTGTCGCCGACATCGCTCTCCTGGTTGAGACCTTGCAGGAATGTCTTGTGAAATGCCAGAGCAGATTTTCCATCGCCATGAGAATGATAGTATGCGAACAAGATGAACAGTCTTTGAGTACTGCCTTGACCAGGCAGGGAAAACACAACTACCTTCCAGGGAGGTGTGATCTCCACATCTGAGAGCTCCAAGTCGAGTGTGCGATTTGTGACGCGATGAATCAAGTCCTTCTCTGAGAGGTCCGCGGCTCCGCTTCCTAGATCATCCGTACGCAAAATCTCAACATGGTTATGCAGGTCGAGTGTTTTTGGCTTGGCGAAACTGGGCGACTCGGTATCTTGACCCTCAATGGTAGCACTCAAAAGTGGATGTGTCGCTACGCAATGCTTCAAAGCCGGGACGAATGTTTGCTGGGAGATCTTTGTAGCCGAAGCCTGGTCGACGGTATAAATCCCGCCAATCGCGAGTGTACGGTAGTAACCCAAAGACTGGCGAGTGATGTATCGTCTCTCATTGTAACCTGAATGTATTAGCTAACATTGATTTCTGCTGTTGACTCCATACCCGCTGGACGCAAGGGCGTCACCTTGCTATCAGAAGCTGACATATTAGCTTAATACTGCGATTTCAATGATATTCTCTACAAGGCGGACATGAGTTCTTATATCAGCTCGCCAAGCAAAGAACACTATGCGCAGCACGGTAGGATTTACAACCTTGCTCAGGTGTACTCGTAGGCACCGGCATTCTGTTTGGAAAGGCGACCCACTTCCTTCGGCAAGGCAAGCTTCCGAGAGCTGCAATTTCGTCGCATGCCTCTCACTTTCACCAGAATGCCTAAGGTAACATAACTTGTGACTTTCGGCTCCTCTGGACTGTTGGAGTCGAGTTCAGAAGTCGAACGACTGCAGGTCGCGAAACTCGTGGTCGGCGTCAAATTCGGCAATCGCGCGTCATCCACGAAAAGACGTGGGCCCAACCTCTTTCCAGCCACTTCACTGAAGCTCTCAACTCGACCTTTGTTTCCGTCATCTTTCGAGTTTTGGTATCTGCGCCCAAGGCATACAATTCACTTGGTGATTACTACAAGTAGCTTGCTTCAAAGCAATACAACTCCAAGGTCCTGTGTCATGTCTCTTCGACACCTTTCTTACAATATCGCAAACGTGCTCTGATACCAATACCAGAGGCACAATCTAGCAGCCTCATTATGAGCCTTAATGCTCAACTTAGAGAGCATGTCTCTCGCGGGTCATGGCAAAACCATGACTTTGAAAGACTTCTTGAGACAGTCATATCGAAGCCTCAGACATGAGCTTGCACCCTGTCTTGAGATTTGAAAAAGCGGTAAGTATATCTACTTCGTCGTTTGTGTACAAACAGCACCTCTTTCAACGAGATTACAATTCATAACCCTACAAATGTACCATCAACGCCAAAAGTCTTCTTCTTCGGCAAGATCTGATCTGTCGAGCCGCTCTTTCCTCTCAGCATCGCCTTCTCAAAGCCCTAGACCTACACCTTCTATTCCTTCTCCTTCTGTATACAGAAACTCTCTATCTCCTGCCGACACCCCTCATAAACGAAATCGCTACAAGACGTTGTTCTTCACGCCGTCAATTAGAGACTCTGGTATCTCGCTAAACGCACCGACTTCGGATCCAAGACTGCCTAGTCCTCTGACACCACCTTGCTTTCCGGTCCCTCGCGTACCAGTTCAAGAGGAGCCTTACAATCAAAACGAGCTCGACTTCTTAGTCGACGAACTTGCTATTTGGTTTGGCTATCAGGAAAGCAGTAGTATGGTGTACCCTACGCCCGACCGATGTGACTCGCCAACATTAGGCTCATTCCCGGCTGGCTTGGGTCATCCTTCTACTCCCATGCCTCCCAAACCAACTTCTGTCTGGCCCAGGAAAAGACAAAACAAGACCAGAGGACCCACTTCGCCGCTCCCTGGAGCAAGTCATCTCAACTCTCCGGTGGACTTGTCCATGCGCGAACTGGCGATAAGCTCAAGGTCAAACAAGACCAAGAAATCAAATACCTCGCCCAAGCCAGTTATCAACCCATCTTCAATCCTCCTTGGTCTACCACAAGTGTTCCGCCGTCTTGCTCTGACAGACCCGCACATCAATGGTCAACCTATCCGCTTCCTATCCCATGACTACGTCGCCGGAGCGAATAGTCTTAGAGTAGGCAGTTGCACATTCATGAATTTGCCCTATGGTGCAGATGTCGAATGCGGCTTACGAGTCGAGCCAAGCTTCCCTCGCAGTGCTTCAAAAGCACAAGTCGTGATTCTGCAAATCGTACAAAGAGTCGTCAGAGTCAGAGATGGCAGTAGTGTGTGGCTCTTATGCTCCGAAGTCGACGTCTCAGCCTCTTTCACCCCAGAAGTGCGAGCTGAACTATCTTTTATCACTTCCGCCAGCTCTTCCCAACCATCAGACAAGGGAAAGGGAAAGCAAAGGCATACAGATGACGATATATGGTTATCCATAGCCCAACAACTAGAAACAGATTCTTACGCACCCAGCACAACACATCTGCCCACCACCTCTGCCATTTCCAAAGATATCAACACAAAAACACCAGCACTTTCCGACCTCCTGTCCCTTCTAACCGAACTCCGCTTCCTGCACCGCCAATTCTTCATCCTCCAACCCAAGATTTCGAAATCGAGCGGCCACACCACACTAGCGATCCCTTACTTATCAAGCAGCTTACATACGTCCCTCCTCTCTCTCCCCACTTCTAATCACAACCCTACCCACACGACCAATATCAACGGTTTCGACACTTCAATCTACACACCCAACAACACGGAGCCAAACCCCTTGAGCATTTTCATCACCACCGCAATCGCACAAGCGAAAACATGGCTCCCTTCCACCGAGTCAACTCCCGAGATGACAGTGATCAGACAAGTGCTGGAATTGCCAAAAATAGGCAAAGGAAAAGATTTACATGAGAAAATTGGGGTTTTTGGAGTCAGGGTTGGGGAAGGAGGGGGTAGAGGGTTGGGGTGTTGGGTTTGTTTTCTGGTACCCGTGGGTGTGGAAAAGGAACTTTGAGAGATTCTTATGTTAAAAGAGATGTGAAGAATATTAGGGTGATATTTTGGTATCGATGTTTCGTGGATTGTGAATGGGGAGGGTGGGAGGTCGAGTTATTTTCAAATATTGGTCATGTGCCACTTTTATAAAAGTAGGTTGTCTTATCTATTCTTGGGCAAGTGGTACAGGATTTGCGAAGGCTGGGATTGAGAAAAAAGATGGAAGAGACTGGGTTTGTGGAATCACGATCCTCCTCACTGTTTCTCTCACATCTGAAAGCATGTATGCGGTGTGAATGTAACGCCGCAGTGCTCGCAAGAAAAAGGCAAGAATACCCAATACAGATATCTCGGTCGCTGGCCCTCAAAATGGCTTCATGTGCCCGATCAATGAGAAGAAAGGAAGGAGTAAAGCAGATCTAGTATTACGAAAAGCGAAGTTCACTTCAAAAGCGAATCAAAGACCCATCACAGTTCCAACAGAGGACGAAGAACCTCTACTGAATACTAATACGACTAGCCCTTTCGATCCTTTCCAATCCACCCATAAACGGCCTCAATACCTCAGGGATAAGCATACTCTTACTGCTTTCCTCCCAACCCGCTTCCATAATAGCAGCGAGCACTCTGGGAACCGCGAGAGCAGTGCCATTGACAGTGTGAGGCCACTCATGCTTGCGGCCGAACTTTTCGGTCTTGACGCGGGTGGCCAGACGTCTGGTTTGGTAATCCGTGCAGATGGATGCGGATGTCACTTCACCCCATCCCTCATCCTTTTCTCTGCGCGAGGGAAAGAAAGCTTCGATATCGATCTTGCGGGTGGCGGAAGCGCCGAGTTCGGTGGTTGGCATTTCCAAAACACGACAATGCAAGCCCAAGTTTTGAAGGATTTCCTTTTGGATGGAGACCATTTCGTCAAAGAGAGATTCCGAGGATGAAGGTGTGGGTTCGGAGAAATGGTCATCGCCGACATTGTCGGGCATTGTCCAGGCGAACATTTCTACTTTTGTGAATTCGTGGACGCGGTAGAGGCCCTTTGTGTCTATGCCTCTGGCGCCAGCTTCGGCTCTGTAGCAGCGGGATGCGCCGATGATTTTGAGAGGGAGGTCTGCTTCTTCAATCACGGTGTTTGCTTTCATGCCTGCAAAGGGGATTTCTGCGGTTCCGGCTAGGCAGAGGGAGGGCTTGTTCTTGTCTTTTTCTGGTTGGGTGAGGGCGTAGATTTGTTGTTCGTCGTTTTGATCGCGAGGTTGGAAGCCGCAGGCGTGGGCGATATGGGAGTAGACGATCGAGGGAGGGGAGACGACTTTCCAGCCACGCTTCATGGCTGTGCTCAGAGCGTACTGGATCAGGGCTTGTTCGAGAAGGGCGGCTTCGTTCTTGAGGAAATACCAGCCCCAGCCTGAAGTGGTAGCTGAGGCGGTGAAGTCGAGCATGTCAAGTTCGGAGCCGACGTGGACATGGTTGCGCCAGACACGATCTGATGGCGAGGGAGTGCGGTCAGGATGCTCGTTGATGTACTCCTTTACGGAAGGTACGTCGCCTTCTGGGGTGTCTAGACTGCTCAAGTTGGGCAGGGCGAGGGCCAGCTCTTCAATCTCATCGTTGATCTGTTTATCTTGTGCATCGATGTCGGCCAGCTCAGTCTTCAGCTGCTTAGCTTGTTCCAGCAGAGCAGGGTCCTGCCTGGTTGCCGGGTTTGCCAGTTGACGACGGAGGATATTGTTGCGTTCGCGCAAGTTGCGGGAGTGTCGCTGCTGCAGTTGCAGCTTGTCGTGTAGCTCAAGGATGCGCCATGAGTTTTTTGATTGCTGCTTGTAGTTTCGGGCGATGCAGTTTTGCTCGTAGAGACCGGGCGCGTTGCGGATGTGTCTGATGTCGACGGTCGGTTTAGGGGCTATTGACGGGCGTGTATAGCTACGAGAGGCGAGTCGAGATAGCCGGCCGACAGTACGGCAGCGACTGGTGGTTGACAGTTGTGGGAGAAACATTGATTGAAGCTTTGCGACAAGCGTGACGCTGGTCCGTCAAAACCGACGCCGCGCCCGTTTCACGTCAAAGTCAGAGACCGGGACGTCATGCCACCTTTTTCTGTTCCTTCCTCTCCTGACATGGTTGTGCAAAATGAGACATGATTCTATTAAGTCAGGTAGGTATCTTTAGAGACAGGCGAAGGTTGGTAAAGTCTTCAGTGCTACACAGACATGGCTGGGGCATGTGATTTGTTGATGGCTGGACTGCGCCTCGGCTGGCCCAAGACAATAATTCATGGAAGCAGCAAGCAGTTTCTATAATATCCTCGCTCGAACTGATGCCGGTCGGCAAACAAACAGCTCTCCATGATGGTGTCGCACATTGAGCCACCACCCCAAGTGCCACAGACTCCGCGACGCCCACCCTCGGTCACTTCGAGAGCCTCGACAACAAGGCGCCATCGCTCATCGCGCTCTCAACACACAAATTCACCACAGGCCCCGCTGAATGAGTTTCCCGTATTTGCGCATACCGGCGATGTCGAGATCGTCATCTCTTCACCCAGCGGTCGCAAGGAGCAACGCTACCTTCTGCACAGCATCATCCTAAGCCAGTGCTCGTCCTTCTTCGCCATAGACACAAAACGTCCGCCAGCGCACAATGCTTTGCCAGCTCCTGGCCCGGCCGCGCTATTGCGCATTGGCGAAACAAATTCCAGCAGGAGCAGCCTGGACTCGACCGACGTGCGACGCTGGAGTTATGTCCTCGACTGGCACCACACAACAAACAACGATGTACCGCGTCTGATTCAACGTCCTCCAAGCCAGAGTCCGCCGCCCGTCTCGCGTAACAAGCCGCCCGCCTCGTCTTCTGCCTTCTTCCGATCCATGTCAAACCTATCAGCCTTGTCTCTGAATCCACAACCCGTTGCGCCTCCAGGCCCAGACGATGAATTACTGCGCGACTATGACAATCTCTTCCGCATCTTCTACAACTTCCCACCTACGCTTAGCAACATTAACATTGCTGATGCTTATACCGAGTCAAAGGCACTACTGCATCTAGCTCAGATGTACGATGCCTTGGATGTCGTAGGTTCCCGAGTAGACCACCACCTTCTGGGCTTCCAAGGACGTCTGTTCAAGCAGATTGCTCGCTACCCTCCATCATACCTCAAACTCGCCTGTCTAGCCAAGTCACGCGTCATCTTCACAGAAGCCTTGATCCACGTTGTAGGACAATGGCCACAAGCACAGTCTCAACTCGTCAACCACATCGACCCTCTGGTCCTTGATATCATCGAGGACAAGGTTCAAGAGCTGGAAGATATGAAATTGCGTATCGAGATCCGGCTTTTCAGACTCACCTTGACTACTAGCCGAGGTGAGCGTGTGAACCCGTCAAACGGCTATCTGGATTGGATGGCCATGTCTCTCTTCCGCCAATGGCTGGCCGAAAACACAACCCCAGCTCCAGTCTCTATCCTCAAGAACTCATCACGGCCTTCAACCTCAGACGCCGTGTCAGCCTCTGCCTCCGTGTCAGGTAGATCGGGTCGACAAAGCAGCTCCAGTGCGCTGGTCACCACGAAACCAACAACGCCTCAACAACCTCAGTCAAGTCAGAGTCTAGGTCGCGTATATCGACTCATGGGCAGCACAAATAAAGAAGCATATCTCAACCACGACGAGTGCAAACGTTTCCTCAAGCTCACACCCGAAATGTATTCACGCGACAACCTCAAGCGCTTCGAGCGTAGAGTCGACGAGCTGAAGAATCTAGCCAGAGATGCTGTCAAACCACTCACTCGCAACTTCCTCGAGCTTGATCTCAGCAGTGTTGTGCCACCCTCAGGCGCAGGCCGAGGGAGTGCTGCCGTGCCATCGACCGGATTGGGGTATTTAACTTGTACGAAAGTGCTAGAAGATGATTTCCCTTGGAACGGTTGATAGCTTTGAGGCCTGCGATTACGAACTGATGCTTGATGACGATGATGACGGAGGAATAACAAGTGTTTCTGGTCTCTGGTTTCTCTAGCCACGACGATGTGTTTTGTCTTTCTCTTTTGTCTTGCGTTTTACTGTTTTCGTCTGATTTTCACGATACCCACGTTTACTACCAAATCAATTTCCGTATCTCATCAACTCCCATTGATGATAAATACTCATCCTCATTGAACGACTTTGCACGAGCAAAATGCGATATCTCTGGGATCTACAAAAGGAATACGACCTGAGGCTTAGAATGCGCATTCGACTTTTCTTCGCTGGACAGACTGATCCAGGGTTACTCGATATTTCGTCTCCTGTCGTGATGCTGATATTAAACGTTGCACCAACCTTCACGTTTGACCGGGCAGGACTGCTTCAGGGTTTCCCGTATAGGCTGGTTGGATATCTGAAAACTCTGGCTACCTTTTTCCGCAGCAGAGACTTGCACTTTTTTTTTTGAGTTTGTGAACCCTGTACGTAGACTGTAGATCTCTGTGGATTGTCTATAGATCGTCTGAAGGACCTCTGTAGATCCTGTGGAAGATCTCTGTAGGTTTCTGGAAGATCTCTGCCCTTTTATACATTACATCTGTCTTCCCATACGATTACCATCATCTCATCTTGATACCAACCATCTGCCCCTTCCACAGCTTGTGCTCTTACCCTTTGTCAAAATGCACAAAGTTTTTCGAAACTGGCGATTGTCCGCAGAGATGTTACCGGGTTTGTAGTAGGCCTTGTGTAAGTTTGTATGATCTCTGTACATCGTCTGTAGATTGTCTGTATGTTCTCTGTATAATTCCTGTATATTGTGTGTAGTTTGTCTATTTGATCTCTGTAAGAAGTCTGGATCAGAAGGTAAAGAGAAAAAGAGAAAAGTCCAACCTGACAAAGCCTATGGAACCCTGTCACGGAAAGAATGTGAAGATGATGCAGGCTCATTAACAAAGTGCAACACTTCTAAACATTGGACTGACTCTGAAATAGGCTGTTGTGAAAAGAATGTAAAGATGATGTAGATCGAACAATAGAGTGTAATGCGTCCCAAAGTCGGAGCGACCCTAGACCAGCCTGTCATGGAAAGAACGTCGAGATGATGAGACCCGTTGGCAAAATGCAATACGTCCACAAGTCTGAGCGACCCTAGAAAAACCTGACGGAAATGATATGCGAATATGGCAGTGCCCGGAGGACCCGATGGTGAAACTAAACCATCTGAGTGACCCTGGAAAAGCCTGTCATGGAAGGCATGCGAATATGGCAGCAGTCGGATGCCGCGATAATGGAATCAAACCATCTGAGTGACACTGTAAAAGCCTGCGATAAGAAAGATACGAATATGACAGTGTCCGGAAGACCGGTTAACGAGATCAGACCATCTGAGCGACACTGTAAAAGCCTGCGATAGAACAGATACGAATATGGTAGCAGTCGGAAGACCCGATGGCGAGATCAAACCATCTGAGCGACCCTGGAAACGCCTGCCATGGAAAAGATGCGAATATGAGAGTGGCCGAATGATCCGATGGCAAGACCAAATCATCTGGAGGACCCTAGAAAAGCCTGTCGTGGAAAATATGTCAAAATGGCCATGTTCCAATGACCGAGTTACAAGATCAAACCGTCTGATCGACTCTGAAGTAGTCTGCTATGAAAGAGATATGAGGATGACAGCGGCCAAACGATAGAATAGCAAGATCGAACCATCCGAGCGACCCTGGAGTAGTCTGTTTGGTCAAAGATGTGAAGATGAGGATGACGGGATGACAAGATGACGAGATGGCAAAATCAAACCATCCGAGAGACTCTGGAAAACCCTGCCATGGAAAGGATATCACTACGACAATGCCAGACCCCTCAGATGGCAAGATCAAACCATCTGGACGACTCTGAAATAGTCTACTCAACCAAAGATGTCGGGCGTCTAGAGCAAGGGCCAGAAAATACCGGAATGGTTAGGACCAACTCATCTGTATCTCTATGGACAATCGCTGGTTTCCAAAAAGATTGTGCATTTTTACAGGGAGTGGAGTTGCAAACTATGGTTGTAGGAGATGTAAGAAGTCTAGTTGGAATAGGGGTTAGCTTTGTTTGATGTGTTCGAGTGTCAAGAGTGGCAATGATGTAGCAGACCATGTGTATGTGGACTGTAGTCTTTCCTACTTGTGCTGGTGTCTGAGTTGTTGCTGTTTAGAATGTTTGATTGCAATGCTGCCTGGATTTGATGCCTGAGGCTATCACCGAAAGTGCGCCAAAGTCTCAATGACGTTATCTGAATCGTCGCTACCGTGATGTTCTACCAACTACTACGGAGTGTCCTCACCATTAGTGCGACAAGAGCGAGAATGAAGGTGAAGTGGACCAAGTGGTTGAGGAACGATGAAGCCCACCGGATTCGCGGCCCGGACTCCCGGCATCTGAGATGCTATCACGACATCACGACAATAATCATCTCCCCAGATGCACTCGAGATGAAAAGTGGAACACAGTGAAGCAGCGAGAATATGGCATTTTTCGGATCGGAAAATAGTCAATTCGATGGTTGAACAACACTGACTCGAACACAAGAGATATCGTTCGGATCGCGGTGCCGTTCAGAGTGGGTGTCTTTCTGTGTTACCGGGTGTATGGTTCGTCGCACCCATGATCGGAATCGGAAAGTAGCGACCGGAATATACAACGATCCACTTAGTAAACCCAAGTATTTGGTTACGAGATAGCACAGAGTGGATCAAGGTGTTCAAGGATCATAGCGGTTAGATAATGGAAGTCACGGATGGCGAGATGGGCGAGATGGGCGATCAATCAGATAATGCAGGTTAGTTGGACACAAAGCATGAGTAGGCGCCCAAAAGTAGACGCAATGTAAAAGCAAGGCGAAAAAGGGTACCTGAGGATACACATTAATTATGGATATTCGCATCGCATCGGGCGGTTAGGCACCACGACATGCTTCATCCATGCGGTCCAGCTGATCGTCATTCTATAGCAAACACAGGTGGTGGTAGTAAGGTGAATGGTAAGCACTCCACTAAGTCGGATCATGGGTTCATGCATACTCCTCCTCGTTGCAGTAAGCCATCATGCATAGGGTCGCGGGCCGATGATGGATAAAAATGACAATATCAGCGACACCGGCGACCGGGTGAACACGCGGATATGTATCCGGAATTTTGGTTGGAAGGGAGGCTCTCGGAAAGAATGTCGAGTATGACAAGGTCATGCTTTACTATTCAAGTCAGGTCCCGAGACATTGTCTCGTCTTGCGTCCAGATACCTGGATTGGGTAACCTCTTGATTTGCTGGTGATGTCGTAGGAGATAATCATGCATGTCCTAATTCGGAACTTTGTAGCAGTGCCCACCAAAAACAATAGGTCCACCTTTTACAAGGCGAAAGACGTTCTGACAGACCGGTGATGCCAGACCGCTTCTTCCACACCGACTCACAGCCAAGGCAAGTTGGCCTCGTATCGCGATTCATCCAACTCATCCTCATGCTGTTGCTGCATCATACTGAAGTCTCGCAATGTCTCGGCGCCGACACTGCGTTTGTTTTGGAGTGCCTTCAGGCGAAGCTCGTTGACGCGAGTGTCCGCAGCAGCCATCCGGTCCATGACACTCTCCTGTGACCCACGCCTCTGAGGTCTTTGCTGCTGCTGTGCCCCTGATTCGGCACGGCTACTTGCTTCGGATGCGCTTGAGATCCCTGACGTGGTCCGGCTGTTGCGTCGCATATGCCGCCAAATCCGTCGAGCCTCATCTTGTATCACGAGGCTGTCTGGCCTTTGTCCATGGTCGGAGCGACTCTCGCTGGTAGGTGTGGCTATGCTCGTGTTGCTTTCTTCGGGGGTAGGCGTGGAAGGGGCTGTGTTGAAGACCTGCAGAGCCTCGGTATCCGGGAAATGCATCGTAGTTCGGCGTGTACTCCTTGAAGCTTGTCGTTGTATGGCTGTCGAGGACGACGGTGCTACACTCTTGGTTATTTCCGCCGACACTTTCTGTTGAAACTCGAGCTCTTCGCGCAAGCTATGCAGAATTGGTGGTCCGTTCTTGCCGGACCAGAATTTGCCAAACTTCTTGTGCAAGATCTTGATTGCAACATCCGGGGGATAGTTTCTTGCAGCAAATTTGGCTTTCTCAATCTCAACTTCCAGACCATCCTTGTCTTCCTCTTCATGGGTCGAACCCCATTGGCTGTTTCTATTCGTGCGGATCAGTTCGCAAGCCAGCTCAGTACGAAGCTCTGTGCTCCGAGGAAGAAGAGAATGTCTGTACCGCACATCCGCCTTGAACAGCTCATTCTTGACATTACCGAGTGTTTCGTGAAGGTCGCTGAACAGACCCTCAATCGATTTTGGATCGGCAGTTGGCCGTTCACTGATCGAAGGTATCCGCACCTTCGCGAACAGAGTGGTACATTGACCCGGATGCAGTGTTGCCTTTCGGGGTGGAGTCAGGAGCCTTTCCACGCGACAGGGCTCGGCCGAGTTAATGGACACTCTAACGTGTGAAAGTTCTTGATGAGAAGATTCTTCTCGCGCTGACTGGATAAGGACATCCAACGTCGTGTGACGATCTGCGTCCCATTCAAAGCACCATCCGTTTGCCCCAGCTTGATCTTGAGGAACAGGAGCATCGTAGGCATAGCCGAACTGAACTTGATGGATCGGCCACGATACCAATTTACGAAGCATTGACGTACATCTCCGGGGAAGCGGAGACAATACAAATGCATGTGTGACACTGTCATTCGAATCCTGTCTTCTCTCGACCACTGACGCTACAGCTTCTTGCATCATTGCAGACATCTGAGTGGCCGCAGGCGGTGCCGTTGCCTTGCTAGGATCCAGTCTTGCCACGTCGACGGAAAGGGCTGTTGCATTCGGCCTCTGTAAACGATGAAGCTGACAGCCTGACATGGTATCGGAGCACCGCGATTCGTGGGAACAGTACGTGCAAAACACGGCCAGACGGTCTCCATGGTCTCGTAGCAGACTGCAAAGATGCCGGGTAAACTCGGATATGCTTTGAAGAGCCAATGAGGAGGCCAAAGGTCTACCCCGCGTTAGCGCCTTGCAATCAATAAGGACCGGTAGAACACAAACGAGTTGTCAATGATAACCACTACATCCAGGAATTTGTGGCTCTTGCCAACATGTTGGGAGGGGACGGCAGAGCTTGCTTCATCTGTGTCTGTTGGCGGCTCGCTTGAGACCGCTGCTTCAGCCTTGATCATTGCCCACATCTGCGCTTCATCTGCCAGGTCAAGGGTGTTCCACGCGGGTGTGACAGATAGATTGATGTGAAGCATCGTAAGAGGTTTCGGTAAAATGCTCAGATGGACTTTCGCTGACCATGTAGATCTTCTGTCTGGGCGCGGAGTCTTTTCTGGAGAAGGTGAAGGGCTTGGCTGAGCTCTTTGTGATGGACTCGGAAAGCTCCCGTCACTTCCCAGAAAGACACCTTTGATATCAGGGTGTAGTGGCGATAAGGCTAGCAGAGTCGAGCTGATCTCTTCCGTAGGTGAGTCGGTCGAGACGAAGCTCTGAACCGATTCGAAAGCAAGAAGTTGTGAAGCAATGATATGTTCCTCTTTCATATTCTGAAAACTCTTGTTTGCCGAATTCTCAGTGAATCTTTCATGCTCCGAAGCGGAACGACTGGTGGTAATGTCATCCTCGGTCTTCACTGGCACCTTGGAAGAACTTTTTGATCGACTAAGAAGACCATCCTTCACTCTTGAAACTACCCGCTTGCGGACCGACAGCTTTCGGGATAGTGACGGAGCAGATTTTGGCTCGGTCCTGTTGGATTGATTAGAGGTGCGCTTGGAGGGTGACTGCTCGATGACTGTTGTGAGATGGATACTGTTAGACTCCCAGCTGAAACGAGGGTTGGTTGACGGAGGTCTGACGACTTCATCGTGCACGATGTTCTGAATCTCTCGGAGTGGCTGTACGCCAGTATGTTTGCTGTAGGTAAGGTCGGGCACTGAGTGTGCACCCTTCGAAACAGCATCATTGAGATAACCCTTTCGAAGGTTTTCACGTGTCTTCCGAACCTTCAAGGGCGACCCTGAAGCTCTGTTCAATGATCGCGATTCGGTCGAGCTGTTGCTATGCCTGGTCTGATCGATTGCAGTTGTTGGTGATACGCTGCCGTGTGGTTGCTGGGCGATGGTTGGAAAGCCACTCACAGAGCTTGGAGCCGAGACGAACATGTGAGCTTGTGGTGGTTGCCATCCACGCAATCCCACAGTGCCAGGAGTATGGCCATATGCCGTGTTGGGTGAGGAATTGGTTTTGTTATTCTGTACTGCTCGGATAGCTTTGGGATCGGTATTCTGCAGACGTCGTCAGAATGTCTGAGAAACAACGCATGAAACACTGAGACTCACCTCTTTATTGGATGGCATTGTTCGAAGGCGGAGTATACCACCGTTATCCAATTGAAGCGATGGAAAATATAACAAAACTGGAAATTGCTCAATTGTTGATACAAGACTGGTATCAGGATACGTTGAGATGCAAGCTTGCTATTGACCCCATGACGTGTCATGTGAAAGTCCGGCAAAGGCAAGTGCGACTGCCATGTAGATGCCTACCACTACCAACTCTCGAACAAAAGCAATTTGGAGCTTGAACATTTCATCTTCGAGATGTATCAGACCCATCACTTACGGCCGAAGTTCTAGAAAAGCATGAAGTTGGCAGTAGAAAATTGTTGGGAACCAAATATTTGCTTAGGTCACCACTCGCTACAGAAGCAGATCAGGCGACAAGACTGTCATTGGCTTCGTCGTCTTTGTTCCAAGGAACATCAATCGATTCTGTGTCAACATTTAAGAAGTTGATCTAGATATGAGAGTTAGTTGGTAGTCCTCTGAAAGTGGTTGCCAGGCAGAATAACCTACCAGATCATCGGTTGAGGCGGCGCCACCAAACAAAGTGTGTTGTGATATGCTCGCTTGAACACCTTTCTTGACTCTTTCTTCCCAGACACCCTCCCAATTCCATTGGCCAGGCCTTCTCGCACCTCCGGGTTGTTGACGTAAGGTGGGGGATGCGGGGCTCTTTCCATCTTCTGGTGTTGCAGAGAGGGGTGTCGTGCCAATGACTCGCGCTCTATGGGTCTGCCATGCATGCCATGCACCTGGATTGCCAGCCGCCTCGAGCGGTACTTTGTCGAGTACTTCAGCAGTGTCGAATGTGCTCCGCATGTAGAACAAGATCTGCACTATGGCAAGAGGACCGTACGACGGTTGTGAGTGCTCTGCTGTCGATGTTGATTCTTCGGTCGAGCCAATCTGAGACGAAGGCCTCGGCTTGTTGCGTCCAAACCATTTCGGAAAGCCGTGTCGCAAGCTGAAGCCTCCTGGCGGGAGGCGCTCGTCATCAGTGGCATGGACAGTATCGGCACCCGTGTCGCTCGTGGTGTATGTGTATGTGGTCAGAGGGGTGACCAAGGGGTGAAAAATGTCGGTTGAGATGGTAATGGTGGGAGGCTTGTCGGCGGCAAGGAGCAGGGAGAACTTCAGGATTGCGGGAGTATAGGGCCCTAGAGGGTTTGAGAAGTCATCCAAGCATTCGTCACGGTGACCCTACCTTTGCGGACAAACAACACACCCTGCCAGACGTGCGGGTCGCGAGGTGTGGGCGTGAGATAGATGCCCTTTGGACAGGCCTGTTTCACGCTCGCGCTACACAGACACTCATGAGCTTCTCGCAACACACGCCTGAAGAATCGGACAGGCAAGCATACAAGTCCAGTCGCCGTTGTTGTGCCTCAAAGGCCTGTGGCCCTCCGCGACTGTTGGACTGCGCCAGAGACATAACAATAGCCGTGATGTGTTGAGAGTCGAGTGCTTGAGGAGTGCTATGTAGCCGTGTCGATTGTCACGTCGGCGCGGTCTGCGTCGTCTGCCCTCTTCTCCACAGACGGCGCTTGTTCCTTGATGATAGGCGCTAACGCACTACACCCGCTATGAATTCTTGTAACGCAGCTAGATGCTTCTGTTCCTGTGTGCTTTGCTTCTTCCATCTCTACGCACGTAAAAAATAATGATACATGTCTGTTGTCGCTCGAATACGAAACCCATCATCCAAACTTCGACCTGAACGGTCTCGCAGTGGTGCATCTTTGACCTGTCAATTGGGTTCAAGCCGGCGTCTATCGCGCGCCTCTCACAACGCTCCTGCTTCTGCTTTCTCCTTTGACGCAACAATCTCGACATCAGACATCTTTCCCTCGTTTCATGCATGAGCAAGAGCATCATAGTGACCCCTGTTATCCATAGTGTGATAGGTCACGAGACATGGTTTGCAATGGCTTAGTATCACTGAACTTGCGATCTATCTCTTCTGCAGCACCTGGATCGTCTTTCTGGCCCATAGCTGCATGATGCGTCGGCCCGTTCGCCCGTCAAAACATGGTTTGCACCTTGCCATCGAGGCAGCAATAGCCACGATAACTGCTTGTTGAATGCAGCAGCTTCACCTTATGTATGTCGGCGAGCGACAGTTCTTCAACCAGTAGTCGCCAGTCGCATGACCGCTTCATCTCGGTCGGGGATAGGCGCCGGGAACAGTGACTCGTGTGTCCTTGTCGACAAACACAACATGCTGCAAGAAACCCGCTCGCAAGCCGCCGCGCCGGGTTGCTGCAGTAGCCCCATGAAGTGATGCGACAGGGGGATCAGTGTCTCTTCACCGATCCACCTAATACGATCTGTACCATGACGTTGCGTATCCATTTCCCAAGATCCCCCAGAAGTCAAAATGCAAAAGTCGACGACGGCGCCTTGTAGAAGCGGAAACTAGACAGCGCCCGGAAACGTGTCGCGGGCCAAACCTTGCTCGGAGCGAATTGCAGCGTGTCCCTGAACTAGCGTGGGAGCTGTCTGAAGTTGATCGAAGAAGGTCCTTGGAAGCTTCTGTCTCTCTGCGACTAGCGCTGCAGCCGAGCCATCCCGAAACCCACTCGCCTGGTTTGCTCCCCTGCCCTTCGATAGATGAACCAGCTTTATCAAATTTACCAGATTCCAGTAAATCTCCCGGCATATCTGATGGGTTACGTGGACCCTCTCGAGGTATACAACTTGTGCGGTACACGAACAAGACGATTGTCAGATGCTGCCGGCAGGAGATCTCACCCTTCGGCTACTGACTGCCGCCAGTCGGGCAGTATATTGGCAGCTTTCGGCAGTGGTTGGTCGCGCAAACAGGGCGAATGACCTTTGGGCACTGTTACACACTGCCTGAGGTGTGTGGGCATGTGTTGTCCTCCTCACCGCCAGTCGTTTGGGTCGCTGACTCTGTCGTCGGGCTACGTGCAGAGCTCATCATCAATCTTCATGCAAATCGATATAACGACAATACCGACGACAGAGGCAATATATCGCCCAGTTTGCACAGCAGAGACAGGTCAAAATCTGGGAGATCATTGGAATATAGGGCTGTAGATTAGGCTCAATAAACGATCGATGTTAAACTCCGAAGCCGAGTTCCCCGGAGCCAATGGCTTCCCGGCTACCCAAAACCTTGGGCATGGAGTACAAGTTAGTGCCTGCAAGAGTCTCCGCGCTGGTTCCACTGCAAGGTTTCATGACCAACAAGGGGAAGCATGGAACCTTTCGTACTTCCGCGATCCGCGAAATACTCGCCCTCTTGCCCACGCACACTGACCAGTTCCTTAGGAATGCACTTCACCGACTGCAACGGCGACCCGCTCTCGCCTGGGCCTGTCAGCGGCAATGCTACAATGGTGATAATAACCTTTTCGCCCTGTCTTCTTCCTCTTGTTCCATCAGACGCAGCCACCTGACTTGTCCTCTTCACCGTCTCTCAAGTCGTACCACCAATCTTGCTGCACGTATCCGCTGGCCTTTGCCTCTAAGTCCCATTACGTTCGCAGCACCTACCCGGATCCGCGGTTTCTTCGTTCCACCACTTGAACAAGACATTTTCACCATTGCATTGTCAGCCGCTCCAGTATAGTCCTCGGGTTTCCATTTGTTCATAAAGGGCGTGCCCTTGCCAGGACTTGAAACAGTTGTGCTCTCCTGTTCCCCCTTCAGCTCGTACAAAGGCATTGGAAAACCTTCACCGTCTATCCTGTCCCACGCCTCATTCGCACACCATGTCGCCCTCACATGCACAACATCGCCGAGTGCAACAGCACTCGAGTGCCTTTCCTACTCGACAATTGTTTGTGTTAGGTATGCCTCGAAGCCTTTTTCTTGTCCCATCTGTTCAATTGGCTTACATATCTGCAGCCTTGTGCCGTATCTGCGAGCCGATCGCCTTTATGTCAATTTTTCCTTATGTCTATTACATGATCTCTTCTTTTCACATCACCAACGATGAAAAGCAAATTTCCCTATACGCTGGTATGGTCACGTCCGCCTTCGCCTTTGCCGAGTTCTCGACTGGTGTCTTGTGGGGAAGATTGAGCGACAAGGTTGGACGCAAGCCCATTCTTCTCATGGGACTAGCCGGAACTGGTATCAGTATGATTGCCTTTGGATTCTCGCCCAACCTCACAACAGCTCTCATTGCTCGTGCTTTGGGTGGTCTTCTCAATGGGTGAGTGGGGTAGCAGCTCGCTTGTTTGACGCGAATCTGACCAGCACCAGAAACATTGGTGTATTACAGACAACAGTCGCCGAAGTTGTAACTGTTGAAGCCCATCAAGGTCAGTACAATACTGCGAACAAACTAAAGTGTAGCCGTTGACAATCCATAGCACGTGCATACTCGATTATGCCTTTTGTTTGGTGCCTCGGGTAGGTCCGCCAGTTCTACCATAACCGCCATCTCGCTTACACTTTTATCAGATCAATCGTCGGTTCCGGTCTTGGAGGCACACTCGCGGATCCTGTTCGTAACTACCCTGGCTACTTTGAGCATGGCTCGCTATTCGACAAATTCCCTTACCTGCTTCCGAACTTGGTCTGTGCTGGAGTAGTAATATTCGGAATGGTTGTCGGTATACTCTTCCTCGAGGAAACTCACGAGGATCTCAAGGACCGCAGAGACTATGGTCTTGACATTGGTGACTGGCTTTTGGACTTCTTCCGGCCTAATCAGATTGACGAGAAGGCTGGCGAGACCTTGGCTTTGTTCGAGGATGTCCCTCCTGGTTACTCTTCAAGCGAATCATCTCCGGCTTTGAACCCTATCCTTGTTGGAGAGCTCCCCAATGAAGCTCAGCCCGCATCACCTCAGTTAGCTGGGTCGAGTCGACGTGATGCGGCTGTCTCGAATGCCTTTACTTGGCAGGTTTGCCTCAACATCGTCGGATATGGTATCCTTGCTTAGTATGTATCGTCCAGAATTATTGACAGCATGGGCACTGACACTTAGATAGCCACACTATCTCTGCCGAACAGCTTCTTCCCGTACTCTTCAGTCTGCCCGAGTCTCACGAGGCTCCCAACCTTCCTTTCCAGTTCTCCGGTGGCTTCGCTCTGCCGACAAAAGTCATTGGCTTCATTCTCTCAGCCCAAGGCTTTATCCAAATGTTCGCTACACTATTCGTATTTCCCTTCGTCAATCGCAAGATTGGAAGTCTGGCTACATTCCGACTCGTCATTCTGTCCTATCCGATCCTTTACCTGATGGTTCCCTACCTCACACTTGTTCCGACAGCTCTGCGCATGCCTTGCATATACTTCGTGCTAGTCTGGAAGGTTACAGCACAAGCGCTCTCTTACCCATCTCTGGCGATCATGCTGGCCAACGCTGCTCCATCCAAGAAGGTTCTCGGCACATTGAATGGCGTAGCAGCTTCCTCGGCAAGTTTGTGCAGAGCATTCGGTCCCACATTATCAGGATTGGTGCAATCACTAGGGCTGTCTGTGGGAGTCCTCGGTCTTCCTTGGTGGGCGAACAGCTTCGTTGCACTTATTGGTGCCGTTCTGAGCTTGCGCATGGTTGAAGAGAAGCGCCGCTACTCGAAAGCTCAAGAGGCAAATCTGGACTCGGAAGATCTCCCTTTCTTGGACGCGGACGTGCTTGAGAGCGTACCTTCAGAAGACCTCCGCAACTGAATCACTCTCGCTTTCGATCGATACAAAAGAACCCTACGACTCACGCAATTCCTTCCTTACGACTAATGTGCAAAAGTCTCCACCATTCCGAGTCAGCATTCTTTCTACAATCATTTCCGATTCGATTCAAAAAGTTCATCTAGATGAAAGCAATTTTGCGGCAGGCTCCGTATCCATCACGAAGCGATCCGAGATCCGCTTTAGAGGAATATTCTACATCCTTACCTTTGGGAAATAGGTCTTTTGGGCGTTTTATTTGTGTTTTGGTTTTGGTTGCAAGCACCAGGCTTTTGGGGTTGGGGGCAGTTGGCGCTTTATACCCGTTTTCTGCTTTATTCGGGGACAGTTTTTGGCTGTGGAAGGGGAAGACAAAGGGGCGTTTGCGCGTTCGTTCAAAGAACGCGACCTGGATCATCGAGATATTCACATTCGCTGTAACATGATACGAGTAGTTTAGTTGCGATTTGATACTTCTGATAGATAGTGCTGGATACTCGAATTGAATGTCCATGTCAAACCATCTCTTCCTTCTAACATTAGACAACATGCCAACCTCAAACACTGTTCGCTAACCGCACTCTCAACACATCTGCCATCTTGATATACGTAGTAGGATACCTTCACGTTACCATCAAGATAAGATAGGCCAACCCCGCGCACCGCTTGACAGGCCCGGTGGGGCGATAAGCATGCCGATCAACCTCCAGCATCATGAGCTATCTTCTCAAACACACAACACCGACTGTCTCACCTTCTCTTTGCATATACAGACTCACAATACGAAATAAACATGTCTAGTAAAACCGCAGTCCTGACCTCGAAGGCACCAAAGCCCCTCCCCGGCATCTACAGCCAAGCCATCATAGCCAATGGCTTCGTCTACTGCTCCGGAGCCATCGCCATGGACGCCGAAACCGGCAAATTGATTGATGGGGATATTACTGCTCATACTGTATGCAATCCCTTCCTTCTGGTCATATTCCGGGCAGAAAATAATATTGATGTTGTTTCTAGCACAAATGCATCCAAAATCTCACTGCTGTCCTCGAGGAAGCGGGCACGGAGATCAACAAAGTCATCAAGGTCAATGTGTTTTTGGCTAGCATGGATGATTTTGTAAAGATGAATGAGGTTTACAAGACTTACTGGGGTGACGTCAAGCCGAGTAGAACGTGAGTTGCTCGCAGAGCTGGAAGCAATTTGTTGCGTATGCTAATGCTTTTGATAGGTGTGTGGCTGTCAAGACACTGCCGATGGGTACGGATGTTGAGATTGAGTGTGTTGCTGTGCTATAGAGAGTGGATATGGGTGGTGGAGTGATGATGGTGTACACAATCAGGAAGCGTCTGAAACTGAGCCGTTGAATATAGAAGACAAATGCTGACCCTGTCCTGAAGAGCTGACAGGGTGGCACCTTCTACAACTATCCAGGACACAATTGCTCCTTCTCAGTCACGTCCACATAGCAGCTGTAAGTTATCATCGTATCCAGAACAACGCAATCATGTTAGGCTCAATATAGCATAACATGTGACACTGAAAAGCGTACATTGCGTTAACTGTGCCTCGATTGGAAGTTTGAGCTGGGTTTTGTCCAGGTAGCTCCTCACCAAGAACATGGCAATAGGCGGACAACTCCACCGATCTGACAAACATTGTGCATTTTTACAGGCCGGAATACTCCAAGCATGGCAGTGAGGGAGGGCTAGAAGTGACAACAACTGGCATAAGGGGTCGTGAAACCATCAAAGATCCCTCCCTATGTGCTAAAGTATGGAACTTGACTCTCACGCGGCGATGTGCATCGTTCGTTCCAGCCATCAAAATGCACAATAATTTTGAGCAAGGGGACGTCATCCACAGGGAGCGACTATTTGACGCTCTCTCCTTGGACCTGGCCCTACTTTCGAGAAGCATCGTGTGTCTCAACAGCAGTATCAGTGACAAACCTTTAGCACATGGGGAGGTCATAGTAGAATTGTTTACATTTTTTTCCCGCGAACAAAAACACAGCCGGAGCAATTCTATCCGAGGCTATACACGAATAAGGTTAGCGGCTATTCCAGACCCTCCAAAACGCGTCGTTCCGACGTCCTTCTCCGCCTGCGCAAAAACCCAATGACCGGGCCTTATCAGTGCATGATCAGATATCGGGCATAAGAGAACAGGTGTGGACAACACACGACGAGTCATTATCACCCGAGTCGAAACGTGCGAAGCTCAAGACCACTGCATTACACTTGCACGGAAAAAGGGAGCAGCAACAAAAGGCCAACTGCTTTCGGATCCACGTGTGTCCAATTCGGTGTGCCCAGCAAGAGGGAGCCTCTCCGCGTAGCCGCTTCGCGCTTGCGTTTCTGAGCGATGCCGACCGCGAAATGAATAACACTACTACCAATTCGTCCAACAAGAAGAAGCGTGCCAATGCGCAGGTCACTGACGGTGCTGATGATGCCGTCGAAGGTGGTTCTGGGGATGGTGTTGCCGCGACTTCGAATGGCGCGTCTTCAGCTTCGTCATCCAACTTTCGCAATGTCAGCGCGTGTAATCGATGCCGACTAAGGAAGAATCGCTGCGATCAGAAACTACCGGCGTGCACGAGTTGCGAAAAGGCAAATGTCAAGTATGTTTCACATTATGATAATGCTATCACCGTGACTAACAGGTATCTTAGGTGTGTTGGCTTCGATCCCGTCAGCAAACGCGAGATACCCAGAAGGTAACAATTGATCAAATCAAAGTCTATAGCTTGGTTGTGCTGACCTTGGACAGTTATGTTTATTACTTAGAAAGCCGAGTACAGCATCTGGAATCTTTGCTGCAAACTAACGACATTCCCTATGCGCCAACGGATGACTTTAGCATGAGCGTGACAGCTCCTACTTCTCCTACAATACCGTCTACTGGCGAAGCGGCAGTTATAGGCGCGCAAAAGTACCTCGACACCAACGCCGCCCCCACTTCAGCTGTATCAACGGAGCAGACCGAGCAAAAACATTTGTCCAACCTCGTTCACAACATAGGAATGGTCTCTGTACAGGGCGCATCGGATGCCAGGTACCTTGGATCTACTTCTGGAATCTCTTTCGCTAGAGTCGTATTTGCCGCAGTCAAGAGCTCCGTGTCTGGTTCAACCTCCGAACGTGGCGGCGTTCGACCTTCGAAGCCTCTTACGAGTGGCGCAGCTACGGGAGGTACCACCATGAGAGACTCTTTCTTTGGACTTCAGACAAAACCCGCAATCAAGCCAGCAACATTCCCTGACAAGGATATCGGAAGAAGGCTCATGGAGCTGTATTTCGAGCACTCCAACCCTCAAATACCAATCCTTCATCGTGGAGAGTTCATGGCTCTGTTTGACAAGGTGTATGCGACCGAGGAGAAGAAGAGGACGCCACGAGAACTATATATGCTCAATATTGTCTTTGCCACTGGTGCCGGAGTGATTTTGGAGGCCTCTGACAAGAATAACGAAGCGGAAGCCGCCGCTGATGGCAAAGGTGGTCAGAGCCGAAAAAGGCAAAAGCTGTCTCACGAGCAGTCCCGACCCGAAGAGTACCACGCTTCAGCCATAGTACATCTGGAATCATTCCTCGGGTCATCCTCTTCTTCACCGGAGGGAATAGGCAGTGGTCTCGAGGAGTTGCAGGCTGTTCTCCTGCTAGCAGGATTTGCGTTGCTCCGTCCCGTTGCGCCAGGTCTCTGGTACATTGTAGGAGTAGCAGTTCGTCTCGCTGTGGACCTTGGTCTACACAACGAAGATCCGGAGGCTTCTGCAGAAGTCAGCGACGAAAAAGGCCAGACAGAGATGACAAGCGCCGCAAGAGAGGAGTACGGACGTCGCCAGTATATTAGAGACTTCCGAAGGAGGTTGTGGTGGTGTGTGTACTCGTTCGATCGCCTGGTGTCAACTTGCGTTGGCAGACCTTTCGGTATCACGGATCAAGTCATCACCACTGAGTTCCCAACGTTACTTGATGACAAGTACATTACACCCAGTGGGTTTTTGACACCGCCGCAGAATGAGTATGGTAGCATACCGAGCTATAAGCATGTCTCATATCATTACTTCAGACTTCGATTGTTGCAGTCCGAAGTGTTGCAGGTCTTGCAGCATCGCCAAACTCAGCAATTCAGAGAAAGAGGAACCGTCAACGGAGCAAACCGATGGATGCATACGGATCTCCCTTCGCCATTCTTGTCGAGATACTCCAGCTTCAGAGAATGGCGAGGCGATATTGACCGAAGGCTATATGAGTGGATTGAGTCATCACCAACACAAACGATGACCGGAGTCGCGTTCTCACCACTGTTCTTAGAGCTCAATTACTGGCTAACTGTAACGATGCTCTATCGCCAGTCTCTGTCGGTACCACCGTCGCTTGCTGGCGAGCTAGATGCCTCAACCGGAGATGATGTAACCAGTCCTGGTCATGTTGACTACGAAGAAGAGGACGAAGAGATGGTGTTCCTGAAGGTGGCTGAAGCTGGCCAGAAGACGCTCAAGATCTACCGACAACTGCATCGTGTGAGATTGGTCAACCACACATTCCTCGCTACCCACCACCTATTCATGTCCGGAATATCTTTCCTGTATGCCATCTGGCACTCGACGGTTGTCCGATCCAAGCTCACGCTGGATGACGTCGACTTCACAATTTTGGCAGCGACATCTGTACTTGGAGACATGATTGAGAAGTGTCCTCCAGCTGAAGCATGTCGAGATGCTTTCGATCGTATGAGTAAAGCTACCATCGCGATGGTGGAGCAAACGACAGGATTTGGATCACAAGCTCTGAGGTACATTGCACAAGCGCAAAAAGTGCAGCAACATTCGGCAAATGCTGCATCTAGTGATCCTAGCCCTAGGCAGTCCAACGCAAATTCAGCGATGCCGGTTGTCAACCAAAGCAGGCCACAACAGCAACAGCAGTCGCAGCAAGCTAGGAGACCCATGCCTCGATTTGACATGAATCTCCGAGATTTGTTCACTGATGATGAGTCCACTAACCGACCATCCGCTCAGAGGCGAGCGCCTTTCCCTGTAGCTCGGGCTCAAAACCCAGCTATCAAGCGTCAGGGAGGGCAAGGTTTCCCAAACACGCCTGCAGGGCCCGCATACCAACAAAATCAAATCTCACCTCGTTTGTATGCACCCAGTCCACCGATCGACCCATCTCTACAGTCGACACCACCACCTTTGGCCAGACAATCACCCAGCCAACACCATTACTACCCCCGAGGAGGACAGAATTACGTGGGACCTGGACCGCAGGGAGTGCCGGGTCATCTGGAAGGCTTCGAGTTTCTGCAAGACTTCCAACTTCCAGATCAAGGTGGAGTAGTCGGACAGCCAGGGCAAGCACCAACGAACTATGGAGAATTCGACATGGGCTTCGGGGCAGGCGGACTTGCATTCGACGGTGGTGGTCAGCCATGGGACGAGAACGGAGGATTTGACCTATTCGATGGATTCTTCTTCGGTGGGACGAACGGAGGTGGTCAAAGGTAACAAAAGTAGCGGCCATGTTTTGGAATCTTTATACCCGTGGTTTATATTGTCAATTTATACATTGCTCTTTCCCGACTCACTTCCAAAGTCTTTGATGGTGCAGCGGAGTTAAGGACAGTCAAAAGGGCAATTGCAAGCGACGGCCCGTGCATTTGCGGGAGTCGAGCTTCGATTTCTCTTTTGGTGACGTTCGAACCGAAATAATTCGTTCTCATACCTTTTTCATAAATCAATCATGCCGCGCGGAAAAGGAAGAGGAGTAAGTGTCATGAAAGCATCTCATCATCTACGGCGACTAACAAGCTGGCAGAATTGGGGCAAGAACAAGGGCAAGGGCCGTGGAGGTGGCGGCAACAACTGGTCGACCGAGCGCAAGTCGTACGCCGAAGTGCCCAAGGTCAACGAGCAGTTCGAGAGACTATACAACGACCTCAATATTGTACCCGAAGGAGAGGAGCGCGAACAGTTCTGGGCTGCTCTGAGACGCGAGCTGCCCAACTCGTTCCGCTTCTGCGGCAGCAAAGGGTGTGATTAGCACCATCAGAGATCGCGAAAAGCTGTGGCTGACTTTTCGCTAGACATGCGCTTGCCGTGCAAAAGAACCTGGACGAACACTTCATCCCCCAAATCAAGTCGATGAAGTTCGACGAGCAAAATGTCGAACCTCCGATGCCCATCACCTGGTATCCCAACCAGCTCGCCTACTACATGACCACTCCTAAGAACGTCATTCGCAAATTCCCTCCCTTCGCCGCTTTCCAAAAGTTCCTCGTCTCCGAGACCGCCGTCGGTAACATCAGTCGTCAAGAAGCTGTTTCTATGATTCCCCCGCTTCTCCTCGATGTCCAGTCGCACCACACCGTTCTCGATCTCTGCGCCGCACCTGGAAGTAAGAGTGCTCAATTGGTTGAGATGCTGCACGCTGGAGAAGAATCGCGTATACGCAAGGCTACAAAGCAACACCAGGATGGTCAAACCGATCCCACTGGAGCTGCTGACGAGACTGTGGAGGGCAACGACTGGAGCGATGATGGCAGAGCTACCGGACTTTTGGTCGCAAACGACGTCAACTACCAGCGCGCTCAGATGCTGGTCCACCAGGTCAAGCGTTTGAACTCCCCCAACTTGATCGTCACCAACCACGACGCTACCATGTTCCCCTCGATCGAGCTTCCTTCGGACCCTGTTCCTGAGGGCCAAAAGAAGCAGGGCAAGTGGCTGAAGTTTGACAGAATTCTTGCCGATGTTCCTTGCTCTGGCGACGGTACCTGCAGAAAGAACCCCAACATCTGGAAGGACTGGATTCCTGGTAACGGTCTTGGTCTCTACATCACTCAGGTCCGCATTCTTGTTCGTGCTCTTCAGATGCTCAAGGTTGGTGGTCGCGTCGTCTACTCGACTTGCTCGATGAACCCCGTCGAGAATGAGGCCGTCATCAACAGCGCCATTGACCGCTGCGGTGGCATCGAGAAGATCAACATTGTCGATGTCAGCAACCAGCTCCCCGAGCTCAAGCGTTACCCTGGATTGAAGGAGTGGAAGATCATGGACAAGGAGGGCCGTACCTGGAACTCTTGGGAGGAGGTGGAAGACGCAAAGTCAAAGAAATTTGAGGCTTCGCTTGAGCGTGTCGTTTCCGGCATGTTCCCCACTCCCGGCCAAACCCTTCCTCTTGACCGCTGTGTTCGTGTCTACCCCCACCAGCAGGATACTGGCGGTTTCTTCATCACCGTCCTTGAGAAGAAGTCGGAGATCAGAGCCAAGCCCGAGTCTGAGACCAAGGCTACCAACAACACTCCTTCAGTCGTCTCTATCGCAAAGGAGATTGTAGCCAAGCCCGAGTCTGAGGGTGTCATTCCCAAGCTTGAGACCATTGAGGACTACGCTCCCTCAAGCAACCACACTGTTGAGACTGGAACTGCTTCTGCTGCTCAACGCCAGAACAAGGAGGCCATCGAGGACATCGAGCCCGCCTCTAACAAGCGTGGTCTTGAAGATGTCGGCGACTCTGCCGCCCATAATATCAAGAGAGCCAGAACTGAGAAGGATGAAGGTGCTGGCCCCGGTGCCATTGGCGAGGTCGGTCAAATGGAGCACTGGCCCATGCCTCCTTCCGCCCCTCTGAGACAGGATGAAGTCGCTGCCGAAGACGCAACCTCCGCAGCAGCACCTCGTGGTCGCCGTAACAACCAGCCCCACGAGGAAGCCTTCAAGTACCTCTCCGCCGACCACGAAGAACTTGACGGCATCTTCGACTTCTACCAACTCTCCTCCCGCTTCCCCCGTGACCGCTTTATGGTCCGCAACGCCCTCGGTAACCCCGTCAAGGCAATCTACTACACCACCGCTCTGGCCAAGGACATTCTGACCAAGAATGAAGGCCGCGGTATGAAGTTCGTCCACTCCGGTGTCAAGATGTTTGTCAAGCAAGATGCACAAGGTCAAGATATCTGCCGCTGGCGTCTGCAGAGTGAAGGTCTTCCCATCGTTGAGGGCTGGGCTGGCGAGAACAGAATCATCCGCTGCTATAAGCGTGAGACTCTGCGTAAGCTTTTGATCGAGATGTTCCCGCGTGTCAGCGGTGAGCATTGGAAGGAACTCGGCGAGATTGGTGAGAAGGCCAAGGATATCGGCATGGGATGTTGCATCCTGCGTGTCGAGCCCTCGGACCAAGAAGATGGCTTTGAGTAAGTTTTTTTTGACCATGTCCTACATCACGATACACGAGAATATGGTTTGCTAACGTTTTGTTTTCCTTCAACAGTGAGCGATTGACACTACCTCTCTGGCGCAGTATCTCTTCCCTCAACCTCATGCTGCCAAAGGAAGAACGCCGCGCCATGCTCCTCCGCCTCTTCAAAGACGAATCCCCCCTCATCGACCACAGCCAACAGCCAAACCGCAAGAACGGTCCCGCAGCCACAGCAGACCCCACCGTCTCTTCCACCTCCGCCCCGGAAACCATCATCGATAACAGCGATGGCGGTGTAGCGCTAAACGACGTGGATGCAGACATGGAAGACGCGGACGCCACCGCCCCCATCGGTGCTAGTGGCGTGGGCACGGAAGAAGATGCCATGGCCGCGGAAGATGCACTCAGAGCTGAGCAGCAGGTCATCGCTGATGAGGATCAAGTTGTCGGTGCGGCGCCCGAGCGTGAAGGTGAAGGTGATGAGGTCAACACTACTGTTTAAAGTGTAAGTGGGGGCAAAAAGTCATGGAACTTCGATACAGGCAGGGAGTTTTTAGGAATGTGCAAATGCAAGTGGAGAAATTTTGATGTCTTCTTTTGCAATTATCTAATCTTGGTTTCGTGATTGTGTTTTTTATCTTTCTTGTCAACTCTTCCTCCTTCGGGTCACGATGTTCTTGAGTGTGGTTGTGTGTCTGATCGTCTCGCTCTGCACACAGCGATAACATGTGACAGTAAAAAGGGGTAGGCAAAATTGGGCAGAAAGAAAAAGATGACAATGATAGAATACTATGGAAATTGCACTAGCTACATACATATAAAACAGGGGTATAGGTCTTTGCAACGCAGCAAAACAGAAAACACAATCCAAAGATTAGGAGATGGTGGTAGATCGTCCAAAAGGAGAAAGACAAGAAAAGAAAAGATAACCAAAACGCCCAATGTATCATGTCCTTCGTGATGTTGAGATCCTCCTTGTAAATGGGTATAAATTTATTTCAACAAACCGCCTACGTCTTGTAGACTTGGATCGTCACTGTCAGTTCTCGGCTGAGCGGTTGGTACTGATCGTGATGGGGGCGCCTGGTCATCCGGCGGTATACTCGACGGAGGCGCTCTTGTGGTAGGCGATATAGGTTCCAGCTCGAATCTGCTGGGTCGGGGTCCACTGCCTTCGAGAAGGCCACCCACGTCATTTATACTCAATGCATTGCTGTTCTCGCGTTGACGCTGCGGCTGTGATACTGGTCGTACGACAGGCCCATCTCTACTATTTGAGGGACGCGATCGTGATCGCTCTCGGTTTCCAGAAGCTCGACGGGATCGTGTTCGCGTCAGTGTGAGTCTTCCTCCAAGATCTGAGAGTATGTCATGCGTCGGTCTGGAGGGTCCGGGAGATGTTGGGGTGCGCGGAGTCGAGAAAGCAAAGTCTTGTGTTGTGGTACCGGAAGAATCGTGTCGAGGCTCACCACTACCCAGCAGTCCACCGACATCAAAGAATGATACGCTTTGACCTGTTGCTGTCGAAGCAGTCGTAGAAGAGGGCTTGCGCAAGGCATCGGCGCTGTCATGCGGACTCGGCGGAGTGTCACTTGCATCTGCGGGCGACATCATGGCGTGATGATGCTGGACGGGCTTCTTCAGATTGGTTGGTGTAAGAGCGACCGGTGCAGGTCTAGGCATAGAAGACTCTGGATCACAGAGCTCGTCGGGCATACGACAGCCCATCTGCCTGAATAAGGCTTCCTCACTATCGCGGTGTAGAGATGCGATGGTGGCGCGACGAGTGTCGGCGCGTGATATTGTATCCATAGTGCCCTCGGGTCTGTATTTGTTTCTCTTGACTCCTCGGTCTTTTACGAAAGTGCCTAGGATGACGGCGTTGGAGACAGCGGCAGAGGCGAGGATCTCGGCAGAGGCCCACACTGTGCGGTATTGCTGGCGTCCATGGTGTTGGATGACATTGGGCATGCGCATGCCTGTGATGACTATGAGGGCGACGGAGAAGCTGAACAGGCAGACGAGGGAGAGTTTGCGCTTTAGCGGGATCTGAGAGCGCAGTACGATGGGAATAGGGAAGGCGACGAGTAGGACATCGGTGATCATGTCGGCGGTGCCCATGGTGATGAGTTGTGCATAGCCCTGTCTGCACTGAGGGCCTGGGTCTGGCACGACTTGCCAATACTGCGCTCTGTTAGACTGGATCAAGTGGGTCCTGACTATATATAAGTGGCTTACATGATCGAAAGGCTGGCACTCGGCGAGAGTGGCTATCACAACAGCGATGAAGGTCGCTACCAGGAAGATGCGTATACAATGGAGGGTAATCTCATAACTGCGCCTCCAGATGGCACTTGTTATGCGCTTCAAGAATTCGGATACAGTGAACTTGCTGATCCAGATGAAAAGAGCGTAGTTGATTCGCGCAGCCAGGACCAGTTTCGAGCCTATCTGTCGGAGGTATATTTCGTAGTCGGTCAAGTTCTCGGATTGGACATTGTTGGTTCCGTACATGAGGACGACATGGATCAAGCCCATGCGCGCAAGCAGAGGGATCAGACTCAAGGCCATGACGCGGTCTTCTTGGAACAGTCGTCCAGTCCGGATCTTCCTCCCAGCCAGGCGCATGAGGATGATGACGACGGCAAAGCCAGTACACCACCAGCTGAAGAGAAGCGTCGGCCAGTTCCCACGTCGAGTGCGAGGCTCCGGAGGGGCATTGTTCCATAGGCCCATTCTCTTGTATAAAGCCCACCGCCTCCGCAGAGGGGTGAGCGCTCAAGGTCGTTCCTGGGATACTATGTACCCACCCAGGGGAGAAAGCGAATGCGACGGGCCAGACTGCACCCTGAAGCCTCCTTGTCCGTAGCCAGGCGCTTGGACCGCCGTCTCCAGATGTTCGGGAGAAAGCCACGTGCCGTCTGAACTCAAGAATCGCGCGATATTGATACGCCTGTCGCGAAGAAGGGAAGTAGCGATGGAGCGTGTCTTGTCGTCCGTTCGACTCTGCAGTATGCTTGACAATAAGGAACAGTGAAGAGCGCATGTAATACGCAACCTGCCGAGAGATAGCAAGACATTTGACCAGCCCAGTAAAGGCCTATAACGCCACTGACCCAGTCTTGCTGCGATAAGCATCCACTCGTTGCGAATCCTTTTGCTGGACGAGGTCATGCAACCGCTGGATATATCGACTCGCTGCAACGATGCCCCAACGTCTTCCCCAAAAGCAATACACATCGTACCTATCTTTTGTTTTGCCTATTGTCTTTGTCGCACCAAACAATCCCATCTACGAGTAATCTTTTGCATTACTGTTTCGATTACCTTTCTCCGATGACAGCTGAACGACACTTCCGACAGCCGCCCCATGAACATGTACCGCAGATCTTATGAGCCAAGAGACGCCTAACTCTGACCTTTGTGTGCTGCCAACTTCACTTCCTCGAATCAGAACATTGCACTCTGTAATACAAAGTCTCCATCTCCCGCATGCTTAGATGCCCTTTCGTCCTACGAACCTGTCAGTCTTGAACCTGGCGGCAGATTGTACCTCGGCTCTGTCTCTCGGAGGCTTTCCTCCCCGAACGATTCTCGTGCCTATCTCGTTGACAGCCACCTTCAAACTCTCCGGTCATTACACTGCCATTTCTGGAGACCAAAGATAAAGGGTCACTTGAAATGGATTTTGGCAGTGCTTCTCGGCACATGCAATTCCACGTTCGGTTTGATCCGACAATTAAGATCCGTCTGGCTGACCGTGGCTGATGTCTTTACCGAGCGCCCTTTGGCTGGCTAATCTCCCCTGCGATGTTCAGATTTCGGACGGCGCACCTGACTGTATATTTCTCGCTCGTCTCCTAAACGACACCTGTGGCCCTCATTCTTGTGGACTCAGCGCATGCCGTGTCCTGGGCGCACTGGTTGCTAACACATATCTAATCATAAAGATGGATGGTTATGTTGAGACCTCAGAGAGGGCCAATTGAGAGTCCAACCTTCCAACTCTGTCATTGGGCCTTCTCCGAGTTCTAGACATCATTATGCATTTTGACAGCTAGTAAGAGACCCCGCTTCGCATCCTGAAACGCCGTCTGCTGCTGAAACTGCCACTCTATATGAAAGCTTGGCATACTCTTGCTTTACATCTCTATATATAGTGAGTACTTGAAGAAGCCCTGAGGAAGCCCTACTTTGCAAGCGATGCCTCGAGCCTTCCGCCTCGACATGAATTCCCGTACGGAGTAATATGGATGTCGCTTTCTTTGGCTCAGTCTCGACTCGCATGTGCAGTAGGGTGACTAGAACGTAGGTATATCATGCACTCCCACCCCAGTGTGTTCTGTCTGCCTCAGACCACTCTCTCTCTTGTCACTCCTTTGTTACCCTTCTCTCCATGCACTAATTTGTAATGCGTTCATTCTTTTCTACTATCACCCTGTTGGGCTTCCTCCCAGGGCTCCTGGCACTTCCTACTAAGGCAGATGTACAAGTTCAGTCCCTCGAGAAGCGTGGTGCTCGCACTGCCGCTCCAAAAGGATGTCTTTCTGTCGGCTCTGGAGCCACTTACAACACTATCGCCTCTGCCATCAAGGCTCTAGGCAGTTCCAAAAACGACGCATGTCTCTACATCAAGAGTGGAACCTACAAGGAACAGTTGACTATCGACTACGCCGGTGCTCTGACCTTCTACGGAGAGACTGCCGATACATCGAGCTACAAGTCCAACAAAGTCTTGATCACCCATGGCATCAGCTCTCTAGCTGCAGGCAGCCTGGATGCAAGCTCCACCATGAACATTAGAGCAGCGAACTTCAAGATGTACAACATCAATGTTGAGAACAGTTTCGGAAAGGGTGCACAAGCTGTTGCAGTCACTGCAAATGCCAACAAGCTTAGCTTCTACGGTTGCTCTTTCCTCGGTTACCAAGACACACTCTATGTCAAAACCGGCACTCAGTACTACTCGAACTGCTTGATGAAGGGTGCCGTTGACTACATCTTTGGAGACGCTTCAGCCTGGTTTGATTCATGCACTATCATGAGTAACGGTCCTGGCGCAATCACCGCTTCGTCTCGCACCACGAGCGATGACACTGCGTGGTATGTCTTCAACAACGTCAATGTCATCTCTGATGGCACAGATCTTGTCGGCAAAGTCTTCCTTGGTCGTCCTTGGAGAGTCAACGCAAGAGTCATGTTCCAGAAATCTCAACTCTCAAACGTTGTCAATGCCGCCGGTTGGACTGAGATGGCTGATGGTGCCACTCCCAGATACTACGAGTACAAGAACTCTGGTGATGGCTCCAACACTTCCAAGCGCAAGTGGACAATCAATGCCTCCGCCGCCATCAGCATCAACACCGTGCTTGGAGACAGCTACAGTTCTTGGGTTGATCAATCTGGTACCGGCTCCAGCTCTTCTTCCACTTCAACAACCGTCTCAAAGACCGCCGCTGCAAAGCAAGTCACCCCTGCTAAATCTGCAGTCGCCAAAGGTCCTGTTTGCACTCCTACTGCCGGAGGTGCTGCTACCAAGGATGATACCCCTGCCATCTATGCTGCCATTCAGAAGTGTGGAAACGGTGGAACCATCGTGATCCCTGCTGGCAAGACTTACTATCTCAACACTGTCCTTGAGTTTGACGGGTGCAAGTCGTGCGTCTTCCAGCTTGACGGTACCCTAAAGGCCTCTGATGATCTCACCTACTGGGAAGGCAAGACCGCTATCCTCCACCTGAAGAGTGTTCCTGGTCTCACCTTCACTGGAGCTGGAGTCATCGATGGAAACGGTCAAAAGGCTTGGGACCACTTCGCTACCGATAGCTCCTACAAGCGTCCCACTCTCTTTTACATCGATGGTGGCAACAACATCAAGATGGATGGTTGGACCATGATCAACCCTCCCAACGTCTTCCACTCTGTCAAGGGCAATGCTCTCAACATCGCTTACTCCAATCTCAACATGTCTGCCGTCTCGACCTCGAAGAATCTTCCAAAGAATACCGATGGTAAGTAAACACATTTGACGACCATCTTGAGCCTCAATTGACCATCATTCAGGATTCGACATTGGTGCCTCAACATATGTCACCCTGACCGACATCACCGTATTGAACGATGATGACTGTGTTGCCTTCAAGCCCGGCTCTAACTTCACCACTGTCATTGGTATCACCTGCACAGGCTCTCACGGTCTCTCCGTCGGCTCTCTCGGAAAATCCAACGCCGACTCCGTCTCCAACATCTACGTGTCAGATGCCACCATGATCTCTTCCTCAAAAGCCGTCGGCATCAAGACCTACCCCATGGGCAACGGTCACGGCATCTCCACAGTCACCAATGTTACCTACACCAACATCAAAGTCCAAAATTCCGACTATGCCATTCAAATTCAGAGCTGTTATGGTGAAGATGGCACTTACTGCGAGACCAGTGGCAACAATGCCGTCTTGAAGGGCATTGTATTCGAGAACTTCTCTGGCACTACTAGCAAGAAGTATTCGCCTACCACGGCGAACTTGAACTGTGGAGCAAAGGGAACTTGTGATGTCAAGGTCAAGAATTATGCTGTCAAGGCTGGTTCGGGAACTGGACAGGTTCTTTGCAATAATACTCCCGGAAGCTTGGGTGTTGCTTGTGCAAAGGGTGCTTCGGGATGAGATGGTCTCAGCAAGACGGTATTCGAAATCGTATGTCATGGTATGACACACCTGTTTGAAAACAATGGATTTGTGCGGTTGTTTGCCAGAGGGGTGTTCTTTAATGAAGCTTATGCAGTCAGGTTTGCTCAACGGATCCGGGATAAGTTGCTTGCTCGCGAATGGAATGGCAATTCGACGGGTGGATATGACTCTTCGAATGATGGTGATGATGATATTGAGAATTGTTCGGCCGAGTCCTCGTCGGAGGATAGCTCGGTTATACCATCTGGTGACATATCGACTACAGATGAAGTGTAAGTTATCGCCCTCTGTGTTGAAGAGTGCAAAATCTAACACAGCACAGCCACCGCGACTACTTCAACAACGAAACCTTCTCCGACATCATCCTGAAATTCGGCAACTTCAAGATCCACGCCCACAAAGTAATCCTAGCGAGCAACTCAACCTGGTTCGAAAAAGCCTTCTCCAGCGGTTTCTCAGTTCGTCCGATCTCCCCCAATTTTCCACATCCCCAGCTAACAAAAGTCCCAGGAAGCAACACAAACAACAATCGACCTCGGAAACGAAGAAGATCCAAACCTCCTTTTCGCAATGCTAAACCATTTCTACAATGACGACTACAACAACCACATTGGTCAAAACAACCCAATCCGCGATCACTCAACCTTACATCTAGAAATCTTCTTGCTGGCAGACATGTACGATGCTCCTTCCCTTCGTGATGCGGCTAAACAGCGTTTCATCAAGGGTATGACTAATGCAGCAAAATGGCATTCGCCTATTCATGATGAACAGATTGAGGTTTTTCGGAGAGTGGTTGGGCTGGATGCGGTGCAATTTGCGGATGTTTCGTTGCAGGAAGAGACGTTTGGGGCGTTGGAGATGTATGTGAGGGAGATCATGCAGACGCCTAGGGTGGCGGTGTTGGTTGGGAGGGGTGAGATGTTCAGTCAGGAGTTTGCTGAGAGGTTTGCGAGGAGGATAAGTGCGTTGTTGGAATGTTGAGGGGTTGTGTTGACTGCTAAGTTGACGCGAATGTAGCTGTCTCACGTTTCTTAATGCCACTCGAAAGTCGTGCGAAAGAAGCCACGAACCTGAACATTCTTCTTGAATTCCCTCTTTGATCATCTACCTCACTTCCTTCCGCCAAGAATCTTGCATCTACTTGTTGTGATCCTTCTTCTACCAGCAAAACGGACTTCCTACCTTCAATCCGCGATCTTCATCTAACAAAGCAACAATGGCTCTCGATGTGCGCCCAAAAGGCCCTCGGTTTGTCTATAACCTTGCAAGGACGGTGAATTGATGCTGATATATGCGCAGCAAACTTCACATGTTCTACAACAGCCAATCGCTTTCAGATTGCGTGGTCAAATTCAGCAACCGAAGAGTGTTTGCTCACAAGCTAGTGCTTGTTCAAAACTCCGTCTGGTTCGACAAAGCGCTTCTCGGCGGCTTCAAGGTTCGTGTTTGAAACATCACGATTTCTGGATCTGTTTTCTGATCATCAATTAGGAGGCTGGAGAGTTTGTGATCAATCTGGGAGACGACGATGATCCAAACGATGTCGAAGCTATGTTGAAATACTTCTACCATGGCTCTTACACCACGCCACTCATCACTGCGCCTGGTCAGGACAATCTCGGCAAGCACTTGGCAATGTACCTACTCACAGACATGTATGACGCTCCAGCTTTGCGCAAAGAAGCGTCCACTCTCTTGATCGCATGTCTCAAGGTCTTGATCGATGGAGAGGGAAGGCCCGGAAGGACCATCGACTATTCGGCCATCTCATCAATCAAGCAGATTCTCGGCCCTGGAGCTGGCGACTTCGGCGACAAAACCTTGCAGGAAGAGGTGTTTCAGCTGGTCATCGCAAACATTAACCGCATGTACAAGAATCAGCTCTTCCGGCAACTTCTGAGCAGTGGAAAAATGTTCGATGAGGACTTTGGAATGAAGTTTGCTTGCAGGACTGGCGAGATGCTTGGAAGGTTCTATGGTTCTATCCCTGATCATCGCTAAGGTTTATCGAGAATGGGTAGGGAACGTGGCTAGGCAGTCATTCTGGTTGACGGCTTTGTTGCAGTCATGTTTCTCACGTGTAACAAAGAGAAGTCATCGCGCGCGCATAGGAGGAGAGAAATCCGTGGCATCTGTGGGAAGTGATAATGATACCAGTCTAGACTCTGAGCTCCGGAACCGGGAGACAGATCATGGGAGGCAGGTGCGATGTTCTGAAATAGCTCGAATTCTACGTCGTGACTTCGGTCCTGATGATCAATGATCAATTCAAAACAGACAGTACCATTGCTCGTACTTCCTTCCTTCCCTGCAATTGTGAATTGATATTCGAGCGCGCCAAGAGTGAAGCAGTGAACACATGCAAGAATTCAACTTCATCAACACGATTCAAACCTGTTGGTTCATAATGAGGAAGTCTCACTGAGTGCACTTCACTTTCATCATTTATGTTCGGAAGTTTCACAATCACTCCACGTCATCCTTGGGCTGTTCTCCCAGCACCTTTGCACCTTCTCTCCATCGTCTACACCATCACGACTCTTTTCATCGTCGAGCGAAGTTCTCTTTCAACACCCAAACAATCATGGCCAGCAGTACAGACACCAATGCCGGCGCATTGAAGAGGTGATTTGCTCTCTTCATTATTTCCATCTGACAACATCTGACACTGAACAGAAAGCGCAACTTCTTCAATGATGAAGAACTCTCAGATGTCATCATCAAGTTCGGTGAAAAGCAGGTCTTTGCTCATAAGGTCATCCTTGCAAGCGGTTCCATCTGGTTCGAGAAAGCTTTGCTAGGAAACTTCAGCGTAATGGTTTACATCACATACATCATTGTTTCTCTGACAAAAAGCGCAGGAAGCCAAAAAGAAAGTCATCGATCTTGGAACCGAAGATGACCCTGATGCACTCATTGCTATGCTCAAACATCAATATGGCTATGGCTTTGCCTGTCAAGATGTGCCTGATGAGAGAAGTGAGGACTGTGTCAACTACTATCTCAACGTCTATAAGCTGGCCGACTTCTACGACGTTGATGCCCTCGGAACGGACGTTGTACAAAGCATCAAAGAACACTTGACCTCTGATATCGGTTTCTGTGGGACCAAGTACGGTTTGTACGAAGAGACAATCTTCGGCATGCAGAGGGTACTGGGTCCCGAAGCCGTACAATACGCCGATAAGCTTTTACTCTCAACTATGAAGGAGTTCGTTCTCCAATGGGCTAAAGAGCTGATGCACGAGAAGAAGTTTGTGCAGGAATTGGCGTTGGGAAAGATGTTTGACAAGGAATTCGGCATCGTATTCCTTAACAAAGTTTGCGAGCTGTTGGATGATACAGGCAGCTGATACCGAGATAATGCTTCTTTCGATATCTAATAACGCAGTCTCATAAGCCACTAGCGGCATAGAACATGCTTCATATGTACCATCAAACAATTAAAAATGGAGTATTATCACATGAGCTCATCTCCAAGTCTACTTGTATCATTCCTTCATTTTCGCAATATTGCGTTTGAGTAGCTACTAAAGAAAAGTCGTTCATGTCGCCCACTCGTGGGATAGAGAGTTTTTGGAACGAGAAGTTGCTCAGGCGCATGAACCTTGTTCAATTCGGAGGCTTTCTGGTAAAAGAACAAGATGCTCCGTGTCTGGTGAGATGTCTCTAAGTCCTGAATGTCAGAGTGCATCTGTATGGCTATGGTAAAACAAAGGGTGAAGAAATCCTCATGTTTGTGATGTCAGTTCTTTTGAGACAGACCTATGTAGATTCCAATGGAACTCTTTGCGTCACCTAGGACATAAGATACCGCTAAATCGCGTTGTCATGTTGTTGTATTACAGCGTGGTCTCCGACCTTTGTCTCAGGCTCACAGCCAACACGTATAAGATAAGCTGAAGCTCAAAAGTTTTGCATCCTATCTTGTTTTCCATCAACATTCACCAAGCACTGCAATCCCCAAAACGATATCTCGCCAACAGATTTTCCATCATGGACTGGACGAATGACTTGTTGTATCAAAGGCTTGAACTCTTCACCTCAAAGTAGGTTTCCGAGCAGACATTGCTTCAGCAACATATTCTAACATCTTAGAGAAAGCAGAAACTCTACAACAATCCAGCTCTCTCGGATGTCATTGTACAGTTCGGAGAATATCGTCTGTACGGCCACAAGGCTATTCTGGCAAATGGAGGCTCTGTCTGGTTCGAGAAAGCACTTCTTGGTAATTTCTCGGTAAGCGCGGTGATTTGTAACCATTTTGGACGTTACTGACTTTGATATAGGAAGCAAAGCAAGACATACTTGACCTGGGGGAGGAAGACGATCCGGATGCTGTGTGTGCTATGATCAAGGATCTCTATGGAGATAACTACTTTGAGCAAGTCCCCGTCGACCGTGCCGAACATTTCGATAACTACCTGACCGTATACACTATCGGCGACAAATACGACTCGGCGACATTGAGACAACAAGCACTGAACAAACTCCTCAGAAGTATCGAGTCCGAGCTCAGTTATCGCGACATACCGGTGCCAGTGATCCACTTCATCCCAAAGATCCTGGGCCCCTCTGCCATAGTGTTCGGCGATAAGGCAATTCAAACAGGTGTCTGCCAACTTGTCTTGAAGTATGCTTATAATCTCTGGAACGACAAGACTTTTGCTGCGCTTCTTATCAAGGGCGACATGCTGGACGAGAAGTACGGTGAAAGTTTCAGTGCTGCTACACTAGAGAACATGCGTGAGCGTCGCTTCGACAATCGTATGAGAGGTTAAGCTACTTTACCTTGAATGCCAATTACTTGACGCTTCGTAACACCAATCAGATGCTGGATTGTTGCTTTTTCGTGGCATGGTTAGACCTAGATAAAGAGCTATTTTACCTTGTGCAGATGCTGGAATGTAATTGAAGACGAGCACGATGCTTTCTGGTTAATCATGTGTGTATCATTGATAGAATTCCAAAGATATTGCAACTCATGAGGCAGTTCAGGGGCTAGATTTTGACTGTAGAAAGTCAAAAAAAAATTGAAGTCAAGGGCATTTCCCGCTGAAAGAGGCTTCCTCCTTCGTTCCGGAGTTCAAGATCTTGAGCGATCTCATTCTGCTTGGCAGTCAAGTGAGGCTTCTCGATCACGTCTTTCATCTTTGCCAAACTCAAGAAGAAATCATTGTCAATCCTTACATACCATCGACTAGACCTACGGAAATAGATCCAGGTTGGATCCAGGAGATTGAAAGGGTGAGGGAAAGGTGCCACTGCAGACGAAATTGGTCCATCCACGATTATCCAAATCTGGAAGGATGACGCCCGGGGCGGAATTTAGCCGTGATCACCAAGTGCTTCTGTATCGTCGCAAAACGGCTCATCTTCACCCTCGCTTCGACCGCCAGCGACACGAGGTGTTCGGAATGTCCTCTGAGTCAAGTCGCTCGGTCCCAAAGTACAAGTAATGTCTCCATTACAAAGAGAATGTGCGGAAGATACAGCTGCAGACTGCGAACTTGCGTGCCGCGAGCCCCGCCACTCGACCAAAAGTCCGTGCGTCTATCTATCATGTTTTGCACAGCGTCGAGTTCGCCTTGTCTTCCAACTCTGTTTTTTCAACCTGAATTGCAATAATCTCATTCCATTCGAACGAAAATCATGACCTGTGTTCGTGCCTATCGCACTCTTCCACGGTTCGCAGGAGACTCCGCCCCTCTACAAAACATTTCCAGGCCACACACATCAAAAACTTCCATCCACGTTGGTCGCCAGACTTTCTGGTCTTCAGCAAATCGCGCTAGAATTGGATCTTCTCGGCGTCAAATACTTGAAAAATGGTACGAGCTGGAAGATCGAAAGTTCGGACAATTACTGCTTCTGAATGCAATCAACACCGAAAGAAGAAAAGCGCTGAAGCGACACCCGGAGCTCAGAAACAAGGAAAATTTACAATTCGCTCTTGAAGAGAGCGCCAGACTGGTGAAAACAATGGGCGAGAATTCTGCTGAATCGACGAGAACATGGCCTAAACACAAGCTTGTGGAATTCTACAACCTGGAGCTGAGACTTCTTGATGCCATGGCTATACTATACAATGATGAGCGAGCAGCAAAAGACCATGATAAACGCATGGCGCTACGAACAAAAGCTCGGAAAGTCTTGTTCCTCCTCGAACATGGCGACAGTCCAATGTCAAGAATTATATTTCGGATGTTCTATCAGGATGCCTCGGTTGCAGTAATTCTCTACTGCATTACGCTGTTTACATTTGCTCTGATCGTTGTGAAAATATTTTATAAGACTGCTGGCCAAAGAACGAATAGAGGCTCCCAATAAATATCCCGAGTTTCACGACCCGGAAATGTGTAAACAGGCAATTGACGGGTGCAATGCTCACATGGCATACATGCTCGCACAAGAAGGCAGCCTGGACCGAACACGACAAAACGTTACAGAGAGCAGACAATCACGCGCCGAAGAAAGCGTCCACCAGAATTCCAGCCAATTCAGAGAAGCATGGAAAGTGCTCCAACATCAGATTGACCTTGACCTAAAAGCCCTCGAAGCATCAGTGATCCTCAATAAAGGTCATGACCTACATCGCTTCATGGCTCGAAGACGGATGCGTCAGATGAAGATGGCACACCAGGAAACATTTAGAAATCCCCGTCGGGTTTTTTTGGATCGAAAAGATGAAGACATTTATTGTCATTGGTTGTGTGGTATATCTCGCGCTAGCGCTACACCGCGCATATGTTTTGAGACGGATCAGGTAGGTTTGGGGAGAAAGAGAGACTACGGCGAAGAAGACGGGAAACGTGGACGAGCGCCGAGTGTCTTAAGAAGAGAATTTCTGAGAGCAGTTCTGAAGCAACACTCTGGTTTATGCATGCCGCATTACCGGGTTCGTTTGGCGGTGTTTATGCAGGTCATCGTAGTACAGATCGAACCAAGGCGCAAGACAGGGCTGTCTGCAGGTGGCTGTGCCACATAGATAGCTGATCTGCATGGATACAATGTATTTTGGCCAGTTCAGATCACACTAGATAGCCTTTCTGACTCTGGTCGAGTCGACTCTGGTCAGCCTCAATAAAACATTGTGATCCTTCGCACCTTGAGTCTCATTGACGATATGCTGTCGCTAAACTGCAGCAAAATCGGCACAGTGCGGCCAAGCATTTTTGGCCCGTTGAGCAGCTTTCGTGTCACACACAGACGGGTTCACACCAACAACGACATTCGAGCAACCATATTGTCCAGTCATCCGGAGCTCGTTGAAGAGTCGAGCAGGAAAAGAATCCTAGAGCAGTACATCAGCGAATGTGCCCGCCTGGGTATCAGACAAAACATCGAGATCGGCAAGATAAGACTTCCACGATCTAAACCAGAGCGATTCGTTCATCTGAAGGCAAAGGCGATAGCCGCTAGCCTTCTTGATGAGGAGAAGTCCGGCCGGCTACTGAGACAATACCAAGCGTGCAAGAGCTGGATCGAAAATTACACGCCAGATGTCGAAAAGCTGTATGCGGCCGAGAAACGTGCGGTCCTACAGCGCTTTCCCAGTCTTGTGGCTTCCCCTGTGCGTGAACACATTTTGAAGCAGTATGACGCCGAGTCAGCCAGACTCTTCGAGCAGAGCGAAGGACCAGATGATCAACCAAGAAAATTCGTTGACGGTACTTGGTTCGCAGAGAAGCAAAAGTTTGCGGAATTGGAGTTGCAATGTGTGGCCGTACATCTCCTCGAGGATGGCGTGCCTTCAAAGAGTGAGCTCGAGGAGTGGAAGAATGATTTCGATTCGTCTCTGGAGGCCTTAAAAGATCTATCGGTTCTTCCAATCGAGGTTGAAAGGGCAGAGGCACTGAGAAGATATCCTGATCTCGAAGACCCGGAAGTACGACGTGCCATCATTGAAGATACGACCCGAGCTTTCGAGATGGCGAGAACAGCACAGTCGAAGAAGAAATCTGTACCGTCAGCGATCCACAAGAACTGCTTGGAGATGTTTTTGAAGGCACTGGATGCACAGGCACTGTCCCCTGATGGCGATGATGCAAAGCGCATGAAGCTCAGACAACAACACCGAGTGGAAGCTCTAGCGGATTTGGCCGAGCTTAAGGCTTCTAAGAAAGGCGGGTGGTGGATTCTTCCTAACCCACTCGCAATCATGGATTGGATTCCAATCTGATGTTTCTATACGTGTACGGCGGTGTTGGCGAAGGGGTTGATCAAGAAGGTGCGAGCGTTGGGTGGTTGGACGAAGTTGGCAGATTTAAGGTTTAACCACGGTCTTTCCTTTCGAGGGCATCTTTCCACCCAACTTCTCATCTTCTCGTTTTATATTTCGTCGTTGTCTCAACATCAACTTTCGAATCTTCTACAAATTGTCGTCCAAAGGTATCGCACTGCGCGAGATGTCTGCATGATGTACCATACGTCCCGTGCCCCATATCGGTGATCAACTGGATTGGCCAGAATCTTCGACTATGGCTCTTGGTTTTGCATCTCCCGCCGCTGAAAGCTCATTATGTCGACGTTTTCCTTACCAGTTGCTGAGAAGAACTGCTGTATGATGACGCAATTCGATTGAGGGTGCCGCCGGCCATGCATTTTGGCCATTCTCTCTTGACAAGGTGGGGCATCGCTTTCTCGTCGCGTCGGCAATTTCAACACTGATCCACCATGTAATCATCGCTGCCGCCTGTTGCCTCGTTGCAAGTTATGAAAGCTGCTCAGGTCTGTGGAAACAGAATGTTACTGTCGCTGACAAAGGGTCGCACGCCCGTCTGGAGCTCGGCTTCACCATCGCAAAAACCTTTCCGGTCCATTTTCCATGCGGTTCGCCTTCCTCATCTCCGCAATGCCCCTTTCCAATTTTCCGGTCGGAGCCGTCCACTCGCATTAGAGGCACCGTTTGCGACACAACCGTTCTCATCTTTGTCATCATTACAGCAGGCAGCACAAAGCAAAGCCTTTAAAGACGGTGTTTATCAGAATGCGCTTCGTCTGGAGAGAGAATGGGCATTAAAGCTGTATCCCGAATTGAGAGATCGCGACACTTGTGAAAGGGCCCGTACCGAGTCTTACGCTTCTGCTCAATACCACGCCAAAGTATTTGCGTTCAGACCTGTAGAGGAGATACCGATAAGGTGGCTCAAAGTCTATTACCGGGATCAGCACAAAGGAGAGATGGCTGAAGCTATGCTTGATGACAGTGGTGATCCGAAGAGACTCCTTTCGAGGCGAATGGCAAGGAAAGAGTTAGAACGACAGATGATCAACGTCAGTAATCCTCGTCAAACCCCGGAACAACAAACACCCAGGAGCAATAGTAGCAGTAACAGCAGCAAAAGAGCCCTCTCGCCACCCAACAAGACCGTAACCTACGGACAGGACCCTTATCGAGCTGCCCTCGCCGCCGAGCGCGAAGATGCCCTCAAAAGGTTCCCTGAACTGAAAAATCTGGATCTCTGCACTACCATCGCGGACGAGAGCCTTTCCGACCTTTGGAACGGATCAGCTACCATGAGGAAGATCAAAACGCACCGGCAAGCACATTCCTCCTTGAACGTCCTGTTGTCAGCTTTGATAAAGCTTCTGGATGCCGAAGCCGTGCTGGAGAGTTCGGGTCGGGAGGTGAGATCGTCTTTGCGTTCCAGACAAAAGTTGCGAAACAAGGCCTTGTTTATCTTGAACTGGGCAGAGACGGAGTTACGTGATGGAGGTACCACTTTTCGCTCACTTATGGCGATGACCTCGCATGTGTTGTTTGCTGACAACTTCATTGGTAAAATTCTCAGGTGGATGAGAAAGAAGTGATGTGTTAGCAGGATCAAGGGCTGAACCGGGAGCGTCTCGAGGGTGTCAAAATACAAAATTCTGAGATACGATATTCGATAAGATGACTGGCTACGAATTATCGCGATACAAGTTGATTATGTGCTGATATAGATGTTACCCTGAGAGACAAAATCTACTCCTCATCCTGCAATTCAACAGCTTTGTAGCTGAGCTTCCACAACTTCTCTTCGGCGTCCTCATCGTATGCATGAGGAGCGTATCCGGGACCACCGAAGTTCTCGTCCTCGCCGGCAGGGCTCGATACACCGGCATCTGCAAGATAGAATCCACCACGACTGTCGAAGTGGGGAGACAGAGCCGCCCAAACGGACGTAGCTGCACCCTGCTCGGGAGATCTCGCAAGATGTGCCATTGGAGCAAACGCTTCCATCTCTTCTGCAGACATATGGCGGCCGAGCTGTGTGGTGAAGATGAGGCCGGGGTGGACGGACAATCCACGGAGGTTACGGGCACCATAATGGCGTTCAATAGAGTTGGCCATGTAGATGTTTGCGGTCTTGCTTTGAGCGTATGCGATCATGGGCTGATATCCTTGCTTGCTCATGTCAAGATCCTCGAAGAAGATTCCATTGGCCTTGTGTCCAGCGCTCGAGAGGGTGATAACACGACTTGGAGACTCGGAGGTACCGCTGGCGAGCAATACTGGCTTGAGAAGCTGGAAAAACAGGAAATGCCCAAAGTGGTTGACGCCGAGCTGCGTCTCGAATCCGTCGACGGTACGACCTTCAGGCACTGCCATGATGCCAGCGTTGTTGATGAGAATATCAAGACGTTTCTCCTGGTCGAGGAACTGCTTGGCTGCTTCCCTGACGCTATCGAGACTTGCGAGCTCCATCTCGATCAAGGTTGGGCGTTTTCCATGAGGGTTGCTACCCATGAGCTCTTCAGCAATTGCTTGACCTCTGGCCTTATCACGGAAGGTGAGATAGAGCTTGGCTCCAGTTGCGTGCAAAGCGCGAGCTGTTTCGCTTCCAAGACCGGCTGATGCTCCTGTGATGAGAATGACTTTATCTTGGAGCTTGTCAACGAGGTTGAGATCCTTGACGGCATCAAGAGCTGTGGGTCTAGCATCATTGCCGTTCGAGTAGTCGAGGTATCTATCGGCGTAAGGTTGGAATGGGTTGGTAGGGGCAGGCATGCTGATGGATGTAGTCTGGAGATCAGATTGTCGGTGGGTCGTTTTAAACGCGATGTGAAAGAACTGCCTGTTTCTGCTTCTGTCGCTGTCAATGTTGTCGTACTTACTTATACAGCTTGCTGGCTATTCATGAGGGTCCCATGGCCAAACTATCATCCGTGAGAAACGACAGCGACGGGCTCATTCCCTAACTCCGTTGTGAGAGAGGTAATCCTGATCATTGTTCTCCAAGATCAATTCATCAGCGAGTTCATGTTTGTTGCTCCGAAGTCATGAGACGACGGATATAGAAACAGAGAGGAGAGGGTTAAACGCCGGCGACGCTCGCCGAATCGGCGTCGAGTTCATCCGCATCCTTTGAGAGGCTGACCAAGAACTTTCCTGCTGCATGATTTGTCGATTGTGTGCACAAAGAGCTTGCAGCACCTTGTATTTCACTGAAAGCCAACAATCATGATCGGTCCGTCCAGAATCGCCAACAGAAAATCGACAGTAATGTTGTTCATACCACGGAGAAACAGAGACGGCAGTCGCGAGATTTGCCCGCACGCAGACAGGGTCACTCTTCCCCAGAAAGACCCCCAAGTGCCGAGAGTGGTTTGCGTGATCGAGCCAATTTCTTGCCAATACCCCGGTTAGGAAGGTCCTTGTATTTTCTGCGCTCTCACTTCCTTCCACCTTTTTTGTTGTTCTTGCTGCTTTTTGTTCCCTGCGTGTATATATTTTGACTGCAGCGTGTTTCGAGCGATAACGAACAAAAGGCTTGGCAAAATATCGTCGCCATTGAAAGATTTTGCCTCGCCAATTCCGTCCGAAAACAATCATAAATTCAATTCTGAAGATGGCGCCCGGAAGTATTAGAAGGGTAGCTGTCATTGGAGCCGGCCCGTCTGGAGCGATAACTGTAGATGCTCTGGCTCGAGAGGAGGCTTTTGATCAAATTCGCGTTTTCGACAGGCAAGAAGGTCCAGGTGGTTGCTGGTAAGTCATGATTGTTTCCTAAATTCCTTGGACAAGAGGCGGTCACAATAAACATACTTATATGAATCAACAACTCTCTCCTCACGTCCACGCCGTCTGAACATATGACTAACTGGGGGTATAGGTATGGAGATAAGAATCCACCAGTTCCCTTGACCAATCTTGCAGCTTTGGCTACCAGGACGGCAGATCAGCCGTTGGAGTTGCCAGTACAGGTGCCAGGGCGTGTCAAGAAGAATGGCCAACCACGATGGACTGACTCGTCCATCTACCCTTACCTGGAGACCAACGTTGACGTTGTTACTATGGAATATACTCAAGAGCCCATATCCGGCGAACTATCTGCCCGAACCATTGAACTGCATGGCGAGAACTCTCCTTTCCGGCACTGGACTATCATGAGAGATTACGTGACCAGTCTCTTCCAACGCAAAGGCTATGAAGATCTCGTGTCTTACAATACCCACGTTGAGAGAGTGGAAAAGGTTGGGGACGAGTGGAAGGTCACGCTGAGGAAAGAAGAGGGCGACGAAGATTACTGGTGGGTGGAGCATTTCGATGCTGTTATTGTCGCAAGTGGGCACTTCAATGTCCCATACGTTCCAGCAGTACGTGGTCTGGAAGAACTTGAACGACAACATCCTGGCAGTGTCTTGCACAGTAAGATGTATCGTGGCCGAGAGGCATACCAGGGTAAGAGAGTTGTTGTTGTTGGCGGCTCAGTCTCCGCAGCAGACATCTCTACAGACCTTGTTGGGGTAGTGGACTCGAAGGTCTACGCGGTTGTCAATGGCCATACTATCAACGTGTACTTTGGTGACGGTGCATTCAACAATCCTGGAGTATCCAGAAAGCCAACCATCTCACACATCGATACATCAGATGGTCGACGTACTGTTCACTTCATTGATGGTACATTTGTGGAGAATGTTGACAACATCATTTTTGGCACTGGATACTCCTGGAGTCTTCCCTTCTTGCCAGACGTCAAGATCAGAAATAACAGAGTACCCGGACTCTATCAGAACGTCGTGTATCAGCAAGATCCGACTTTACTGTTTGTTGGAGCAGTAAGTGCCTACCTCTTTTTCTCTGAAGTTTGGACGATCACTAACGAGTTTCAAGGTCGGCGCCGGATTGACGTTCAAGATTTTCGAATGGCAGGCTGTTCTTGCTGCAAGACTGCTCGCTGGACGTGCCGAACTTCCATCTCTCGAAGAGCAACAAAGATGGGAAGAAGAACGCATAAAGAAGAAAGGGGACGGTCCTGCCTTCAACGTGATTCACCCGGACTTTGAAGAATACTTTGAGACGGTCAGGTCTCTTGCAGGTCCTGGAGAAGATGGCAAAGGGCGGCCTTTACCTCCTTACAAGCCTGAATGGTTCCAAGCATTCATGGATGGACACGAATTGCGGAAGCAAATGTGGGCAAGGAAGAACGCGGCTGCTGCTGCTGCTACAACCGAGAGTACAAGGGCAAGAATTTGATAGATTCATCGAAGGATACTTGTTTCACCTTGTCTGTCGTTGTAAGCAGGTTGGCAACGTGTCCCAGATCTCAAATAGCAGGTCATATATATAACTTGGCATGTATTCATGGTTCGCAGACGGAAGCACAACAGAGAAGTGATACTCCTCCGTTCAATCGATCTCATTCGAAATTGTTGTTGGTTTGCGACTCGTCTCCAGTGGATTTGTGGTTTGATTGAAACGTTGGAATTGTCTGGAACAGATCGTCTGATTTAACCTTTTCTTGCCCTAATTCAGGCCTCGGCGGAACCATCACTCCGACTACACCTCGATTTTCTTTCTGACCAAGAAGGCACAACTTGTTCTTTATCTTCACATACTATCGATATACTTGCAGCGACATACTCTGATCAAACTAGCGACTTGTGGGGACAAGATGGAACGTCCCGAAGCGGTCACAGGCGTTCCGAAGGCGCGTGAGGACACGACAGATAACAAAGAACGCCGGAAGATTCAGCTCAGACTAGCACAAGCTCGTCTACGACAGCGAAAGGCAGATGCACTGAAGGATGCGAATAGCGAGGTAGAGCTTCTTCGCAAGCAGCTCGCCGAAGCTAAAGATACGATTGCTCGTCTCAGCCCTCCAAAGCACTCACCCGATGCCGACGAGATGGTCACCTCGGAGGCGACACTCCATCCAACAACTGCAGAGACACGGACTCGATCCAAGGACAATTTCGGGTTGGGTGATCCCACCAATATTGATGGGTTAGTGGTAGGTAACCATGCCCTCAATCAGCCCATGTCTCCTGCGACTCTGGACAGCTTCTTCCCGGGAGCGTCAGATGACTTGCTGGACATGGGTACACCCGAATCCTTCGCTTTCCCATCATTCAACAATATGGCAAAAAGGACACTGCCGCAACATGCGATGCCTAGATTCACAAACCACGAATCGACTCAAGCCTGGCCATCTGCTGAGGGTGCGTCCGGTGGAGTTGGAACATGGGGGTACACATTTACATATGATGAGGATGCGTCGCGTGCACCCCCATCGATCTTCCCACAGTCTCCTCAAAGCCCTCGTATGCAACTCGTACGGCAGCCGACTCCTCCGTCGCCCACACCGTTACGTGGATTGAGCTTTGCGAAGCGACTCTGGCGACGATGCGCTGAGATGACGATACGAATTCTATCGGATACGAAGAAGCACCAAGCTCTGATTGAGAGAGCCTTTGGAAACTACTTCGGCCACTTCTCGCCATCTACCGTTATCCGAGCGTTGCAGATGGCCTTGAAGGCGGATAGTTTCGCCACATTGGAGTATCAAAACTACCCCAACTTCCATTTCAGTCAGCAACCCCTTATGCCTCACAAGACCAATTCCGAAGGTCTTGTTGATTTCGGAAACGTCGATCCGGCACAGGATCCATACATGACGCCTCGCGATATCGAGAACTACTTCGTCTGGAATGGCCAATACAACAAGACAATGGACTCCAATGGAAACATTGTTACTCTCCCCTGTCATTTCGACTTCCAAGGCAAGCGATGGATTTTGGAAGAGAACAAACTTGTTCATAGTACGTTACAACTATATCCACGTCTGATGTGATTACTGACGTCCCGCAGCACTCATGCATTATTCCGTCTGCCTCGGGCAAGGCCCTGCTATTTTGGCTTCACAAGTGCTTATTGCTACTTTCCAAAGCATGCAAAGAGTTTCTAGCCATATGTGACAGCAACACATGAGCCCCTTTTGCATGATACGAAGGTATTAAAACAGCACATTGCAACCATGAAATCGCACATAAACTATCACCGGACTGTGTAATACTAAGGAAACGATATCTGACAACATTATCCTTATCACTGGACCTCTCGCGGTGCTGAAACTCCACGCCTACTTCGAGCCTGCATCATTGAAGCTCAGCTGCTGCTCAATCGTCTCTCTGAAGGTCTGCTTCCACGGAGTCCACTTCAAGCCAAGATGTTTCTCCGCGTTGCCAGTGACTACCTTTGTCACTGGACCCTCGAATGGTGGCTCGAGCTTGGCCAGGTCCGGATATTCGCTCTTTGTGAAAGCTGCGATATTCTCCCAGGTCACACCGTTCAGAGACAGGATGAACTCGGTACCAGAAGGCGCGGGGGTATCGATGGCGCTCACATGAGCAGTAGCGACATCCTTGACATCGACCCAGAGCGAGGGATAAGCTGGCTTCGCGGATTGGATGGTCATCCACAGCATTGCGTTGACCATGTCGATTTGTTCAGCTGAGTTCTGGATTCTGCTCTCGCCAATGACCAGCGTGGGATGGGTTGTGAGTAGCTTGTAGGAGGGCTTTTCCTTCTCGAGGAAGTCACGAGTGGCTTGATGCGCGAGGACCTTCGAAATACGGTACATCATGCCGTGAGCCTCTTGAGGTGATTCTGGCAGTTCCATGTCGACATCGACTGGCAGGACTTCACCAGTATCCTCTGCCGATTGTTAGTATGTTTTCAATGCAGCTACGGATCAATCTTACCACGAAGGACACGATCAGTCACCATAGGAGCATCGATTGGCAGCAGAGCGATAGCTGACGAAGTGACGACAATGGTCTTGATCTTCGGAAACTTGAGTGCGGCGTACAGAATTGCCTCGGTGCCTTGCAAAGCAGGCTTGATGTAGTCTTCCTTCAAGTCCACACCCTTGCCAGGTACAGGAGAAGCAAGGTGGATGACATACTCAACATTCTCCAGGGCTGTCTCAAAGGGCTCACGTTCGCTGATATCTGGGATGACGACTGTCTCGATCTTGGAGGCATAATCTGGGTGACGTCCTTTGATTGTCTCTGCTTGTTCGGGTTTTCGAATGCTGAGGCGGACGCGGTAGCCTGCTTCAAGTGCTTGTTGCACAACCTCGGCACCGATGAAGCCGGTACTACCAGTGATGAAGACGAGAGATCCTGACATCTTCATTGAAGTGTGGGTGAATTTGTAATGAATTCAAGATATTGAAGTGAGATACGATAGCAGTGTATCAGGCTGAGGCAGGCGCAACTGGCTGCATTTTAACCCCTCCCAAATCCTTCCAGGCATCCACAGTCACACTTAAGTCCGGAATGTGATTCGTAAGGCAATATATTGTTGCGTTATTTATGCTGACTTCGTCTAACATTGAGGATTGCTAGCCTCTTGATTGTATGTCAGCAAATCCACCATGATGGTCGACGCGGAGTTCATCTTGCTCCGCAGCCGAGGCGCAAGGGGAGGTCTGTGCTCGGCGAGGATCCGACATTGAGCCGCAGCAGAGCTTGGCAACATGTTGACTAAACAATCGGCGCGTGCCAATGCATGATCAGTCAACATTCGCAACACCGTCATGAATATAAGAATCCTGAGTAACGCAAGTGCGATCAGCAGCGGGCGGTCAAAATCATACCACCCTGCTCCAAAACATCAATCGAATCATCAAGCTTCATATCGATGATTGCGTCCGTAAGCTGTAGCACTATGGCAACACTAACGGCTATAGCGGTATCCACCTCACGCACCTGGAGCAAGCTATCAGTAATCGCCAGAACTGGGCCTACGTTGAGTTCACTAATCCCCTAGAAGTACTTGACATATAAAACAAGAGCTTCAGCCTCTCCCAGAATCCTTGTAACAATCAATCAATCTCATCCTATTTTCAAATCTTGTCTACCACCAAGAAACACCCACCAACACCACACCCAAAACTCAAATATATCATCTGCACAATCATGCCTCTCTGGCAAATCTACCACCCTCCTGGCGTCTTCGAGGACGCCGAGACCAAAGCCGCCCTGGCCGCCGACATCACAAAACTCTACACCTCCGTCGGCCTCCCAGCCTTCTACGTAGTCGTCCACTTCAACACAATCTCCCCCACCAACGTCTACGTCGGCGGCACCAGCAAAGACCAAACCTCCAAACCCTTCATCCGCATAATCATAAAGCACATCGCCATCCGGCTCGACAACGACACGGAAACATACAGAAAAACAGCAGGCATGATTGACAAGGCCATCAAAACGCACATTTACGACAAAGATTACGATTGCGAGTATCATGTTGAAGAGACCGAGAGGAATCTGTGGAAGTTTAACGGGTTGATTCCGCCGGAGCATAAGAGTGAGGAGCATGAGGTTTGGGTCAGGGAGAATAAGCCTTTGTCTTATGAAGGTGCTTATTGGTCTCCTGAGAAGGGAAGGTATTAGGCCTTTCGATCTTGCGGAATTGTCTGGCGTGTGAGGTTATGTCGTTTTATGAAACAGATCAGTTTATACATTCAGTTTAGCATGTATGGAAACAAGCTTCTTTACAAACAATTTAACCAGCAAACAAGAGAGCGAGTCTTACCATTCTTGTGCCTTCCACGGAATTTGCATCCAGTTCGAAATCCTGGCAAAGCACCAAATAGCCTTTGGGGAAGGGAAAGGACGTTCCATCTCAAGTGTGACTTTCTAAACTTTCCTCCCTCGAGTTTACTGTAAAGCTTCCATATGGAAGTGACCTGAACTCCTCATTGAGACTGGTAGGTGCGACCAGTCAGATATGTTTCCCTCGCGAACAGGAAGAGAAAATTCAAACAGCTGATTCTTCTCCCCGTGGACCTGCAAATTATGTCTGTAGAAAGGAAAGCACCATTCATGAAAACAGGAAGTTGTTTGAACCCACTTGTAGTCACATATCCCAATACTCCAAATCCATATATCGTAATCCATATCTACATCAAAGAGTGGCCTGCCTTTCTCTTCCCATCACGTATCCAGTACATAAATTCCACTCCTTATCGATCAGCGGTTCAGACAGCGCCAGAAGCTGCGTGCTCCTTCATAGCCTTCTGGTCAGCTTTGTACTGCTTCCTCCACTCCTCAGCATACTTGACACCAAAGCCATGCTGGAACACCTCTCTGACCTCCTCAAGGGTCATATTCGAAGCTTCAGGGAAACAGAAGTACACAAACACCAAGCCAGCGGTACACAGTGCGGCGTAAAAGCCAAAGGTTCCACTGGGTGTCATGCCCTTCATCATGGATAAAAAGGTAGAGGAGACGACAATGTTGGGACCCCAGTTGAAGACGTTGATGAAAGTGGTACCCATAGCGCGAACCTCCATGGGGAGGAACTCGTTGGCTTGCCAGGGTACACAGCCGAGACCAGCGGCGTAGAAGGCGACGAAGAGGATCATAGAGACGAGGACGACATATGCAGGCCAGCCGATCTTGTCGTCGGTGAGTTGAAGGGTCTTGAGGTCGAGAGGAATGTAGTGGAAGCAGGCGGCGGCTAGTGCGAGACATACGGGCATGCCCCACATGGTCCAGAGTAGGATACGGCGACGACCGACACGATCGATGATGAAGATGGAAAGCACGGTGAAGATCCAGTTGACGACAGCGACGACGGTTCCGACAGCGATGGGGTTGCTGAAGCCAACAATGTCGAAAAGAGTGGCGGAGTAGTACATAAGTGTGTTGAAACTGCAATGAGTATGTCAGAAACGTGATCAAGTTGATAAGGAGTGCTCAACATACCCGCAGAACTGCTGGAAGAACATCAAACCACAAGCAGCGACTAAAGCACGGAAGTTGGCAGGGATAGTGAACAGGTACTTGACTGCCTTGCGAGACGAGACCTCCTCGTTGAGTGCTTTTGCGGCATTGACACCATTCTCGATCGATAGAACCTTGTCGGCAATTTGCTCCTCGGTTCCTTGAGGGTAGATCTTTCTCAGAACAGCGATACATTCCTCGCGCTTGCCGTGTGCCATCAATTGACGAGGTGATTCGGGGCAGAAGAAGAGGAAGACACCAAGCGCTATCGAGGGTATGGCTCCGAGACCGATCATATATCTCCAGCCGTGTGTGACTTTGTAGAATGCAGCAGCGAAGGCGTAAGCGAGGACTGAACCAGTACCTAGGAAGATCATATCGATTGAGATCATGCGACCGCGGTCTGAAAGCTCTACGTTAGTCTACGTCTGGCTGCCTATATTTCTTCCATGACTTACACTTTGCAGGAGAGATTTCGGCGATGTAGAGAGGAATGACCATAGCAGCAGAACCGACTCCGAGACCGATGAGGAAACGACCGACACACATCTGAGCGATACTGTAGGATGCAGCTTGGACGACGGCGCCGATGGTGAACAGAACTGAAGCAAACCAGATAGCAGGTTTGCGACCATACTTGTCACTGGTTAGACCGGCAATGATAGAGCCAACGAATGCACCGGCGGCGCAGAGTGCAGTGATGGCTTCTTTTTCATGGTCTGTGACTGGTCTTCCATTGAGGTCGTTACCAAGGACGACGAGGACGCCGGAGATAACTCCTGTATCGTCTGCATCATGTCAGTATCTTTTATACGACCATTGCTTATGATACAAGGTACTAACAGCCGAAGAGGGAACCACCGATGGCGGTGGCGGTTGCGCAAAGCCAGACAAAGGGTCCAGGCTTGGTGTCTTCAATAGAGTCGAGGTTGCGCTCTTTCTCGTAGCTTTCGCTAACAGTAACATTCTTCATCTCGAGATACTCAATCTCTCCTCCCTTGGACTTGTCGGTGGACATGGTGGACGAAGTAACGATCGAAAGAAAAAGGCTTATACGTTTAAGCGAGCAGTAAAATTCTGAAAGCCGTTGAGCGAATGAGTATGTCAAATAGATACGGTAGATGAATAAGTGCTAACCATGGGGATGGCTCAACAGTTTATATATCTTCGACTTGGGGTGCTACCAGAATTCGACCGAGCCCCCGCATCCCCAGCTTTGCCCATCATCTCTAGGCCCACCAAATGCCGATGCGCGAGCAAGAGCACGTTCCCGGTATAGGCAATAGGGTTACAACCGGCATGCGAAAAGCAAGAGCGGAGGTCAGTAGATCGTCATGGGGCTATCCGGGGCCGCATACCCCAGACTGGGGTATCATGCGGGGATAGCAATCATTGGATAGATGGTGAGTAGACTCCCTGGAAAGGCAGGAACATTCGCGGCGAGTCCGACCGTGTCTGAGGTGTTTCGTGGAAGGCGCGCCCTAATCGGCCCGGGGAAGTACTAGAACGGATGAGGGATTCGGGCAATCAACGCTGCGAAAACGTACCTTCTCCACGCGAATACAGTATTTGTGGCAATACAGTGTCCGCGATGGTAGACATGCACTATCAAACTCGGCTTGTGCTTCGGTCTCAATTCCGGCAAATATTCAGCCTTTACTGATACTTGAAACTGTTTGCTAGTCGTGCACTTCAAGCTTGGTTGTGCGGGCCGCAAATTGCCAAAAGCGGCCGACTTCGTGATCACAAACACCTTCTCTGAAAGGGAAGAAACTGAGCGAGGTCAACGACGTCTGCCATCTTTCTGCAGACTGAGAGCGGTTCTACTCGGTGCTTCACCCATTCGGCCTTTGACTCGAAATCCTACAACAAGCTCGGAAGACATCTCCAGTACCTGTGGTGATGGGGTCAGGTATTGCCCGGAATCAACCGATCAGACCAGGGGAAGTTCGCTTCATCCAAAGAGCAAGAACAACTTCGAGAGCACCTGGGATGAGTGTCTAGCCTCTCAGTCAAGGTCCATGTGGTTCCAATTGGTGGTCTGTACGGAGTTTTTTACGTGTACGGCATCACATCTGTAGAAGATACTTAGCATCTCGAACAGCCCGACCTTGGAGGCCTAAAGTCAGGCTCTGGCGGTCCTCAAGGAGGACTCGAGTCTCCACCTCCGAATCCTTCACAAGAGGTCTGGCTCGCTTCGGCCTGCAATTCTCCAGATGCCCGATCTTCAACGACTCGCCCACAGCAGCCTAGCCCTGGCGCAACAGCTCGACGTCAGGTCCAACCAGTAGAGGAGTTCCAGATGACCAGATGTGGCGTAGTTTGGGAACGCCGATAGCCTCCGCAAAGGAGCGGGACCTATGGCGAGCTTGACGGTGATCGACTATGGTTTTGACCAATCCCGTCAAGGTCTTTCGAAGGCCTCGTGAGCGGAGTCAAGTATCCGGCGATCGAGCCGGGACTGTCAAAGCAAAGGATGTATGAGCTTTACCCATACTGGAGCGGATATACAGCACTTGCATCGCTCGCCACACGCTGTTTGGCAGCTGAGATCGAAAAGGCCACCTCTAGCCAGGAACTTCCCCGAGGACACAGCCGCACGCGAAACAAGAGAGCCTATGCAGCATCCAAGCTTAAGTTCCACACAGCAATGTCCTTCGCCTCGATGTCCTCGTCCTCCCCCACTTCGGTTGACTGGGACGTGATCCTACAGCCCTCACGTAGAAGGATGTCCAAGTGGCTCCCGGGCCTCCAGAAAGCAAAAGCAGAGAAGCCTAAGAGGGGTGATCCTTCCTCTTCGCAACATTGCCAGTTTTTCTTTCTCTCACTCTAAAATTCCAGATGTCTACCTCAGATCTCAGCGCTTCTGGTGAGATTGGCGATACTTGGGCGATGTCCTGCGTCGCCGCCTTGTCGATCAAGATGTCTTTGCGCCAGATTCAGTGGTCCAGCGACGAGTCAAAACACATCGCATTGACATCGACATCAAGATATCCGTATCTCTCCAGAAAGGACCACGTAGGGATAAGCATATCCAGTAGCCAGTCAAGATGTTATGACCTCGTGGTTAGATCAGAAGAAAGCACATGGCACAGCACGCCAAAACACGAGATTGTGGGGCCGATCGCGGACGTGCTGAGAAATAAATAAGACAAAAAAAGAATAAATCTACACCCAACTCTAAAGCGTTGTTAATACCTCTCTGTCTCTAAAGGGCCAACTCTATAATAGTTACAGAAGAAGATGCACGCATATATAACATCTAAGACCGTATTGTCGCATTCTCTTATCTAGCACGAAGCTAAGAGATACAAAAAGGACCCCTAGCACTAGCCTAGCAACATGGCAATACACTTTCTCACCTCTTTCATACAGTTGCAAAATACTATCTGTCGCGAGAAGGCAGCAAAAGATGAAAACGTACAGCAGCAGGGATTCCCACGTGGTCACCCACCGTAGTACTAATCTGCCGTTCAACTGCTTATGTATGGCAGAGCGGACGGGATGCCCAGTTTT
>JGI24891J29808_1000070_pt1 | contig 136114 bp, 116 predicted proteins | sample FreactcultuFSWF8_FD_29808 | JGI IMG/M metagenome (IMG submission 29808) | reverse complement strand
ACTGGGCATCCCGTCCGCTCTGCCATACATAAGCAGTTGAACGGCAGATTAGTACTACGGTGGGTGACCACGTGGGAATCCCTGCTGCTGTATGTTTTGTCAATCTCTTTTGCTCAGCCAGCAACGACCAACCACTGTAAACGAAGGCTGATATTTTGCTCAATCGTTTGCTGTCTGCCGCCTCATCTGAACACGCACACGAGACTTATCAGAAGTGCTGCAGCGTATAACTTGAGCTCAAGAAAGAATGCTAGACCCGAGTCCAGAGGAAACCTCTTAACCCAACTTCTTCCTCGGCGCAGGTCTCCCCTTCGTACTCTCATCCGGCGACTTCGTCCTAAACACACCATCTTTCCCCACAAGCCCTTGAGTCTCCTTGATATCGAAAGTGATCATCATAATCCTAATCAACTCCGCATTGATGGTATCAAAATGTACGCGTACAGAATTTACAGCGCTATTTTTGATCTGGACAATAAGACCAGAGTCCGAGGATGTGGATTCTTCGTCCAGGATGACGAGGAGAGTTGGGTGGAAGTTAGAGGTTGGGAATTCGTTGATGCGTAATTGAAGGAGTTTTGCTGTGTCCTCTGCAGACTGGCCGAGAAAGGGACAAGAAAATGGTTGCACAGGTGTTTGACTCGCGATGAGTTCTTGACTCGCATCAAGATCATTCAAAGACGAGATGAGACAGAGACTTGGTTGACAATCCATCTTGCTGCTATTGCGATAGGTCTCATGGAGGAATTTGTTGAGTCTCTTATTGAAAAAGTTAGTGTTGACCTCACAACGAAAGGAAGCAACGATCTACTTCGCTCGGAATGTCTGCCGTGCAGCATAATGCAAAGAGTGCCATGTTGAATGCTGCTTGGGAATATTGGAAGCAACCACGATCGAAGAGCTGAAGTCGGAGACTATCAATATACGTATGCCAAGATAACCATTACACCTGCCCACGAGTAAATGATGATAATCTGCAAAGAGGATTGAATAATCTTGAACCGAAAAATTTGTATTCCTTTGACTTCGTAAAATCTACACTCCAACTATTGGAAGCCCATGCTAAAATCCATGTCACCAAATTGTATATCATTCATATCCAAATCTTGCATCGTCATATCCGTCGCCAATAGCCCAGACTCCTGTCCTGCACTCGTGAAATATTGATTTTTATCCTCCCATGCGGGGGCGGAGAGACCGTCATAGCTTGGTGTTGTTGTTGATGTTGAGTTCATCAAATCCGAGAACTCTGCATCCATACCGAGGTTGTTGTAGTCCATAGTGTTCGTGTATTGGTTAGCCACTGGCATTTCGCAAAGGACGGCTTGTTCGGTGAGTACAGCCATCGCGGCGTTCAACTCAGCGAGTTGCTGTTGTGCTCGCTCCGGTGTCAAAGATTTGTCAAGACCATATTGTTGGGATATCATCGCGTTTCGTTGTCGGGCCAGGTCACCTGCATTGGCTTGATGCGGGGCTTGGTAGCCTGCTTCTGCTAAGAAAGCATCGATGTCTGCATTAAAGCAGTCGCCTGTTGCCATCTCTTGAGGTGTATCGAGCTGTAGAGGTGTCGAACCTTGACTTTGGAACGTTGCTGGTGTGGCGGAACTAAAGTCGTATTGCGCCGAGGCGTGCGAAAAGGACGATCTGCCGGAAGTTGAGTCGTTATGGACAACTGGGCGTAGCCGTGGGCGGTAAGCCTGATCTTGCGGTAGCGTCGTTGTTAAGCCGTCGAGATGCCCCTCTGCTTGTCCGATCTCTGGCAAGCCAGCTGGTGGATAGCCGGGCGTCATCCCACGGGCCAATTGAACACTGAAAGGGATCCGCATACCAAGATCCGTGTAGATCTCGAGGTCTTCCGGAATGTTCTTGCCTATGCCCGAGACCTCTGTCGGGATATAATCGAGCGCATGAGCTCTTTTGAATAGATCCAGCCACTCAGGGTTGTCAGCAGCCGTGTTGTCCCAAGCATCATCTGAATCATAAAGGATGCGTCGTGCTGCGCTCTGCAACATCTCGTCGGTGAGGATGACGCCCCTATCCGTTTGATCCTTTGCAAACTTTCCGAGGCGTACAGTCAAGATCTCCCAACATGTGGTCGGAGCGCCACCATTTTCCAGATGTGACTGGACGGTCATACATCTCGTCGGGTCTGTTGCAGTAAAGGGGTTTACTGAGTCGGTCTCCATGCCGATGAGGTATGGCGGCATGGCGCTGTTGACAAGTGCGGCGATGGGCGGATCGAGACCCCGACAACCTTTCCAATCACTCATCCTAGCACCGCTCTTGAAGTGCGCGGCCAGATGATCGTTGCGCTCGGACCATATACTGAAGCGCTGGTTGCAAAAGCCACATCTGCTGTTGACATTGGTGAGATTCGTCTTCCAGCCTTCCATGTGCGGCAGCAGCTTAGATTCATGCACGAGTCGGAGATGTTGTCGCAGATGATCTTTACGGTAGAATGTCCGTCCCTCGAAGCCTTTGTCTAGACACTGGCGGTGGTTGTGTGACTCAATGTGATCTTTCGACGGCTCAGACTCACAGCAATAAGCGCAGATGGTCTTCCCTGTCGCAGGATCCAGTGTTTCAGGGCCCAAGGGGCAGCATATGTATTTCTCTAGAGAAAGATGCAAGGTCTTCTCGTGGCGTTGCCAGTCGTACTTTGTCGTGAACGTATCTGTGCAGAAGGTACACTGATAGATCCTGTCTTTTTTGGCGTTCTTGTCGTTCGATGGCTTCCTCAGAGTAGTGCCGGGTACCTTGCGTCGTCGTCTTCGCTCCTTCCTGCCGTTAAGACTGCTTCCAAACGAGCTGTATGATCCCCAGGACTCGCGTGAGCCCGACCAAGCTGCAGACGACGCAGCAGAGTTAGAGGTAGATTTCTCTAGAGATGTTACAGATGCTGCTCTTCGGTTTGAGGATCTCGAGTCATCGCGACTTGAACCAAGGCCCTGCCAGCCCAAAGTGGACGGGGAGCTTGATTCTTCCGCTGCGAAGTCAGGCAGATCTCGTCTGTCCAAAGCGTCGGCAATAGCATTGAAGGGAGCAGGTTCGTTGCTTGGTGGCGAGTGCTTCCATCGCTCAAGAGGGTTCATATCACTCCACTTGTTGACCTCAATTTCCGTGGAGCCAGGGATACCAATCGCGGCGGTTGGCGGTATCGAGGTTGTGGTTGATTGTGGCAACCCGTCCATAGTAGCCTTGTTCTTGATGCCAGCCTTGCCTCTACGACGAGCATTGGCAAGCCATGTGTTGATCTGAGCGACTCGTAGTCCAGTGGTGCGACCCAGCTGTTCTTTTTCGTCCTCGGTTGGGTAGGGGTTGCTCTGATGTTCATCCAACCAGTTTCTTAGCACCTTCACGGCAGCTTTAGAGAAGCGGCTGTTAGACTTCTTCGACGCATCCGGCATCGATTTGAGAGATCGGACACCGGTAAGTTCTCCCTGTTCTTGACAGCAATCCTCAATAACTGGATGCAAGGTGTCGACAAGACCCATTGCCGACTCCCCTTCAGGCACTTGGTAAGCATCTTGGGTACGAGACTTGACGAAGCTGCAAGGTCTGAAGAGCGTATCCTTCAAACGAACGGGATTAGCGCGGAACATAGGAGTAAAGGAGATCTCACTGGGACGTACGCAGGCAGTACAAGTAACCTTGCCATAACTCAGATAGCAGTTGAGCTTGCGGTCTCGACAGTAAGTGCAAGGCTCGTCAGGCTGGATGAACCTGGGTATCCATTTTGAGAAGTTGCTGTAATCTGATGCTTCTGCTTCCTTGTGACCAAGAGTTGAGTCGGTAGTCTCGTTGTAGAGACCGCTAAGCTTGATGTTAGATATTAAACATGAGTAACCTGTTAATGAGCTGACCTCTCGGCAGTATGAGAAAGATGATCAAGGTCAGCGATCGCACTAGTCTGCATGCTACCACCATCCGAGACGGCGTTCTGGAAGTCGAAGAATTCGCCAAGGTCGGCTTCCTCTTGCATGATTGGCAAGGCCGACATGTTGAAAGGGCGTACAATCGAGAGGAAAAATGCACAGAATGTCAAGAGCGATGGAAACGGAAAGCGTAGGGCGTGCGACCCATATGGATAATAGGGAAACAGAGAAGGATGTCAGATCATTGACTTTTGCTTACCGTTGAGTACCTAGACAAGCCAGATGACTGTGACTCTTGAGAGGGCGCGCCCTTCGATTGACAAGTCAGCCCTGTCAAGAGGCTTCGAACGATTTGCCGCTAATTAGGCGAGTTGCGGCTTGGTATGGCCATATATCCAAGCCTGGTCGTCTTGGTTCACGAGTTTGATACACGGCCATCTGAGAAACACGAGAAGATGGATCCTTTGGTCTTTACCGAGGAGTCAAAGAACACTCTGGACTGATGTCTTAAGACTGACAGATGGTTTCTCATAGATTCCAGTGCTCAAGCCAATTTTTTGTTTGTAAGACTTAGGCCAAGTCTTTTGTCAATCGCATCGACTTACTACTTTTGGCTGAACACGAACTGCGCAATCGGCGACCGTGAAACAACACGAACCTTCGCATCGTTGCAAACACAATCCTCACAGAACCTCACCGGAAGGCGACACTCTGCTGCAAAATGCAAATCTGGTGGGACGCTTGACGGCCGTGTCACAACGACAAGTCAGCTAATGATTGTCAGCGGTTAGACATACTACTCGAGTACTACTTCGTCAATTTCTACACTCATATCGTCTCACTGTCTGAACATCGTCTCAAACATCATCGCGACGATGCTTTCGAGATTTTTCAAATCGGGCGGTCGACTGGCAAATTCGCCATGGAATTCGACACCTCTGCGCTACTTTTCCTCTTGTCCAGTCAACCAGATATCCAGAGCGAGATACGACCAATTACGCCTTGATCCCGAGAAGCACAAAGTCTACGTTGAAAAAACCCGAGCGTATATGAGGCAGCGACGAAAAGATCCAGAACATTGTGCCAAGCTACGTGTTCAAAAGGAAAAGACTTATGCTCGTGAGAGCTTCCGCCGAGCAAGACTTCTCCATATGTGGTGTAATAGGTATGTGTGGTTTCGTGAGGAACTGCCTTGGAAGTCTCGTCGTCCTCTTGTGCTTTCTGAGCCCACGAAACACTACTGTAAAGGCTGCGAATACACGCGGTTTGGAGGCATGAAGATGTGGTGGTTCGATTCTGAAAGCTATATGTGCAATGCGTGCTACGCGAAGGCGGACTGGAACGAGGTGATGCCTAAAGGCTACGAGGACTGCAGAAATATCAAGGAAGTAGCTGCACGGAAGAAGCAGCTCGGCGCGTTGCCTGATGCAAACAAGCCACATTCAGTATCATGATCGACCACACCAGAAGAAGCACAATATCAGTACTGGGCATGCTCAACGTACTCAGCTCTCAGTCTACCGAGGACGTTCTCAGCCCCACTATCAACATGCAATTTTTTTTGCCACGAGTAGCGCATATGCAGTGGGAGCCATCTTTATACGCTCCCTTTGGACGATCACACTTAGACGATAACCATCCTGCCTTTCGACAGGTCTATGCCAAGCCTCACAAGGAAGACGAAGCTCAAGAGGGTTTGGACAAGGATAGTGGGCAATTTTGTCTATTCATCATCAGAGGTGCGGATAGGATTATCTTGTCTATCGACAGCTCAACAAAGGAAATGGGTATTCGCGCTAGAAAACTCAAGAATGGAGCAAAAAATATGACGAACCAAACTCCGTCCATGCACCAGAACATGCAATAAAAAAAGGAAAATGGACCTCAGGCGTCAGAGGGCAAGCGGATACCCCTTCTCTGTCGCCACTTTCTGGTTTGGCGCCATGTAAAGAGACGTCTGCATAGTTCGTAAAGAACAAATAAGATGATGACGTTGACGCAGATGAGCATGATCAACTTAATAGGAGCGACATCGACAGTATTGAGCTGGGTCATGGAGCTTGCCAGGCCAGCGCTCCAGCCCATGTCAATCTCTCTGGATACTCCCAACATCACGCCATTTTGGTCGACAGCCTTGACACGAATGTAACGCAAAAGCTCTTCGTCCTCGATGTTGATTGCTGTCTCGAAGCCAGTCTTGTCAATCTGAAGGACATTCTCCCAAGCATTTTCGGCTGCAGGGAATGTACGAGTGTGTTGAAGGGTCCAGCCTTTGACTTCGGTAGCTCCGTTCCAACTGACGTATACTTGGCCATCGCTCGAAAGCAAAGCAGTAGGGGGATCAACGGGACGACCAGTCCAGGCAAATTTGAAAGCACGATACGACTGAACCTCGCCTCTGCCCCATGAGTAGTTGGTTGCGAAATGGTTGTCGCAAAGCAGAGTGCCATCTGCGCTGTATTCGGAAAACAGAGCATTATATCCATAGCCGACGAACACTTTTGAATCTTTCTGATCATCCTCAGAAGGAAGCACTTGCAGCGATCCTTGACTGCTTGATAGGGGGCCTTGAGGATGGTTGTAGGATCTGATTATCTTCACTGAATACTGATCATCTTGTGCGTCAGCGGCATTGCGTCGGACAAGATCAACGGCAGGCTGGGTTCGTGGTAGGTGAGCAGAAGGATACGTAACCTCGAGCATCAATCCGCGAGAAGAGTCCAGAGTATGCTCAATGTCTTCTGCGCTGTTGTCAAAAAGTGTGACTAGTTGCTTTGTGACACCGTTCTTCTCTTTGTCAGCCCCAAAGAGCGCAATGTCGTCTCGGAAGAGTTCAGGAAACTCAGTCTTGGAGTGCAACCGAGCATCGTGTTGCCAGGCGAAATTGGTAGCAAATCCACCGTCGAGGTCCTTGAACATGTTGCGCTTGCCACCAAGAACCCAGATGATGTCGCCAGAGGTTCCGTTGATGTAAGTCACGGTATGTGTATAGCGTGCGGAGATGAGATAGTTGTCGAACTCATCCTTCTCGACCGAATTGATGTGATACCAGTCGAAGGGGTCGTTCTTGGTACCTGTGCCTCCGATCGATTTGAATGTCTCGTTGATAGAGTAGTGGTCTGATGCGCGCCATTGGAAAAGAAGCTCGTTGGTCTCAATGTCGATCTCTTGGAAGAGGCTGTCCCAGATGTAATGCGGATCTTCCTCCCAGTCCTCGAAGTTACGAAGCTCGCTCAAGTCGTGTTGGTACACTTCGTAGACAGTGAGCAATGCCGTGCCTTGGGGTGTGATTACGAGTTCATGGAGGTCGGCTGCCATGCCGTTCAAAGCCGAGATTTTGTGCACTTCTTGGTAACCAGTGTTGAGCTTTGAGGTGTTAGCAGTTGAATGACGAGGTTGGTAGAAGGGTCGCATACCATGTAATAATCGCCAGCACCATGGCCTCGAACTCGATCATCACCAACCCAGTACGTCAAATACTGTTCACCTTTGTATTCTTGTACCGTCAAGTCGTATGCCTGTCCTTCAGTACTCTTTGCCCAGATAAGATCGCCATGACTATCCACAATCATGGGGCCAGGGGCTTCAATAGAGAATCCTCGAGGAGTGAAAAACACATGTCGGTCGTCATGGCATTCAGGAGAGTCGACTAACGTCCTGAATTGTGGCGAGATGAGGTCGGTGGTCTGGTAAGATCGATATGGGTAATAACCATAGTTCAATTCCCATGCCTCGCCATCGCCAGGGTCGAAATATGCTTCCGCTCCTACATCATGAGCTATCGTGGAGCCATGGAAAAGACCAGCCAGTGCCAGAGCGGTGAGTCCTTTCATCATGATTGTGGGGTAAATGTAGCAGCTCGTGCCGTCGTATAAGATGATTCAGGCAAGCATATATCAATGAGGAGCTTGTTGTGTTGTGGTTACAAACAGACGTGGAAAGTAAATCCTAGATCATGTGTTGGGCAAGCGAGTTGGCGCGCAAACAATTGTGTTTTTTAGGGCAGGGTACAATCACAAAAACCACAATAGAAGGCAGGGGCGGAGAATAATAGCAAGATCGGATAGGCGGAATCGGTTCTTGGGTGACGAGTATCGGAGCAAGACAACTTGGCCACGCACCTAATGACCGCGTCACCTTATCCTGCTTTCCGCGTGTCTGAGACGGAGTTTTTCATATCGATATCGCGCAGAATGCAGTCGCCCATGGCCGCGCGGCAGACAAACGATGGACATGCGCATCCCTACTTCTTCGACCCACCTTCCCCAGCTTAGACTTGTATAAGATGATTATCATCTTCAGACGATGAAACTCGTGTTACAGAGCATCGCAGTCTTGCATGTGCGCCGAGATCAGTTTGTTGTCAGTAATCAATGCGGACTCGACGACGCAAATTGCTATCTTTGATAGTCCATGTCCTCACGCTGCTCGGATGATGTTGAAGAAAAAGGAACTCTTCGGTGATTTTCTGGAAACATGACGCGGATCATGGATTTGGCTTGCGCCAACGGCTCCCCCATGCAAGCCACTCCCGCTTGCACCAGCCACTTTTTAAAACTCCATCAAAACCTCCACTGCCAAGTTGAAGGAGTCATGCACGCCGAGTAGCCAAGAAAGATCCATCTTATCTCTGTAATAATTGTTCTTGATCTTGTCCTCAGTACATGTTTGTCGTGGGAACGAGCACTCTTGGGGGAAACACACTAATCACGCGGTGATGCGGCTGTCTACATTCTCAAACAGATCGGCAAACACGGCAAATCTCGACCAAACAAGATGCAAGACTGAGGGGGCTGGCAAACATACGTCTGCACGCTGTCATCTGTCATTCTCTAGCCGGGAACGGCGGAAGGTCTGCGGGAATCAAGACTGGTACTTGTCTTCCGCCCAGAGCCAACACCACTTGCCAGTAGTTCTAATCGACTAGCCTGTACTCTGTGCTTTTTCATAACTTGAACCCATTCGTGATCGTCCTCGTCTGTCTCTTCTGGCTTGCCAGCTTCGCCTTCCTCGTTCAATTCATCTTCCAACAAGGCAAGCATCATACCAAAGTCTGCACCCAATCTGCCCAGAGAGCCTGCGCAATACAACACCTGAGTTAGCAGGCTGTCTCTCGAAGATCTTTCGGAGATGTTTGGCATGTAGGTGCGTATTCTTTCAGAAAGCATGTCTACTAGATGTGGTGCGAAAGTTGCAAGTGCCGAAGGGGTCTTGCCGTCCTCAGCTTCGAAGAAAGGCGTTGAAGTGCTCTCTGAGATAGTTGGAGTCTGAATTGGCGTTCCAGTAGGCGAAGTTATATCAGCTCCAGCTAGTCCAGGTATCGGTAATGCTGTGGGGAAGATGCTTTTGTACATGGAAATGATGGCGAAACTCTGTTCACGGAATACCTCGACATATCTCTTCAAGTAGCGCTCGGTTTGAGCTCCACCAATCCAAGTCTCCTGCCGATCTCTGCTCTCCGAGCGACGCAGTGCCTCTTGATCTGCCAGGTCTTTCAGAGGATCTAGTGCGTCAAGTGTCCGTCGTAGTGTACCTAGCCTACACACCAAGAAGAGCGCACCCAATGAACCCTCACCTGTAGCAGCACCCAAAGACCTGCCCTTTGTCTGCCCGTGGAGACTACCATAAGTGTCGTCGGCGAGCTCGGGAGCGACTCTGCGGAGCCAGCCAATCATTCTCATTGCTCCGGCGAGTTTGAGCGAGGGATTTTGAAGACCGTTTATCAGGACGGTAATGAGATTCTGGATCTCGTCATCGGCCTGCCGAGAAATATCGCCTACCAGGTCGGAGTCTGGGTATAGTGCTCTTAAACGCTTGACGTGAGCATGCAAGTCGAGAGCAGATGCATAGCCAGAAGCAGCAGCACCACCTGTGCCTTGGGTGACAGCGGCAGACGAAGAATTGATAGCGGTGGACAATAATGTTGGCAGCTCCATAACATCGCTGACCCTGTCCACATTCCTGCTCAGCAGCATAGCTCTTTTTCGGCGGTCGAGGACGGCATTCTCGGCAGCTCTGTCATATTTTGTCGCAAAGTTGGTGGCGGCAGTTTCTAGTTGTGGTAATGCATCTCCTAGCTCTTTTGAGCGGGTGTAAAGCGAGGGAAGAAGGGCGGAGAGGTTGGAGAGATGGTCGGTTGCGGTAATGACAGAGCGATGCGAACGTTTGGACAGGGCCTGCAAGGAGCGTAGAGACGACTGAGTTGCTGCATTGAGGTATGATGATTCGGTCGTGGTCAGCGATTGTAGCGAGAGGGTTGGTAGTCGTGCCAGATAGGCATTGGTAGTAGGATCGGTGGGTAGGGGTATCGCTTCGGATGTGGACGTTGTTGATGGTCGGTCGAAGTACGGTGCCAGGAGTTCATACAGTGGGTCGGCCATTATGGACCTCTTTTATATCGAGCGTAGCCAGATCAGGAAAGCCTTCGTATAGCGCGTTAGGACAAATCGGCACCAATCACGGAAATATACGCATGTTGTACAATGTTTATAGTTCATGACAGACCATCACGGAGGAGACGCGGAGTTGCGGCTCTGCCCTGCCAAGCCAACACTTGTCTTTCTTCCTTCTCCAAGCCCTCTCCAACTTCGGCCTCGTCTTCCACAAGCATCACTACCTTGAAGTTCCTTCACGTAGCAAAATGTAAATAAAGCGTCGAACTCGAGTGTGTGGAATCACCTTGTACTCTGATAGAAGTCAAATGGAGGCAGATGTCGCCTTGCCTCAATAGGTGTGAAAAGGGGGTATGTCTTCAACAGTAGGTACTTTACGTACTGTCTAGTTCATCCGGGACAAGAAGGCTTGCCTGTGCCTCGAAGGTTTCCATGAGTTCCAGTCAGAAGTTGTGTCGACCGCAGTCGGTAGGTCACGCTGCAAGTGGACTGTTCCTTCCTCTCGAGGCCTCTTACTCAGGAAGGCACGACTGTCTCTGCCTTGGGATCTTGCAACGCTTCTCCTTTCCTTCTCCCACTCTCCCCTCCACTCCACACACACCCGTTTCGCCACTTTCTTCAATTCCATCGTTTGAGGCCTACAACTCATCCGATCGCTGTCATGCCTGAGCCGAGTCAAAGATCAAGCCATCTCAGCCAGATGACTAGAGTCGATTCTTCGGATGATTCCTTTGAGTCGTCTTATCATGAAGACAAGCGCACTACCAGTGTTCCCACCAAGTCCGGCACAGACGTGGCCTTACGTCCTCATTCAAGATCTGATAGCCTCCATGCAACAAGCAGGCCTAGCAGCAGAGCGAGCGAAATGACTGATGACATTAATCACGATGATGTTGACCTCATCAAGAAGCTGACCGCAACCCCTTCCGCCGTCGAGCTTGATATCACGACCAGAACAATCTCGAAGCCTGCTGCTGATCCGATCTCTGAAGGTTTCAATCCTTTCAAGATGAACGCACCAAGAAGCCTTCTCCAGAAAGCGCAGCCGAACCAACCAACTCAGTCAAGCCAATCTAGTCAACCAAGTCAATCAAGTCAATCATGTCAATCAAGTCAGCCTGTACCTTCTGCCTCTTTCGAGAAATCAAACCAAGAACATCAAAGTTCGGCTCTCAGCGTCCGCGAAGAGCGTCCCTTTACTCCTATTCCTCAAGGTTTGAGATCCATCGTCACTTGGTTGGGTTCCTGGCTGACACTGAACCTCGAAGCCCCTGCCGAGTCCAGGGAAGATGTGCAATCACAGCTGTTTCAGACTGTGCCCAGTTCGCAGATCCATAAAGCTGCACCGAGAGCTCGCGCACCCTCGAAGGGTCGTCATCGTCCAGATCGCTCTTCTGTACAGAGTCAAAAGCAATGCAGACGCAGAAGGTAAGCGTTCTCTCGAGACGATTTTTTGCATGATGTTGACTTGTACCACAGTCCCGTTTCACATGGTACCACTATCGATCTGTCGCGTCCCGATATACAGATATCCAAAAGTCCCGTCCTCAAGAAAACGGTTGCCACTGCCAACCACACCTCGACATTACAGCCTACCTTGGAGAGTAACAACGTTGTCGAAGAGACCATAATTGCAGATCCTGGTCCTGTTTCGGTTCTCGAATCTGACACCAATGACATCTTCGTTATCACCAGAGAGGCACCAGCCAGCCCCACTGGCGTGTTGACAGCAGCGATGTCTCCCTCTCCCTGTACTGAGCAGCAGCATTCGGACATTGAGGAAGAGGTCCAAGTTCAGCCGGAAGCCTCGTGGACCAGTCATAACGACGTCGTAATGCAGGATCTGACTTCAAACGGCCTGCCCGAAGATGAAGATCTCAGTTCTGTCGTACATGCCGAACATCCTGGAATTCGCGCTGCAAACTTCCAAGTCGAACACCATCTTGAGGGCAAGCACCCTCTGGATGATGAGCATGCTGGCGTAGGTCACCAGCCTGTCAAGGATCAGCAGTCCACCGAGGAGTCTCAGCCTGCAGAGAAGCCTCAGACAACCCCGCCGGATACTGAAACCAGCGCCACTCAAGAACCCCCCGACGATGTCATTGGGGCGCAGCAACTTCCAACTCCACCTGACACAATTCCACCTAATCAGCAGTCTTTACGTGGAGTTACTGACCGCTCTGGCTCGATAAGAGTGACGAAAACGAAGACGAAGCCAACCCCGTCCGGCCTCACTGCACGGAAGACAACATCCAAGTTGAGACTTGGATCTGTACCATACACTGCTGCGGAGTTGTATCAGCTTGCTGATTTCATCAAAGAACAAGAGCGTGTGGAGGAGAAGCGAAGTTGGGTGAAAGAACTTGCAGCCAAGCAGGCCGAGCTGGAACAAGCCAGCCAGCACAATTTGAGCCTCCAAAGCGAGTGTGCAGAGCTCAAAACTAGTCTCGAAAAGTATGCTGGCTTCTCTGCAAAACTCAAGACAGTCATCTTGGCTTTCAATGGCTTTGGTCACGACATGAAGGCGATACAGAAGGCCAAGGCTAGGTACGATAGGGAGTTTGCACAACTCAAAACTCAACTTGACACCAATCTGGACGCAGCCACAAAGGTCTCGGATCAAGGTCTGGAGAAGATCAATCATCTGCGGGTTAAAAGCTTGGGCATGCTCCAGGACTGCAGGACCTTCATCAATGCCCTGAAGAAGGACAAGTCTGATCTCCAAAGACGTCTTGATAAGACATCCAGAATACTGGCTCAGGAAAAGGAGCGTCAAGCCGCTTTCGACAAGCGCCTCCAGGATCTCCAGCAGGAGAAAAAGTCCAGCGATGAAACTTTCAATGGACGCACCAGTAAACTCAGCGAGCAGCTGAGCGAGTTCAAGATTCTGATCGAACAGGGTGCTTCCGCGAGTGCCACTTTCTCGCGCGAGCATGCGGAGTCGATGAAGAAAGAATACGCGACTTTGTCTGAATCAGTCCGTTCTTCCGGCACAGACACCGAGAAGATCAAAATGTCCATTGATCAGCTCTCTTCGGGGTAAGTTTTTCACAGAGGTCGCTCAAAGCCATATGCTAACAGATGTCTAGCTTCCAGAAGCACATTGAAGACACAAAGGCGACCAACACTGAAGCGATCAATGCCCAAGCAGAAACTCACACCAAAACCGAGAGCAAGATCGTCGCGCTACTCGAAGAGATCAAATCAGGGTTCAAAGACCGAGAAGATCTTGCAGAGAAGAATGCTGTCTTACGTGAAAGTATCAGCCAGGAAAAGCAGAAGCTTGAGGAGAGCACTGAGAAAGTCAGCAAGCTGGAGGCCGACATGGAACAGAAGAACAACGATGAAGCTCTGCTTAAGCAAAAGATCCAGGAGCTACAAGCTTCTCAAACCGTCTTGCAGTCAGAGAAGGCTTCCGCAGAGGAGAACAAAGTCAAGCTATCGGCGCTCACGACCGCGGAAGGCAAGCTGAAGCAAGATATCGAGAAGCTGAAGAGCGAAAAGGCCGAGAGCATGGCTGCCATCGCATCGATAGATGAGCAGAAGAAGACTCTGCAACGTGAAAAGGCAGAGCTACAGGTGAGTCGACACACGATCAATGTTTTCTATCCATACTGACTTGCAGCAAGGGTCAATTCAAAGAGACCACCAAACGCCTTGAGGAGGCCCGGTCCATTGCCCCTGACCTCAGCGTGGAGAGAACAAAAATCGAGGCAAAGGTAGGCACCCCGTCTCAACTCTGACTTGACCAGATTACTGACTTTCAAAAGGCCAAGCAGCAGATCGACGAAGCCATCGCAGAAGCTCACGCCCAAGCCCGCAAGCTTGCCGTCAACTTTGGCACCCAAAAGCTTAGACAAGAGAAGAAGAAGGAAGAGGTCGACCTAGCACTCGTCGCCAAAGAGAACACTGTCCGAGATCTACAGTCAGAACTCGAACGCCTGAAGCAAGAATTCGGCGACCGCAGTCTTGTATCCTGGTCTGATGAGGTAAAGCACAAGGATGCTGAGATCAAGCGCCTTGATAATGAGAGCACCGTAGCACGCGGTCAAGTTGAGAACCTGCAGCGACAACTTCAGGAGGCACTTCAGTCAATTCGAAACTCTGCGCAGGAACAGCAGAGAAAGCTAGACGAGAAGGATTCTCAGATCAACCGTCTCAAAAAGTCGAACACGGACACTCAAAGGACTGTCGAATCACTGCAGCAAGAGCTCAAGGAGGCTACCCGGTCCAGTCAAGCAAATGACGAGGCCCACGAGGAGGATGCGACACGCAAGTCACAAGAGGCGAAAGATCAGCTCAAAGTCATGGAGACTCGCTTGAGTGAAGCTGACTCTGCCAAACGTGCTGTCGACATCAAACTCGTTGATCTTGAGAAGCGCAACAAAGAAGAAGTCGAGGACCGACAGAAGGAGATTGAAGACCTCCGTCGAATTTTGGAGGGTGCCAACAATCGCGTCAAGGAGACGGAGGAACGTTTCAACCAGCAGCAGGCGATTATCGGCCAAAAGGACCTGGACATCGAGAAACTGAAGCAGAACAACGCAAAGACTGCCCCAAGTGTTGTCGAGGTTGCGAACTCCCAAGTTGAGTCTCAATCACAAGGTGTTGACGCTCAGGCGTCTACTTCGCCTGTCAAAAAGGCCAGAAGAGCTGTCAACAGAAATTCTCGCTCTGTCTCGAAGCCCACCAGCCCAGTCACTTCCACTGAGGCAATGCAGAGTGATGTTCCCGAGAGCACACAGCCAAGAGGTACGGGCTCATCAATATTTGGGCCTTACAGCAAACCTAAAGCTAGCAGCCATCACGCCGCTGGTCTCAATGATCCTCACCAAGATGGCGACGACGAGATGCTCGACATGGATAATTCGCAATTGCAGTTTGCCAAACCAACCTCCAGGCCAGGCACCTCTCAATCCGAGTCTCGAAACGCACTCAGTCTCGGCTCTCAGGAGATTCTGGATGCTGAAGGAGTCAGAAGTCGACCGCAGATAAGGACGAACTTTGAGTCTCATTCTCAGAAATCTTCATCGTCTCTGAGTGAAGTCGAGGAGCTTGATGAAACGTACGCAAAAGCCGCACAGACTGAGATGCAGGTATCGCAAAGCAGAAATAGTATCAACGCCTCGCAACAGCAATCTCTGGGTATGAGTGCCCTGAAGCTCAACACACAGCAGGGACAAAATTCCTTGGACCTCGGCCTGCAGGAACAGCAGCAGTCGCTCGATCTCAGTGCACAAGACCAACAGTCACTTGACCTCAGTGCACAGCACGAATCAATTGACTCATCACAGCCTGGCTACGAGACGCCTATGAAGACAGGCAGGAATCTTCAAGGTGTAGGAAGGAAGCTCACACCAAGACCTGAGAGCCAGTCAAGATCACAGAGCAAAGCCGGAGCGCTTCCCTCCTTGGGCAGACTGACTAAAGGAGCCACAGTGAGTTCTCAACAAAAGAAAGTATCGGCATTGAGCAGCGGACCTCACAACTTCAAACCTGGAGGCAGCGGCAAGGGCAAAGGAAAACGTGTGAGCTACGCAGACGGAGACGATGATGATGATGACGACGACTACGTAGTGCCCAGCAGCTCGGGCCGCGGCAGCTTGAGTCCAGCAAAGCGACCTGCAGCTCAAAGCACAAAGAGTAACAAGAGAGTTCGCACCGAAGCCTCGACATCTACCCTGTCTTCCAGTCAGCGCAGCATTGCTTCCACCCCTCGCCGCTCTCAGACCACAGCCAAGAGTAGCTCACAGAGTAAGGCATCGCCCTCGATGCAGGGAGCAGGCACACCTGGTCCTCCGAGACGTCGTTCTGGCAGAACAAGTAAGTCAGATGAGAGGTTGGCTACATCTGACACGACTGACAGTTAGGCAGACAAGGAGCAGAATATGGTGAGCCGCTTCAACGACGAGATTGAAAGTCCACGCGCCACTCGCCGTGGATAGTGCGGAGATGGCGATGATGAGAGATGGGGGAGGTTTTGCTTCGGAGCACATGAAGAGTATTTCATGACGGTATCATTGAACAAACTGCACGGACGCAGTCGTTCAGGAAGAGAGTGGCTGTAAGACTGTCGCTTTGCTGAGAGAGATTGCTTGAGAATGGCTGGGTCGAGAGGGAAAGCACATGGCTTCGACGGGAAGATTGTATGATTTATGATACAGTTTATACATGGCCTGGTATGGCATCTTTCTGCTGATGATGTGGAAACGCAAAAACGCCGTACCCATGCCCTTCCCTGACTCCGAAAAAAGTGAACCTGGTAGCCTCGAAGGGCGAAAATAGAGCGACTGAAGAGACGGCAGGATGTGGCTACGGTATGACGGCGGGTCCAGATGGAGAATGGCTGCCACAGATGGTGTCGCAATCGGTCGTTTCTCAGTTCGTTTGGCTCGACTACTTCGAACCACCGCGCTTTGCCTCGAGGAAGAGAACCTTCTTCTTGACTGTATGCAATCCGTTAGCCCTTGTCTCTTTAGACTTCCACATGTTCTGTATCCGCGCACGAATGCGCCACGCCAGTGTAGAACCCTTCTCTTTCTCTTCCTTCCTCCATCTCTTTTCTTCCATATGTCGCATCCGGATGAGAGGCAATCACATACCAACAGGGTCGTACTTGAGCATGCTCAAAGGTCTATGTTGGCGAGGTCGGATAAGAGTCTTGTAGTAACCGGTCAAGGCCATGGAGATGATGCGCACCGCGATGGTGCGTGACTTTGCTGTTGGTATGGATCAGTCGCTGAACATCTTATGCTCAAAACAGAGGATTGCGCACCTTTCTTGGCCATGGTGCCTGTGGTAGATTATTGTCGATTCTTTTGGCGGCTTTTGGCTGGACTTCGACACGCGATTGATGATGGCGGAGGATTGGGGTCTGTGCGTCTTGGGCTTGGGCTTGGCGAAAGGTCCGATCCATGTTGGAGATATGGGACCCCTCTCGAACTCCTTAAGGAAGACGAACATCATGATGTATCAGAATATGCTGAGTTCCATTTCTGTACGGGTGGGTCAGCTCAGATGGAATGATACCATGTTTGCCACGTATCTTCACCCGAGTGTTTGACCAATAGTCAATATCACTGAGCTTCCTTCGCGAAGCCATGCTGACGACAGGATCAACGAACTCATGTCAAGATCCTTTCGTCAAAACATCTATCCGAATCAGACGATTCTCTACAGCCACAGCCAGACGATCGGATGTGGCGTCTCGGGCGTGGACTGAAGTTCATCCGTCTGCATGGCTCCTTCCTGCGACCACCAGAAGTCTCCGAGATATGTCTCCGAAAACTCCTCAGAAGTCGCCGCATAACTTACAGGTCAGCCGCATGCCTTTATCACCTTGATGTAATGTTTCCGAGCCGACAGGTATAAGTCATCGATTGTCCGCCTGCTGATTCTTGGTCTTCTTTTATGTTCTTACTACGCAGTTTAGTTCTACTAAAGTTCAGTCTCCCACTTCATATCAAGATGTCTTCTACCACGACCACGACTCCCATGCTCAAAGTCAGCTCTGCTGATTGGGACAAGACATCAGCTTCGTATGCCCAACATTCTTCGAAAAGTCCTACAAGCATACCAATACAGCGCTTGATCGAGCTGCTCGACACACTGAAACCTCTGAGCACGGCATCGGCCATTCTCGATGTTGGCTGTGGTCCCGGGGCAGCCACTGCCCAAATTGTTGACACCCACTCTGCCAATATTGACACCGCTACTCAATTTCTGGCCGGCGATTTCAGCATCGGTATGGTGCGTCTCGTATCTCAACTACGCAAGACCAAACTCGCCGAGCTGTCCGTTGGTCACGAAAGAGATCTTTGGACCCGTGTCACGCCTCTAGTCCTAGATGCCACCGACATGCGACCTGTCCTCGACGATTCCATCTCGCACATAATCGCAAATCTCGTCTTCTTCATGACCGAGAATCCTGCCAAGGCCGTCGCTGAATCCTATCGCGTGTTGAGTCAAAATGGTGTAATGGCTTGCTCATCCTGGGCCAAAATGGCATGGATGGAATGTCTCGCCATCGCTGCCGAGCGTATTTTCCCTCCCCTCGGCAAGTCTGTCCCTGCGATGCCTCAATTCCCTGTTCAATGGGCTAGTGTTGAAGGCATCGAACAACAGTTGGCCAACGCAAAATTCAGAGACATCCACACTGAATACACTCAAGCTCCAATTGTGGTCCCTAATCTCGAAGCTTGGTCGCACTTTTTCATGAACAGTGGCAATCCTGCTGTCTCTTGGATCACTGATGAGTTGGACGATGCCGGCGTGCAGGAGGCGGAGAAGCAGTTTATCCAGGTGGTTAAAGAACAATGCGAGGTGAACGAGAATGGCGCATATGTGCTTTCTGGTACTGCTGTTCTGGCTGTTGGTCGCAAGTAATGGATGGATCGCTCACGTGTTGTAGTCATTCTATTTCAGTCTTGTTTATGACGCATCCGCTATCGCCTCCGGAAACTTGAACCAGGTAGCGAAATCAATGCTGTCGTCCAGGATTTCCATCATGATATCGTCGAGAATGTTGTCGTCGGATTCGATCTTGATACTACTGACGAGTCCGACCATGATACCTTCGCGGGGTTCGACCATCATGTTGATGAGAATTTCGACCATACCGTCGCCGTCGTGTTCGACCATGATCTTGTTGATGAGTCCGAATACAATATTGTCGACGAGTTAGGGAATAATCTTGTCGACGATTTCGACTATGGTGTCTTTGCTCAGTTCATTGGTAGTGTTGTCGCCCAATTCGACGATGATGTCGCCGAGCCCGTGTGAGTCGTTTGATTATGATGAGTCGCTCGCTGGCCAAGCCATATGACTATAACACTTTCTTCCATTACCTAAGCTTTCTGGTTTTCGGTTTGACAGCACAACTCTCAATCTTCTTTTATCTCTTGGTTTTCCGACAATTCGTCAGCAGCGTTGTGTTTTTCTGTTCTGTCATCAAAGCAGTCGCATCGCATACGCATCGACATTCACGTTCGAAGACGAACATGACCTCGTCGACGATGGCATCGATGAATGGTCCCATGCCAATCCAAACTTACATCCTGCGTCGCGACCAGTACCACAAGAGTTACCCACCTCTCCTCGAACACCCGTATGACTACAAAGTACACGCTGCCCAGCCCGCTCTCGTCTATATCCACAGTGTCATTGCTTCTTCCCAGCTCGTCGAGAAAGAACTTTACGCTCTCAATCTCAAATTCCTCGAATGTCATTGCTTCACACGCCACAGTCCCGACATCAAGCCTCAGTATCGTTATCCAGTCATCTCAATCTCGGCGACTGGACACCCTGATCATTTCACCTCTGCTGTGAAAGTCATATGGAGAAAACTCGCAAACTGCAGAAAGGACGAGTTCATGCAAAAGCTTGTCGTCGAGATCTACGATCGTGCCCTCATGACTTCGAGAGAGCGTTTTGAGATCTCTGAGCCTGTGGCAGTAGAAGCAGGACTGTCGCCTCTACCTGCCGGATTGCAACGATTCAGAAAGCAATTGAATGCGTGGGTGCAGTTTACACCTTGTCTGATGTACGCGCACTGCTCAGCTAGTACCGAAGACAACAAGCCCATCCCCACCCTACTCGTCCGCTGTCTGTACAACAAGACTGCCGACTTCGCCAAGTTGGAAGACGACATCCAACGCCTTCTCCCTAAGGCTCAAATCATCTTCAAAGCCATCCCACCTCTTCCCAACGACGAAGCAGAAGCCCGCTCAGAGAAACAAATCGCCAACCGTCTCGACTCCGACCTCTGGGCTCTCAAACAAAAAAGACACCACTCCTTCTTCACCTATCTCGTCAAAATGTTCAATCACCCTTCCTTCCCCGCCCTGACCGCCACACAACAATCCTCCCACATCCTGGAAAAACTAAACGACAAATACCACCATTACATCTCCTCCCACACCCCCCATATCCCCGGCCTCCCTCCCCCAAACCTCGAATCCATCATCTACCTCGCCACCGAACTCGACGCCAAACTCAAACACCCAGGCGAATCCGAATCAATGTCGTACGCCCTGTTTTTCGCGGACACAAGAAGACAGCTCAATCAAATGGTCGCTCGCGCCAACGCCCTCGCCGCCGCTGAAAAGGAAAAGCCGAAATTGCCGGAACCTGTGGAGTTGGGATTGGACTACAGTGAGGATATGCTGTGGTTGGAATATTATGTTCGTTTCAGGACTCCTGGTGTGGAGATGAGGTATGCGCAACGTATGCATAGATTGGAGAAGTCTGCCGCTGCTGCTGCTGCTGCTTCTACCTCCTCTACCACCTCCATCACAGAAGCAGAAGCAGAAATCTGGCACCCATACCACCCACGCACCCACTTCCCCCCTACCCTCCCCTCCCGCCAATCAGCCATCCCTTCCAACTGCACAATCCTCGGCTCCCTGGACCTTCCCTTCCCCATCGACCTCCGCGCAGTCTTTGAGCAAGAGGAAGAAGATCAATGGAGCACCATCGACGCCACTGAAGCTGTGGGAAAAGAAGACGAAGATGGGCAGAGAAGTGCATTGGATGAAGTGGTGGGGTATGTTAGGGGAAGCGTGTGGTTTGACAATGCGTGTAATGCTGCTGGAAGGGTTGCTTTGGGGAAGGAGTGGAGGAAGTGGAGGAGATAGGTTAGGGGATGAGAACAGGGGAGGGGATAGGAGGGGTTGCAAGGAGAACAGGGGGTCTGAATGAATGATCCCGGATATATACATGGCTTGAAAGTTTAGCTGAATCAATGCAACAATGTTTTTCGATATCTGCGCTTTGTCCAGTGAGAGTGTAAAGATATCATCGCTCTCACTGGACACCCATCCCGATCTGAATTCAACTGTGCATTTTGATGGGTTGTATGACTGATGGGCAGGAGACGGGAGATTCAAGCAGGATAGCAGTAGTTATAGAAGCATGATGAGAAAAGGAGGTACCATGGATACGCATCCCCAACGTAGGTGTGCTCGTAGATTATACATGTCAGAATGCATAGTGTTTTTCGGGGTCCAGAGGCATGTCCAGTGAGAGGATGAGGGGTGGAAGACTCTCAGTGGACACCTCGCCTAATCTCAATCTCATTGTGCCTTTTGATAGGTATGTTTTGGAGCCAGCGCTAGCATTGAAATACGGCAGTGGTACACCATTCTCGAAAGGCTCATTTGCACTTCGTCCTCAAAATTTGATCCTGAAGAAGTAAAATTGATGAATCTATCCATCCCAAAACCTACCTGGAAAGCAATCTGGAAGAGTAACCTAGAAGAGCACAACGATCTAAAGCCCATTCCACCACTTCGTCTTCTCGACCTCAAAAGTCTCTTCAACAGCACCTTCGCCGATAGCACTGCTATCAGAGACGATGACCTTGTATTTACCCTTCTCACTGACCCATGCATTTCTGCTCTCATCCCAGAAACTGGTGGCGTACTTCAGAGATGCCTTCAATTCAACAACCTCTTCTTCTCCAGGTTGCAAGAAGACCTTGTTGAAGGCTTTGAGCTCTTTTGTGGGGCGGCGGATGGAGGGTGAGAGGGGTGAGATGTAGAGTTGTGCGACCTGTGCACCTGCGACCTTGCCTGTGTTCTTGATGGTGACTTTGGCGGTGAGATCGTCCGAGGATGTTTGGAGTTGGAGCGAGGCGAAGCTGAAGCTTGTGTAGGAGAGACCGTGACCGAAGGGGAAAGCGACGGGGCGACCAAGTGTATCGTAGTAGCGATATCCAACGTAGACATCCTCGCCATATAGTACTCTACCGGCTTCGGAGCGGTAGTTGAGGAATGCAGGGTTGTCTTCATTCTTGATCGGGAAAGACAGCGAAGTCTTACCGCAGGGGTTGACATCGCCGAAGATGACATCTGCGATACCGTTGCCGGTTTCGTTACCACCGTACCAGGCTTGAAGTACAGCAGGGATCTTGCTCAACCAGGGCATCTCGACTGGAGTGCCACTCTGAAGTACAACTGCTGTGCGAGGGTTGGCCTCTGCAACTGCAGAGATGAGGCGGTCTAGATGACCCGGTAGCTTCATGTCTGGTCTGTCGAATCCTTCACTCTCCCAGTCCATGTTAAGACCTGCGCAGACGAGGACCTGATCAGCCGACTTTGCGAGCTCGGCGGCACGGCGAACTTCCTCATCAGCGTCAATCTTCCAGGCACCTCCGATACGAACAGCACCGCCACCGAAGTCGACACTACCTCCCGTCAACTTGCTGGTGGGTGCGCTAGCAAACTCCAGACGAACGTGGTAGGTCTGACCCTTCTTCATGGGTACGGCGCAGATGTCTTCATCGGTACCGAGACCGAAGAAGGCAGAACCTTGACGTTGGTTCTCGGTGATGTCGAGAACGAGCTCATCATTGATGTAGACCTTGGCTGATCCGTACACACAGACACCGAGTTCATAGTCGCCGTCTCTGTCGGCTGTATAGTATGCCTCGATATCAGCGTACCAGAGTCCAGACTTGAGTTTCGGGTTCTTGTAGTCCATGAACATCATAGATGTGCTTGTGAAAGGTCCAAGGACATCCACACATTCGCGCTTCTTGTCCTCCGGAGGTTCATTGTAGGCTTTGAAGAGTGCTCCATGCTCGCCATCCTCACCGGCTGTTGTTCTCCATTCTGCTCCCAAGCTGGGCATTTCCTTGTGAGAGTAGGCGCCGATACTGAAGTCGACGTTGTCTTCGCCGACCTTGTTCACAATGCCTTCGTAAGGAGTGATGGCGTAGTAAGGTCGTAGAGAAGCAGAACCGCCACCACAGTAGGTCGCGGCCTTTGCGTTGGGACCAATGACCAGAATCTTCTTGTCCTTCTTGAGCGGCAAGATGTCACCCTCATTCTTCATCAACACGATTGATTCGGCAGCAAGTCTGCGCAGTAAAGCTGATGTTTCCGGTGTGTCGTTGGTAGTCTCCTCAGCATTCTCCTTAACGCCTGATGCAGCGCACTCGTTGACCAGCTCCAGCACTTGTCTTGCTCTCTCATCGATGACGCCAGCGGGAATCTTGTTTGCGGTCGAGGCGTGGACCAGGGCTTCTCCTCTGAATCGAGTGGGACCAGGCATCTCCAGATCCAGGCCAGCGATGATAGACTTAGATGTTGAGTATACACCAAACCAGTCCGACCTTTGATATGACAATCAGCATGCTTTCCATCAAGTAAATCCCGAGCTCAAACTCACATGACCAAGCCCTTCCATCCCCACTCTCCTCTCAAGACATCCTTCAAGATTCTGGTGTTCTCGCTAACATGCGTGCCGTTGATCTTGTTGTACGCAGTCATAAAAGACTTGGGGTAAGCATCTCTCACGGCCAATTGGAAAGGCATCAGGTAGATCTCCCTCAACGCTCTCTCGGTTACGATGGAATCTACCCTGTTACGCTCATGCTCCTGATCGTTACCCACGAAATGCTTGATAGTAGCCACCACGCCGTTCTCCTGCATTCCCTTCACGAGAGCTGCGGATCCCAAACCAGCTAGTACAGGGTCTTCGCCGATGGATTCAAAGCCGCGGCCGCCGAGGGGTGAGCGCTGCATGTTTATTGTAGGACCGAGGATTACATGGGCGCCTTTTGCGAGAGCCTCTTGGCCCATCAGGCGGCCGGCTTCCTCGAGGAGAGCGGTGTCGAAAGTTGCGCCTAGGGCGGTGCCGCAGGGGAAGCAAGCTGCTGGCGCGCCGTTGAAGAAGCGAGTGCCGCGGACACCATTGGGTCCATCTGAGAGTCGAAGTGAGGGAACGCCATGTTTGGGAATAGGTTGAGTGTGCCAGAAGTCAATTCCTGAGATTTTGTGATTAGAAACAGAAGATCGTTGTTGAGGCCGCGAGTGTTTTCGTGAATGTACCTGCGAGCAATGAGATCTTCTCCCTCTCTGTGAGCTTGGAGAGCACATCCTCTACATCTATGGAAGCCATGATGTATATCTATCAAGCGATTGGGTATCAAAAAAAGCAGCAATAGAAAGGTTATGGTCAAGAGGAAGTGACGTGGCACAAAGGCAGGAACAACGCTCTTATACTTTCAAATCCTACATGATTTGATTCAAGCAGTGAAGCTGTCCAATGTTTGCACGTGTCATTGTATTAACAATCAGCCTGGAAAAGGGACAGGGCAAGCTCAAGAGACCACCGGTTCTGACTCCACACCATCTGCGGCAGGAACTGTTTCGGCTTCCTAGCATCTCAATTCCAATGAGCACGCAATGGGAAAGACCAAGGCTCCACGGATGTTGAAGGAAACGCGGCCCTGGATGCCGACCGAGAATCAGCCGTGGCTAAAGTCAATCGATGACCCCTCTTTTCCCTGCCACCGCCATTCCTTCCTCGTTGGTCATGGAGAGAGCTGTTCCGGCATGAGATAGGAAGACTGCAAGCGAGCCGTAGATAACGCATGACCGTGAACAAGCACATCCAAATTGGTTTTGTATGGGAGGAAGGTCCGATACACCGAAATCGATCCGTTGCCCTGCTCCTCAATCAACCGAGGTTTAGGCTTCGGCAACGACGAGGGTTGGCGACAAGATTGACGATCGCATTTTGGAGTTGAACTGCTTGACACGACTCTCACTGGACATGATGATGGGCTAAGAATAAATCGTGATTTCTACAGCTACACCCGAAAACACTCTGTCACTTTGAACAACTTTCTAATCTGCAAGCAAAGTCGAACATCTCATTCATTCATGGCTATCATAAATCTCAACTCTGCCTCTCGTCCCACCCATCAAACAACTACACCACCGTCAAAGTAGCATTAGTACGGAAGTCAGCAGAGCTACTGCCAATGAAGACAGTAAAGTTGCCTGGCTCAACCACGTAATCCATGCTCTTGTTCCAGAGACCAATGTCACTGATCTCCAGCGGAATAACAACCTCAGCAGTTTCTCCAGCCTTGATAAATACCTTCTCGAAGCCCTTGAGTTGGATGTTAGGAACAGTAACACTGGCTACCAGATCCTTGACGTAAAGTTGAACAACCTCGGCTCCATCGTAAGTGCCGTTGTTGGTGACGTGAACGGTGGCGGTGATGGAGTCGGTCGCGGAGACTTGCGACGCGGAGAGTGTTACGTTGCTGTAGTCGAAAGAGGTGTATGAGAGACCATACCCGAAGGGGAACCAAGGTACAGGAGTGTTCAAGATATAGCTGGAGCCAAAGTAGAGGTTTCCATCTCCGCCGACGTATCCAGGGTAGGTGGGTCTACCACTGTTCAGGAAGTCATAGTAGGCAGGAAGAGTGCCTACGTCGTGAGGGAAGGAAACGGAGAGTTTGCCAGATGGGTTGACTTTGCCGAATAGGATGTCTGCCAAGGCGTTGCCTCCTTCCTCGCCAGGGTAAAATTGTTGGACGAGAGACGCTGTGGTGTTTGAAATCCAGTCTTCAGTGAGAGGCTTGCCTGAAGAGAAGACGACCACGGTGGGCTTTCCTGTGTCAATGACAGCCTTGACAAGAGCTCTCTGTGCACCAACGAGGCCCAGATCACTACATTGAGTCAGTACACTTCTGTCATCACTTTGACTCTACAACTTACCTCTCATCGATATGCTCGCCAGTGGTAGCGTTTAGACCTTGCCACAGCTCACGCTGGTCTCTGGACCAGGTACCAACAATGACGACAGCCACATCAGCCTTTTTGGCAGCATCGACAGCCTCGGGAATGCCAGACTCATCGGTCGACCATCTCTCAACACCCTTGGCATAAGAAACAGTAGCATTGGCGGAAGGACCGACAGCATTCTGAATTCCCTGAAGGTACTCAACACCTCTGTACTGCGATTGATAAACGACGTAGTCGCCATAGTTCATGAAGCCAGAAGCCATGGGACCAATGACAGCGATCTTGGCGGTCTTGCTGAGAGGAAGTGTCTTGTTAGGATTTTGAAGAAGCACAATTGACTCTGCATCAAGGTCACGAGCAAGCTTCTTGGCGGCAGCGTTGTTGATCAGGCTGTTCCACTGGTCCTTAGGAGCAGCAGGGTTGGGATTTTCGAACAGACCCATCTGGAACTTGACTCTCAGAACTCTAGCAACAGCCTCATCGACAACGCTGATGTCGATAGTCTTGTTACCCAAGAGGGTTGGGATGGAGCGGAAGTTGAAAGAACCACCACCCATCTATTTATCTCGTCAGTCAAGGCTCCGTAAGAATAAAAAATCATGACCTACCTCAACATCGTTTCCTGCGGTCAAGCATTGCTCGGTGACACATTCGAAGTCGTTGACACCACAGGTCAGGAAGTTCTTGAACAAACGGTCAGTAGCACCAGCATCACTCGATACAAAGTACTTGTAGCCTAGCAAACGTCAGTCAAGGAGTATCAGAAGAGTCATAAGATTCATGCTCACCCCACTCGTTGCGCAAGATCTCAGTGAGCATAAAGTAGTCAGCCACAGCCGGAATGCCATCATAAGCATGGTAGGCAGACATGATAGAATAAGCACCACCATCAATGATGGCTCTGTGGAAAGGGGGTAGCCAAGTAGTACGCAGCTCACGCTCACCACCATGAACAGGTGCGGTGTTGAGACCTCCTTCCGGCTCGGAGTAGGCAGCAAAGTGCTTGACCATAGCCGAGACATTTTGACCTTGGCAACCAACAATATAGTTGTAGGCCATCTCGCCAGCCAAGTAACCATCCTCACCATACGTCTCTTCAACACGACCATAGCGCAGTTCGCGTGCAAGATCAGCCAGGGGAGCAAAGAGCTGGGTGACACCGAGAGTAGCAGCCTCGATGGCGATCTGTTCGCCCATTTGACGTTGAAGCTCACGGTTGAACGAGCAAGCCTGAGCAATTGGCGAGTTGAAGATTGTCGCATTTCCGATCAGGAAGCCGTGAATGCCTTCAGTCTGGACAATTGCCGGGATACCAAGGCGAGTGTTGTTGACGGCGTAGTCCTGGCCGACTTTGATGCCTTCTGCAAGCCAATCCCAGGTGATTGGGTAGCCGACATAGAACATGCCACCACGATTCTCGAAGTTGAACTCAAGACCGGTCTGGTTGTATTCACCGGAAGTCGTGTTGAGCCAGTTGGAGATGTCACCTGTAAAGGGAGGTCAGTCATGGGCTCCTGAAGGAGTGCACGAGAGACGACTTACCTTGCATCAATTGAGCCATCTTCTCTTCCAAGGTCATTAGAGATACGAGGTTCTCAACTCTTGCATCGACAGATTGAGATGCATCTTTGTAGATGGCATTGACCAAAGACGAATTTGATTGTGCTTGAGCAATGCTCAGACCAGCTAATGCCAGGCTGGTGGTAGAGAGACGGACCATGACTGCGTGAACTTCTCTTTCTCTAGGAAAGAAAGACGAAGCACGAAATGGAAAGAGAGATGGAAGAGGTTTATACTCAATCTACAGCACTGCCTGGCCTCGCTGGAAATCTTGGACACGATCGCTTAGACGCATGCCAGGCACCAAGTCCGAAGTCATCATGCATTGCTGATCCCTATACAGGCTAATTCGAAGCAACAAAGTATGCAATTCGATCAAGAAGAAGAGGCTTTGTTGTCGACGGAAAAATTATCTGAGGGATTGAGGAGCAAAAGATGAGGATCCCCGCATCAGATCACTCCATGCCCCGCCTTCTGCTGTTATGCACCATAGCCCACCATATTGGTTAGCCCTAAGATATTGATTGGAGGGCTTGACATTTGTTCGTCACTATGCTGGAAAAGAGCAGCTAGACCGGCCTCCTTGTGCAGGGCTTCTGGACAGCACGACAACACGAGATTGCTTGGAGGTCCGACGGGGTTCGAGGGATCTTCATCACTTGACCTCGGCATGATGTAGACCGAAGCTCTTACGTTTGTTCACTGCAGATGTGGAGAAGTCATGTGCTATGCTAGAGCTTGGGACGGTGAAGAATTAGTTGGGACTGTTCTGGTGGACCTAACAATAGACGAATAGCAGAAACGCCGTGTGAAAATGCTCCAAAAAATCGGGCTAAAGTCGCTTTGGACTGTGTTCAAGAGGTCGTGACAGCAAGAAAGAGAAAGTTGAGTATCAAGGAAGACAGATCAACCGAATCTGCTCCTGACTCTCCGCATGCCTACGCCGCCGGCCTCGCTAGCAGCACCAGCCTCACTACCAGCATAGCTTGTTGTTCTGCTCATAGGTATGGCAGCGCCAATAACGCTGGCAGGAGCAGCCGTAAGAGCAGCAATATTGCCATTGACAATAGGTGCTGGCGGAGGGGCAGCAGCGGTGCCAACACCAGCGCCATTTCTGAGTGCAAAGCGCAGAGACTCTGGATCTGCGAAGCCATATGGAGGGATTCTGTTCACACCACCACTAATGGCTGCGGGGCCAGTCTCGAGTATTGGAAGTCGGAATGGTGCGACGCCGTTTGTGGTTTGGCAGGCCTGCTCGAGCAGACGTTCGCGTATTTGTTGAAGGTTGCTGAGGTTCTCGTCTTGTTCTGGGTTTGATGTGGGGGCGTCGTCCTCTCTAAGCATGAGCGCAATATCGCTATCGACTTCGCCAGCGCTCACACCAGGAGGGGTGGGTGCGCCCTTGTCGGTTTTTGTGATAGGGATCAGAACAGGTACGAAGGGATTCGTGGTAGTCGAGGTCAGAGCAGCGGCTTCTGAGAGGGCGGCCAGGGGGTTGGCTCTTGTAGCACCACGTGTAGCATGGTGGGAGATATTACGCTCCATCTCTGGTGCTTGTGTGGGCGGTGGTGAACCGTTGGGTTGAGTCGAGACAATGTTGTCGATCTCGGCGGTGATGGCAGGCGGCCCGGTGACGGCATCGGCAGCACCGTCAACTGAGGCGAGCGAAGGAGGGTTTTCGGGGTTCTGGTGATTGGTTTGGGGCTGGTGGAAGAAGTGGTGGGTTGCGAGCTGGGCGACAACAGTTGCGTGATTCAACTCTTTCTCTGTGAACAGACGATCGATTGAGAAGGCGGGTGCTTCGTATTGGGTGTAGAGAGTCTTCGTGCGGGCATCGTGGAAGGGCGAGCTTGCACCGTTGGTGTCGTTCTGCAGGGGACGGAAGGACGGGGCAGGCGAATCGGTGGCCTCTTCGTCGGCCGGGGCCTTGCGCTTTCTCTGGCGTTCTTCTTCGGCTTCGCCAACGCGATGGCGAGTGTGGCGCGTCTTACGGTTGCTCTGGATGCCGCCGGGGCTCTGGGGGATGTTGACGGTGAACTGGCTGGGATGGAAGAACAGGGCCGAGTTGTCTGCAATGTCGAGCTGCTCCTTTTCGCGCAGCAGCTTGTCGCGCTTCTTGGTGACACTGTTGATCAGACGGCTTCGCACCGTTGTCGCCAGTTCCAGGTGCTCGCGCTGTGCAACCTGGACTTTGTAACTCGAGCTCTTTTCTAACTCGGCCACGGCTGCATCGTAACGGTTCTGAGAGGGAGAGTTAGTCTTGGTCGTAGCGGCCCGTCGCAAGCCATGTCAACGTACTTGTAGAGCAGTCAGATCAGCGTCGCGTTGCTCCAGGGCGTGGTTGATCTGCTGGACGTATTCGTGGTAGCGCTTGCCGGCCAGAGCGAGGTAGTCCTTGACAGCAGCGTCCGTGTTTGGCAAGCTGCCGCCAGTGACATTCTCAATCTCCTGCTCGACGTCTTCGGCCGAATCGTCCAGAGGTCTGTTCTCGTAAGGATTCGCTCTCAGGATCATCGTCATGTCGACCTGGATAGCCTGCAGCTGTGCACGGTAGTGTTGGTGCTGGTCCTGCGTGAAGGTCTGGATCATGTCCGATAGCTTGTCCGTAATGTTGTTGCGTCTTTTGTCTCTCTTGGACAGAGGCTGAGGCGGCGGCGAGGGCGATACCCGCCTGTCGAGGGCCATTGGTGAAGTATGCGCCATGAGTTCTGTGTCTTTGGTGTGTTACAAGAAAGGTTCAACTTTGATCTCTCGTCATGAGCAAAGCCATTTTGAGATGGTTTGGAATCTGGGGATGCTCTGAACACGGACCTCAGTCGGCCAAGTCTCGGCCCGAGCACCGACCGCCCGCGAGCCTCCCTCGTTCACTTGAGCACTTTCCTCGCACCATGCTTTCAATCAAGTTAGGTGATCCATGAAAAGAAAAGTTGCCTGACATGCTTTCATTCAGCAAGAGCTTTTTGTGCCTTCCAGATGCAACTCCTGGAGTCTTCTGGCGAGAGAAAGTCGGGGTTCGCAGCTAGTCGCTGCAATCGATCCTCTCTGTTATGAAAGCCAGCATCCTCTTTACTCAGCATTGGAAGCTGCGAGTCGACTCTCCCCTTCCAGAACTCACAAGAACGTGACTGTCAAAATGGAAGATGCTATCCAAAACCAGAGTCACGTCCACTGAGAGTGCTCTTTTCTCATTCTCAACATCTCAAAAGCACCATGGCTCTTATTAACAAATTTATTTGGCTCCTCATGGCGCTTGTCGCCCTGCTTGCCTCAAGCCACTACGAAGCTATCGCTATGCATCAGACTATGCCACCTTCAAGGCTTGAGAAACTCGCCTCCCCGCTAGCTTGGGCCTCTGATGAACCACCCGAGTATGTGGAGCCGCCTCTTAAGACACCATTCTTCATAACACCTCACAAAACACCTTTCGCACTACTCAGGCGACTACCGTCACACTACATAACCGCCAATTCCTTGACAGCAGGATCAATATGCGGTACCGACAAATACTGTCGACCCTCAGGAAATTGCGACAAGGATTACTGTTATCCCTGCTACTGTGATGAGGACCTCCGCTATTTATAGACTGGCAAGAGGAAGTACTCACTTCTGGATAAGCAGCGCAAAGCCAATCGGCTGCTCACCGTGTCTGGGTTATCTGGCCGTTTCCTGGTTGCTCCAGAGTACATTTTCGAGTATCTTGAAACCATCTCTGCACAGTGAGTCTAGATAACAATGTGCATCTATCATCGAAGCTAATCACACATATGCAAGGCAACGTCTGATTCGCCTGGCCGCCATTGCTCATGTCGATGAAGACATGTTCGAAGCAAACATGACTGGTCTATCATTTGAGCCCTGATGTTTGGTCTGCTTGACACGTTCTCACTGTCGCAATACATGTCCTGAAAAGCATCGCGCATTGTACAGCTCATTTTTTTCTACAATTCATCTGCAAGAGAGAGGAACAGTCATGCGTTAAGGAAAAGCAATCATCATCCAATATCCTTAGTCTGTTATTCCTCCCTACATACCACGGTCTCTACCCAAATAAAACCAACCATTCACTCCATCAAACTAGCATACCTCCCTAACTCCTCATCCTCCCTCAACCTCCCCTGACATGCATCCTCAAGCAGCACACAAACCTCCACACCTTCCTCCCTCTCCGGATACACAAAAACATACCCCTCCCAATCCGGCTTCGGAAACCTCACAGCCTCGGGCACTCCAAATCCAAAGCCTTGTTGCGTGTATGAAGTCATCTGCTGCCAACTAGTCGCAGCCAGATCCATTCCTAGAAATGCGTCGAGATTGATGTTGATTTGTGACTTGTTTTCTATTCCTGCCACCCATTCTGCTGAATCCTGGATACTCTGTGGTGTTATCCTAGAGATTGAGTTTCGTATTGCGAGTGCGATAGCAGGGAGTGCATCTTCCGCAATAACATCTTTGATAGCCATAGGTGTGACTTGAGCCAATGAAACCGCATTGCCCAGATATCGATCTGGCAGTGGCGGATCTAGGATCTTGCGATTGTTGACAGCATGGGTGAGATTGATTTTCTTGTCCATGTCTGGTTTGAGCATGGGGATTTTGGCGCGGGTGGTTGCGCGCCAGAGAACTGCCATTATGCAGTCGTAAGTTGAAACCCATGCATCTGGATTTGAAGGTTTGCAATCGTTTTTCAATCGCTCGCATTCCTGTTTGGGGAAGTGGTACATTGTTGGTGAGAAAGAGGGCATGATGAATCCTTCAGGTAGTGTGGGTGGCTCTTTGACGAGACGGAAAGCAGGGAGTTTTTCGCTCAACTCTTGCATGCGTGTGGTAGTTGGCGTGGCGGTTGAGTTTAGACGTGAGCGATCCAAGTTCATTGGGTTGAAGCGAGGAAGACGGTTTCCATTCTTGATAGCACGAGTGTTTTCAGCCCATTGAGATAGAAAGCCATCGCAGCCAGGTCCATCAGAGACAGAGTGATGAACACCCACTCCCAAGATCAAACCATCCCTGATGAAGTTGACTTGGAAGGTGGAAACAGGTGTATCTTTGTCATCGTTATCACCTCGGAAGAGCTGCTTGGCCGTCACGGCTTGAGGAAGCAATTTATCCCCCTCCAACATGGCAGCAGGAAATCCTCTCTTTGCCAATTCTTGATATGTTGGCAGTTCAGTATCTTCCTCTCCATTCTGCCAGTTGACAATCATATCCACTGTATTCTCTTTCTTCCTCTCCACCCATAGACTACCATCTTCCTCATTCGTCTGCAATGCTCCCGCCAGAGCAGGAAACTGAGCCACAGTGATTTCTAATCCAGCTTTGAAATGTTCAATGATCTCCGATGTATTGGCGGAAGCATCAAGAGCGAAGACCAGAGATATCAAGACATAGATGCGGGGCATAAGATGGTCGAAAGCGCTCAGTGAGATTGCCTGCGTGTCGGGCTCGTCTTCCCAGCACATGGGATGTATTTGGATGGTCTCTTGTCTGCCCATGATATTTCGTGGTGTTTGATTGAGGTGTTAAAGAAGAAATTCCGAGGGGATTCACACGAGTGCGGGACTTGCATCTCTTATAAGCTCGCATCCGTCAAGGATTCATCTACAGTGTTTCACGAGTCGTTCTGCATGCAGGTGCTCTACTTCCTTTCCACGTCGAAGCAGATCGTCAAGATAGATTGAAAGCCACAACTCATGACAAGATTTAACTATGTTCAGGCAACATCTAGAGATTCTTTTGAGTGTCGAGACATACGTATCCGAGGTTGACAGGTGTAGTTAATGATGAGGGCTCAGAAGGTGAACAATGCGGCGGAGTTCGGCCGGCTCGAAACGACGATCCTCCTTCTTCAAGACATACCTACCTATGTTTGACCTCTCCATCTGCACCCACCATACCCTACTCTTTCACTCATATGACTACAATCACGACATCACTCAAGGCCCGAACATGTTTTGTATAACTCTGACATTGCTTTTTTTTTTGTCTATCTATGTGTTTTTGTGTCGTTGATCATTATTTTTTCCTGTCGTGCTCATGCCTATCATTCAACTCTAATGTATGCTCTTTTCGCGCTCCCCGGTTAACCCAAATTAAACTCCCTTGCTGTGATGCACATGCCCTTTCAAAGACCCTCAAGAAAAAAAGAAAGAAAAAAAACAGACTGTGAATGCTGTGGTGCTGTGATAATTCATGCTGTGGTGGTGTTGCTGGTGAGGAAAACAGGAAAACAGAACGAATCAAGAAAAGGTGTCGTTCAAAGAAGAAAAAGCCCCTTCTTGATGGAGACCAAAAGCGTTCTTTCGTGTTGGTGCAAAGAAAAATCAAAAAAGGTCAAAGTGTTGTGATGAGGGGCAATCAATCATCCTGAGTAAAGGCTCTGGAGAACTTAAGAAGGTTGTTGAACTTCTCATATCCCATGATGCGCTTTTCGGTCTCAAAGATGGCCTTGTTTCCCTTTCCAAAAACGAGCAGCATCTTGCGGGGCACGAGCTTGATCTTGCCATCCACATCGCGGATCAGCTGCATCTTGTCGGGCACGCAAGGTTTGGCCTGGCCCGACTTCTTATAGGCGCCTTCAAAGTCAGTGCCGTCGACTTGCATCTGGGAGGTGTCGGATTCTTGCATCTCTTCCAAGACTTTGGTATTGCGCTCACGGTGCTCGAGAATGTCGACGTCGATTGTGTCAAGAGCGACGATGCGGTAGACAAAGATGGGCTTATTCTGCTTATGACGGCGCACACGACCGATGGCTTGTGCCATCTGGGCCTCGTACTCATATTGTGTTGTCTTGATCAGGGGGCTGAAAAAGATGACGTGGTTGGCACCGGTCAAGTTTGCGCCAGCGGCAGACTCGCTGTCTGAATTCAGAATCAGCACCTTCTTTCTGTTCATATGCTCGGCCTCGTTGTCGTTGTGGGCTTGGAATTGCCGGAGGGTTATGCCAGTATCCTGGTTGGTCTTGTAGTATGTGACGGACTCGCTCTCAAGAGCGTTGGTCAACTCTTTAATCTGATCTTCAAACTGCACGAACAGGATGACCTGATCATCCTCAGGGACAACAGTCTTGAGTAATTGGATGACTTTCTCCACCTTGTTGCCGTATGCGCTCTTCACTGAGTCTCCAAGCTTGCCGAGGCGGAGAAGATTGAAAGAATGGACCTCCTTGCCACACACACTGACAGGACAAATGCCAAGTTGTTTTCTGCTATCGTCGATACAATCTGCACACAAGACGTGACCGCATGCTGCCGATACATCAAGGTCATCGGCGTCTGTGACGGCACCCTTACAGTTTTCAACATTGCAAGTTAAGCGTTTCGAAGGGTCATGGCGACTATGCACATGCTGCTCGGCGTGTTTGACGAAGCGAAGGGTTCTCTCGGCGTTGAGGTAAGATCTGACATCTCTGATGGCGATGCTCATGGCATCCTTGAGCGTCTTCAGTTTGCCAGATTCCTTGGCATCCTCCGCATCAGCAGTGATGCCATCGCCCTCATCGACCTCACCTTCAATGTCTTTGGAGGCGACTTCGATCTCAGAGCGCTTTCGCTTTGCACTCTTCTGAGCACCAGTCATGTTATCGTCCTCGGGGGCCGAAAGAGAGGCTTCATCACTCGCACATGTCTCTGCAGACTCGATGCCGAGTTTTGACAGCGACAATCCGGACATTTTGACGACCTCCTTAGTTACAGACCAATCTCCCAACGACTTGGTCGACACAATGTTCTGAAGCCATTCTTCGAAATCCTTGAGCTTGGCGTCCTGAGCTCTCTTGGAACATTTCTTGAGACTCGCCTTGAGAACATCCCTGGCTTCCTTGTGGTCGGTCTCGCGTTGCTTCGATAGTGCTTCTAGGCCTAGGCCCACATCGTTGATGACACTCTCCACAGTAAGGTCACAAGTCGTCTGTTCGCCAGCATCTGAGGATTGGTCGTCGTCAAGTTCGTTGGCCTTTCTATGAGATGGCTTGGAAGCCCTTGTGGCCTTTGTGTTCTCGTCGACTGTGAGCAGTCGCTTCTTGGGATCGAAGATCGCGGCCGTGCTCACAAGAGCTTCCTCAGCAGTGGACAAACCAGGCATAACTCTCAGTCTGCCCTTGAAGTCTCCCTTGCGAATTCGCATGTCCTGCGAGTTTAGCTTCTGCGACAGATCTGTGTAGACTAGACGATGGTCGGCGTGCAATACAACTGGAACGATGATGTCTCTGTAAGGCTTATCGTCAAATGCCAGAACGTTCTGTCGAACGAATGTGTTCAAGAAGTCTTGTGCAAGGGTATGGATCTTCTCTTGCGAAGTTCGTGAAGGTAGCTCGCGGAAGGTCTCAAATTGCTCCAGGTTGGTCATGTCCTTCCGCAAAGCCGTCATGTTCGCATTCGACAAGAGGCCAGGTGCACTTGCTCCGATGGGCAAATTCAAATCGAGGAAACGGGCCATCCTGGAAACATCGTAGGTATCCTTCATTCTGGGGGTGGCTGAAAGCGCCCAGCGCTTGTCTGCCGTCAAGCTGCAGTAAGCAACAAGATCATCACCCTCAGAGTACGAGAACTCGTCGACTATTAAGCGGTTGAAATGAAACATATGCAAAAGAGCACACTCCGGAGCGTTGGTAGTATCCAGCTGTTCGTCCTTGAGCAGCTCGATCTCTGCATACTTGAGCTTCCCAGACATCTTTTCCTGTTGGGCCAGATATTGTTTTCCCTTGACGCGCTTGGACTGTTCAGCGAACTCACGGTATTTCTGGTCGTTCAAAATATCCTCATACCGCTTCTTGAGATGCTGCTTGAAAAGTTCGCTGTCAACTTCCTTGCGCATCTGGAGATGCTTCTGTGCGCGAGAAGCGGCGTCCTTGAGCCATGACTGAAGAGCTCGGGATTTGTTACCATTATACTCAGGAATCGCGGCAAACATGGCAAGATGATCTCTGTATCTCTTACTTGAGAGCACCTTGTTACTCACAAGGATTATCCTCGCGGCCTCAAATTCTTCCACGGTCTTCTTGATGAGTTCATCGGCCTTGTTAATCACCACAAGACGATCACTGCTGTACTCCCTGCCAAGAAGTAGCTCGATCTCACCTTCCCATTGGTGGACAAGGTTAGGGGGGCATATAACAAGAGTAGCAGCGAGCTTGTGCAGCTTCACTTGCTTGCCATCTTCCTCGATGTCAATTGATAGATTTCTCATGCCAGCCTTGATATGGTCTGCGCTGCTCTTTTCGCTGAATTCTGATTGAATGAGTGCAAGTGAAGTGATTGTCTTTCCGAATCCAGCATGATCGGCAAGAATGCCACCCTTGACGTGAACCCTGGCGGAAGCTTGAGCTTCAAGGCGCCAACCTAGGTAGGGCAAAAGAGCCTCCTCTGTCTCCTTGAGGTCGAACACTTGACCGGAATCCCTTTCTTGATTCTTCATCCAGGTGAGAGATTTCTTTTGAATGGGGAACAGCTCAGTGTTGTTCTGAAGCATGCCATCAGCGGACTCGTCCTCGTTCCTGTTGTTGCGCAGAGTAAAGGCAGGCAAGTTTTCAGCAGCCTCGTCAAGCCAGTTCGTGTCAAGATTCCATGAAACAGAACCAGGAATATCTGTCAATCGGCTGAGCTTTCCGACAGCTCTCTCGCACAATGTGAGGATGTTGATTCCAACTTTCAATGTGACTGATTTTCCTCTGAGATCGCTTTCGATCAAAAACGGCTCAGGGCGCTCCTTGATTGCCTTCTCGTACCTTCTAGCGGTCTCAGGGTCCTCGTAGGCGCGGAGCTCGGGAGCCTTTGTCCCATTCATGAAGATTCGCCAACGTACTTCAGGCAGAGTAGGTGCACACTCCGTGCATTTAATGTCGCCATGCAGATCATGAGCGCCTGAAAAACAATGGTTCTGACGGAGTGGCTCCATGGCCCATCCGAAAGTCTTGAAGAAAGTCTTATTGTCAGGAGCAATGCTTTGAAGACCTTGGAAGCGCGCCAAAGACTTATCATCTACCGAAGAGGGCAGGTCGAACTGAAGGGTGGCCACGGCCTTGGCAGACTTGCATTCGGAGTTGAGCAGAGAGTTTTCGTTCAGACAGATTGAGGAGCTCACGTCCAGAGCAGCGAGGGAACATGAATCTTCTTCCGCCGATCCTCCATTGAGATGAACCGCGACTTGGGAAGAAGCGTTCAACTTGGTCAGATTCTCGGGTCGCCACTTTGCATCGAGTCTAGCAACAACCTCTCTGACTTGATCATATTGCATCTTTGAAGGATCAGAGGCGAAGACAAAGCCGTCGTCCTTGGGATTGCCAATGCGTGCAGGATCGAGAAACAAGAACATTTTGGTGTTGCTAGTAGGCTGTATACGCTTGTACAAAGACTCACAAGCGGTGCCACAGTTTTGTAGAAGTCTGTAGCGTCCCTCAATGTCAACACCATCGGGAAGAGGTGGGCTCAGAACAGTAACATCTAGTTCGGTGAAGACTTGCTCATGAAGATGTTTGGGGAGACCAAGTCGGGCAGCCCAAGATGGAACTTTTCCCTCTTCTCCTTCCTTGGAGACGCCTTCGATAGTGAGCTGGCGTATTGAATTTGTGGCAAGCTCAAAGACGCGCCACTGCCATTTGGCGCCTAGGAAAGAATCTCCGAGCGCTTGGGTGGTAGCAATGGGCTCTTCCAGGAAAGTGCGCACCTCATTGTCGCCTTGAAGAGCGTTGGAAGGCTTGGCGTATAGCTTCCACTTCGGATGCTTAGAGTTCAATACCAGTTCGAGGCGGGCGAAGTTCGACTCATAGGTGAGGATCCACGAAGATGCCCTTCTGAAGCCACTGAAGGTAAGAGGAGTTTGGACGGCGTCGGCAACTGCGTTGGCATATTGTTTCTTCAAGCTCCTCTCCTTGTCGTACTTCTTGGTGTTACCACCAGGAACCTTGAGTGCTTCTTCAACGATACGAAGAACTTGCTGGATGCCGACAAATTGGACGAGCATGGGGATTTGAGACCTCCACTCTCGAATGAAATGTTCGGGGTGCTCCCGGTCGGAATTCGGAAGAGTGTGATACTCGTGACTGGGTTTTATACCGCAAGCTATGCATGAGGTATGGCCGCAACCGCTGCATGTCTGGATAGGCTTTTCAGTCGTACCGACTTGACCTTCACAGACGCACATACTAGCTGATTTGGCGGCAGCCTCCAGTAGCTTCTGCATGTCAATCGTGTGCAAAGCTGCCTGAGAGGTTGACTGGAACGGTCCAAGCTCTTCGTCTGCAGTAATTCTGGTTTCGAACACGCTGTTTTCGTTTCCAGACTGAGCATGAGACGGCTTGTCTAGAATCTCGAAGCCTGAGATGAGGGCGGACAAGATGGCAGAACCAACAACCGTGGTACTCATCGCGTTTCCGGCAAGATCCTGGACGTTACGTTCTGTCTCAGTGGTGAACGAGATTCTGCCAAGAGGCAACCCCTGCAAAATCAAGCACTCAGAGTGCGTCAAAGGACCGCCTCGATCAGGAAGATAGAAGTTGCCAGAAGGTGTCAGGCAAGGAGCGATGCCGAAAGGAGCGGTATCGGTGAAACGGTCGATGTTCTGGGAAACGTCCCACACTCGCGTCTTGTATTGGCCATCGTAACCAGGAACAGACTTTGTCTCTGGACTCGACGTTTCAGAGTCCTTCGTCTCGGGATCTATCGCGTTCTTTGTCTTCGGCTTATTCGCATTCTTGCTCGGCTTCGATTTAATGGTCGGCTTCTTGTGGATTGTGACGGCCCTGCGAAGAAATGACATGTCGATGAAATCCCACACCCTCTCCACTTGCTTGCGGAACCAGTCAAGGTCACAGTTTTCGGGAAGAACAAGCGTACCGCTCTCCTGCCATTCTGTTAAAGGCCTAGCGATCCCAAGGTTCATGGTCTTGCGATATTTGATGTGTCGGATCTCGCACTTGGCCCAGTCGACATCCCTGAGTGTACTATCAAGCGCTGACTGTCGAGCCATGCGCTGCTTCGAACGAATGACAATCGCATCATCGTTCGACAGAAGAAATTCCGACACAGGAGAGCTGGCGTGTCGTCGGAAATCTTGCATGCGTTCGTAGAATGTTCTCTTCATCAATTCCTCCATGGGCTGGTTCTCAGCCTCGCTAGCGTGGATTCTCTCCTTGTCGTAACAGACCATGTAGCCGCGCTGACGAGTCTGAGGGAGATAAAAGTTCTTCGTGTCAACCAAGACACCAGCTGATAGGTAGCCTATCGCCTCATATCTGGCCAGCATATCATCCCATGGTGCGCCGAAGACATTCTCCAGCACGAGCATTGCTGGGCGATACTTCTCGGCGTACTTCAGAACGGCAGTAAACGTATCACCTGATTCTCCTCGGTCTGCGAGACCCTTCTGATTGTTGTTGAGGTTCGAAAAGTCAACGCAAGCGGTACCAGCAATGACTATGTCAACGTTACCAGGGATATCGACCTTGGCGCCGTATGCAGTGGTGGCTTGGCCATCCTTGCTGTGGGTGATCTCTGTGATATCCCTGAAGATGATGGGTGGGTGAAAGTTGCGTTCAATGTAAGCCTGTTTGAACGGCACGATCTCGGCACTGAACACAGATTCGTACTCCAGTTCAGCCAGCCCCAGGCTCTTGCTGGCCTCTGAAATCATCTCCAAGGCGAGAAGAGGGCTCTCGGTGCCTGAACACATAGTAGCAACCCGAAGACGACGACCACCCAGATGGTCCAGCACATCCTTGTACGTGCGTTCGGTGATGTGATCAATGATTTCGGGCTCGTCATCGTTCAGCTCTGGATCACGAACAATCGGCTTGGACGACTTGTTGGTTATGTCGGAAAATATGTCGCCAATATCTGACATTGGTTGTGCCTTCTTGTTGACGGCCTTGGGTTGGTTGGAGGCAAGATTCTTCATGTTCGACTTGGACTTTCTGGACGCCTTGGCTTTTTGGCCAGGTACATTGACAGCTTCCTCCCCCTCGACCGGGGTGTCAGTGCCAGCCGCTGACTGTGCAGACTTGCGAGCGCGTCCGTTGTTGGCCCTTGCCTTCTTGGAGGCATGTCTATGCTCTGATTCGGTCTCATCGGATGTGTTCTCAACAGAGGAGGTGGTGGATTCGCCAAGTGACATGGTGGAAGACATTGACCCTTGAGTCTCTAACTCCGAGTAGTCGTCTTCAGATTGGACGTATGATCTGCGCTGACCGCGGTGAGACACTTTGACAATGGGGTCCTCGACTTCAGGTTCGGCGTAGTTGACAAGCACGGTAGTACGTCGAGATCGGCGAGTAGGGAGATCAGGCGCGGCCGGGAGTGGAAGCGCACTGGCTGCTGTGGGGGAGCCGGCACTCTTCTTGGATATACGAGCAGTAGCTGGAGCCTCTGCCATCTTCTTCTTCTTGGGTGGCATGGCTGGTGAAGCGGGACGAAGGGGTGGTTCGTCGATTGGCGGCGAAGATTGCTGCGTGACAAACTGAGTAGGGGGGTCGTGAAGTTTGCGCGCAGCAGGGGCCGTGACTGAAAGAGCAATGTCAGCGCAAAGCAGCTAGACAGAGCTCGAGGATAGCTCTACTTTCAACGTGCGAGAGAATACGTCTGGGTGTGGTTGTATTCCTTCGCTTTGGCTTAAGGGTCGTAGTGGTCTTCGCAAGGGTCGAATTCTGAGCGTCTTTGTTGTGATCGGATTTGCTGGCAGAAGCATTGACTTGATGGCGCTCTCCTTTGGCACGTCTGTTCTCCCTATCTTCGAGCCAAAAGCGTATATCACCCACCCTCTTTCTCGCACCACCATCGACCGAAGGTTTCCCTCCCACAAAAATGTGCTCTTCGGCATCAGAGTCGTCGCTATCGGGCCTCTGAATGTAGGAAGTGTACCTTCGGCGAGCCATGGTAAACAGATGTACCGCTGACTGGTGATAGACCTACAATTGATAGGTGTTTAGGGTTGTGACACGCGTGTCCACCTTCATGGACTCGAAGAAATGTGGAAGACGCGACGCGCCAACTTGGCAGGGACCTCATACTCTGTCCCAAGGGGGCTGGCGTCGTCGGTCTTTCTAATCTCCGACTCTACTGCCGAAGATCAGGCGAGGATCCTGAGGGTAGTCTGGGTCACCCCCTCCACGAGGTATGTCGAGACATAACCCAATGCCACATGGCTACGACAATGCTTGAGGGTTACGTACACCCATAGAGATCAAGCTTGGAGTTACTCTAAAGTCATTCGAGGTGTGTAGATACCTCAATCCCTGGCATCGCAGTGGGTAAATGCGAATGACTGATGGTCGCGCAGCTCAAATTGGAGTCTCGAACGAAGCATCACTGGAACGACTCATTCATGAGCAACGAAAGGTCCCGACGATACCGATCATGGATTGGCGTATGCCCTCACCTGAGCGTTGTCGCGGTTGGGATGTTCATCCAACTAATCTTGCAATGAGATGACGTACATCAGACAGTGGCTGTTGTCTACCAGTGGCCAGGACGCGAGCACCGAAGATGAAGGACTGGAGTGTTTCCCACGGACCATAGCTATGGACAGGCAAAAGAACCGACGGGCAAGAGTGTGACAGCTGTCGACCTTGAGTGACTCAGTGTCACAGTTTATGGCACTGTTGCAGTCGAGGTTGTCTGTAGGATCGTTGATGACATGATCATGGAAGCGGACGGTGCTATTGCAGGTCCAGATGGTTGAGTGGTACTTGACCTCATCGCCAACCTCATGGCAAGTACTTTCGCTGCTGACGTGAACGATGTTGCTGTCATGGTAAAAATTCTTGTCGGTGGAGACGACCAGAGTGCACCCTGGTTCGACTCTTGTATGACCGTTCCTCACCCTTATGGAGCTGAAAACGGACCCCTAGGAAAGAGAAGGCGAGAGTTGATGGCTGATGCAAGGCAGAAAGTAGTGTCGTCAGTCAGTCAGTCATTGGTTGAAGAAATCTCTCGAGTCCTGGAAAATAACCAGATATCTCGACCACCGAGAGGTTGTCACGTCTCGCACGTCTTTCAGTCTGTCAAGGCCATGGGAAATGAACAAGCCCTTCCAAGCGGCCCTGCTCACCGGAAGGGCCGCTGCAGTGTACGGACAAAAGATGCTGACGAACAAGCATCGTCTCGAGCATACGATCGCTGATACAAAACAGAAGCCCGTTCAAGAAAAGTCCGGTATGAAGTGCTGGCTGCAGAAGGGAAACGAAGCAGTGAGGTTGAAAGCGTAAGTAAGAAGGAAGTGGGAAGGAAGAACAGAAGAGAAGGAACGAACATACCCTGACACGTGCGATGGTCGAGGTCCACGTGTCGGGGAAATCATCGCAAAGGGTCAGATGGAACTGACAGCGAACGTGTTGCAAGACATCAGATATCAGACATCTGCGATGGAAACACCAATAACACGTGTACAGTGTCGGATGATGGATGGTCGTTCAAGCTCACCAGAAGGTGGTGGAGAAATTACTCCGGATCGTGCGTGGGCGAGTGACGCATTCACCCAGCGTAATGCACTGACCGCCTGAAGAAGTCTCGGCGACGAGGACTTTCTTCTAGAGAAGGAAGGTATGGAAGAACGTGCCTGTGGTGATGGCGAGACAGTGATCATGCTTATCGCAGAAGAGACGGAAGTGGTGATTCAGCTAAGCGGAAGGAGGAAGTCAGAAATCAGCGCCTTCGTCTTTCAAAGGCATACTCATACATACCTTGATCAGTGTGAAGACACATGCTGACAGAAGTTGACCAAGATTGTACTTCATGGTCGGTGAGGCAGGAGCTGTCTTCGCAGAAGAGAAGTTGCGGTCGTGGTAAGGTGTAACGTAAAGCACGCGAGTAACACCTTCCGCTTGCCAGAACATCCCGACCTGTCACCACTGAAAAACTCGGGGAGCAGGAAGCAGTGCTCTTATAAAGCACTCAAGACTGTCACTGTCGATGAAGACACATGCTAGCGGAACACGAGAAGTCGTGATTCTGGACGAGGATGTCATTTCAGCAGTGACTTCCCAACTACGGAAGCGGTCACACATTCTCGAATATTTCTAAGAAGCATATCATAAACCACTGATATCTTGGAGAACTGTTTGTGAGCAAGACTGCTCAAGTAGATGTATTGCAGAACAAGCTATCGATTACAGAGCCCAGCTCTCACCCATCATACATCCAGTCGCCTCATTTGGATCTGCCCGACGTTAACGATCGAACCAGGCACTTTAACGCAGCAATGGCTTGGTGCCGTTGTTGGGCAACTTGGCACGGAATAGGGAGAAGGGACGCTGTCTCCTGTCGGTACCGGGCCAGACGAGAGGACTGAAGGCGAGCTGATTGTTCGTGAAGTAAAGGTAGCCGTCAGTACCAGTGCTCATCTGAGAAACCATGTCAGCGAAAGTTCCAACCGAGGAGAAATGTAAAGTGCTTACCGTGTCGACCCAGTTGAGGCGAGGGTCACGCACGAACAAGGAGTTAGTTCCGTTGACAGGGTTGTAGAAGCTGATGGCGTTCTGCTCAGCATTTCCATGGTAGATGTAACCATTAGTGTCAGTCTCATATCCATCCGAAACACCCTTTTGACCACGGCTGACAACGGATGCCTGAGCAAGCGCTTCCGAGAATTGACCGTTGTCACGCAGTCTGGCAGTCGGGATCGAGTATAGGTATCTCTTTCCGACACCACCGAAGTAGAGATCCTCGCCATCAGCAGAAAGACCAATACCATCAGCACCGAAGCCCTGGAAGCTCAGAGGCTGACCGGCCTGGAAAGCATAGAAGGGTACGCCCCAGATATAAGCAAGGAACTGGGTTGCTGATGTAACATACTCGGAGCCCTGTAGATGGCGCCATGATTCACCAGTTCCGAGATCGACTATAACAAGGCCTGTACGCCCTTCGATGGAAGAATCTGTGATGTAGGCGACGCCCTTGCCACTGGCCGTGATGTTTGGACGCAAGTCGAAGCGGACGTCGTTGAGGTAGCTGTCTCCAGGGGCGACGGAGGCAGGGAAAACAATAGTCTGGAAGACAGTGTTGTTCGATAGATCGATACCAACCAACTTGGGTCCACCGACAGTGGCCTCGATAATCGTGCCGTCAGTGTCCTGAACTCGACCTGTATCAAGAACCCAAAGGCGGTCGAGGGAGTCAGTGACAACGCTTTGTACACCGATGAAGTGGTTTTGGTAGTTGGCACCCGTCGGGGGTGTTGTGGTATAGTTGATAGCTTCCAAAATCAGTCAATGCACTGTACAACTTGACAACTTCGACATACCTCCTCCTGGAGGGCTGTTCCAATCGGCATTAGGATAAGGCGCCTCAGTCGAGTTTCCGGTCAGCTCAGCAACCGTATATTTGCCATTGGAGCCATTGTTGGTGTTATTCTTGTCCAGACCACCAGGGTAGTTCGAGAACTTGCGGCCAGTCGAGGATACAGCAATACCTGTCGGCCATTGATCGTAGTACAGATGAACAAGTTCGAGCTCCGGGCCGGCCTTACCCGGATCTTGAATAAGTTGCTGACTTGAGACAAGTAGAGGCAGCAAGCCAGCTGCAGTAAGAAGAGTCGACAACATGATGACGATTGGTTTACGAGTACAAAGAATAGAAACACGATTGACCTACCTCGAAGGCCTGCTAACTATTTGTATGCGTGCCTGACCTATCATGACATAACATTGATTTTAGAGTGCCAGAGCACGTCATGAATGTGCTTGGTAGTCTCGGCATTCAGGCACTTCTTGCGAAACGTGATGCGGCACGAGGGCAAGAGGAGATGGAGTTGTCTGCAAGAACGGCTCGGAACTGGAAGTGCGGGGTAAGCATTTGTCCTCGAGCAACCGTCTTTGACACCTCAGGCATCATCCTGCCTCCGCGTGAAGCTATAGAAATGCATTGTTCTTGCTGCGTTATAGATGGCGTCCACTGAGAGCGTGCCAGTTAATGCTCTCTTGCGGACGACCGTTATCATCTCAAACACAATGTGCATGTATTCAGGCCGGATACCTTCAGGTGTGGTCGTGGGAGATGGCTCGATGTGACGGTTTATAACACATGGGGAGGTGTTATACAGTCACCTATCGAATGGAATAATGAACATGCCGGGCTAAACCCCGAAGTGATTGTTAGTTTGTTGGTACTGACTTGAGGCGGCTCGAAGGTACAAGTAGTCAAGATATCGAAGTGTACAGCATCAATTTGATAATCAGGACTTCACATGAAACGGACAGTCGAAGAAATGAATTCGAGAAAGTGGTTCATGAAGACATCGAAGTTGGCACGAAGGCTGTTGTAGCTGAAAGGCAATGATTTTTGTAATCGTTTTCTTTTCGCGCTCTTTCCACCCGACTTTTTGTCATTTCGCCGTGGCGGACCAAAGGAGTAAAAGCAACCCCAAGTCGAAATGCGTGACTCGTCCCAGCCCTTCGCTTACTCCGTGTTGACGATGATGATATTCCATTGAAGAAGCACCAGCCCAGCAACGTTGCCAGAATACACAAAATGCGCTTAGAAGACGAGAGCGGCACCCTTGGTCTTCTTGTCACCACTGTGAAGGAATGTAGGTCAGTATCTGGTGGACGAGTGACCGGGAACAGCAAAACATACCCAAGCTCGAAGTGCTTGCAACGCTTAAGGGCGAGCTGTGCCTTGGTCTTGCATTGTGTGCACTCCAGTCTCAGGACAACCTTCTTGGTGGTCTTGGCCTTCTTGTGGAAGACGGGCTTGGTCTGACCACCGTAACCCGACTGCTTACGGTCGTAACGACGCTTACCCTGGGCGAAAAGGGAAGCCTGTAAAATATATGAGTTCCTGTCGCCAATGTATCTCATCTCAAGGGCGCCATCCGTACCTTGCCAGCCTTGTACTGGGTGACCTTGTGCTGGGTGTGCTTCTTGCAGTCCTTGCCCTTGCAGTAAGTGCGGCGAGTCTTGGGAACGTTGACCTGGAAAGCGCCTCGATCAGCAATTGTTCAAGGGGGTCTGTTCAGTTGTGCGCCGTGTCTTTTTGTTGCAACTGTCGTTCTCGCTCGGCCAGGGCTGATCTCGGGGTGTCCGTTGTTTCTCATCGTCTCTTTCGTCCTGTGTGATTGCGATATACGGCGTTTCAAGGTCTTGTTTGAGGAGGGCGAGAGCGGCGCAGGATCAGAGTGTTTGTCGGCTGTTCAGAGCTCGTATGCGGTGGCGTGCGCTTTTCGGTCGGAGAAGGGACGGGATCAAAATACAGCCTCGGTCGAGTCGAAAATGGTTGCGGTAGTTGCTTCGAAAGACACGGCGTACAGAATAACATGGCTCTTACCATTTTGACGGATTGGGGTGAGTCGCTGGGTGTAGAGAGGAAATCGTTCTTCGCGCGCGTTGTTCAAAATCCCACTCCTCCACCCAAATTCAGTGTGCTCGCTAAAAGCCGTGGATCAACCGTCCGTGCATCATGCTTGGCGACTTATGCACGTTTGTGCACCCCGTCAGGCCTGTTAACGACCTTGCTTCAGAATATTTGTGCATCTCGTTGCTTGCGTCTCACAGGGTATGATTTCAGATGAAGATTGTGACTGATATTTCTAGCTGGGTGAAGAGGTGCCGTCTGTACAGTCTCGCATAAATATCGTCGGGTTAGAAGTGCACATCCGATGTTGACTTCTGAAGGTTGATGGGAACGAAGCTTTCTTTAATACCTGCCGCTGTTGGCAACCATCACTATCTAGCTATGGAATCCTTCTGACTTTGTACCAAAATCAATAATAAGGTCTTGATTCCTCCCACTTGCGCTTCTCAATCTCCATTCCGCTGCCAGATGCTATGCTATCATCCAACCTTCCCGGAGTCGTGATCTTGCCGACTGCTGGGCTCTGGCGTGCCGAGCCTGCCTCAATGCGGTAGACTGCACCAATCCATTCCCACATTCTGCTAACATCTCCTGTGCGGCCCTCGCGCACCATAGTTCTGACATTGGCGTTACCCTCAACCAATTTCTGCACAGCCGTCCAAATTCTGTTGCGTTCTTGTGCACGGAACTCATCACGAAGCACGTCGTCTCGTAGGGCGACCATGCTTATCAAGGGTTCCGGGTAACCGACGGGATCTTGAGCGTGCAAGCTTGCCTGTGCAGCGAGCTTGTCGAGAGCCAGACCTGCCAGACGCTTCGCCTGTGTTGAGGTCGAGCGGCTTTTTGAGATTGTACGCTGGCCATAAATAGCCGCTAAGCAAAGCAACATGGCGCCTACAAGTTCGCGAAGATGCTGTCTAATCGTGAGGCGAACGGATCGTTTGAGGGCGCATTTGAAGGAGACGGCTGCAAGAGAGTTGCTGCGGAAGGAGCGGACAGAGGTTTGTCTGTTGTACCGAAGGCGGGTCTGTTAGTCAACACTTCACGTAAGCCTGATGATGCATAACTCAAACAAAACATTGAGTGTGAACAGAAATATGACTTACGAATCAACTTTGGTTTTGACCTCGTCGCGCTTGGGAACATCATTGATCGCTTGGTCAATCAACTCGAAGATATCTTTCATGTTTTTACCCTTCTTCGTGATGGTTGTCTTGAGGTCCGGCTCGCTGACATAAGGAGTCTTGGTCTCGCCGCACTCATATGCAGCATTGGCCTTGCGAAGAACAGTCTCGACAGCATGGTTTGTCAAGGCTGTGATCTTACGAAGCTTATCGCTGTCCGGTTCGCAAGTTGGCGGTACAGGAACTAGACCACCAAGCGCGAGGGGATGTAAAACAGGCACAAAGCCGTCATCGCAGACGATGTGAAGGTTCTCCCTGCATTCAGCATGCATGGGACACGGCTCACATTCAGGCTGCAAGAACGAAGCCCACTCGGGGATCTGCACACCAGCCAAGGCTGTGGATGGCTCGCCAATACCGCAGAAGCCGACCTTGACCTTCTCCTGGCGCCAGACAGCAGCAACACCCACAAGCATGGTGAGCAATATGGTCCAGGGAGCGGCTTTGGCAGCGCCGGACCTTGGTCTTCTTTTGCGAGGAACACGACTGAGGGCGGTGCGTGGGTTTTCTTCTTGGGCCTTGATTAGATCATGTTGCTCTTCCGGGGTAAATTCCTCGCCAGCAACCATCTGATCGTACTCTTCCTCATACTCTGGCTCGACCTTCACGCGAGAGACAGGCATCCTGGAAACAGCTGTATCGTCTTCCTCCTGGCGGTAGAAGCCATCGGTTCTGCGTCTGCCATCCCTGCTTTTTCTTCTCTCTCTATCAGCTGAAGGGCCGATCGTAGTGCGTCTTCGATCTCCACTCTTGCTACGAAAAGCCGACGGCGGAGAGCTTCCACTCTGGAAAGGGTTGTCTTTGGAGAATGGCGAATCTGCGCCTTGGTCGCGGTAGACGGGTTGTGGAGGTTCGCTCGGGAAAGAGGACCTGACGGGACGTCTAGGAGTGGGCTCAGGCTCGACAGTGGCATGCTTGCTAGAAGCACGGCGAGCACTTGTCGAAGCAAAAGACTTCCTGGTCGAGCGAGGAGTTGGCGCAACAATGTCCTCAGCAGCCGGTCGCATGACGGTACGCCTAGTAGTCCGCCTTGCTGGAGTTGCAGTGACCGTGATGTTGTCGTCGGCACTTTCCTCGTCGTCGTCGTCGTTGTCGCCGGTGCTGGACTGGCTAGAGGGCACGTCGACTATGCCTCTTGTTGAGCGCACAGTGCGAGACTGGACGTTGAGTATCTTTCTGGCCTGAGGAGCGACGTTCGAGTTGAAGATGGTGATCAGATCCGACTTCTTTGCTGACGAAGGATAGGCGACGTTGTGGGCAACCAGGATAGAGCGCAGGCGGGGCACAGTGAGAGAGCTGGGATCAAACTCCGGCTGCAGGTAGGCATATTCGTCGTCAGCCATGACTGCAGAGATGCGACAAGTATCGTTGGTGGTTGTGGTCTAGAAGGTAAAGGTAGGTAGAAGCTCGTGCTCCAACTCGTTTGCCCGTTCTTTGTGCAAAAGGAAACAAGGCAGGAACACTGTTTATCGTGGCCCGTGCCCACCGTGGTTGCCTATCCGATGCGTCTGCTACGTCAGTTCTGTCTCTTTTTTACTGTGGGGAAACGAGGACTGGGATGTGAGTTTTTGTTCGAGCCAGGTAGAAGCTTCCGTAGCTATACAACAACTCTTTGTCTCAGAATGTCGTGCTCAAAGTGCCAAAATCCCCTCACTCTCGAGGTTGACTACTCGGACGACGAAGATGTGTCCATGGGAGCTGGCTCGTCCAGCGCTGCTGCAGCTCAGAACTCTCACACTGTCCCGGACGATGTAGCTCTTCACTGTGGCTGCCACTTTCATTGGTATCGACACATTCCATGTATACAACTCTATATTCTATCTAACCATTTTTCACAAAATACAGGCAATGCTTGATCGATGAATACCAGATCACCGAATGTCCTTCATGCCACCAGTCCCTACTCACACCAGGCCCCAACGGAGGCCAACAACTCCTATGTACCTTGCACAACGAAGGCGGTGTACAAGAAAACCTCGACATCCTGCCTATCTTGACCGAGGAGGCTTACCTACACGCATACCCTGAAGATAGGATCAGCCGCGCTTTCCTCGAGCTCTGTCGCGAAGGCGACGTTTCTGCTGTTGTAGATTTGTTGAAGAGCTGCAACGAGCCCGACTCGGACGACGATGACATGGACGACGAGCCTCCGGTTCCCAAGAAATCTATGGACGAGGTTCTGCGCTACCAGGATCCCATTGGCGACATGCAATCTGGTCTCCACGCTGCAGTTGCAGGAAACAGTCGTGAGGTTGCTTGGCTGTTGTTGCTGCTTGCGTCCCAGTTGCCTGAGATGGAATTCCCTGCTTTGGTCTACCAGCAAGCCGCATCTTTGGGTATCATGAGAGAAGACCAGACAGGCAAGGTCGACATCAGAAGCCTACGGGATGGCCAGGGAAGAAGCGCCGAACAGCTGGCCGTCGAACTGGGCGGTGTGTGGCATGGCTGGCCCGGTAGTGGTCGCTTGTCGGTTTGATACCTTTAAGTCTTCATATTCTGGTAACTGCTTGACTTTCGCACTGTTCTCTGCCTGGACAGAAGTTGCGATATCATGAAGTGATTCACATCTTCATCCGCCCAGTAAGAAAGATGCGAAGCTACTGCCGCGATTAGCGAGATGTCGAAGGCACCCCTATGTCTCGTATTAGCCATGCTTGGTACTGAGGAGCAGCTTTCCCACTTACTCTTGGATGCTATAATCGACTCTTCCGTTCGAGTTCAATGCTCGAACCTTGGCCTCTTCTTTCTTCAGCTTACGTCCACGCTCTTCCGCTTCTGCTCTTTCACTCTCCGCCATGTCGTGATCCAGATCACCCTGTGCACTTTTTCGTGTGTTCTGGAAGCCCGCATATAGTGTCTCCAATTCAGCGTCGATGAGGGTTGGTGGCCGTTCTCCAGCTTCGTCTGCTCTCTGAGCATCACTAGCCAATTTCTCTTTCATGTCCCCGTCGACCTTGTCGATCTTGGTGTTCGTAGATGGCGCTGTGGGGACTATACCTCCTGCTACGTTTGTTCCTGCGCCAAGTGATAGTGGAGTGCGAGATTGGCTGATACCTGCGGGCCCTCCAAGTTTGCCTGCATCTTCAGCCGTGAATCCAAGACTGCGGTTCAGCAGACTGCTTGCTATGCCAGAGCTGAAACTTGACCAAAGGCCAGAAACGCTCTGGCCAACACGAGCGCCAATACCTGTAAGACCCTGACCAGTCGCGGTACTGAAAATGCCTCGCTTTGTGTAGGGCAGTGGCTGTGGCTTGAGAGACGACATGGCAGGAGAGATCAGAGGCTCAATGCGATAACTGATAGGATCCGTAGGATGGAAAATGTTGAAGACCTGTCTGCATTTTGGCGAGGAAACAGGCAGGTCAGAATTCTGCGTGCCCATACCCGTCAGATTGTCGGAGCTTGAGGACGAGGAGCCGAGGAAGGCGTTCGACGAAGATTCCCTGGACTTGTTGTTACTCTGTCCCGCATCTCGGGCAGCAATCGTGCGGCCTTTGAGCATTTGGAAAAGGCCGATCGGCGATCCAAGGGCGTAGAAGTCCTCGACCTCAAAGTCCAGCTTCATTGGATTGCGTGTAGCCTTGCTAGAGACCCTTTGCTGAGCTTCATGCTTCTCCTGCAGACACAAGATATCGAACATGATGGCAGATCCCAAGGAGTGACCAACCAAGCTGACCTTTCCTTTGAACGAAGGATTGCGTTCGCAAAACAGCTTGTAAATCCGGTTACACTCTTCAAGCACAATAGTTGCGATGGCATCTTTGTATGCTGGACTCTGATACAGCAGAATATCCAGAGCCAGATCTGTGATGAGGTTTCGAACCGCAGGTACGCCCTCAACCGAGATGTTATCAAGATTGGGGTAGTCCTCCTCCTCACCGAACCCACCGAACGCGAGATCATGTTCCTTTCGGTTGTGCTTAAGGGCACGGTTGGGGAAGTCCAGCTTGTGTCTCCAGTTAATTGGCAGCACCTGGATCCTGCAGTTCTTAGGCAAAGATTCAACTTCCGAGTTCAGCGCCTGCAGGTCAGCACTTTCGCCATAGACTGCTTTGAGTGTCTTTCGTAGAGTCGTAACGTCATGCACGAAGTTTACGGACTCCATGCGTAGGCCTAGTCGCTGACCTATACCATGAGTGACCAGAAGAAGATGCTCGATCTCTCGATCTTGTTGCTCTCCTTCTCTGTCACGGTAGTCATCCTGGATTTCCTTCTCGTCACGCTTCCGGACCTCTTCCTCCTGCTTTTGAGGGTCTTCTTGGCCGGCATTAACGAGAGAGTTCATCTGTTGCTCCAGAGTTTGCCGATGTTTTTCCGATTCAGGACTTGCAATTTCAGCATGAAGACTGTCCTGTTTGTCTCCACCCTCTGCAGCAGGTGATTTGCCTTTGCCAGACTCTTTGGAAGACACATCTACTGTAGCGGGCTTAGAAGCAGCGTCTGGGTCCGCCTTCGGATCTTTGTCTTCGGCCTTCTTGGCTTGAACGACGTAACCACGTGTGACCTTGATACCAGCGTAATGAGCGCCTCCAGCAAAGCGTCTATAAACACCACTGCTCATCCGACTTATAAAGTCATCAGTCAAGATCCATGCAGTCGTGGTGTCTTGATAAGTCACGACGGAATTTGAGTGCGGGCCAAAAAGGCGATACGTTTGAACACGGTGAGCTGATTGTGGATCCTCAGCATCTTTAGTGTTCTGGTCTCGAAGATTAGGAAGAGATCCTTTGGAGGCCAGGGGTGACGAAGTGGCAGAGCGAGATTGTGAAGCGGACCTTGTCGGCTCTTGTTTCTTCCATCTCCACGGTGTGGCTTTCAGGTATTGTTCTTCCAGCTGAGCAGCCAGGTTTTCATCGCAAGGCTTCTGAACGGCACCCTCTGTCATACTGTTAGTCAGGATCGATTAGTTCTCCTATATGTTCAGCACAAACCCTGATAGAACCACGTTCCTCGACGAACTTCGTAGACCGGACCCAGCCAATAAGCAGGAGCCAGCTCCCTCTCTTCAACGTCCACATCGAAAAGGTAGTCTTCGTTGACGGGCACTTTGGCGGAATCGTGATGGGACTTGAGTCCAAGATGTTGTGTATCTGTTATGTCCTCGGAATTCTCGAGTTCTCTCCTTTCAGCAGCATCCTCCTCCTTTGATAAGTTGTGGAAGGCCGTCTCGATGGCACGCGAGTCCTTCTTGGAGAAAGGAGCGTACTTTTTGGGAAGAGCTTTAGGAGCTTCAACACCTTCTGGTTTGCCCAGAGGCTTGTCGGAGTAGATGGGTTTCCGCTTTGGTATGTCGACAGCGAAGAACCACTGGACACGCAGGGGTGGGCAGTCTCGAGGATAGCGCTTCAGACTCAGACGGTGTCTATGGCTGACTTTGTGGTCTCCTCCACGCTGTTGCTTGAGGCCAATGTCGCCAGAGGATTGCTCAGGAGCATCTTGCTGTTTGGTGACCGGGCTACCCGCACGAGTACCCCAGGGGGACAGCTTGTTGATGCCGGCGGCCAGGTAGGATTGGTTCTCGGGTGTAGACATGTTGCTGCCCTCGGCCCGACGGGCAGGAGAATTGTCTCTCGACCAGACGGGAGTTCGCGACGGGGGGCGCGAGGGTGAAGGGGCAGTTGGAGGGTATGCAAGTGGCTTCAGCACACGGTTGATCAAAGAAGCGATTCGCGCCAACGTGTCTGCAGCTCGAAGCTATCGGCTATGTCGTCTCTCGTCTTGGCAAAGTCACGCTGGCGATGGTCTGCAGGTCGACCTTGAAGATTGAAGAACTAAAGATGAAGGCTGGTCGTCTCTACTAAGCTGGAGGTCGGCGATTGAGCGCTTGTCCAAGCAGAGCTGCCCTGCATGCAGCGACGTGCCTGCCAACGTGCATGCTGGCAGCTGCCCCTCGTTGTGAAGCTAACTTTGGCCTATGACGCTCATCAGCCCTATCGGCACCACAGTTCACCCGGCCATCTCACATTTCGATTCTATTTTCTTCTTGCACCTCTGCTGCTTTGCCTTTCTGCATCAACATCCACAAACACCACAGCAATCACTGACCCGTGTAGTCTCTGCATCATGGCCTCAGAAAAGTCGGCTGAGCATGCTCATATCGAGAAGCTCATCGCCAACAATCTACCAGGCAGTCCCATCTATGCCTTCCTGCTCACTCCAGTGCGTGTCGTCTCGGCGTCCAAGGGACATGTGCTATGCCGCTTGCCCTTGACCCAGAATCACATGAACTCAAAAGGAGGCATTCATGGCTCGGTTTCTGCCACCATCGTAGACTGGATGGGCGGTATGGCTATTGCTTCGTGGGACTTGCGCGAGAAGACTGGTGTCAGTGTCGACATTCATGTCACCTACCAGAGTTCTGCCAAGGAAGGCGACGAGATAGAGATCGAGGGTATCGCCGACAAGGTCGGTGGGTCGTTGGCTTTTACCAAGGTCAACATTTTCAAAGTCCAGGACGGTCAGCGCGGCGCCGCTGTCATAACTGGCACACATACCAAGTTCGTCAGAGCTTGACGAACTTCCCACGCTTTCTTCTTTGCGTCTGCCATACATTTGCTCTGTGATGGCCCGGACTCACTCGGAATGCGAAGATCAACGTCTTTCGTGCTTTAGAAGCCACTGCGATCTCCTGAACAGTGTGCAATTTTTAAGAGACTACAAATCCACTAGATATCATCACATATACCTTTGCATATACAAGGCCTGCCAAATCTCCCGAATCATGCCACTGCCCATGTGCTCTCCTGCAGCCTGGAAGCCTTGCATCGAAGCCCATGCAAGGCCTGGCCACATTGCCGCTATTGTTTCATTGACAAGTCTTTGGTACTTCAAAGTACGGACGTACGGTCGGCAAAGCCCCTCTCAGGGGTTGCAAATAGTCACTTCTTCGACGGCCATCCTCACCATACCCACCAACTATTGAAATTCTCTCCGGCCTTCGTCCGTGCAGCCGGGCTGGCTTGTGATTTTCCCACCAAAACTCCTTCCGTAGACGGGAACCGCAATCTAGTTTCTGCACCGAATAGACACACTCGTTCTAAAGGATCGAACATCTCATCTACTTTTTTAAACTCATCGTATGCATGTCTGTCATGCTGCGTCTGTGGGGTTTAGGCGCAGTAGGTTCCGCTGCACGCCTTGTCAATCCGGTCGTTCGTGGATTGTTTCATGGATAGAACGCTCACGCAGAGAAGAGTCGAAACAATGGTCCGCTAACATTGCTTACAGATGTCAAAATTGTCAAGGTCCACCGTCGCTTGTTAACAACTGAGACACGGCAAGGTGTAACTGCTAGCAGTGCTAAGTTAACTCAGCAAAGAGACCCGTTCACCTAAACCTCTAGTAGCCGAGCACCTCACCAATTACTTGCCCTGACACATTGAGTTTGGGAGCCAGTCCTCCCTGCCGTCTTGGTCATCGGCTTTCCGGGAGCTTGTTCACGAGTAATGGCGGTGAGAGACCACGTCTCGCTGATCCGGAATCGCATGCTCCTCATTCTTCCTCTTTCGGACCAGCAATATACGCAGATACAGGGGTTCGTTGGGCCTCCTGCTCAATCAAATTCGCCCAGAGTCATCAGACGACTGGGAGGTGGCACGGTCGAGTAGAAGGAAAAGAGACATCTCGGGGCAGATGTTTCCGCACGAATCTGCGGCCTGAGAAAACGGTTGGCTCTGCAAGGGACAAGCAGCTCTGTTTTCTAGCACGGTGGCTTGGGCTAAGGGCTTGGGAGTGGAGGATAAGCCTGATTGATGATGTGGCAGCTGTTCATTGGAGCCGTCTGCTGGACCAATCAGCTCACTATCTCCTTTAGTCGCGACTACTCTTGCTCCTAGGCTCGTCTTTCGCTTCTCAATGGCCTTGTGGATTCAAGTGTTGGCGAGGAATGAGAACAAGCTTTTGTCCGTTCATGGCCGCATTGCGAGCAGGCAGTTTCAGATCATCAGAGGTGCTGGACAGACAAAGTTTCTCGTGGCCTTTGCAGTAAACTGCACTGAAGCGGAGATCGTTCGCGCACTCGCGTCATGCAGGCGGAGCGGGAAGAGTCGAGCCAGTCTCAGACGCTATTCAGATGGCGCAACTCAGGCGGCGCACCCGATGCCTAGTGCCGCTGTTAGTGCCGTTGTTACATCTGGGATCCGTGCGGTATCACACAATGACCGGGTCGAGGACCAGAGATGAGGACGACCAAGTTCTCGGGACAAGCTGGCGGACCAACGTTTTGCAGGGCAGATTGACATGCTCCCTGCGGGAGCGTCATCATGGATTCTTGGAGGCGGAAAGGAGACACCAAGTGTAGCGTCTGCCTGGGATCCTGGATCCGTATCGGCTAGACATGCTGGACTCCACACATTCTCCATCTATCTTTTTGCATATGACTCGCTCTGCATGATGAACAAGTTGGCAGTTGTAGAAGTGCTGGGAGCTGGATTTCTTGACAGGACCAAGCTCCCATGTGCTGTCATGTACGTAGCTTGACAAGTGACTTGATACACTTGCTTTTGCGGCGATAAAGCTGCCAATCGTTGGCAGAGTCTTGCTGGCCCACGCCATCTGACATGGAATCAAAGCCAGCCGTCATGCTTGTGCCAGTGGAGGCGCTTATCTCTGAGCGATTGGCGTCTGTGGTGCAAGTAGAGGCGCTACCTTTGTTTAGGTGTTGGCCATGCCCGTTTCAACAATCTCGACCGGTTCGGTGCGTTTCACACAACCACAACTGCTCCGACCTCTCCGCCTGCAATCTGTCAAGCAGAACACGCACCAAGAGACAAGAGATCGCAGAATCGAGACGACGATCCACCGCACGAGTAATGCTCAATTTGTGGAATTTGGGAGTAATAGATTAAGCATGACCCGATGGACAAGAATATTCACTCTCTGCCCACGAGTGCGCACCCGTTCCGCAGAGGAAAGTCATCATGTTTCCTCTGCCACCAAAAGCCATGTCGAGGTCTAGAAAAATATCAACCCTCTCTCTGGGACGGCCTGCCCTAACCCTTTCGGGGAGGCGCAAATCGAGCAGCAGCGAGCGAGGATGGAGGAAAGCTTGCACTTGCGTGCCGCGGAAAACGGTTCCTGCTCTGCCCACTCGTGGGTTTCTCTTGATGCCATGATCATCGTCAATCATCCACGATCCCAGCGCGACTTTGCTTCGTGAGGGTGGGTCCGCATTCCGGATAACGCCACATATCGCGCCTTTTCCCCACCCACCTCAACGACGTTAAGCACCCACGCCGCTGCTAGCCAACCAGCGTCCGTCTGCACATCGCGTCGGGCCGCTGTTTGCTGCAGAGCTCCGCAGCATCTTCATCCCGGCGCGTTCTGCTGACCTGCTTTCCCCGTGAATACGTGGGTACTTGGTTGCAATACCGACACGGGACGGCGAGCCTCATCCAGAAAGCTTCGTGAGTGGTGAGTCCATGTGTGTGCCTATCTATGTATGTCTCGTTTCGCTCTCTCCTCTTTCCCTCTCTCAAGTCACGCAAAGCAGGGAGAGCTACGGAGGTGGCCAGAATTAGATCATCTCCTACGTCTTGCCCTTCCCAACACGTGCTGCTTACGGCTGTGCCTCCTCCTTTGTCTCCCGCCTAGTTGCTAGTTAGGCCAGGGGATAAACAGCATTTTACCCAGCCGTCGGCGACCACGCCAAGCAGATCCCCGCTCGCGAGGGACAAGTTTAAACGGCCTAGCCGCCAAAGACCCCTGCACCTTCGTAGTCTCACCGAATCGTGCACGCTGCTCCGGCCTTGCGCTAACGGGCGCCTTCCTCCTCGGATAGACCCCAACCTCTTTGCAGAAGAGCTCCGGCCTGTTCTAATACTATCTATCTGAGGGCTGCTCCACGCCCTTTTTCTCGTTCGCGTTCGTCTTTCATGCACTCCTGCAGCTAGACTAACTACGAGGTGTGTGTCTCCAGCTACTTCTATCTGCTGCTTGTCCGTTGCCGATGCACCTGCATGCTTTCACCTTGCCTTACCTCAACCACCTCCACCTCCACCACACATCATCCACACACACACATAGTCGCTAACCCGTCCCGTCGCCCTGCAGCGTGTTTCTGTCCACGACCTACGAACTGCTACGACACGACCTTTTTACGACCATTCAAGGACAATTTATTCGTTTTGACCACATTTTTGTGCATCCTCCGCAAAAGTATTCTGCTTTTGCATTCTGCACTCAAAGCTATAGACGTTTGATTAGTGCGTGCTTGCGACTTTTCTCTCGCCGTACTACTGCTCGTCGTCTGTTCACCCGAGCTCAAGCTTACGACATTAACGACCGGCACTCTGAATCACCTCGCGCACGCGTCTCCCCTGATTCAAGTCATATCACGACCTGTTTGCGATACTGCTTTGTTTAGCTTCGAGGTCCAATTGATCCAGTCACCACTCAATTGACGTCTTGACCTTGGCTTCAATCCTCTCGCCGACTCTCGTGGTTCTTTCGTAACCACTCCACACTCGCTTCATCCTAGTCCAACAAGGATTATCGATAGGAGGTGCTTCTTTTGAGCAGCATCTTCTTCGTCAACAACAGACAAACTGGCTCTACCATCCATCTCTCACGTTTCAGCGCGCGGGTTCGACGACCAGTGGTATCAACCATCCAACATCTTGCAAGCCACCTCGACTGCTGAGCGTTTGCCAGCTCTCTCCCAACTCCAGACCTTCCCGTCTGTGGGTTCATCTCCAAGAGGAAGTTCCATCACTTCAGCAGAGCCTGTTTGCGGCGCCGACACAGCTACCACCTACTCCTCCTCCTTCCACGGCGCATACAGCACCGGCCTCAAGACACCCTCGCCCGACCACACCCCCGCCTATCGCAGAGACAGTGTTCAATCCGGACTGCACGGCCAATCCATCCCTATCACGAGTTACGACCATAACAGCACTTCTTGTATCAGCATGAATCAGACCCAGCCTTATATAGATGTGAGCCAGAGCCACATGTCTAGCAGCATCCCCTCTTCGGCTCCTCCGTCAGGCCTTTCTCACTACGCCAACTACCACCAACCACAGCCCATCTCGAGCCAGCCTCATCCCTATGGTTCATCGCCTTCGTCGTACTCTCAATACTACACCAATGGCCTCGCTCCTCTCCACCACCCCTCGGCAGGTGGTTTGGGCTCCCAAATGGTGCCTCAATCGCAGTTACCCCTTCCTAGTAAGTTGCGCGCCAAAGTGGTGCTTATTCATGACCATAACTGACATTTTCTCCAGCACTTGCAAACAGTGTTTCGCCCAGCTCTGCTCAAGGACAGTACTCGGGTGCGACATTTGACACCACAGGACAAGTTGCGCCTCCTGGCATGAAGCCTAGAGTGACTGCTACACTCTGGGAAGACGAGGGAAGCCTTTGCTTCCAAGTCGAGGCAAATGGTATCTGTGTGGCAAGACGCGAAGATAACCACATGATCAACGGAACAAAGTTGCTCAATGTGGCTGGCATGACTCGCGGTCGCCGCGATGGTATTCTCAAGAGCGAGAAGAACAGACATGTGGTCAAGATCGGACCCATGCATTTGAAGGGAGTCTGGATCCCCTTTGATCGCGCTCTTGAATTTGCCAACAAGGAGAAGATTACCGAAAAGCTTTATCCTCTGTTCGTGCACAACATTGGTGCTCTGCTCTATCACCCCTCAAACAATGCTAGACAGAGCATTGGTGGTGCTACTTCGGTGGTTCCTGGTGACCGCAGACGCCCCGAGGACTATATGAGAGCGCCTGTAAGCCAGCCGCCCACCATGCCTCATGCGCATTCCATGGCCATGCCTCAGCCGCCGCATTCGCTCGCGCCTCACCCGAACGCTGGAAGACCCAATCTCGACAGGGCTCACACTTTCCCCACTCCTCCTACCAGTGCCTCCAGCATGATGGGAATTGGTGGCTCGGAAGGCTCCTACCAGTGGAGCGCCCAGCCCCCTTCGACTATGCAGCAACAGCAACCTTCTCAGCAGGCCCTTGCCATTGACACCAACATGAACAACGCGAGATCCGTGCCTACTACTCCTGCCACCACCCCTCCAGGAAGTGCTATGCACAGCATGCCCCCTTACCAGACCAGTCAAGCATACGATGGTGCTCGCCAACTGTATTCGGCCCCCTCCCAGCAGCCGCCTCAGTATGGTCCCCGCTATGGTCAGCTCCAGCCCAGCCCTTACATTAAGAATGAAATGGCTCCTCCCGCTCGCGGCGGTGCTGAAGCCGACCATGCCGTAGATCAGAAGCCTCAGGACGGTTACGCTAACCACAACTCTGCACACGACGATGCCGGGGGTGAGCACGAGGGTGAATACACTCACGCCTCTGGTCCTTACGGTGGAAACCGTGCTTCATACGCATATGCCACGCCTGCCACAACTGCATCTCTGCACAGTGATCAGACACATATGTCTTCGGACATGACTGGCTCGCCTCACCACAAGGCCTCTGGCGGTGCAACTCCTCGTACGACCAACAGCTACCACGCTGGATACTCTACTCCCCAGCGCCCTCAACAGCTCCAGTCCAACTTGTTCAGCGTTATGAGTGACAACCGCAATGCACCCAACGGTTCCGAAATCTACGGACAACCCAGCCACGCCTACGGGTCTCAAGGATATCCTGGTGTGAACGGCATGCAAAAGCGTATGCGCGACGACGACGTCGAAGATCGCTACAACGAAGACTCGGACGGCCTCAAGCGAAGAAAGACCGTCCGCGAAGGCAGTGCTGGAATCGGGCGCCCTCGCTCCGTTCTCGCCGGACACCGATGAGAATGCCTTGGAACTTTCATCTGTTCATTCTCACTGCATTTTTCCTTTCTCCTTGCTGTGTTTTTCTAATGCCTCCCTTCTTTTTTGAGGTCTTTTCGCTTTTTCCTTCCTTTCTGTGTTTTTGCGCTTTCATCTCTCCTTGACTCTATAACGACACCCATGATGACGAACAAGTAACTTTATGATGAATGATGTTTCATTTCATAAAGCGGAATGAGGGAGACCACAGACGGCATAACCGGTTCTCCCCTTTGTGTTTGGATTTCAGAACATTGTTTTTTCTTCTTTGCTATCACACATCTCATTGCGTTTTTGCTATCTTCTGCATTCTGATTTTCTGTTTTTGCTTTTTTCCTCTTTTTTCCTCCGGCTCTTCTGGGGTTGAAGCATGATGATGGTTGATGAAAAGCATTGTGCTGGTGCCAAGCGGTTGTGAATGGAAGAAGGAAGAGGAGCTATGAGGAGGAGGAGGAGGAGGAAAGAAAAAAAGGGATCTTTCACCTCTTGGGGGAAACGCAAATGGTCTCTTTGTAATGACAAACAACACACATCACAACACAACAACAAAAAGGAAACGACATAGACCCCAAACTCCACCCCTTTCGCTCCCTTTTCTATACGTCTCTTTTGACAGTCTTGTGCGCATTTCTCTGAAAAGTTCAAATCGTTTTGTTTTATGATCTCGTGTCTTCTCTCCATCGCACCCTCCCTACAAATCGTGGGTCGTTCTTGTATCGTGCCCTTTTGAAGTTTTATAATATTGCAAGGTTTAGGTTCAACGCTTCATCGTTTCGAGATCGATATGCGTGATGTTTTGCATGATGATCGTTGATGTTATGCATGGACCTCGCGTGCGTTTGGCGTGTGGCTCTCGAGTCAACTCACTACACATCACCGAAATGCTCTTCAACATTTGACGGCTGCAAGATAAACCAGTATTTACATCAGGCATGTGGCCTCTTAAATATAGACAAGATGAGGTGTTCGAAAGGAGATGTGGCATGGTTAGTGGTGCTGTCGAGCAGTGGAAGTGTGCGATGCTTATCCGTATCTCGCATTTGATGCAGAGACATGTAAAAGTATTGGATAGTAGCAGCTACAGCAGGTGAGAAGTCTAAATGATGGACTGACATGATAGTAAATCATGTCTGCTTGTCATACAAAGTATTCTGAGAGCGTAGTGACTCGTTAGCATGGGTTGTCGTCGACGTGATATCCGAGACAGGGTGACAAGACTAACAACTTCGACTTGCTCAAGTTGGCAGGGCACATCTCGTAGGACTTCAAAAGACCAATATTTGCGAATCAGATACCCGGCGATCGGAAATACTCTATGACTTGTTGACATGTAGAAATGTTGGGCGCACCTTGTGCGATTCGCCAGAGACTTGTGATACGCTAAATACGAGCATGCTATCACTCCATCCAATCAATCGTACTTGTACTTCTCACTTCCCCTCTTGACGAACTTGACAGGCACCTTGCCCGTGCGCATCTGAATTGTGATGATAGTTCCCATGCCATGCTGGAGCAGATTCTCCGCCGTAGACTTGGCCTTGTCCCAAGTTGATCTCCTCGATGCTTCGTCCATGGCTGCAAGCTCTTCATCGCTGGCGTACTTGTCCAAGTCCAGCTCAACACTGTATTCGCGGAAAATGGCTGCGAGTACGGCGAGAACCTCGACTTGAGCGAAACGACGACCTAGACATGCGCGGTAGCCTTCTGAAAAGGGGATGAAGGCTCCACGCTCAGGGCTGAAGAGATGAGATGAAGTATCCGAGGATTGAGGACCGCCGATATCCTCTTCCGAATCGGAGTGTGTATTTTGCTGTGCATGTCTTTGTGCTGCTGTCGAGTTTGACTTTGAAGGGTCCAAAATCCATCTCTGCGGTTTCCATGATGCCAGGTCTTTTTCGATTTCGGCCTCTGAGGCGTTTGAACCGCAGAGGGTGGGCCAGTGTTTCGGGTTGCGGTGAGAGGCGACCGTGATCAGAGTTACTGCGGTACCTTCTGGTACGATAACACGACGGCCAGAAAGTGTCAGTGGTTGAGGTGAGTCCTTGAGTGTGCATTTGGGAATGCCGACGACAGGGGGGATCAGACGAAGCTCCTCGTTCATAACTGCACCACACATGCCGCCAAATAACTTGGGAACGTCCTGCTCGTAGTCCCATTGGTCAATCGGTCGGTCACCAAAGATTTCGTCCAAATCGTCTTGAAGAAGTTTTTGCGTAGACCAATTCATGGCCAGGTATAGCATGGCGAAGTGCAACGTGTTTGCTGTGGTCTCATGACCTGCCAGGATGAAGACGAAAGCATTTCCCAAAATCTCGTCGTCAGTGAGGAGTTGTTTGTCGGCCTTCTCTGGGTCTTGGTCCGGTTTGATACCAGCGCCACTCACGAGCGCTCCCATAAGGTCCATACCCTCACGCTTCTCGCCTGCTTGAACCTCCGCCCTCTTCTCAAGGTACATTTCACGCATATACTTGCCCCACTCGGTGAAAGATTCGTAGGCGACCTTATTTTGCTTGATGGGTGAGTTTACTTCAAGCCTCAGTTAGCTTCGAGTGCTTTGCTACACTTGTCAAACAATTGCTTACCAAGAAACCACTTGGGGAGCAGCATCACAGCGATGATGTTCTCCAATAGCGTGCTCAATGCATCCTTGTAGGTCATTGTGTGACCTTCCGGTACCACACCAGCTTGGCCATTCTCCTCGAGTTCTTCATGCGGCCACAGCAGACGTCTGCCAAAGCCAGCACGACTGATGATATGCAAACTCAACCGCATAGTGGCGGCAGCGATGTCTGTCACAGTGCCCTTACCCTCGGAGTTCTTACCAACCAGAGAAGCCATCATGCTCTGTGCCTGATGCAGACTCTCCTGCCACACAAGATGATTGTTCTTCTCGGTAAATGGTGGAGAAGTGATCTTGCGATGGTGGCGCCAGATCGAGCCTTCTGTACTCACCACGTTCTTGCCAAAGAGATCCACAGAGCCGTAGATTTCAATTGGCTTGGGGAAGTCATTGCGTCGGGTAACGATCTGTGTTGTTGCCTCGGGATCGGCTACGAACAATGCGTTCTTTCCTGGAGAGCACACAATGAAGATGTCACTACCGATAGCCTTGAATGGCTCACGTCTCAGTAGCCAAGTCCATTCAGGATCCAGGAACCTGGAAAAAGGTCAGCTCATGTCTGCACCGTATGACAGGTATACATTGCTGCAGTGTGACCTAGATGCGGACGTACTGTAACCACGGATCTGTCCAAGATTTGGGGAGTTTCTCCAACAACGGAATCCAAAGCCTGTGTGTTACGAGCCAGAAACGATTGAACCCATAGACTGGTGCTACAACGTAGGGCAGACCCGATTGTTTGGCTGCGGCGAGGTTGCGGGCGAAACAACGATAGTAGTTGTAAATGTAGACACCAATTAAAGTGGCGGCTGCCAACCACACAAAAGGCATCATGGTGAAGGCAATTCTCAGGTATCGTTTGTAGAAACAACAGTAGGAACCTCCACCGACTTTTATTCCTCTTGCGCCAAGCAGACTGAGCACTTGAAGGCGATGGTTCCTTCTTTCTAGCTTTCTCGCCTGATGATGTCGTACATGTACGATAAACGAGTGACCACGAAACGGGTGGAAGCTTTCCGAGGAATGGGGTGAAACGCTAAAAACGAAGATCAAGAAGGGGAAAGAGCACACTCAGCTCCTAAGAGAAATGGAGGCGGTAACGACATATTTACATGAACAGAACTTCAGAGCCGCAAACGCGGCAAATACGTCTGCAATGGTCATTGATGCGGTCTGATGAAGAACGATGATCAAAGAGCCAGCCGCCATGCGCCTCGGAAGCCGGCACCTTGAAAACCCTCTGCAATCTGCATCTCGGGCGCAATGCCATGTCATGCAGCAAAAGCTTGATCCCCTCGGTTGGCATTAAATAAATAGGGTGAGCTTGCCCTCGTCGAATGACCTTCCGTATTACAGCCAAGACCTTCTCATCGCGACCAATTGCCGCGAATTTGAAGTGCACTTCGCGTAGAAAGGCGTCTGTTGATCAGATCTCGCTTGGATGCAGCTCAAGAAGATCATTTGCAAGCGACGTTCGAGAGCCTCTGTGCCCCAAGGTCGTCCTTGCCATGAACCAAATATTGAACGAGCATGTGCTGCAGTTGAGGCAGCGACGCGTCTCGCAATGTCGCGGAAGTAAGTCAGTATCGTACCTTCCTGTCACCTGGGTACGCTTGGAGAATGGGAATTTTCTGCTCTTGTCTTGCGACTTTCGTATCATCATTCTCGCAACACGACCTCTCATCATCCATACCAATTTCTATTGTCCTATTTCTTTTCTAGTCACCTGAACCGACATCAATTAGCCCTGTAACCGAAGCAGCACGAGACCTCGTACCTGTACCAAACCTTCGAACCCTGATCATCACCTGCAGAAGATCATACTTTTATTCCGATACCCTTGTTACACTATGCAGCTTTTTGTTATCAACTTCATCCTGATCATCTCCACCCTCTTCTGCTTCGTCCGTGCCGATGCGATTACAGATGCAATCCACATCAAGGGCCTCGCTTCCAGTACCGCGGACACCATTTTCGCTTCTCTGAATGGCACAGCGTATCTTGTGAGCATTGCAGGTCTTGATCAGCGAACATCAATTGACGATCCCCAGAACACATCGGATCTGGTCTCTCAAGTCACCGCCGCTATTCAAGGAGCTGATTCGTTGATGATGTCCAATATCGTTCGTCATGTCTTGTTTTCAATTCATCATTGAGAGCCTTGTTGACATGTTGCAGTCCTCTCCAGGCGTTGCAAACATTACTTTCAATGAAGCCTACTTCAACGTATGGCACCATATTGCAAGGCGAGTATTGGAAACAAGCTGACCCTTGCAGTATGTCGACTCTGTGCTCTATCTCGCTGATACCGTCCAACGTCGTGGTCGTCTCTTCCATTCGGAACTGAACCAACCAGTCTATCAAGCCCTCCAGAGCCTGTCTTCTGCTGTTTCGGTGAGCTCGCTAAGAAGAGCCGAGTACAAGGAATAGTCATACTGACACACTTCCAGATGTATGGTCATGATCTTGCGTCACAAAATATCATCCAGCGCAACAGCACCATCCGCACCTTGACAACAGGAAGTGCAATTGTCAGAGCACAGAGCGCATGGGCCAACAACCAGAACTACCCAGGGAAGAGGGAAGCTTTGGAGTGGACAAGCTAGAGGGTGTAGTCTGTTCGAACGTGGAGCATTTATCGCAATGCACGGTAGCCTCTCAATATGATCTGTTTAACAGCATGGTTTTTGGTCCAATAATGTGCCTTACTCTGTGTGTCCACGCGCAAGCCTTGCCTCCCTGGAATGCATACCTATCTTAAGTAGCAAACCGAGGGTCGATGGAAGAAAAACAAATATCATATCATTCAGCAGAAATGCTCCAATTAAAGAAAGAGTCTCTAGGACTGCAGAAAAGGGGTATCGCCCAAGAACAGCCAAACCACCAAACGCCATGAACCTCGACCGCGAAGACCAAACCACCCAAAAGAATGCGAAATCGCTATTGAACTTTCGAGACAATCACTTGCCAACTTGATCCAGATACGCGGCAGCATCTCTAGCCTGCACCAACCTCGCTCCAGTCTCTCCAATCTTCTCCTTGATATCGACCAAGCCCTTTGTAGCTTGTTCCCAATTCCTCTCCGCCTCTTCCCAATCTCTGACGCCTTCCGTGCCCAACTGCACACCCTCCTCTTCCAACATCCTCTTCCTCTGCTCTTCAGCTCTTTGTCTCGCCTCTCCAAACTCTTTCTCCTCTTTCTCCAATGTCGCAGCATAAGAAGCAGCCGCCTGCGCCGGAGCCGTTCTTCGCAAGTTGGCGAGTTGCAACGTCAAGTTTTCAATCTTTGCGGAAAGATTCAACAATTTCCTCTGTAGTTTCGAATCATAGGGTTCCAATTCTGCATTTGCACATCAATGATTAGCCCATCATCCTTGTCCCTTCCTCACGCCTTCTCATATCAAGTGCGCAAAAAGCAACTCACCATCCCTACCCATCTCAGCCACCCTCATCGCCTCTTCCATCTCCTTCCCCTCCAACCCATTTACCGCCAAATTGGGACCTGCATTTTCAAACACTTTGCTGATGTATTGTTGCACCAATTCTTCAACGCGCGATCGCAATACATCGTCGGAAGCGGATTCGGGGGCGGCGGAAGGTGGGAAATGCAGGTCGAGCTTTTCGCGGGCGGTGGAGGTGGTGTTGTTGCGGAGGTAGATTAGGTCGAGAGGGGATTGGAGTTCGATTTTGCGGTGGGTGGTTTCCATTGTTTGATTGTGAGAGCCGTGTGTGATGCGTAACAGAAGTGATAGGTTGATCGCGTGTGGTGTAGTGTGTGGTGTTTGGTAAGGTGTGGGTTTCGTGGATGTGGTCGCGCGGCAGCAAGGTGTGTTTTCTTTGAATTGTTTACTTTTGAAACAGCTGCGCGACCGGGAAAAGACAAAAGTGACGGAGATGGATGTGGAGACTGCGGCTTCGTGCCAAGACGCTATGATCATGCGGGGTATTCGTGTTTGCTTATCGTGAGGCTTATCGCCGAGAGACGCCATCATGGTACCAAAACGATGCCCGACCTCGGCGTGCATGAACGACACATTCGAGCGCTTGCGTACGTGGACAAGCTGGGAGATAAGACAGCTGTTGTCAAGTAAAAGAGAAAAAGAGGAAATCAATTCAGACCCATTCTATAAGCTAGCCGGTAATGCTAAAGGTGCCCGTCCGTCCGAAATCAGCACTGCCCTTCTTCCGTAGCGCCCTCTGTGCTTCGCTTTGCCTTGAGAGCCTTATATATACCTGACCGCTGTCTGCATGGTAACCTCCAAAAGATGTAAACTCCATGCGTTGTAGGAGAACAAGAAAACTAGAAAACAAAACCTCGGTATCCCATATGTGTGCCTTGTGCTTCCCCTTATCCATAACGCCAGTATTCCATTATCATCATCATGTTTCTCAGTATCGTTGTAGTTGTAGTTGTTGCTGTTGCTCTCTTATTTGGGGAAGATGGCAGCAGCCTCCTCGTCGGTAAGATGGATGTTGTGTACAGGGTCGGGTCTGTGCTCGAGGCCGGTCGAGTCGTAGTCGAGGTAGGATGGGAGGAAGATCTCTATGACGAAAGTTAGACAGTTGTAATGTGAATAGGAGCTGCGTTTCACGTACCCTGGTTCCAGTCGAAGCCCTGGGATGTTTTGATACATGTGATCTAGTCCAAGCTTATCAGCATCGGTCGGGTGGAAGAACACCTTGATGTACTTACCAGACGAGGAGCCTCGGGTCCGCCAATGTTGACGACGGTGTACTCGGACTTGGAGAGCGAGTCACCTACACACTACTTAGCAACAGCAGACTTGATCAGACTTGTTCCGGACATACCGAGCAGCGAAGGCCTTCTTTCGGCGTATCGGGCCATGGATGACGGAGTCGAGGCCGAGGACGGGGAAGCCGACGTCGAGGCCAGAGATGAGGGTGAGAATGGAGCGTTGTTGGCCCAGCTCGGATAAGGAGACGACGATGATGAAGAAGCGAAACCAGAGCTGTCAGTACTGGGCTGCTTGCGCTTGGGGATGGCTATCGACGACGACATGGTTGCTATCGTGCTTTTGCGGGGTTGGCAATTGATGTGCTTGGAGATGTTGCTCGAACGCTGGAGATATATAGACCCAACACGTGAAAGACAAGGGAGGAAGCAAAGAACCAACACTCTGAAGTGTGAAAGCGTATGAATCACAGGAATAGCAAGGAGGAGACGGATAGGCAGAAGGGAGGCCTCGAGGTTGAATGGTAGGACAGATACGGAGCGATTATCGCCGAACCGTCATGCCTTGGCTCCGCCCGCACCAAGCCATGTGACTCAGGCCGTTTCACCATAATGCATCATACCTTTTATCATTCCCATGCAGATCACCTAATCGCTCCTCGGTATGTTGTCACTGTATACGCAGTACGTCCGATCAGTTCACTGTCGTTGATAAGAAGACCATGCTTGCGTCGAGATGAAAAGGTAAATTCGAAATGCCCCGAAGATGAATATAAAAAGACCAGGAACCCGCCCGGTAATGCCATGATAAGAATCAGAATCAGAATCAGAATCAGAATCCCTCCTCTGCCAGCAAAAGACACTGATAGTCTTTGCACCGACTCTCTCCTCCTTTGCTCTCCATAGATGGAGGTCCGAAATGCAAACACGCATGCTCACAGTCCTCCTCGGCTTCCGCCCGCTGCTGCTCCTCCATTACTTCTCTTCTTGTAAAAGAGAATAAAAGGGTATCTCAGAATCCAAAAACGCACTCGAAGTGGAAAAGAAAAAAAGGGAAAAAATAACCGTCCACGCCTGCCCTTAGATTTGCGCCCCACATACCTCATGTCCCATGTCTGCTTTGAGAAGAAAAGCCATAGACATCTATATCGTTGTTTTCCGTCATGTTCAGATTAGACTCAGAAGACGAACAGGATCGACGACTGCATCTACCAGCCTCGTTTCCGTGCGAACTTCTTGTTGAGATGGACGAGCAGCTTCGAAACGTTGAACTGGACGTATTCGAGATCAAGATCTTCTTGGCTGTCCTTTTGCATCTCGAGCAAATCGTCGAGTTTTAGATCGAGTTCCAGGAGTCCACGATTTCTGCCTGTGATATTGTTAACTCATGTTTGATGCATGGCATGTGACTCGACCTACCCTTGTAGTGCAAGGAGATGATAAATGTTCCTGGGCTCGGGCTGGTCATGTTGAAATAGATGTTCGCTTGTCGATTCGGAGGCACATTACTCCTTTGAATCACGCCTTCCTTTTCCAGTTGAGCGTGTGTGAACTTGTATGGGCCGAGAACCTTTTGGTTTTGCACACGCTTCGTGGTGCCCTCAGATTGGCCTCTGACGTTGTGCAAGTATGACTTGTATGTCTCTAGCTGGCCGACGAGGTATGCGTTGTGATCCCGTATTGTCTGGTAAACTTCCTCAAGTTTTTGACTCTCAGTAATGACTTTCTCCTTCAACGAACCGAGGTGATTTAATTCTTGCTCGACCTCGTCGCGCAAAGAAGCGTAGTTGTCTGCTTTGTCGATCATGCCCATATCGTTCAATTGGCTCAGCAACTCCATGCTACGGATACCCTTGCGCACCATGACCGAGTCGTTCTTTGTGGTGGCAGCTGCTTCGGCGACTCTGTCAAGACGAAGTGGTCGTCGTGCAACGACTGCGTTGGCGGGCAAGGAGCGCAGGATCATGACGAATGTCGACTTTGCCTCCATAAAGAAGACCTCCTCCTGAGTGATGTCGAGCGCGGCCGTCAGGTCGTCCAGGGCGGTCTCCCACTTGCTGTACAACGGAAGGTTGATTGCACGGTTCTCTTTCCTTGGAAGTTGTGCTGGTGCTGGACCCAGATCTTGCAAGAGAATCTTCAAGTGCGAGCCTTCGTCTCTTACTACCAGTTCCTGGGTGTGCTTTTCGAGAAGTGCGTGCATAGCGTAAACTTCGTTGAGCGAGATGGGCAACTCGAGGTCCTTCTTGGACAGAGCGACGTAGTTGTCCATTTCCAGCGTCTCGTAAAAGTCTTGAACCTCGCACAAATCAAGCAGAAACTTATTCATGCGTTCTTTGTTTTGTTGGATGAAAGGCTGGAGTACGGACATGTACGGTTCTTTGGCGTAGGAGGGCTTATTAGCCAGGTTCTGGAGCATCTTTGCGACCTAGAAATTGCTCAGTCAGTATTCAGTCTCCTGATTTCAGACATCTCATCGACGTACCAAGGTAAGAGTGCGCTTAGGGTTCTCGGCGGGGTTCTGCTCAATAAGCATATAAGACCTGGGAGTGACTATTGCAGGATTGATGAAGCGCAGGAAGAAGAAACCACCAATCAAGGTGCAAATGGTCTGGTCGTGTGCATCCGGGTACTTTCTCCTCGAGAGACTCCTAATCTGCTTGCATATCCATCTAATACCGTAAGGCGTCTCGTCCAGGTTGTTGACAATCGTGTCGAGGAAGTAGTTGGCAAGCTGAATCAATTGGCCGACCCTGCGGCTGATGATGGCTTGGACTTGAGGATTTGCAGCAGCCTCTTCGGCCGTGATGCCACCGGGAGGGAGACTCGACGTAGAGCCGCGGATTGAGGCACGCTCGGCCATCATAGTCTCGTATACTTTGAGCGGGTTGATCTCGAGGTCGACGTCGCGCAGCTTGCTGGTAACATAGTTGATTTGTTCGGATAGGACCGTCTTCAAGTATCCTTGACCCGGACCTCTGCGGGTGTAGGTCGTCATCATGCGGGAGACGGGGGTATTGGCACGGAGGAGGGATGAATAATCAGGCGTGTTGTCGAATTGGTAGGTGAGAACAGACTGCAAGGTAAACAGGTTAGCTGGTTGATTGGTTGTGTGTGGCAGATTGGTCTGGACCGACCTGGAACATGGTGAGCAGCAAGTGCTCTTCACGGCTCTCGTACTGGTTTCCGTAGATGGTGAACATGACTGTCTGTAGCAATTGATCGATCTCGGCCAGCGTGACCAGACGACACAAGTGAGCGATGTGTTTCGGCTCGGACTGGAGTAGGAACAACAGGTTGCCATATTTCTGCGTCTTGTCGTCATTGGGGAATGCACCCTCGGTAAGTTCGTCGGACTCGTCTAAATGATCGGCTACTTCGTTGCGCTGTCTAGGTGTCAGTCGGGCTGGAGAAAGTAAGACAGGCTTCAGGACTCACCTCTTCCAAAGCCATGCGATTCTGAACGAGCAAGGCAATTCTCGAGTCGAGGTATCGCACATCCTTCTCCAGTACAAAGTTCTTCTTGGACTGCGACGAGATCTTTGATTTGAGGTCGCGGAGCACCTTTTGGGCTGTTCGGTTGTCAGTGACTGGGGTGGGTGCTGACGGAGTACAAAGAGCTTACCGCGTGCAAGATCGTCTTCAATCTCGAGTTCGCGCGGGTTCGCATTCATAGACAGATACAAGGCTGTCATGGAATAGCGCTTCGAGGTGCGCGTTGACCTGGCGCCATCGTGAGAAGAGCGCGTGTTCTGTCGGCCGACCATGGGCAGGTAGGATGAAGACGATGATGTAGAAGCCCGCGATGGCGCATGCAGTGTTGCGACCGACATGAAAGGAGCGACAATCGATTAGTCGGATGGAGAGGGGGACAGGACGTCAGTTCGTTTGGCCGCAGGTTATTGATTGCCCTCTTTGTTGTGTCTCGGAGCGCAGGGAACCAAAGGCAGTCAAAGCCGACGGTCGGTAATAAAGAGAGTGTGGGTAGAGAGCGAAAAGACGGCTCTTGGGCGCGCGATATGGCAGAAGTGCCACTGTCCGCTTTGGACAAAGTGCTGCTGCCTCTTTGGCCCTGCCGCTGGAAGTCGAAGATCAGATCAGCTTTAGGATCAATTGGCGCTTCGGGTTGCTCGGGTTCCCGATGCTTCTTCGCTGCAATCAACCGTCAAATGATTACACGTGCTCAACTGGCATTCCACGTCTCGCTTTCGTCGTTGTGAGGGCACTGCTTGGAAAAGGTGAAGCAGAGGAATGCAAGAGCAGCAGCAAGATGCAAGATGCTTCGTTGAACCTTCTGACCTGTCTCAAACCCATCATGCAGCACAACCCTGACTCTATCTACCCTTGCACGTCCCTAGGGGTTGTCTTTTCTATGGGCCCCTATGCTGGGAGCAACCTTAAACTTTGAATCGCTTCCGCTTCTGCTTCCAGCCCGCGGCACCGCAACGCCCTACAATGTGCTAGCTACTGGCCGACCACTTCTCGACGTTAACGTCTACGCATTGGAAAGGCCAGCCTTGTTGGTACTGACAAAAACTCAATCATCACCTCTCTCAGCAGAAGCGAGGAGGGCTTTTCAGTGTCCACGGCGCTCGCCTTATCTTCCAAGCCTGCGCTTTTAATCTATCGATAGTTGCACGACATGGGATAAACAGGCAATTCTGCGGTTTCGAGAGCCGCCTTTGGTCGCTCGCAATATTCTGCGACTTGGCTCACGTCTTTCCTGTCCACGAGCACTGGCCTGCATCTGACTCCGTTGCTTGATTCTTTCCTTCTCCATCAATCCGTGCCTAGTCCGCATGCGGCTTGCAGATCTCTGCTGCAACGTGTTGATCAGGGTCGCACGGTCAGGGGCTTGACCGTGCAACCACCAAGCATGCTCTCTCTGACTCCGTTTTCCTCATCATGCCGTGGAAATTCCAAAATTGCAATTGAAGATCTCCGGCAGAGAACCGATCGTGTCTCAACCAACCTAAGCCGCAACCGATTCTGGAGCACGAGTGCGGCAGAAGGATTTCAAAAACCGCGGCATTCCCAAATATTGCTCTGAAACACTTTGCTAGCGCCCACCTGAAACCGTCGCTCGTGATTTGCCTGCACCCCTCCACGTTTAAGCGAGCATTTGCTTGCGAGCCCTCTCCATCTTTTGTTCTCCACGAGCTGTGCTCTCGTTTATCTCTTCTATCTTGCCCTGAATCAATGAGCAACGGCCGCAACTAATGTCATGAAAGCCACATATCTGTGGAAACAACAAATCAGCGCTCTGCATCTGGGATCATGACGAGCTGATTGTACTTACATGCCGGCAGCGAACAGCCACTCGCGGGCAGTCAGAATATGTCTGACGTCCATGACTGAGCAAAGTGCCCACTGACCCATGCTGCATGCGAAGATTGCAAGGATTCTGCAGAGGAAGTTGGGCATCACCGCGAAAGCTATGAACGGTAAGAGTAGCATAAGCGGTAGCGATGCTGTCTTCGCTGACACAGCCGACACTTCGACCTTCTTGCGTGGAAGTACGAACAAATCTTTCTCGTGTTTGAGGAAGGCTGCTTCTGCCATCTCAACGGGACGGTGAGTCTCCATCCACTGGCGGTAACGTGCAATTTCTGCTTCCTGTGGCCTTTGCAGCTCTTTGGATGCATTACGATAGTGTTCAAGAGCACGATCTAGCAGTATCAGCAAATATCCAAAGTTTCATCGAGCAATGCTCACGGTATCTTTCCAGCTTGACGAATATCTCTCCTAGCACAAACTTGCGTCTGAACATCAACTCGCTGTCTGCAGGCGTGAGTCGAGCTTCCGCACGTCTGGAGGCCTGTCTTGATTTGCCATCAGAAGTGGCTTGGCCAACCTGAGAGATCCATTCATCGAGGTTACGAAGCTCTTCCTCGTATTCGCATATCTCGTCTTGCAGGTATAGAAGCAATCGGTGGTGCAGTTGCTCGAAACTACGATACATTGGTCTCGCTCCAGTGGAACCGTCCGTCAGCCTGGCTGCCAGAAGCTCATAGCCTTCCAGTGTAGTCTTCTGGAGGCCTGGGAAACTCGAAGCTGTCGGAGCTGGTGATGGTATTCCAGCTTGATGTGGCCGCATTTGTCGTAGGCCCTGCCCGTTGTCGTGCGAAAAACTGGCTCGTTGTACCTGTGGACTTGCGGGATACATTTGACGTTGCTGCCAGTATGGTCCTGAGCCAGGTACGGGGCCGCCATAGTTTGGGCCCACAGGCCTCTGTTGAGATGCAATATGATCACGGAGAGCTTCCACTTGATCTTCAAGTCTAACATTAGACTGAGGGCTTTGGGGCAATGGACCTTGTCTTTGGGCCATCATCGATTGCGGTTGTTGAAAGAGAGATACGCCTGAACGAACTTGAGGAGGTATAGGCTGACCGGCAGCTCGATTCCAAGAATCTTCACCTTGCTGACCACTCCAAGAAGTGTTTGGAAGTGTAGAGGTAGTTGGTCGAGACGATGGAGTCTCGGGGATACCAGGCGAGCCATACCCCGAACGCAGGGACTGAGGAGATGGCAAGGAAGCCGAGCCATCACCTCTCCACAAAGGTGGTCTGCCAGCACTTTCAGGAGTTGGAGGACCGAACCAATGTGCTTGAGGAACGTGTTGATAAGGCTGGATTGGTCGTTCATGTCCCTCGAGACTTTCCGGCGATATAGGAGCCCATTGCTGACCTGGTCCTCCAGGTGGTGCTTGCTGCCGAACATGTTCTTGCGGAGGCATTTCTGATTGTTCGGTCTCCATTGGTGGAAAAGACTCCTGTCTCAGTGTCCTGTCACTTCCACTAGATCTCTCCGATACTCCTGTAGCTTCAGAGACTTGTGATGGTGTAGTATCGCGTAGTATGGACTTCTTGGAGCGAGAGACATCATCCGGCACTTTACGAGGACCATGTCGTTTCGTCAGCATCGCTTCTGTTGACGAGCGTCGTCCGGTCTTCGTGACCTTGAATGGCACGCGTTGTACATTTGTCTGCTGGCTTTCGCGTTTGTCTGTCGGGGTAATCTCTGTCGGTAGGGCTGAGAGGCCTTCATCTATATCTGACCATGCTTCCGATCCTGATTGCGAAACTTTTCTGCCAGCTTCGTTATATGGAGAAAATTCAGTAGAGGCCTCTTCCGCCGAAGTAGATGGGGTCAAGATGGGCGAGACCGGCAACGACAGCGATGTTGGTGTACTGTTGGTAGTAGGCTATGTTGGTTCTAGCGATAGTCCTTGATGGGGTCAAAAAGAGGGGCAGTCAAACCCACCATTCTGGCGCACGAGCGGCGCTTCAGCCGTAGATCTCCCTTCTGATTGAATGCTTCAACCTCAGCTCCTTACTGTTTGACACAGCTCGCAAGTAAGCTGTTGTTCTAGCTATGTGTGTTTGGTGTATTCTGGCCCGAAAGTAATTTGCTGCTTAAAGTGGTGCGAAAGAAGACAAGTCATGGATGATTACAAGAACGTAATTATTAAGAGGGAGCAAATAATTGTGGGTGGACGAATGTTGGTTCTGTGCAACGAGAGGCTTCCCAGTGGATTGGTAGGATCTGGCCGCGTGCATGATCGGGCATTGCTGTGCTGGCATCCGATGTATCCAATAGCAATGTCATGGATAAGGATAGAGCAGCTGGCGATGATGGACGATAGCCTTAATTGTCCGTGGACAAACCATGTTCGTATGAATAGATTGTCCAATCGCCACACAACGATAAGGAGTAGATGTAGCATGTGCGCAATGGAGAAAGAGACTGGCCATTGAAGCCCCATGACTAGGTTATCGCTCTGAAATATCAAAACCGTAATACATAATATCAGCGCCAACGCCAACGCTAGATCGACCGCAGCCATTTTCACGCTTTTGCGACACCAAATGAACACTCAGCATCTGTCAAGCGCTTAGAGCAGAGTGTCACCGAGACCACAACGGACGATGGAGATACCGGCACGAACGGTCTCACTAGCACCGTGGGCCTCAAGGCTGGGGTTGACCTCGACCAGGTCCAAGGCGACAAGGCTGCCAGTCTCGTGTACGCACTCGGCGATGAAGTCACCCTCGCGCAGAGTCAAACCACCACGGACAGGGGTACCGGTGCTAGGTGCCCACATGGGGTCGAGAGAGTCAATGTCGAAGGACAAGTGGATGGGGGTGTCGCTACCAATCCAGCCCAGAGCCATGTCCATGACCTTGCCAATACCGTATCTATGGAAGAACGATTAGCATTATGGTTTCGCCTGAAGAGAGAAACAAAACTTACCTGTCGATGTCGTGCATGGAGAAGGCCTTGATGTTGTGCTCGCGGAGGATCTTCTTCTCGCCGCGGTCAATGTCTCTCAGACCAATGTAGACGAGCTTCTTGACGCTGACGCGCTGGTCGTCCTTGATCCAACCGAAGCAGTCCTCCTTGTCCTCCTTGGCCAGGCCGGTCAGGAAAGCAACGGGCATGCCATGGATGTTTCCACTGTCCGAAGTCTCGGGAGTGTTGATGTCGGCGTGTGCATCGACCCAGATGACAGCCATCTCTCTGCCAGTTCTTTCTCTGATAGCCTTGGCTGTACCGGAAATGGTGCCAATGGCGATGGAGTGGTCACCACCGAGGGTCAGGACGAAGCGGCCCTGACGTGCGTGCTCGTAGACCTGCTCGCTGAGCTTACGGGTGACGGCACTGACGGCGCGAGGGTTCTTCATGTTGCGGTAGTCGGGGTCTTCCTTGGGCATGATGTCGGAGTATTGGTGCACCTCGCCGTCGTAGTGAACGTTGAACTCGAGCTCTTCTCTCAGTTGCTCGACAAGACCGGACTCGATCAGAGCCATAGGTGCAGCATCGACGCCAGACTTGCCCTGTTGATCATGTCAGAATTGCCAATGGCTATACGGATCCGACTTTCACTCACCTGGCCTCCGCAGAAGCCCACGGCAACGAGGCCCAGCTCGTTGCGGGAGGGAAGGAACTTGGGTTGGAGAGTGGGAGCGTCCATTGCAAGTGGAGAGTCAAAGGAATATGCTAGTGACGATAGGTGAAGAATATAGGTGGACTAAGGTGAAAATGTGCGGATTGAGACAGCGGACTTCACAGAGGAGGATAGAGATGGAACAAAGAGATGGGAAGAAAGGGAATGAGCGAGTTTTTCAATAAGCGCAGCTGACCCGTTGAAATCATCTTCGTGGCCTTTTGAAATAGACCATAACGTAAAGCGGACCGTGAAGCCAGTCTTTCTCGACTACAACTTCACTTAGCAGTCGTGAAGCCAGCGATTTTCCCCTAAGTACAGTTGTAACCGCAAGGTCCGGAATTTGCGAGGTAGAGGGCTCCTCGACGAGTCCGTGCTCGCCGTGGCCGGGGCTTCATCACAATCTTCATTACGAAGGAGAAACGAATCTTATCTCATCTCTTATTCTGGGGAAGATATCAAGGTATGACGAAGGCAGCATTGAGAGCTGGTTTGACTCGAGAGATGCAGAAGAGAAAGGGAAAGTAGATCCGCGTGTGAGAACACGCATTTAGCAATGTCGTGAACGAACCCAAGCGATCGAGAGAGCCAAGACTCGCACTCTCGTACTGTGCTCACAGGCGCTCGATACAGAGTCCGAATTATCCGATGCGGAGTATCCTTCCTCCCCGTGTGCAGAACCTTCTCACACGCATGCTGTAGAAATGCACAATGTTTTTCAGATCAGTACAGCCTCCCACTGAGAGTGTGAAAGTCAGCGCCTCTCAGTGGAAAGCTGCACTGGTCTGAAAAGTACTGTGCATTCCTCCCGTCCGGACAGCCTTGATTGCGGTCGCGAGAAATGGCTTAAAAGTGACAAAATTTAGCACCTGGGGAGGCCAAGCCCTCAAATTCCCCAAGCAGAGATACAGTCGTACAAATACCACCCACAGATATTCTGGTGGACGCTCCCTCATTGGAACTCATTTCTGCATTTCCACATCTGAGTCTTGACGGCTCCGAGTGCTGGAAGAACTTACATAAAAGTATGCAAGTCCTTGGCAAATGTCAGATAATATTTTATGGACGCCTGATATGGAATTCTAGTCGAACTCGGTCTTAGCACTCTACCTCGGCCGAGGCCTTCTCAAAAATTGATCTGAGACCAGTGCTGGGGGTGGTTTCAAAGAATTCGAGTCTCTAGAGAACAACTCCAAGCATCACCCCTTCTGTATTTGCATGATCATGTTGCTTGTCAGGTCGACATACGTGCAATCGCAGTATGGGGAGCAGCGGACGTCTCTAGCGCCTTCCGCAATGGGAAAGTTATTGCTTGATCGTCGTGTCTCCAGCTATCCACCATGCTTTAACAATTGCGCCTTCGCGTAAGAATTAAATAGATGCACGTTACTCGACACAGTTGGTGTAACCTAACTAAGTGTGAGGAAGATACTCGAGAGTATTGCTGATGAGATATTCACTTTGACCGAAAGGATTGACGATAATAGCTCATGGAAAGACGGCGCGCATTTAACGATGCAGAATGGACATACGGACAAGCAACGAAGTGTCAATAGAGTCTATCGAAAGCGATGCATGCATGATGCACACGAGTCTCTACCTGGTTTGCTACTGCGTAAGATGTAGGCAGCTATCCGGATGGCGGGAGTCGGCAGACAAACGTAGGTGGATGGCCAAGTACTTTTTCCTTTGTCATTCAGCTCTTGGCTCAAACGAAGAGGCGTTACTGAAGAAGAATAGCAGTGGATGTGAGTGGTTAGTATAGACCTGGGCGAAGCAGTATGACTGAGACTCTATAGGAGAATTAAGGATAGGCAATATCGGAATTGTATGCGGAGATGTCGGTATATGTAGGGTCATGCAGGGATTTGTGGCTGCAAGGTCGCGATGCATGTGAAAGTGATGGATGTGACGAAGCGTGGACCACTCATGGTCAAGGCGCACGCAACGGTGGTGCAGTTGGCGCCCCTTTCAGTCTCAAAGCGGGTCTCTAGTGTGGTGATTATTGTGGGAGAGTGATTTGAATATGTCTAAGGATCCTGAAAACATTGACGTCCACGACTGCCAAAGACGACGAGGTGGGAACAAGATCTGATCAGTTTGCGTGGCAGCGAACATCGAGCAGTCGAAAGGGGCACGCACATCGACGACGTCGGCAGCCCACACGATCAACGCAGCTGGTCCGAGGCTTCAAGCATTCATTGATCATCAATCGCCCTCGCCATTGCCATTGCCAGACGACGCCCTCGACACGACACGACCCGACACGATATATACATTATTGCCCCCAGACGTCATGCGCTGAACAGAACCAACCAACAGGAGCATCAGGAGACGACAGCATGCTCCGTACCGGCGCAGCGCACGCCGGCGACGCAAACCAGCCTCGACAACAACAGCAGCAACACTACAACGAACGCTATGATCTGTCACGCGCCCGCTCGCCAGGCGGAGATTCGGTTCTGACTGTCCGCATTCCTGGCCACCAGCACCAACATCAACACCAGCAGGAAGACACGAGTCGGCGGGGTAGCGTAATCCACGGCCGGGGCCCCTCAGACTCGTCACATTGGTCGCATACCGACAAACACGCAGATGGCCTGGCCAACCTGAATCGTTGGTCCCATTCCACCGCCTCTAGCATCACTTCCATCGATGTACCGCCAACAGTAGTCAAGCAACAGCAGCACTCGCACGCTCACGCCTTCTCGAACACCTCAAACCACGGCTTCCACACGGGCTCCATCTGGGCTCGTCGCAATGTCTCTGATGCCCAAATGTCTCCCGAGGACGTCTCGCCACGATCAGTCGCACACCAACGCCCTCAAGCCATGCAGAGCCCCGAATACCATCGTCGCCGCGTCCCTCGCTTCGAGAAGCCCCTGCCGCCACGCATGTCCATTTCGAACCACTCCCCGAACGACGATGTCCAATTGACCGCTGCTACCTTCACCCCCTCGAGCGCTGGTCTTCTCACTCCCAACAGCTACGCCAACTCAGACTACTTTGGGAGTACCGCTTCGAGTAGCTACGATAAGTCTCCGCAGGCTCTGCCACCTCGCACTTCGTCGCGCCAAAACGGCTCCATGCCTAGATATGATGTCAGTCCTGTCGACAGTACTTCAGGCAGGGGTCGAGATAAGGACAAGAAGACAATGCTCTCAAAAGCCTTGGAGAAGGCAAATACCGCCGTCTTACTCGACAATGCCATGAATTATGAAGGCGCTCTCGAAGCATACCAGGACGCTTGTCGATTGCTGGAGCACGTTTTGGATCGCACTTCAACCCCGGATGATCGCAGGAAACTTGACGCTATCCGCGACACGTATACCATTCGCATCGAAGAGTTGTTGCAGATTCAACTAACCACCCAGGCTACGCGGCGGGACAAGCAACTCCCGCCAAGACCCATGAGCAACGAATCTATGATTTCCGCTGTATCTTCTCCGGACCGCAACTCGGCCATCATCGAGACAGCCACCTTGACTCGTATCATTGATGCTCCACCTTCGGCAGGCAATTCGGCTTTGCCCTCGCCCATTGATGGCCCGCCTACCTCGTTCTTAGCCGTCTCGCCTGCCCAAGGTCCGCGAACCTCGTTCTTGACCAGTGCTATCCAAGAGGTAGAAGGGACATCCGCGCCTGGTGCCTTCTTAGGCCCTCTGTGGGAGCGTGAAAGGTCCAGATCTCCTTTTAGAGATTCCACAATCAGTCATGAAACTGCTCGCCCTTATGATGCATTAGAACCCGCTCTGATGCCACGACCGTTGACTCCTCGAGGACATGACGAGTCTGACGAATCCTTTGAGCTCGACTCAAGGCCCGTCACGGCTGAATCTCAAGACAACAATAAGAGTGCAGACCCTGTATCTTGGCTGGACACGATAGACGAATCTGGCTCATCTGGCTCGCCGTCCAACACCACAACATCTACGCGCTCGCCCTCTTCTTCAGTACACGAGCGTTCGCCTGTGAGAGGGGTACACCGAAGGGACCTCAGCACTGCCCTCAGTCATGCTAGCTTGGACTTTGACGCTGCCTTTGATGCAGCGGTTGAGGCTGCCTACGAAGATGGCTACGAAGTCGACAACGATTTCCTTGCGGACCCTGTCATGACCCAGGAAAATCATCCTTTGTCGGGACTCGATCTCAGTGTGCCTCCACCTGCATCAGACCAATACCAAAGCTTCGGTGGCGACAGCCAGCTTGATGACGACGAAGCAGAAGAAGAAAGAATCCTGGCAGATATTACGAACGACTATATAGATCACGGCTTCGACTTCGATATTCAATCCAAGTCCGCTTTGCCGCGTCAGTCAGATTCAAGCACATATTCCGGCCGCACATATCAAAGTTCGCAGGTGTCCAACCGAACGACTGCAGGCACCTCGTTGTCAACTGTTGCTGAGAATGTTGTCTCCAAACACACGCCAACTTCATCTTTAGCAACCGACATCTCCAAGACCTCCCCCGAGCAGATCAGTGGGGCCCAGCAAACCACTACTCCAAGTCGACGCACTGCTGGTACAAACTTCAAACAGCTCAAGATCGAAACTTCACGCAAGCCCACCCTCAGATCCCGTGGCTATACGAATACTGAACCTAAGGAGACTACTGATGTTGCTGGTGCAGACGATGAAGAGGATGCGGATCGTCGAATCTCAGAGGTCCCTAGTTTACGTCGTGTGGAAGCAGCTCTTGCTTCGCCTTACCACATGCGATCTGCCACCTCAGACACTGCAACGTCTATGTCATTAGACAGTTTGCCAGAGAACCCGGATGCTTTGAACAGCAGCTATCGTTCACCAAGACCAAGACTTTTCCGTGGAAGGAACAAATCTTCACTCAGTCTCCGGGACACAGGCTTCATCTCCGAGGAGACTGATACTGCCCCAGCTTCACCTATGTCGGCCTTCCCGACAAACGGAGAAGCACCACCTTTCAGAAGGTACATCACACCACCTGGGGGCTCAATATCTATTACACGCACAGAGTCGGTCTCAGGAGGCCATCACATCTTTGACAGCTTTCTTAACCCACCTAATCAACCCCCTTCTCCTGGAGCAGATGATTCGTATTCACCTTCATCCTTAGAACCTTGCCCGGAGCCAACATTATTACGACCTTTCTGGATGCTTCGCTGTATTTCGAGTGCCATTAATCAACCTCGCGGCGGTTTCTTGACCACTCGTCTTTTCGTCCCTCGTCAGATTTGGCTGAATCGCAGCATCAAGCTCAAGAGTGTTGAAGACAAGATTGCCAATTGCGACCTTTTGACCGCCGCCTTGGGAAAGTTGTCCAAGGTCGATACTTATGATGCTGATGCTGTGTTGGAAGAGCTCCAAGGCTTTGAGGAGGTGATGGAACGCGTGCAAGCTGTGCTCATCAAGCGTCTGGGCAATGAAGTTGGTGTGCAAGGCGTCAGTGCACTCTTCAAGGACGCACCTGTCGCAATCGATAGCACAGGCACAACTGCCGATGCCCGCGAACCAAAGCCCAACAAGAGCTATCTCAGTTCATGGCGCAAGCTTCGTGGAAAGAACTCGACAGGCGGTGTCACCATTCCTTTGAGCAGCAGCCGTACGGACAAGGAGGTTGCCAACATGGCTAGTGTGCCAATGACCAGTTTCGTGCCGATTGACAAGCGCACCGCGCACAAGCACACTGCGTCTAAGGACAGTGGCTCCTTCGAAGGTCCACACAAAGAGTACATGAACAGCGTATCTCGACTGTGTGAGGCCGCACAAGTACTCGGTAAGTTTTTCTTGTTGTTGTTCTATCACACCTGTACTAACCATCTCAAAGACCAAGTCGCCCGTCAAGTCGAGGATCCCGGCCTCAAGCATTCGTCTCCTACCCACATAGGCCTCGAGCTCAGCACCCGTCACGCCGCCGAGTTCTTTGGTTTCTACGTTTGCAGATTTATACTCAGCGACATCACTCTGCTGATGGACAAGTATGTCAAGAGAAGTACAGAGTGGGTCATTGCATGATCATCGCCTGTCCCTCCTGGCGTGTTCCGATCCACTTGAGAGAACATACCTCTCTCGAACCTTTTGCATTTTTTGCATTTCGCACTCTGCATTGCATTTTCCGCTGTGCTGCATCTCACCTTGTACACCACGAGATAAGCAAGCCATCATTGTTATTGTTTCTGGCATCGTTTTTCTGTTGGAAGCATACCCAAAAAGGTCACACGTGACCTTTTACTGTCTTGTCTTTTCATGTTCTGCTTTTTTGCGAATTTGCCACGTTGTTTTTTTTTGGATCTAATACCACGGAGAAAGGGGGCAACAGAAAAAGGCGTCCTATGAAAGAATGAAGTCAAAGCCTCTTTAGATGAATTATTCCCCACTACTCCTGAATCAATATGCATTTGTTTTTCTTCTTTATTGTTTTGGTCTTTTGTGGTGACTTTTATGGTTCTCGAACACTAGGTGCGGTGAGGTGTTGACACAAGTGTAGATTGATGCTTGTCGGTGTCTTCGACGGTGCCTTTCGCCTTGACGATGCAATGATGAATTTGTGATGATCAACAATTCACTCGAGATGGAGTAAAAGATGGAGTGATGCATTAGATAAACCAGAAACCAAGTAGGAAGAATACAGACATTCGGATACAGGATAGGCAAGATATCCACGGTAGACGGAGGGTTACAAGTACAAAATCGGGAAGAACAAGAAGAGATGGAACAAGTATCATGTGGGAAAGAAGGATGCATTATGGCTTACAGATCAAGATGAGGAAAAAGTAGTATCGAATAAGGCTGTTAGATAGGAGCAAAGAAAGGTAGGCTCAGAGGGTGTTTATGTTTTCAGGGAGATATATTTGGTATGAGAAAAAGCTAATGCCATAGGAACTCTTCCGTGGTCGATTGCCCGTCATTCATCCTCGCGGGAAGTAAAACCGAGCACGCGGGTTACGTTTGGACTCTTGCACTTCTTCCGCGGCAACGGCGTAAAAGTACTCGTGCATTCTGACATCGATACTCTCGTTCACATATGCTCTGCCCAACGCCACCATATCCGCCTGATTGTCCTGTACCGCAGTGACGAAGAGCTGTGGATACTTGTCCACGTATGCTCTGCCCACGCCCGCTATGGATGCATCGAAATCTTCAAACATGCGGGGCGTGTCGTAGCAGAGGAACTCGGCGCAGCTGACGTTGTGCAGGATTGCTGAGGTGCTGAGGTTGTCATCGAGAAGCCAATACAGCCCTGAGAGGGTTGTTTCTTTATTGATCACGCCGGATTGTATGACCGCTAGAAGGACCTCGCGGTCGTCGAAGATGTAGTCGAGTTTGTGGAGGTGGTCGAGGGTTTTGACAAGGAAGTGGTGTTCTGAGATCACATCGTAGACGACATCGGTGACCACAAGGAGCAGAGCATCGTCCTGCCTCGGTCCATGGTTGATGTGGTATTTGATGTGTTGTGCGATTGTACTGGCCGCGGCATGGCGGTCTAAAAAGGTCATTGGGTGTGGGTGTGCCATTCTAAAAGACTTCGGTTGGTCGATTAAGAAGTTTTTTTTCTCGATGGTCAAACAAGATTAGAAGACGATTCTTTGGAAGGGATAAGCCCTTGGGGATGGATGCTGATGAGCCAGGTAATTACGCTACGACCCTTGATGAGGGATTTCCAGTAACGAAACTTGTCGCGAGTTTTTGAGTCGAATTAGCTAGCCGAACGAATGTAGATGGAGATGATAGTTCTTTTTGATAGTAAGAACACGCAAACTTTGGAAAGTTTCCGAAACTGTATAGCAGGTATGCATGTGTCTCCTCAGATGAATAGGAGAAATCGACAGCTGTAGGATATCAGAACATAAGCAATGGGGGACTGAACGCGAAAAATAGCGATCGATCATGTAAGAAGAAATGGCGAATGTACCAAGGAGGTAAGGTGTCGTTGAGATGGCGTAGCGAGGAAAGAGCAATCAAGCAATTTGATGGCTAGAAAACGGATGAACTCAAGGCAAGATTGTCCACGGACAAATTCAAAGGTCGGCTTCGAAGGGCTCTCATCAGCACAGAGCCCCTGCAAAAGCATGTCGAAATGCAAGATGTTTTTCAAGCCGATCTCACTGCCCAGTGAGAGCACGCAAGGATGCCACTCTCAGTGGACACCGCTTTGGTTTTGGAAATCATCTTGCATTCTGATAGGCATGTTCGAACCCTGTCTGGCGAGGGAGAAATGACTCTTCCGATGCAAGCCGTGGCTGCGGACTGCGTAAGCCGTAGAGCCCATGTCTCCACACTGTAACATGATTCGAAAACGGAGAAATATTGTGCATCTTGGCAGACAGTAGGCGAAGAACTCCATGAAGCTGAGAGCTCTGTCATGTAGAGCAGGGTTCACATACCCCTGACGAAACATTAGCACTTGACAGATGATATGGAATGCTAAGATCAAAGCGTTTAGATGAGTAAAAAAGATTCGTTGTTTTGCTTTTGTGTATCCTAAGCTCATAAGATGGGATCCTTTTGATCCCCTTACTCACTCTCCCTATTCTTCGTCATGGTATCAAAAAGTGCAAAACGGCAGGGAAAGCCCTTTTGTCTAACTCCAGCGGTAGTAGCCATTTAAGCAGCGTCCTCGTTGATGAGCTTGGTGACCTTGCCGATGGCAATGGTCTGACCCTGATCACGGAGGGTGAATCTACCGAGGGTGGGGTATTCGGCGAAGGTCTCGATACAGACACCACCGACGCTGCCGGTGACCTTCAGGCGGGCGATGATGCTCATACCCTTGGTGGCGAAGCCGGGTGCTTTCTTGGATTTTCTGCCGGTACCCTTCTCGAGTTTGTGAAGGAGAGCCTCGAAGGTAACTTCTTCTGTAGCGGCGTGCACTGGATTGCTTGTTAGTGATTGCTTCTTGTAACATGGTTCTAATAAGCTTACCGTGCATGACACAGTTGAAACCAGCGGAGAGAATAGACTTGATGTCAAGGAGAACAATTTGTGCTTCGAAGGTGGTAACACAGTTGACGGGGCGGCGGGGTGAGCAAAGCACGAAACCGGGCATGATGTCTTCTTCTTCAATTCCCTTGATACGCAGACGAATCTGGTCACCACATGTGGCGTTGGGGATCTCGTCTTCAGTCTCGCCGTAAAGAGCCGAGATGGTGGTCTCAACGCGGTTAGGCATCATCAAGTACTTCATGTCCTTCTTGATAACACCAGACTCGATCTTGCCCTCGATCATGGTACCCAAGTCACGGTACTTGGCGGCAACGGGCATGAGGAAAGGAGCGTTGAGCTTACGCTCCAAAGCTTGCATGCTGTCCAGGTAGTCGAGAAGCGAAGGGGCATCGTTCCAGGGGGCAACGTCCTTGGGGACGGCATTCTTAATACCGAGAGTGGTCTGGGCGGAGATGGGCATGAATTGCAGGTCGGTCTTGGGGTTGTAGCCAACACCCTTCAAGAACTGGCCGAGCTTGCCGGTACACTCCTTGTAACGCTCCTCGCTCCACTCGACGGTAGGGTCGTCCATCTTGTTGACGGCAACGATGAGCTTGTTGACACCCTGAGTCTTGGCCAAGACGGCGTGCTCACGGGTCTGACCACCCTTCTCGAAACCAGTCTCGTACTCACCCTTTCTGGCGGAAATGACGAGAACACCGACATCAGCCTGCGAGGCACCACCGATCATGTTGGGCACAAAGGTCTTGTGACCAGGAGCATCCAGAATGGTGTAACGACGCTTCTCAGTCTCGAAGAAACCCTTTCCGACTTCGACAGTTTTACCCTTGGAACGCTCCTCCTTGGTCAAATCGAGAGCCCATGACAGGTACCATGTCTCTCTTCCGGCCTCCTTAGCATCACGCTTGTACTTCTCCATGGTACGTTCGTCGACCATGCCGGTGGCGTAGAGAATGGAACCACCAAGAGTTGACTTTCCAGCATCGACGTGGCCCAAGAAGATGACGTTGACGTGCTCCTTGCCGTACATGTCTTTGAGAGTCTCCTCATCAACATCGGCAGCCTGCTCTGCGGCGACCAAATCGGCCTGACGTGCTTCGGCACGCTTCTCAGCGGGGGTGGGCGAGCTACGACCGGAGGAGGGGGTAGGGGAGGTACGGCCGGATGAGGCAGCAGGCGAGTTGCCAGTCTTCTCCAGAGCCTTAGCAGCGGTGACGGCCTTTCCGGCACCAGCCTCGGCCTTGTTGACAGTCTCCTTGGCTGTCGCAGGCTTAGCGGGCTCGGCGTTGAGCGACAGGACCTTTGTGCCAGCGGTCTTCTCGACCTTGGGGGCTGCGGCAGTGCCCAAGCTCAGGACCTTTGTTCCACCGGTCTTCTCAACCTTAGGGGCCGAAGCACCAGTGTCCGAGGCGCTGAGCGAGAGAGTCTTGACGGCGGCCTTGGGTGCATCAGCGGCGGGCTTAGGTGCGGCGGTTTGGTCTCCTCTCTTAGCAATAACAGGCACTTGGCGCTGTTGCTGTTGCTGGGCGGGTTGTTGGTAAGACTGGTTGTATTGTTGTCCGTATCCTTGCTGGCCGTATTGAGAGTATTGCTGCTGGCCGTAGCCTTGTTGACCGTAGCCCTGGTTGCCGTACTGGTTGTACTGCTGCTGTTGACCATACTGGCCGTACTGCTGTCCGTAGCCACCGTAGGATTGTTGTCCGTAGCCCTGACCAGGGTTGAAGAAGGCCTGACCGGGGTTGAAGGCGGCGGCTCCGGGCTGGAAGCTGCCCATGCCGGGGTGGAAGTTACCACCTCTTTGCTGCTGAGGCTGCTGCTGTTGTTGTTGGGCGCCCATGTTCAGGCTCTGCTGGGCCTGTCTGGACAGGTCCTGGTCCTGCTGGGCATCGGGCGAGTCTTCCCACGAGTTAAGGTCCGACATTGTGGGTGGATGTGAGCGATCGGATGTGTGGGTTGTGCGACGGGAGGTGATATGTCCAGATGCGTAGAGTCGCGCCTGTTATTTAGCAGCGAAAAATGTTGGCTTTCAGCTGCGGAGTCGACTTCAAAGTTGCAACTCTTGGTGGGGGTTCGTGCCTCCTTCACCGGCTGGCGGCGACTCGTTTTTGCAAAGTCCATCTTCCGCATACGTCACGTGCGTGCACTTTCACCTTTGGGCAGGAACGAAGCAAGTTGAAATCTCCCAGCCATCTTTTGATTTTCGCTGCTGCCTTATCTGCCCTAAAATCTGACGGCATTGCCTTCGACTTGCTATTACTAGTTTCTGGCTGGGTCGTCACACTGGTGCCTATTGCAACTCTTTTATCTACACTCACAGCTCGTCTGCGTCAACCATCTGGACTACGATACCAGTTGATGCACCGCCTCCATTGCAGATGGCAGCACATCCGTATTCGCCCTTCTTCAGTTGGTGTAGCAGGGTAACCAAGATCCTTGAGCCCGAGCTTCCCAATGCGTGACCGAGAGAGATCGCACCGCCTCTTGGGTTGACGTTGTCCATTCCGAGGCCGAGAATCTGGTATTCCATGTAAGTACACATTCAGACACCGCATCCCGTTTGTGAACATACCTTGGCATTTGCCTTGATCACTGCTGCGAAGGCCTCGTTGAACTCCCACACCTTGACCTGCTCCTTGGTGATACCTGCTCTTTCGAGCACAATAGGCACCACCTTGGAAGGTGCGATGGGGAAGTCGATGGGGTCGACTGCCGCATCCGCCGTTGCGACAATGCGTGCAAGCAATTTGTTACCCTTTCCATACTTCTTGGCCATCTCCTTGTTACCAAGGACCAGTGCTGAGGCACCGTCTGACAATCCTGAGCTGTTGGCGGCCGTCACTGTACCCGAGCCAGACTTGTCAAAGGCGGGCTTCAAGGTAGGCACCTTGTCCAACTTCAGTCTGTACAGACCCTCATCTTCTGAGACGACCGTGTCGCCCTTCTTGCCCTTAATGGTCACTGGGACTATCTCGTCCTTGAAGAGTCCCTGCTGGTAGGCTTCCTGTGCGCGCTTGTAACTTAGGATGGCGAAGTCATCCTGCTCTTGACGAGTAACACCATGGTCTTTGGCCGTCTTCTCGGCACAGTTGCCCATGTGGATCTGGTTGTATACATCCCAAAGACCGTCCTTGATCAATCCATCGTCGAGCTTGATGTTGCCGAATGGAGGGAGTTGAGATGATCGCGGCAGGTAATAAGGAACTTGGCTCATGTTCTCCATTCCTCCTGCGACTTGTGCTTCTGCCAGACCGAGCTGGATCTTCATGGCGGCTATTGATACAGCCTTCATACCCGAGGCGCATACTTTGTTGATTGTGGTTGCTTCTACCGAAGAGTCGAGGCCGGCGAAGATTGCTGCTTGTCTTGCTGGAGCTTGACCGACACCTCCTTGCAAGACTTGACCCATGTAGACATCGCGGATGTGCTCGGCGGGAACGGACGAACGGGCAATGGCTTCTTTGATTGCGTAGGAACCGAGCTTGGGCGCCGACACTGAGGAGAGGGCTCCGTTGAACTATTGCTTCTGTCAGACGAGTTTCCCAAATACATAGCTATAAAGTGCACGTACAACTCCAACAGGAGTTCTGACAGCGCTGAGAATGTATGCGTCTTGAATCTCCTTTGCCCGGGATGTGGAGGAGCTGAATTGCCTATAGCTGTTGAAACATGTCTGGCGAGCAGAAAATGGTAGGCGACGGAGGGGAGTGCGAAGCGTAGCGGACGACATTGTGTAATTTCAGTAGTGTAGAAAATAAAGAAAAACAAATCAAGTCATGGAAAACAATGGAGCAATAAAGCATCACATGAAAGGCGCATCTGTTCACCGAGGTGGAGCGTGGAGGAGCGCGGGGCACTTCCGTCCGAGAGCTCCGTCATGTTTCGAAACCTCGGCTGTTGACATGTTTTTGGAGCCGGTTGATGCATCGTCTTTGCTCCTTTTTCCCTATGCTACTCATTCACCCTGTGTAGGGAAGGTCATGACCGACCAATCTTCTCCTTCGACCCATCCATGCATATCTCAGTCCATCGTAACATCATAACATCAGGCCACTAAAAGCCGCCGGGTCGCATTCCCATAGCAAATGGCGGCGGCACGCGACCACGTCCTGGTCCGCCCATACGCGGCGGTCCCCCAGGCGGCATCATGAAAGGCCCGCCAGGCATTGGCAGCGACGGCTGCATCATCATCCTCTTTCCTCCTGTCGACTCGGTCTTCTTCAAGTCAGGAGCAACACGTCCGCCAAACACAGGCTCTTGTACCGCAATGCTCTTCTCGCCGGGCAGCTTGAATTCGACTAGATTGAAATAGTAGTCAAGCACTTCCGGATATCGCTGTAGACTGTTCTTCCAATCCTCATCTATTCCTCGTTGGTAAGCGCCTTGCGCTGCTGACATTTGCATACGCAATTCGTGCATTTGTGGCTGTGAGATGGGCGGCCGTCCAGAGTAGATCTTGTAGAGTTCGTAGTATGGGACGGTGGCTAGATGTGCTTCGTACTGCTGTTTCCTCATGTCCACCATTTGATTATAGGTAAACATTATCCATTCGCGAGCATGACCTAGCGCCCAGTGTCTGGCCAAAGTCAGTATGGAGAGAGGTATTGTGGTTGAAAACGAGCGTACCTTATCTGTCGCATTTCGGCGCTTGCCATCCAGCGGTGATGTGCATCATCCAGCGCTCTTTTCAGCCTTTCGTCCTCGTGCTTACACTGTTTCGATGCCGGGGCGCCGCAGACGGCGCATGATGCTTCTGCTTGCATCGATCGACTTGAGTATTTATATTCTCGATATAGCCGGCCTCTTGTCCGTGTCGGGTATAGAGTGATCTATCTCGAATACGCGTTGAAGGGGTTTAGGTTGCAAAGGACAGAGAGCGATAAATAACTTACAAAGTGATGCAAGGCGAGCGAGTCTAAGCAGTTGGGCTACTTTAATAGAGTGCTAGTTATGTTAGGCCGACTTTGCTGCATAGTGGTCACGTTCATGGTCGCCGATTGGTGCTGTCCCGCATGGTGAGCTGTTCCCTCGCGGAGCCGCATTGAAGTGGGTCAATGTCAATCTTGGGCATTCATGGAATTCACACCTGGAGCGCAGTGCCAAAATCTGTGGTTCCCACTTCGAGGAAATATCCCGGATCAATCTTGACGGCGAGGAAGGAGCTCAACACGAAGTGGGCATGAACAACGACGAGTACTCGGCCTCCCCACCTGCTAAAGTAGATATGTCATTTTGACTCTCAAGCCGTGGTGAGCATCATTCCAGCCATCACAATACACAAATCTTTTGAGGAAGAGGACGTCTTCCACAGAGAGCGACTGTCTGACGCCCTCTCCTTGGACCGGGCTCTACTTTCGAATCCCATCGCACATTTTAACAGCAGTGTGTCGGTGCAAAACTTCAGCACATGGGGAGGGGGTTGAATTCTACTCAAAACCATGTCACAAACGAATCTGAACAAAGTTGCAGTGACGTAAATTACATTAGGATATTGCAGTCATACTAAGTAACCAGAAGAAGCCACGAACGCCGCCGTCTGATTACAGAAGATTGTCTTGACCTTCAGTTTTACGGTTGAAGGACCACATCCAATTGGAGTCATTCTCCTGAACCAGTAAGGGAGCTAGATATAGATGGGGAGCAAGTTGACGTCCGCGCAACTCGAGGGGTTCTCATAATGGTAATAACTGCTACTGGTAAGCATCTAACACAAACGAGAGAGATCTGATACACCGACCTCCACTTAGCAAAGAGTTGAGGAACACCGTGCCACCAGTCACAGACAAGCCACCCTCCGAAAGCGTTCTGGTCAGCAGGAACGCTCGGATTCTCATTCCACTGGAGGCCGCTGGAATTGAAGAAGAAACTGGGTTGACCATCTCCAGCATTGACACGTACAGGCTCCCAAGCCGAGTAGAAGTTGACGTCGGCGATGATCAAGCCCCAGGGGAAAGATCCACCGAGATCGAATAATTGGTTGAAATAAGGCTGACCATTGGGCTGTGTGATATTGGTGGCATTCATGAAACCTTTGATGCCGCTTGACTGGTTGGTATAGAGAACGGCATCATTCAAGCCAGCTCCAGTGTGAGAGGCAACGAGCCAGAGGTTATCGAACCGTTTCTTGCTTCCTTGACCAGGCTTCAGCTGAGTATGAAGCTGGTACTCGCGAGAAGTGTTGAGGCTTGCTAGAGCGTTGGCAACGAGGGCGAAGACTGAGAAAATGGTTCTTAGATGCATGGTTGGCGGTCCTGGCGTGAAAGATGAAGAAGGGATTGAATTACGATGACGATGATAATGACGAGAGAATGGAAGAGACAACCTGCCACTTTATATGTGAATACGAAGACATGAGAGCTCCAGTAGCATGACCTCTGCTGTACCAGTCAGAGGTCAAGGAAACAACCTTTCACCTGTATACTAAGTTTACGTAGTTTGTACCACCACAACCTGCAGATCGTTCAAGAGAGGACAAAGGTAGGGACGTATCGACCGATGCTACTGTCTTCCTACCTTCACCGTCTTGGTCCTTTGGCCCTTGGGTTGCAAAGCGGTAGATTGAAGGATTAGCTTGTGACCAAGGAACGAATGAGATGAAGCTACTCATTCTACGACGATGTCCCAAGGCGACAATATGGTGATATTCAGGTGGGAAAATTGGACAATTGATCGGAAGGTCTTGTCCCCTCCGGGCCATCGCCAAGCTTCAAGAACTTTGTGGCCGTGCTTGTCTTCAACGACACCTCGGCAGCAAGACCATGCTTGCTACCTAGTTGACATTCTCACTGATCGATGCCAAAAGACAAAGCAAGTCTGCGGGCTTAGGTCAATGGAGTGAGGCGAAAATGCCTGTGGAATGAGCATATGCTAAGTCGATCGTTGAACACACCCGCATGATCCCAATCCATCATCCTCAATGAACGAGTACGATCGGTGCAACCAAGTGTGGCACCATTCAGAGCTTCGCATCCTTTTTTGTTTACCAGGAAGTAAGAAGGAACCGGACTCGTAACTCAAGCCTTTTAGCTAAACATCAAGCTCCGACATCATTTTGGTTGATCGGTATTGGCTAAGCTCCTGCGTACCAGTGTAGTTATATCCGGAGCTTCCAGGCGGTCTTCCTTGTACTCTATCGAGCAACCGTTCTTTAACTTGAGAATGGAGACACATGCAGGAAGCCAAGAAGTGCTCTGTTGTAAGACGAACGATGAGCATAATTTTTTATCCAGTATCAATACAAGAACGAGCCGAGATTGCAGCAACTGGAGGCACTGCTATCTCGGCTCGTTCTTGTACTGATGGTTGTCAGCTGTTGCAATACTTACAAAACCCACCTCTCTCTCTCCCTCTTCCATGCCAAGTTCCATTAAAAGCTATCAAAATGCAGAAAGACCATGCTCTGGTAGAGCGTGTCCACTGAGAGCACACAGATTTCGGGCTCTCACTGGGTGATCACGCGGCAAATTCAACTCCGTGCATTGAGACTGATCCTCTGGTGCACACAAGAAGGAAGGAAGCACCGGCATTTTGAGCCACCCCTCAGCGTCGATGTCAACTCGAACCTCAGCTCTCCTCCGACCGACAATCCATCGCAATACCACCTTGCATTACTTCACGTTCATTATACACTAGCAATGCCCTCTGAAAACGCACCGGTTCTTCGCCTGCTCCATTTCAACGATGTCTATCGCCTCGAGCCTTCGGAACACGATCCAGTTGGGGGTGTTACTCGCTTCCAGAGCTTGTGCAACCACTATAGACAAGATCCGAAATATCAAGACCAACCACAGCTCATCACGCTCTTTTCGGGAGACGGCTTCGGACCGAGTTTGGAGAGCAGTGTGACCAAAGGTCGTCGACTGAATTAGCTACTGATAAAATCTGAGCTGATCCGGTGTGACAGGCGCCCATATGGTTCCCATCTTGAACAATGTTCCCGTTGCAGCTGCTTGTGTCGGAGTAAGCACCAGCTCAGAAGTCTATGCGCTCGTACTGACCTTCAAAGAACCATGAGCTCGACATGGGCGTTCCCCAATTTGAGTACCTTGCATCACAGTGTGCCTTCCCTTGGCTGCTAGCCAATGTCACCGACCCTGCGCTAGGAGACGACGTACCTCTAGGACATGCACACAAGACAACTATGCTCACCTCATCTAATGGGATCAAAATCGGACTTATCGGTTTGGCCGAGAAGGAATGGCTCGAAGCAGTCAACGCTTTACCATCTAACCTCATCCACACCGATCCGGTAGTCAGTGCAAAGAAGCTGATTCCAGGCCTCCGAGCTCAAGGTGCCGAGATCATAATTGCATTGTGCCATCAGAGGGAGCATCATGACGTTAGGCTGGCGCAGGAGACGCCAGAAGGGCTTATCGACCTTGTCCTCTCAGGTCACGATCACCACTATCGCCAGGCTCGCGTACGGAGCACCCAAATTCTATGCTCTGGTAGCGACTACAAGCAACTCAGCTACATCGAAGCATCCCGTACCGACACCAAGTGGGACTTCAACATTACGCGCCGAGACGTCAATGGCGCCGTTCCCGAGGACCCTCACACAGTCGCTCTTATGGATAAGCTATTCTCGTCGCTGCAAGGCAAGTTGCAGAAAGTGATCGGCTATACAGCTGTGCCACTGGATGCGCGCTTCGCTACCGTCAGAGCCTCTGAATCGAACATGGGCAACTTCGTGTCAGATCTAATGCGCTTCTATTACAACACGGACTGTGCTATGCTCGTAGGAGGTACGATACGAGCCGATACAGTATACCCGCCGGGCATATTACGACTCAAAGACATTGTTGATTGGTGAGTAAACTCTATCTCCGGCCCCCTGGCCTCTTCCTTGACCACCTATCAAAATGCACAAAGTTTTCTCAGACAGGGCGAGTGTCCAGTGAGAGTCCAAAATTGCTCGATCGACACGTCCATCTCCCCTGAGGAGGCTCGTGCCGGTGCTCAGTATCTGCTGCAATGCACGAAGTCTTTCGGTCAAGCATGCTGTCCAATGAAAGCAAGTCACTGACAGTTTCTAGCTTTCCGTTCGAAGATCCTGTTGTGGTAATCAGGGTCAAGGGTCAGCAACTTCTGGAGGCATTGCAGAACGGCGTGTCCAGATATCCTGCTTTGGATGGTCGCTTCCCGCAGGTGTCTAATATCAGTTTCACCTTCGACCCGTCGAGAGATAGCCATGACCGAATCGTCGCGGTACAAGTCAATGGAAAGCCACTTGACCTGGAGCGTGAATACACTCTTGCGACTCGTGAATATATGGTCAAAGGAGGAGGTATGTGTTGCTCGCATTGATTGGTGACAAGAAGCTGATCCCGCGCAGATGGCTACACATGTCTCCGCACACAATTACAAGGGGGATCGACAATCTCAATTGTTGACGAGGAGAACGGTATCCTCGTTTCGATGCTGCTACGACAACACTTCTTGTCGTCGATGACGGTCGGACGGTGGAAGCATTGGGGCGCTGCACTCGGTCATCACTGGGGCACAGTACAAGAACAGCTACGACGAACCGGCTCTGTGGTCGAGCGTACAGACACGAGCCACACTTTCCGACGAGACAGCAATGATGCGTCAGCTCGCAGGACCAGCGTAGATGTATCATCTGGAAGAAGAAAGAGCAGCGCCGTCTGGGACAGACCACCAATTCGCATTGTGGAACCAGCAGAGATAGGTCTCAGTGAATCCGAAGATGAATCAGAAGTGACTGCACCGGTGCTGGCCAGAGAACTATCACCCGAGGAACACGAGCTGGTAGTAGCGAGGAAAGCTATGCGGAAGTGGTGGAGACTAGCTGGCTTGAGCAAACGCCATGCGATGGGTTACGAGACAGGCGAGGAGTTGGGAGTTGGTTGGACCAGAGGCATATGTCCACAAGTGGAGGGACGCATCAAGATGGTGTTGCGCGTGCTTTGAAGTAACACGATCGACCTAAGGACCTAGAATCCATTACTTCCCCTCCTACTACATCCATGAAGTACTACCCGTTGAGCTGGTGTGCGGAATAAGGATGAAACTGGCGGCATTATTGTCGTGACTGTACATAGTGTCGTGAAATCGCTTCATCTTCTCTTCTTGCCAACAACCTTGGTAAAGCCATCGTCATCGACCTCGGGCTCTTGTCTTTCACGAGGCGCGGGAACGAGAGCAGGAGCAGCATCGCCCATTTCGACGTCGTCGTCCTCGTCATCGCTCTCCTCTTCACTGCTCTCATCGTCGTCGTGCTTGTGCTCAACAACCTGGAGATTCTGGGGAACTCTTCCGCCACGCTCCTCGAACCTCCTCTTGACAGTCTCGAAACCAGAGAAGTCACCTTCGGCGGTCTCTTTCCTGAGCTTCATGATCTCTTCGGCGACAGGGATTTCGCTCTCGTCCTCGACGTTCAGGTCAAACTCGTCCTGCATGACCTGCAACAAGACGGCTTCGACATCGAACTGGTCTGTATCGGGACGTTCGGCGAAGAGGTCACTCACAGCACCAGCGAACCAATCGCGCTTTGCAGAGCTGTCAGGGCCGCCCCAGTTGCTGGTGACTGCGATTGTGAGGGCAGGCCAGAGGCCCAAGGCGTACCAGATGCCGAGATCAAAGTTGGTTTGAATTGTTTCTGTGTGCGATCAGAATGTTGTTTCACGTCTAATTGAGAACATTTCGACATACCTTGGTCTGCCATGGTTGTGTTTTGGTGGAAGATAGACAATGATGGAATAGATATTTTGCCAGGCGCAAAAAAGTCGAGCTTGGACCATGCCCCAGGTTCCGGGAGAGGCTGGAGAGTGGACCCTGGGGAAGAAGATCGACCAAGCCACATACGTTCGATCACCAAGGCTTCATCTCCGCCGCGCTGCACCGTTGCGCTTTCCCGTTCCCGAAACAAATACACGGCTCCTGCCTCTCTGCACGTGTGCGACTCTTTGTCTCAAGCATTGCTTTCCTCATCGTCGCCTGCATCCACGAGTCCCTGTCTTGCTTGAAGCTGCTATGCGTTCATGACAAAGATCCCCATAGACTCGAACACGATCGATACGAAGGATTCTCCTAATCTAAACGATCAACCATGGTCTTGAGCACTCTCGGCGTGGCCGCCGACGTGACACCCTCGGTCATCGAGACCTTCTTCTCACACGCAAGTCTCACCACAATGTCGCACTACTATGCCTGCTATACTGACACGACATGATCAGTACCTTAACCGCAAACCGCTCAAAGGAAAACCTACCGCCCATGTCTCATACCACGAAGGTCTGCGCCTGATCCGCCAATTCCTCGCCTATGCCTCTCAACACACCGTCGAGGACATCCAAGCCTTTACCGGCCAATGGGTTCCTACCCCAACATGGGTCAAGCTCGAGGAAGTCTCCATCTCGGATGCCCATCTGGAGCGCTCTGCCGAACTCGTAAAGGCCCAGCTTGGCCCTGCCGGTTTGCAAAGAGTCGGCGGTCAAGAATGGTGGCAGTGGAGACGATCAGAGATTGCACTGAAGGGCGAATGGATTGAGATGCGCCAGGACTATAACGACCGAATGGCTGCAGACAATAAGAGCGACCGCGTCATTCTCTACGTCCACGGCGGCGCCTACTACTTTGGTTCGGTCGATGAGCATCGCTACCAGATGCAGCGCCATGCAAGAAAGCTCAAGGCCCGTCTGTTTGCCCCAAGGTACCGTCTGGCTCCTCAATTCCCTTTCCCGTGCGGTCTACACGATTGTATCGCCGCCTATCTTCATGTCATTGAGCATTGCCATCCTTCGACTGTACTTCTAGGCGGCGACTCGGCTGGTGGTGGCATGGTGATCAATATGCTTGTTACCCTTCGCGATCAAGGAATTCCTCTTCCAGCCGGCGCCCTTCTCTTGTCTCCGTGGGTCGATCTAACCCATTCTTTCCCGAGTGTAGCTGGAGAAGGCAATTTCGACTACATCCCTGCCAACGGTTTCCATCACAGACCTTCGATGGCATGGCCACCTCCGAATGCCAACGATCTGAGAGAGTTGAAGTCTCCGCAGACCGACTCACCGAGAAAATCGAAAGAGGAGAAGAAAAAGCTCGAGCGAGAAGCAACAATGGGCTTCTCTGTCAACGACATACCCAAGGATGACGGAGATTTTGCCTCCGCCCAACACCCTGGAGCAACCCGCCCGCGCGCTAAGAGCGTCCCGGGCGGTGAACACCTGACAATCGAACTGGACGGCAAGATGATTGAGCTCACTGATCAAATTCAGATGTACACAACGAACGACATGCTCGCACATCCCATGGTTTCACCTGTCATGCAACCATCGCTCGGTGGACTACCGCCACTTCTGATCCAAACTGGAGGCGGTGAGCTTCTGCGTGACGAACAGATTTACATCGCTCATAAAGCTGCCAACCCATCTGCCTATTTGCCAAGCAAAAAGGTCATGGATGAATTCGACCCCAAGAGGGAAATACTTGACAAGTACCCGCCTACACATGTTGTTCTGCAGGTTTGGGACGACCTTTGCCACGTCCCGCACACTCTCAGTTTCACTAGACCGGCCAAATACATGTACCGCAGCGTCGCTCAGTTCGGTGCTTGGGCTTTAGCTCGTGCTCAAGATCAAGCCATCACTATTCTTGACGATGATGCAATCAGTATCATCAGTACCCAATCTAGCCACGAGAGTGATGCCAATTCATCAAGTGAGGACGTTGACCGCGGTAGATCCGTGGACAAGAGGTTCCCTGACGCTCTTGGCACTCCAATTCGCGCTCACACTGTTTCTACAGCTTCTGGATCCGTCGGAAAAGCTGGAGATCCCTTACCTCCATTCCAAGGTCATATGGTTCGTCAGAGAGTCGACCGACATGGTGTCACATATCCGCTTGCTGCTGTATCGGACTTACCATGTCTAAAGCTGGATCCCAACACCATTGGCATGATCAAGCCTGGACCTGTGCGAAAGTGGATTGCCAAGAAGGCTGACTGGGACGTGAAGTACGGAAAGGACAAGCGTTCGATACAGAAACAGCGCATCAAGGAGATGGCCGAGGGCTATGACACATTCGGACCGGGAGAAGTCCCACCACCTACCGCTTTGGCTGGACGTCGTAAGAAGGACATGCCAAGCCAGAAGTCGCGCAAGGGTAAATCATGGGGTCTCGCCATGTGGTCTGGATGGGGAAGCAAACACGACGAAGACACCATTGGCCGCGAGCAGAAGGTCAACCGAGCTCCCACGCAATCAGTCGTGCTACCAGAAGCTGGTGCCGCGATTCCAAAGGTCGATCCCGAGCGTGCGGCTACGATCAAGGCATCTCCCACTTTCGACCGTAGCCTCAGTCCCAGCTACCGTACAGTAACAGATTTGGGCCAAGCAGGCCCTAGATCTCGACCCACTACCTCCGACACGATCCCACCTACACCACCTGCCAAGGACTCACCAAAAGGTAAACAAGCCATCAGAGATGACGAAGCCCATCTAGCACCATACGGCATGCACACCAAGATTCCTGGTTCAGAAAACACTTTCTTGAGCAACAACAGCGCACGCCCTCACAATGGCGAAGTGGCTTATCCGTTCAAGTTGAAGAATGAAGCTGCCACCGCGAGTACAGTCACCTTGGACTCTGCAGCACATATCCGACCAATGGGAAGAGGTGACGATGTCAGCAGCATTGGTTCTGTGGCGGCAAGCTCCAGACCTGCTACCCAAGGCGGAGTCAGCTTCATGGACGGGAATGGCGAAGGCATTATTGCCGATGAACCTGGCGTGGGCGTCTACGAGACCGAGACAGGATCGAAGAGCAGGGACAAGGGCAAGGGTAAAGCTGTCGAGGTAGCCATTGGTAATGAGGAGGAAGGGGCAGCTGCGAGACCAGCATTACAGACATTTGTCACTGCACATGAGTTTTGACGACTCGAGTTGAGATGAGTTATATTTTTGACAGAAGACGTTGCGAGGTGTATTGTTAGGATTAGATACCCCCTGTTCTGATACGAAGCTGCGAGTATATGAATTATTGTTTCCGTTTTTACTCGATCGAAGCGTAATACCAAAATCTTCGATTTGACTATCAGATAAACAGTCTCGTTCGTAGTCAAGCGATTCCAGCATTCAAGAAAACTGGAAGTGTAGAGTATCTTGTGCTATAGAGTAAGTAGTAAAAAGAAACGCCTCTCGCTTGTCTTTTTTATACGACAAAAGAAGTGTCAATCGCTCCTTCCCTCCTTCCACGATGCCATTGTTTTCGCCAAACGAAGAGAGATGTAAAAAGTGAAAAGACATGATCGCGCCTGCCTCTTGGTTTTTTGCAAACATCGTAAAAAGCAAAGTCGATGATCCTTCCTTCCCTAAATGAAGTGTACCAACCAGGTAAAAAGAGAGTTGGAAAGAAAAAAAGTGCAGAAAAGCCAAAGAGTAAGTGTCAAAGCCCACAGGTAACACAGCGCAGACGGTCAAGGGGTCCGCGGCTCTCCTCTCTAGGGACAAGGGGGGGAAAGATCGAAAGCAACAAAAGTCAAGAGATCAAATCTCACTCAACCCTGCCCCTTCACTGAGAACTCTAACCCTCTCCCTAACGGCCTCAAATTCCTTGACCGCTTCGACATGCTTTTCGCAGCCCACACTCCAATGCTCTCGCACGCGTTCGTCTTCCTTGACAGCTTGTGCATAGCTCATAAAGCCTTCTCCGGTGGAGGCCTCACCCACGGCTTCCAAAGCCTTGATGCCGGCCTTTACCAACTTGGCCGCTCGCTCTTGACGAGTGGTGAAATGGGAGAGTAGTGCAGAGTTGAACTTTTCGAACTTGTCGAGGTAGACGCTGAAAGTGGTGCAGTAGGTTGACCATGAGGAGCGGGTGAGCTTTGTGGGCGTGGAAGGGGCGCGGGGCAGAGTGGGCAAGACCAGGTTCTGGGGTGTAAAGGTCTTGGTAGGGATGGTGTTGGCGGCCTTTGAGGTGAAGGGCAAAGTGGAACTTATGTCGGCTAGGCCGTCAAGACCTTCGGAGGGTTTGGGGTCAACTGCGGCACTCAAATCGTCCAGGCGGACGTTGAAGCCGTTACTTTCGCGTTTGGACGTGGAGGAGGCATCGTTCTGGCGGAGCTGAGTGGTACCGACGGGATAAATGCGAGGTTCTTGAGCAGATGTAGCTTGGGGTGCAGCGGGTGGTCCGGCTGGTGGAGCGTCATCAACGTCCATTTCATCCGGCGACTGTGTTCGTGAAGCGGCCTCTTCCTCCTCATCTGCCACCGTTGCAGGCTTTGGTGTGTTGACCGGGATCTTGTTGGCGACTCTCGAACCCTTTCTGATTGCGGTCGAATTGCTTCTAGATGTGGTTTTCGATTCAGACTTGCCAGGCGATGAGCGTCCAAGGACATTGGGGTCGAATGCCCACGACGCATCCTGGAAGTGTTTCGCCCATTCCTCGGGCGAGTACTTGGCCGGAGGTGGAGGAGGTGATGGCACGGCAGATTCTTGGGCAGCTTCGCTGCTGTTCTGCTGTGATGTTTCGTGGAAGGTGTTGGCCCTCGGTTGTTGTCGGAAGGCCCTTGAACTCTTGCGCGAGGGCGTAGCAGACTTGCGGCCAGTTGTCGTGGTTTGGGCAGCAGCAAAAACATTATTACTAGTAAAATCGCCTGCCCACTGTGACGGCACGAAAGATGTATTGATACTGTCTTCGCTCCGGCTTTTGGCCATGTTGGGCCTGAAGGTGTCAGCATTGATGGGCATAGTAAATCTGGTAGAAAAGAGGTCAGCATTCAGACTGAATTGTAACGATTGCAAAATCAATACAGGCCGGTGAGGTCGTCTTTTGTGAAACAAGTCTTCTTGTGTTGAGGTTGAAGTGCAGGGTTCTCATCCTTGGTAAGATCGATGAGATCATCGGGATCAGGGATATATGTCGGTCTATCAGGGGAAGTTGGTTGACTCTGTCCCACATTTGTAGACGATGGTGTGTCCGTAAGGTCTACCCAGGCGCGTTGAGCAGCTGAGTGGGTGCGCTTGACGGGAGGAACGGTGGATGGAAAAGCCCATCTGGGGATGTGGTCGGGGCTTTTTGTGTGTTGATAGCTTGTCCCAAAGGGATAGACAGGGGAGGGCATTTTTTCTTGTTGCTTGGGAGGAGTAGAGAAATGGTTGGCATACATTGTTGGTTTGTCCTTTTCGCCAGCATTGGCTGCTGCGTCTGGACCTGAGTTGGTACTTCCACCGGCCTCGCCTGGAGCTTTGTGGGGTACACCATTCTTGAACTGTCTGCTCGGCGGGTTGGGTGTCTTCTTAGGACGGGTAAATGACCGTCCGAAAGGATCAGCCGACTGGTCAGCTGCCGGAGGTGGAGGGTTCGCCTGTGCAGTGTCAGGAGTCGTGGAAGCGGAGTCGTCTTCAGTCTCCGAGTCTTCGCTCGAGCTGTAGACGACAAAAGGCTTTCTTGCTGTGCCCGTACCCGCCTTGCGCGTCGATTGACGGAATCCTGGCCTTCCTTCTGAAGCCATGGGCACATGGGAATTACTGGCTGTTCGAGGTGTTTCCTCAAACGCGTCGGCTGGTCTGGAGCGGTAGCTTTCGAAGGGAGCCTCGGGGTTAGTCTGTTGTGATGTAGCGCGTGGGGGTGGAGGTGGGTAGTAAGGTGGGTCTGCAGACTTCCTCCTAGATGATGAGTAGTTGGCTGTGCTTCCCGCTTGACCCTCGTCGCCGGTCGAAGAAGGATCAAAACCACCTTTCCTCGGCGTACGGGACGAGGCTGAAGCACCGGGTTTGCTTGCCCCTGCTTCATTGTACTCGGCCCAGGCAGAGCGGAAGCCACCAAAGTTGTTGTTATTGCTATTGTTGGCGGGCTGTGGAGGAGCACGGTAGTTCATGCCCGCGCGAATGTCCTCCTCTGTGGGGTAGCGTGTATCTCGTCTCGGGGGTGGATTGGGTACCGGTCGCTTAGGAGATGGGCGTGGCGGTGGCTGTGGAGTAGTACCAGTCTGCGATTTCATGTTCTGCCATGCATTGAAGACATTTGAAGGGTCGGCTGGGTTCTTCTTGCTCGTAGGAGCGGGCTTGGGAAAGTTTGTGAACCGGTCTGCGCCGGAACTGCCGGATGCTGTGCTACGCCATGAGGCGGTAGGGTTCGGAGTACGCCTGGGCGGTGGAGGGAAGTTTGATGTAGCCTGATACATGGGGTTGGTCCCAGAGCTCCTCGGCGGCACGTTGGGTTTTGTGAAGGCACCACCACCTAGACCTGCCTTCCTGCGGTCTGCATCGTATCGTGTTTTTGATATCGGGTCGTGGAGGATCTCGTGAGCGGCCTGGATGGCCTGGAACTTGGGCACGATTTCGGACTCTTTACCGGGGTTTCGATCGGGGTGATATTTTAGAGCTGTGACTTTGTGTAAGCAAAGAGAAGGCCGTGAGAGTGACGGGGACTGTTACCGAGCTTGCGGTATGCCTTCTTGATATCCTCGACGGAGGCATCCTGTTCTCGACGTCAGCTGTGGGTGCATCGACTCTAGCCGGCGGAGCAGACGCACGTTGGGCAGTTCCAGGTCCGCATAGTAGTTTCGTTTGATGTCGGCCTTCACCATGATCCTGGCAAGACTGAGGGGTCACAACAATAAGGCGCCGTGCGATGCGATACCATCAAGGCCCTGCGTCGTGGAGTGGTGCTGGTGGAATGTAATGAAAGTCGTTATTCGCAGACAGGTGGAAACAGAGCTGCAGAGGTCGGAGTCCAAGATGAGATGAGAAGAAGTGACGGCTCGTCAACGGTTGGAATCGCGTGTCATGCGTTGTCTTCAAATTTACGCTTGACGGTCGCTTGGTTGTTGCGCAAAGCTCGCAGCCCCTCCAAACATGTGAAAGCCTGGAGATGTTTTGTTTTGGATCGCCGAAGGACAAGTGACGACGACCAAGGTTTATTTTCAACACAACCGAAAGCTCAAATTCTCATAGTAATATCACCAGTAAGATCTATGTTGATGTCGAAAGAGACCGAGACAAACAAGCCAATCGGGAGGACATGTGCTGTCGGTCCTACGACTCTGATCTGCAGGTGACGCCTTGTTGGTTGCTCCTTCTCCATCGCCGCCCAAGCAACCAACACCCAGGATTCAATCATCACCAAACCGGGTCATAGCTTGCCACCCATGAGCCACAGCACTGCCTCGGTTCCGTGAGAAAACAGCAAAATATCCGCTCCTTCACTTCCAACTTATGCTGCCTATTGACGTAGACGTAGCTGCAAAGAATAATGACCCGGCACCGAACTCCCTCTCGACTGTAAGTCCTTGCAACCTTTGCTGCAAGAAGGCAAGATACTTTTGATGATCAAGTACATGTCCAATGAGAGCGATACTGTCTCTTCATCTCTCCGGACCTACATCAAAAACTAAAAATCATTGTGCCTTTTGACTACTATGTTGCAAGGAGCCTTTGCTAAGCTGAGAGCTCGGTTCTGGTGCAATTCATGTGTCAAAGGAGAAGACCTCCAAGTATCGCTCTCTGTGGAGGCCGTGCCACTGCTCAATATCATCGTGCATTTCTACACGTTAACCAGTGGGCATCGCTGCGGCTTGAGAGTCGATGTAACAAAATCTAGCACGCTAGGAAGGCAAAGAACACCGCTACATTTCGATAAGCTCTGCTGACCGCTGGATTGGATTCTAGATACCACCAGGTTAAATCACACGAAAGCATGTATGAACGCTCCCTTGACTGTATTGTGACCACCAGTGACTGCGTTTGGATAGAAGAAGCAACAACAGAACCTGCCAAGCCAGAAAAACTGCTGCAGAACAATACTCGAGTAGCATGCGCAAGGAAATGACAGTGCGGAGAAGACATCATAGAAACGGAGCGAAGCCTGAGACCTCAAAATGCACATTTGACGAACGCTATCAGAGAAAGATCGGAAGTGTAAAGGTCGCAAAAGCAGACAAGACCTCAGCCACTAGAATTGACAAAACGGATGATGCATTCAAAGACAAGATTCGGATCATCGACATGTACTGTAAAACAAAAAGGAAGAAGTAATGAAATTTTGATATTCGCTGCGTCTCGACGAGAGGGGGGGATATGAATTGCAGTGATGCAGGAAACAAGATCGATGGAGCTCAAATGAGGAAAATTTGGAAAACACCCGCGGCGTTTGTTTCTCGTCGTAAAGTCATGACATCGCAGAAAGGATGAGAAGGTTGTAACCAGAGCGCATTCGAGTAAAAAGCAGAGTCATGTACAATTGCCCCAGTCTCTCTTTGTCTGTGGCTTGTGCTTGTGTGGTGGTTGTTTTTGTAGTAGTTGCTAATTGTATGTTGATGGTTGTGAGAGGGTGTCTTTATCCAGAAAGAAGAGAGCTCTTGGGAATGAGATGTTTAGAAGACAGCTGCCAGCCCACTTTTTGAGTGTCGCTTGCTGAACCGAGGCTTCCTACTCTTGACACTCTCGTTGTCGCCAGGATCCTTGCGCAATGTGTTCCGCACAGAGTGTATCGATTGCTGCTCACCTCCACCGTCACCACCACTTGCACTGGTGGGGCTAGACATGGTCGATGCCAGATCGCCGTACTGAGATTCCCCCGAGTACGAGTTTGCGATGGATTGTGATAGTGCTGTGTCCTTTGCTTGGTTGATCGCCTCCATCCACTCTTTGGTCGAATACTTGGACCCCTCTGGATCTGAAGTGGTCGCCCGAGGATCTTCGAAAGAGAAGTGTTTATCACGCTTGAATGTTGTCAGCTTCGGCACTCATAATCTACAGTTGAGCAACTTACAGTGTCGATACAGAAGGCAGTCAAGCCTTTGGCGTCTTGGAAGGTCTTCCAAGACGTTCCATTGGCAAGCAAGTTGAGGTCCAGCTTTGCTTTCTTCTCATTACCTCCAGCGGCTGCGATTATGACTCGTGCACTAGAAGTGATCATAACAAGTCGTTGGCGCTTTTTGGTCGTAGCTCCACCAAAGAATCGCGAGAACTTCCTCGACGCTTCCTCCCCACCGTTTGCAGTAGGACTATGCGGAGCTGGAGAAGATATGACGTTGAGATTTCCCAACTTTATGATACGTTCGTTGTTCCGTGTAAGCACAGGTGACCAGTCGATATCAAGCTGGCTGGGAGGTGCTAGCTCGGTGATGGCTCGTAGCTGTGGACGAGGCACCTGCTGCGGAGGCTGGGTTGTTGGAGGCGAAGCTGGATGAGAACTGGGGACTGTAGGTATGCCCGGGATGGTTGGCGCAGGGGCTGAAGCCATGGGATCTCCGCCATTGAGTCGGATAGGTTGGGACTGAGACGGGCCAGGCATATAACTTCGGAGACGTGGTGCCTTTTGCTTCCATAACCCTTTACCCCACTGGATGCCATCGAAGAACGGATGTGCTTTGATGTGATCGATGGGCAAACGCTTGGATGGATCGAGGACCAGCAGTCTCTCTACCAGGTCTCTTGCTACTGCAGGGAAGCCGTCGGGGAAATGGTAATCCAAAGCAACGATCTTCTGGAAGGTCTGGTATTCGTTTCCGGCCTTGAATGGCGGGCGACCGGCGAGCAGTTGGTAGAGAATGCAGCCAAAAGCCCAAAGGTCACTCGCTTTGCAGGCGTTCTTATCGGTCAAGAGTTCTGGACTGACATACTCAGCAGTGCCAACAAACGAGACAGCTCTCTCCTGTTCGACGCCATCCATTGGATCACCGGCACCCGGGCCATCGTTGCCAGTACCGCCACCATCTTGGGGCCTCGATCTGATATCCAGGATTTTGGCAGTTCCGAAGTCGGTAATCTTGGTGTGCATCTGTTCGTCGAGCAAGACATTTTCCGGCTTGAGATCTCGATGGATAATACCCTTCGAGTGCATGTAGGCTATCGAGTCAAGGATTTGAGCGCCGTAGAAGCGTGTGCACTCTTCGTCGAAGGTGCCCATTTTCTTGAGGTGGCCGAGTAGTTCACCACCGTTGGCGAGATCGAGAACAAAGTATAGTGAGCGCTCGTCTTGGAAGGTGTAGTACAAGCGGACAATGCCGGGGTGCTCGGTCAGGCGATTCAGCGCATCCTTTTCGATGTTGACATATTTGACCTTCTTCTCCTTGATGATATGGCGCTTGTCCAGGACCTTAACAGCATACTCACGGTGTATCTGGCGATCGGTAGCCGCAAGTACTGTGCTGTATGAGCCTTCTCCAAGGGTACGACCGAAATGGAAGTCGTTGACTCCCTTCTTCACGATTTTGGAGACAGGCCTTCCGTTCTGATCAACCTCTTGTCTGGTAGCGACTGCAGCTCCACGCTCTTTCCATTCTTCGCTGCTAGGAAGCGGACCACCTTCCATACTATATACAGAGCCGGCAGGGCCAGGACCATAGCCGGAGGTAACACGCTTAGAGCTTCTCCGGGGTGGCATGACATTTTGACCGTCTGGACCACGATAACTTCGACTGGCAGAGCGAGCAGGAGGGTGTGCTCCCATGGCAGCAGCGGCGGCTCTTGAAGCACTCCTGGCGAGACCAGACTGAGTAGAAACATCATCACGATATCTGTACGAGGAAGCCTGCGAGATGGCAGAAGTGCTGGAGGCGTTCTGATGTGTATACATGTTGGACATGCGGGGGTTTTGAGGGTATTGGGGAAGTTGAGCCTCGTAGGAGCCGGCACGCTGGCGATAGAGCTGTTCGGAGTCACCCGAGGCGGCACGGTATGTTCTGGTGGAGTTATAGGGGTCGGCCGAGGCTAGATGGCTAGGAGCATAGTCTGAATGTGAAGGAGCGTTCGAGTGAAACGAGGCAGCATATTGGGAGTGAGAGTCGTGTTCGTTCGGGTAGATGGACGAGAGTTGTGACAAGCCACGCGAGTGGTTAAGGGCGGTGATGGTGCTGCCTGACGACTGGGACGAGATGGTGGGGCGGTCGTCAGGAGTCGAAGGGGTGGAGCGTGGTAGTTGGCTGGGACTCGCCGTGGTGGCTGAGGATGAGTGGGCAGAGGTAGCGGTGGGCGGCGGTGTATGCAGCTGTGTCTGGGAGGTATGTGTTTCTGGCTGGGCGACGGTGATCGGAGTGTCTTGGTCGTCGTCGTCGTCGGGATTGGCTATGCGCAGACCGCCCAGCGAGCGCGACAGGCTCAAGTCGCCGTTCATGCTTTGTCTGAATGATGCCTCGTCGGAGACGAGAGACGGGGCCAAGCCAAGGCCAGACACGACCAGGCGCGAGTCTGAGTCTGAGTCTGGCGGAGAGATATGCGGTGTGTCCGAGGAGATGGTCGTCTTTGGCGGAGTGTGCTACTCTAGGCACGAGGGACGGCACAATCTGCTTGACAGGAGGCTTCGTCTTTGCATACACGCAGGAACAGGGCCGACAGGAAACAGGACTGGAGCCAAAGTTAACTTCCAAGTCGACAACTTGAGATCCTCTCGAGCGCCGTATGAGGGGTGCACGGGCCCGAGAGAGGCCAGCCACACATGTCAGGCCTGTTGTTCCTCGCTCCAACATGCACAACAACGACCTCGCCAATTCGTGTCAAGACGACTCTATTCCTGCCGCAGCAACGACTCTCGAGCTGTTGCTCGAACATCATGTTCGCTGTCGTGTCCTCCTTGCATGTCTGTCCTGCCTTTCCCCGCGCCGCCGTGAGAAGGTACGCGTCCATACATGGAAAGATCCAACACGGCTTTACATGACATACGTCTGCTCCGCCTCGTCTTTGGCATGTCTTGCTCTTTTCTTAGATCAGAGGATGCCGCCATGTGCTTGTTGTACAGAAACCAGATCATCCCCTCTTTTCGGCCATGCGATGATGGTCGCACCTTCCTCAACTCGTCTGCTCTCATGTCTCTACCGCGCAGAATCTCAGGCGTTTCAACACCGCCCAAGACATTGACACTTGCCAGTCTCAACACTGCTTGTTACAAAATCATCCATCCATGTCTGCCCGCATACCTTTGTAGAAATCATCATGCTCCGCTATCGTCAATCAAGAGTTCCTCTTGCTATGGCTGATGTCAATCAAATCCAACAGCATCCGAGGCCCAAAGAGACTTCCTGTCCTCCTGTTACACAGACTGACTGCGCTTATGACCATCGAGCAAAGAACCAACATCAGAACAATCGACGCCGTCCGCCACAGCCTGGCTTCCAGCTCCGTCAAGGACCTGGAAGATCCAGAGATGGCAGCATTGTTCGGCTGGATCCGAATCGTCATGTTGCGCACTTCGCCGTACACGAGCCAGCTGATCCTTTTGAAGGTACCGACACATCGGAGGATGCTCTTGCGAGCTCTGGGTCCATCGCTCGGCTTGTCCACATAGCAGAGGTCAGTCCTACCATCACACAAGTTCCTGGTTACGATCCGCCTCCTCTTCTGCACGTCTCTCCTGAGAGGCCGCCCAGACCGGACGGACATCCACCTGTGGCAATTGATCATTTCTATCAACGACCTGCGGCTTCTACGGCTCTACCCAGGCAGCATCATGACGAGTCTTCCAACGAAAGTGACAGCAACCCTCGTTCTGGCGACCCGTACCCGCCACATCGCCATATTGCTACGCACATCGATCAAGCACGCAATGACACAGCCATCACGACTCCCTCTCAACGAGGTCAGAACCCAACCGCCGTCTCGTTCGCGCCTCGCGTACATTATGGCGGTGCCCTCCGGGAAGGTTCTCACCATCGATCCAACATCGCCTCTGTCTATCTTCGGGAGGGGCATTTCAGGATTAGACCATCCTCATCACGTAACTCTGACACTGGCCGTGCTGAGATAAACCATCAGACAAGATCCAGGCCCATGCCGCGACCCAGGGGCATTTCGATGCGTGGACGACCATCAGTCAGGGGCACTCGCCGACCTGGCGGACACATCAGAACACCAGATTTGGCCTCGGCTGATATTGTGAGGGACCGCTACCCCATCTTCCCAGCTCAATCTGATGAACCGAGACGACAAAACCCCTTCCCGCCGCGATCTGGCAGTATACCTCAAAGAAGAGGTATCCGCTCTCCTCCTTCGGAACTCAGGACCAGTCAATTCCTCTATTCTCAGCCGAGGTTTTCGTCAACCGCGCGATCGAAGCCTTCTGTGCGTCCCAGAGCCTCGAGTAACAGTCTTTCAACTCAGACTCTGTTGGGCGCTTTGGAACAGCCATTGGTGCATGGCCTCATCGATATCGAAGAACCCGACGACTGTCTAGCTCCCTTTCACGGCAGTGTTCGGTCTTCGCGCGTTGAGAGTGGGCTCACGTCTGTTTCAAGATCCGAACATGGTGGACATGTTGGAGAACATGATGGAATGCCTTTTGCACATCAATCCCCTTTAGATCAACTGACTCAAAAGTTTCGGCGCTTATCCACAGACATGTCGGCAACATCGCAATCATCATTCGGGCGTACGTCTCGTGTCACATCTACAGACGGCAGGCTCTTGAGTGGAAATTTGTTCTACTCAAGTTCTGATGATGAAAGTGAAGATAAAGACTTCAGGTTTTGGGACCGCCCTGATCGCCGTGGTTCGTCGCACATTGACGGTTACTACGGCACTGATGGACAGAACAACGAGCCTTCTCGTCAGCCTCGGCGCCATATCGGCATAGCAGCGCGAATTGCAGACGTAGAGGCTGATTGTCAGAGTGGAACGATCAGAGCACCTTCCTTGTCAGCATCCACACAGTCTAGTAGCTCAATTCATGGCACCACTTCGTCCATGTTGAGCAGCTCTCCTCCTGGAGAACTACCTAATCACTATCCTGCCCCACCTGGTCGGCAGTTGACAAGCTGCGCAAGAACGTCTTTCGTGGCCCAATCTGCTGTCCGATCTCAAGCTACCCCAAGGGTCAGGGTTTATAACGAAAGAAATGCGCCTGGTATGCAGCCACAGACACCAGCAGACGTTAATCGCAAGTCGAGGATGCCTGTATATCCGGAGTCTCTGGACCCTGGCTCCCGTCAATTGATGCGGCCACATGCTGGAGCACCTCTGGAGGAGCAGTCGCCTCTGATCCCAGCTCGCAATCCACACAGAAATACGTACCCTTCTTTACAGCAAGCTCACGCTCAGTCGCACGCAACGACCTCGCAACCATCGAGTCCCTACTCACCCAATCTCGACCTAAGAACTGCCGCTGCTGTCAGTGCGGTAGAAAGAAGACGAACAGCCCGAGGATTTCCGAACGAAAACGTGGTTGACCCGAGCACAAACGGCATGGAAACTGAAAGGGATACATTGATGTGACGTAGAGAGCAAGGTGGTGTCGATATCATCGACTATACGCCTCCTCGCGAAGGTAGGTACGAACGGTACTTGTCGTGATGGCCCATGGAGAGCAGGGTGAGGGGCTCAACGACATTATTTTTGGTCACGATCATTAAGGTTAATGGGTTATGGACAAGAGGTTGCTACTAGAGGTGTCAGTATCGTGTCCTTTGCTGGTCCTTCAGACAGAGCATTGCTGTGTAAAATAGACATGGCCATTCATTTGTTTGCATGCTTTACGACCGCGAATGCTGATGCCTGTGAAACTCCATCGCGTGATTGGACGATATATACTCTGCAGTACACGTGCTTTACTCGGATTATACAGGCGTTGACCTACCGGAACCATTCATTCTGAGACAGAGATGCTCCCTCCAAATGGTGTATACTGTACACTGCGACCTCGAAGCCGTGACTACCATCTGGCAGGATTGATTGCGTGAAAATAAAACAATTATTTCCTGGCGAGCACGGCCGAAAGTCGGCGATCTTCAGCAGCAATCTTCCAAGCTGTCAGCATCATCGTGTCCCCTTATCGCGCGGTATCTTCGTCATCTTGCATGAAAACGTGCGGCTGGATTCAAGAACCAAACAGTTGACCGTGCCCCGCACGTTCTCATGCTAGTTTGAGGATGGGGAGGTGAAGGCATAGTTGTGCAGTGGGAAGAGATGAGTACAACTTGAGCTAAAGGTCCGCTCGTCCAACAGTCTCACCAGGAGTCGACATGATCAAGGATACCTCGTAAAACATTCCCCTGATGGTCGTCTAATAGTAGTGATCTGCAAAAGAGGCGTTCGTGCGTCGTCAAGCTTTCTCGAAAGAATTCCACCGATCTTCGAATTCGCGTTTCAGATTCGTTGGAGGGACGGAGCCGCCAGCCGCACAGTTGAGGACGCGCAAGACTGCGACACAACCTGTGACATCTCTCCTGCATCCCGCCCCCTCCTCCGACCTTGCCGCATCAATTATCGCATCGTCACTCGTTTCTGCAATTCGACTGTTATCTGCTCGTGTACGCTGAATCGATCTCGATCATTGTCTGCTCTTTCCTTGGATTATTGTCTGGAACAATTTTTGAGTGAGAAGTTTCGCTGGACAACGAAAAATCATGGGGCAAGCCACGCGAGCTGCAGGGAGACGCAATGGAGTCGCGGCCTACAAACAAGCCCTCATGAATCTGGCCCAGGCCCCGCGCTGGAGAGGACTCATCATCGGCACCGTTTCGTTCTTACTTGTGCTGTGGATATGGCAAGCGAATTCAGATCCCAACGCGCCTGGGTCGAAGCTCTACAGCAAAATCTCAGGCCGACCACAGCACCAAGACTTTATGTGGAAGCCTCCATCCGTGCTCGAGCCATCTGAGTTTACTTTGGACCTGGAAGCAGGCAAGAGTTCTACAGCACCAAGTGGGCTCAAGAAAGGGAACCCCCAGTTTCACCTTCTGATTCATGCGCCAAAGATTACCACAAATGTTTGCAGGAGTTTGCTGTCTAGCTTTCTCCTGGACTACCCAACTCCAACATTGATAGGATACAGACCATCACCACCAAATGAGACTCATGAGGGAGACTTTTGGCAGGATTACGGCCTCGCAGATACAGCCAAATACCTCACCCAACAAGGCCGGATCTCCGACGATGACTTTATCGCTGTTGTTGATGGAGAAAGCACAGTCTTCCAACTGCCTTCGGAGGCCCTTTTGACAGAGTACAATGCACAGGTCAAGAAGGCCAATGCTGAGCTGGACAGCAAATATCATGACATCCCCGTGAAGACATCGAACAAGCAAAAACTTCAGCGCTTCAACCAATCAGTATTTTTTGCAGCGGAATACGAAATGGTATCTCAATCCCGCAGCTTCCTCAGCAGATTCAGACTGCCCGAGAAGAAGCAAGCAACTCACCTGAACAACAATCTCGCGATCGGATCCGGTTCTGGTCTCCGTCATCTCTTTACGACAGCAGCAGAACAAAACACTCGTATCGAGCGTACGGATCGTGAAACCTTCAACACCATTTTCGCACAACAAGCACTTCTACGTGCGTCCATGGCCAAAGAGCAGCGCGAGTTCAAAGCATGGTTATCACGTAACGTGCTGCCGTCCAACAACGAACTCAAGATCAAGTTGGCCGAGGACCTTGTAGAAGCCAGGCAGGATCTTGGCATGGGTCTGGACTACAGGGCAACCATGTTCCAAACAATCCCCGCGGCAGCTCAGCACGTCGCCGACACAGTCGTCGCACTGATCGACTACCCTACTTTCCCCATCCCCGAGATCTTTCAGAAACTGCGCAGTCCATTCACCTTGCACTCCTCTACACCACATCTCAACTCCACTAGCGCAGTTCTCGTTCAGAAACACAACAACACACTTCCCTACACTTCTCACTGGGCCGATATCCCTCTATTCACCAATCCCAAAACGCAACAAGTCCCATCGTTGATCTCTATGCTACCACCCAAAGAAGAGTCATCCTCTTCTTCAGGTCTCCTGACAGCTCCGGACACAAACATGCGCGAACTCTGGGAGTCAATGTGGTTTTATCCTTATGCCCGCACACTTTTGAAGCAGTACCTCCACAAATCCACCAGCAAGGAGGTTGCCTCTGAAGCAGCGGTAGGCGGAGAACGCTGGTACGATGCCCGTGGTGGCCGCGGTGGTGTCTGGACAGTTGACAACGAATGGCTTGAAGCCGGAGAACTGTGCGCACCTTTCGGCAAAGAGATCTTCGAAGATGGGTTGAGGGGCTGGATGGAACCTGTTCCTGACGGCGTGGAACTGTCGAGCGTAGAGAAGACTCCTGATGGCAAGGGTATCGTTATCGGGGAGCAAGTGAGGAACGGCCAGATTCACAAGATCGTGGCTGTTGCGGCTGGACAGTAGAGAGAGAGGGTGAAGGAGTCAAGCGAAGCATTACTATTTCTTTTCCTGGTTTAGCGATAGAGGAGCGGCATTTGGCGTCGTGTGGGGGTTGTTTCAGTTTTCTGTTCACTCTTTTTGTGGATAGTGGAGTTTTCTTTCTGTTGCTAATGTACATAGCGATGCATCATCCTAGACTGGCTTGCCCAGAGCAACACATAAGTTAATGGTCTTATTCTGTTTGTTCTGATCAACCGATCATATTGCAGGATCTCTACTCACCATATGCCATCGTTGTCACCGATGCAGCTGTCGAATTGCACACAATCCTTGACAAGAACCCCACATGAACGCTCGCCTTGGACGATAGGCTCCTACCAAATAGTATCGTGAAGTTTCCTGCGTGAATCAACGGCACCACTGCAGTTGGAAGAAGGCAATGCCAAGCCCCAGCGTGACTCGTGACAGCCAAAATAGAAACCGGAAGTCGGCAAGAAGCCGTGGAGCCTGCGCCACGATTGGTGGCTTTGTGATCGCTCGTGGTCGCGGTTGCCTGAACTGACGTGCCAGCGGCCGAACGTCTTTATTCCCTTTGCCATCTTCATTGTTTCGATCATCACAATCTTACCTTGTGATTTTCGACATCTTCTAAACCATCTTGCATCAAGAACTGAACAAACGCATCACCGAGAACCTACTAAATACCGCCATCATGCACGGAGAAGTGCTGCACCACCTCGTGCGCCGTGGCTACGAAGCCATGAGCGACAGCGAGTCTCGCCAAACAATTGTAGCTGAAGTCAGCGCTGTCGAGATGCTTCCTATCATCCTCACTGGTGCTCTTTTCGCCTTCATCTTGGCTTCGGTATGTCGGCCCAGGTCGAGATGTTGCATAGCATGTTACTAACACGATAACAGGTCAGATACACCCTTGGAGGTGTCGTGGCCAGCCTGGCCATGATCGAAGAACGCCAGACCACTGTCGTCGAGACACGTACCCTCGCTATCGATGAAAAGGAGGACCCCGATGCTCCTTTGGACAAGGCTCGCTTGATCGATGAGGAGGTTATGGTCATCAACCAGACTCCCCTGACATCTAGCATCCGCAAGACTGTCCAACACCTGACTTCAATCGGTGGTTTCAGAGCCCGCTGGAGAGGTCTGGGCTGTGCTCTCATCTACAACCTCGTCCACTCTTTGACCGTCAGCTTCATCTCCATGGCCATTGCTGCCTTCACCGGCCTTCCCGTTGTAGGACGCGTCTTCGCCAACATCGCTGCCAACGTCCTCTGCGCTCGCATCCACATGGTCTGGACCCACACCGTCGTGTCTGAGCCGTCATCCATGACCTGGTCCCAGCGCCTCTCCCAAACTGACAGGAAGACCTGGCGCGTTCTTGCTCTCCCTGCCTTCGTTCACTCGATCGCCGAGCTCGCCACCTACGGTCTGCCTGTTGCCATGTTCCTCTTCGTCGGACCCGAGATCACTGGTGACATGGACAACGAGCACTTGCTCGCCAGAGGCGCCATGTCTCTTCTTGCCTTCATCATGCTGAACGTCTTGATCTTGCTCCCCGCCACCGTGACCCGTACTCGTGTTGAGGCCAGCTTCTTGCCCGAGGAGGACAAGACTATTGTTCCCTTCGACCGTACTTTCAACGGTGCCATCAACATGCTTTCCCTCGACACTCGTGCTGGCCGCAAGAGCCTGTTCATCGAGGCTTGGCGCTCGTTCGATATGGCCAGCAGAATCCGTCTGGTCAAGTTCTTCGTCAAGGAAGCCGCCATTGAGCTCTTCTTCTCTGTTACTGCCACTATCGCCATCGGCGCCCAGGTTGTTGCTCTGGGTATGTCCAAGGACAACGTCGTTGTTGCCATGGATGGCATGTAAAGGGTTGGAAACATCTCCCTCCCATGGTCCCTCGTCCCTCAAATTGTAAATGGAGTTTGGGGTTCATATCTTCTCAATCAATCTTTCCTTTGATGACCTATGGTCTACTACTCCCACTGTGTCTACGTCTTTGTGTCCCTCGTTGTAATGCATAATTGCTAGCTGATCTTTGCTGCCGCACTCGAAGGCTGCTTTTTCTGGCCGACCAAGATGACCTGCCGTATATCACGGTTCACGACCTATCAAGGTATAGCCTTTCAACAGAGGACGACTCATACGACCACGCACGCCGCCAGCAGAGGTCAATCTCGATCGTTATCCTTCTTTCCACATACTTCTCAACAACAACAATAACAAAAAAGATGCCACCATCAACCAAGCATCTCCTGGAGAAATTCCTCTCCCTCTTCTCCTGCTCTCGCCTCGGTGATGACGAAGACGACGACAACGAGGCCACCTCGCGTCCTCTCGTGATTGTGAGATCCCCGTGTTCGAACAAACCTGGAGGGACGATTCACTGACGGTACGCAACGATAGGGAGGTCCCGTGGACTTTCGTCACCATGAGACGGAGGGTGGAGGGCCTCTGCGCGCGCCTGTCTCTGGTGCCCCTGAGCCCTTTGTGCGTTAGGTTTGTATCGATACATCGATTTAGAGGGACTCTTGTTTACTGGTGTGTGTATAGGGCATATAGCTCTGCATTGCTGCAAGTGGGCCTCAGGCCATGATGTGTAACATAAGTGTACGATAGAGCACCAAGGTTAGTGATGTTTGTGGAGATTAAACGTGGGTTCGTTTGCTGATAGGGTTAGGCTGGGTAGTTCCTGAGTCGTTGCAAGTCACTGGCCACGGGCTATACTTTTGTATAAAAATACTTTCTTCTCGCGCATCTGTTTGTTCTCTTGTGACTTGATTGTGCATTCGCTCGGTGATGAGTGTTTGATGCTGTTCTTGGAGAGCGTGAATCAAATTGAGATACATGTGAACCTGGCTTCATGCAGAGCAAGATGGTTTTTGGACCATCCAGAGGGACCAAAGAGAGCGAGTATCAACCCCGACTCTCAATGGACATCACACCCACATCACAAATGCACTCTGCATTTTGCCAAGCACATTCAAGCGTAACATCATTCATTTGAAATCCTCCTTCCTATCCTTTCCCGCATTGACCCCCTCTGCCACTCTTACTCACTGAGCAACCTTCTCTTCATAAAGAATCTCCGTCTTGCTGTCAACAGCAGCACCTGCATAAGCATCAATCTTGTAACTGGCAAACTTCCTCGCCGAAACACCTTTAGTAAACAGCAAATCCATCTCCTCGTAACTGCGGTCTTTGGCTTCGGGGAGACGGAAGTATGCCCACACGAAGGTGAGGAAAGAGGTGGCGAACCAGAAGAATGCGGTTTTGCCTTTGAGGTTCCATTCGGTGGGGTTCATGAAGTAGGATTCGAGCTTTGAGGAAGATTAGTAAGAGGTGAGGGCTTTGATGGGACGTGAGGACTTACAGTGGAGCAGACGATATTCATTAGTGCGTAGGCGTTACGGGCTAGACAGACTGTCTTTGCGCGAACACGGATGGCAGAGGTTTCACTGACGATGGTGTAGGCGACAGGGCCAACAGTCAAGGAATAAGTGAGGAGCCAGACAACGGTCAAGGCACCAGCAACCCATTTTGCGCCGTCAGACGTGCTTGCTACGGAGACAATACCAATGATGAGAAGCAGAATGCAAAGGACACCCATGCCGGTCGTATAGATCTTTCTTCTGCCGACTCTTGCAAGGATGAGCCAGGATGCGATAGTGCCGCAGAAGGCGACGGCGGTGCCTCCGAGACCGATGCTGTAGGATACTGTGTCTTTAATTCCTGCTTGCTGGAAGAAGTAGGTAGGTGTGTAGGCGAAGCAGGATCCGGAGAAGAGTTGGCCCATGAAAGTCATGCAGCAGATCTCGGTACGTCGACGATCAGTGCCTTTGAAGCATTGGATGTAGGATGTTTGTGATGCCTCGTTGTCAAGTTGGTTCTCAATCTCGGTGGTATGGACCATCATCGCAAGTGTTCCCTTGATCTCGTCTTGGCTGGTGTTGGACGAGATACGCTTGAGAATGTGCTCGGCTTCTTCCAGTCTGCCATTTCTAACCATGTACCAAGGTGATTCGGGGGCGAAGAAACATGCGACCATAAGAGGGACGGGCCAAGCCCATTGAACGGCGAAAGGGATACGGTATGACCATTGATCAGTTCTGGCAACAAGACCTTTGAGTACTCCGGCTGCGATGAATTGTCCGATAGCCCCTGGATTATGTCAGAAAAGCAGATCAGAAAGAGAATAAATCACTTACAGCAAAGGTTGACATAGGAAGTCAAGTAGCCTCTAAGTTGCAGCGGAACGATTTCAGAAGCATAAGCTGGGCCGATAGTTGCAAAAACACCCCATGAGAAACCGCAGAGAATTTGACCGACGACCAGAACAGGCTTGTTGGGTGCGAAGAAAGTGATGAAGATGAAGGCATTGAGGAAGAACAGAGCGACAATGATGACCTTGCGGTAACCATACTTGGCAGCCAGCCATCCGTTCAAGAAGATACCAGGAACGATACCGACGTTACTCGCGTTGCTATTTGAACGTAAGCATTGTTGGCCACTCAAGTTCATAAGCATTTCTTACTTGAGAGCCGTTTGCCAAGCGCCAGTAAGTTGATAGTCATTGGTAGCTGCATTGAAGGCGCCGAACCTCTTGGCGAACGATGGGTAGGCGAAGAAACTTGACATGAGGATTGTATCGTAGCCTTCCATAACAACAGTCATAGACATGACCATCGACCACAGAATGGCTTTCTTGTTCTTCTTGATAACTTCGATGAGGGGCGTATTGTGCTCAGCGTCTGAGGCATGCTTAGCATCGACAATAGCATGAGCGCCGAACACCTCTTCGACCTGATGAGCTCCATGCTTGAGTGACTCGTCCGCAGTGTGAGATGCCATCTTGAAGTAGACCCTTGTTGATACTCAGGTGCAAGACAGATGTGTACAAGGCTGAGAGAGTGTTCTGCAGGAGCACCAGGGCACTGGCATGCATTTATCTTCATGGTACATCGGAAAGTACAGGTGCAATACATGCTACCACGGACCTTAATCCCATATTGAATTGACTGGTATGTCGAAACGGGCGACGCATGACAGGGTAGAGGATTACTAGCGTGCGTCCGAGTAGGAGTCAGTAGATTATCCGGTACGATCAGAGCAATGATTTGCTCAAGAGATGGTGCATATGGAGGATCAACAAGTAGGTAGTCAATTCCACCAATCATACCGAGCCACCCCAGAGGCGCAACCCCGCGTTCGTGGGATGGCGTGGTGGGGGATTCGGAGTCGGAACGGTCTTTCTTGCCCTACTCACTGCATGTTGCAGCACTCGCTTATGCATGTAGAGTTTGCTGTGAGCCTGGAATCGGTCAGATCGGCCAAGCCATTGGTGGTAAAACCATTTCTCGTGTCTTCTCACGTGGTTGGTCTGGCAGCTACTGCTGTACCTCAATGATTAGCCAGACATAGCCGCGAGATCTGGAAAATCTGTGCTTTGATCTCAGTAGACCAACAAGACGTGTATAATCCGTTTGTGCATCGCAACTAATGTATCGTGGTTTCGAGGACCAGTCGAGATCATTCGGCAGGTGCTCAAGCATGCGAACGGGGAGTTCGTAGATGCAGCAGATGGGTTATCATTATCCCGAAGTTCGACATAAGCGTACTGTGGAAATGCAAGATCGAATTGCGATGTCTTTAGCCCCATCAGAGACAACTATGCATACGAAGACTCTCAATAGATAGCGAGCATCACCACAAAATCGTCTTACATCTTGACAAGATCGACCTTTTGACCTGTGTTCATGAGAGAGTCGGCAGCAGAACAATGACTTGCCGAAAGCACCCGATGCAACTTTTAGGCCTGGGCTGCAGTATGCTCTGCTTTTCGAATACCCGATTAGCATGCACATTAGCTATCGGAATGCCGCATAATTTTGACGACCAAGTGGCTGTCCAGAGAGAGCTGCCTTGACATACGATCGTCTTCTCGAGAGACTGAAGGCGATGACTCGACATATTAGACATTGTCACTAAGAAGCTTTCGACCGGGCTCTTGTGTTGTGTTGTTAGACGAGATCCTGCTTGAATCTGCGGTAAGCCACATCTCCAGAACACTTGTGAGGCGTAATGAACTGCCAAGATACAGAGTGTTTTTGCAACATAACATCCGCCTGATGAGCACTATCTCAACGTGATACTCTCGATGAAAACCAGGCAGATCTGTAACACCACTGAGTTTCCAATAAGCAAACATCTGCCTATTGGCCCTTCGCAGTAATGTCAGTGAGTCAAGACCTACCACTAGACTTTTCAAGCTATAGGTCTCGTCTTTTAGGTGCGTGCGGGACAGGGATGAGCTGCCATAGTGCACACAACTTTGAGTAGAAGAAGTCTGCGAACGGAGAGCTCTAGTCCTGAGATGGATGGCTCGCAGCACTGCAATCTCACTGTGCTTTTTGTGCCTTTCGATGGAGACTTTGAAGGGATGAATTGCTGGTCAACTGGCCATGCCTTGTGATATCAGAAACTCCCTGTAGCATCGTTAGATTATCCAAAGCTTCCTCTACCCTCTCAAAACTTCCCTGCCTCGATACATCCAGAGGATTTCATAGGACTTCTCAGGGGTAGGAAGCGGTGGGCGGGAGACTCTGCCTTGCGGCAAGATACGGGCATCGTTGGATCTGGGAAAGCCATCTGGAGTGAAAGTGAGCCTCGTCATTTGGAATTGGTGAACTTGTCAAGGCTCGTCAAACCCTTTTTCTGGCGTTTCAACGCGTCCACCGATCTTTGTTTTCTGAGTTCTCGGCGTCGGCGTCGGCGTCACCAACACATCGACACCCAACTCATCATTAAATTACCCTCCGACGACACCAGAAATCATGGAGATCCATAAGAAGATGCTAGCCAAGAAGCTCAAGGCGCTCTACAAGATCGTAGAACACAAGAACCCCCGCCTGCACCTGTCTCTTACCATCCGCTACTTTGACGATCTCAAGCTTGCCGACACCGCAATTGTCGAACTCAAGGTCCCTGAAGACGTCGGCCGCTTCATCAAGGCTGGCGAGCACATGACTGAGGCCGAGAGACAACTTGCCGGCATTGACCGCCTCCTTTTGACCAACGAGCACCTCGCACAACCGTGCGCATACAACCCTGTCCGAACTGTCGAAGGTCTGCGCATGCTATTTGACTCGGGTTACATTCGCAAGCCTGACAGCCCTCGTTGCGGCATGTGGGACGAATGCATGTTCAGAGAGCTCGAGGTCCAGGGGTTTGTCATCCGCCTGACAGTCGCCGACTTCCACTCGGTGGCCAACGAAGTCTGGGGTCCTGCCAACGCCGAACTCAGCAAGACCGTGAGTGATGTTCCTGTTTGTACGCACATTGAACTCGTCTAAACGTCGACAGGTCCACTTCGAATCCTGAAAGCTCCCAACCAGATACGAGATGGATCAAACATACACCGGAGGTTCGTTGCTTACCCTTTCGCGGAATTACGACGGCCGTACTAATAGCAAACATCGACAGCGTTCGGTCCGCGACACATATTGACAAGGCCATCCGAGAGCAAACTTCGACAAATCAGCTGCTGGCAGCGTACGATCGAGAGTAGGAAGGGTCGTTTTCCAGGCTCGCAAGCATGATACATCATAGCGTTAGCTGAAGCAAACATAAGACGGTCGACAAGGCTGCGTCGTCGCCGCCGTCGTTATCTCACTTTTGCTTGTGGTACACTTCTCTTCTCTTCTCTTCGTGACTTCACTCCTTCCTGCGAAAGCACGACAGTCGTGCCGTGCCATCCCCGGGGACTACGTTCGGTTTATTGCCATGGTTGAATACACGGATATGAATCCTCAGGGTGGCTGAAAGGAACCGGGCCTCGACGCCAGTTGTAGGTGGTGATATCCAACATCCCTGGCCCTGGCTCTTCATATACGAGGCAAGTCTCAGCCACCAGCAGTCGTGCCGTAACCTGGTGACCAGACGCGGTCGGCTAATAACGGTATTGAACGAGATGTAGGTCGATCCCTTCGGTTTGTCGGCTGATGAAGACGTCTCCCTCCAGGAAACTTGGCAAGGGTGCAGCAAGCTTTCCCCGCGCGTTTCTTCCTCATTGTGGGGCCCCATTCCACGCCGAGCTCTTTCTCATCTTAATCTCCTGCTCTTCGACATCAACAGATGGCCATCACGATGCCGCTGTGTGTGGGCGGCCGCGACACCTGTCCCGTAATGACGGACAGGCATCAGGAATGCGACCACTCTCCACCCTGGGCCCGCCACCCAAGCCTCGCAATCACACTTGTTGCAGGAAGAGGAAGCAAGCGCCATGCACCTGCCACCTAGGATCCCCGCAACGTCATCAAATACCATGTGCTCCTGCCGGACCTGACGATCACTTCTCCCAATCAATTTTCCCAGAGCGGGGTCCGGCAGAGCTTCACTTGTAATATTTATGCTTAGCCTGCCTGCAGGTCTGTGTTGTTGTTCATCTTGCTCATCACCCTCTCTCACAATCACTTGTTGAACCGGATCGACAACCGAACAGGTCCAGCATGTTTTCAGCCAAGATTGCTGCTCTGGCAGCCCTTCTCCCTGCAACAGCATTCGCTGCTAGCATAGTAGGCAATGGCTCTTCAGTACTGTCCAACGGCAAATACGAGATCTCATCTGAGGGAATCCGCGCCCAGTTCATCCCTTATGGCGCATCCATCACCAATCTCTTCATCAGAGACGTTCACGGCATTGAGCGTGACATCGTTCTTGGTTGGGACAATGCTACCTACTACACCGAGGACAAGAAGCACCCCCATCTCGGGTGAGTTTGCTTTGTGTACATCTCGTCCATGAGCTAACCCATCTCCAGCGGTGTTCCCGGACGCTACGCCAACCGCATCAAGAACTCGACCTTTGAGATTGACGGCAACGTCTACCACACTGATGCAAACGAGAACGGAGGCCTTGACACCCTGCACGGTGGATCCAACGGCTGGTTCGTGATATCATGCGCGATTCTCATGCACAACCATTGACATCTTTCTAGGGACTGGCGCAACTGGACTGTGTCTGCCCACACCACCGATTCTATCACTTTCTCCATTGTCGACCCCGATGGCGCAGAAGGCTTCCCCGGCGAGGTCATCAGCTACGTGACATACACCCTTACTCCTTAGTATGTGGATACGAACTAGGTCCAAACTCTGTGCTAACAGATTGCAGTGAATGGCACTTCAAAATGATCGCAATTGCAACTACCAAGAAGACCCCCATTATGCTGAGCTCTCACGTATGACAATCAGCCTCTGAGGACACAGAACGTATGCTGACAAGATTTAGGTCTACTGGAACCTCGACGGCTTCCAAAATCCCACTGATCCTACTGTCAACAACTACACCGTTCACTTGCCTTACTCTGGCCAGCGCGTCGCTGTCGATGGTATCCTCATTCCCAACGGAACCATCTTGCCTAACGAGAAGGGTGGTGTGTTCGACTTCTGGTCATCACCCAAGAAGCTTGGTGCCAATCTGACTTCCCCTGATCTTGTTGGTGGCTGCGGTACCAACTGCACTGGCTACGACACATGCTGGCTCGTCAACAGAGATCAAAACGGACCCTACGACTGGCGTGAGTCGGGACCTGTTGCCACTGTGGCCAGTCCTTTCTCTGGTATCCAAATCGATATCTTCACCGACCAGCAGGCTTTCCAGATCTACACATGCCCTGGACAAGACTGTGAGTTACACTCGATCCTTGCAAAAAAGAATCTTCTGACGTGTCCAAACAGCTACACAAAGCATCAAAGAGACTCAGGGCTTCTTCAACCAGACTAGCCAGCCTAGAGTTGTGCAGAAGTATGGTTGCATGGTTATGGAGGTCGAGGACTGGATTGATGCCATCAACCAGCCGGAATGGCAAAGAGAGAAGAAAAACATCTTCGGCCCTGGAGATGACCCATACGTTCTCCAGGCTACTTACAAGTTCTCTTTGAACAAAGACCTGGCCGCTACTTACAGCAACACATCGAGCTACTAAATGGCGAAGAAGAGTGGAATGCTGATATAATGACTGAAGAGATAGCCAATCAACACTCTTGTTGAAAGATGTAAAACACCTCCATCACAGTGACACTGGCGAGCAACGATGATGCCGTGGTATCAGAAGTCGCTTATTGGTCGTCACACTTACATACATGACTCGAGTGTCAGTGACGGCGACAATTCAGTCACTTACTGACAGTTCCAAAAATGGGCGTTGACAGACTCTGCAATTCTGTCCAATTGGCGTTTTCAAATCATCGTCCACACACGATCTTTCATCGCCATCCATCTGCACTGAGCCCTTATCATCTCTCCTTTTCCTTCAACTTCTTCTATCGGTTGCTTACCGTCGCCATATCGCACCCGGCGCATTCCAAGAATCACTCCTCAACAATCTCTCTACCAATACTCCAGACTACCCAACAGATTCATCTTGTACACATTGGACAGATCTTGTCCAGCCATACACAGTAAAGAGTCTGAAGAGGTCATCTAATCTTGCCGCTGTGGTTTCAGCTCGACGCAGAGTAAGGTCGCCGTCATCAAAAAAGTCCCCAATAGACGTCAACTCTCGAATAACCATCTGTCAAAATGAATGACAACGGCATGAACACCGACCGCAAAGAACAATTCCTATGGGAAAGAGTGTACCAGGAAGCCCAGATCGATGTCGCCGCTGCGAATGAGAGGATTCAGACCGTGATTGGTTGGGAACAAGAAGCTCGCGACGCTCAGTTTCAGCTCATCATCGGACCATGGCATATGCCTTTGCCCAGGGAACTTCAACGTCAACTTCCTAAGCCACCTGTCCGCAAGATAACGACAGCCGTCAATCTCGACCCTCAAAAGTTGCCGATCGATAGAACAGTGCCTAGCCAAAACGTCCGTATGAGCTACAGACAGACCGAACCATCCAACCAGCTCGAGCGAATTCTCCACAACAAGCATCTCGCCGAACAACTTGCCAGTACCCAATCGACAATGCCTGTTACTCAGCCTTTCTTGCTCAGAGAGATCGACTTGCCCATACTCACGAAGTCCGGCAACGTAGGCAAAGGTCCCACCGAGACAGCAAACACGCTCAAGCGTAAGCTTTCGAAGCTCAAGGACCCGCAGGATACCGAAGACGGGTCACTTGCCGGAGTCCTGCCCAAATACTCCATTTTGCCGACCTTCAGACAGCAATTCCACATCTCCGAGCCCAATTCGGAAAGTACATCGCCTCCTCGCCGTCATACCATGCCTCCCATCGAAGCAGTCCTGGCCCATGGGTTCCGTAACATCAATCTCAACCGCCCAACTGAGCCACCAATCACCCCTCGCTCCCATGCCTTCGATCCGTGGACCGACCTACTCCTTGGTCACAGAGTTCTCACTCCCACACCCGCATTCCTTCTTTCCCTGAGTGCCTTCAGAAGTGACGACAGCGAAGACTCTTACTGGAAGTCCTCCCTACCAGTCATCATCTCCTATCATCTCGCCAACCCGGCCACTCTCGTCGACGAGACCCGGCTCGAAAGCCTGACCTTTTGCCTCCCCGCACCTAAGGAGTACATCTTCTTCGACACAAGAACCGGAAGACGAGTCCCTACCAGAGCTCGTCAGCCCAACCACAAGTACGAGGGCCCAGAAACAAACACGGAGATCCGCATGATCAGAATGGTCCTACCTCCCATCATCCCCAAGAAGCTCTACGAGCGCAAGGATCAACAAGAACCATTCACAGATTGGTTGATCCTGTGCCTGAGCACCCCTGCTCCTCCTCCCGCGGTCACCCATACCCACCACCTCCGCTCCACCACTCAGGTCCCACCGCAACCTTACACGATGATCGTCTTTCCCACCCATTTGTTCAAGGAGAAGGAGTTCGTGGCAAGTGAAACCTCCATCTCACCTGTCGACCAGCAGGAAGATGTCGCCACTACCATGATGATGAGATTCGACGGTAGAGGCAAATTGCCCCTGATGTACGGCATCAACCGCGACTCCGCCTTTGCAGAGAGATGGGTCCAGGGGTTCGCTAAGGGGGGTACTGCCCTGGAGCTCACTTTCAGGGGAAAGAAGGCACCTTGCTGGATGTGAAGGGATGGTGGTTTTCGCTCTCACTTATTTTTTTTCTTATTTTTCACTTCTCCCCTTTTTGTATAGTAATTTTACTCTTCACTCATCTTGATACTCCTGAACGTGTCGGTTGCTCTCTCTGTGGACGGCGAGGCGAGCTTGAAAATCATCGTGCATTTTTATGGGTGCAGTTTATGCGTGTCGCGGCTACTAGAGAGTCAACGTCCCGACTTTTCGAGTACAAGGGGTTAGTCGCTCTCTCTGTGGACAGCGACACCCGGTTGAAAATCATCGTGCATTTTGATGGGTTCATCTGATGCGTGTCGCGGCTGCGAGAGAGAGTCGATATGCCAACTTCTCACTGAACGGGGGAAGGCAAAATCAAGAAACATAATCGCGGAATACACATTGAGAATGAGAATGCAATATTGATTGATGCAAAGCTAACAGTCATGCAGTAAAGTTGAATGCTTAGAGAAAAGAAAAGGGTATATCCCAAAAGCCAGAACCAGAAGAACGCCTTGTGTTTCCACTCATATGCTAGAAAACTCCTTGCTCCTCCATGCTGGACATATAGATAAAGAATTAGGAACATGCTCTCCGGAAGTCTCAGTCGCCCGTGAGATCCAACTCTTCGACACCACTTTTACGGTACATTCGTCGGTCTTTGGGTGTGGGTGCAGTAAGATCGACCTCCATTGCGACTTCCTTCCACGCACCGGGCAAACTTTCTCGCGGCTGGATGAAACGCTTGGTCACTTTATTCGCCTGTGTTCGTAGTGCCTTCTCAGGTGCAGCCACGGGCCTCGATTGCACCACCTCGGACGTGTGAGATCGAACCACCTTCGTGTTGGCAACCGCGGAAGTCGAAGATGATTTTGTGACTGCCGCAGTGACTTTGACAGCCACGTCATCGACTTTTCTGTCGCGAAGCCGCTTATTGACTGGGAGCAAGGCAGAGACTGAGATGACTGGTCGTTGGGCAGCAAATATCTCATTCGGTGCCTCAGGTTCGTACGGCGGCGTCGGCATGGAGGACGAAATTTCTTGGACTCCAATCTCTTCCTGGACAGGAAATGGCTGTTCAGTATTCGATGATACGACTCTTCGTACAGTTGATCGATCGCTTGGTGTTGGCATTGTAGAAAGTGCGACTGCCTCACGTGTCTTGTCGGAGACTCGTTGAAACCCACCATACCTAGGCAGGCTGGGTAGAGATTCTGGTGAAGCCAAGTCGATCGCCTCAATCTCAAAAGCGCGAGGTGTGGAAGGCCGGAGGGTAGGGGATCCCATATCATCTGCGCCTGTGGTTGGCGCTGTCTGGTATCGTTTCAAGGGCGATCTCCTCCTTCTCCTAGTTACCGTGTCAGGTAGAGGCGCCACGACATCAGCTCCATCTGGAGAAAACGTTGCTGGCTTGCTGAACTGCTTGAAGTGGTCTCTAATGCTTGATGGTTGTGCCACGGGTGCTTTCGGCGAAGTTGGTTTCGCAGGGGATGATGAAAGAAGGTCGATCACTTCCGATGGTCCGGATGTTTCTCGAGGGGGTGAGAAGATCCTTGGTCTTGCTCTCCTACGAGGAGACGAAGGTTCTGGCGAAGGCCGCTTTGAAGACCGCTTCTTTGAGATGGTTGTCTCGCTACTGAGGTCCATCTCAGGAATCGATGGCGCCCTGCCTTTTGTTCCATCGCTCAAATCCAGCTCAGCTACAGATGCTCTGGCTCTGAACGAATTGCTCAGAGGCGCTGGCCTCGCAGCTGGCAAGATCACCTTCTCCTTCGCTAGAGCATCGATCTTTGACAGGTCCAACTCCTCATATTCTGGTGACTTGGATTTTGTTTGGGCCGTGCGATCTACACCTGGCTTGGTGGTCTTGGTAAATTGGTCCAAAGCGCCTCTCTGCATGCCTCCAGTCTTCTTTGCAGCAGCGGGTTTGCGACTTGTAGGCGCTTCAGCATTGACAGCTTTGCGAGGTCGTGATATAGGCTTTGATTTGGGCGCGCCTGCACCGGCTTCCCAATCTTGGACCTTCAGAGGTGCACCGAGACGCACGAAAGTATCGAGTAACCAGACCTTCTCGTGAACATTTGGATCATAAGTTGAAGGGCCGCGCTTTTTCTTTGGAGATCCTGGACATTCACCATCTTCGGTAGGCAAAGGTTCGGAATCCGAGTCATCTTCGTCCTCGGGAATTTCTTCGTCGGGATCTTCGATGCTAAGATCAATATCGATCAGCTCAATCGGCTTGAAGCTGATCCGAAGCTCGGGTATGTTGTCTGTAGTCGGATGCAGACGTCTGCCGTGAATAGCATTGATGAGGGAAGATTCCCTAGCTTCCTGAGTGGTCAAGGCGTCGTCAATGGCGGCTGGAGCCTCGCCGCGCATTCTGAGTTCTCGAACAAGTACAGCAGGGGCCAGGTTGCGAATGAACTTCTTAGCACCGCCGATGCATCGCCAATCGAAGGCGTCACCCGCAAAGTCTCTGAGACTAGGGTAATCGAGCGGCATATCCCATTTGAGCGTATCCTTGAGCTTCGCGATTTTATCGGAAGCTGATATGCACGGATGGGTATAGTAGCTGAGGACTTTTTGATCCGGGAAAGAATCCGGAATGGTCAGACCAGGGCGTTTCTGACGAAAGTGTTTGCTCTCGTTGGTGCGGATTTCGTGGCGGAGTCTGTCTCTCCACGCATTTAGTCCATCAACATCTTTCTTGTCTAGTCGGCACAGCTCATCACCAAAACCAGCTCTTGCAGCCTCGCAGGCCAATTTCGGACCACAGCCAGGGATGCCCTCGGTGATGTAATCTCCTCCGCTCATCATGGCGACGAGAATCATGCCATTGCGATCCAGTCCGCTCGTTTCCTTTGTACTGTCTGCTCTGTAGACATTGACATGTGTAGGCGTCTTGCTGCTCTTCTGTTCTGGTGTCCAGCTCCGCAGCGTCATGCCACTCCCGAACATGAGGGTGTCAACATCTTCGCTGAGTACAGCATCCACGATTCCTTCTCTTTGAAGAAGAGCACACTCGGCTTCAGCTTCACCTGGCGCGTAGTGGAGTGGAAAGCCGAAGTGCTTGAGAAGTTGCTTGGCTAGGAACTCAGGCACACTCGATACTCGGACATTTGGGCCTCCGACCTTCTTGTTCCGTTTCCAGGTGGGCTTGTTAGGACCATCGAAGACGAAGAGCGGGTGGATGTTGAGAGAAAGAAGACGCAAGAGGCGATAATAGAAGGTTCGGAGGGCAGGATTGGTGCCGCCTTTTCCAGATTGGATTTGGAACAGCCAGATACTGATGTCGATAGCCAAGCGGAAAGGCCGAGAGTGAGAGACGTAGTGTTCGGCAGCGAGCTTGCTCACAGCTATACGTTGGCCTGGGCCGATTTCTTTATAGATTCTGCAGGCGGCGTTAGTTGAGTCTTTGAGACGACAAGGTGATGATCGACGTACCCATGAATACCCATACTTGGAAGATCATTCGACCATGAACGCAACTATTGGCAACTCCTTACTCGCATCCATGCCCTCAAGCAATTGGTCGAGTCATAATGGTGATTGCAGGCGACTGTTTCTGTCGCAAACATGTTCAACAGCAGCAGCAACTGCTTTGAGGCGTTGCCATGGCAGCTGCGGCCCGCCCCGCGCTCTCACGTGACCTCTAGATCATTGTTCCTTCCTTCCTTCCAAGTTTATTGTATTGCAGTTGTCAATGGTTGATTGCTGATGGATATACATGTTCACCGTGACCTATGCTCCTGTGAATACTGTCTCATTCATCTCTCATCACCGCATCGCTAAGTCTCATCTTTGGTCAGAAAGAGGTCTACATCACGTCACCGAAGTCGACGCGCGAGTTTGGGCGTGAATTGATTGTTTATCCGCTACGCAAGGGCCATCGATCTTTGTTTGGGCCTTCATACGCCGTACACAGTTGCTTTTGGGCATATTCTGCGACTCGTGCTTCGCGGTTGCGACGCAAAGATGAGAAACTCTGCTTCGTCAAACATCGTCTCAGAAAGTGCTACTTCACCTTTGCAATCGAACCACAACCGATCTACTAGAGGACCTCTGGCGCCACGATCGACCAACTACCACCCCTCGCCTGCTGTCAAATCTATGCTGTTAGAAACAAAAAACCATCAAGGAAGCCCCTGGCAATTCAAAGTCACTGTTGAGGCCAAACAAATGTCTACCTCAGCCAGGTCCACAACCAGGACACAACTGCTCCCACTGCATGATACAGAAAATACACAGATTCCTGATCTCTGTCCTGTGTCTCAGCTCGGCGACCATGCCTCAACTGATTATTCGTTATCTGAGATCGAATTTCCGGAAGATATGCCGCCCTCAGCTCAAGGTCCGCCAGCCGTCGACTCCTTGTCACCGGAGCCGGTTCGTGCATTCGTATCTCGCAGAACACCCGCAAGTGCAAGGAGCAGAATGTCCAGAAAATCCGATTTTGGAAGTAGTCACGGTTCGAAACCGCATCACGCAGACCCATATGTCTCGGCAGAGCCACAGTTCGAGCAAGACGAGGAGGCAGAAGCTGTACTCGGCGCTTGTGTCCCGGGCGATGCGACCATGTTGGAAAGCGAAGAGTTTAGCATGATCTCGGTTGACTCTCTACCCAGCCGAGTGGCTGACCACTCTTCTCCTTCACAGCCTCTCCAAGCTACTGAGGGGTACACCTCCGCAAATCATTCGTACATGCCCTCATCCCCTCCTGCCTTTGTCGCCGACAGAAGGACGCCGGTTCCTGAAGAATCAACTCCAGAGAATCCCCAGGCGCCGCTGCCTTCGCAACAGCATGATGCAAACATCGCCACACCCTTGAGGGAAAGCGCTCGCAAGTCTGGAAGAGCGTTACAGGATGCCCTGAATGGTCCCTTTCGCGAGTCTGTTTCCAGAGAGCTACCTGCAGCCCGAGAATCAATTTTCAACGGCTTTAGCTCTGGCACCAGACGTCAACTGCGCCAAAGTCTGCATACAGGTCAGAGCTTGGCCTCTCCCTCAGCCATGCAAAACGCGCCCAGCCTTGCACCTATTCCCAACTATCTCTCTCCCTTCCACAGCCCAGTGCGTCAACAGGAAACTTTCGACTCTCTTCCCAGCCGTCTCCTCACCCCCGAGGCCGAAGTGCGTCCACAGTCTACCACAAATTCACAGCCTCCAGTGGATGTCGAGTATCCTCAACTTACTCAAGAGTCGACGAGAGGCAGCCCGGCTCACGAGAATCAAGAAATGAGCTACATCCGTGTTCAAAAGTCGCCTGCTGTGCAGATGCAGAGTCCGCCACGCTCTAACCCAGCTTCCGAGTATGATGCGCCGGAGAAGTCTGTTGACAAAGTTGTGCCGCCTGAAGCAGAGGAGGAAGACGATCGAGACATCTGGCAAGAGGAGGCCAGTCGTTCTGGGATTGATGAAGAGGGCTCCCCTCAGCCAACCGACCTATTCTTAGAAGACCTCGCCATCAAGCCTCGTAGGACTAAGCTGCCTGGTACATGGCGTCGCACTTCGGGTGCAAACTTTTCTTACAGCGATTCACCCGACCCTCAGGAACGCCAAACCCGCAAAGTCAGTGCCTCGACTGCAGGATCGTCTCGCAAGAGCAGTGGCGTCATGACACCACCTTCGTCAGACGACGGTAGCATTGCTGGTGGAGAGATGTCAGGTACCCAAGAAAACTCCACGACGCGCGCTACAAACGACGACGAGCTCAGTCAGTCCGAGTCTGGAGATGATACCGGCACGTTCTTCCAGTCAAACCTCCCAACAATTTACAGCAAAAGAAGTACAAGGCAGACTTCGAATTCTGCGAAAAGTAGTTTTGCTCCCAGCAGTCCACTCAGAAACACTGTTCTGGATATCAGTCCTATGAAGAATACTCAGTCTTCCGAAGGCATCTCGAATGCAAACCTCTCCACTGGTCCCTCTCCACTACGCCGCAGACTAGCCAAGTCGAGCAACTTGGGTAGAGCTTCAGCGACACTGAAGCAGGACACTGAACTTGACACATCAGAGACTCAGACAGACTCGAGCTTGGCTTCAGATGCTCAACAGTTGCAAAGAGAGATGAGAGGACAATATGGCAGTGGTGCGAGCACTATCTCTAGCTTGACCTCTGGTAGCCACGTGAGAGGGTCAAGACGTGCACCAAGCGCGAACACCATCGATCTGACTATCAGCAGCGTTTCCGAGAAAGACGCGTCGATAGTCTCATCAAGATCAAGGAGTTATCAAGAAGAGCTCAACCTCGATTCGCCCATGCGTGTCAAGGTCAACTTCAACGACGATGCTGGCAACTCGACTCTTTTGGAGCCCAGACGTCAATATCCTCCGCTCTTTGACAACGTTCCGACCTTGACAAAACCTACCTCTGAACCGTCGGAAGCATCTCAACCAAAGTCACCATTAGCAAAGCTCACCGAATCATTCTGGGAGGCCGTTACCAAGCCGCCAGTCTATGCATCACCTGAGCGCAAGCCTTCGGTTGTGCTGGAGTCCTCGTCAACAACTACTGTACCTGACCACGTCCTACGTCTACGTCGCAAATATGGTCTGCTGCCTGACTCTCACCCGTTCATCTATGCACACATTCGCACACTACACCGCATGCTGAATTCAACACGCTCGCGGCCTGGCAGCAGCATAGTCCCCCGCAGCGGACCACTGGGTCATGGCCTATCACGTCTACTGGGCAAATCCAAAACCAACGAATTGGATCAACGCTTCGTATGGACACAAACCCACCTTCACGTCGTCGACTCTTTCATGTCGCTCCTTCTACCACAGGAAGAACGCGATCGTCTGCAATACGACACTGGCTCTTGGGGCGATGCCGAAGCGCTTAGACATCGCGGACGCGACTCCAAGGGCAGATATGGCGATGAAATAGTATTCAATGGCGTCAAGGGTGGTGTGATTGAAGCTGCTTGGGTCGCAGATGTGCTTGTTGACATTATCTTCAAAGAAGAGATGAATGCAAAAAAGAAGAAGGTTGCTGAGATGATGGCTCGCGCCGAGAGAATGGAGATGTAAGATTATGGCATATGTTACGACTCGGTGTTTTGTTCTATAGGTTTATGGCGTTCGTCTTAGGTTCTCGTACTGTTCTTTCCCTTGGAGTTTTTGAGCACTGTCATCGAGCAACTTTCTGTATCAACATCTTCCACTACGGCTCGACCATTTCACTTCAAGTTATTTCAACCAGTCACATTTCATCAATTCTACTGCTTGCAACTGTTGTTTGATTTTTTCAAACTGGAAGTCGCGAACACCTACAAACATGACTCGCCTCTAAAACTGCCAGTGGTCGCAACCATCAACATACTATCGTCCAAAGCGAACTATTGATCAACATGATCTAGTCATCGAAAATCACGGAGGAAAGCATAAGGCACAGGAAGAATAATCTGGTCAGAAACATAGATTGTATTGTGTCAGTAAAAAAACTAAAAGTAGAACATACCTGTAAAAGCGAGCAAAACCAGAGATTTGAATACCAAAAAACTCCAATGTTGTAAGGAAACTTTTCAAGCGAATCTGCTGTTTAGCATGGCTATAAAGTTGTCATTCTGGGCTTGGAGGTCAGCACGCTGTTGATCTGTCATTTCGGTTGGAAAAGTGTTGACATCGGTGATCATACGATCATAACCGGTTTGAATGTCAGTCTCGACTTCAGTGTTGGCATCACCAGGATGAGCGTCTTGAGCTGGAGGCTGAGGGGTAGTAGACTGAGGTGCAGCAAATTGAGGGGTGGTAGGCTGAGCTGCAGCAGGTTGAGGCGAAGTAGGTGGAGGGGAACTAGGCGGAGTCTGAGGACTCAAGTAATCAACAAGAACACCAGGGCACAAACGACGAAGAGCCGTCGAAGCCGCAAGCGCATCAGCAGGAACCTGATCCTGCCGACCTTGAGAAATGGCGAATCGAGCTAGAAGATCAATATCTTGAGCCCACATGACCATGTAATCTGGGACATAGCCATGGCCGCTGCGGTACAAAGTAGGAATCAGACCTTCAGCGCAAGCTTGAGTTTTTGTGATTAGCGGAAGACCCAAAGTGAGAAACCTACCTTTGCGGATCTCTCTCAGGAAGTTGTCGATTTCGAGGACTTGAGGCAGGCGGATAATGTCATCGCGATTGAGAGCAGCGAACTGTGTTGCCAATTGGTGACTAACGAGGAACTCGGGGTGATTGCTAGTAGCGAGTTCGGTCGAGGGGTAGAGAACTTCCTGCAATCTCAAGTTAGTGTACTCGTCAGCAGCCGGAGTCCAAGCGTTGATATCTTGGGTGTTGAAGTTGGGGGTGGAAGACCACATGAAGTAGGTTTGTGTACTGACCATCCTTAAGAAGGACTCTGGGTTCCACTTGTCTGCCCTTCCGCCTCTGATCCAGTATGTGTAAGCGCGAGCGCAGTGTAAAGCGAAGTCGACTGTGGTCGTGCCGGCAAATCTGATAACGTGTTGGACGAGATCTTCGGCATCGTGGAAAGCGACCCACCAAACTCTATCGCCAGTGATTCTGGAAGTCAGATGAAGGACGTAAGGGTAGGTACGGCAACTTTGGATCATCTCTTGTTGAAGGGCAATGTCCTCGGCATTCTGCAGCTCAGGACGAGGCTCAGGTAACCAAGCATCAAGCCAGGCGTACTGAGTCAACTCGAGCAGCAAGTTGTGTTGAATCTGCTGATTGAACTGGTCGATTTGGTCTTGATCACTCATCTTGTAATGTTATTCGACTGCTGGGGGTGTGTGCTGGAGAGTGTTGTTGAAGTGACTAGAAGTTTGATTAGAGGGACATTAAGTATTCTTTTACAAGTCCATGGTAACGATGGGTTGGGATACGAAGAACAAAGAAGATGTGTTGTATCTTCCTACAGACAACGAGATGAAGTCCGGAAAGACAAAGAAAAAACAATGGCCTTGTTCTCCAAACAAAGAATGGTGGTTTTGAGCGAAAGGCTCAGGTTTCTGAGACCGATGGATCAGGCACTGTCTACTAGTCGCAATGGAATCAAGTTCAATCTCCATAAGGGCACAAAAACCAAAATGATCACCGCAAGGAATCGAACACACAACCAGCAAAAGGAGAAGGCGCCGACGCTACTACTCCCGATGCGTTAGCACAGGCTATTCCCCTCAGGCCAAACATCCTTTGGATTTCGGTGCTCCTGAGTGGGTGAAAGGGAGCAAATTGTTGATACCTATATGCTCTCGATTGCAAGTGAAGGATATTTTCGGCTTGTTGATATATGTGCTTGTTTTGTGTCTCTTTCCTTGTTTTTCGTGATTGTCTCATATCTGCTCCCTGATCGCCTATAATCTCTTTCCAGTCACCATCACAAGGCAAGGCCTGTTCTGATGTTGGATGTATGCGCAGTTAAGTTCGAGATCTTGCCCTCTCGACATCTCCTCCTCAGCAGCCCAATTGAGCTTAGAGATGCATACACATTGTCGTTTCTGATGAAGGCATCATGGCACCTCGCATGGAGATATTATTATACTTATAAATCAGTGGGAAGAGCTTGCTTGTATTTGCTTTTGCTATCAGTGCACGCATGCGCTCTCTTTGGATAATCTCAGCGTCACAAATGCACTCTACATTCTGACAGTCATGTCGAAGGTCTTGCTAGAGATTCGGTAGACACAAGTTGGTACGAGTTTCTGGCAGACCTGTTCATATAATCGAGTGGTGGGCAGGATCCATTGGTACATACAGATTGGAGTGGATGGAAAAGGAGTCAAAGTCATTTCAGAAGAACAAAAAGAGTTGTATTGAGTGATATAGTACAAAATGAAGAAACACTTGCCGTGATGTGCACGAGTGTTCAAAAAGCGAATCTGTCGATCTTACCAAAGATGCGTACTTGGCCCAGAGGTCTTGGGATGGTTTTGGATAGCGGCTATTGCATTGTGCCGCTGAATTGTCAGTGAGGGGTCTAGGTTTGGCGGTGCCCACGGTGAACGTTTTGCCAGTGACGGCGGAGGTCTGAGCTTCGAGTGAGTCTCTTTCCGCAACCAGGGAAGTTACAAGCAAAGACTCTACGAGTGTCTAGAGGGACGTTGAGGTCGCGGTTCTCTACAGGGGTGTTGGAAGAAGTGGCAGCGGGAGTGGCAGCGGGAGTGGCAGCGGGAGTGGCAGCGGGAGTGGCAGCGGGAGTGGCAGCGGGAGGGTTGGCAGCAGGAGAATTGGCAGCAGGAGGGTTGGCAGCAGGAGGG
>JGI24891J29808_1000069_pt1 | contig 136803 bp, 128 predicted proteins | sample FreactcultuFSWF8_FD_29808 | JGI IMG/M metagenome (IMG submission 29808) | reverse complement strand
GGCGAGCCGATCTGCCGGCGTCATTAACAACCAACCCGGCCCATCATCCGCCGCTGTTGCTGCATCTCTGCGTCAACCTCTTTCGCATCTTCGCCTGACCTCGCTGGGACGCATTGCTCCTACCCGCGACTCGCTCGACTCGCCCACGCGCCCTTCGTCTCGTCTGTCGCAGGAGTCGCTGTCCAGCGTCGACTACCACCCCCGTCGTCCCGGCCTCGACGACAAGCGAATCTCGCTAAACACCTTTCTGTCGGCCACCACTCCTCCCTGGGCTGTCCCTCTCGACAAAGAAGAAAGCAACAGGCAAAAGATGCATCAAACCTCGTCCCGTCTGCTGCGTCAGACCGATGATGACCGCCCATTCACAAGAGTAAGCCTCCGTTTCGCTTTTGTTTATACTGCGTTCCCCGCTTACCCTTCTCCCTTTGCAGGATCTCAAGGATCTCTTCTCGACATTGATGGTCAGCTTGCCCTTGACTCCCCATCGTGTCCGCTTCACAAAGGTCGAGCACACCTTCACCACCGATGAAGCTCTGACCAACCTTGGTTCTCTCAAATTCTCCCAGTCAAACCGCATGCCCGACCCGAAAGACCCCTCAAGGATCGTTACCACCACAACCACGACCACTTTCTCCATGGCCAAGGAGATGGCTCGCACCGTCTGCAACCGTTTCGTCGAAGCAAGATTCGTCGAGTCATTGGACGGCAAGACGGACTTCAGCTCGAGGAGTTCTGTGTGGCAATTGACACCCAAGGGTATGCGTGTTCTGACCCGTTTCTGCCAGCGTAACGGCATCCACCAGCGCCATGTCAACGAATTGCTGGACTCCCCTCGCAACACCATGCAACTCGTCATCCTCGAACGTGTGCCCGAGAACGATAACATCAACATCGACCGCGGTACCATTGAGGTGGTCTTCAGACGTTTCTGTGGTGAGGAAGGCCCCAACCTCAAGAGCACTGCCACAGCCGACTCTGAGTCGATACACGATTACGCAACCGGCTTGGTCGGCGTGCACATGATGAGGTCTCGCAAGCAATTTGAGAAAGACACACCCTACATGTTTACTGGCAAGTCGGCCCTTGATTGGCTCATGGACTGCTGTATGGTCGTGAACAGAAAAGAGGCCTGTGATATTGCCCAGCAATTCATGGTCCACCAATTGATTGTAAACTTGACCGAAGAGCGCAACTCACCTGCCGCCTCGCGTTTCCAGCCCCTCAAGACTGCGCATTACGGCGTTACTGATAAGGGCATGAGAATTGCTGGCTGGGTCAGAAGCCCCAACGGATCCATCAACGGTGAGGCTGTTGTTGTCAAGCTGCCTCCTGGCGTAGCTCGTGATTCCAACACCACCAGAATGTCTCAAATCATTCACGACCCGGCTCAGCGTCTGGTCTTCCGCGAGTTCCTGCAAGAAACACATTGTGAGGAGAACCTTACCTTCTATCTCGAAGTTAGAAGCTTCTTGCTCGATTACAACTCAGCCAAGCGCTCTGTTCCTGCCCCTCGTCTGGACCTCATCCGTGAAACCCTGGCTTCAGCATACAGTAAGTCCATACTCTACTACCCCTTTGACAGTCCCCATGGCTAATTTTTCCAGGCTTGTACAATGCCTTCCTTGCACCTGGTTCGCCCTGTGAGCTCAACATTGACCACAACCTTCGCAACGCTCTTGCCAGTCGCATGACCCGCGCCGTTGGTGAAGACACAGAGATGATTGCCAGCTTGGATGAGGTAGCTACTTTGTTCGACCAGGCCCAGACCAGTGTCTTCAAGCTCATGGCTAGCGTAAGTCACTGTCTACATGCTTATCTGCCAACGAGTCAGTCCTAACAAATATTCAGGATTCGGTCCCCAAGTTTAGCAGAGATCCCAAGTACATCAGAATGCTGGAGAATCGCACCAACTACGACCAGATGAATGCAGCCTTCTCTGCTGCCTCGGTCTCATAAGGCAATGGTTACATTGACCATTACTAACACCTTCCTATCTCGCCCGCTTATTGCAAGCACTTTTCAACAATCTCGGTCAAACCAGGAATCGGTCGCCTCGGAAATGAAATATGGAAAGACGATGTACGCGCCTCGTCGCACATGCACACCAACAATTCATGCCTCGATGTATATCTTACAGCCACGTCCCACCCAGTGAGGCGTGTCAGCTTTGGATAGCAATTGCGAAGACGAACCTGGATAATCCCATCAACGAGGCCTATCGGACGTGCCCCGAGTGGCCCCTTCCGTGGCGGTGGGTGTCATTTCCCACACTGTAACTTATTTTCTGGTCTTTCATTCGGATAAAGGCATCATCTGGCGTTTCAGGGTGCATAGCAGATCGGCGTTTGTTTCTGCTTTTGTTTTTGGAAACATCGATCATGCACGAGGAAGACGACAAGTAATTGGACTTTGCTTTATTTTTCTCCTTGATGCTTTTCATTTGTTTCTTCATTTCGACACATTCCTGTTTCATTCACTACCCTTGAATTTGCATCGCGTGGCTGGCAGCAGCAGCGGTAGCAGAAGGAAGCGCGGCACATTGACGACCAAGCGATTGCAAGGAGGACATGTTTTTCTCGATGGACATGGATGCAAAGAGGGGCTGCGCACATGGCGCAAGATGTAGAAGTACCATTAGCTGACGCCATGCATGACACGTCTATAAACACTGCACTCTCTTTCATGTGCTTGTACTTTCCAATCAGCATCAGTGCAAAGTCCAACTACTGTAGCTACTACTTTGGCAAATGCAGTGAGACGCGAGCAGTGTAGACAGGAGGCTTACGCGGTAGAGAGGAAGAACAAGGTTCGATCCAATTCCCGCGTGGCTTCCATGAATCAAAACGATCAAACGGCACGCGTTTCCAACAAACGCCAACGCGTCTTTCTCGGCCAGACAGCTGAAGACTGAATCATTGTCAACAGTATTATCGAAAGAACCGATCTTTGATCTTTTTTTCTATACAAGCATCCGGCGCTTTAGCGACAGCTACAATTGCTTCTAGAAGACAGAGGGCCTATAGCACAAGTCATGGGCGTCCCGCCGGGTGTAAGTTGATGAGGTTAACGAATGTTTTGACAAAGACATTTTCGTCTAACGCGTTTCACAGTCGCAAGCAGCTCCACTCCCGAGCAACCTGCCCTTTCGACTCGTATCCAAGACTATTGGGTCCGGCGCATATGCATCGTACGTATTCAACAAGTAGACCACAAGACATGTTTATTGACTAGACGTTGGCGATAGGATCCGCAAGGCAGTGCCCAAGGACAAGCCGAAGCCCGTCATCGCCGTCAAGTTCATCAACAAAGACCACGCATTCAGGGTCGGCCGGTTGCGACCCAAGCAGATCGAGCTCGAGATCAGTCTGCATCGTCAAGTGTCTGGACATGCCAACATCATCCGCTTCCTCTCCCACGGAGACGACCAATCATGGATCTGGATCGCCATGGAATTGGCAGAGGGCGGCGACCTGTTTGACAAAATCGAGGCCGACGAAGGCGTCGGGGAGGATATTGCCCACTTCTACTTCAAGCAGCTCATCAACGCCATCGCCTGGTGTCACGGCAAGGGCGTCGCGCATAGAGACATCAAGCCCGAGAACATGCTGTTGACTGCGAACGGCGACCTGAAGCTGGCCGACTTCGGTCTTGCCACCGCTTTCCTCAATCCCAAGACTGGAGACTCCAAGATGTGTGGATTGGTCTGCGGAAGCCCGCCGTACATTGCGCCCGAGATCATCCAGGTCGGCCACGCAAATCAAAAGAGGAAGCACGGCGAGGAAAAGTTTGGCTACTGTCCCAACATCTCGGACATCTGGAGTTGCGCCATTGTGCTGTTCGTCCTCTTGGTGGGCAACACTCCTTGGGATCAGCCCGAACCGCGGAAGAGCGAGGAATTTTACCACTTCTGCGAAACACAAGGCCGTCCTGAGGACGACTTGTGGGACAAGATACCCTCGGATGCACTGAGTCTGCTCCGTGGCATGCTCAAGGTCGACGTACTCGAGCGCTTCAAGCTCAACGACATCCGCATCCATTCATGGTACACTCGCCCCAACAAGTTCATGAATTCAAAGGGAACCGTCTCGGACTCGGTCAGCCTGGCGACAAACATGATTGAGCGCCTGCACATCGACTTCACCACCGTACCCGACTCATCACAAAGTCAGGAGCAACCGAAACAAGTCGAGTCACAGCCTACACCCGCCAACCAGATGTCGACGCAACCAAACACGTCAGCCTTCGATCAACCTTACGACTGGGAGGCCCCGCCACGTCTCGCAGGCCTCACTGCATCTCAGCCCGTAACAGCACACGACTCCTCTCGCGTCGCCATTACTCACGACCTCATTGCCGCCCAACTTTCACAAGAACCGCACATGACCCAGTTCAGCCAGAACCACAGCGTCCCTCTGTCTCTGACCCAAAACGCCCGCCGCTTCCGGGATATCGTACCCGCTCAATCTCTCGCACGCTTCTATTCCTACCAAGCGCTGCCTCAGTTGCTCGGAACAGTACGCAGCGCCCTGCACACACTCAACGTTCCCATACCAGCTTCTGCTGCCGCTGACGACAAGGCTAAACAAGCTTACATTCGCATTCGCATGGTCGATGGTCGTAAGCAAGGACTCAGTGGAAACGTCGTCTTCGAGTCCATTGCTGAAGACGGACTTGTTGAAGTCAGATTCGTCAAGGCAAAGGGTGATCCGCTTGAGTGGCGCAGACTATTCAAGCGAGTCGCAGTCCTCTGCCGCGATGCAATTCTCATGCCTAGGGAGTAATGAGTCTCTCGTCATCGCGCGCACTGTCTTACCTCCATGGGCACATTCTCTCTTCTCTCGACATCTTCTTTACGTTTGACCTCTTCTTGGTTTCTACTTCCACCTTACATTGCGACTACTTCTTTCTCTTCTTTGCTAGGCATCTCACCTGGCCCCCATCTTACCTTTACGCTCTTCCAGTTTCGGAAGGACTTTTTCTTTTCATCATCACGCCTGTCATTGAAAAAGAGTCATGAGCACATTGAGATTTTCTGTTTTTGATTGTTTGTTTGGACCCATACAAGGGGCAACTAATGGGTTTTGGCTGGGAGGAAAAGGATGGAAAGACGGAAAAACTGGAAATAGCACTATACCCCCTTTCCCTTTTACAAATATGAATTTGCCGATGTTCTTCTTTCTGCTCGATCATCGTTTGCATGTTTTTGCTTTATGCATTGAGTCAGTGTGATTTTGCCATAAGCTTTGACTTTGCGTTGGAAAGTGATGGATTGTATGTCCCTTGTCATATCACGCTTGCTGTTTGCTTGATATCAACAGGTGCTGTTGACATTCTCCGGAAGGTACTAGATCTATAACACGTTGTTGTCGACAGTTTGCTCCATCAGGCTCTTCCAAGGCAACATCGATACGCTCCCACCTCGAGTCGCGCTCCCACCTCGTCGATACAAATAGATACAATTCATCGATCCATATCTTCACAGCAACACCACACCGTTCAATACACACACGAACGATGTCGTCTCCATACATCCGCCACAATACCAGTGATCCCGACGATGATCAACACATCATGCCTCCTGTCCCCAACCCAGACGAGCCCAAACACCCACTAGGCCCACGCATCTACATCCGCCTCCTCGTCAACACCTCAGATGCTGGCTGGACCGCTTATTGGGAGGACTTCCACATGGACGAAAGATTCGGCATGGGCTGGATTCCGGGCGCTACTTTCTGGTGGGAAGAAAAACAGAGATGGCTGGTTCCTGAGGAGACTCCTGCCAAGGTAAGATTGAACTGATCTTGTCTATTCTGGATCGTGGCTGATGTTGGCAAATGCAGGTTGGAATGGAGCATGGCCATACTCTTCGTATCATCACTGCCAAAGAGCCTGAGGCACACGACACTGTGCCTTTGGTCAGATTGCACGACGAGAAAGTCAATTGATGAGAGGCTGGCGACAAGAAAGAAAAGGAGAAATCAAGGCTGAGTGCCGCGAACCGCGTGATTTCCGAATATTCATGGGCAACGCGAAGTGAAGAAGATTGGGCAGGACGATTGCTAGGTGCGAAGTGTATACTCAGGCGGACAAGATATTACACAGATGTGTTTTGATGTGGAGGCAGTCCGGCGCAAAGACTGGTCTTGATGTGCAAGTTCGGGAGGGGATTATCAACAGACACAAGTCAACAGTCATCACCAAAGAACAAAGGCCATTCCCCATTAGACAGATCAAGAAATGACATATGAGACAAAGAGTGCACTATACATCCAGGTCTTCTCATGGTCTAACCATCAGCATCTCGAACACCGAGGCCATTGGTGCCGACTGACGTGCGCACAACTATCACGGCCTGTGTGTGCTGCTTCTGCCGCCCTCCCCGTCGATACGGGATAGCGCGAGCCGAACCGGGTACCGAACGCTGTCCAGCGAAGCCCCTCGTTTCGTCTGTTTGGTAGGGTCCGGAGGAGGTGACGGGAGTTATGCACGATTGTGCCGCTTTAGGTCAGGGGGTAAATGGTAGGGAAGAAGCTGTTTGCGAGGAGATCGTGGCATATTATTCTCTCTCGAGTCGATGGATGAATTGATCGTTCGTGTAGTAACGCAGTTGCTAAGGCTTTCTTGCGACGGCAGAGTGGGTTGATAGTAGCTAGGTGTTCGGAGCTGTACCCGGTACTATCATATCTCCACCATCCACCATCAGACAAATCATGAATTGACATGTGGCCCTGATCCATCCATGATGGATATAAACAAATCAAGTGAGAGACTATGATGTGACTGAATATCACAAGTCCCTTCACTTCCGCTTCAGGGGCTAATAATGATTCAAGATCGACTCAACTTCAAGAAGTCGGAGATTTGGCCCAATGGTCACAATCGAAGATGACTCTGATCAAACCTCTCCAAATCCGAGCATAAATAGAATCCAGAGGTTGTGAGTTCGACTCACAGCCTTGGTTGGTCGCGTTGACGATTTGGTCCAAAAGATGTTTCCCACATTAAGTTGTGGTTTTTTTGCTCTTTGTGCTTGATTGTTACCCAATTGAGAGTTTCATTTTGCTGAGCACTGATGCTACCAATAGATACTGGAAGTATCAAACCAGCCTGTTGCAGTCAAATTGCTGTTTTCATTGCGCAGAGTGGATGTTGTGGTAGCGTCAAGTTTCTAGCGTATCCTGAGCCCATGGTCGTCTACTCAAGCCCTTCTGATTTATAGCTTTCACTGCAGAAGGCGAGATTGAACGGATGGCACGTTTCCTGTCTTACATCCACCCAAGGCAATTCAAGGAGTACGGATATCGATCCACGAGTCCGCCTCGATACGGTACTTGGGCTCGATCTCATACGGCTTGATCGCATTTACCATGTTTGCAATTGCGTCCACCACCAGGTTTCCAGCCAGGTAGTCCTGAGAGATATCCTGCGGCAATCCGGCTTTGACCTCGTCTAGATAGTCATCGACATCCCGGTAGTCCATTCTGTACCCCAGCATGGCCACTTTGATCAACCCTTCATGAAACCTCTTGACTCGTTGCCACCATGAGCCATACTTCATGTCCATTTCGCAGAGATACCCGATAAAAAATGGTTCTTCCTCATCAAAGTCTTTGCTCCTTTCTCGATAAGGCAGGGCTTCCTGTCGGCTGATCTCCTTTTGGATGGCTTCAATCTTCTCGCGATGTTCGACGTGAAGCAACGCCATTCCTGTTTCCATGCGACGGATAGATGTTGCTTCGTCCAGCATGTCTATCGTAAGCTCCATTGTGTCGCGCTTCCAGGTTCCTCGTAACGCTTTCTTGACTGGTCGGAATGCATTACCGTCAGTGAGAGGTTGCAGACGATAGCTGTGTCTCATGAACAACTGTCTGTGCTCCAGTCCTCTATCCAGTTGTTGCTGACGCAGCTTGAAGGCAATGTAAGCTGCTTCTTTGTAAAGTGAGAAGAGCTCAAGAGGATTGTCGCCCCAGTTTGGATAGCGTGTTGCGCGTGGACCGTCGTTCACATCCCATCGCTCACGATGCAGGTAGTCATCTGTTGTTATAGCTCCCACACCACCAATACTGTTGATATACCCTCGTGACTGTAGCGATGGCAAGCTCCAGAAAATTACTTTGTTCCTATCCATGGTCTCTGCCCTCGCGCTTGCTGGTAGTAGAGAGCATTCCCAGACATACTCTTGAAACCGCAGATGAACACGTAAACCCAGACTCTGGAGCTCATGGCAAGTGGCCAACACAGCGTTACGGCGGGCCAGACATAGTAACAGACGCTGTGCAGATTCATAAGAGTAAGCCCTGACCCGCCATTGTACGCAATCATTGCTTGTCTTGTTGTCGGTCGGAATAATGTAGCCTATGATCTGTTCGCGGAGTTCAAGGGGAAGGCGCGAGAACGATGAGTCTTCCATTTCAACCGCAATTTGGTCTTTGAAGCATGAATCTCCTGAAAGATCAAAGGGGACAGTGGTCTAGTTGTTATTGTGTTGGACAGCTCTTGCTTGCTCCAGGCGACGTCTCAAGCGTTGACAACGCGGGACATCCATTGTACGTTGGACTGGGCCAAAGTCAAACCCAAAACAGTCACACAGTATCTTCTCAGCAAACTCTCCTTCAGTATGAACATATACACTCAGCGACGATAAGATATATCCGGACATCAGCATTCAGCTCCCCATCGTCCATGTCCTCATAGAGGACTCGTCGTCCCATACGCACAAATTGGCTATGACGTCGGATCTGCTGCATTCTCCTTGGCTATGAGCAGTTTCCTGAACTGCGGACAAGCATCAAGTTTTGTGCCAACTTGTGATGTTGGCCAGAACAATCTCGAAGGCATCTTGACCTATTGGATGGACCCTCGCAACACCCTGGCATATCTCCTTCATCAGCAGATCTGCGACATGACGTGCCATGCATAGCTTGCTATACCAACTCGATCAAAATCCAGTTTCTAGGTTGCGAGCACAGTCATGTGGCTGGCTCGTCATACCATCGAGGGACGCTCCTCGAGCATGGCATGGTATATATGAAGCGTGTTTGCGACGACCTTTTCAAAGCATATCCACCTACATCTCAACTTGACTTTCCTGATAACTTCTATTACCAACCAATCAATCCCCCAAGCACTATCTCATCATGGCACGCACAAGAGCAGCAAACAACACCACAGTCACCAAGCCTTCGCTCATGTCGCGTCTGAAGGGCAACAACCGTACCGTCACAACTTCAACCAAACACTCGACCAACCCTATCACTGGAAGCCATACAACCACAACTACCAAGAAGGAAGTCGGCGCTCCTCACAGCACCAGCCATCACACCGGCCCTACAACTGCTAGCACTGGAAGAACGGTTGGATCCAGCACAAGACACACGACAGGTCACCATACCTCTACCCACCACACCACCGGTCACCATACCACAGGCACAACGACCGGCAGAACTGCCAGAGTGCAGAAGCGCAAGCCGAGTATGGGCGACAAAATCAGTGGTGCAATGATGAACCTGCGAGGCAGTGTTACAGGCAAGCCCGGTGTCAAGGTAAGTGTCGACAGACGCAGGCACATCTAATAATGTAACATTGCTGACAAGTATTGCAGGCCGCCGGAACAAGAAGAATGCATGGCACTGATGGCAAGGGCGAGCACTACACACGTGCCTATTAGAGAGATGAGGTGCAGGAGCGGATTTGAAATGTAATTGACGACGCGATACCCATGAGACGACTTGCATGAGATTTGTACGAATAGTTTTAGTTGAGCAAATGCAGAAAGAGCATCAAACCTTCACTCAAACACGGACGAAACGCGAGACAAGTCGGATGTTACAGGACGCGGACGAGTGTAGGACCTAGGTGCGCGAGGCGTGTCTAGGGTCGTGTTGCTGCGGAGAGTTCGGGCTGGCCGGGAAAGAAGTGGACTCTGACTTCAGGTTGCTGCAGGGAAATGCTGGGGGACCTTGGAGATTCAGCTGGAGTAGGCAGACCCTTCGAAGTTCGATCTCTCGCTCAATAGATAGCCAAGCAGTCTTGCCCGATGAGTGATGACACGACATGCTGGATCACGAACCGTTGCAAAGGTTCTTCTCGCTGTAAAGCAATTTCGCTTTTGTTTCTCTCCGAAATGACATGATGAAGGCGTGCGCAACAGCAGATCGACAGGCGAGGCCGATAAAGGATTCGAACCAAACGAAAAGTAGCATGGGTTCCGAGACGGAAGCTAGCCACATGCAGGCCAGTGTCATGCTGTGTCCTATCTTTAGGCTTTCTCACACGAAGCTGCCACGCGCTTGGCCTTTCGGTGACAAAGTCTCTGGCCCGTTCGAACATCATCGTCGCTTCCCAACCCACTTGCATGTACTCGTACCTTCCGCTCGCTCCGTACATACGCCTTTGATTTTTCCCTTGCTGTTGTTCACCCATCTTTTGCTTTCTTTCACTCGTTTTCATCGCCGTAACGTGTTTCGCATCGCACCCTGTACAGAGGCACCCCTTATTGCAGGCCACGCCATCTCTGCATATAACCCATTCGTAGAGCACACGACCGTTGGCAGACTCTTAAACGGCCCTTACGCTCCGCGATATTAGCATCCTACAGCCGCCTGACACCAGGCAGTCACTTGGATAGAAATTTCTCGATTGTCGATCGACGCCTCCTATAGCTTGCAGTCAACGACATTTCTGCATGTCGCATACAATGGCGCGCTCACCGAGCCTTATCGCTCTATTGTTCGCTCTCATCATGGTCTTCGCGACAGTGAACGCAAACAGCCTGCCATGGATGCTGAAGCGTCAAAACTCCCTGGTCGGCACAGGGGCAAGCACATCGACCACAGCCTCGCCAACATCCTCCGCCGACGTATCCACGTCGTCGGTCGCCCCTACCACTTCCTCCTCCGTTGCGCCCGACACGACCTCCTCCGTGCCACCTACCTCAACTAGCGAGCAGCCCGTCACAACATCTTCCCCTACGTCGACAGAGGCTCCTACTACTTCTAGCGAGGCTCCTCCTTCGACATCGACTTCTGAGGCTGCCCCCACTAGCGATTCTGCCACCTCGGCCGCCGCTCCATCCACATCACAAACCTCCGCCGCCGCCGAGACCACAAGTTCAGCTGCCCCTTCGTCGTCTGTAAACAGTGCATCTGCCAGCCAGACCAGCGCGGCTGCTTCTTCCTCAGCTGCTGCATCAGGTTCTTCTGCTGCATCTTCTCGCTCCTCATCTGCTTCAGGCACAAAGACAAGCAGCACAAAGTCGTCCAAATCTTCTTCATCCGAGGTTATTGTCATTGGCTCTGGTTCAGCCGCTACCACTATCCACCGCTCGACTGTAAGCCAGGCTACCACCATCACATCCGCCCTTGTCACTTCGTCGACTGAGCGATATACTACCACCGTTGTCACCGTCATTGGTGGCAGCTCTGTGACAACTGCAATCCCCACCGAGAGAGTCGTTTCATCCACTACTGGTTACGCAACCGCTACCGTCTCACCTCAATTGAATGATGGTGGAAGCAGTGGAAGCAGCGGCGGTGGCCTCAGCACATCCACCAAGAAGATCATCGGAGGTGTCGTCGGTGGTATTGGTGGTGCTATCCTCCTCGGCGGTCTTGCTCTTGTAGCATGGCGCATGTGGGGACGCCGCCGTGCAAAGGGCCCCAGAATGGATGATGATGATATTATGGGTCCTCGACCACACGATGCCCTCATGACTGAGAAGAATGAGCCCCCACTTGCTCGCTACCACAACGGCGGCGGTCAGATCAACACAGCATCCAACTTCTGATGAGCTTGTTGATCTACAACATTGATCTTCTTCAAAATTGCATGACAAGGGTTTCCTGGGTTTTCATTTCTTTCTGTCCTTATTAACAACGACTCTTGGTCTGTCTTGTCTTTATAATGAAAGCGAAGCGAGCAAGCGATTGATTTTTATATTCAACTTTTTCCCCCCTTAAATACCCTCACTCTCCTTAAGATGCTCGACTTCGCTGTTTTGATATCCACATGTGTTCTTGCGCTTATATACCTTTAGATACTATAACCCCTAAATATCCTACTTTCTCAAGAAACTCTGCACGCCTCATACTCTATAGTCCATTCGCTGCTTACATCTTGCTTCATGATTTAGGTCCTTCCTATCAAGTGGGAGTATCATCTGGACTTCTTCTCTCTGCGTTCCGAGCTTCAATTGTGGATTATCTTGAAGAGTAAATCAAATGGAGCCATTCCATCGAAGAAAGGAATATGGTGAAGTGGACTCAGACTCTACTAACCGCAACACCAACATCTTTGCCCTTCAAGCTGTCCACATCCCTATCGTCATCATGCTCAGGAGCAATTTCGCTCTCCTGCACAGCATCTCCATGCAAAACCTCCGCAACAAACAGCTTCCTCTTCGGCATCAAATACCTCACATCCACAAACCTCAACACGCAAGTCATGGCAATAACCACCAGCCACAAACTCAACGCGGTCTGCCATCCACATCTGTAATAAGGCGCCTCGCTAGCCGGCCAGATCAATATTCCCGACCATGCGGAAACGGCATAATAGCCCGCTACACTGGTTCCCACGATCAGAGATCTGGCTTCAGGGTCTTGAGGTATTAATTCAGACAGCCAGGAGAAAATCAAGGGTGCGGTGCCCAGGGAGAGGTAGGAGATGAAGTATGCAGCGTAGGCGGCGGAGACGGGAACGCTGGAGGGGTTGGAAGTCCAGAGGGTCATTGTTATGGCTGGGATGAGGCCGATGAGCGATTGGGTGATGATTAGAGTCCAGCGGGTGCGGAGGGTGTCGGAGAGGATGGCCCAGATCCAGACGAAAGCGACGGCTATGCCACCGCCTGCGATGGGGATGACGTTGATTTCTTCGGTGGTCCTGTGGTGTGTTAGTCTCTGCTTGATTATTGTGGATATGATGTTCTTACCATCGCTTTGAGCCGTCGGGGTTTGTGAGAGACTTGAGGAAGAGATTGAAGTATTGATAACCTCCTTGAGCATGCACAGTTGCGATGTACAGCGCAGCGATGAAGTAGAGGGTCCAGCCGGAGAAAGCACGTTTTGTACCTGCCCATGACAACTTCTTCGGTTCTGCTCTACCGTGTCTTGCCAGTCTTTCCATAGCAAGCTCAGCATCAACCTTCTTGAACCAGAACGCTCTAGGGTTGGGATTATTCGGTACGTCAGGAAGCATGAAGAAACCCAGGACACCCCATACAACCGTCATGATGGCATCTGATTGATTGTTAGCAACTCATACATGGTAAACGTGGGGTTGGAAATGCTTACTGATGACAAACAACCATCGCCAACCCGAAAGCCCCTTGCCCTCAAGTGTGGCAATAATGGCAGCTTGCAAAGCACCAGACATCATATACCCCAACGTCTGACAAGACTGATAAAAGCCCATTCTTTTGGCCAGCTCCATAGGCGTATACCAATGCATGAGCAGAGTCATCATACCAGGCCATGCACTACTCTCACACAACCCCAAAAATACTCGCAATACATAGACATGTTTCGCGTTCTTCGCCAAAGCCATCAAACCTGTGATGACACCCCAAGTGATCTCAAGACCAGTGAGCCAGTAGCTGGGCCGGACATAAGTCATGATCGCTTGTGATGGGATGAGCATGAGACAATAGGCGATGTTGAAGTATGTGGTGAAGTAGTTGAGTTCATTGCCGTAAAGGTTTAGATCCTCTTTCATGCCGGAGACATAAGCATTATTGATGTTCTGTTGATCTAGATATCTGTAATCCAAATTAGTTCCGGTGTTTTATTTCGGATGGAGAAGCTTTACTTGATGACTTGACTGATACAGCCGAAAGTCAGAAGAAACATGTCTAGTCTTCTGACCAGAGCCTTCTCTTCTGCAGAGCGATGCTCTATCTGTATAGCCGGTTTGGCTTTCCTGAACATGGTTGATAAGCCCATAATTTCTGTATTCAAGTGTTGAACCACACGAATTGATAAAAGATCGACCTTTCGCAAGGTACAAATGCAATGAAGAATTAGGGAGATGTTATAGACCTTTTTGATAAAGTACTATCATGCTGCTGCTGTCTTGAGGACTGCAGCAGCGGAGTGATAGGCGAGGCAGCATCCTCTGCGGCGCATGCATCTTGATAAGGCATGATTATCTGTCCAGGTGATACCGCATATCACGTCCGTGACGTTACTTCGCTCTGTGGCACTCCAAGTATCATGCGGATGGTCCTGTATCGGCGTGAGAGGAGGGGTCGTTGTTGCATGGTTGGAAGGTTAACATGTCTTGGCAGGTATGATCGCCACCAATCACCATTATCTGCGACTGAGTACGGAGATCTTCCTTCGAGTTACCGGCCAGCGGGCAAGAGAGATAGGCAACTGATAGACTCGAAATCGGCCACTATAGCCGCCAGCACTGTCGCAACACTGCCTCTGCATCTTTCGATTTAGCAAAGAGCATATTTAACTACTCTACCGATATCGATAGCCAGGCCAAGTTGGAATCTACATTAATCATACACCACCAGAAGGACCTTTGACAGTTATTTTTTGCAGACAATCGATCTCTACACTTTGAGACCAATCTAAAAAGACAACATGCCGTCCGCTCAACCTGCCACACCTCCCTCCACTCCTCCTGGTCTGGAACCTTCTCTGCCTCTCCCATCACCCTGTCTATCATATTGGCACAAAACCACTCGCGGCTTCCCTTACCTCAACGCCAACCGTACCACCCCAGTCCCAGAGACCGCCGAATATATCATCATCGGCTCCGGCATCTCAGGTGCTTTAACAGCCTTCTCTCTGATCGACTCTGGCGTCTCAGGCGATAAAATCCTCATCCTGGAAGCCAGAGAAGCAGTTTCCGGAGCCAGTGGCAGGAATGCAGGACATGTGCGTCCTGATGCATTTAGAGGTTATGCCGCCTACGCTGCCGTTCATGGACCCGAACAAGCGAAGAAAATCATCGTCGAGGAGAGAAAAGTGCTGCATGCTGTTGATGAGTTTGTGCGTCGACACAACGTTTCCTGCGACTTTGACTTGACCACTACTTTTGATGTTTGCTTAACACCCGAGTTTGCTACGTATGAGGCGCAGAGTTTCGAGGCCTTTAAAGCTGCTGGTGGAGATGTTTCGCATGTGCAGTTCTATGAGGGTGAGGAGGCGAAGCGTAGGACTAGGGTCCCGGAGGCTGTCGCGGCGTATGAGTGGCCTGCTGGATCCAGCCATCCTGCTAAGCTAGCCCAATGGCTGTTGAGCAGTGTCATCGAAAAGGGCGCGCAGCTATGGACACATTGTCCCGCTATCGCTGTGAACGAGTCGAAGCATCCGGGATATCGATGGGACGTACGCACACCTCGAGGTGTTGTCTCGGCTCAGACGATCGTGCACAGTACGAATGCATATGCTGCAGCTTTATTGCCTCACCTCAATGGCTACATCACGCCGAATCGAGCGCAGGCACACTCACTGGTACCCACGTCCGCGTTCAGCGCTGAGAATGCGCTGAGCAGCACAATGTCGCTGAGATACAGTCTCCATCACTTTTACTCGGTCATCCAGAGAAAGGGCGATGGCACAATCGTGCTCGGCGTTTCCAGGTCCAATCCAGAGCTCAGCGCAGAAACACTGGCAGTGCGGGAGAGTTTCGACGATGGCGCATTCAATCAGGAGATCGTGGACGATGCGATGAAGCGTTTTGGGATAATGTTCCCAAGGTACGGTGAGGAGAGTGAGCGCCATGGAGAAGGCCTGGATCATGCGTGGACGGGTATAATTGCCATGACCCCTGATTCGGTGCCATATGTCGGCGCGATCGAAGAGTTGCCGGGACAGTACATCTGTGCTGGGTTCAACGGCCATGGGTAAGTGACGCGCATCTCTCAGTGTCATTTGACAAGACTGACCAATTCCAGAATGGCGAGAATCTTCACATGCGCGCCTGGCCTGGCCAAGTTGATGCTGGGTGGATCGTGGGAAGACACCGGTTTGCCAGAGTGCTTCCAATATGGCAAGGAGAGACTTGTAAAGGCTGTTCGAAAGGGTCAAAAGGGAAGTGTTTGGTAGGTCGCTGCTTCCAGGCACAAAAGACGTGCGCACGTAGATTTAGCAAAAAACCAAGAGTTAACTAGGGAAACTTCTCTCGACCAAATCATCTACGCGACCACGCTGGGAGTCGAACAACTGCCCCAGGAATCTATTTATGCTCCGATTTGGGATGGAGGTTTATCAGAAGTTGATGGGTTTTAGCCATTAGGCCAAAGCCCCGATCTTCTTGTGATGGCTTTAATTTGGTTTCTTTTGTTGTTCCAGTGAGTGTTTGTAGACGCTTACTTCACTTTGGTGACTTTTAAAATCCTCAGCTTTTGATCTGTTTGTTAGGTAGTGTTGACAGATAGTCAGTAAGGCCCAAGGAGCTGCACCTTCCTGTATAGCTTCAGAACACCTGCTGAATCGCATGAGTAGTCGGATGAGGGAAGCTGAAATTAGAAATTCATGATTTAGATGGACCAAGGAAAAGCGCTTTGTGGATTGGTATTTTGTACAAGGAAAACAGACGACTCGCAGGTAATCTATGGTGCCTGGGTCTTGGGGGTGTGAGTATCGCGCTCGTAGTAAGCCCATTGGCCCTGGTTGGGGGACTCTTCGAGGTCTTCCCAGACCTTGCTCTTGTACATCTCGTCGACGAGAGCAGTCTCGGCCTCTGCGACAAGGATGATCTCCTCGATCAGGCCAGCCTCAATTTGCGACTCGATGGTGTTGATCCTGAAGATTGGTGTTAGCGGGAGCGGTCGCATTGAGAGAGCGAAGATCTTACTGCTCGGAAGTGAGTGGGGGTTCGGGCTCAATGCGAGGTATCATCTCGTTATCAGCCTGAGGATCGGCCATGAACGAGTGGCCCTGGTGCGACTTCTCGGAAGCAACTCTAGGACCCTCAGGCTCTTGCTTCTGAATGGGCTCGTCCTCGTAGTCCTCGGTCTCCATACCCTTGAGGGCAGTCTCGTTGTAGACGATGTTGACCTCATTCTTGTTGGTGGCTGATGCAATTGAGCGGAAGGCGTTAGGGTGTGCCTCGACGACGCTGCGAACGCGAGATTGCCATTCTTCAAGACCCTCGGGCTTGACGGACTCGACGATAGATAGACGGTGCTTGGTAAGAGCCTCGACGGATTGGCGGTAGACGGAGTGCTCGGGGAACTGCTTCAGCTTGTCCAGAGTGGTGTTGTAGAGGTAGAGGAGGGTGGAGCGGGGGGCGGCATGGGTCAAGACACCAGTCAGACCGGTGGGAGCGCCGGGGGTGAGGTAACGCGTGGCCTGGGCGAGCAATCGGGTCGAGGGTCTCATTGTAGCGTGGTGGAAGTGCAATTGGCGACAAATATCGACTTTCAAGCTATCGTCAATTCAAGACGTCAAGACAACGCCGCCATCCAATTGCTGACCATGAGCAAACACTTCAAACATTCGGCGGTCCGGCCAAGGCGCCAAGTCCGCCCTCCACAAGTCGGTGATCTGGACATGGCTCAAGCACAAGTGCTCTGATCTGTCTCCTATTATTGACTTTAAAGCTCCGATGCTTTGACTTGCTACCTGGTGCTGCCCTTTTCCCTGTCGCTCTTTTGCCTAGTGATTGCATCCTGTTCTGGCCATTTGGATCTGGCCTGTCGCACCTACCTCGACCTGAGCAGATAGCCCTATCTTGCTCTTACGAACCTTCATACCTTCCGATCTACCCCGGCTTAGAGTGCCAGTGGGCCTCCCTTCATTATGCGATCGCTATTGATATCGCCCTTGATTGCCCTGTCTTTCGCCGCCTCCGTCTTCGCTGCTCCTCCGATCAAGGCTGATGCGCCCGCCCTTCCCCCATCGAACTTTGCCCGAGATGCTGTCTTGAACGCCGCGAGAGATGCTCCCGATGCTCCTGCGTCGCCCGCGAAAGATTCGGAAGTAAAGGGCGAAACAAACAAGGATCCCGTAACCGACGGTGCAGACTCTGGTCCCAAGGGCACTGTCTTTAACGGGCAAAGCGTCCCTCCGATTCCTGAGCTCAGCGGTACCACCCTTGACCAGGATATTTCCAAAGGCACCTGGCTAGTCGAGTTCTTTTCACCCTACTGCCACCACTGTAAAGCCTTTGCTCCGACATGGCAGACTCTGCACGAGTTCTACTACACCTCAGACCCTCTACCTGCCTCCAACAAGGAATCTTCCGATTCCCTCAACTCTTTCACCCGTTACTACGACTTCAAGTTCGCTAAGATCGACTGTGTCGCTTTCGGTTCTGCCTGCTCGGATCACAACATCAACTCTTTCCCCACCGTGGTCCAGTTCAAGGATGGAAAAGAAGTCGAGCGCAAGGTCGGTGCTCTGCCCATGAAGGATGAGGTCAAATGGATTGAGAGCATGCTCGAGACAATCAAGCCTGGCTCAAGACAAAAGGATGGCCCTAAGCTTCCCAAGGTAGGAGCAAACTCTTCGCCTGACTTCAAGGGCCCTGCTGTAGTTGGCCCTGCAAAGGAAGCCGATGCTATTGCTGAGGCAACCAAGTCTACCACTTCTACAACATCGACCAAGTCCTTGCTCAAGGCCACAAAGATTGCCAAGGAAACTGCCAACCCTGCTGGAACCTCTGTCCCTTTGACTGCTGAGACCTTCCAACAAAGAGTCACCACCACTCACGACCCCTGGTTCATCAAGTTCTATGCTCCCTGGTGTCATCACTGCCAGGCTATGGCTCCTAGTTGGCACGCTATGGCCCGCGATATGAAGGGTAAGCTGAATGTTGGCGAAGTCAATTGTGAGGTCGAACGACGCCTTTGCAAGGATGTCAACGTCAAGGGCTACCCTACCCTGATCTACTTTCAGGCAGGCGAGCGCATCGAGTACGAAGGTCTGCGTGGTCTCGGCGATCTTATCAGCTATGCCAGCAAGGCTGTTTCCGCTGGCGATGGTGTTGTCGATGTTGATGCTGCTGCATTCGAGGCTCTTGAAAAGGATGAGGAGGTTATCTTCCTGTACTTCTACGACCATGCGACTACTAGCGAGGACTTCCAGGCTCTTGAGCGTTTGTTGCTTAGTCTAATTGGCCACGCCAAGCTGGTCAAGACCAAGGACCCTGCTCTGTCTGCCAGATACAAGATCTCAACCTGGCCTCGTCTGATTGTGTCCAGAGATGGCAAGCCGACATACTACACTCCTCTGTCGCCTAGGGACATGCGCGACTTCAGAAAGGTTCTGGGATGGATGCAAGCAAACTGGTTGCCTATCGTGCCTGAGCTGACATCCTCGAATGCTCGCGACATCATGGACCACAGACTTGTCGTACTCGCTATCTTGAACCGCGAGCGCAAGGAGGATTTCGTAATTGCCAGACGGGAGCTCAAGAGTGCCGCTCTCGAATGGATTGACAAGGAGATTCAAGCCTTCCAGCTGGAGAGACAGGAGCTTCGTGACGCCAAACAACTGCGTATCGAAGAGGCCGAGGATCGCAATGACCAGCGTGGACTGCGGGCAGCCAAGCAGATCAGAATCGACATGAACGAGATTGACCGAAAAGAGGTTGGTTTTGCTTGGGTCGATGGTGTGTTCTGGGAGCGTTGGCTCAAGACCACATTCGGGATCGATGTCAAGGATGGAGAGAAGGTCGTCATCAACGACGAGGATGTAAGTTATGGATGGGAGAAACGATGCATATTATAGGGACTAATTTGGCGACAGAACCAACGCTACTGGGACCTTACATCGACAGGCAATCCAATTGTGCCATCGCGTGTTTCGATCCTCGAGACGCTCCCCAAGGTGGTAGCATCACCTCCAAAGATCAGCCCCAAGCACAAGAACTCGTTCTTTGGGCACCTGATCTGGACAGTACGTAGTGGCATGTCTGCACACCCTCTCATAACACTGGGACTGGTGATTGGGCTGCTCGTTGGAGCCAGCATCTGGGGGAGGGGGTTGATCAGAAGAGGAAAGGCATTTGGCAACACCGGATCCTTCTTCACAGTGGGTAATGAGAAGGACGGATTATTGGGTGGTGCAGCGACCGGAGGCAAGGTGGATTGAAGTTGGTTAAGCAATCTTTCTTTCTGTTCTATAAAAGGATATTTAACGTTTTCTCAATTCACATGGCGATGAATCTAATAAATTCTGATGATGATGGAGTTGCGGAGTTGAATGCGGAGGAGGGCGTCTTGGCGAACCCCCGAAGGTCGGAGGGTCATGGATGGATATGATGATTAGACATTTGACATTGCTACTTTCTCAGCAACTGCGCGCGGAAACATGAGGGGCCAATTGCAGTTGTCTCGAGTGCAGACAGCACGCACCGCTGCCCAATTCCGGCCGCGACAGACATTCCGAATTTCCCAACAAGTGCGCCATGCATCGACCGAGCTCAAGCAAGAGGTCGCCCGCAACGAGAAGGTTGGACATGTCCGCTCTGGCTTCACTCGCATCAAGAACCTGCTCCTCGGAACCTCGATAGTCGCCGTCCTCGGATTCGGATACCTCTATGTCACCGACACACGCGCCACCTTCCACCAATGGCTTGTACCGCGTGTGTTGCGCACCCTGTTCGCCGACGCAGAGGAAGCCCACAAGATCAGCAACAAGATCTTGAAAGCACTGTATTCGGTCGGCCTGCACCCTCGCGAAAGAGGCAACCCGGATGTGAACGGAGACTTGAAGGTTGACGTGTTTGGTCACCTCTTGGACAACCCCATTGGAACATCTGCTGGTCTGGACAAGAATGCCGACATTCCTGATGTCGTGCTGGGCTTCGGTGCTGGTATTGTCGAGGTCGGCGGTATCACTCCTCATCCTCAGGAGGGTAACCCCAAGCCTCGTGTCTGGCGCATTCCCTCGCAGAATGCCCTGATCAACCGCTACGGTCTCAACTCTGAAGGTGCTGATGCTGTTGCCACACGTCTGCGCCAGCGATTGCGCGAGTTTGCTTATGCTCTCGGTCTTGGTCTTGACCCTGTCGCTGAGAAGTCTGTCTTGGATGGTCATGCTGGCGTTCCTCCTGGCAGTCAGATGCCCGGTCGCCTACTCGCTGTCCAGATTGCCAAGATGAAGGAGACTCCAGATAACGACATTGATGCTATTGCTCAGGACTATGTTTACTGTGTCAACCAGCTCGCCAAGTATGCTGATATCCTGGTCGTCAACGTCTCATCGCCCAACACTCCCGGTCTTCGCAACTTGCAGCAAGCCGCTCCTCTGACTAAGATCCTGACCGCCGTTGTCGATGCTGCCAATGCTGCCGATCGCAAGACCAAGCCCGCAGTCATGGTCAAGGTCTCTCCCGACGAGGACAGCGAAGAGCAAGTTAGCGGCATCTGTGGCGCCGTCTGGGCCAGCGGCGTCGACGGCATCATCGTCGGAAACACCACGAAGAAACGACCCGACGCCCTTCCCACCGGCTACCTCTTGCCTCAAGACGAGCAAAGCATCATGCTCGAAACCGGCGGCTACTCTGGTCCTCAACTCTTCGAACGCACCGTCGCCCTGGTCAAGAAATACCGCACCGCTCTCGACAAAGGTCCCAACGAAACCAAGCCCGAGCCCAAGAAGATCGAATCTGCTCCCAAGCAAGCAGAAAAGTCAGAATTCCAACTCGAGACCGAAGCCATGAAGGAGAAGATCAGGTCCCAATTATACGCACCCTCCGACAAGACCCAAACCGCCGCACCCAACAGTCTCGACGCCGAAACCAAGTCCTCGATTGAAAACAGCGTCGAACGCGATCTCAAGAATTTGAAGCCAAAGACTGATTCTGCGGATAAGAACACACGCGATCAATCTATTATCCAGATCCCTGATCAGCATATCCCTTATCCTCATGAATCCACCCCTTCTGCTTCTGCTTCCAGATCTGTATCTGCTTCTGCCTCTTCTGCCTCTACCTCTTCTTCCACAACCACAACGGCAGCAGAGACGAAAGCTGCCTTTTCCGCTGTCGAGCCAGCTCTAGGCGCCGCCCCTGATGCCGCCGAGAAGATGTTGTCTCCCAAGCCATCGAAAAAGACTTCCCTCTCCACACCGGCCGAACTCGACACCAACAAGGAAAAAGTAATCTTCGCAACCGGCGGAATCACAAATGGCAAACAAGCCTTGGAAGTGTTGAATGCAGGTGCCAGTGTAGCCATGGTATACACGGCCATGGTTTATGGAGGCGCAGGCACAATTACCAGAATCAAGCAAGAAATGAGAGATGAGATCAGGGGTGTTGATGTGGAAAGATTGCCTGCTACTGATGCTAGGAAATAGAAGGGGATACTGGGGATGGATTATGGATATGGATACTAAGGAGGGATTGGGGAGCTTTTGTATAGGTTTAGAGAGTTGAAGATGTTGACCTTTTTTTTTTGCACACTCGATTCTTTTTTCTGTTGGGATTGTTGATATAAGACATTAAATTGTCTCTTTAGCTGCCGTTGAGGTACAGAACGGAAAGCTATCATGAGTGCTCTTTGGGACGTATGGCTCGGTGTCGTCTTTCCAGCTTGCGTCAAGCTACAAGTCCTCAAGCATCATGAGTCTCTTCCGTAATCTCGATAGGGCACAACACCCTACCCTTGAAAAAGTTATTACACGTAGATGCCGACACTATATCGATTATCGATTGTCGCCCTAATTGTTCACGAGAGCGATCGAACTCCGCAAACGGTAGGAGGACACTCGTTGAAGTCTTAAGTTTCGAACCTGCAGTGGAATTTGGACTTGTCGTAGATCTTGGAGAGAAGGGATGGTGTGGTTAGAAGATGCGGTATATAGTTCGATGGAAGGAGTGCTGGCGAGGTAGTAAAATTGATGGTTGTGCTATGATGGAATGTGGTAAGTGATTCAATGAGCTTAGTGGAATTCATCGCTGGCTTTTGCTTGTTTGGGTATTACAGTACATGGTGTTGATCTCTCAGGCAAAGTCAGAAGCGTCATGCTTCCTACTCTACATGTGCTTTTCCTTGTCTCTTATTCCTCATACCCAACAAATCTTTGCCGAACGACACGATCCAAGCACTGATGAAAATCAACAGTAACAAAGGCGACAACACTATACTGAGCCCTTGATGCACCCTCGCAAACGGCAATCCACCACCCCAAAACACGCAAAGTGCTCCATATATGCCTCTCACCGGTCGTACATTCTTGAGACGTTCGAACATGGTATTTGCAGGAGGTGGTCTATTATTGGTGACCTTGTCAAACACTGATGGAAGTAGTGTGGCATTGTACTTTTCCCGCAGAGAATCATAAGCTTCTCTGTCGTAGAGATCCCAGAATTCGGGTGCGGTGTAGTAGGCGTGTGCATACAAGCATTTCAATCCATCTAGTTCTTTGGTCTTTGCTTCGATGGCGCGGTTGGCTGCGATGAAGTCGTCGCGATCGCGTGGACCGGGTCCCCAGACGCCGATATTGATGACTCTTTGGTTGTCTTGTTGATAGTGTTCTCCTTTTGGTGTCAACGGGTATGGAGAGTTGAGTTTGAGAGGGCATAGCCAGAGTGGATAGAGGTTGAAATTGTCGTCGAGGTAGTCAATAAAGTCTGGTGTTGTGGAGTAGGGAAAGCCAATATCTTGGACGATGAACTCGCTGGCGAGACCGGATTTGTGAAGGGCTGTGTACATCGTTTTGGTGTGGATTAGGTCATCGAGGAGATAACGGGTCAGGTTGTTGAAGGGAGCGAAGTGGTATTTGAAGGCGTAGTAGCCTCCCCAGAAAGCGCCTCTGTCGAAGCGGAAGAGGTAGTCTTTGATGGGTACATATTCTGTGTAGCTCTTGCCATTTGAGCCTGGTATTTCCTTGTTGAGGATTTCTTGGGCGCGGACATAAAACCAAGAGTCGCTTCTTGACAGGTACTTCGAGATCTTGCGGCTTAGTGGTGGGTTGCTGGTCATACGTCCTGCAATGATTAATCCACTGGTCTTGGAGAACATGATACCGTCAAGGTATTGGATGTTGTTGTCTGCCGTGTACGCTTCGATGGTTTTGACTGCTTCAGGGCCACCAGAGATGGCGCGATATTCTAGCTCCATGAAGTTGCCAGCTTCCACTAGCTGCACTTCAATCTGGGTAACGACGCCCAGAGTACCAAAAGATCCTGCAGCACCATGGAACAAGTCAGAGTTCTCTGTACGGGAAGCGTGGACAATATCTCCATCACCCAGAACAATCTCAATGCTGTTCACAATATTGTCGAAGACACCATGTCTGAAGGAGCTGCTTTCGCCAGATGTGCCACTGAAACCACCACCGACTGTGATGTTCTTGAACTCCATGATGACAGGTGCAACAAGTCCGTATGGTAGTGTCGCATCGACTAGCTTCTCCATGGAGACATTAGGCTCGACGATCGCAACACCCTTCTCGGGATCGATTTTTAGAATCTCGGTGAAATTACTCGTCGAGATCATCTTATTACGGTCCTGTTCCTGGCTTCTTGTACTGCTCGTGCTTCCATGGAAGATCCGAAATGGTTGTTTCCTGTCGTAGAAGGATCGGACTTGAGAAGCGACTCGCTTGGTACGCTGTGCGTGAGCCTCGAAGGCTCGGTTGTTTTCTGACATGGTCTTGCTGTACACAATTCCTTCAACTTCTAAGATTGTATTGAACAAAAAATTCGACAGGCTTGATGCAATGTGCAAGTGGATGTGTAAGTCGGGGAGGATGCGAACCAGATCAAAGCCGATAGATTACAGTATTGGTACAACGACACGAAGAGAAGTGAAAGCAGAAGACACCGATATACGTGTGGCCGAGAGTCATAGAAGACATGAGATCCTACCATCGTAGTTTCCTGTTATGGCATTCGTGGTGTTACGTCAGTACTTTGGTTCTGCACAGCCGAAGCTTCCGAGCTGTTGGTCAGTAGTGTTGAGATTAAAGACGTTTGTTTTCTGCATAAAGCCATTGCTGTTTACGTGTAACAGAATTCTTTCGGTGTGCCTTTGACAATGACTTGATCTTTTACTATACGTTCAAGATAGAGAGGCAAGATTACGTTGTGCAAGAGAACAAGATCGACGACGATGCAAAAGGCAGGATTCCAACGGCATGAATCCTTTTGCGTTCCGTATCAGGTTGGACCGCGCCCAAATCTCGACACGGCTCTTGCTCTCGACCTTCCATCCACCAACACTGCAAAGCAAATACAGTTGCGTCCTGCAGCGCCTCGTTAAAAGCCCTCGTTGGAGGCTTAGAGGCGACTCCCGCTCATTCGCGGAGCTGAGCGCCTCCAGCGGCTGCCTGAGTAACAAGGCTGTGCACATGCATGTCGGTATATTATGTCGCTGCCATCACTGCCTCTTTTTGAGAACCTTAAGGTAGTACCAATCATCCTACTCGTGGGACCTTTCAGTGTCTTCGCGATATAACGATTCCACCAATTGACTTCCTAGACTATCATTTAGCAGGTGCAAGCTTTCAGCCTGCTGCTGCTGCCCTTCCCTTCTGGTCACATGCTCAGGTCCTCTGTGCATACATGTACAGCTTAGCCCACCAAAGCAATATTGATTGCCCAGAGCAGGCAGCTGGTATCTGTCTATGATAGGATAGCTGTCGGCTGCAGCCTGCATGTCGACTGCTACCTGACGGTACCTGCAGCTCAAGTCTGCCTTTACAAGATGGCTCAAGCCACAGCCTTGCTGACATAGCGCCAGAGGACTGATGCTATTCCGTTCAGCTCGAATATATATGGAGGTTGGGCCTCGTTCCCTGACGCTTTTGTATTTTCTCTCTTTGTGAACAGTATGTCACGGAACACCCGAAGCGACTTGTCCACAATGGAACGAGTAACTACTCTTCCTGTCCCATCATTTTCACGTCCGCGTAGTATATCTCGGACTAGTAGCCACAGCAACATTCAAGCCCCACAAGATCATCACTCTGCTACTCCGCAGGAACCTCTTCTTTCCTCAACGGATGTTTCTGGCTCAGCGTCTCATGAAACGTATGCGCTACTGCCGTTCTTAAATCGATATTTGAACTGACTGTGATAAGCATTGTGCCACAAATACACACACAAGCCGACATAGATGACGGTAAGAATTACGGGAAGCTGTCCAAAGCTATGGAATGGCTAGAGACCACGTGGTACACCGAGATCTTCTTCCTTCTCTGCAGTACCGTATGCGCAGTCCTCATCGTCACGTTCCTAGCCGTCCACAACAACACGCCAATCGCAAGCTGGCACTTCTACTTCTCCATCAATACTGTGGTATCGACACTGGGCGTTTTGTTCAAGTCAACTCTCCTCATGGCCGTGTCTGCTGCCCTAGCTCAGGGCAAATGGACATGGTTCAGAAAACGGACCGGTTCTCTGAGCACTTTCGAGGCTATTGACGCTGGAAGTCGTGATACTCTGGAAAGCTTCAGGCTCCTGTGGCGGATGCGTGGCCAGTAAGTTGTCCGATCCTTTAATCGGCAAGAGTTGATATCAAGCACATTGAGTCTTCTTCTTTTGCAGCTCATGAGCGGCTGCTCCAAGCACGAATCGCTCTCAACGATCTAGCCATCAGAATGCACAATGATATCGAGAATCCAGAATTGGTCCGCTGAGAGCTCGAGTTCGTCGCCCTCTCACGGACATGCTTTGAATTCTCAATCACGTTGTACCTTTTTGTGGGTAGTGACGTTGACCAGACTAGTCTTGGAGAGCCAAGTCATGCGCCTGATATCATCCTTCTGATATGGAATGGAGGCTAACATATCTCAGGCACTTAGTATCGGCAGGTGCGCTCGTCATAGCTCTTGGCTTCATGATTGAACCTTTTCTCCAAGCAATTATCTCAGATTATGAACGCCTTGTCGACATGGATGCGTCCACGCTGAATAATTCAAGGGCCACCATTGGTAAATCGAGCCGCTTTGATGGTGGCACTCAATGTGTTTCCAAGTACCAATCAAGGTACCCGAAGGTCGAAACCACACCGGATTTCGCAATCAGTGCTTCGTTCTTTGATGGACTAAACACAGCAGCAACTCATGGCTATCAGAATGTATCATTCACGTGCATGTCTGGCAATTGTACCTGGGGTGAATATGCATCTATAGCAATACGCAGCACCTGCTTTGACATCTCCAGTCACCTGAAGAGGACGAACCTGGAGGAGTCCACCGACACAACAACGTCGATAAGTCGAAAGGCCTCGCAGGCAACTCGTAACACAGAAACTGTAGAGTCGGCAGATGTCTCACCCGCATTTACTGACACTGAAGCGCCAATGTACAGTGCGGTACCCATATCGGCGTTCTCGGATGTGTCGACACTGAATTCTATGGTAGCACCAATTCGGTCTACCGTTACCAGAGCTACCATAGACGTCAGGAAGAGAGCAACATCTAGCACTCGTTCACCAGCAGCAAGCCAAACTCAGTCCTCGGCTAAATGGCCAGACTGGACGCTAGAGCATCTCAATCTGACCCTTTCGAACACAGCTGCTAAATGGCGAGAAGCCAACACTTTTTCTGTTCTACAAGCAGCTGTGGTGGCTGATCCTAATCTGACTCTCAACTTCAAGGACTCACAAACATTACTCGCTGCATTCACTACCATCCGAGCTGATGATAGTTCTGTTCTAGGCAGCGCCGATTGGGATGCTGCACCAGCTTCAGCTATGGAATGCGGATTGGAGCTGTCCTTGAACGTCTACAACTCTTCAGTTGTCAACAACGTTTTGGTGGAGCACATTCTGGCAAGCGCTTCACACAAAGTCCCTGGATCCTGGCTACCCTTGGCGAATTTCAATCAAGACGATTTGCATCCTGATGGCCTTGAAGTAGATCCAGGAACCTTGGAGTCGAATTCGATATATCACTATACGTTCTTGTATCGTGATGACTATGCTCTAGACCCCGATGCTTTGCAAAGAAACATTTCAGGACAGTTCAAGATCACACAAAGGACCATACAGAGCACGGTGGATTTCTTGACTTCATTGATACGGCCAGATAACGACAATGCAACAGTCAAAGCAGTGACTCAAGGTGACCAACCCGCACTTTACATCTATGGTAGTCCTATACTCCAGCCTCTGTTTAGTCAGACCGATCTTAATACGACATTCGACGCTGTGGCTAGGGGTATGAGTAACGCAATTCGTAATCTTGGAGCCGAACCTATGCTCGGTACCACACAGCACCTGGTCAGATACTACCAAGTTCGCTGGGCTTTCTTAGCTCTGCCATTGTCTTTGATCACAAGTGAGTCTTATCAAAGCGTAAATGGCATGGCTATCCTTGCTAACTCCATCCTCCCAGTTGGAACCATATTCTTCATACTCTCAATCATCGATGCACATCGCGCCAAGGTCCCAAATTGGAAAGCTAACAGTATAGCAACAATGGTTCACGGACCCGACGAGCTACTTCAACGTGAACTACGAACCAAAAGTCACGCTCACTCTTTAGCAATAGCTAGCGAAACCTTGGCCAAACTCGAATGGTTCCCTGATGGATATGCACTCACCGCCGGACAACAATCAGCCGCCAAGATCTCTCGGCCCACGACTCCGGTGAGAGATGAGGAGGAACATGAGATGGGCGCGATGAGGCCTCCTACTTCACCTCAGACGCCTGGCTCGAACGTCACTTTGGTCGAGCCTCAGAGTGGTGTCGGAGCTGAGCGAGGAGGTAGTCGACCAGTGTCGCCGATATCTCCACGTCCTGCATGGAGTAGTAATTAGCTCCAGGGAGTGATGAGCTCGTTCAGATGAGATTTCAAGTTGACGTGTTAGTTGTGGTCTATGGGAAGTCTTTATGGGAGTTTGGAGACAGCGTATGTTGGGTGTTGTCATTCTCTCAGAATATCGTGGAATGGAGTTGTGCTTCGCGACATGTTTCTCTCTAGTAATGGCTTCTCCACTGCTATCTTTAGTTGATGCTCGATTCGAAGGGGCCAAGCATTGAGCCGAAGCCACGCCTATCTGCTTATACATGGCGACTACTCAATCGAGCTCGATTAATTGTGGCTCTTTGACTGTGGCTTCGCTACAGTGAAGCACTATAGATGTCTCAGTTTTGTTGTCCTCAGGCGATTCGGTCGCAACGACTCACCGCTGTCTTAGAGTACTCGTACGAAGGAATGGATTTATCTTTAGCGGCTTCTCCTGTCTCACATTTCGAGGGCAATTCTATCATCGTGTTGTTTGGAGTCGATTTTGTGCCAGGTCCTGCCACCACCAGGAGTAAGCTCCGTTTCACGGCTGCTCATGTATACTCTTCCAGGTAGCATTTGGCTCTTTGAAAAAACTCATGCAAGGTCATGATTTGCAGAACTGCTCATCGACCTTACTCGTAGACTGAAACTTACAAGACCCGTATACGAGCAGGAAAGTATACTCGTTCCCAAAAGAGTAAATTGTCTTTTTCGAGCTATCGAGGTGAATACTCTCCAAGATATGGCCCCATAAATAGATGCTATCAGTCATCAACGCGCACCATTTCCCCTCGAGTTTGGCGTAGGTACGAGGATACGAACTACATCCCACCGTTCAATTGCATAAACCCATCAGAGGAAAAGCAGTGCCGCTGTGAAAGTCGTTAGAAGGCAGTGCTACATGAAAGGGGGTACCTCTTCTTTCCTTCAGCAAGCCACGAAATTTCAGAGGTACCAGCGGTCATCGAGAAACGATGATGGTGTTATCCAACGGTAAAACCTTCCCCGGCATCTTTAAACCCACAACGTGCTTGCAGAAGACGAGTTTGGAAAAGGGGGAAGACCGAAAGAGGCAATATGGCCGATCATCTGAAGCGAAAATGATATCGTCGATCAAGAGGTGTTACTCCATAGAGAGCTATTGATTTACGATAGAGAAGGGGGCAATATGAGGAGAGTGGAGGTGGAGAAGGAAATACAGTATCTAAGTACCATTATATTCGAGACAGTTGCTGTGGAGGATGTTAATATGATCACCGGTCAGATGGAATGCTTGGTCATTGATCCTCGACAAGCAATCTCAGCTGTCTGGAGGCGTTGATAGCAGGGCGCAAAAACCCATGGCGTGCATCACAGCAGGAGACCAGGGTGTAGCGACAGTTATCAGTCATCACAGGGGTAAACAAAGGCCAAAAGAGTTTTGTCCAAGCAACGCGGGCTGCAGGGGCTGGCAACAGGGCAAGGAGCTTGAGCTCGGGCCACGGGTTCGGATGTCGGATGTCCGAAGTGACAAGTCGTCGCGTGGGTGCAGCTGTGCCTGGTTTGCCTTGCGAGATGATCGATCAAAGAACAATCTCATTCGCATCTCTCTGACTCTCTCTTCGCTAGGCCCTCAATCCGCTGTCAGGCCTAACAAGGATGGCTCAGACTCGTACTCGTGCTGGAAGTGTCGCCGCTTCCGGCGCGTCTCCGCATAGCATTAGTCTGAAGGTACTGAGGTAATTGCATCATGGCCTGGATTGAACGCGGCATTGAACGAGCTGCGAGCTGACAGAATTTTTTTGGCGAGAGCAGATTATCACATCCGTCGCTATCTCCCGCGCATACACTACCAGGCACCGACTCCATCGCTAAAGCATCGCTGCCTTATCCTACTGCGCCAACTGATCCGTTTCCGCTTTCACCGTTACTGGCACTGCCTCCTGCGTTTGGCGCTGCCTACGTTGGTACCGTCTTCTCATGCACCTTGTGCGCGAACAACGAACTGCCGTCTTCCTCTCCTATCGTCGTACGAGACGTACAATTAAGTGCCGAACTTCAGGTGCCGAGCGGTAGCATTGCCTTGGGGTTAGAAGGGCCAGACGCTGTAGACGGTCGAGATATACAACCGGCGCAAACACTACAGAAGGTCGTTCGACATGAGTTGCGCGAAGACGGTCCTCACGTACTAGCCGTCACAGTCACCTATCAAGAAACTCGAGATGATGCGACGAATAAGAGGACGTTCAGGAAACTGTATCAGTTCGTCGCACAGCCTGCTCTCGGCGTGAGGACAAAGGTAGGCGATCTTGCGGCCAAGAAAGACACACCAGACACTCGCAGATTCGTACTAGAAGCTCAGCTGGAGAATCTCACAGAGACGCCAGTCGTGTTGGAGAAGGTCACTGTCAGCACGGCTCAAGGTCTTACCAGCAAGAGCCTGAACTGGAACGATGCCGACGACAAGCCAATATTAAGCCCTCAGGATGTCATGCAAGTTGCATTTACTCTTCAACAGATACAAGGCGAGCAGCTGGACGAGAAGAATGGCAGAACAGTCCTCGCCCAACTCCACGTCGACTGGAGAAGCCCAATGGGGGAAAAGGGCAGCTTGACTACAGGTTGGCTGGGCAGTAGAGCAAGGTGATGACGATGGCCCTTGGGTTTGATTGCGCAAAGCCTATTCCCATCATACTCGGCGCACTTCATGGATGAGACGTCGGGAGCGGCGCAGTTGACTCAGTCCTCGGAGTGCTACAAGAGATGTCTCAGCCATTCAGGGTTCATGGTTGGTTGTTATTGCCGGCTTTCCGTGAGACAGAAATAAAACAGAGTCAGGTTCGCTCAGCCCAGGCGGGCCCGAGCCTTGGACCGTGGGAATTACACACGGCGGCAGGGTGATGAAGCCACAGTGAGGCGCTCATGAAGTACGGTACGCATCACATTTCCTACCGTCGAGCATCATATTGCGGAGATTTTTGTCAAATATTCGTTGGCCGAGTGGGAGAGATGCTAGTTTGAAACATGAGGGGCGCCCTCCGCAGATCGTTTGCACTTGCTTTAAGAGTTTAGACCAGCCGAGATTTCACGTGCGCTCACACTCTGCGTGGGTGCAAGGGGGAGGGCGGAAGGGGCGCGTAAGATCATTCGTACATAACTCTTGTCTCTGATAAAGCTGAGATAGTGCGTCTCTCTGGGACAGGCATGATGAGGCGCACAATGACAGGCGATACGAAATTGCGCCGCGCAAAGAATGGATGTTTATTATTGCCGATCGCGTGTGCAGCAACAAGTGGAGAAGAGGATAAAGGGTCTGACCGAAACGGGGTAGAGGACCACTAAAATGCCGTATTTCTGGTTAGCCGGCCCTCTTGGCCTGGCCAAAACATAGGAGAAAAGTAAAGTGATGGACAGGTTCGGGACGCGAGCTCGAGACACGATGCTATACTTGTATCAGCAGGGACAGGCGTGTGTCGCGCTGAGGCGGGAGAGGGTGTGTAGATATTCGAATCCTGCGTTGTAGCGTGCGCGCTTAGGAGTGGATTCTTGCAGTCGTCGTGTCTGTCTCTTGCACGCGTTTGCAATCTATCAGGAATCAAACACCGCGTCAGCATCCACAAAAACGAGTGGAGGCACCTGAAGGAACGAGAAGGGTGAAGGAGTTCCGTTCCAGTGGCCAAGTTGCGCACAGACGGGCTAAACTCTCTTGTTCCCTTGGCTGCCCTGAGCCAGGCATCGATAGCGGTTGGCCATAAACTACTCGGCATTCAAACTGTTGTGCCTTGTGCTGCCACATCTGCCACTTGGTCGACCTTTTTTCGAAACAGAGACCGTTTGACGGCCTGCAAACCAAGTCAAGGATCGACAGGAGTTGTGATCGTTTTTCGCTCCTCTGTTGGATATTATCATTTACGAGCCCCTCCAAGCCTTTCTTGTCTTGTTCAACTTTCAAGGTCGCTCCTCCGAAGTCAAAGCCACTTCCAGCTTTCTTGCACTGTTCCGCTCAACAAACTCAACCTACGAACCGTCCTTAGACTTTTTCTCCTCACGACGACCGTTGCCCGTCACGAGAGCCTCTAACCCCCTGGAGCAGCTCTGCATCATCCACCACAATTCATAGTCACTCCTTTTGGTTATCCCGCTCTCTCTCACTCCGCACCCCTCCGATCAATGGAATAGACCTTAGCAACACAACACCGAACAACTCAGCATAATTACACATGGCACCTACCAAGGACTCAACTTCGGTGCCGCTGGCCGACTACTTCTTCATATCGGGCATTGAGTCGACGCAGATCTACGACGAGCGCGAACATGCCGCCGCTTCTCCACCACCGGTAGACGAGACGATCGAGGAGGACATTGCGCTCGAGACAGACAGTACCACATCGCCCAGGCCTTCGACACCGGGCTCACCCAACACGGACAGGACCAAGAGGGGGTCTTCTCGTTACAGTTGGGAAGCGCGCAAGAGCATTAGCAGTGTCATCGGTCCTGGCGACTTCAAACTCACACCCAGCAACCGTAGCAGCGCGACAATCAAGGGTCTTCAAGCAGAAGCACCTGGCCTCAGCGACGAGGACTTTGAGATTGCGCTGCGCAAGTTCGCATCTGAGAGGGAGAACTTCCTTGAGGAGATACAAGTCCAGGCAGGAGCAGTCGTACCGCAAACCTCGCGCACCCCGAAACCCAGGCCGAGGACAGTACGCATCACAAGCTCGGAAGATGCAGCGAACAACGCGGCGGGACAGAAGGGTGGTATTGGAGGATTGAGGAGACGTCTGTCGACCATGAACAGTATGAAGAGACAACCCTCGGTCTCAGTATCAAGACAACGTGAGTATTTCAACACCTCGACAAGCCAATCGGCTGACCGGACTTCGCTAGCTTCCACACGCACTTCGAAACGATTGAGCGGCTACAATTCAGTCATCCCCACGCCGAAACCTTTCAAGGCTTCGCCCGACATGCACCCCCTGAAACGACGATACGAGCCTGTTTTGTTAGACAGATACCCCCCGAAAGCACTAGACGACGAGACGAAGCGAAGATGCCCTTTCCCCGATTACGTACCCATGTTTGCCTTTCCCAACGATGTCGTGGTCGTCTCTTCCGACGAGCGACCAAGATCGACCTGGCACGGTTTTGCCATGACGACTGGCGACGGCTCCAAACTGCATTCTATCTGCGTTACCGTTTGGATGCCCTTGAACGAATCAGCGTCCGTTGAGCTTGAGAGACAATGCGAGGCATGGCGCAAAGCCAACATGAGCGATGAAGAGAGGGAATTGGCTAGCAGCTTGGGAGAACGTCTAGCAGGAGAAAGGGCGAAACTTTCGAGATTGCTGGCTGAACTGCCCAACGCAGCCCAAGGATCAGCTGAGAGAGAAACACTCGACGAGCAAATCAGTGCTGTTGAGGAGAAGATCGCACTCATGGCTGATTTGCTGCGTCCCGTACGACATGGAGCCGCGTCCAAGATTGAAGGCCTTACCGATGGCGAGAGTGGTTTCTGGATCCCTCGATGCTACGGTGTTCTGGGCAAGGACGGAGCCATGACGAGTTTCTGGAAGGAATGGCTCAAGGCCATTGTCACACCCATGACGAATGGCGCTGTACTTCGCGTTCCTCCAAGCTCCCCTAAAATCGGCATGTGGCAACCGCTGGAACGATACGTCGTCAACTTGTGCGTCGAGGCCCCTAGCCCCATGTCTTCCAGCACTCAGATCGAAGTCGCCATTCGCGAATTGCGTCTGTATGCCAGAAAAGAAGCCGAGAACGAGATTCCTGGATCACGAAACACCGACATTTACGCTCTCTTCCGCTCACTTTCTTTGAACAACATCGTCACCCTGTTCGAATACGTCCTTTCCGAATCACGAATTATCTTGCTTTCATCTCACACATCTATGCTGCATCTTGCAAGCGCCGCCATTACCAGTCTAATCTATCCTATGAAATGGGCTGGAGTTTTCATCCCTGTCCTCCCGGCCCGTCTAATCCAAGCTCTCGAAGCTCCTTGCCCTTACATTGTTGGTGTGGAGAGAAGATACGAGAACCTTGAGTTCCCGGATGACGATTTTGTGCTCGTAGATTTGGATCAAGACACAATCGAAAGCACGGCAAGACCGACTCTCATGCCTCGGCAGCAGCGCAGAAAACTCGTTGCTTCGTTGCAAGTAGTCGCGCCCCACCACACGCGCTACGGTGTGCCAGTCGGTCCTCCCTCTTACGCCGTCGAGACTTTCCCGAACAACGCGTTTTCATCTGAGAATCCCCAGATCTACAGCCAAAGAGCGACTCCTTCGAGCCTGGCTTCTTTGGTTGGTGCCAATTCTGCTGCTTTTGCGGAGATGCCTGTGCCCACACAAAACCGCAACATCATCCTTAACGCCTTCCTCAACTTCAGAACCAGCTCGCGAGGAAGCGACCGCCCCTCAACAGGCTCTACAACCAGAGAAGACCGTCGATCCTCATCTACCAGATCTCCGCCATCTCCCACCATCCCTTCGCCATTGTCGCAGACTTTCCCCACAACTCCTGTATCACGCAATGACTCGGGCTACAGCATGCAAACCTCTCTTCGTGAAAAGCGTTCTGGACATTTCGATGTAGCGAGCAGACGCAACTCTTCCTTCGGTTTCGACCGTATGGCAAACTTGAGAAGACCCAGCGTTGCTAATGGAACTCAGCAGCCTTTTATCAGCCACAACAGCAGCATGTCAACATCGACTCTTGCAAACTCGGCTGGTTACGCACCATCTGTCTACGCACCTTCCACTCTCGCCGCTTCCACCATCATGCCGAATGCCGTTCAGCCCTCTTGCCCCCGCGACACTGACACCACTAAGTGGGTTGAGGGTCATTGTCTAGTATGGCGTCCGCGCGAAGACAAGTTGTACTGCAGCATCTGCGACGACAAATGCGAAGATGGTGTCTACCGCTGCGGTGGATGCAATACCAGCGTACACCCTCGCTGTCTCCACGAGATCTCGGTCGTCTGTCCCCTCGCCTTCCGCTCCGAAGCCGTTCGCGCAGTCTTTGTCCGCTGCTTTGCCTCGCTACTCTACACCTACCGTCGCTTCATGCATCCTGCATCTGGCGAACGCAGAAAAGCAGGCATGGTATATCACTTCAATATGGATCAATTCATCCGCAGCGTACCTGGTGAAGCAACAGACTACATCTCCATGATGCGCGAGACACAGATGTTCAACGAGTTCATTCACGAACGCGAGTCCACACGCGCCGAACATCCTTCCATCAAGCTCTTCGACGAAATCATCCTCGCCAAGCGAAACAGAGGTCGTGGATCCATCTTCTCCAAGCACAATACATCATGGCTCTTTGACACCTCCGAGCATTTGTGGCGCTCGGCTTCTACTGCAGCACCCAACTCCCGCTTCCCAGGTGACTATCGTCAGGTCGTTAGTAGGATCCCGGCGAAACTGGACACTACGCTCATGAAAGAGCCACGCGCAGTACAAGGACTTCCCCGCCCACAGACACGCACAAAGCGCAAGCCCATTCCTTCTATGATGGGCTTAAGCGTCGACGAAGAAGCCCACGCTTAGTCCTCCCATCCACCATCACCAACCACAGTCTGCAAACTCGATTTCCGCATTTCCTGCATTTTCTGTTTTCTTGTTTTTCTCGCGCCTTTTTCCAACACTCGCTACAGCCAACTTGAACGCCAGATTCGCTATACCCCCCGCTCGTACCCATTCTATCCAAACCACCACAGTAGCTACCTCGCTTTTGCTTTGATGCCTTGGCTTGCTGTACTATACCCCCTTTTTCCTGTTTTTTTTTTTCTTGCTTTGCCTTTTCTGCTCCTCTTTTACTCGTTCATCATCACCTTTTTCTTTCTCCTTTGGGAGCTTGGATACGATGCCAGACTTTTTTTCCCAACTTGGATCGCAAAGTTCATTTGGATCTTCGTCCTCTTTTTTTTTCCCTTCTAGCGATGGAGTGATGTGGAGTTTCTTTGTCCTTGTTGTTGTCATGTTTTGTTTTTCACAGAATCAAAGAATGTTTTGTGTTTTGTGTTTTTCTTGGATTCGTGGTCTCTCGCTGTCTTGAAGAATTAGGAAATTAGAAGAATGAATTTTTAATGTCGTACTTTCTTGATTTGTTGCTTGTCTCTTGTCCACTGTGCCTTTCTCTGTGATTTTTGTGTTTCTCCTAGCTACTCTGTGTGGAGCTCTCTCCTCGTTGACTTGGCCGAGGTGAGCTCTCATCATGCCTCACAATCCGTCAGTCCCACTACTCCCATTGCAACACTCAGTCCTCCCTTTATTATCATACGCTGATGCGACATACGGATACCACTTTGAACCGATCGAACGCACAATCTCAAACTCTTCTGATCCACCATCTCTTCGCCCAGGCTCTTCCTACCACCTCCCACCCGAGCGACCACAGATATGCCACCAGAGGTTCAAACCATTCCATCCAGGCTCTAGAGAAGAAGGTACTGAAAGTAGCGATCTTGTTCTTCTCCCATTGCAGATTAGCTTGGGCTTCCTTGAGCCGAGTAGCCCATTCCAGCAGCTCAACGCCGTGGTGATGGAACTTTTGCATCAAACCCTCGTGATGTTGCATGCTTTCGTGGAGGACTTGGAATCCAGCCAACAGTGCTTCCTCCTTCTCCATGAGCTGCTTTTCACGAGCCTTGAGTTTGTCATGTTCAGTGTGTCCCTTCCAGAGTGCCTCGGCTCTCTCAAGTAGTTCTGCGTTGAGACATGTCTGAGGTGAAGGAGCTGCCGGCGGGAAGCACTCGGAGCCAGAAGCGAACCAACTCTCGGTGCGGGTGGCAGTTCCATTGGTCACGACGGCGATACATCGTGTGATGGCAGAGTCGATAAGGATATCTGGAAGGGTGGACGTGCTGGTTGGAGTTGAGGTTATGTAGTTTACGACACAGCCCTCGGGAATGATGGTGCTGGTGACGGTTTCATCAGGGATGATTGTGTCAGTCGAGGTAGAAGTCGAGGTGGAAGTCGAGGTAGAAGTTGAAGTAGAAACCATCTCATCACAATCGACCATCTTCGTTCTAAACATCGTGCCAACGCTCGACATAGATGTTCTCAAAGGTTTCTGAGCGGCTAAGTCGGCAGCAAGTTCTTCGCGAGCATGACGGTATTGTAAGACCATCTCGTTGTCGTCAACAATATTCTGTTCGGTCGATGCCATTGTGCTGATGATCAGGGCGGCCATGAGGAGGAGGAGGACGAAGGACGGCATCTTTGCTGTGTGGTGTCAGTATCCCTATCGCATGAGACGAGACTGGAGGCGTACTTGATCGGAAACAGAAGATTTGTGTTGGATTTGTGTATCAATCGGGAGTTGATTGGAAGATAATGAACAGCTATACCGAATGAGCAGACTGATGAACAACACTCATATGTGCCTCGCTCCGAAGGAAACAGCAACAAAGTGTTGTACCGGTAGAAGCAAGGTAGAAGTAAGGTGGGAGTAGTTGAGAAGTCAGCGAAACTGAAGCAAAAGTGTTGCGGAAGTGAAGAGGTCAACAAACACTCAAAGACAATGACGAGCTTCCATCTCCAGCTTTAGAAAGGACTATTGAACCATGACTTCCTTCATGGTTCCGGCGTCAAAGTCGCTCGCATGAGGGAAGGAAGTTGCGATGGCGGATTCAGGGGCCCTGCCAAGACAGGGTCATACACCCAACAATAACTCACGATGGCTATCAGCCCCTCGGGCGCCAGTAGGTGACCGAAACCAGCTATCAAAAGACAAAGCGACATTTGAATTAGCACAATCGTCCAAGGAGAGCGCACGATGTTGGCGCTCTCAACGAACGTGGAGCTACTCTCAAAAACATCTTGTCGATCGACAACGACGTTTGCACAGTGCACCAGCGGACTTGAGATGTACGTCTCCTCCTGCTCCACTCACAGACCTGACCGAACAGGATTCAGCGATCATTTCATCACATGTAGTATAACCCAAAGTCGAAATTATGACAATGTGCATTGTGATCATTGCGCAATATCCAGTATCCCTATGAATACTCCATCCTCCCATCATCCCTCAATGATGAAAAAAGAAAAACGCCTCGGCTATGCTGGTTGGGGTTATGTATATGCAGTCTGCTGGAAAGTGAGAAAAGAGGAAAACACGCTAAACCCAGTATGCCTCAGTGTGAACAAACAGAATAATGCGAGAGAAAAACGAAAAGGGGTGGGATGTCACAGGAAGAGTTCAGACAGTGGGACCCCTGGAGCGTCTCTGTTGCGGCTCGTTGAAGTCCTCACCTTCCTCATCTTCCTCGACGAATGGATCGCGGTCGAAAACCATGACGGGAAACTTCTAGTTCCCTCCGACACCGCCACTGCTGCCAGAGCTGGTCATGCGTCGGCCTCGAGAAGGTCTCAAATTGCCTATGCTTGCTGACGGCGCAGACATCTGGTGTTGATGACCAAGACGACTTGGCGTTCTTGCATGGCTGTGAGGCGCAACAGCACTCTTGGGCGTCAGGTTCTCACTCCTATCGTTACCCAAACCGCTACGGGAACCAGGACGCGAGGTTCGGCCTTCGGCAGTAACGAGACTGAGGCGCGCGCCAGAGGTACCACGAGAGTGGTTCGTGCGAGGCAAACGAGACTTGGAGACGAGGTTGTTGATGTTGCTGTTACCAGCACGGTCGAGTGAGACTAGCCCAGGGACCGGAGGAATAGCACTTGGGGAAGCCAGGAAGCCAGATGCACTCCAGCCTGCTGATGATCCGCCTGAACCGCCATCGCGACTAATAGGTCGATACGGTGATGCCATACCGGTCGCACCGCGTGAGAAAGGACGTTGCAGATCGCCGGATGGATCGAAATAGCTGCCAATGCGTCCTGGCATACGATCTGTCGTCGGCGTGGGAGGAAGAGAGTTGCCAGTAGGGACCATGGTGGATGAGCTCGAGCGGCGAAGAGGGCGTCGACTGTTAACTTCACCGACACGGGCATTGTGAACAGCCCGAGAAACATGGAGTTCCGACGATTTGATCAGGTCTGATGCCATTTCGCGCACCAAAATAGCCGGGTCGTACTTAGCGGTCTCGGCGATCATGGGGTGAAGGCCGAAAGTATGAATAAGCGCACCATCTTCATCGCTTGAATCACAGATACTGCGAATAATCCTCAGCAAGTTCAGGCGAACCAGAGCCTTCTTAGTGCGAAGCTTCTGGGCGGTGCGTAGGAAAAGGTCCGGATGTATGAGAGAGCTGGCGATGGGAGGACTGAGACGCAAGAGCTTCTGTAGAGGCTCGAGGAAGTTTTCGAAGCTGTCAGCTTTGCTGTGATTGAAGCAGTTGATGATTGCTTGAGAGAAGTTGTCATCTCTGAGTAGATGTTCTTCGACCTTTGCTGTCTCCTCTTGTAACCTGTTCGTTGTTAGTTGGGGCTGAAGGTCACATGTAATCTCCGGATACTTACCAGATGAAGATGGCGTCCAAAGCTGTAACTTGCCAATACTGGTCTGCAAGCAGACTCACGTAGAATTGCAATCCCTTGTTTTGCCACAAGATCTTTCTTCCAACCTTGCCAGAGTGTGCCATATCACACAAGATAGGCAGTGCAAACTCTTTGAGTGGGCGTTCGGTCTTAACGATACGCTGCAGCAGAGGAATGACACCGTTCAGCGCGGCGTCTTCTTGCCTGGTCTTGCTCAGTCTGCAAAGGTTGTACATGATGTTCAAGACCTGGTTAGAGATTTCGCGGAAGTGTGGCACCTTCATGCTGGCGTTGAGAAGATCAGTCAACACCTCGATGGCATTCGAGTTCTGCAAAGCGTCAAGGGTTGTTGCCAGCATAGACAAGTTCTTGATGAATTTGAGCATAGTGATCTGGTGTTGAGGAGACATGCGTTTCAGGTCCTTCAGCACACGCTTCAGGACCATGCGATCAGCAACTGCTTCCTTGACATGATTCTCAGCCTGCGAAAATAGGACGAAAATGTTGACGATGCGTCCCTCAACCAACTCAGCGAGTTCGCCTTCTTCTTCCAATACTCGGTTAAGCACCAGAGACAATGGGTACAAGACTGCGCTTCGTGAGAAGATTCGACAGAAATCATTCTTGGGCGTCGGACCCTGCAACTCGAACACGCTCCAAACACCATTCACTCCGATCAGAACGAGGTCTCTCTCCGCTTCGTAATCTTCCTCGAGGAATTCAACCAACACGTTCAAACCACCACAACTGACAAACATTTGGAGAGTGAGGGTGCTGGTCTGGTACATCTGTCTGACGAAAGCAGCAGCTTCCAATCTGATGTCACTACTGTACCTCTTTTGCGCAAATCGTGTGATGATAGGAATGCCACCAACGAAGCAGAGATTCTCTTGAATCTCGACATTGTCCATGATGATCAGATTGACAACTTGCAACAGACGTAGGATGGTCTGCGGACGGTTGCATGTCTCCAAGATCTCGAGGATGGGGAGCATGCCGTGCGAAGTCATGACTACAGTCTTGACCTCGGGGGACTCCCACAATACTTGGAACAGTTGGTCCACAATGTCCTCCAAGTAGTCTTCAGGCTGCGAAACTTTGAGAGATCCAACAAGTCCCTCGACAAGAGTTACCAAACGAGCAAACTTATCTCGAGCGATGTTGGTCTCCAAATCCATCTCATCGAAGCCCTCTTCAAGCTGCGCGAACGGATCGTCTTCATCTTCCTCGTCACCTAGCCATGAGTTGGTAGAGAGTTTTGAGTTGAGCATGAGGGTACCAATCTCAGATCCACTTTCACTTTCGGGTTGTGGGATTTGCTGACCATCTTCTTTGCCAAATATGTCTGAAAAGTCTTCGTCCTCTGGGTCCTCCGCGTACTTCTGGATTTCCACCTCGGAGCGTGTTCTTCGCATTGCTGCGGCATCATATATCTGTGGAGAGGGTCTTCGCATGCTACTCATGCGCGAATTGGGTCGGGGCAGACTCTTCAGATCCGATGGATGGAAGAGCTTCGGCGCAAAGGAGTCATCGCTTCTCACGGTAAGTGCTGCAAGCTTCTGGCGGAAAGCAGAATCATTGTCCGGACCGAGCAAGTCGGAGTAATCCTCTGTCGAGTTCTCTCTGTACAACAGAGAAGGGCGCACCGGAGCCTCTGCGGGCTGTGGCTCAGATTTGGTCGACTTATGCGTCGGTCGGAGGATCTGCGTCCTCGAAGGGTTGTCCTTGTCAGCCTTTTCCAAGGCTCTTTGTGCTTGACGGAGCGTCGACTGTTGAGGATTCCTTGTGGGCGCAGTGTACTTCATATCAAAAGTGTTGGCCCTCGGCGGAAAGAAGGGTCGTACGGTTTCCATTGGATCCCCTCGAACGACTTCCATCGGACTTCTCACTGTCAGATCTCCTTCGAAGTTGTCGTCCCAGTTGTCACCCTCTTCCTCCTCAGCATTGATGTCGAAGGTGGCATATTGCTTAAGCTTGTCAGAAGACAGCATACCAGCAAAGTTGTCGTGAGGTTTTAGATGCGGCAATTGCAAAGCGGCGTTCCCGATCGAGGTTGCGAAATCATCGTCCCAGTTGTCTTTGGCGTCACTTTCGGGTGACTGGTAAGACTTTGTGTCGTTTGCTCGAGTCGCCAGGGCTAGACCACCTTTGTTAATTCCAGGAGTTCTCATATGTGAGCCAACGTCGGGTCGTGGAGGAACAGGGCTGAGTGAGAGTGGCCTAGATGACGAACGCCTCGAAGCCGTGTTCTGCGGCGATTTGAGTGCTTCGTTCCATTGTTGAACACTCTTGACTGCTTCATCGTATTGCGTGGGTTTTGCAACAGGCTGATCAGAACGTCTTCCACTAAGAATCCAGGGATGTCTCAGCAGTTTCTTGGCTGTCACTCTAAGGTTGGGGTCTTTCTGGAAGCACTGCATTAGGAAGTCGCGAACGGCCTGGATGATGTCAGCAAGATTGACAACAAGAGTGAATGATCATATCTCAGTACCGGAGAGGCTCCTTCAGGCAGCGGCGGATGATCATCGTTGACTATACGGAATAGGGCTGGCATGGGCTGCAGCTTGTGGTATGGTGGCCTTCCGTCGAGCAGTTCAATAACAGTACATCCAAGACTCCAGATGTCGGAAGCGGTAGTAGCGCCAGACAATTCGATGACTTCGGGAGCCATCCAATAAGGTGTGCCAACTACACTGCTTTCATGCAGACCAGTATCTTTCCTCGTTGCAACACCAAAATCTGCCAGCTTGACCAGACCTTCCTTTGTAGTAAGAATATTCGCACCCTTGATATCTCTGTGGATAACACCTTGCTCGTGAAGGTATAACAGGCCGTGGAGGACTTGAGTCATGTACAAAGCGACCAGATTCTCGGGAAACTTGCCAAAGTTTCTGCAAATGGAATGTAAAGAACCGTTCTCGCAATATCTATGTCTGGTAAGCAGGATCCGACAGAATACCCATGGAGAGGTCGTACTCAAGGATAATGTAGAGTGATTCAGTAGACTTGACAAAGCCGTTGTATTTGACGATGTTGGCATGGTTGAGATTCTTGAGCAGATCGATCTCCATCTGCGAGTCTTAAATCAGCACCTGTAACAGTACTTCAGCACGCAGCTCGGAGTCCAACGATACCATGATGGCGCGAGACTGGCCTTTTGGCAGATCAGCAAGTTTGACCTGCTTGATAGCAACAGTCTCGCCAGTGCCCCAGTTCAAGGCGCGGTATACGCTACCAAAAGCACCCTTGCCGAGGCAATCGCCCAATTGCTACGAGCATCTGTCAGCTCGAGGTTCTGCACCATGTCTCATGTATAGCAGCTCTTGTCTTACGTAGTCCTTCAAGCCGCTAACCTCCCCGGCGGCTCTTTGTACGGTCCCATCTTTTGGTACTTTTTCCCAGCTCGGCTGTCTGCTCTGACTGGGTGGTTTGAGACTGGTCTGGGGTTGGAAACTCGCACGTCGTTCAAGGGCGGATGTAAATCGTTCGCTGCCGCTGTCGGACTCGACCGACGACCTAGGAGGACCATAGGCCGACTGAGGACGCTGTGCGACGGCCGGCATGGCGGTGGGCGTTCTGAGTCGTATGCGTAGAGGATGTTTCGGGGGTCAGGGACAGGGTCGGATTTGGTGAAGCTCTCAGATCAGGGCCGGGACCAGAAAGCAGTTGCTCGAGCTGCGCGACAGCGATGGCGGCGACAGATATGTGGTACTTCTCGTCCTCATGCCAGCCAGACAGTTGGGTAATTTGGCAAGGTGAGAGTCGACTTGGTCGGGAGTTGTCAGTGTTAGCGAAGAAGTCTTGGGTGCTTGGTCGGATACGGCGTTCCACTCTCGCATCGGGCGTCGACGTCGACAGTTATGCGTGGGCACGGGGCACGAGTGTACCAGATCGCACCATCCGGGAGATTGTATGAGATCACGACGATGGCGAAAGGGTGGAAAGGATGTTTATCTCACCATCTGAGACAGTGTAATTCCAGCGCACGCGGGTCCACGAGTGTGTTGGCCTGGATTAAGCCCTTTACGCTCGACGTTGAAACGGGCGGGGCATGATCCCTAAGCCTAATCCCAAGCCCACGAGACATCTGCAACTCTGTCTCTCGCTCTTTGGCTACAATCTCTCCTTTTGCGACAACTGTCTGCCTCTCTCGAGCATGCCACCAGAACAAATCATCCTAACTTCCAAGAGCATACTCATGCCGACATCTCAAAATCCTCACAACCCGCTGTCACTGTGGGCGGCCACGCGGCCAGCTCTGCGTTTCAGAAATCATTGCATCATTTCTTCGTTGTCGTTGTACTGTTCTCCTTGACCCGTCTCATGACCTTCCGTCACAAACAACGCCGTATCGTCGCTTGCTGTAAACCTTCCCTCTTAACGGCCAGCCAACATGTTGAGAACTCCTCCGTCAACTGCAAGAATCTCTCCGTTGACATAAGTGTTCTTTGCGAGGAACAGCATAGCCATACCCATCTCCTCGTCACGCCCACCGCGCATCTGAGGCACGTGGCCCTTCTCGGCGACCTTCTCCGGTGGCAGATCGCTCTTCTGTCTGTCGTCGGAGCTCTTGGCTGTCATCTCGCTGGGGAAGTATCCTGGTGCGATGCTGTTGACGCGGACGCCGACCTTCATGAACTCAGCGCTCATCAGCTTGGTCAGGTGCACTGTTGCGCCCTTGGCTGTGTTGTAACTGCGAAAAGTCTTTGTTAGCTCATCTCTTGTCGACAACCAGGCAGTATGCTACATACGCGAAGTGGCCTTGAGCGTGGCGCATTATTCCACTCATGGACGACGTGGTGATTACGGATGAGCTGAAGCGCTCTCCGGAGCCCTGGGGCTCAATAGCAGCCTGCAGCAATGGCAGGAACGCGACCGTGGTGAAGTACACTGATGTGACATCGGTCGAGTATGTGTCGTTCCACTCCTGGACTGATTCTCCCTTCCACAGCTTATCCTTGAGCTCCCCAGCATCTGACTTGTCGGGCTCAGCCTTAGGTCCAGGAACACCGGCGTTGGCAACTATCGTCACGCGTTAGCAATGTTCAGGATATTGGCACGAGAGAGGCCTACCAAGCAGATGAATACACTTCTCCTTCTTCTGAATCTCCTGGACCAACTTCTCGAGGTCGTCCTTGTTGGTCACGTCGACGTCTCCAATACTGAACTCCTGGTCAGCCATGTTCTATTCCTTCGTCATCTTGGGAATCGACGTACGGGATGATCTCTCCGTGTTCAGGCTCGTGCTCCTTGCTTGCAGTCTTAAGCTTGTCGACGTCTTTGAATTGTGTCAGATATGCTATACATTTTTGTTGCGAAGTGGAAGAGACTCACTTCTGCCGACAATGTAGACCTTTGCGCCTTTTGATGATGTTAGTCAGAATACTGGAAAGCCTGGTGTGCGTCCTGTTTACCGTTGGCTGCGAGAGCTTGTGTGGCCATCAGTCCAATGCCAGAGCCGCCTCCAGTGACAACTGCTACTTTGCCATCCATGCTAAACAGCTTGTGGGCGTGGAAGTGGTGAGTCTCAGCCATTGTGCCTGATTTCTGTCGTCTACTTTTAAAGTGTGATGGAGAATTGAGGCGACTTTGCAACAAGGTGAGCTTCAATCGTAAATGTCCAGAACAGAAAATGTGAGGAATATGTTTCTGAAAGGTTGAAGAAGCTGACAGGGAAAAACTATCATAGCTGCCCTGAGAGCTTCCTCCACATTGATGATCGTTTGTGACGTATGGAAGGTCAAGCATTCGGCGATCTGCGTTGTCGGCTGCGCTTGCCTTCTACTACAGAGATCATGTGCCGTGGTCGTGATCGCCTTTTTATCGTGATGAATGAATTTATCTTGTTGCTAAGGGAGAAATGATATGATATCTGACCAGCATATCGCTGTAAAGGGAAGAAAAAGAAAATAAGTTCGCTGGCGCTCAGAACACCAATCAGGATTGCTTATAGAGCATCCATACCTTCCGCGTCGCTTTTGAAAAGGACCTGCCTTTGCCTGGGATTCTCCTCTCCGATGGCACTTTATCCAATCTTCATGATGGATTCCTCATCGTTGTGTCCCGGCTGGGATCTCCCTGCGCTATAGCTCCAATGACCCTTCGCAGGACACAATATTTCTCCAGCTCGCACCTGACGGCTGTGGGTCCTTTGGTTGTGATCAACACTGGCTGTTCTTCTGGTATAGCTTCTGTCTCCTGCGTAAAATGCCTTCTTTTCTTTCAATCAATCTTCCAGTGACTCGTTAGACTGCTGTCGTCGTGACCCTTGCCAAGATATAACTCAACCGCGTACAGTGCCATGGTGCCGGCCAGATTGGCCCACCGCCACACGTTGCTACCGGCATCTCCGCCTTGACTAGTCCACCATTCTCCAGGGTGATCGGCCGAAGCCGAAGCAAAGTGCTGCATAAGAAGACTGGTGTAGACAGCGATCAAGATACTTGGGCTGAAGTAGCCGAGGAAACCAAGAACTTGACCAACGCCGTCGCTATCCTCAAGTGACGGTTCTTGGGAAAGTGCCCGAGCTCCAGATTCGCGCACAGCCGGTATGATACGGGCGGAAGCGTACATGACAAAGAGGCGGTAGGCGAGTGAGATGATGACAGAAGGTGTAATGGTCATGATGGCCGCGAACAGGAAGTTGAAGGAGGTGTGGATGGTAGACGGGAGAGTAGAAAGAGCGTGCATCAGAGTCGAATACGATGCCATGATGATCGGGGGCAATGGAGGAAAGTCGGACTCAGCGGGAACCGGAACGGACTGTGACGGGTTTGAAGGCTGGTAATCGGTGAAGATTTGGTAGATGCAGAGGGTGATGTAGGCGAACTAGCAACGGTTAGCCTATCGGCACAGTGTGTTGTGTGGTTGTTAAACTTACGAGCAGCGAGCTCTCGACGGGATTACCCTTTCCACTACCAATTCCCCAGACGCATAGAAAGAAGGCGCAGGTAATGGCAACACCAATAAGGATAGCGTCGACATTACCGAGCTCCGGAAAGGTCGTGATTCTCCAAAGAAAGTAGACTGAACTCGAGATGATTGAGGCAGAGGTGATCAGCAGGCCGATCTGCAGAGAAACAATTAGCTTTAGGAGTCTGGCTGGCAGCGCAACTTCAGCCGACTTACCATCCATCCATCACCTCCTTCGCGGTTCACCAGGTACCGTGTAATCTGACCAGCAGCTTGAATGACGAGCAGACTGCAAAAGCCCTCACTCAGCTGGAAGACAGGTGTCGACCAGCGGAGTAGCTTGTCCCAGCTACCGATTGTGATTGACTGCAGCAGACCGTCGCTACCGAAGACCCATGCGTACAAGGTATCGTGCTGTGCTCTTTTCCCACCTAACGTCTTTTCCACCCATCCAGTTGCGTCCGAGTCGACGGAGAATTTGTTGAGACTCCAGATCATGAGTGTGGGGATGACGATCCACTGCGAGGCGGCGATGGTGTTGACGAGAGCATAGCGGAGTCTGGAGCGGTCGGGTGTCGCGAGTCGTAAGGCAGAGTAGAAGAAGTAGAAGGCGCTCAGCGACAGGGAAAAGGCGAGACCGCAGGTGCGGCCACCGACATCAAAGGCCAGCGGGATGGTGAAGACGACGCTGAACAGAAACAGGAGCGCCGACAGGATGCGCGTTATGTACCACATGAGCGCGTCCAGGCCACACGCTCTACCGGCGTGTAAGGGATCCGGAGAAGTCGGGAGGACTCGAGATGGTTGTTGTCGTCAAGCAGCGCATACAAAGTGGCTTGAGAGAGTTCTGCCGTCCGCTTGCTCTGACCGCCCTTTGGCTTCGGGCCCGTGTACGGCTGTGTTTGTTTGCTTGATGGAATGATCCGTATCTCGTCCGGGGCTGACTGCTCGGCGCTCTGGAGCGACAGCTTTCTAGAAGGCCGGATGGAAGAAAAGGTAGTCTTGTCGCTTTCGATCAACGTCGACAAGGCCAGCCGTTGGCTCTGAGCTTGAATGGATGTTGTCCTCTTTCTGTCGCGTGCTGTTGGCGCAAATTGCCCTTCCCCACCTGTGACCCTGACTGGTCTATTTTAATCTGATCCTTTTTGGAGCTCTCAACCACTTCGTCTAGTTCGACTTGTCAGTAAGTATTTCGATGTGATCGAAATCTGATCGCTGTGTTTGGAAGAAAATTCACCGAACAAAACAACAGAGAAATCGCAGAAGGAGCTCGTCACTGCCAGCTTTCACATCCCGCGCCGAGACAAGCAAAGCCACACTTACAGCCCGCCTGCAACATGCTTGATGATACAATGCTTGACACGCTACCAAAAATCCGGTTTCGAGATAACTCAGATCACATGTGCACTAGAGTAGGTGCTGGAAACAACCGAGATAATCGCTGCCACAATGTGCATCAAAAGCCCTGCCTATCCTATGGAATCTCATCAACACTTCGAACGTCTTCTGACTTGGAAACGTTGATCCTGTCTCTGGTCTTCTTGCTGTGTGGATACACTCCCTTCCGTAATCTGTTGATACCTCCAAGCGGCCTGTGAGCGGCCAGACCTCTCCAAGCATCCAAAGACATCCGATCTTCCCAGAAAACTCGTCGTTCTTGGCCGAAGCTGTCCTGCGCCGGGAATGTGATCGTGCCCAGCGATTGGTAGGGCGAAGTAGCCTCGTCCCACACAACGCTTCCATCTTCAGTAGGGTGGTGAGCTGGGTCAGTTCCAAGTTGGATCTGATTTCTATGAGCACACTATCTGTGGGACATCGACACATCGTTGCTTACCTTGAACTCGTACTTGGCTTCATTTCCGGCAAAGTAGTCAAACAACCAGTCTGACAGCACGCATGATGGGTCGTCGTTCTTGACCTTGTCGTCTGCTGCCTTTTGGGTCTCAAGCACTGGGAATAGGGCCATGTGTCCATAGTATTGGCCGAATCTGAACGCTGACTGAGTATACATGGCATGAGAAATTATGTTGGTGTCCGGAAGCATGTACGGTGCATGCTGCTTTATCATGTCGCTTCGAAGCTTGAGATGTCTGCCTAGCGCCGCTGGGTCGTCGAAATACTTCTCACGCAAACTCATGATCTCCAGCGTGGTGTCGACATCCGTGAGTTCTATACTAGGTGCGTTGTTAAAGAAGAAGTCCTGTGTATTGACCGATTCGTCGACGCCCTCCAGTCGAGGACCGGTGACGTCGAATACTTTGAGTCCAAGACCGCGAGGACCGGGCTCCTGGTCACGTTGGAGCAGATACGGTTCGTTCGCGTATCTTGCTGCAACATCATATGTTTTGCCTGGCTCTGCGAAGATACCCTGACGAAGATGTTCTGGCAAGTCCGAGTGGACCTGAAGCTTGCCTTTGACGATGCCCTGCGTCTTGACATGAGTTGCGCGGAAGGCATGTCGGTGAAGATCGAAGTTGCGCTTCTGCATGCGCTCCATGACATCCTTAATCTGCCGTGTTTTCTCTTCCTCGTCCGATTTGATTGTCTCGACACCCGGAGCATTCCAGGCCAGATAGGCATCGTTAGGAGGTGCGCTGGACAGACCACGCTTGACGCCTGTCCAAGCCGAGCTCATGGTTTCTTTCAATGCTTCCGCCATAGCTGTAAATAAGACGAGTACAATCAGATGAAACAAATGCCTCCAAATAACTTCAGCAGCGTTTGTTCTCTTTATGATGGAGCGGAATGTCCTTCCTCATGTCTACGTCATAGAAACGGTTATTCGAGCTGGCAGAACTGCCTTCCCGTGTGTCAGAATGTCATGCATATCATGGCCCTAGACTTTCACAATGCGATGCAGATCAAGGTCGCTTTTGGTGAGAACAAGGTAAGCATCCATTCACCATGCGAAGCTCTACCAGCAATGAAAGCACTAGGCATCTTTGTAAGCACGGCTCGTATAGCATACCGCGAGTGATAAAAACGGTCGGATTCTGGCACACACAAGCTTGAGATTTGCCAAATTTGCTGTTTCCAACCACACGGGTTTTGATATATCCTTCTGGACCAATCATACCGTACTATACGGCTGCTGTCGTATATATTGATGGTCAAATTACTGTGCACCGGTCACTTCAAGAATGGAGCCGCCTCCCGACAGACTGGGTCCTATTGAAACATCTTACGGCCGAAAACTTTTAGCCTCATAAAATCCAGAACATGTTCGATGCTTCCACCGACTTCACGACAGCTTGATTCAATACGTGATGGGGACATCTTGAGTGGAACACATTCCCGTGGAGGGAAATTCCAGCGACGACGTAGACACAACTCCGTGCAGGCAGGCAGTGTTATATTGACAACTCGACATAATGCCCGAACATCGGACGACTGCAAATTTGGGACACTAAAAGCCAGAAACGCGTTTTGCTAGGCAGCGTTGCTGCATGGTCCAAAGGGCTTCATTGACAAGCGTAACAATCGGATATCCGTAAGGTAATAGAGTCGCGTTCCTCGGACGAGAACCGAGCAGAATGTAAGCAAGACATGCCAGTCTAAAACTTTTGCATCCGTTATTCTTCTCCTCTCTCATGAATGTGATTCATACGTCTCTTGTTTTATGCTTTACTTCGTCAACGACCCGGGAGTGTGGTAGCTTTGATAATGGATCTCCACACGACGAGGTGTTCAGAATCATCTGCAAGGGTGACGCACCTTGCAGCTGCACCCTAAGATCAACGTGAAGTTTTGCTTAGAACACTTCGGAGTTCGGGGGCTCTCCTCTTCTCCCAACATCAATCTCTTCCAAGAGCTTTCGTGAGCAACCAGACATCAGACCGCGTTGCACATGCGGAGTGCGACACACGGCGCGGACTAAGGCCACTCGAGGAGCTTCTTTTACGCCCATCTAGTCGTATCAATATTGACTCGAAAGACTTTGGTAGAGCTCACCTGTCCAGACAAACAACCTCGACCCTCTTCTACCGATTAGACCAACCTTCACTCCCTCCCAAACCGAAGCAGAGCTTTCGAAAAACAGATGCCCATATCAGCTGCACACTTTGAGTTGGATCAACACGACCAGTCTACCGACCAACAGCACACGGCATTGGCGATAGCACCCTCGAACCTCTATGCCCAATTTACCGGTGGAAGAGGAGGCCTACTCGGGTCGGGTATGTACGTGGCTCCTCTATCGACTCGCTTCTGTTCGGTTTCGGCCCTTTGACCCCAGACGGCATACCTAATAGCACTTAGCTTGCGGCCTGAACCTCTTGGTGGTGCACTTACAACTGAATATAAAGCCGCAGACTTGTATCCGAGATTTCTCTTTCACACCCCACGAGCAACTCTTCAAACTCTCGTTCTTCCATACCACATTTGCGGCAGTGCCAGACACCTAGTGACCTCAGAGTCTGTAATGCTATTGTTTTCATGTCTCTACCAATCTCTCTCAGATGAGGATCTGGTTGGCGTGTCAGTACATATGCGGAAGAGTCGGAGGCAGTACGAGAAAGAGGCGGAATGCTACGCAGGGGAACGCTATCACGCACCGTTGTGCCACTCTCCAACAGGAAGTCGCTTGGGCTCCCCAACAATATTGACAAAGCCTGCGTTGGTCATGTGTCGCCTGAGGTGCACCATAGCTCTTGCGTCTTTGTTTTGCTCTTCCAAAGCATCGCTGTAGATGCTCCACCACCTCGAGAGATGTTCCAAAGGTCGTCCGCTATCCGATTGGATGTTGAGTTGAGCCTCGACCATCTGGAGCCAGCCCCCTCGCCGGACGCGATCATGAAGGTCTTGTATATAGGAGCTCCACCTGTCCTTATTGATGCCATCTGCTAGGAAGCACGAGTTGACAAGATCATACCTGTCTCTTGCAAGCTCGGTCTGGTCGTACCGGAAAGCTTCGTTGAGGTTCCATCTTTTCTTCACCACTCCAGGTGAGGATCCTTCGGTGTGGAAAATGTCGACAGCGACGACCTTAAAGGCAGACCAAACCGGATCAGCACTAGGACATGTATCGTACACCGCAAGGAGAAGACTTACCTGGCACGCAAAGTCATCATCACCCGAGCTGGAGGATCTTGATCCGAGCTCTGATCTCTCCATCACCTCCTCCGCCCATTCCACTCCACTCCCACTTCCACAGTCAAGTATGAACTCTGGAGCCAAGTCTGCTGGTAGGAAGAGACGTCTCTCAAACAATCGAGAGACAATGTCGTAGAAGTCGGCTTGTCGGTTGAGTTCTTCCTTCACAGAAATTAGCTTCGTTCCAAGACAGAACCCCATTCAACTCGATCTCTAGGTTGCTCCTCGATTCCAACTGCAGCAGCCATCAACTTGCTTGCAGATTCGTTGACATGACAGCACGGATTGCCTCAAGGCTGAACCTGTCTGGAGAAATCGAAGTCTTGTAAAGAAGCGCGGAAACAGTTCCAACCATGTCACCTTCGTACTGGGTTCGGCAGCTACTCACATCGTCGATTGGTACGCAGTATATGCCGTGCTGCACGGAAAAGGCTAGAAAGTCCCTGCCGAATTCATGCACAGAGGCATCGTTCCAAGGCTGAGGCTGCCGGTTGGAGGCCATGCTGGTAAAACGGAGTAAAACAACGAGCTTGCAATGATCTGGGCGTCTTCTCGAGAAAAAACGTCCGTCCGCTTCAACACATATGCCAATATCCGTGCAGGATCGAAAAGAAGATCAAATTGTACGATTCCTGATAGCGATGGGCAGTGGGCCTGCCTAAATTGCCAAAGGTTGGCAACGCAGTGACATGCGTTCACCAGGCTTCGAACAATTTTCTTGCCCGATGCGAACACTAAGGCTCAAATTGTCGTTGCGTATCTTGAGGCCACTCTTTCCGACGCACCGCAAGACGAGCCGACGGAACGTTGTGTTTTGCTCCAAGGGATCACATATTTCGCGTCAGAACTAAGTTATTGGCTGTCAAACAACTAGACGAGGATCCTCGGCTGCTACGAAGCCTCTTAGTTGTGTGCGGAGTCGAAGACAATATTCTTGGGGCTGGGGTAGATTGTGGTGCAGGTTTCGTCTCACTCAATCCTTCTTAGTCAAATTCTTATGGAGCTACTAACTTTACTGAGATATGGCCATGTGTGGTATCGGGCTTGGTTGCCTCTGCTCTGCTGATCTATATGCAATGCACAAGCAGATCCTGAATGGGGCTTCATGCAACCGTGAACACACGGTTGTAGTGGCCCTTCGAGCTTGCGGTCAATTCCTGGGCACATTCGGGCGTGCCAAACACAGCTCAATTGGGGAGGGCACCACTATGGAGGATGCCATGTGTACTGCAGGCGTCAGTGGCTGCCACGAACACAACATCCTTTCAACAAGACCTGACGGGTTGGAGCAACTCCCAGCCGTAGGATCGCTGTGCTATCTGAGCATACAATCCTCCAATGAGAACAACATCCTGGTGTGTCCCCATGCTCCAAATGCTTTACACCGGTGCATTCTTGCTTGAGTAGATGCAGCAATACTACCGTCTGATATGAGATGACATGCTGTCATATGTGTGCTCGTCCTTCGGTCACTAATTTGAGAGAATGGCGCAAGCAGGGACCTTCCGGCAATTCGTTGCTCGGACAGACTTTGAACGAACTTGGATCCGCTTCTTCACCGCATCCATGGACTCGGTGCTAGCAATGACCTTCTGCCGTCTCCCTACGCATGACACCGGGAGATCTTCCAAATACCCCATCCTACCCTTCACTAAAGCTTGTGCAAGGCAAACGTCCGTCCTCTCCGCTGGTGTTCTGTTCATGCTGCCTGCCATCGTGGTTCCAAAACCCAGGGTGGATTTGGAATGGTCAGTGCGTCGGATGGACGTCCGTCATGATCAGTAAACCCGACATCTGACCTTCCATACCAACACGCCAGAACTGACTCCCTTCGTTCCTCGCAGATCTCCAAGCTTGGGCCCTTAAGTGCAGTCATAGGCTTTTAAGCTTGTCCATTCTTCGGGTGACACGTGGACCGTCTGAAAGCCCCACCAAATGTGAGCGGCTGGGTACTTCCCCTTCCAGACACGGAAACATGCATGTTGATGTTTGAACGAATTCAGACACCCGCGACGGGTCGCGACTTCTTTCTTACAGTGTACGCCAAGCATTAGTCTTCCAGAGCCTTCGTCATTATGGCAAATCCAGCTACCAAAAGGCACAAGGTACAGGAACGCAGTGCCCGTCGAGCAGGGGGCCTAGTTCTCAGAGAGTGTTCCTCGAGATGCACTAAACCTGTTTTTATACGGCAAGTTCCACCGACCGAGGTTTGAGATGCGTGCGATGTATGATTAGACACCCGGTCTGCGCTTTGTATAATCTCCACTGGCATCCTTCACGACCCGCTCAGCCCCCATTATCTTGCTCAGACGCTCTAAAAGCCCACTCCCGGCTAAGACAGAATGCGAGGTTTGTAACTCGGCGTATGTTGATTTCAGCTACACGCCAACAGAGAGATCATCTTTCGATGCGTCCTGGGTAGCTGCCATGGTCACCATTGTCTCCGTACTCTCCGTACGTACTACGTACCAGCCTGCGTTGACGTTGCAAACTCCGAGTCCCCACTTGTCTCACATTAAACATAGCCACAACATGGACACAATGCCCTGCCCAGCCACCTATGTTATGGCCGAGTGTCGAGTCCAGGATACATGATCGTTCGAATAGGAGCATCTGCAAGAAAAGCAGCCAGGTAAATCCGACTCTGTCCACCTATCACGACAATGCCGTAGGTCATGAATATTGCGGTGATCTCCATGCGAGGGTTTCCCCTCGGCTCTTGAGTTCTTTCCTAATGTGTGTTTCATGCAAGATGGAAGGTTTAAACAGCAACATCTCTTCACCGCAACTACGTGGATCGTGGGCCGACCTCGCCTACTCCAGTAAAGTTACGCTAAAAGATATGCCGTGTTGACGATGATGGAAGCACCGCTGCATCTCGTAGATGTACAATACCTTGATTCTGGATTCTTCTGCACCTCTTTCCTCTTGTTCTGAACTTTGTTACGCATGTATCTGTAAAGATGCCCGATTCTCGCCCAGCAATCGACGACGTCCACAGAGATCGTAATCGCCACTGCTTCTCTGCGGACAATAGTGCCGATTTCCAAAACACTGTGCATTCGTACACGCGAAATCCTCAGGTGTGGATCACGGGAAATGGCTGAAAATGACAGATCTAGCACACGGTGAATTGCTAGTCTCCCAGAGGTCAGAACCAACTCGTGATCGGCATACTTGATGCTTTGCGGTTCATACCACATTGGTCGAGCCTCCGACAAGTGTGGTGAGCCCGCTATTATGCGCCAAGGTATCGGACAGACGCAGGAAGGATTGACAGCTGTCTGGGCGCATCGACTTCGCAGGTGGCCTCTTCAATCTAGGGCTTGGACACAATTCTATCAACATTCCCCACCAGCACCGAGTCTGCAGCAATGCCTCTACCCAATCCGGTATGCCTGGCTTCTATCTCGACAGTCCGAGGCGTTTACGAAGCCTTCCAACCATCAGCACACACTTAAAAAGTGAGATGCGACTACGAAGGAACAAGGATTCGTTAGTACAGTACGATATGCCGCTGTGTGATGGCTGCATGATGCCACCGGTGGGATACACGAACACGCCGTTCTTAAGCCAGCCAGATGAGTAGGTGTCCCCGTCATGAACCAAGGAAGTCCTCAAGTGCGTGAATCTAGGATCGGCTCACTGCATTGATCAGAGATGCCAGGGTCCTCGCCCAACCGCAGTCAAGCCAAGATGTTTATATCGCTGTCCTCGCATCATACTTTGAGGATAATGAATCATTGACGTGGCACTCAACTGTATATCCACTCATTCTCCGACCGAACCGCTTTTGTCTCTCCGAATGCAACAGAGATCCAACGCACACACAACGAACGGCATCGATATAAGAGGAGGGTGTAAGAGGCACGGTATATACCCACTTGTGTAGCGCTGTTCAATCCAGTTCTAGATGTCTCAGCTCGGCCTAGACACGCCACTGAACCCCAATGGGCTCGGTAAATGCTTCATTCGTATCGAATACGTCATGAGCAGGTGCATAGGCTTATCACACTACATCACTTGGCTGGTTCTCGTCTCTGTGTTGTCGGCGGTCAAGATCCAAATGAGAACACACCGCAATCAGGGACTGAGCCGCTGAGGAAGTGGTGTGCTTGGGTTGAACGGTAAGGTGTTATGACAATTAAACGCCGCGATCGAGTTCCTTGGATGGTCATCTTTACAGTGTGAGGAGCCAATTGAGGTTCAAGCGATTGAGGACAATTGATGATATCAAGTGATCCCCTTTTGGACTGCTGCAGGTGCTTTGGGTGAGGTTGTCACATCTTACTTATACCCTCTGCTTTCGGCCGATGCAGGCTATAGCCTATCACCGCAGTTCCATTTGGACTAATGCACACACTATACCATATCTGCGGAAGGCACTTTAGTTCATTAGATATGATCAACAGTTCAAACAAGATGCATATACTGTTCAGCCAATGTTGTGTGTTTCAACAGTAGTTGATGCAGTAGCAGCTATTGAGATCCTCGCCATAGTGCATATCAATGGGCCTTCTAAACAGGGGCGATCACTAAACATTGTACACTTGCCTAACCAGTCTTGCTTTTGATCGCCATTCAATAGCTTCACACTTCAGATGTTCTCCGCACATGCGTAAATCTTTTACATTGTCAGCAATCTCTCTCGACCACCCCTGGTACTTGCCACGACCTATAGAAATGCACGATTATTGTGAGATTGAAACAGTCGTTTGCAGGGATGCGCCAACGGTCATGCTTTCAGAGACTACCTCTAACTAGACAAAAATTGTGCTTTTCCACAGCTACACACCTAAAAAAATGTATCATACGAAGCGTGCTTATATGTACGAGTGCAATGTTGAGATAAACCCGATCGAGACGTCATGTCCGAAAAAGGAAGGAGTTCATCAAGGTGATGAACTCGACTTGAATCAGACGGGGCCCAAGCTCAAGCTCTGCTCGAATCGTTTGACGATAAGAATTGCACACCTTCGTTGTCCCGTCGTCTTCGCCAAATATTGCCAGGGCTGTCTGTCACTTGGACGGCGAGAGAGTCTCAAGCTTGAAGGCGTATCTGCTGTCGGACTTGGTCGGTTGCTTGCAGGCAGATGCGACGTGCATATCGTGACGCTCAGCAGAAAGCCGCCTCTCTCAGAACTAAACAGTAATAGGCAAGGTAGGGTCCTCCGTCTATTATAACCGGACCTCACGGTAGAAAAGCAGAGCAGTTCATCCGGCTCAAAATGTGTTGAGGCTCAAGATGCTGCTAAATGTGGCCAAGACTCGTTCAGAAGTATTGAGATCGTGATGGTCCAGTAAAATGTGGTCGTTCGATCGTCACTATTTTGTCAAACGTCATAAACAGCTATTACATCACAATCACCTACTTGACCTCCACCTATATCTTTCTTTCCAGAGCCGCCGTAGATCTTTTTCGAGACATCAACCTTTACAATCACCAAACCAAAATAATCACCATCTAATCATCATGTCTGAGGGTCAATTCAAGAAGGGTATGTGGCTGCTCGGCTTGCTTAGCGAGAGATAAAGCGACTGACCACTGAACAGACTTCCAAATTCCCGTCGCGGACCAGAAGCCTCCGGGTGTCCAAAAGGACATGAAGGGTCCTACTCCTCAGAACGAGCACCTTCCCACTGAGGATGGCGGTTTCCACCTCTACAAGGCTGCTGGCAAGCTTGAGGGCAAGAAGGCCATCATTACCGGAGGAGACTCCGGCATCGGCCGTGCCATTGCCATCATGTACGCCATGGAGGGAGCCGACAGCTTAATCGCCTACCTCGAGGTTGAGGAAGAAGACGCACAGGAGACCAAGAAGAAGGTCGAGTCATACGGTCGCACTTGCCATCTTCTCCAGGTCGATCTCAAGAAGAAGGAGGATTGCCAGAAGGTCATTGACACTGCTCTTGAGAAGATGGGTGCCATCAACATTCTTGTCAACAACCACGCCTACCAGAACATGGTTGAGGACATCAAGGACCTCACTGAGGAGCAGTGGGAGTTCACCTTCGCCACCAACATCCACCCCTTCTTCTACCTTTCCAAGTACGCTCTGCCTCACATGAAGCAAGGCGACACCATCATCAACAACGCCTCCATCAACGCATACATTGGCCGTCCTGACTTGCTGTACGTGCCTCCCCTCATTCTCTCAACTTCCTACTCGGGAAGCCCTTTTTCTTGGACTACCTTTTGTTTCTCACCATACTCTTGATCATCCTTACTGACTATACATATCTAGTGACTACACGTCAACCAAGGGTGCCATCATCTCCTTCACCCGCGGTCTCCACAACCAATACGTCGGTCGTGGCATCCGTGTCAACGCCGTCGCTCCCGGCCCCGTCTGGACACCCCTCATCCCTGCTACTATGAACCACCAGGCTCAAAAAGAGTTCAGCTCTCCTATTGGCCGTCCCTCGCAGCCCTCGGAGATCGCTACTTGCTTCGTCTTCCTCGCAAACTCCGACAGTGCTTCCATCTCTGGCCAGACCATCCACGCCAACGGCGGTGTTGTTGTCAACGGTTAAATGCTGCATATCAGCCAGCATACCTTTCACCCAGAGCATATTGCGTCGAACAGAAGCAAGTGTGGGAAAAACGATCTTAGCTATGAAGTAGTTCTAATGAGTTTATGAGAATGAAAAGACATTTTGTCAATTGTCTTTGACCAACTTCGAATCCTCCTTTTTCCATCGTGTCATTCGTGGAGTGACCTCTTGTTACAGCAATGTAATCACTGCTCCACTGTCTCTTCTCCATGGGCCGGTCAATTGTGTTGCAGACGCGCCACATTCTCAACAGTGCCGTGAGACCAGCCAGCCCAGAAGTTGACCCTCGCTGGAAATGTTTCTGGTTCGAGAAGGTACCGTGCGTTGTAGCAAATATATTTCGAGGGGCAAAGTTAGGTCTGAGATCGCTGCTCCCATCCCTCACTTTACATCGTGAGTACTATAACCTTTCGACTTGGGGAAGAGAATAATCTCGACGGAGTGACAGGATTCAATAGACACGATGTAGTCAAATGGGAAAGTTACAACGACACACAAGAAAAGGCTTGGATGTTAAAGCATGGTGAACAATCTTTGTTGTGAAGTGATTCATTCGGGTTGTATATTCAAAGACATAGGAAATATGGTATCTTCTGGTATATAACAGTTTCTGATGATTTCTCCTCTTTGGTGGAATGGCAATGGGCTGGCACGACCATTCTGGCTGATTGTAGTGTTATTTCTATACGAGAGAGCGTTCTGTTTTGCCGCTCTGCTGTATTGGTATGTTTCGTTGGCGTCGTGATATGAGTTTGGGTGCTGTTGATGACGGTGAAGGCGTGATGACTGTTCACGCATATAACGTCGTCTAAGATGGCTTCTCCTGGTGAAGTATCCGGCATGCTGGATGTGGTGGAGTGGCTGTGATGTGTACCAGTGCGAGACATGGACCCTTGTTCATGCATGCATGTATGCTCTCCAGAGTCCGTGACTCTTCGATCGAGGCGACGTTTGGTCTTCCATCGGTGAGAAGCGGTAAGCTTGGTACGAATTGGAGTGTTTCACTCAGATAGGTCGAGGACTTTGCGGCCATCTTCCATTCGACCCTTTTTCCAGGTCCTGGGAAACAACAGAGACTTCAGTCCAGCCTTGTGAGTCTTCATCCTCTGACTCTCCAAATGCTTGAAATCCGTCACGAGGGCGAGATCTGGACAATGGGAGTCCTTTGAGTTGAATATCGGGTACGATGGAAGGTGTCTTTCTGCCTCCACGACTGTTTTGAGAGGCAGACACTGATCTGGCTCCTTCGAGACATTTCTTGAACAATGGTCTCAAGGTTGCGAAGGAGACGGCTGCGATACCAAGGCCAGGCTCGATAGTGCTGTAGAGTGCAAATTTGGCCGATTGCTTGAAGAAGTGTTTTCCAGGGCGAAGACCGTCGACGTAACCGAAACGAATAAGCGAGACGATACTTCCTGCTGCACCCAGCGCAAGCAAGAGGTAGGCCCAGAACTTGGTGACACGAGGCATGTTGAGGTTCCAAATGGTTACGATAGGCAAAAGAGCCATGATCCAGTCAGTGGCTGCGTTGAGTGCCGTGTGTACGTAGCTGGCAGGAATGGTGACATTCTCGATCGATAGACACTTCTGCTCGACCGTCCTCAGAAGGAACTTCTGAGGGTCTCCACAGCCAAATGTGACGATGCCGAAGTAGATGAAGCCGTAGATGGTGCTGATGGCCATGCAGATGTAGATGACCATACGTTGCCACGGTTCGACAATGATGCGTAGGAAAAAGAGACCCAGCGAGATTTTCAAGAAGACACCGGTGATTGCGTAGGATCCACTGAAGGCAATGATGTCCTGTAGAATTGAGGTCAGTATCGGCATGGTTTGGATTGGAGCGATCACATACTGTTACAAGTTCAGATAGACCAGCAACATTGTTGTATTTCGTCGGCTGCATCTCCATCTGAGCAGCTTTTATGATGTAGGCACATTGCACTGTGAAAGCGGCAATCGCAAGCATGATAGTCCAGTCGTCCCAGCCAAAGGACCTCATCATGACGCTGCGGACGTAGACACGAAGGACCACTGAGAACCAGGCAATGGTCAAGATGGCTACTGTGCCACTGAACAGAGATTGTGGTACGGAGCCCAAGTGGCTCAATGTAGGGATTTCGCTGGCCGCCATTGTGATTGGTGTTGTGCAGAGCTAGCAGCTCCTTGTCCAAGTTGATATCCTGTCAAGACACGAAGGTGGTATGGTCGAGTAGTCCTGGTGAGTAGAGGCTGTGTCTAGTTTCTTGGTTCTGTCATGCCCGATTGTTGTAGACCGAAAGGCAATAGATCATTCGCACCAGGTAATGTGGAAGTAGCGATGAGAAGAAGGAACAGATCAGGAAAAGAGAACTAGGCAAAAGCTGGGACGTGCCTGCCTTTCTACAAATACATGCGGCAACATGCCATTTGCGCAGCATGTCCACAGGGTACGAACCTTCAAGGGCATTCTCAGCAGATGCTACAACTGATCGACACCACATTCACATGAATAGAGACAAGTCACCTCGAGTAGCTGCAAACTCAACGCCCTTGACGCAGCGCCACGAGTCACGGGTACTGGTGGAACCAGGCGCCACTCGGTCGGAAGTGAGGTTAACTCTAAACATTGTCCATCATGAAACTCGTACTAGTTTCGGCGCGACGAACCTCGTATGGTCAAGTCAAGCACGACAACATTCGAGGGGCCCCATGGTTGGATTCGCTTAATACAATGTATCTGATACATTCTGGTTCCAGCCTTGATAGCCTGTTGGTGATCAGTCGATCCTGGAAAGATACAAGATGTCTACCGAACCTTGAGGCTCTGTCTGGTGAAAACTTTCTTGAAGGGTCCACGAGAAAGGCTTCGTTCCAGTTGTGCAACGGTTTTCTGACAGCCAAGAGCCTGACTCTTGAGATGATCTTGTCCGAGTCAAGCAATGTCGCAGTCGAGCAGCACTCCGCGAAAGTTCGATACTGCAGAGGGTTTTCTTGACAAAGAATGAGCACGCAAGCATGTCGGCGGCATTGACCCGATGGAACGGTCATTGTCGAAAAAGGACGGCCATGATTCGGCTCCGTGCGCCCTTTGTCAAGCAGCAACTTATTTGCGGACCGTCATGATAGATCCGATGCCAATATTACTATGTGGGCTCTTCATTGCGCACTCTCCACTCGATCCAATCTTGGTATTTCCTTGCAGTCCACCATCCGGCATGGAAATTAGTACTTAGCCCCGGCTCAAACTGATACCGAGACATTGCACCCCTTCCACAATGGACTTGAAGGATTCTTTCTTCTGTTTGCTTGTCATGGCTCTGCCGCTGCTCGGACACTGGCAAACGAAGCCACGCGATTTTGATGAGTGATCATCACCAGGGCAAGAACCTTCTTGGGAGATGATCTTCGTGCGTAAGAAAAGAAGATCTGGAGACGAGCGACGATCATGCTGCTGGTGCGGTCCCGGGAGTTGGGTTGGGAGTAGCCCTTGCATGGAAACAACAGAGAAGGGATGATTGACTGAGGCTCGTCACCACGTGTACTCGTATCTCAACCTTGTGGTGGAGATTAGGAAAAGTTGTTAAGGTTGAGATTTCGAAGGCCTTCATGCAACCAGTACAACATCAGATGATACACATTTTCAGGTAGGGTCTGTGGGAGAGTTTGGGTGTTTGGTGAGAAAGTCTGGAGGTTTCAAGAGACAGCCTGATGAACATTCGACATATGTCGTCTGATGTTCCATCGTCAAAACTTGCTCGATACATGCTCGAGACTATTCCAGCTCTCTAGTCTACTGAATCTTTCATCTCATATCGGATGAAAATCCTCCGATGAACCCCTTTTACGGACTTAAGACACCTTCGAGTCAGATCAGGTTCATACCAAGCCCCCGACGCCATGTTAGAACTCCCGCAATGCAACTATCAATGACATTCATACGGCACTCAAAGCTTAGGCTTGACGCCCTCGGAGCTCAGTGCCGAAGCCTCCTTGTTCAACTCCACCTTGCCTGTGCGTTCTGGTCCACCCTCACCAAAGAAGATGACTTCAATAGTCAGATCATCGCGGTATCTGCGCGAGTAAGGGCTGGGGAGAGTGAGTAGTGCGGATAAAGTATCTTGGTCTTTGCCGCCAAGAGCATTGCGTGCAAGATGAGTCGCAGCATTCTTGTCCTCAACAACAAAGCGCTGGAACTCAGGGTCATTGACACCCCACTGCTGCTGACGAATGGGAGCACGTTGACCAGTGGCATCCTCTCCATGAGCGGCACCTTCAACGTTTAGAGCAGATGTCTTGTTTGAGCCGAACCATGACTTCAACCAGGACTGGTTCTGCTGAGGGGTAAGGTGAGCCTGTTGATCAAGCCACATGCCAACCAGACCGACGACCTCTTCGTTTGTGAGCATCTCCCACAGGCCGTCTGTGGCCATGACAACAAAGTCGCCTTTCTCAGGCTGAACCTTTGTGGTGGTGATGACGGGCTCAGCAGTGACATACGGAGGAGTCTTCAGGTACTTTGAGTAGGAGCGAGTAAAGAAGTTCTTTCTCAAGAGATCTTGAGTCTCCTTGGACCACTTGTAGACGGCGTCTCCAAAAGCACGGCTAGGTTCGAGACCGCCGAGAATACGGCCGTTGTGGGTAACATAGGGCTCATTGGGATGTTCTTTGCGCAGACGTTCATTCTCAGACTCTGTTCCTCCAGTTTGGTCGACAGAAAGGGCAGTTGCAGTCCATTTGCCGCTGGAGGCACGACGGCCCAGAACAGCACGCGAGTCACCCGTACAAGCGACACGGAGCTCCTTGGAACGGCTGTCGTAGAATGAAAGCAGAGCGCATGAGCCAGACAGGGCAGGAGCTAGGAGCTCTGCGGCCAAGGACCTTGACTTTGCACTCTGAACCTTCTTGACACTCTCGTGTGTGATCTCATGGTCGAGCAAGGTAAAGCCCTTCTTGATGGCAGCGTCGACGGCATCTGCAGGGGGAGGCTTGAGGGACGAGTTTGCGGAGGCGGCTGTGTATGTTGTGTTCAATTCGCGAGCAACGAAGGAGATGAGAGTCTGGCGGAGTTTGGCAGATGTGGTCCAGCCGCTGTATTCGAGTGTTAGCCGATAGCAACTAGGCAGGGAGAGAGTGGCATGTACGCATGACCGTCAAAGACACCCCAGAACATCCAATCGCTGCCCTCAGTCTGACCGGAGACGGACTCGGGTACGTGGATGATCTTCTCTGCGTGGTCGTCCTCGATGGGGTCGTTGCTAGGAATCTGAACAACATCGTAGCGAACAACGCCAGAGCCACGGCCGACCAGGTAAGACTCCTGGTTGGTCCTCAGCTTCTGGGTGGCTTGCTCGGCTGTCAACATCTCGAGGACCTTGCGGCCGTAGTCGTCCGTCTCCTTGTGCAAAGGCTGGTTGTCGGGAATGACACTGGTATAGAGAGCACCTTGCTCGACTATAAGGGCGCGGCGCACAGCATCGGCGACTTCTTCTGACACGGGACCAGTCGTACCAGGGGCGGCGGGAGTAGGGTAATTTGTCGGCGAGGCAGACGGGACAGACGAGGCGGACGAGTTCGAGGACTGGCGGTACTGGTAGATGGCAGCACCTCCGGCAGCAACGGCACCGACAGCCAGGGAAACACGGCGGAGGCGCATGGATGAGGGGTTGGACGGGGAGCGGGAGGCTAGCGAGCGGTGGAAGACGACATTGCCGCCGGCCTTTGATCTTGCTACGTTCGGACGGCGCACGGCACGCAGGTTCTGGACGACAGCACGACGCATTTGAACGAGATGGACGCGGATTCTCCAAGGGACCACGATGCTATCGATGATAACCAAATGTGGAGTCTGGGGGTGAAGCCGGCCGTCCAATCGGCTGCCGTTTGCCAAATACCCAAATACCTACGTCACCAGTCCTGAACAATTTGTCCCTTGTCATTGTCGAGCAAGAAAGACACCAACACATCAACCATGTCGTCAAGAGCATTGAGAAAGGCCCAGCGTGAGCGCGAAGAACAGGAGCAACTGCGGAAGCTCCAGGAAGAGCACGAAGAGCAAGATGAGGGTTCCGAAGAGGAAGAGGCTCCTGCTGCTGCTCCGCCCAAGCAGAGTCTCTTTGCCATGCTGAACGAGGACGGTGCCGACGACGAAGACGATGCTGAAGATGAAGATGAAGACGTCCACCAAGACGAATCAGAACAAGAGGCTGAAAAGCCCACGCCTACCCAGCCGACACCCAAGCCTGCCACCAAGTCCAAGAAGAAAAAGAAGAAGGCAAAGAAGGCCGCCCAACCCGCAACCTCTTCCAAAGCAGACGCCTCGCTGGACGACATCGATCTTGCTCTCAAGTCCCTCTCCACCAAAGCTTCCGGTACTGCCACACCCGTGAACACTGCAGACCCAAACACAAACGAAGTATGCCGTCTGCTGTCCATCGACACAGCTTCTCTCCATGCTGCCAATGAGATGCGCAGACTCTTTGGTCGTGCTGCTCTGGAGGGTGACAATGACGATGACAACAATGCCGGTGGTCGCAGAAGAAACCGTGGAGGTGCTCAGCAGGCTGGTCTAGCTGCTGCCTTGGGTAGACGGCCTGGCCAAGGTGGAAGAAGTGATGGTTTGGCTGCTCTCAGTCGCCGTCGCAACATCTTCATCCAGGGCAAGGAAGAGTGGCCTGTTGCAACCAGCGGAGGTCTCGGTATGGAGGTCATTGAGAAGCGATCAGACGGCACCGTCGAATATGCCTTTGTTCACAGCCGCATCTACCAGGATGTTCAGGGTCAGTTTGAGACATGCGTGGCATCCATGGACCCCCAGCGTATGGTCCTCTTGTTGCAACACAACCCATACCACATCAGCACTCTGCTGCAAGTTTCGGAAATCGCAAAGCAAGAGCGCGATCACACCACTTCCGGTGATCTGTTGGAGCGTGCTCTCTTCTCCTTTGGTCGTGCGGTTCACTCAACCTTCTCAGCCAATCTCCAGCAAGGCAAAGCCCGTCTTGACTTCCGCCGTCCTGAAAACCGCGAATTCTGGCTCGCTGCATGCCGCTACATTTCCAACCTTGGTATGCGATCCACCTGGCGCACCGTCTATGAATGGTCCAAGTTGTTGCTCAGTCTCGATCCTGAAAACGATCCTTACTGCATCAGTCTTGTTATTGATCAGTATGCTATCCGTGGACGCCAACCTCAAAACTTTTTGGACCTTGTCAACAACCCTATCTTCACGACCAAGTGGAAGCACTTGCCGAATGTCCAGCTCAGTCGCGCTCTTGCCTTCATCCGAGTTGGTAACGCAGCTAAAGGCAAGCAGTCTCTTTACACTGCCGTCAGCCGCTTCCCTTGGGTTGTGGCACGCCTCTTCCAGGAGCTTAATCTTGACCCCCCACCTAGTGTCTGGGGCAAGTCACCACGCACAGACAGCGAGAAGCTACATTCTGAAGTATATGCCATCCGTGCCAAGGATCTTTGGAACACTCCAGAGGCTAGTGAGCTGCTCGTCGAAGTCAGCTCGGCCGTTAGCAGCGAAGTCCCCGAGCCACCAGTGGTAGATAGAGACATCACTCTTGACGAGGGTAGACACATCCTGATGAGTGACATGCCTACTCTCATCGCGCTTCTGCCTCGCTCTATTACAGCCAAGGTCACATCTGCCTCCGACCCTCTCCCGCCACAAGATAACCAGGCCACATACACTCCTGCATCAGCTCAGCGTGCTGTACAGCCACCATCAGGTGCTTTGGGAGGCGCAGCTGAGAGCCTGCGTGAGCTTCAAGGACTCTACCGCTTCTTCTCAGAACTGTTCCCATGGTTCAATCCTACGGGTGAGGGCGAAGAAAGGCCTCAACCAAGCGAGGAGGAGATTGAACGCCGTATCGCTGAAAGCGGTGTATCAGAAGAAGTCATTGTGCAGCGTACGCAGCGCCTAATGGACTTGCAGCAGAGGCTTATCTCTGTTGGTGAGCCTGAGGCAGGAGCAGAGGCCGCCCCTGCAGTCGATGACGAGTAATGTAATATAGATAGCCCTTAGATGTTACCCACGTTGGCTGAACCATGATTGAATGATCAAAAAAGCTGTGTACAACCTGGTTACCTCAGTTCATCCTGTGAATCCATACCATTTTACCGTTACAAATCACACGCTCGACCAACTCCCCTTGATCGGTTCGGGGAGCACCACTCATTCTGGTTTCTCTATCAGCGATGCCACCGGTCTTAAGATTAATCAGCACCGTCCGGGCCGCGAGGTGTTGCAACTGCCGCAATTTAGAAACCGGAGCCCGATGCCGAACAGACCCATCGTAAAACCAAGGTCAAAGGAGGCAGTGTTTTCTTTCGGTCGGGATTGATCTTCGGCGTTCGCGTTCACATTCAACGAAAGCATTTCTTTCGGATGCCACCGGTTCTCCCATCACTATCGGAAGACCAAGTGCAAGTCCACCAGGGGCTGCAACGCACGATGCTCGGCTAATATAAGCGTTTTCTTACACGAGCAAAGGGTCGATCGCTTTTGCAAAGTGGAAGCTTGAAAGTTGATTTTCATTCCTGCAGAAATGGAGAGTCTCCACTGAAAAAGTGCTGATATCTTCTCCACAACGCTTTCCATGGTTTCTGAGACGGGGACGCGTGGGGCTGGTTTTGGTGTTTGCCCTCCATCTTCTTGCTAGGAATTCACTCTACCATCACGACATGCTCGAATACGGATAATCGCGTGGCTTGCTGTTATACGATCTTTGTTGGCAAACGTAGAAATTGTTGATGACGCAGGATGGTCGTTGATTGAGAGTATTCGATTCTGCAGCCCTGTCAAGCCACCGCCGTGGATCCGATCGTTTCATACTTTTTGACCAATAGGATCGGTCCGGTCTCTCGTGCCGTCCACGAGGTCTCTTCAAAACTTTCCAGCCATGACGTTGACCTCTGTGGAAATGACATCGTTTCTACTGATTTCCAGCTACACGCCCGCGGCAGAAAGCGAGAAGCCCTGTGTCCTTCACCGAAAGTGTGCTCGGCCGATGAAAAAGATCGATCATGGGTCGCGTAGAAGGATTCTCGGTTTGGTTACATTCCGGAGGGTCGTGTCGTTGTCCCTGAGACGATATGACCTCAGTCGCGGGCCTTCTGCGAGATGATGAGATGAGCCACGAAAAATAGTAGATCCTCTTCAACAGTTTATATAATCCCCAGTGGAGCACCTCCATACCCCTCCGCACAACTTTTCGGTCCTTCTCCCACGTTTCTCTGCTATCCCACAATCCAAACCCCAAACTTCTCCGCGTTGGCCATAGCCCTGCAGTAGCCAACATGGGCATGTTCAGCAAGAAGGACAAGGAAGACGATGCGTCTTTCCACAGTGGTACGACGACACCGCCGTCAAATAACCAACGAACGTTCGACACGACAGAGAAGGGAATGGAAGATGACGGACCTACACACATTTACAACTTCAGAGTCATTGCGATGGTCTTGATTGTGTCGCTCGGAGGTCTTATCTTCGGTTTCGACACCGGCCAGGTAAGAACTTGACAAACAATTGCATACAGTTCACCACTAATTTATATGTAATCCAGATCTCCGGTTTCCTAGCCATGGAAGATTTCCTGGGACGCTTCAGTGAGAACGGAACTGAATTCACCGCTGTAAGAGAAGGTACCATCACTGGTCTGTTGTCCATCGGAACACTACTCGGAGCTATTATCGCTGCACCCATCGCCGACAAGTTCGGACGCCGAATGTGTATTCTTGTCGGAAACATCCTGTTCTGGATCGGCATGATCGTACAAATGACATCCACAACTGCCTGGTACCAGGTCGCTATTGGCCGTTTGATTGCAGGCTTCGGTGTCGGCAAGCTCTCAGTCCTCACGCCCATGTACATGAGTGTAAGTTTTAAGACTTCTCTAGGCATTAACGATGTACTAATGGTGTTTCAAAGGAAACCGCACCCAAGCAAATTCGTGGATCCATGGTTTCATGTTACCAACTCTTCATCACCCTCGGTATCTTACTTGCAGACGTAATCAACCTCGGTACCAAGAACATTGACGGACCTGCCTCATGGCGTATCACCATGGGTATCGGTTTCGTTTGGTCCGGAATCATGGCTGGTGGTATCTGGCTTCTTCCAGAAAGTCCTCGCTGGAACTACCGCAGAGGAAAGGTCGACGAGGCTAGACACACTATCGCCAACGTCTACGGTGTATCTCAAAACCACTCTTCTGTCAACCGCGAGATCCGCGAGATCAAGGCCAAGTTCGACGTGGAGCAGGCTGGAGGAAACCACCCCTTCTGGGAGGTCTTTACTGGTCCTCGTATGGCCTACCGTGTTACCCTCGGAGCTGGTCTCCAGATGCTCCAGCAGCTGACGGGTGCCAACTTCTTCTTCTACTACGGTACGACCATCTTCGATTCTGTTGGTATCAGCGACAGTTTCGTCACTGCTACTATCCTCGGTGCTGTCAACTTCGTCTGCACCTTTGGTGGTCTTTGGGTCGTTGAGAATGTTGGTCGTCGCAAGGCCCTCATTTTCGGTGGCTTCTGGATGTTCGCCATGTTCATGGTGTTTGCCTCTGTCGGTCACTTCCAGCTCCAGCAAGGCGTCAACACAGGAACTGCAGGTACCGTCATGATCATCTTCGCATGTCTTTTCATCGCCGGATACGCCACAACTTGGGCACCCATCGTTTGGTGTGTTGTCGGTGAACTCTACCCTACTCGTTACAGAGCAAAGGCCATGGGTATCGCTACCGCCAGTAACTGGACTTGGAACTTCTTGATCGCCTTCTTCACCCGCTTCATCACCAACGACATCGATTACCGCTACGGTTACATCTTCGCCGCCTGCAACTTTGCCGGTGCTTTTGTCGCTTACTTCTTCCTCTGTGAGCATCAAGGTCGCACCCTCGAGGAGATCGACACTATGTACATCCTCCACGTCAAGCCCTGGAAGAGTTCAGGTTGGACGGCTCCTGAGAATGAGGAGTTGGTTACTGCCGATGCTCTCGCCTTGACTTCTGGCGCTCGCGGTATCAAGAAGGCCGATGCCGCTGGTATGGAGAGTGAACGTAGAGTTGAGAACATGCAGGTCCCTGCTGCCACCGAGACTCATGGTATCCACGATGTTTCTGGCACTGATTTCGTGCCTGAGAGCACGAGGGCAGCTGATGGCCGTCCGCCAAATGTCGGACAATAGATGTTTTCTTGTTCTGCGTTTGATTTGGGGAAAAAGGGAGGAAGCCTGGAGTTTCCATCCCTTTCTTTGACGTCTGTATCTATTACTTATAATATTCAAACATTGTACAAATACATTGATCACACAAAAATCCCTACACATCTTTAACCTGATACTTGTCAAACATTAGCATACACCACTGATCAAGTACTGCTCCCACTCACATCTCTATTTCGTCTGCTCCACAACCTCCTCAACCCGCCCATCCTCCCCACCATGACTTTTCCTCTTGAACAACCCTTTCAACCCGGAATTCGACTTCTTCTCCTTCGCCTCTGCCATGGCGAGATTCTTGCGATCGGCTGCTTGTCGTTGTCTTTCCGGGTCATTTGGGTATTGGTCTGCGAAATCTTCCGGTGCGTATGGGGTTTCGCCTTTGAATTCTGGATAGACGCCATTGACCGCGAAACCGGACATGATGATTTGATGATGTTCGTTGATGTTTGGGACACTGATCTTGGATTGTGGTTTTTACCAAATTGCAGAGGTGCGTTGAAGAGATGAATGTCTGGTCAAGATAGTGGTATATATGTTAAAGTGCTGGGTAGATGGGGGAAGAAGTGGCTATGCTATATAAGGAAACATACAAGACTCTGTTGATCGTCGTTGGATTATGACGCTTGGGAAGGCTATGGGAATAGAAAGGATGCAAGCATGCTTGGTTTGGGTGCTTGGTTGTTGTTGATCTTCTTCCATAAATTCGGATGGTCGGGATCCTTCTTTCGGCCGTAGTTGGGGGATCCTTCTTTCGTCACATGTCATGGGATGCTTGTTGTGTTGATCTTGTTTCAGGCGTTCCTGCCAAATCTATGAGGCTCAGATGAATGCGTTTGAATGTTGATTGGACTTGACTCCAGACGTGCGTTTCGAAAAAATGGAAAGGGACGTCGGTCAAGACTCGATGTGTTTGGTTGTTGAGTATGCAACCCTGACCACATCGACAGCGACCATGATCCGAGCGAACTACTTCGATCTACAGCTCCTATCGACATCAGGCCCTAGCTACGTACCAAAGCACATTATTCCCAAGAAAAAAGGTCCAAACGCAATGCTTGGAGATGTCTTTGCACTTTTCAAACTTTGTTGACAGCTTAACGTATCCACGACAATCTACTGGTGCTGATGGTTGACTGCCATTGGACAAGTAATCAAGCTGGGAACGATAGCTATTTATGTTTAACTCCACCGTAGGAACGCGCATCTCACATCGTCCTCCACCTAATCTCGCCATCTTCTATCAACCTTTGCGATGTTGTCTTTGCTTGTCACATACAGGGCGCGAGCGACCCCAATGTTAAGCCACGCCCTTCGCATGACAACCATATCCTAAGCACTCGTAATAAGCTTTAGGTCTTCCGGACACAGAAATCATCATACTCAGAATTACACTGTAACCCTCATCTCTCTGATCTCTCTAATCATTCTCCTTCTTAGCAATCATGGCCGACCAAGATCACCAAAACCAAACAATCATCATCGGCGCAGGTATAGTAGGCTCATCACTAGCCTACTTCCTCTCCAAAGCCTCACCGGAAACCAATATCCTCGTCCTTGACCGCTCTATCAGCGATATCGTGGGCTCCACCGGCTATGCGCCAGGCTTCATAGGTCAATACAACGAAAAGCCCTCTTTGACAAAACTCGCTATCGACTCGGTCAAAGAGTACACCAAATTGAACACTGGATTCTCCCGCGTCGGAGGGCTTGAATTGGCGTCTACAGATGCAGGCATAAAGACTTTGCAATCTAGACTTGATGCTAGCGAAAAGGCCGGACTTCCAGCTCGTTTGCTCGACGAGACTGAAATTGCGAAGTTGGAACTTCCGATCGCTGGCTCAAATGCTGGCACAAAAGCGTTGTTCTTTCCCGATGATGGTGTTGCGGAACCTAAGGTGTTGTGTTCTGCCTACCGGAGCATGGCTTCTGAGAACCGTGTTCGGTTTCAAGAAGCTTCTGTTTCGGAGATCGTGATGGCAGGTGATGCTGTTACAGGAGTTCTTTTGGACAGTGGAGAGACCATCTCATGTTCAAAACTCGTACTCGCGACTGGTATCTGGACAGCCTCACTTCTCCAAAAGTCATCCGATATACCTTCTGTACCCGTGGTGCCAGTTAGTCACCCTTACATCTACTCAAAAGACAGAGATCACGAAGTTTCTCCTACACCATTCATGAGATGGCCCGAATCTCACGTCTACGCTCGCGATCACGGAGCTAGATATGGCGTAGGAACCTACGACCACACGCCGCAACATGTGTCTTCTCCTGGCCATACCGCAACAGTTCCTTGGCAAGATGAGCTTTTCAATCCAGCCGTGACGCGAGCGATTGCAGATAGATTCAGCGCCGACGCAGAATTTACCAAACATCCACCTTTTGGAGCTGAGAAGATTGGAGGTGTGTTCTCGGTGACACCTGACAACATGCCTTTGCTTGGTCCTGTGGCTGGTGTTGAAGGGTTGTGGATGGCTGTGGCGATTTGGGTCACGCATGCTGCCGGATGCGCGAGATTGCTCGAGAAGATGATTTTAGGAGAGGCCTATGATGAGGCCATCGCTAGAGATTTACATCCTGGGAGATTTGAGGGAAGGAGTGAGGAGGAACTGGAGGTCACTGCGCTGAAGCAGTACAATGATATTTATAGTACCGATTGTTGAGCAGATGAGTTGGTGTATGATAACCTACGCAGGACCAAAGCTGCTAAAGGGTTCTTTAAGTCTCTTTTTCCTTCAGGTCTGTTCATTTTTGTATGGTCTCAACGCATAGTGCAGAACCGTAAAATTGTTCCATGATGTGCAGTAAATTTACGCACACTCACGCACCGTTATTCTCGATCGGAGAAGGCTGTGTAGCTCCAGGCGACCAGATCTAGCAGGCGAGGAAGCATTCCTTCTACTCTCAAGAGCGACCGGGCTCATGTATCAATGTGTCAACACTGGTTGCTAATTCTCTGCGATGAGGATCTTGAGCCGTGTCTTATCGTGGCGGTTGGAGGGTGTCGAAAGACAGAAGAACATCTGACACGAAGATTGAGCTGGCCGATCGACTCAAGTGAGCGGAAGGTGGCTCTAGAGAGTCTGCGTTTCTTTGTTGTTTGCGTACTTCAGTGAGGCTCATCTCACACGAGTGTCGAGAGACAATCTCTCGGGGACCTTCATCTCGACAGAGCCCTTCATCATATCTTTGAACGCATTCAACTCATCAGAAGCAGTAGAAACCAGGTTAGGCTTTGTACGATCGTCGATACGGACGCATGCCTCAAGTACAAATGCACCACTGGTGTCCAGAGGTTTGAGAGATTCCAAGGCTGGCAGACTCGTCAGAGGTGTCTGCTGAGGCATATCGCTTGCTCGCAAGATACGGAACAGAGTCAGCACAGTGTTCTTGTGTACGAACCTGTGACCTTCGACTAGGAATTCACTCACGAACCTGCAGAGGAGTCAGAGATCAGAAACATAAATTTCGGTCGAGATGAGGACTAGTTACCCGTTGTTGGCAGGATCGAGGAACGTGCGCAACTGCTCATCGTCAAACACAGCTTCTGTTGCCTGTCGTAGAACCAAAGTTTTGGTTTCGGGCTCCGGAGTCTCCTGTGTCTTGATCCTCCATGCATATGTGGGCTGACTGGCATTCTCGTTGTTCTCGGGTCCGAGCAGAATTGGAGAATCTTTGCCGAACTCGGATTGCTCGAGCTGGCGCACAAGATGCTGGAACGTGAGGGTTTGAGGTTTGACAGGCTTGTTAGGAAACTTTTTGTTGGGCTTGTTGTCTTGCATGGAGCGCAAAGGTCTGTAGACCAGATGTCTCTCGAAGAGAGTACGCGGCTGCATTGCTGCAATACCAGCAAGGATCTTGAGGACTTGCTCATGGCGCTCGACAGGCACCTGGCCGTAGAGTAAGAGCTCATGCATCGCACGTGAGATGAAGCGATAACGCGGATCGCTAAGCGAGCTAGAATCTCACACTGGAAGAGAGCGATAGGCTGTCTTTACCTGGTTCAGCAGATCTAGGCTACAACACTGTCTGTCGACTCGTGTCTGCGAGTAGTGGTGAGCAGGTAGTGTAGCAAGCCGGACTTTAGGCAGTCACGTCAGTGTGAGGCAGTCTGCAGCGAGCGGAAACAGTGATCCGATCAATCGCGGCGGATGAAGTGATGAATGCTCGGCGTACCCCGTGGAGGAATCAACGGAGCAGATGGAGAGGAGTGAGCGGAAGTCGCCCGAAACGAAGACCGAGGAGAAAATCAGTTGAGCGAAGGTGGGGAAGGGCGACCGAAAGGTCGGAGATAGTCAAGATAAGGCAGGAAAAAAGAGGCTTTGTCAAAGGCGCTTGTCAGAGGCTGGACTTTCAGGCAGAAAAGCGCGGCACCTTGGGCCATGTGTGGGCAACGAGTGGACGAAAGCGCGGCCGGCGGAGTCGGGTATTCACGTCGGCCGATGTCGTCCTCGTGCTACTGCTTGTGCGGCGTGATAGCGAGGCCATCTCACACCACCAAGTACAGTAGCCGGAGACATCATCAATTCAAGCGCCCCGCACCCGCTATAATTTTCTTCTCTCCCTAGTAAACACCTGGCTGCCCTCGTCTTTCCCCGTCACCCTCCCTCAACCTTTCAACTTTCCAACTTCTAAACGTCCATCACCACCAAAGCCCGACTCGTCAGTCTCGGCACGCCCAGCTCCACCAGCTTCCCACTTCCGGCTTCTCTCGACCACTTCACTTCTTGCTTCGCAACACTCCACACGCGCAACCTCGCACAATCACAACCTTCACACATACTCCAAAATGCAAGCCACACGCATCCTCTTCGGCCGTCAGCCCATGATCCGCTTCCTCGGCAAGAGATCAATTCCTACCAGTATGTAGCCCCGCCATGAAGCTTCGAGCATGTTCCTAACAAGCAAGCAGAGATTGACCACACTCCTCACGCCCACCCCGCCGCACCCACTTCTGAGCTCCCCGACTCCTTCGCTTCCTACAGACAGAAGGCACAGCAACACGGTCCTCTGTCCCGCCGTTCCCCGGCCAGCCAATACGGTGGCTTCGTTGGCCCCAAGGCTGGAAAGTCTCTTGGTCCCGTCGAGCCCGCAGCCGGCGAGTTCTTCGACCGCAGCGACCTGCCCGCCCGTTTCGCAAGAACCTCCTGGAGCGCAGCTGAGATCGAGGCCATCGAGTCCGGTGGTGCCAGCATGTTCGCATAAACGAACACGCCTCTCCTCTTGATGATGAACAAAAAGTCTTTTTAGCGATGTGCAAATGGGAAAAAGCGAGCGTCTGCAGGCAAGCGCTGGATCTTCCCCTGCCAACCGGATTTACATACCTCTACGACGATTGATTTTCACGGATGCGACACGATTTCGGCCAGATATCCAAAGAGCTCGACAATGTACGCGAGCAGACACGCCACGGCGTGCTGGGAATACCCGCGCCGATTGCTTGCTGGCGTTTTGCTGTAGAAGAACAGCGCCACGAGAAGTCCTGAACATGACCAAGAGACGTCGAGTCCTTGATCTTTCAGCTATGTAGATAGGCTGCCTTGCAAGCTGCTTTGGCTACTATATCGGCCTCGCCCGAACGAAATCAAATTAGCATCCGTCATATGATCCATGAGCCTCCAGTTACCCATTGACATGTGAATCGCATGTGAAGATTGTAAATTTCGTGTATGTCTCCCAAAGGGAAATTGTCTCGACGAATTCCCAAAACGTCCCAGATTGGATCACGTGCGACGCGACACCAAACACGTCCTCCTGATGCCTTGCGATTGGATAATTTCACATTTCAACAGTGTAATGCTGTTCGCACGAGTACAAGCGTGCAGACCTCAACTATTGCCCAGCAAATCCGTCTCACCATATCCAAAAATGCCGCCTGGTCTCAAGCGTCTGGCTACGGAGGATGGAAGCGTCTCGCCTCCACCACTAAAGCGCACAGCACCTGCAGCTAGCACAACTACGAGTATTTTCAAAAACCTCCAATCATTTCCCTTCACATACTGATTAGATCATTAGATTCAGCTGTCGCCAACTTCTTCAAGCCAGCTTCGCAAAAGGAGCCCGAGAAGCTGACATGGAAAGTCATTGACAACACATTGCTCTACTGCAAATACGACAAGGTCGATGGCTCTGCTGCGGTCAGGCCACGCAAGATTGCAGCCTTTGACTTTGTATGTCAATTCTCACAGTCGTTGTTGAATATGTCTTAACTCGCGTCTCAGGATTCAACGTTGGTGGACGCCAAATCAGGAAACAGATTTGCCCGTGATGGCGATGATTGGAAATGGTGGCACAGACAGGTTCCATCAAAGTTGAAGCAATTAGCTGAAGATGGGTAAGCATACCACCACAAAATATAGAAATCTCACATCTAACACGGCTCCAGATACTTGCTAGCGATCCTCAGCAACCAAGCTGGTATCAGCATGAAGAGCGACTCCAAGACGGTCAAGTCAGACAAGAAGAGACTGGTCGACTTCAAGCAGAGGGTTAAAGGCGTCCTCACACAACTCGACTTGCCCATTGTCCTCTATGCGGCCACCGACAAAGACAAGTTCCGCAAACCCCGCTCAGGAATGTGGGACAAGCTGCTAGAAGCACAAGGCTTGACTCAAGAAGGCGACGTTGACCTTCAGGCCTGCTACTTTGTGGGTGATGCAGGAGGTCGAACAGCTAGTACTGGAGGCTTCAAGGCAGACTTCTCTTGCTCAGACAGGTTCGGCTCTTTTTTGTGTCCACAGTAGGAACCTGTGCTGATTGGACCGCAGAGACCTTGCCAGCAACATTGGCATCAACTTCATGACTCCGGAAGAATTCTTCCTGGACGATGAGCCTCGACCCTTCGCTCGCGCGTTCGACCCGTCTAAACACGTATCACCAGTACTGACGAGCAAGACAGACGCAAGTAAGTTCTCAGAACAAAGCAAGCTCAATGTAAACAAACACTGAATTCTGGCAGGTCCTATTGCTTTCACCAGAAAAAATGATCTGGAGCTTGTTATTTTCTGCGGAAGTCCTGGAGCTGGAAAATCAACCTGGTTCCAGCAACACCTTAAGCCCTTAGGCTATGAGCGAGTCAACCAGGACTTACTCAAATCGGTATGCAGCTCTCGACTATCGTCATTGAATATGTGTGCTGACAAGTACTACAGAGAGACAGATGCCTCAAGGTAGCCCGAGAGTTTTTGGAGGATGGGAAGTCGGTAGCAGTTGGTAAGTCGCCATGTACTGACCCTTACCAAAAGCTCCCCGCTCACACCAATGCTCAATATAGACAACACCAACGCCGACCTCAAGGCCCGGGAGTATTGGACCTCTTTGGCCAAGTCGCCCGAGATCCCTATTCGATGCGTGCACTTCACAGCCCCAGCCAAGCTCTGTGAACACAACGATGCGTACCGCGCTATTGGAGGACTACTACACGGGGTATGCAAACGCCCAAGCCTTACAAACTGCAAGATGCCGAAGACTATGCAGCGCTTACTGACACTCCGGGGACGATCAGATGAACCCAGAATCGAGAATTATGCTGCCGAGACAAGCTTTCACTGGTTTTGCAGGTAGATATGTTCCACCAACCCTGGACGAGGGCTTCGTCGATATCACGAAGGTCGAATTTGAGGTTCGTTTGTAGATCTCTTTCAAGAGAGGCAGAACGACAACGAATGTCAATTGCTGACTCTACCGAACAGTTTTCTGGTACCGAGGAGCAGAAGACCGCATGGTCGAAATTCTGGGTTTGAGACTTTGTGGAGAAAGCATCCAGTCTTTCGCAACCCGTGGCTAGAACATCCCGCTCGAACGACGAACACGACGCGTCGACGCATCGTTGGAGCAAGTCTGGGCGACATCGATGGTCACCCAGAAAGTGGCAGAGTCTAGAAAGGAAGGTCCGTCAAATGGTCGCTTGGAGATACCACGTCTCCTCTCGACGTACGCTGTGCATTGCTCGCCTCTTATCATTCGCAAGGTCTACCCCAGTGCCTGTGTGCTTTTTACAGGCCTCGTTCGATGGTGCAAGAGGGAGGCACCTCAGGCAGCCAACTCTATCTTTGAACGGTCGGAAAGACCGACATGGCGTTATTCGGCAATGATGCAACAAAGTTTTCCCCACGAATGGCACGGCATGAGATAGACCCTAGACGAGTAATGGATTTGCAAGCTACAGCAATAGTAGGAAGAGAATAGAACAAGGGCAAGGCAGATATCTGGCTGTTGGGATGCGGCTTACGAAGTTCACTGAAGCTGATCATTGATGAGCAGGAGCGGCTCACGGAAGTGCTTCCTCCAGAGCCTCTATCTCCCAATAGCTCGGAACCGAGGGTTGATTAGATCTTTTGCTATCGTCTACCCTTCTCATCCAATGCAAGATTCAAAACTCTGTCCGTGTACAACGATACAACTCCCTTGCTTTCGGCCGTTAAAGGAAGGAAGAACAAGCTGAGGGCTTCTCAACCCTCAGCGACCTGCATTGGTTCATGTTTTGCGGGAGAAGAAGCACCTCGGCAAGGGCTCTGTGGACAGGGTTGCCCCTTGCAGTTTTGAATGAAGCGAAGGTGGACGGCAGACATGGCCATGAGTTTATCCATCCTTTTTATCCCGCTGGACTAGTTATCCAATACTATCATCACGAGCAAGCCCTGGACAAGACTTTTGGCCCTTCCATCATTCTCCGTGTCGGACGGGAAGAGACGAAAAGAAAAGTCCGCCTCAGCTTGCTGCGCCCTGGTTGCTTCGCTTAGCTCGAGTTGTTCGTTCAACCATGTTGAGGATGAGGAGTTTGTCCGTCGATATGGCGGAATCCTCTGGGCACTTTGCACTTGCTTACTAGGCACCTTCTTCTTTCGAAAGAAATGCCGAACGATTGATCTATTGGAAGGCCGAAGGAGCGATTGCAAATGGCCCTAGAAAGCCACAGACTAGCAGTGGTCGAAAAAATTCACGAGGGCCGAGCAAGTGGTCAAAAGCGCAGCAGAAAAAGCAGCACCGCAGTGAAAGACCGAGGGCCAACACGCACCGCGAGAGTTGACCACTTCCGAACAACGAACCCCCCCACACTGCATACGACGCAGTCTCTTGGACGTAACTCACACGAATTGTGTCCTTTCTTGTGGCTTCTTCTTCTTCGGCTGTGTGCTCCCTTTGTGTTGCCGATTTCTTCTTTGCTCTGCAGTTTGCGAGCACACGGTCTGTACGGTTTGCTTGTCACTTTCCGATGCACGCAAGCAGATGTTCGATTTGAGTTGTCGATTCTGTCACTGTGCATATGCTTTTCGATGTGGTACCTGATGTACAGTCGATGAATCGCGCACAAATCCATACGATCGGTTTAAGCTGCTCTCTCGAGACCCGCACGTTGTTGGAGAGTTTAGCCCTCAACGGATCGTTGATGATGGTTCACGCCGGCGAAGAACCGACGTTGGTTCGCGTGGAACCGGCCGTGGTGCTTTTCACCTTTCCGCTTCCTTGTCCTTCTGCCGGTGCGGAAAATCCCCGTGACGGCGGCCTTTTAGCAGCATGTCGGTCCTTGAGCGTGCATTGTTAGCGCCAGATGACAACCATGTCGCTGGCTGTCAAAAATGGCGGTTCGGCTGCGGACCTGCGGCTTGTCCACCTTCCGCTGGTGGCTTTTACACATCTTCCATGACTCGGAAGAGGAAGGAACAACGAAGAATAGCAAAAGACTCGTTCATCACGTTGAGAGGTCTGCTGGTTGATGGTTTCAGGCTTTGCTCTATTTACATGTCTACATGGGTCGATACAGTGCTCTGCATGCGTCGTCAGCAGTTGACTGCGTTCGTCGGTGTTTCATCAAAACTGGTCTGCTGGGCGGTGTTGGGCATCTCCTCCCAGGTTGCTGGGTCTTTGTCGTGAAAGTTCCTCGCTTCCCGTACCTGATCGGTACAGATGCACCAAGTCCTCTGGTTCTTGTGGAGCGCCGCAGAATAGACCGCTCCACCGAGGCAAAAGCCCACGCGACCATGTCCGCTGCTCTCAAAGAACAAAGACCGACCTCAAGGAAACAAGACCGCTGAAAATGGTGAAACAGGAGGGAAAAAGTAAACGAAAGTCCCTCTGGCCCATTCTACAGATGACGTTGAAGTACAATGCAGCTAGAGCCGCTGTATCTGCAAGGACGAACACTTGAGAGCTGGGTGGGTATGACAGACAAGCAGACGACAAGGGCAGAAAGGCGGGAGAAGGCGCGCTTGCAGCGGGAAGCCGCCCGACCTGCGTCAAAGCCAGGTTGGGTTTATTAGACCACCAAAGAAGTCTCTTTCTATTTTATCCACTGCCGAAGGGCATGCGTGCGACGTGACTGGTTAGAATTCTTTACTTTTCTGCCCGACTTTGCCAAAGAGCTTGGTGCCTTTTTCTCTTCGACTGCTCCACCGGCCGTCAGTCGATTTGTAACGCCGTACCTTTTGGCACACGAGCCTGAGCGTGCAAGCATTCGTCATTCGCGAATCCAGCGGCCAGGTGGCCGTCGGCCTGGCCGTTTGTTCCTGCGTGCTCGGCTTGTAAAACGGAGAGGAAGTACCAGTGACGAAATGCTCAGGAATGGTTTGCGAGGACTGACAGAGGAAAGGAAAGGGACGAAAGATGGAGAAACCGAGACAGACCCTGTAACCGAATCTGTAGACAGGATAGAGGGGCAAGCCTAAAAGCTCTCGAAGAAGGGTCCATTGAACATTGTGAATGACAGAAAGGACGACATGCTGGCAACACCTGACGCCGAAGACTTGTGCGTGACTACTGATGGCCACAAAACCAAAGCGGCAGTTGTGGAAGGTCGTTGAATGATGGGGCGTAACGTATCCGAAAGGATTTGACGGTTCTGGAGCGTCGAGGTTGTACTTGTGCATCATCTGTAGTGCCGTTACATGACAGGCAGCGGGCACACACAAACCAAAGACAAGGGAGGATTGTCTTGTGTATCTCGTGCAGCAGTTGAGCAGAGGAGAGTTTTGACCATGGTATGCAAGCAGTTGACAGTGGACTCGACAGCATCGGCTACAGATGCAGGTGGCTGGGTTGCTTGTAACAAGGGTGGTGGTTTTCCCGCTAGGGCGCTTGTCTGGTGGAGGATGAGGAGGGGCCACATGTCTGCTCCGCGCTTCTAGGGCCTGAGCTGTGACGGTGACTGCATCGAAGGTTCAAGCATCAAAAATGCCATGGGACCCGCACGCTAGTATTTTGCAGCTCCGTCTGATCTTGATCGTCTGCATCTGTCTCGCTCGTCTCCAGGCCACTGTAGTGCGCTTGTCCCCGTTTTGCTTTGAGACATCTTCTTCACGAACACCTCTCACGTCTTTCACCTTTGCTCCTCCTCTCCCTCTGCTCCAGCAACTGCCCAAGTAGGCCGTCTGAAGTGTCAGTTTTGACGTGCAGCCAACGCCCAGCTTCTGCATCCGCCCTCTGCCCCTCCGAACGTGGTCGCTTGACTCTCTGGACCCGTCGCGGCTTCCTATCAAGACATTTACTTTGCTCGCCGGACACAACATTATGCCATTTGCATCCGGTTTATAGTCAGGACGTCGCCGTCCAAATCCCCAGCTTCACAAGCATGCAACGTGCAAACATGCGACCATCTATGCTGCCCAAGTTGATCGTCGCGCAAACGCCTACAGCCACAACGATCGGCGAAATGGCCGACTCACCTTACTCGGCCCTCTCAATGCACTCTCGCAACTCGTCTGGCACATCCGACAACTACTCGCCGCTAACACAAACGTTCTCATTCCACGAGCACTCACGCCATCCAAGCTCTAGCTCATCGTCGTTGGCCACTACTCCTCCGAAATACGAACCTAGCATCGAATCACTCAACAACCGGATATCAAGAACAACTCTGCATGATCTCGTCGAAGACCCTCATGAGAGGGAGGATGCTTTCGACCTCTGTGACGATGTTTTCGACGTCAACTGCCAGTGTGGTCTGGAGCAGACTCACTCGAATTCCGACCCATACTACCTGAGCGAAGCCGAAATGGATCCCCGTCTCTGCCAATCTGCATCGGCCTTGGAACGCCCTAGTCTGGACTACTCACTCGCAGATGGTCCAAGTGAATTCAGCAGTGACAACGAGGCCCCTTTGAAATTGCCTAAAATCAGGTCCAGGCAGAACTCTGGCGACTCGCCCGTTACTGGTCTGGCGTCTCGTGTGGGCAGCCGATTGTCATCTTTTTCAAAACGTCGTGACAGAACGCCCACCTCTCCACCGACCACGGCTGTACACCGCCTTGGTACTAAGAGTGCTCCTGTGTCTCGTGTGCCGTCACGTGCCCCTTCTTTCCGCATGCCGTCCGCTGCAAAGCCTGTCCTCACTCCTGTAGACGTTGAGGCCGAGCCGACTCCAACTCCGACGCCTACCAACCTCACCGTCGAACCTTCCAATCCTTTGGATATCCACATACCCCGAGAGGACGAGCCGTTCGACCGCAAGGCCTTGGCATCCACTCCTCTTCTTCCCATTCCGATCCAGGACCCTGAAAAAATCGAAGAGGATGTCATCCAGTCACCCCTCCAGTCTCCAACTGTCGTCGACAACACTCAACTTGCTCGCTTGTCCATGATTGGACCGTCATTGTCAAGCCCGGTCCTTCCTGAGATGGCATTGGTCTCACCGGCCCTGTCGGCACATGCTTCCACTAGCTCGCTTGGTAACATGCACTCCAACCAGGTCATGTCTTCACCAGACATCTCATCCATGCACATTGTCAGTCCTCAGGACAAGTGGGCAAGCAAACTTGGACATGCCAACTTCAGTGTGTTCCCTGAACCCTACCTACCAGAGTTGTATAACATTCATGCCTGCAGAAAGCTTTTCGAAGATTGGGAATCTGCTCGTAGACAGTTCATGCATCAAGCAGCGCGTACTAGCGAGCACTATGGACCCACTTCGCAAGTGTACAAGTACACTGAAAAGAAGTGGGCAGAGATCGATGCACAATGGAAGAGAAACCACGAGCTGGTGGTTGCAAAAACAGCTGCGAACGGCGAAACACCTGTCTTCCAGCCTCTCGCCGAGCCAGCTCCTCTCACCGATCTGCCCGCTTTGGACGACCCTCTCAAATTCCCAAAACTCGATGGTTCTGACATTGTCGGACCTATGGTCAAGTACGCAAAGATCAAGCAAAAGTCTTCTTCAAAGAAGTCTGCATTCCTCAAGTTTTTCAACAACGTACGAACACCAGGCAACACCCTCGGGCGCACACCTACAGGCCTCGGCCTGTGAAATCGACAACACAACACGATTAAATTCACATGTAACATATTCACCATACGTTTTTTATCACGACCTTTTACGACGCAACATGACGACGCCATTTGTCTTGCTTTTCGGCGCGTTCTTCTTCGCGCGCGCCACGTCGCTCCTTCTTCCCAGAAGGCATAACGAGTTCCATTTGTCACGAACTGCGCAAATCTTGCAGCAGAGAAAAAAAGTTCCTAGCGAGGCGCAGAAAGAATCGGAAGTTGGAGAAAGATTATACAGGATCATCCTAGAGAAGATATAGAGGATGTCCACGATTCTTGGAGTTGTCAATGCTGACCAGCTTTTGCGGCGGCTCATCAGCCATTTTATCACGATTGTGTTTTCGTTGATCATGTTTCTTTTGTCAGTCACACTGTGACGAAACCGGCGGCTATACCCCTTTATCCGAGTCTTGAAGATGAGGGAGAAGCGCAGTCATTCCTGGAAGTAGCCTAGAAGCTTATATATATAGCTCTTGCCGAACGGGATTTTGAACAACACATGTAAAGACTTCCAAGATGCCCGTGAATGAAAGCATTGCTTTGGTGAAGATCAACCTGAAGCAATTATATCGAGCTTCGAAAAGGAAGTGCGAAATTGGCACGAGAATTTGGTCGAAAGTGTTGGAAGTTGGACGGCAAGTGATTACGCATCTTCAAGGGAAAGCGGGATGGAGGGGAAAGACGCAATTGCCATCAGCCTCATGACCAGCGCCGCATCCTTGAAAGATGTCTTCTATCGTTCTTGCATGCATCAACTATTACTATCACAGGTCAGATATCGATTGATCACATGCAAGACTTCAGCGGCTTCAACGTCATCAGATAGCCAAACAAGGGTGAAATCGTTTGAGAAGAGTTAGCGGCCGTCCTGAGGGGTCCTTGATGCGCACCTGAAGCACTACGAGTATCTAATCGCTGCCATAGCCGTGAGCAGTCGCTCGACCAAATCACCTCTCGCATTCTTTTAGTTGGGACTGACGGCCTCCCACTCCCCTTTGCTGTGCGATTGTTTGACAAACACATCAATTCGGCGTCCCTTTGTCCACGCTGCATGCGACCAAGTGCAGCCTCGACAGGCCGCCACCTCAAAGCACACAGGACTTGAGAATGAGTCTCATCGACAACATGACGGTCGAGTCACCCGACGTCGCAGTAGAAAGCATGTCCGAAGACGACCAACTGAGCAGCGACCTGCCCGACTTCGACGTCGATGAGCAGAGCACCATCCTGGAGGAAGACGACTGCGAAACAACCTCCATGGTCATCATGTCTGATGATGCTGGTCAAGTCTACGCTCCGCCCGCCCGCATCGCCGCTCGTTTCTACCGCGATCCCAAATCTCGTCAATACAAGTCTTCGGCCGCTTCGTCTCGTCGCAATTCGCTTTCTTCGATCCAATCGCATACCTCGACCCGCTCGCTACGTCGCACCTCGTCATGCCAAAGCAACTACATTGCACAACACTTGCGCAGGGCATCCATCATCGAAGCCCGCAAAGCACGCCTTGCCGATCGCGCCGCCCATGCTGAGAAAGTCCGTCTACGAGCTGCCACGGCCAAGGCTGCTCCGAGAGGCGATGCCAGTGCTAGTGAAGAGCGAGCACTAGCTGCTCAGCTTGCTCGTGAGAAATACCTCGCAAAAGTGGCAGCTGCATGTGCCGAGGAGGTCCAAAGGGCGAAACAGAAGGCACAGGAAATGAAGGCCAAAAAGCTCGAGGAAGAGAAACAGGCTCGATTGGATATGCAAGAGAGAATGGCAGACGCCGACAGAAGGCGAGCCGAATACAAGCGCAATCTTAGCTCCCGCAAGACACGCCGTGCGAGTGAGCAGGAGAAGAAACTGGCCGATGTATCCGAGGGCGAAGACGACTCGAATCAGCGACTGGATGAAGAGACGGCTGCAACAAGGATACAACGCGCATGGCGTTTCAGACAGCGAAGGTCGGTTGTAAAGGCATACGCAGACTTCGACCTCAGTCTAGACAACATCCGCGAACGCTCTTTCGAGGACGTTGGTGCTTTGCTATCAGAGACGCCCATCATCCAAGCCACCACTGGAGTCCTCCGTCTTCTCACGCTGCAGGATAACGTGGACACACCATCGGCCCAAGCAACACGCACGTTCCTTAGTGCTTACCTTGTCATTGTCCACCCTGCTTCAGTCTTCAGCAAAAACGGCGCCCAGGAGCAACATCTCATGGCGAAAGCTCGCGAATTGGTCGAGCTGTTCGAGTCTGCCATGTCGACACTTGCGCCCTGGAATCGCCTTACAGTTTCTTCCACTAGGCTCCAGGACTTGTCTCAAGCCTACACGACTTATGGTTCTGCCTTCGATGCATGGAGAGCACAGGACTCATCTGCTCTAGTCGAGACCATGGTTGCGTCATTTGTCGAGCTCGACGCAATCTGGCAAACCGTCAAGGACGATACCCAAGGCGCAGTAGCCGAGGACTATCGCACAGGCATCCGCGATAATCAAGTCATGCTTCTCAGCAAGATCCGAAAGTTGGCTGGCCCCGACCGTGCTGACTTACTCATCAAGAAAGCCATTCGTGAAAGCAGGAGGAGACGTGTAAAGAGGAGGTCTCCTGCTGAAGTCCGGCCACGCGCTGCTGCCGAAATCGAAGCTGCCGAGACCGGTACCTCGGTCACTCTGCCCATCGTTGCTGAAAACACTTCGCAAGAGGCACATCAAAGCGAGGTCGACTCTCAGGACAACGTCCGCCTGAACCTCGCCCGTTTGTTCTCGCCTATCCCTACCAATCGTGTCTTGACACACGAGCTCGCCCTCGACAAGGATTTCCGCATTTCCTCAGGAGCTCATTCAGATATACGCGATGCTATCAATCGCGAGTTGTGCGATGGTATGCGAGAAGGCGTTGAGCGCGGTATGGGTACTCCATGGACCGTAGCGATGGCCCAAGAGATCAGAGCCAAGCTTGTACATATTGTCAAGCCCGGCAACTCCATGCACAACTTCATCGTCGAGGCTCTGGATACTGATCTCATATATCGACAGTGCGAGCAAGGGATCTTCTCGTACGCCAACTTCTTCTCGTTCATGGCCAACATCTTGCCCAAACTGTGTGCACCATTCCGCGATGCACAGGTGAAGGTTCTGGCTGAGGACCTCGAGTCAAACAACGGCGAAGACATGGGTGCCATGATCGAGAAGCTCTTCCGTCTTTTGCACTTCATCGACTTGCTTTCCTTAGATTACTCCAATTTTCTGCTAATGAATGCGGCGCCTGTGCTCATCCGAGAATCGGCTGGATACGAATCTCGCATGTTCGCAGCAGACCTTGCGTCGGGCGCCATTACATTGACATGCACAAACCGCTGGTGGCGCAATGCAAGTGTGAATCTACTGACTGAGGCCGATCGTCGAGATCCTGAGCAGGTTCGGAACCCTGCAGACAGGCCTACAGCACATCACATCTACACTCGCGGACTGGTCGACACCATATTCGGACATGGCCCCCTCAACGTCATAGACGTACCAGAGACGCTTGCTCTGGACGTAGAACGCCTGTGTTCTACCAAACAAAAGGCTTTGCACATGACCACAATCGGTGCCATTCTATTAGTCGCCAAGAATATGCTTAAGCGTGATGTCCGCAGTCCCTGGAAGGCCGAAGCATCACGTCTCTGGGACCTCCTTAGCAAGGAACCGCCTTCTGAAACAACATCCGAAGAGGCTCTTGCAAGTCTCGCATCCCGTGCTTTTGGCGTGCTCGAGAACGCCCACAACCTACCACCATCCACCAAAGCTGCACTGCAATCAGCAACCTCTCGTGTTGTCACTCAAGCCTCTTCCCAGCGCTTCACAGATCCTGTTGCGAAAGTCTTATATTCTAGACTCAGAAGCCATGTTTTCTCGCGCGTTGTGGCCAAAACCTCGAGTGAGAGAGTCAGAGCAGCAAGTGGTGCTTCAGAGGCACTGGCGACTGCTGGTTTGCCTGAGTTTGTGACGCAAGTCGGTGAGATGGTGGAGACGCTTAGGAAGGTTGCCGAAGTCGATTGGGCATCTCACACCCCTTGGTACGAACAGGTCGCAAAAGAGATCAACGAGGCTGGTGACGCTTAAGGTGCATGGCTTCGCTCCTTGTCCATACCCCCTTTCTTTTTTTCCCTTTTCGGATGCCCGATCTCTTATGAGATCTGACCTTCCTTTTTGCCTTTCGTTGTATGGGTTTGAAGGGGTCACAATATACCCTGCATTCGGGTTTACAGGACAACACAGCAAACACGGCGTTTTGTTTTTTCTGGCTCTTTACGAAGATTGATACCACATTCGCATTGTTTTCATGCTGTTCTAATCCATCATCATCTTTTTATCTTTCTCCTTGTTCTGCACAGATACGTGCCATCCATCCTTTTTGTGATCCTTGTAAGCTTTGAATTCGCCTCTTGAATTGCCTTGATCGCTCCTGCCTTGTGCTCCTTGACCGCTCCTTCCTTATCCGCTTAATTGTCCTTCCCTGTCCGCTTGACCGCACTTTCCTAATCTCTTTGACCGTACCTTTCCTAGTTCCCTTGACCGTAGCCTTTAGATTGTGCGGACTACTTCTTGCTTCTTTTCATCAATCATCTCTCCTCTTGATTGAGATGGATAAATACTGACTGATAGACGGAGGAGGAGGAGGAGGAGGAGGAGGAGGAGGAGGAAGAAGAAGAAACGACCGATCAACACATATGGGAGAGGAAAGTACGATCAAGTTGACAGAAGAAAAAGGAACCACGGATCGACAGAAGAGGAAAACGACGACCAATCGACAGAAAGAGGCAGGACCGAATCATCTCTCTGGATGAAAGAAGAAGGAAGAAACGATGAAGGGTTGTTAGATTAAGCAAGAACGAGCCACTTGACCGAGATAGGAAAGGGCGAACCATGACGGAATAGGAAGGAAGGATTCAGTTGACGAGAAGGGAAGGACCGACCAACACACCGGAAGAGGGAAGGAACGATGGACCTGAGAAAGAAATGGAAGGAATGACCTGATTGAGCATGAACGGGAAAGGCACCGGCACGAAGATTTGAGGTCAACAGAACACGCAGGTTGGAGAGAGGGGCAAGAATGGTTTAGGTGAAGTTTACTCGAGTAGAGTGTGTAATTGTGTCGACCTTCTCAAAGGTCTGTAATCTAGATGATCGTATCGTATCATACTTTCTAACAATAAATTTTTCTTCTCAGGATCATGCTGTATATGCGATCGTTACACGTAGGCCGTGGTCTAAATGCCGATTGTACCCCCCCAGAACGCCTTGCGAATGCTGCTTCAAGAACAATGATAAAAAGAAAACAATGGACAAAGTCAAATGCTGAGACGTCTATGAGTTGTCGCCGCAAGAGAAGGCGCTGGCACTGCCGGAATTTTGCGAAATGTCAACGGCACTGCCCCAGACACCGAGGCCGCAAAGGACGAGACCGATGAGAGCAATGGTGACGTTGACGATGGTGAGGGCAGTCTTCTTCCAGTTCATGGTGAGCTGCTTCTTGTTCATCATGATCCACCAAGCGGCGGGCAAGATCATGGAGAACCAGGTGCAGAAGAGAGAGCCAAGTAGACCGAGAAGTTGGCTGAAGACGGGGATGGCGTTGGCAATAACCCATGCGACAACCCAGAGGAGGATGGTGAGCCCATACCAGCTACCAAGCGAGCGGAAGCTCTTCTCGTTCATGACATTGGTCTTGCGCCAGATGCGGACGTAGACGTTCTTGGTAGCGACGTGGGCGTAAATGACACCAGCGACAACAATCGTAGGAATGGCGATGCCGTAGGCGACCTTGCGGATGATGGGACTGGCGGAGCCAATAGCGGGAGACTTGACATCAGTACCAGCGAAACGGTAGATGACGACTGCAACAACAATGTAGAGTGAGCAGGTGCAAGTCTGCAACATTGCCAAGGCCTTGGGGAAGTCTCTGGGTTGGCGCATCTCGGAAATGAAACCGAAGTAGGCGATGTTCGAACAGAAGGAGACGAGGATGTTGGCGACAGCGACAACACCGGTGCGGAAAGAGGTTTGGCTCGAGGGGGTGACGGCGTAGGCGTGAGCACCAGCGGGAGGGTCAACTCCGATACCAATCATTGCGATGAAGATGGCAGTCGCAATGGACAAGCAAGAAGCAATCGACATGAGAGCGACGTTCTTCATGGTTCTGGGAATGCAGAGAATCATCGAGACGACCATTCCGACAACGGTGAAGACGATTGTGCAGGTCCCGTGGTTGGTAAGGACGTTCATCATAATGGAGAAGGTCAAGATGTGTGCGGACATGATGAAGACCAAGAGAATAATCTGAGCGGCTTCGGACACTTCCTTGGCCCATCTTCCAAAGAAGAAAAGACCAGCGTCGGCGAAGTTGTGGATTCCAGGGAATGCGATCTTGACCTGATAGGTAACGTAACCAGTGTATGTTGTGAGGACGCCAAAGAAGATGATGAGGATGACACCAGGCACGAAACCCATGCTGGCGACGACAGCAGGAAGAGAGAGGATACCCAAAGAGATGGTCTCAGCTACGAGTAGGAAACCAGCGTTAAGCCATGTCAATGTTCTGTACTCGGTCTCGCCGTTGGCATCGTTCTCAAAAGGATTCACCATCAGGCCCTCCCTCTTGCTGTCCAATGTCATGGTCTCATCTGCCTCGGGAATAGCATCCTTCTCGTCAGGAAGTCTCGGCGGCGGTGCTTGTTCCAAATCTGTGTTTGATGAGGAGCTGACGCTGCCAGCGGTGTATCCCGTTCTCTTCTCTTCTTCCGATGCCATGGTGGCGTTCAATAGGGTCGAGCTCGGGTGGTGACGGTGAGTCGGTCTTCTTGAGGATGCCTGATATGAGGTTCCTGGAGCTCGATGGAGGAAACGAAAATGATAGTGGGCGAGGAAAGTTAGGAAAGATGCTTAGAAGGCGGATGACGAAAGTATAAAAACTAGGTCAGCAGAACTATGAGTCTGAATGAGCGAGACGTCAAACAGCGATCTCGGAACACCCAGTTGACCTCTTCGTAAAAAGTCTCGTGCTCTGGGCCCAAAGACCGAAACATGCAGTTTATTTTACTTAACGATTACCCAAGTTTTGCGGGTTAGTGAAGCGTTTGCTGGAGATGGTGGTCCAAGCGTTTGCGATTCGGTCCAGCAAGAACTCGAGTTTGGGGCCGATATAAGGGGCTAGAAGGAGATGAGGGACGCAGGAGGAAACAGAGGGTCTTCTGTAGCCGATGAGAACAAGAGAAAACACCTACATCGAACAATGCCATTGTTGGTTGCGGCATACCAAGGCGACAAATTCTAGGATCCGCGTCGTGAGGTGGACCTGAAGCCGAGTGGCAAGAGCGAACATCAAAAAAGCAGCGACTTGTTCGGCAAACTTTCGCGAGCTTTATGATGCTATGCTGTCATCCAGTCATCCTTCTGCGTAATGCTCAGGTGCTCAATTGATGTTGGTATGGCCTCTGTTGAAGCGACCACACACATATTCGATCGAGTCATGGACAGGTTTCGCATCTCGGCCAGGAAGTAGAAGCAACGAAGGCCAAGACGTCAAATCAGAAGCAGTCTCCGATCTCGTCGCGGCAGTCGCTTTTGTGAAGCCAAAAGAAAGACCGAATGTTGTTCCATCGCCTGAGGTTGCACGGTCGTTGGTGGCACCTGCAAAATTGGTTGGTCGGCGTCGGCGGTCGGAGTATTCGGAGTGAAGCTCAGTCGGGAAGCCGCGAGTCCTCAAGCAGCTCAAGCAGGAAGGTCGATTTAACCGAAGTTGCGGGGTCGAGGGAGCTCTCACAGCTGGGCGCGTAGACCGCTCGAGAGCTCACCTCGAGCTTCTTGCTGACTGACAATTGCTTACCTTGCAACATTGCCGGCGCTTTGTAATTAGCACTAAATCCGGGCACTGTGTTTGAGACCTGACAATCAGCAACTTGACCTCTGCCTTCACTTGTAACGAACCCATCGCTCTTCTCCCAACAGCACCACAAGTCACCGCTTATCGCAACCATGGTTGAGCTCCGCAAGCGCAAGACACCCCCTCCAGCTCCGGCCCCAGCACCAAAGAAGGAGCGCAAGACAAAGGCGACCAAAGCGAACGGAAAGTCTGAGCCTGTCGCCGAACCTGCTGCGCCAGAGCCGACTGCTGCACCTGCACCTGCTCCTGAAGCTGCTCCTGAGCCAGAGACCAAAGCTGCTGCTGGTGTACCCAAACCCGGTGACAAAATCGCCCTCGAAGGGTTTGGCGGTGAAGTCGAGACAAACGACGGTCGCAAGGTTACGCTCAAGGCATTGGTCGAGGAAAGCAAAGATGGCGTTGTGCTCTTCACGTACCCCAAAGCAAGCACTCCTGGATGTAGGTTCCTTCTCGGTTGTCATGTCGAGAGACATGGCGCGTTCTCTGCCTCGATACTCTATTTTTTGCTGACACGGTTCCTTTGAAGGCACAACACAAGTTTGCCTTTTCAGAGATTCGTATGAACCTTTGACAGCAGCTGGACTCAGCATCTACGGGCTGAGCACGGATTCGCCCAAGGCCAACACGACTTTCAAGGACAAGCAAAAGCTCCCATACCCTTTGTTGTGCAACCCTTCGGCCTCGCTCATTGGAGCCATTGGACTGAAAAAGGCACCTAAGGGTACCACCCGTGGAGTTTTCGTTGTCAAGAAGAATGGCGAGGTTCTGGCAGCTGAGCCTGGTGGCCCAGCTGCAACTCTCGACGTAGTCAAGGCCGTGGTTGAGAAGATGGGAGGCTCCGGTGTCGGCGAGAAGGCTGAAGCCAGAGCCGCTCAAGCCGAGAAAGAGGAAAGCAAGGACGGTGAGGCAGCAAAGTTGTAAATAATGATGAGAAACGACAGTATGGTGTGCATGAATACAAAGATTGATAAGTTCACATCGGGTTTCTTGAAGAAAAGACAGAGACGATGGTCAGAAGGCGTGCTTTAGGGCGTGGTCGTCCAGTATTATTCTTGAGACGGCCCGGTTACCGGGCGAAGAGGGCGGATGACTTCCCGTGCTTCCAGACTTTAATATTTGGTAATGGCAATTGCTTGCAACCCTGATGGACGGCGATGACCATTCCCATGTGAGTGCTCCTAGGGTTTCGACTGAGAGCAGAAGAAGTTGTCAAAGGCTGTCAGGACGGAGAGTCACGTACTGAGGTCGCGAAGGGACAAGTAGAAGAGATAAGAAGCCGCGGACGTCCCTTGCTTGCATGCATTTCTGCGTGTACGGTCAACGTCAGATTTCCGAAGAACGCTGGTGTAAAAGTGCCCCAATGGCTGAGCATGAGGTTCGTGAGAGGTCAGCAGGTGTACAAGATGTCATATCACATTGCTTCTCTGGTCAGTGAGGATGATCTTCTGAAGTTTGACGCGTCATGGTTGCCCAAAAGGTGTTGTGGTTGTCTTCCTCCCCCACCAACGGCTGGCTGCATGAAGACCCTGAGAGAGTGTTTGAATGTTGACGGGCTGCAAACAAAGAAAAGCGCAGCAGTTACTCCTGACACATTCGAAAGAACCAACGCACCGACTCTGTATTGTTATCGGCTAGTCGTGTCTTCAACGCCAGGGTGACATGCATGTCTTTTAGAATTGATCACCGACCATAGGCTACCAGATTCTTGACTCGGCGGGTGCGAGGCGCTGCAAGTACACAAAGGGTTGCGTGCATACGTAACGTGCACCTTTCTTTTACTCGTCACATCTTCATCTTTTCTTGGTCAAAGTCCAGGTCCAGCGGAACACAAAGCAGAAAAGCACAAAGTAGAAGTCGAGTCTGTTTCAGCATGAGGGCCTTTGCGCAGCGCGCGACTCGACTCCGGAGCACATCGCTGAGTGCCGTTCCACCACCGCTACACTCGCCCGAATACATCAACGACTACGCCGATACAGCCGCTTCAATCCTATATCGCTCGCCCCTACCGTCCGAGTCTGGACTCCCCGTATACATCCTCAATGCCGCCGCCTTCCCCGATGCCTTTGAAGTCGACTACGATGCGCTTCTGCCATATGTCCTGGCTAGACTGCCCGGAGAGGAAGAGCTGATTGCAGGAGAAGAGTATGAGATCATCTTCTTCGCTGGCGGACAGCCCGAGAGTGCCACGTCGGAGAAGAAGAGCGGTCCTGGAATGGGATGGTACCTGCAAGCATACCATGTGCTTAGCAGGGCAATCCGCAAGAGACTGCAGAAGCTATACGTCGTACATGAACGCAGCTGGGTGCGTGTGCTTATCGAGGTCTTTGGCACAATAGTCTCGCCCAAGTTCCGCAAGAAGATCGTCCACGTCTCGACCCTTTCCTCGCTGGCTCTGCACATTCCCATCGAGAAGCTACTCATACCGCCGAACGTCTACCTCCACGATCGCCGTCTCTCGCCAGACATCCACTCGCCCTACGTTAGTGGCCGTAGAGCCTTTGGTGCCAACGACCCTATGCCACGCAACCTATACGGCCAGAGACGCCTGCCGCGCGTGCTAAGAGAAACAACCACTTTCCTCTGCCAGAGTGAGAACATCAAGACTGAGGGCGTCTTTCGCATTCCTCCTCAATCCATCCTTGTTGGCATTTTGAGGGAAGCCTATGATCGTGGTCAGCATTTCATCGTTTGGAAAGAAGGCGGAATCTCCTACACCCAACCTGATCTGGACCACGAAACTCTGAGAAACATCCACCAATCCGACGCATACGGAGTACATCTGGCTGCTGGTCTGATCAAGCTTTGGTATCGTGAACTGAAAACTCCAATCTTCCACGAGAATTGCTATGATGAATTGAGATACAAGTTTGGAAGTCCCGATGCCGACATTGAAATGGTTGACCTGGTCCAAATGCTGTCTCCCACATCGACTACCTCATGTCTATCGCAACAAGCCAGGCTGATCTTAATACTGCACCTCCTCCCTCTTTTGTCTCTAGTCACAAGCTATCAAGCCACAAACAAGATGACACCTGACAATCTAGCCATCTGCTTTTCGCCAGCCCTCGTGTGTGGCTCTGATCAGTTGGCTGATGCAAAGATGACCTCTATCGTTCGCCGTGTGCTTGAAGCTGCTGTGGAACATTGGTCTCATGGTCTGCGGGACGCTTGCGAGACTGCCTCAGACTCGTTCGCTGCTGCACTACGCCCGCCTCCGGCTGCTCAGGACTACGAAGATCCTCTGCAGGAAGGCTACAGGGACGTTTCGCAAGACTCGGACAAATCACACCGAATCACGCTCCAGGATGATGATTCAGAGAAACCTGCTCTACCACCTCGGCCTGCGGTAGGAACTCGCCAGCGTGCAGCATCACAGTCGGCCTTCCCTGCAAGATCTGATAGTCTCGCTTCACCTGTCAAGCGTAAGCCTGCACCTATAGGTGTCGCTCCTCCACCGCAAGCAATTTTCCATAGAGGCACCGCGTCACAGTCGTCCGTAAGCCATACGAGCCCGCTCGATAGTTTTGCTACGGATATGAAGACTGCCGTACCTTACAACGAGTCGCCTCCAAATGTGCCAGCCAAGCCAGTTTCGAAAGCTACAGCGCCTACACAAAACGACTTTATGAAGGAATTACGAAACTCATTAGCAAACGATGTTGTCAAGAGAAAGCCAGTGTCCTCAACAGCATCGCCGGGCTCACCAACAGGCAATGACTCCGCTCCCGCACCACAACAACGCTCAGTATCTGCCCGTATCCCCTCACCACCAAAAAAAGACGATAACATCTTTGTCAAACCTACTTGGGCGGCGTCCTCTCGAATAACCTCTCGCAACCCTTCCCTCTCCACCCCAATCTCAACAACCCTCTCTGCACCCACCTACGCCCCTCGACCACGCACACCCTCACCTGGTCTGCTCAAACGCATGGCCTCCATCGAATCAATGCACAATACTGCAGTAGCCCAGCAACAGCAAATTCCCGACTCGAATAGAATCGCACCAGTGGTTGAGAAGATAGGGTTGCGCAAGAGTTCTGTGGATGATCTCAAGAGGATCTACGAGGAGAGGGCTGGAGCCACTATTGGACTTGCTAGAGCGGCTAGTGTGAGTAGTAATAGTGGTAGGAGGGGAAGTAATGCCAGTGCTAGCCTGAGTAGGAGGACATCTAACGCCGCTGTGTAGTTTGCGGCAGAGGTGGTTGTTAGATGTGGAGAAGCTACGGAGTGATGTGTTTCCTGTTGCTTTCCGATATCTGGTCCCTTACTTCCCGGGTTTTATTTCTCATTGCTTTTTGAGTTCCTTGTTCGTACATCAGATACCCAAACTTTTTTTCGTTCCAAGTTTTTCTTTTCGCTTCTAGGTTCGTTTGGTTTGCGTGATCCTTTGGTGGTGGTGTTTGGCTTGATTCGTGCGCCCATCTGAGTATTTGGCGCTTTGCACTTGAAGATACAGAAGTTTGGATGGTCTTTGTCGCATTGTGTTACACCTGATCATCGATCGGTCCGGATGCCTTAGGTTTTCTCTTCCCTTCCAAAAGATTCAAAGGTTGATTATGGAAGTTTTGGCAGAGTTGTCATCACGTGATTGTGATGATATCTCTAGTCGCAGTGGTTTAGTGGTAAAATTCGTGCTTGCCATGCACGAGCCCCGTGTTCGATTCACGGCTGCGACAGTTCTTTTGTTCTTTTTTGGTTCTTCGAGCATACCTCCCCATGTGCTAAAATCTGTCACGTCTAGCCATCTCACGGCCACGCCTAGGGCCGTTTGGACGGTAGAAATGCACAATGTTTTTAACATCGGTCCGGCCGCCCGTAGAGAGTTCCTCCCTGTCACACTCTCAGTGGAGGGCTGCACTGATCTTGAAACATTGAGCGTTTCTACAGCATGCGCATGACAGAGTTCTGCACACGGGGAGGTAGTGCTGTTGACGAGAATGATGCTCTTTTTGTTCTTTGTGCGATGTTTCGAGGGGACGTCTCCTGCGGAGGCTAGAGTCGGGAAATACTTTTGCTCGAATTGTGAAGAAACCATGGCGAGGTTCTGGGCTGCCATGAGGATATAATATGGTTGTTATTTTCCATGCTAGAGAGGGATGAACTTCCAGAGATCAGAATCAACGCTGGTCGTGGATGTCGTATCTGACCCCTAATCAAGGTCCGGCATCGACGTTCTCGAGCAGTTTCGCACAGCTCGTGACTTGTACTGCAATCACAGTGCCTATCGTCGCCGCACCTCGAGGCATAGCATGACCCCATAGAGCTTTACCTCTCGCTCCCTCGAGAGCGGCCACGATAGTACTTCCTGTGGCACCAGCAGTCGCACCCATCATCCAGCATTTCCAGAACGGCTTTGGAGGCAGAGTGTCGCCGAAAGTAGTGCTCAAGAAGGTATACGTGCCAAAGCAAAAGAACAACCGTAGTGTTTGAGAACCGATCGCAGCAACAGGAGGCAGCTTTCTTGACTGTACCATAGAGTGTATCAAGACTTCGTTAAAGCCACCCGCTGCACCTCCTAGTCCACCTGTTAACCAGACTGGTAGGTGTAAGGGAGCAAGAATGTGTCGGATATGATCAAAGGTCCAGAAGCGAACACCTGCGCGCAGCACTAGTGGAGAAGCTGCCGTTATGGACGGGATCTTTGGTAGAAATGCCATTGGTAGACTGGCGAAACCTGCAAGACAGCCTGTGGAGAAGTAGGAAAGCTGACGTGTTGGAGAAGGAAGGTCCAACGATCCGAAATGGATGGGCTTTCCAGATGATGCCATGATTCTGGATTCTGTCCTGGTGAATGATGCAGCCAGAGTATCTCGGATAGATTGTTCAACAGGATGCTCGATACGTGAAGATGTCGAAGAGGGTACAAAACTCGCACAACAGATATGATGAAGGTCCGGCCTTCGACTGGAGATAAAAGATGTCAAGGTACTATGAAGAGTTGGAATGCATTAACAATTGCTTAACTTACAGTTTGTCCTGATGGTTGACGATGCTTCGTGTGTTGTGACGTCGGGCTCGACTCAGTGACGATTTGGAAGCCGAGTCGCTGGACGGCGCCGATCGCGGGCTGGACTTTTTCTGGAGGGATGACTCGGACGAGCAATAACGAGCAATTGATCTGTCGCATTTCTCCCTGCCGCTTTGTTTTCTAGGATACAGATTGTTCTTTCACAAGTCCACACATCATGTCGACATTCGGAACGCATTTCAAAGTAACGACGTGCGCTCAACCCCTCATGCTATGACTCTCAACCCCTCCGACTGACCTTGTCTCTATACAGCTATGGCGAGTCGCACTGCCTTAGTGTCGGATGTATCGTCGACGGAGTGCCGCCGGGCATGGAGCTCACCGAGGCCGACATCCAACCTCAGATGACCAGACGTAGACCGGGACAGAGCGCCATCACGACACCACGCAATGAGAAGGACAAGGTCGAGATCCAGTCGGGAACCGAGTTTGGAATCACATTGGGCACCCCCATTGGCATGCGTGTCATGAACGAGAACCAGAGACCCAAGGACTACGGCAACAGCACCATGGACCTGTACCCTCGCCCTAGTCACGCCGACTGGACCTACCTGGAGAAGTACGGTGTCAAGGCTAGCAGTGGAGGCGGTAGAAGCAGTGCGCGTGAGACTATTGGTGAGACTATACCGTTCCAGACTATTCAGATTGCATGCTGACACAGCCACAGGCCGTGTCGCTGCCGGTGCCATCGCCGAGAAGTACCTCAGACTGGCCCACGGCATCGAGATTGTCGCCTTCACCTCTTCCGTCGGACACGAGCAGCTCTACCCTGCCACCGCAGACCACCCTACCCCCTCTACCAACCCCGAGTTCCTCAAACTCATCGACGAAATCACGCGCGAGAAGGTCGACGAATTCCTTCCCGTCCGCTGCCCCGACGAACAAGCCAACGACCGCATGGCCGAATTGATCGCAAAGTACAAGGAGCAGGAGGACAGTATCGGTGGAAACGTCACTTGTGTCATCCGCAACGTGCCCTCTGGTCTGGGTGAGCCCTGTTTCGACAAGATGGAGGCTATGTTGGCCCACGCCATGTTGAGCATTCCTGCCACAAAGGGCTTCGAGATCGGTTCAGGCTTCGGCGGTACAAAGGTCCCTGGTAGCATCCACAACGACCCCTTCATCGTCGCTCCTGCCCCCAAGGGCTCAGCCGCTGCTTCCGGTGCCGCTAAGGCTGGTATCGCTCGCCCTCGTCTGACCACAAAGACCAACAACTCTGGCGGTATCCAGGGCGGTATCACCAACGGTGCTCACATTTACTTCTCTGTCGGCTTCAAGCCTGCTGCCACCATTGGCCAATCGCAGTCTACTGCAACCTACAACGAGACTGAGGGTGTTCTCGAGGCAAAGGGCCGTCACGACCCTTGCGTTGTTCCCCGTGCCATCCCCATCGTTGAGGCCATGGCTGCTCTCGTCATCATGGACGCTTTGATGGCTCAGAACGCTCGCCAGGCCACACGTTCTCTGCTTCCTCCTCTCCCCAACGTCATCTCTGTGCAAGCCGCTCGCCAGGCCGACCAGGCTGCCAAGGAGGAGCAGCAGACCATCAATGTCGAGACCAAGAACTAGATCCCCTCTTCGATCAAGCCATTTTGACGCAAAATATGTGGTGTTCGGCGTAAATGAGATATAGAAAAATGCTAGGACAAAAAGGAACGGGCTTCCTTCATGTTATTTTGATTGTTTTCTTGTATAACCTCAATATATTCCCATCCCGCGCTGTGCCTGTTTCCTTCCCTAATCTCCTATATCATCTGCGTGTGCTATCGAGTAGATAGAGTAGCTGACCTTCGCTAGAACTGCCATAAGAATGCTAGCTCCGGCCTCTCGATCTCAGCTTGGCAAAACTTTAAATCTGCAAGTTTCAGCCTTATGGTGTCCTTTTATATCTGTTAGCGCTGCGCACAGCTTTCACTGCGGGCCTGCTCATCTCGTTTACGTCTGTCGCCAGCTGCGCAGTCGCAATCGTCTGTCATATCCGCGAACCCTTTGGTGTTCTCGGCCCATGAATGACGGTAATTGAAGGGAAAACAAACGGTCGACACTGGGGCAGCGCTGCCTTTTTGTCGTATATCGTTCCGCTATGCGGCATGAAGTAGTCTTGCTATCTGCCGTTATATTCCTCGGACATGGCACTTTGGGATATAGTATGTCGGTTGCCCTTATGATGGCTCTTTCCTTGACTCCTAGATGATTTGGTCTCCATACATCGCATTACGGTAAGAACGATCGACTGCCAGTTCATTGAGTCATGCTATGTGCTGCTGAACTTCTTCGTCACCACTGTCTTTCTCGTCTTTAATTCTTGTCATCGTCCTTTTTTCGACTACAATCTTTTCTTCAACGTCACCGAGTAAACAATCCGATTTTATCCCACCTTCGTCCAACTACGACTTATCGCAGCCGACAAGAGGTCTTGAGGCCCACGAGATGTCCATCTCACCAGCCATGTTCGCTCGAGCAGCAACTCGACCTGAACACTGTACAAAAGACACATGTCCGGCTTCATATTCGATCTATGGATACGCACCGAATCTCGGCGCTAACGCCTTCTTTGTCGCCATCTTCGCCATCAGTTGCTTGACCTTCTGCTACCAAGCACGGTTATATCGCAAATGGCTCGGCTTCTCCATCGCCATGATCTTGGGCACGGCACTTGAGAGTGTTGGTATGTTTATCATCATCATAATCATAAAACCTCCCCACCAACTAGCAACTAACCATATATCCAGGCTATGGCTCTCGCCTAATGCTCTCTACCGACCCCTTCTCCGCCACAGGCTTCAAACTAAACATCGTCCTCCTAACCTTCGCCCCAGCCTTCCTAACAGCAGGCATCTACCTCCTCCTCAAACACCTCACCCTCTCCCTAAACCCACGCCTCTCACCCTTAAAACCATCCCTCTACACGCCCATCTTCGTCTCCTGCGATCTAGCAGCCATAATCCTCCAAGGAGCCGGCGGCGCAATCTCCGCCGCCGCAGCAAACGGCACGGACAAGAAACTCCTAGATCTAGGCGTCAATGTCATGATCGCCGGTCTTTCCAGCCAAGTGGTCACTCTGGCGATATTTGCAATACTCGCCGGTGTGTTTTTCTTCCGCATGGCAGGTGCTAGAGATACATTGGAACCTCATGCCGGTCATCTCTGGCAAGCGAGCGGATTCCGTATGTTTGTCATTTCTGCAGTCTTGGCATTCGTGTTTATTTTTGTACGATGTGCTTATCGTATTGCCGAGTTGAAGGATGGATGGGGTTCTCCCATCATGCGAAGGGAAAACGAATTCATCATTTTGGATTCCGTGTAAGTTTACTTCTTTTGTACTGTTTTGAGAAGAACTTACTGATATGGTTTATGGAAATAGAATGATTTCTGTCGCGGCGGTGTTGCTTAATATCTTCCATCCTGGTAGATGTTTTAGGCAGAATCTCAATGAGACGGCTGTGGATCTTTCGACTCTCGATCAGAAAGATGGGGATGAAGAGAGTATACAGGTTTTTGCGTTGTCGAAAGCACATGCTTGATTGGATTGGACCGACAGACCCGGGACAGAGAAAGAAGAGTCGATATAACCTGCAGGAAAACCCCAGCGACAGGAACCAGCCATGTAGCGAGGCGTTCACGGTGTAGAAGGATTCAGGACTAGATGTCAAAACGTGTGTTTAAAATTTCACAAGATAATGGCGTACTGTAGGATATCGCATAGACACAATTTCAATTCGAGTGTGTATGGTTTCATGCTCTCCTCACATAATATTCATTCCCTCGCATCAGTTATATACATTTATCTCTCCCTCTTCTGTTCTTCGTTTTCCGTGAAACATGATATGAAGTTAAGGACACACCCCATGATACGCCACTTGTTTACAATTACTGATGCATGCATACTATACAAATTCCACCGACACTTTTCTTTCGTCACACATTGGCTTTCGTCATCCTTGTCCGCCATTCGAACTCAAGAAAAAGTCCAAATCGCTGGGTCCTCCATGCCCGGTTTGTTCGTTCTCGGCCAATTGTTCTAGCAGACTCATGAATGGATCTTTGTCTCCTTCTGTATTGACGCTGCCATTCGCCGACATTCCTCCAGGTGTTTGCTGATCGAACACCGCTGTGTGATTTTGTCCAGGGATGCTGAACAGATTGTCGAATTGTGCCGGGTTGAGATTTGGATCTGATGGAAGAGAGAGGTGAGATTGCCAGGGTGAGAAGGAAAAGGACGGCGAAAGCGGATTTTGCGAAAATGTCTGGTTTTCATCTGCCGCTGAGGTGTGAGGTGGCTGAGCAGCAGCCGGTGAAGTCAACGGGTTATTCGTGAAATCCGGATGTGGTGATAGAGGATTTAGTGCCGGGTCGTTTATCACGGCGGGAAGGTTTGGAGGGCTGGTGCTTAACGCATCGTTGGTCCGTCGACGTTTGCGACTTGCTGTGGAGATATGGCGGTCGTTGTTCATATGACTAGATGGCTTGGCGGTTGCCGTAGCGGAGGGTGATATTGAGGGACCACCCTGAGCCTGGGATGTCCATTGCCAGGTATTGGTGCTGCCGTTGGTGTTGTTATAGGCATTGTATGCCGGCAGACTCTCGTGCAGAGCTTCGACCGTAATGTCAGTGAATGTAATGTGCGCTCCATCAATGAACTGTCCAGGATATCGATCAAAGAAATCTTCCATCTGGAAGACAGGCGAGAAACGCATGGGGTTGGTGGCTAGCGATTTCACCAGCTGGGAATGACAGCCATAGACTGTCTGCAACGTCTCTCGTTGATGCTGAACTCCGGCCCAGATGATGCGCATTTCTGATAGCTGGGACATTTCTTTGGAAAGAAATTCAGCACTGCGAGTAAAAACGTCGCCTTCTCGGCTGGGGTAGTGTGCACCATGCACGTGAATAGTTCCAGCAGTGCAAAGACAATAACCGACAAAGGCAGGCCAATCTGTGATGGACGAATGCTTGCCTATTTCCGTCAATTCTGAAATGGCATTGGCATGCAAGAAACAGAGATTTGTGGCTTCGATCTGCCATGATTGATGCTGACCAGTCCCAGAAAGTTCGGTCAAGTCAATAGGCAGGAAAGGACGATATATCAGACAGTGGATCAGATGATAGACCAACTTGCTCAAGACCAATGTCTGGCTTTCTGTCTGACCGAACAGTGTCTCTATCGACAAGAATGCATCTTGGGCGCCTGAAGCCCAAGTGTCCAGATCTTGTCGGATCTTGGATAGATTGGACTGAGCGTGCCATGGGAAATGCGAGTCGCCTTTAACACCGCCTGCGGCAAGGTAGCGATTTGTGATGCCCAGGATTCTTGCAATCTCGATCAACATGGATCCACCACTTTGTTGTAATCTTCCAGGTCCGGAAGACATTGGTAGATTGACTCCGTTAGAGAAGAAGTTGCCCTCGTAAGGTATCGAGGTAGAATCGGATTGCCAACCGGGTAATCGTAGGAATATGGCCTCGTCTGCGATAAGGGAGGGTCGCTTGGATCCCGAGGCAAGGAAACGGTCCATAACGTAGCAGGTCCAGAATAATTTGCGACGTCCCTCTCGTTCGTTCGGTGATATGCGGAGGCCAGCAGGAAGCTCTCGATGCAGGCTGAGGGCGTATGCCATACTGATAGCACTGGCTTTAGGCAGGTCAGCGTTCGAGTCTTGGTACTGTTGGTCGTGGGATACTGACTTAGAAGCATATACGACTTTTTGCCCTTGCCAGCTTGGAAGAAGGCATTTGAGAGTAAGAGCAGGACTTGTACGTTCTCAATGGTCGGATCGTCGATGTCGGTGAGATTGCGAGCACGCACTGCACATTCTTCGCTGTGACGGACTGCAGCGTTGTGTCCACCGAGATGCTGGGGTGCAAACCTGGACTCTGTCAGATCAAGTCCTTTGACCATTTCCTAGCGCAAGTTCGAGACGCACCGAGCAGTGACGGCGTGGATGGCGTTGATGACGCTTGGAGGTAATTGGCCAGTCTGCCATCTTTGACGAGTCGCGGCCTCATCAAGAATATAGTACGGCTTGCTGTGTATTCGCGTGAAGTACGCATCGAGTAGGGTATTGTTCTGGAGAGCGGATGGCGCTTGTTGGCTAACTTGGCACTCAGCACAGCTTCACAGAATCGGCAGTCACGAATCCTCACCGCACGAATTGTTCAGGGAAGCCTATGCTTGGATGACGCTGTGGGGGTTGCGGTCGTGGTTGCTGCGTTGGCTGTGTTTCGGCTGCCGGTGGAACAGCATCTGGCGGAGTAAGGGCGTTCTTCGTCGGCTTCTTGTCCACTGCATCTCTCACGCTTTCCGCAATTGTCACCTCTTGTGTGTTGTCATCCGGATCTTTCCCTTCATCTTTCAATCGCTTTTCCAATCCATTGACGCGTTTCAGCAATGCTTCGAGCACGTCGGTTTTCGGGCCTCGTTTCTTGGGAACCGCATCTGTGCACGAGGACGAGTCAGTCTCGATGGATTGTTGTAAGAGGAAGGGACCAGTTCTGACCATAGATGCAGTCACAGTTGAAGACTTGGCAGGCCTCACACGACGGTCGCAGACGGTTACACTTGATCTTTGCCGAGTCTGAGTCTTTTGCGCGTACGTGTAATCATCATCTCGGACACACCTTTCTCTTGCGACAACTCTTGCAGTTCATGGCTTCCTTTGGTTCGTGGCTCGAACGTCGCACTGGAAGACGGTCTATACCAATCTGTGGCCGAGACATTGCAGTGATCCGATGACACAATGACTACCGGCTCTGCTCCAACGAGATATGTATAGAGAGTTCCTCATGCCAGCACTCTTTCGAGTGACAACGTCTGGGGTGCAATGGCGAGAAGGTGAGGAGGGGACAACGCGCAGCCCTTCTGCGTCTGAAGAAATGCTGACGATCACGAACGTTGGAAGAGGTAGGTGGATAGATAGGTGACTCGGTATGGGGTTAGGAAGGTTCTCGGGTGCGCTGTGACTCCCGGATCTCGAGCTTCAACTTCTAGCCCCAGGGTCACGCCCCGTGGTAGCGGAGACCATGTTTAGAGCGGGGAACGCTGCATGCGAACGGCGCCGCCTTTCAAATCGCTATATTGAATCGATCAACATTCACGAGGCCATCCTCGTGTCCACCTACTGCTTTCACTACAAACCCGCCTTCTATCGCCCCTGTGCATACTGCAGAACCTCATTCATTCGCTCGAGTCCACAGGTGTGATGCAAACACATCCCCAGACTCGGCTCGAATCTTGTTCAAAGATCGATGAGCAAGCAGCCGAGATGACCGTCTCCGCACACGAGCTTCGGGCCCACTTGTTCCATCATTCTAGCCCTAACACCTCGGTTAATTTCTTGCTTTGGGTCCAGCGTCTCAATATGCAGAAGACGCCATCATGGATGCCGCCTTTTCCATGAGCACATGACTGCTAGAATTTTCCGTTCCATCTGTGGTCAGCTTGGAGTGGACGGATGGTATGGTCAGGAGACAAGTGATCAAGGCGTGGTAGACAGGTTTTCGTTAGGGTGATGGACACTCCATCTGATTCTCCAAGACGAGCTCTATGCATCAACCTCCCTTCGCTGCCATGAACCGGAGTGATTCTCGTCGGCTCAAATATACGGTAGGAGATAAAGAAATAGAAGAAAACAAAAAATGTCAAGCCCAGAGTATTAACTGGCGCCCAAACGCCCAGCAATATGCAATCATCAATCCATCAGTAGATGCTTCGCCCAGCTGCAAGCCGCACAAAATCATAGGGGACGTTCTGTCCCACCAGAAGCCTCAAAGTCTCGACTGTAGTCCACGCATTGACATCAGCAATACCATATGCAGCCCAGCCTTGTGTTTGCGCGAGCGCGACTGGATCTCCTTTTCGAGGTCCGTTGCTCAGGTCAAGGAAGACCTTTGCTGCTCTTCGCTGCTCTTGTTTGTGGCTTCCGTAGTGTTTCAGTAAAGGCGATACCAAGAGTGACTTGTCTGCTCGGAGTGCTGAGATGATGACAGATGGCTGCTCAACTTTCTTGACGTCTTCCAGTCCTCTGAAAGGCGTGACAAACCCAGAGAGCGGCCCTTGGACCTTGAAGCCAATAGTATAGATGAGTCCGATATTAAGACTGCGGAGAGCAAATATCGCCGCTGCTGCTTGTGATTCTTGACTCGCGAGCAGTAAGGCAGCCTGTCCACTATACGCTGAGGGGACAAAATCTCTGCAAAGGGTAGCTCGTATTCCTTTCCATGTGGCGTTGTCGCCTACAAGACTCGATTTGGTACCATCTGAAGAAGCTACCACTGTGTCAATCTGGCCAATTGAAGCAGCTGCGTCAGATATTGAAGGTAGGCAAGGAGCTGATGCGGCGATGGGCGGGTTGATGAAAGCACCTCCAAAATGCGGTACCTTGACCACTGTAGCGAGTCCGTCCTGGGTACTTTGTTCCACGCAGACAAGTTGGTGCGGTAGGCTCAATTCATTGATGCACTTTTCGAAGAACATGGCCTGGCCAGTGGCCCTCATGCTACCAAAACAGTACATGTCAAGTTTCGGCATCTGGCCCATAGAATGGAGGGCAGAATTAATTTCAGCAGCGCTGAGTTGTCCCGGTGCGGCGATGATGGGCAACAGCGGATGTGTGATTGGCGTGAAGATCTTGTTCAGCGCTCTAGACAGCTGGCCCATGGGACCCATATTGAGACCAGAGAAGGGCGGGTAGGGGTAAGTGCTTTGAATAATGGAGCGGAAGTATTCCAATTCATAGTTCTCCTGCATGGTGCTGACAAGAGCAATCATCTTGACCACGTCTCCATACACTGCACCTTGTTCAAACAATCTCTGAGCGTCGGGCGAAGTCCATTTGAAATTACCAGAGAAGTCGTGGAAGGCCGATATGATTTTGCTATTACCCTTCTGAGAGGCTAGCTTGCGTCTAATGTCTTCAGGAAGCCAGAGTTCGACATCGATGTACTCACAGCCCCACTGGACGGCGCGATACAAGTAGTCATAGAACAAGTTGGGGTCGTCCATGGGGAAACGTCCATTCTCCTTCGTACAGCGAGTTGTGAATATTATAGGTAATTCTGTTCGCTGACGCAGGGTCATCAATTGCTCGCCCACGTACTGCAAGCTTGGTATGTCGCTGACAGAGCCATCGGACTTGGTCTCTTTCAATAAGTCGACACGGATCTCTATGGCGTCGGCACCGACAGAGAGAATGTCGAGATTCGGTAGGGCGGCGTGGACGTCGGGGAAGGTAGTAGAAATCAAAGTCGTCTTTGCTTTCTTCGCAAGGTCCTTATGAGGGTTGATCTGACCTAGAATGAAGGAGAGAAATCTAGCCAGGTCTCTCCTCAAGAAGGGTTTTGTCGTGTATAGGTATTCGTAGTCGCAGATGGACGATCGAGAGCCAACGGCAGGATTGCGGTCGTCTAGACAGTGGGTGGCCAAGATGGTGCTAGAGCCACGCCATCTCTGAACTTGGGAGAGGTCGTGGGCATCGGAGACACCAATGACAGTACCCTCAACGGGGGAAGGCTCATTGTCTCCAGGACCGACCAGACGCCATTGTTGGCCCAACACGCCGGCTATTTCTGCAACAATCTGCTCTTGATTTCGTTCATACAGCACCAGAATACTCGGCTCCTCATGACCACGGACTTCCTCGACAGCGACGATGGGCCTTGGCTTCGTGAATGACATGGTCGACGTCTCGACCTGGACTCTGGTAGCCATGGATGGCTCGGCTCTGCGGGCCTGTCTCTTGAGCAAAGGTCGTCAAGAGACGATGGATGAATGAGGCGGGCTGGTGGGGAAGCGGGTCAGGACGTAGAGATGGAAAGGCGAAGACGATTGAGCGACGATGGTAAAGGAAGGAGCGGCACCACTAGGTTGCTTCCCATGTCTTCGTGCAGCCAAGTATAGGTAGGCAGGAGCAGTCCAGAGGACGGAAGATTAACGGAGAGAATCGCGATATCGAGTCGAAGCGGCCAGACAAGGATAGGCGTCCGTCATGCGCGGCAAATCTGACCTGGAGACGTCGAAACAGAAGATCTCACCGTCCACCTCGCCGTCTCGAGCTCCATCCCGCATTGTGACTTTGTTACCCCTCGGCCTTACCAAAACGTTCCCCAGTCGAGCGGGAAAATCCCCACAATCATTCCGCCAATCATACGCAACCTTGCATTTACACGGATCCGCTGCTTTTTGTTTCCGCTCCTCGTGCACCTGTCAGCATTCTCCCTCCTTTTATCCAATATGCACCAAGACTGTGCCATCTTATCACTTTTTGCGTATGCTGCCATTTCCCGGTAATCCTCTATACCACCACGGGCGAGTTCGGCCGACATATAAAGCATTGTGTCCTTTATAGGTCGAGTCTCATCTTACAAGTTGCGACTGCGCTTTTCTCTGCGGATCTTCCATTTAGCCAATAACTGGGGCGACGTTTGTTACAGTACTGCCGAGGACATCAAGGTGCGGAGCATGCACCGGAAACAGAACATCCGTCTTTATTCCACCATTTACTGTCCTCATGAGCACGAAATTCCCCCAGCTAGATCACAACAATCGTCAACGCCGAGATGGAAAAATCCTGAGCGATGCGACCGAAAGCTCTTGGTAGTATTGTATGTACTATCGCCAAGTGTAACTCAGAGTCAGCATTTCACCGCCTACGAGCTCAGCCTCATTACTCCGGACCCGGCATCCACCACATACATCGATGTTTGCTGCGTCTTATCAAAACCACATGCGAAATTCTGTCTCACGACCGTCCCATTGCAGCAGATGCCGCAAGAATTAGAATCCACGAATGGTCTACGCTTATCGCAGTGCATGATGGCGGGCCACTGAGAAAGATAAGTATTCTTCTTTCTTTTTCTGCATATCACTGGATCCTCGCCAGTCATATCGAAGAGCCAGGCCGTGACTTGATTTCGATTTCGCAGTCGACGAGACCAAATCAGACATAATTGTCCCGACGTTAGCCACAATATTGGGAGGGTCATCGACCCATGAGCAGAGTTGTTTCTCATCAGCTCAAGTGTCGAGCTCAGCAAATGTCATGAGACTTGTCGGCGTCACCAAAACAAAGAATACCCTGATCAAGGATTCAGGCCATCAGGCGTTGTTGATCCAGAGACGCGCCTGAACAGATCACGCCCTGTCGACGGACTGGTTGCTATTATCCACTCGGCAAAAGCATGATTTGGCATCGTGCGTGAGGCCGTCTCTCATGGCTTCGTTTCATCTTTTCTGGACTTTCAAGGCCACCCGTATCCATACGTGCTAATTATCGAGGGTAACTTGGTATGGTTGCAGGTTTCGCTGCTACGAACATCACAGTAACTAATAGATATTTCCACCGTTGAATTTTGCCAGACCTCTTCTAGTTTGATCGAAGAAGCACTAAGCACGTTGGGATGGCTAGACCATATGGTGAATTGGTGAGCACGTTTACTCCAACTTCTTTATATTAAAGAGGACGAACTGGCCCCTAGACCCATAATACCGATAAAATTCAGGTCCGGAATTTGTTGCCTACAGCATGTCGTCCCCATGGCGAAGATCCAAGCACCTCATTTCCAGCAGATCGATCATGTTTTATACGCAACACAGTCAGTCATGTTGGCCGAGATTATGGTCAGATCTGGAGTACTGGTGGGTATTGCTGGGCGAAACAAGGACGGGGCAGGTCAATGAGGCCACGAGTTGTCGGAAGCTTTGGCAGATTGCGGCCTGGAGAGGAGGATTCTGACAGCTCACGCTGCTGCGAGGCTCTGTTGGTGGTCCGCGGGTCTTGCGCTCGGCATTGATGAGCGTTCTACGTACAGGACTAGTTGCAGGCCGTTGCATCTTTGTCCGACATGCAAACATGAGCAACATGTTCGATAACGCAACAGAATCGCTGCATGTTGCGACGCCTCGTACCGGTGTGTTCGAGACCTTCTTTGTCCGTAAACACTTCGAGACCCGGGAAACGGACCAACACCCCGGCTCATGCTAAGATGACGACTGATAATTGGCTTCCTTTGTGGTTTCTACAGTAGTGCCAATGTGCCACACGCCGGGATCAGACAGCCGAAATCATCAGATCGGCGCAGAAAGGCCGACGAGAAATTTTGTTGTTGGTTGAGGGCAAGCCAGCCAAGGAGCGCCAAAGGAAATGAGGTGCTGCTCCGATTTTCAGCCATCGACAAGGTCCGGAGAACTAAACAGCGCAACAGAGTTGGGGGTTGCTATATTTTCATCTTGACAGTTGCTGAATATCCTCCAACAGTACAAAAATAGGGGGCTCTGCGACACGATAACCCTAAGTTAGGAAATATATACTCTTCGAAACCGAACGGCGGTCGCAGTGTATCGCGAAAAAGCCGGGCAAAGGGTCTGTAGAAGTTTGTCAAAGCTGCACGCTGTCAGGTACCCGTTCAGGAACAAGCGATAGGGGGCCGCGCTAAGCGGAGATCGCCACGCTAGCTGGTCCATCCAACAACGGTCTGATTCGATGAAACGCAACCTTGGCCGCAGACTGCGTCCTGCACTACACCCGTAGATTGAATGTGATTATGGTTTGCTGCAGGGTATGATAGATTGTAGGTGAAGGACTGGTGCACCGGTGTGCCACACGGGCATTCTGAATCGCCTTTTCTCACGCGCTTCCCCATCGCTTCTCCTACTTCTTCCTCACCCTCAAGACTACCAAGCGTTTCTCGTCCGGTCCTCACGTCTCTTTCAGACACCACACTCTTTTTCATCACCAGTCACTCTTTGATTGTTTGCTTTGAGCGCGGAATTGATTTCTTGCCTCCACATTCACTCCACCACAGCACATCCAGCATTACCACGAGTTCTCACGACTTCGACGTTGCAATCGCTTCCTAAACGGTCCTACCTACTCCAAGACATATCATCATCATGCACTTCAGCTCCTCCCTCATGGCCGCAGCCTTGGCTGTCGGTGCCAACGCCCAGTACAAGCGCCAGGACTACGGCAACTTCAACCAGACCTCTTCTGCTGCTGCCTTCAGCTACGCTCCCATCGAGAGCTCCAGCTCTGTCGTCGCCCCTGTCGGCACTGCTGCTTCCTCCTCGGTCGCTCCCGTTGTCCCTCTTTCCACTGGTGTTGAGGCCTCTTCGGTTGCCATTCCCCTCTCCACTGGCGCATACGAGTCTTCTGCCGCTGCCGCTGAGACCAGCGCTGCTTCCTCTGTCGTTGCTCCTCTGAGCACCGGTGTTTCTGCTTACCCCAGCATCAACACGAACGCTGCTTTCGGAACTGGCGCCTACGGATCTGGTGTGACCTCTGCTCCCTCTGCCGGTGCCACCGGTTACGAGACCACCACCGCCTACACCACCTTCACCACCGATGTGACCCTCACCTACACCATCGGCACTGGATCCACCAAGTCTGTTGTTACCACCACCATCCACAAGACTTCCACCGCCTACCAGACTCAGACTGTCTACGCCACTCCCGCCGCTTCGGCTGGCGCTTCTGGCTACAGCGCTGGTTCTTCGGGCAACAGCAGCGAGTCTGACGTTACCTCGACCACCACCCTCTCGAGCACTAGCACCACCACTAACACCGTCACTGTTTCTCCCACTTCCACTGGCTCTTACTTGAGCTTCTGGGGCGAGAAGGCCGCTGTCACCGGATACGGTTCAAGCTACGGTGCTCCCGGCACTGGCGCCAGCACTACTGACTCTGCTGGCTGCGCCGTTGCCACCACCGTCACCGTTACTGCCTCGGAGACCGTCTACGTTACTCTCGACTCTGCCTTGAGCACCATTGCCAGCAGCACTGCCACCGGTGCCAGCGTTGTCCCCAAGCAGAGCAGCGCCGCTCCCTACTACCCCACCACCTCCGGTGCCGCCAGCTCTTCCAGCTGCGCATCCACTGGCTTCATCACCATCCACAAGCCCTCGGGCGCCTCGGGTGCCGCCTACCCTACCGCTTACCCCACCGCTTACTAGATCTGTCTAGCAAGTGCCCGCTCCCCTGAGCTGTAACGACCCCAATCCGGCATTGATGAACCCCCCTCCTTCAACCTCAAAAAACACGCTCGCACTCGCATGTGTATACGCTATCTCTTGGATGTTCTGGATAGAGATGTAAACCGTCTTGCTCCTCATATCCATTAGGATATCTATTGTCTATTTGCGCTTTTGACTTTTTTCTTCACAATTTATTCGTCCCCACCCTGAGGGTTTAGCATCGCGATCTAGAAAGGGCTGGGCTCTTTTACTGTTATTTGATTGTTTTGTTTTCTGTCTATACCCTTCCAATCGTATTTGGATGATTCCAACCCCTACTCGCTCACGCAGTTCTGGGCGTCCTTGTTTACGAAAACCTTTTTGCTCCTTTTCCCTGTTGATATCGGAATTTTGATGTGTTGTCTTTTTCCTTTTGTATGTTGTTGATTTTATTTTCCTTTGTTCACAAGACAGAAGAGGAGGGAAACACCAGGAGCGACAGGCGCTTATCCAAAGGGTCTTTTGTTTACCTTTTTACTTCCCAATGATCACTGTTCAGAGCAACGGGCGAATATGTATACAGCTTACAAAGGAAGAAAATATCTCTCTGTTGTCATCAGCACACTCCACGTCCAGATCTCCCTCTACCGCTTTCCAACTGCATCCTCCGTACTTGACCAGCAAACTTCAGGATAAAACACACCTCCATGTTTCATCCAACCTCACCTCTCACTTCCCCCCAAAAATCCTCAGACGATCACAATCTTGCCCTCTCCGAACTCTATCCCTCCTTCCAAGTTTCACATTTACAAACCACACCCACCACTAATCGATAAGGCAAGGGCAAAGACAAGCGAAAAATCGATTTAGCCATATCCACCTCCCGTCGTATTCGCAATCACCAATCAATAACAACAACAACGCTGCCGATATGATTGCGACAACAACGCAGATGCAGGTTTTCCTGAATCCACCGGCTATAACGGCACCCACCCCTATACCACGTTACGAACTTTCGCTTGCGTAACACTGCGGTGTTTTTGAGCGAATTCTTTGAGCGGGTTGTAGATGCCGAAATATTGTGTTGTGCATGTGGAAGTGTGTGGTCGTGTGATGTCGTAGGTTGGTGGTATAAGGGGGGATGATTTGGAAGGTGGGATGGGAGTATGCGGCTCTGGTGTGGAAGTTTATTTGGGGGAGCAGGGTTGCCCTCGGGACGGGGGTTGCGGATGTGATTGTTCTTGTTCTGCGCCAATGTTGACTGATATATTGTAAAAATGTTGATCTTGCTTCCGCTTGTTCTTTGAGATGTGCTCTAGAGTCGGGTTTGTGTCAGCGACTGTCGTGATGGTCCATTCAAGGCGGAATCCACTTTGCTACGACTTTGGTCTTGAGGCTTGAGAATGTGACGTTGGTGCAAGGTACAGTTGCACGAGTGAGTTGCATGAAATCATTCATCATACAGACTATCTATCAATTTAGTTTCTACATGCAGAGAATCCAAAGATCATGAGCTCAACTTGTCCTGACTAGGCAAAGTCACCTGCGAAACGACTACCTTGTTCCATTCTTCCTGGCCCTTTTTGATATCAGCTTTCCTAGGCTCATCCCTCTTCGCCCAACTAATGATATCATACGAATGCTGTAACTTCCCAGCCCATGTCAAACAACTCCATTTCGACTCTTCTTCCCATACGGGGAGTATGTTGCCGTCCTGACTCACAGTCAGATTGCCTCTGGTACCGCAAGTTGTGCAGCCAATTGCATTCTTGCCATGATCAGGCAAAAATTCGATCTTGGAAAGATGGCAGTGCGGACATGCGCCGGCTTCTTCGTCGCCTTGATATGTCGCATCGTCGTAGGACTTGCCGATCTGACTTGCGATGTTTTGTCCCATGCGCTTTGCTCGAGAGATCAGGTCGTCATGCAAACATACAGCTCCGGAGCTCCCCAAATCTTGACCAATGAATTGATCCACGGTTTTCGCATGCAGAGCATAGAACAAGAGATGTAATGTTGGCAGAACCATTGTGAATTGGTCTGGCGTTGATGATCCTCCCACTGCGATGAAGCCCAATACTCGTGATTTCGAAAGTCTTGGGTCGAGGTTATCCGGGTTGAATGTTTTGCCAAACGTAACGTCGAGAGCTGGACCTCCAATTCTATCCATGAGAAGTTTCAATGTGCCTAGAGGTTGATGGCTGTAGGTAGGTGTTGATACGATGATGGCATCAGCGTCGAGGATAGCTTCGCGAACAGCAGCTCTGTCATCGGGTGCATTGTTGGAAGCGACATTGAGCTTCGAAGCAAGGTCGAAACCAACTGGACTATCTAGAGGTGCTGGATTTGTCGGTATGGAGATTGAGGGAACATGTATCCATGATGTTGTGGTGGTAGAGTCGGCTTCGGTAGCTGCTGTCAAGGCAGCTTTGAGCAGGATCTCCGAGTTTCCTGATGGCGTGCCGTTTGCAAGACCGAGAATATGCATTGTCCAGTTTGCTGTTATGAATCAGATAAATGGACATGAAGAACCAATGTCCACTGCTCAGATATATAAACGTAGTCGAGGAGGGGTTACTGATTTATCTCGGATGTGCGGTCCAACCCTAAGTTAGGGCTTCGGGATGTGGAGGAACTGTGGTGGGGATATGTCACCCTGCCCTCCCCACAATACTCAATCAACTAAAGCAACCCTCCCCGTGTGCTAAAGTTTGTCACTGACACTGCTGTCAAAATGCACGATGATTTTCGAAAGTAGAGTTAGGTCTAAGGGGTGGGTATCAAATAGTCGCTCTCTATGGCCGACGTGCTCTCTCTCAAAATTATCGTGCATTTTAATGGGTGGAACATGCGCATCGCCGCGGCTTGAGAGTCGAAGTGACAAAGTTTAGCACACGGGGAGGACTGTTCATAGACGTTGAAAGCTCTCGAAACTTTTGGTTCTGCGGCAGAAGTTGTTCGAAGTTGTTGGTGTTGGAAGGCGTATGATGGGTCGGAGATTGATCAAGTGTCTTGAATGTCTGGCTAACAGAGATTTGGAATCATCTTGTAGTCGAATGTGTTTGCAGGAAGTGGCGTTTAGACCACAGCGAAAGAGAATCCTTCCGTAGGATATTGGTCGGCATTCAGGCTTGTATGTATGCACACGCGTTTCTAGATCGCGTTCAATCGATACCAAGATCTGGCAACCTCGTTATGTGGCTGAGCTCCTGAGTCGCGCAGTACCCAACAATAGAAGCTACCGAGGGATTGATGAATATTTAAAAGCCAGCAGTGCTGTTTCCAGTCGATGGGTGTAGGAAGGAAGGTCCAGATGGGTCCATCGCTGCACACCGACGTGCTCGATCGGGCCCCGAAGTTTTGCCAGCACTGTACCTGCCTTGCAACGACTCGCCGAAGTTCAGCTTCCGTTCCTTCGCCAGAACGGTGGTTCCTACAGTACTCCAATGAAGTAGCCGTAGTGGTCTAACCTGGAATGGAACATTTTGTTCGCTCAAGCAGTCGTTTGGTCAATACATTCTTGGTGCTGTAAAGGCGTAAAGAATAGCTTGACGATGGTTCGGCTTCTGGAATTTTGCTACTGCTTTCTACTTCTCTTCTTGACACTCCTTCGTCCCGATTATTGTTCTGATGCTTTTTTCTGGTATTGAGCTAGGGAGTTGATGGGCAAGGCAGCGGAAATATTTTATTATCAAGAACTAATGATACTTATGCTTTACTTTGTGCTGAAGCCTCTTGAGTCTGTACGTGTAAAGACGCACAATAGTTTCGAACCAGACCAGTGTCCAGAGAGAAAACCACGTATCCACTCTCCATGGACAACACGATCTGTCTCATATAGGTATTGCATTCTGACAAATACGCCACGGCATGGTGTGGAAGCAGGAGGAAATAAGTGACAAACTCGATCATATGAAGAAGAAACATCACAAAAACAAGCACATTAGTCCCATGTCTTCTCTACTCCGACTTGGCAGCACGACCTCTAGCTAATTCCTCAAGCGTCAAAGTTTGCCCATTCTTGTCACGCGAGTGCGGGATCCAATAGACCGTCATCACAAGCCCTACGAGCATGAATGCCGAGAACCTATAAACGTACGTGTTAACAGAGATCGACGATACAAATTTGATGTTGTGAGGGACTTACACGAGCAGATATGTCTTGTTATCCTTGATACTGCCTGTGATCCAGCCCAAAATGCATTGCGACAGTACGGCTCCGAGTTTGCCAAAAGCAGCACTGATGCCGTGGGCAGTGCATCTGTAGCGGGTTGGAAATACTTCTGCAGGAATGATGTAGGTTGTAGTGTTGGGTCCTATGTGGTTATTAGTACATCATCATACACTAGCAGAACCTTGACTTTACTCACCAAAGTTGAAAAAGATTTGTGTCAAGATATACAACACCACCAATACCGAAGACCTTTGCGTATCCATCAACTTGCGATAGCTTGTACCGATTACAAGGAACAAGACGAAAAGCCAGAAGAAACCATTGATTTGGATCATGCGTCGACCTAAACGGTTGATCGAGATCATGGTGAGGATGTTGCCGATGATTGCTCCTAGAGACACGATCAAAAGGCTTTGCCAAGCGTTGGCTAGAAGAGATTGATACAATGGTTCCGTTGGATTGGGATTGTTGCTCCATATGAGTTCGAGGGTTGTGTAGTCATTCTGTCAAGTTGGTTAGCAATTGATTGGTTTGAGTTGGATATGACCGAGCTTACCATCCCTAGCCCGTAGAACGCGAGATCGAGCGACAGCCAAGTTAGTGAGGTAGCAACCAGGGTGCGGTAGTTTCCTTGATGCCAGAAGTAGTCTACAATATCTGGCCAAGAGGCCTGAGGCGGTTGAGATACTTCGTCTGGCTCCATGATAGACATAGGATGAATCGATTCATTTGTGCCTTCCACGTGTATCTCATCGTCATGGTCGTGCTGAGATGGATCGAAGCTTCTTGTCGAGATATGGTCGCCGGAGTAAAAGTAGCGATTGACATCGATAGCTGCTTGATGATCGTCTCGCACGATATCAACGGTATATCTCGGACTACCGCTCAATTAGAACAGATATCAGTGGTACATAAAATATCATCTCAAACATACCTTTCAATAATGGTGAGGCGGAACCAGAGCGAGGCTGCGGCAGGTACGGCCCCAAGTCCCAGAACCAGACGCCAAATGATATCAAGGGTCTTCAAGCAATCAGCATCGCAAGTCTCTGCTGTCGTCTGCAGAAGATGTTCGCGCGCAGCATAAATTGCGACCAACGGGACCAATGTCGCGAGAAGCTGTCCCAGAGGTTGGCACATGAAGACTGCTGTCAACATTCTGCCACGAAGCCTAGTAGGAGCCATTCTGCGAATATCAGTTCATGACTCCAGAAGTTCCGAGAAGACTGAGATGCTTACTCTGAGCATAAAACAGCACTCAGCGGGTAGTCAGCACCGATGCCGATGCCCATGATAAGGCGCCAGAAGATAAGCCATCCGATCAATGACATAGATACATTCGTGCCGTTGGAGGCCATAGCAGAGCCTAGAGCTGCAGCTACTGTGATGATGAGTTCAAGACCATACGCCATCCTTCGACCTGTATCGCATCAGAAGAGGTCATATACCGTTTACCAGAAGGTCTCACCCAACCAGTCTCCTGCAATGCCGAAACCTAGTTGACCTAGTATACTTCCTCCCAGAGTCGCGATGTTGATGGCTACTTGGTACTCGCGAGGTACGATATTGTTTGAATAGTAGATGTGTCCTATCATAGGCATGACAAGATTGATGGAGAAGATCTGTCGACTATCAGTTGTCAGGCCATGCCTCCTCTCACAATCAGCCTACGTTGTACGCATCAGTCAAGAACCCGACTCCAGCAACAACGACAACCCAGAGCCATTCTCTTCGTCTTGAGTGTTCGAGACTGTCAAGAATGTACTGTCGTCTGTCGGTAGGCTTCGAGGGCGTCAGCAGCGGTAGGATTACAGTCATGCAGCTGTTTATATTACCGATACATCTTCGAATTTTGACACATTTGCCCATGGATTGAGATGTAGCCGGATCCAGGTAAAGCCTGCCATTTATGGTTAAGTGATCTTATGGTATGTTGATGTTCTGTGTAGAGAATGGGTTTCACGGCGGAACGAGTGCTTGGAAGCAGTGGGAGCACTGTTTAATGCATGCTTGAGAAAATGGTCCTCGAAAGTGGCGCAGACAAGCCTCGTGGAAGATACACATGGTCATCTCTGCCTGAAAACGCGACTGCTGCGCCCTTTGACAGCTCCAGCTCGTGGGTGCATACAATCCTTCGTGAGAGAAGGAGCCATCCTGAAGAAGAGAAGCGGGAAAGGCAGAGCGTCAAGGACCTTGCTCCGTTGCTTACGGATCGGGATATTGATATTACCAAGACCAATCAATTGATCGGGAACATACGAGCTGCGCATTGGGCTAAGGACAAGTCAAGATTGTCTAGATGGAAAGAGGTTGGAGAGAAGGAGCAAAGAAGAGGTCGGGGAGTAGCGGAAGGCTTGGCAGGGCCACAAACGAGCTTCTGCTTTGACCACGTTTTGCGAGTTGCACCTTCCATTCGCTCGCAGCGATATCGACCATGCAGCTGTATTGGCATCCTTCGCGGAATACTACCTTTATGTGTGGAAAAGACATGTTTTTATCAGCCTTGTTGCCACTTGACAATATGCGATCCATATGACCAGGCGCCAGCGGGCTTTTCAACCAAGCCGAGCTGAAGTCAGCCAAAATGGCCCTCGCTCGCAACAAGATGCTGATATGATCTTTCAACATGAGCTTCGGCTGGTCCATCAGCGATGTCATACTGCTCGCGCAATACAGCTGGAAGGTGTACGAAAGCTTCGCTGAAGGCACCTCGAACGCTTCAAATGAATATGATCGCTTCAAGAAAGAATACCGGCAAGTGATTACCTGTCTTGAAAGGCTCGTCAACACAAGCCCCGACATATCTTCCCTTGCCGGTTTCGACGAGACTTTTGGCGATACCATTCGGTTCATCGACAAACACCGCGTACTTACTGGCAAGACGTCTATACCTTTGATAAGCAACTCACCTCAAGCATCCAACAGAATCAAAACCTATCTAGAACGACTTGATCATGGCTATCATACTGCAACATGGCCGATGTATCGTCAGGAAGCAGAGAAGCTTCGTCAACAACTGGACCGAGTAGTTTCTATCGCGACCCTTCACGCAACGACCACCACCCTCAAAAACACACAAGGCATTGGGAAGCAGTCAGAAGACATTATGCGAGCTGTAAAGTATGATTGAAACTTGTCGTGACCATGATGTTCTGTCTGACCAAACGCCTACAGGGGTCTGAGCGACAAGGTCAACTTTTTACTCAAACGAATAGCGCCAACGTCCATTGCCGATACGTTCGAGCTTGACCTCGACTACCTTGCAACGTTGTCGCATACAAGTGCTAGCCCACCAAGCTTTCCCAGCCATCTTCTCGCACACTCCGACCGCAGCGAATCATCTGATGACAAACTTGAACTTCTGCACCAGTTTTCGCAAAAGATGGAGTATCTCATCATGAGGGACTCAAGAGGAGTTCGCTCCATGCCTGGACACCACACGACAAGTAGCCAAGAATCAGGTGCTATAGATGGAGTGAGGCCTGTTCTTCAGCTTCTCGATACTGCTCGAAGTGTTGCGAATACCGTGCTTGATGATGTTGGGTTCCGATCTATTCCTCAAACACAAGACCCTGCACAAGGTAGCTCTGTGACGGTCGATCTTGGAGCTCGTGTTGATGACTGGGATGTTTTTGGACAATGGCTGAAATGGCATGTTCAGCACGACAATACGTCTGAATCACAGCGGTCAATACACAGCCTGCCGTCGTCGCCAATCGCTTCGAGCAGTACATTTCCGTATCATTCGCCGGAATCGCTGCGTCTCTTGGTGGCTCAACACAGGGATATATCACCATCCATTGTAGGAAGTCCTCTTCCGGAGCCGATCTTCACACCAGATAGTGGAGCCTTCTCTACACCAGGTACTGTGCTTACTTCAAACAGTAGCCAGAGAAGATTTGGATCCATCGACCTCGGGTCTGCTTACATCGAGGGTGGCACTCAATCACCCTCTCTCACTTGGCCTGTGAAAATGCAAGTACGCAGGTCCATGCTAGTCTGGCTGTGCTGACTCTAAACAGTATTCTTGAGAACAAGCGCACGTTTGAAGGCTTGCTTGAGCTCATCATTTCTCCTACCAATTCTGTGGAAAGGCTTCGAACCAAGACCAGAGATGGAAAGCTAACCATATACCACTTGCCCCAGGGAGATTCAACCAACGCCTTCATACCTTGGATCGATAACAGCCGAGTACAGAAATCGAGCACGACTGTGGCTCGCCTTCAATTCAAAGGCACACATCAGATCATCGTCAAGGACGAGCGAGCCCACAGAAATACAGTCTACCACGTTAGACCAATGTATTGCTTTGATGACATTGAAGGCATGTATCCACAGCAGATTCGTTGGAAAAGCACGTTAGCTGACAACTGAGAAGATCTGCGAAAGGTGCAGGAACAACTTCTCGGCAAAACCGTACTTGCGACTTTTGACGTAGTACGCATATCAACTCGTGCTGGTCAAGATCACTGTGCTTCCGAGACATTGCGCGTCTTAGAGGACGAGGACAGACAAAGATCATTACTATACTACGCGCACAAGATGTCATCAAAATCAGCTACCACAAATCCAGGCTTTGTCGAATGGACATGTGAGTATATGGCGATCCTTCTCGAATACGTGAGCTGACGTGCATGGCAGTGAATGACTTCGAAGAGATCAAAAAGGTTGACAAGAAGAAAATGAGATTGACGTTTCAACGACGGAATAGTTTGCCACGAAGATCAACAATCGGTAGTATCGACTCTGTTTTGTCGTATGACTCGGCGTCCAGTGGAGATCCACATACCTCTATCATGCAGCGTATCAAAGCGCTCGATTGCGAGTTTTATGATCAAGAAGGTATGCGACCTCGGTGCTTTCGAGCTCGTCGCTCATATCGAAATCAGATACTGATTGTTGAAACAGACAGAGAGGCATTTGAGGAGCTGTGTAAGCCGGCATCCGCACCTGTGTTTCGAGTGCCCTTTCGCCCGCGAGATCTGGGTATTGGTTCGCCAATCGCGGACCTTGATATCGGTCCGCCACTTGCGGAGTTGGAGGGATGATGATCCGAATGCCTTGAGAAAGTCGTTTGATTTACGCTACCTGCTCTCAAATGAATGGAAAGGAAACCGTATAGGAATTATAATGAAATTGCGCCTTTTTCTTTCCCTTGCAATGTCTTACGTGGCTCGAGAGCCTGCTACGTGCTCTCTCCGGACATTTATGTCAACACCGAAAACGTGTTGCCTTTTACAGAGTATCTGGCGGTCGTTTTGTGCTCGAGAGCCTGGAGTGAACACTAGGTTCTGATGGAATTTCTCTCTCCCTAACCTCGAGCCACCACGGAAGCCGTTGTGTATCGCAACTCCATCACAACTTGGCACTTCCTGACTAAAATTTGAGCGTAACAGCAGAGTTGCTATCCACACGTGCGTGTTCGGAAGAGCCATTGTCTTCCAGAGGATGGACTTGCTCCGCACCCCCGATAGTCGCCGTGGCTGTCAGCATATGTGCGATCAATATTCGCGTCTCGCTGCTGTCCTTTCCCCATTGAGACACCAAGCTAAGAGCTGTAAATCCCGAGGCTTCGTCCTCGAGCGTGACATCAGCGCCTGCGTCGAGAAGCAAACGAGCGATATCGTAATGCTCGCGCCAACACGCAACGAACAAAGGTCGAGACCCATAGCGACCGCCTTGCGCATTGATATCCACGTGAGGGTCTCCTTGTAGAATAGTCTGGACGATCTGATATAGACCGAAAGATGCGGCGTAATAGAGAGGATGGGTAGTAGAAAGAGTTTCTAAATCCCAGGGGTCTGTGGCGGGTGAAAGTACGTGCACCCATAGACCGTGATTGCCGCCTCGGGGTTGATGGGCCGTCTGGAGGAATCTCATGATTGCATCCTTGTCGCTTTGCTGGAGCTCGCACTTACGAGCGTGGACAGCCCAGGTCTGGGCCGTATAATCCAGCAAAGGGTATTGCTTGAGTGTTTCGAGAAGTTCCTTGTCGTCTCGTCGATTTCCAGAAGCAAAAGGCTCCATAGACAGATACTGCAGACATACTCTCATCAGGATTCGGTTACCATCTTCGACTTCGAGACCGAAAGTGGCTGCTTCTATAGGCATGGTGTTCGTTTTGGTGAGGTATGTTTCCACGGAGGAATGTGAGAGGCTGACAACACCATTATAACAATCAAGCAAGCCATGACATGTTTCCAGAACTGCCGTCTCTCGACAGATCCGATCGTCTTCATCGATATCGGTCTGGCCGTCTTCCATGATGATAGCTTCGTTCAACTCGGCCAGTGTCAAAGGTCTCCTGGCAAAAATAAGCCAAAGCAGGGCTTTCTGGGCGAGTTCTCTAGTTTCTTCGGGAATGCGGCCCAGAATGTCTGCGTAAATGTCTCCAAGCGATGCAGGTAGACCTTGGAGAGCTGCTCGCACTTGTCGTGGTGTGTTTTTGCGCGCAAGATTGTCGAGTGACAAGTATGCCCAACGAAATCTTGAAAAAGTAAGCATTATCCAGAACGCCGTGCGAAGCTACCACTTACGAGCCATCTGCTTGTTCGAAGAATGTGTCTCGGATTTCCTGTTTTAACTTCTCGCTCAAACCTCGCAATCCAGGTCGAGAGACAAGCGCGTTCTCAACCATAGCTGCGATGTCATTTCGACTACCTTTAGGTTCGAATCTGATGATAGTCAAGGGATGAGTTGCCCCCTCATCTCGAGGGGCGTCTCCGATTGTCGACGTCAGAATTCGAAGATTTTTGCACCTTTGCATCAGCCTGAATAGCGCCCTCAAGAGGCCGTCTTTCTCTTGACTTTCGTTGACAGCGTCAATGAGTAGAAAAACACGATTGTACTTCGGCAAATACTTGCATATAGAATCTTCCATTTGTTCAAGCGACATCGGTGTTCTGTGCGAGCTGTACCGAGAACTTTCGTATACAGATCGAGCGTCGGACAGAAATCCAGGATCATGTTGTGCAAATTGGCACATGAAAGATCCTAGAATGTTGGAAGGCCGTTGGCTCGCAACTTCAGTGAAGCTGCAATACCAGTACGCAGAGATCCAAGTTTGTTCGATTTGACATTCTTTTGCCAAGGTATCGACGGCGAAAGAACTACACAAGGTCAATAATGGTAGTTGAGAAGGAACGCATAACGAACAACAATGTTGTCTTTCCGGTTCCGGCTAACTATGTGTGAGCGGTGCTGAGATCGAGCGCTAGGAAGGGAGCAATATCGTACACTTGCCGGTCAAACACATTGTGTTCTGCTCTGAACTGGCCAACCAGCTACGGTAGGGTCCGTCAAGAAACCATTTCCTCGTCTCAGGCTCTCGCTCGGCACAAAAGCGAAGATGGCGTGGTTCAGGTGATAGCGGCGCCAGCCAATTCACGAAATCTGAATCCATCCGATGTGCAACGATGCTATCGATTCGGTTCAAGTCTTGCTGGAGAGAGGACTCTAGCGAGTGCACAGCAGCTAAGATGTCGTCCGACGCCTCCGTGAGAAAAGATAGAATTAGCAGTGACTTCAGTCTCTCAAAGCGTGTCATCTGCTCCGCAACATCCTTTTTGTCCAATGGCCATTTCGTGTACTGAACAAGACGCTTGAAGCCAGAGGTTGGCACGTCGAGTTTGCGCACTAGAAGATTAAGAGATTGTGCAGCTGACTCCAGTACACGCCGAGGATCACCTTCGGCATGAGTGGACACAATTGAACTCTTTGTCAAGTCTCGCTTCTCGACTTGCTTCAGGACACCCTGGAGTACCAGCAACTCGGTCGAAAGATCCGCAATGTCATTTCGTGCCTGACTGACAGATTTGCCGTATTCATGGAGAGCAGATAGGATCTGGCCGACCGTTACGAGCAGGCCAACAATAGCTATGGGGTCGGCCATTCCTGAGGTCAGTGTGGTGGATGTATGAGTAAGTTATAGCAAGCCTACGATAGAAGGCAGCAGATCATCGGACCATGTAGGCAGCGCCATAAGCTCGGGTCGCAATGCATATTCGCATATTGCTCCCTCCCACAAGTGCGGCGCTTGTCCAGAAACTCTAGCCTGAAGAGGCAGCCTTGAATCACCGCAGAGTGTATCAGTGGTTCGTTACATTGCTTTGGCAAGCAAAACTGCCTGGCCTCTACATTGCGTAACGGTTCTTTGGACGACATCAGTGTGTTGGTTGGCAGAGTTGGATCATCGCAAGGAACCGAGGGCAAGTGGGGCGAGGTGGCTGGTGCTTCCGAAGCTCTTCCGCGCTCTCCCCCTCATCGTCTTCGCTCCTTCCAACGTCCTTGATACCGCTCAGAACAACAATTCGACAGTCACGAAAGTCAGACTGACCGTGGGCCGTATGGATACAACCCTCACAACGCAAATTTGACGCTCCGAGCACCGGCCGTGCGGGGTCAAATTTCCGTCTTTTCCGACTCGCCTAGCGACTCGTAGCAAGACTCGCAAACTCGGTAAAAACTCTTTCCTAAAACAAACAAACAATGCCGCCTTAAGCTCTTAACATCGACTAATACTACGACCTTATTCGCTAGTAGATCTAAGACAGTGTTAGAGTATAAGGCGTGCTTAATAACCTTCGCTATAACTATAGTCTACGTATATTAAAGGCAACGCTCAAAAGAAGGCTTTAGGACTAGAATATTACTACGTACTACAAAAGGCTAATATCTAAAGATAAAGGGCCCCTTACTATAGCTATTATAGACCTCTTCTACTTATATGTACTTACCGATAAGTAGATAGTAGAGATCCTTATAATCGATAGCTTTAACATTAGTTAATATACCGTTAAAAGTAGAAGACTAAAGATGCGCCTTTATAAGAGACTACTAGTAGAGTTAGAGGAAGAGATTAAGGCTACTATCCGAGCGTATATTATATAAGAGTATCTTAATAGAGAGGTAGAGGACTACGGTAAGGGCTACCTATATAGATATCTATACGAGAAATATCGATAATATTACATTATTAGGCGGTAAGCTAGACTTATAGAGTAACTCGTAGAGTAACTCGTAACATTTAACTTACTACGGACTCGTAGGTTAACTCGTAGCTAATTCTTTTTAATGTTTATAGGGAACGAATTTACCGCATCGCTTAATCGATTATACTAGAAGGCTTCGAACGCTAACTTAAGAAACAGTTCGTACGTCGTATAGCATATAAGAGCCTAGGGCTAAACTAGACGTAGTTAATAGACGCTTACTATAAGCTAGAGTACTAGGGAATTAAGATCTATGCTACTATCGATCACTTCTTAAGAAACATTATATAGATCTACGTTAGCATCTTAGCTCGCACCGCTATCTCTATACTAGAATAGTATATTACTACGGTTAAAACTACTAGTTTTATACCTTAGTTTATACGGACTAACCGAGGAGCGGAGATAACTATAGCTACGGATGCTTACTACTACCTTATACGGTTAGTATAAGGCGACATACTGTTCTCTAATTGCTTTAAGTTTAGGACTAGTAAACAGAACTAGAGGATCGAGTCTTAGTAGGGGCAAGTTACAAAATGTAAGTTATTCGACTTATAATAGACTCGTAATGTTAACTCGCACTATTTAACTCGCTACGGACTCGTAATGCTAACTCGCATTATTAGTAATTCTTACCTAGTAGAGGACATACTTTAAACGCCTTATCTTAGAACAACTCTTTACTAGGGACTCTACTATTAACCGTATCGCTCTCCTTACTATCTATATACCGATTATACGCTAGAACGTAATAAGCTTCGCGTATCGGTAGAATAACTACTTAGTTCGGAAGCAAGAGGGTAAAGTTCCTAGGCTACCGAAGCTAAACTATAACTATCCTTAGCGTAAGGGTATTAGAGGGGCTAACTAAGGCATTACTGTCGACCTAAGCCTTCTCCGGCCTTTTAAGTAGTATCTAGAAGGCTATAATCTAAACAAATACCTACTAGAAAGCGTTATTATATAGTATAGAGAAGAGCTCCGTTAGGCATTTCTCTTAGATCTTTACCCTCGTACTTTTAATAGTAATAGTAACATACGAGGAAGCATAATTAGGCCGGATAGTGCTAACCGCGTGCACTACCTTATATATAAACACCTTCGTAATAGGATTATAGAATACGTCCTCTTAGGAGAAGAACCTCTTATAGTAGAGTCTAAAAAGCTACAAGGAGCTCGTAATTAGTAGGCGCATTTAAATGTAGTAGAGGCGTTTAATGCTGCTAATAGAGACATACTTAGTCCCTTATTTAAGTTCGATGCGTTATAAGAGGCAGATAGAATAGTAAGGAGGGAGATAGGCGCTTAGATCTAGACTCGTAGTTAACTCGTAGTTAACTTATAGTTAACTCGTAGTAGACTCGCAAATTGTCTTATACGGACCTAAACTTTTATATAGATTCTAACTCGTAATGGACTCGTAATAGACTCGTAATAGACTTATAATAGACTCGTAGTTAACTCGTAAATGGTGCTATATAGGCCTAAGTCGATATAATTTTAGACTCGCTATAGCCTTACTTACTAACTCGCAGATCTCGTAGGGATAAAACTTACTTACCGAATGATATTCTCTTACCTTCCTCTTCCTTTCTAACCCCTCTAATATAGACAAAGATACACTACTAGCTAAGCGTCCTAAATAGGGGACCTACTACTTATTTAACGGCGAATTATATAAGCCATTTGCTACTTATAACTTCTACTCTAAGTATACTCGTTATAATCTACTCGAACCTAAGGATAGACTAGTTATTAACACTTAAGCTACTAGTAGCGTACTAACACGAAGGGCAACTACCGCTCCGTCGTCGCCTATACCTTCGTCTCGCGCTTAAAAGGTCTTTCTAGTACCTACTACTACCGAAAGCGAACGTAACTAAGCAAATAAGAAGATCCGTCTTAATTAAGAAAAGCTACGTGCGGAGGCTAGATCTATTACTCTATCCCTTAGAAGTCTATAGAAGGCATAGCTATAAGAGAGGAACTATAAGTTTAAGTTAACCGTATACAAAATTGTGTCGTATAGGGACCCTAATAATAACTATAAGGAGTAGGAGCTACTACGCTGTATAGGCTAGTAGGTAGAGTCGCTATCTAATACTAAACATAAGAAGGACTTACCTATCGATAACCTCGGTAGATTAAACTATCTAGCTAGTCTATTTATCCGCTACTACCCTTAGGACGATATTAATAAGAACTCGGCCTAGGGCTATAGCTTTATTAATAGCTTCTAGAAGGAGAACGAGCTAATCTAGTATAGCAAACGCACTCTTATATACGACAGTCTATAAGAGGTCCTACGCCCTTACCGTTAGCTAAAGGTCGGAACTTACTCTATAGATCTTTGTTTTAAAACAGAATTAGTTAAGCTAAGGGCCGCCTTACCTACCCCTAGTAATGCTACCGGCACTCTTACTACTATAGATGCTACTACTAATGCTGCTACTAGTGCTAATGCTCTTACTAGCATAAAGGTTAAAGAAGAACAACTTACTTAGTCTTAAAAGGTAACTCGTAGCTACCTCGTAATGTAGACTCGCATACTAATAACTATAGCCTTTTAATCTAGATAAGCCTCCTCTAGTTATTCGTCTCGCTTCCGACTCTCTAATACTAATTAAACGTTACTCTACGCGTATTTAACCTTCTATCGAAGGCAATATAGTAGTTTTAAGAAAGAGAAAGCGTACATTAGGCGGCATTACTCTAGGAAATATAAAGTAGCCAAAGCCGGCTACTAATACCCCCCCCCCCTTACGACTCGTAGTGCGACTTATAATGCGACTCGCACATTAAACTAGGGAGATTAAGCATAATAATGGTATCGAGTCTCTTCTAGAGTGCGATTTTACTCTCTACGAGTTAGTTAGCGAGTTAGTTACAAGTCGTCGTACCGGTAAATTCGCTTATTTATTTGTTTACTTCTCGAAAATTTTAACTAACTTTTATATATGTAACATTACTCTTACGCTTCCTTCTACTACTACTCTTCTACTATTATTACTCCTTTACCTACTTATAATAAGCGACTCTAACTATAATACCGCTATACGCGCCGCTTACGACCGCGATAAGAGCCTCCGCCGTAGTAACCGCCTAGCTAGCGTTACTAACGACGACATTAATAACATAACTACCGTCGATACGACTACCTTACCTATCGATAATAAAGACTTTATAGAGGCCGACTCTATTCCTAACGTTTCCCTCCCTTACCGCTCTACCCGTAAGAATAAGACTACCCTCGACGTTAATATAGCCGCTACTACCCTCCCTACTACTAAGAAAGCCGTTACTAAGAAGAAGGCTAAGGCTACTATAAAGGCTAATAGGGCTGCCCTTCGCGTTAAGACCGCCCTAGAGAAGGCTAGTAGCTCTAAGAGAGAGACTACTAGCTAGGCTAGAAGCCGTAAGCGTATTAAGAGAAACGCTCTACGTCGCGAGAAGGAAGCTACCTAGTACGTAGACGAGGACGAGGATAAAGATAATAAGATAGAGGATAAAGACACTTATGTCTCTAGTATCCCTACTACCCCTTCTAACGAGTAAGACCTATTAGTTCTACTACTATTTCTCTTACTAATTTTAATAGCGATTTGCCTAAGGACCTTCGTAGACTAGTCCGCCCTTCCGGTAATTACTACTATAGTATCGGCCTTATTAAGTAGAGAACCTTGCTTATCGACGCTAGTAATGCCTATACTAATAGTAATAAGGCTACTCTTAAGAAGGTAAAGGCGAGTATCCTCGACGCTCTTAAGGCTAAGCGTATAGAAGACGACAAGGAGGGAGAGGATGCTAGTACTCTATACGACACCTATAAGAAGAAGGGTCTTAAGTGCTACGTATAGATCGATAAGAGCAACGGTAGCGGCTATACCTTCTATAAGTGCCTCTACCGCCCTAAGTGCAATACTATTAAGGTAAGCAAATTTAACTCGTAGCTAACTTATAGTAGACTTATAAACCGACTCGTAGTAGACTCGTAAATTAACTCGTAAATCGTATAACTTATAATCTATAAGTTAACTTACGAGTCTACTACGAGTCTACTTATAGGATAACTCGTAATAGACTCGTAAAGGACTCGTAAACTAATACGATTTATAGGCTAACCCTAATAGTAGTATCGACTCTCCCTCTGCCGCTACCTCTATCCGCCGTCCTCTCTAGGACTTAGAGGACGAAGCTAATATTAACGAAGCCGTTTAGAAGATAAGGGACTCTCTTAAGGCTACTAAAACCGCCGCTAAGAGCGCTAGAGCTTCTATAAAGGCTACTACTAGTAGTACTAAGATTACTCGCGACTTCTTCTCTAAGTCTACTAGTTAGGCCTCTAATGCTACTAAGGCCGTTAATAAGCTTAAGTAGCTCTCTATTGTCTAGTTAGAGCGTATAAACACTACTAAGGCACTCTCTTAAGAGGCCGGCCTCTACTCTACTTAAGCTAGTACTAATGCTCTCGTTGCTCGTAAGGCTACTAATGCTATTTAGTTAGTAGTTACTTAGATCTTCGATGCTAGCTATACTAATGCTAACGCTTAGTACCCCGTCCTCGCTATAATCCTTAACCGCCTTACTAGCCTCGAGCGCGGCTATACTATACTTAAATAGGAGAACCGTACCCTTCGCTAGCGTATCGACGTAGAGGTAGCTAAGTTTAATGCCTATAGAACTCGTAACCCTAGCCGCTTCCCTAAGCCCGAGGATAAGGTTTAAATGCTATTACTAGAGTTATAGTTGTTACGGAGGAGTTACTTGCTTTGATTGCCTTTAAGATACCCTAATAGCGTTATTTACTTTAGCGAGTCTACTACGAGTCCTCTGCAAGTCGCAAATTCAGAGATTTTAAGCTAATTTGCCCCACACACTAGTGCCCCAACAATCGTTTTAAGGGTTGTATCCGTACGGCCCACGGTCAGACTCAACATTCGAGGCTTCCCAGTCCATACTGAATTCGTTCAAGACGCTTTTGGCTGTATAACGCGCAAGGATTGTAGATATGGCACCCGAGACTTGTCAAGGCAGAGCTAAGCTAGATATGCACGGCGCATGCATAAACCAGCCTCCGACGATGATTCAGTAGTCCCGTCGAGTCCAGGCAGCGGGCTGAGAGAAGGACGTCAGCTTGCCCGCTCTTTCTCTCAAGCTTGCTCTTGTGCTTGACGTCCTCAACAACCAGAGCTTGACCTGACAATTTCACCTTGACATTCCAGCAATGTCTTCCGCAAATGAGACCAATCTCAGTAGAGACAGCTATACAATCGGTTGGATCGCAGCCCTTCCCGTCGAACGTGCGCCGGCTGAAGAATTACTCGATACTACCCATTCAAGACCGTTCGATTTTACACAACCAGACACCGACCACAACTCGTACACATGGGGCTGCATAGGAGAACACAACATAGTCATTGCTTCATTGGAGGCGGGCATCTACGGCCCGACCGCCGCGACAACGACGGCGTTGTCTATGTTGTCATCGTTTCCTCACATCCGATTTGGGCTTCTCGTCGGCATAGGCGGTGGTATACCCAGCGCTTCTCGCGACATCCGGCTTGGAGACATAGTTGTCAGCCAACCGAGCGGGAGTGAGGGAGGCGTAGTCCAATACGACCACGTCAAAGCAAAATCTGGCGGTGTGCTAGAGCGGAAAGACTTTCTCAACAAACCTCCACAGGTTCTACTCACAGCTTTGTCCAATCTTCAAGCGAAACATAAGCGCAAGATACATGGTATACCTACGATAATGAAGGAGATGCAACAAAAGAATCCTGCAATGTTTGTGTCCGAACCCGGAGAGCCAGGCTATGAGGTTCAAGGACTTATGAATGATTGTCTGTTCGATGTTGATCTTCAGGAAGTCGCGAATCGAGCTCCTCGCCTCAAGCCCGATGTCCCAAAAGTTCACTACGGCATCATCGCCTCAGGAAGCGTTCTCGTGAAGGACGCAAAGAGTCGACGAGAGCTTTTGAACCACATGCCACCGAATTGCGAATGTCTTTGTTATGAGATGGAGGCTGCCGGTCTCATGAACAGCTTCCCATGTCTAGTCATCAGAGGCATTTGTGATTATGCAGACGCGCACAAGAACGACCAATGGCAGCCGTATGCTTCTGCAACTGCTGCTGCTTTTGCAAAAGAGCTCCTCGGCTACGTACCTCACGCGGATGTGAAGCAATCGCGCACAGCATACGACATTGTGAAACACTTGGAAACCAGTTAGCATATACTCCATATCTCTGATTGTGCATCAATAACACTTTCCAGTCGACGAAAACATTTCAACGTTTGGTGCGCATGTCGAGAATGTGCAAGCGATTCTGGTCGACGGTAACGACATGCAAGATTTGCTCAGTTCATGTCGCTAATTAGCTCAATCAGAAAGGACACGCCGTGAAAATGAAGCAATCTTCAAATGGCTTGGTAGCTCTGATACTGCGGCGCGCTACAACGAGTACAAGATGCCCGATAAATGCCAACCGGGAACTGGAAGATGGTATCTCGAATCGTCACAATTCAAAAACTGGTCATCTGGTACCGTGCGGACCCTGTTCTCTCCAGGTATACCGGGTGCTGGAAAGACCATCATAGCGACCATAGTGGTCTCAGACCTACTAGACAAACCTTCTAGAGGAGTATGCTATCATTACTTCAACTTCGGCGACCGAAGCGAACAAACTCCGGACAGACTGCTGCTCTCGTTACTGAAGCAACTCGTTTCATCAGACCATGATGGGAAATCAATCGCGGACTGCGTCCGGAGCTTGTACATGGACTGCCAACAACGATCTCAAAAGACTCCTAATCGTGTAGAGCTCGTGGACTGCATGATAACAATGGCCAACGCACTGGGAAAAGTACACATTGTGGTGGACGGCTTAGACGAATGCTCGGAGGAGACTCTTCGAGGATTTCTAATTTTGCACAAGGAGCTGACTAACAAAGCCCCGATTTATTTCCTCATCACCGCGCGGCCGTTACCGACCATCCGAGAGCACTTCAAGGACGATTTGAAGCTAGAAGTTCGTGCTACTGACATTGATGTTGGATTGTTCTTGGAAGGTAGAGCTCAATCTCTACCCGCCTGGATTCGAGAAGATGATGACCTTGTCAGTCAGATCGAGAACAGCATCGCCAAAGCGGCTAACGGCATGTAAGATGCACCCTATCCATGATGGTGCATCGTGTCCATATACTGGGCGTATCAGCTCAAGAGCAGAATGTGCTAATGAGGCTGTTCAAACAGGTTTCTGCTTGCCAGACTCCACCTCGATTCCCTCAAGGGGCAGCAGACAAAAAGTGAGGTTGAGTCGGCTCTACACGACATCCGAAATCTACCGACAGGCTTTGACGCACTGAAAGTCGCCTATGATGGCGCGATCCAGAGAATTGACCTGCAGATGCCTAATGAGCGCAAGTGGGCTCGTAGAGTGCTTTCCTGGGTCGTGCGTGCGAAACGTCCTCTGTTCTCTGACGAGCTGCAACATGGGCTCGCTGTCAGGCCTGATGACAAGACCCTGGATCACAAAAACTTCGTTTCTCTGGTTCAAGTTGTTTCACTGTGTGCTGGTCTGCTCACGATAAACCACACAAAAGCTGTAATAGAATCCGTGCATCACACAACAAGAGAATATTTTGAAATCCACCAGCAGGACTGGATGCAATCTGGAGAACAGGAAATGGCTAGAGCTTGCCTCAGATATTTGACTCTTAATTCCTCGACACCCCGACGGGAGGAAGCCAATAGAGACTGTGTGTTCCTCGACTATGCATCCCGCCACTGGATCTCCCACTCAATCAAGTTTGAGGAAAGCTTGCAAGAAGAAATCAAATGGTTTTTTCGACACAAAGAACGTGCCGCGCATACAGTTGCAGTCCAGGGAACGTATTATTCTGAGGATGCTCGACGCTGGGACAATCTACAATTCGCGACATACTTCGGACTTCCACTGGTATTCCGCACCTTGGTTGTTGATCACGAGAAGACCGAAGGAAAGCCTTGCAACATCAATCTATCACAGTGGGCAAACCGAGGTCAGACGCCGATATTTCTGGCAGTCAAGCGAGGAGATGAGACGATGCTCCAAGCCATACTACAAGTCGGAGGCAATGACATCGACCTGAATATGCGCGACGCAGATGGATACACACTTCTCTACTATGCAGTGGCTTACCATCGAACCCAAATCCTTTGCGCATTCGTGGATCTACCTCCAGAAAATATTGACCTTGGTTTGGAGTTTCCCGATAACCAGACACCTCTTATGTATGCGATCTGCGAAAATCTTCCCGAGATGGCGAAGTTGCTTCTCTGCGCCAGGCCGAAAAGACTCAACTTAGACCACGCGGACTGGCGATCGCGAACGGCCCTTTCGTATGCAATTGAAAGCGGTAATGTAGAGATAGTGAAACTGATACTTTGTTTCTATGGTATCGGCGATGTTTCATCTTCATCGGTCTTGCCAACAAACATGAATCTTGACCTCACAAACGGACAAAGGGAGACGTTAATGGGAATTGCCGTCAAGAAAGGGTTCCACAACATCGTGGAATTACTCCGTCCGCACTATGCGGTACCAACATTCGATAGTGCTGCTTCTAGCCCCCCCTGGCCATCCTTTCTTGACGAATATAGGGCAACACATTCCAATAGCCCGTTCATCGATGATCATGAACTTGTTGACGCCATTGCTACCTTTCAGTTTGGAAATTATACGGATCAACCTCTATCTGTTGATCCTCGATCGTTCTCCGGGGAGGACTCGTCGTCCTATCCCGAGATGATTAGAAGTGTCCCAGATCCGACCACCAGTCTCGGTAAAAGGCAAGCCGAATCTCCACTCAGTGACAGTGGCAAGAAACGGAGGACGTGAGATTTTCTAAAACACTGTAGCTCTGCAATCATCCTCAAAACCCTTTGCCGAACGTCGTGGCGTACAGCGACCTCAGTAGAGCAGGCTCCGATTTTGGACTGACTGTGCATCTCAGCTGAGATAGAAGCACTTTTGTGCATATAATTCCCCGCCTCCTCCACCTTACATCGATCTTTTGCCATCGGTTCGACGTCTTGGACTCGCTCGTACGTAAACAAGTTGTTTTGATTGTGACTCTCAGGCTGTTAGGAGATAACATGTCTTGCAGTGCTGTAGATATGGATCACGGATATTGAGATTGGAGGAGCGGTCAGCCGACCATCAAGCTCCTTCCCGTACGCCCTAGTGTGTCACAGTTTCAGCTGTCAAGTTGTGCACCAGTTTCCAAACTATCCTAGCCACCAAGAGCGTGCTAGGAATTGCATCTCTGGGACCGATGATAGTGCAATAAAGGCATGATGCATATTTACAGCTTTGAAAGTTGGAGAAGTAGTCGCAGAAGGCTGGCAAAGGAGACAGAAGTTCGCTACAAGATCAAGAGGTTACAGAAAGCGTTGAAAGAAATCTATTTGAGCAAGAAGCCCAATTCTTTTGCACATCGCCTTGGACATAGGAATGATTATGGTGAAAGCCTCCGTCTCTCGTCGTCCCAGCCATAACTTACTTATACATCCCAATTGCATGCTCGCGACATCAACAGCTCGTTCATGCAGGAAGACACTCAGTTCTTCTTCGAAGAAGTTTTGATTGTAACAGTCGACAGCCCCTTCTGGGTAGATGAGACTTTCTTGGTAACCTTCTTTGTACTGGTAGACGCCTTCTTGGTCGAAGTCGACTTCTTCGCAGAAACATGAGTGGTAGATGTGACTTTCTTGGACGAGGTCGAAGGCTTCTTGACCGATGACTTCTTGGAAGAACTAGATGACTTCACGACTGCGGAAGTCTTCTTTGTCGAAGTTGACTTCTGAGTGGATGACTTCTTCACAGAGCTGGAAGATAACTTGACAGCGGAAGACTTCTTGGTGTAAGCTGACGAAGACTTCTTTGTCGACGTGGAGGTTGCCTTGGTAGAGGATTTGACGCTGCTGGTCTTAGTTGTGACATTCGAGGTCGATGACGACTTGATTGAAGACTTAGTAGAAGACTTGCTCAAAGATGTGCTCTTTGATGACGAGAGCGAAGTACTGGAGCTAGATCCTGCGACAGTCTTGGTCTTGTCAACAGACGAAGTGCTAAGCTTGATCGATGCTGCAGAAGACACGGTCTTGGAAGTGGAAGTCTTGCTGGAAGCAGACGAGACGACGACGGAAGAGCCAGCAGAAGTGACTTTAGGAGATGAGGAAACAGAAGCGGCGGTGTTGGATCCAGAGATAACGACACTAGCCGATCCAGATATGGAAGAACCTGAAGGAGAGCCTCCCATTCCGCCGCTAGGAGCAGAGCCCATACTCATGGACTGGCCAGCACCCATGCTCATTCCTGAAGGAGCAGAGCCAGCAGAACCACTGCCTGAAGGCATGGCACCAGAAGGCATCGAGCCAGAAGCCATTGCGCCAGAACCAGAAGAGCCGCCGATTTCACCATCAGAAGCAACACCACCATCCGCCGTCAAAGTAGCTGCAGCAGTTACAGTGTACTCAGCAGACATGTTGATGCCAACACTATGGATTTGTCAGCTGTCTTGAAACCCTGTGATAAATTGAAGAATATGTCATACCTGATCCACATGAGAAGGCCGTCAGAGATGTCGTTGCCGAGGTATGCATAGTCTGGGATCGGATCATAGTTGTTGTCCTAAAAACTATTAGCTTAGTATGTCATTACGATAGACTTGACTCACGGCTTGATCTGGAGCCCACATATCGGCATCATTGGTCGTGTATGATTGAGTGTTGGCATTGTATGGGTATGTGTCGTACACAGCGTCCTTGAGAGACTCGTCGAAGAAGAGTTGACCGACGTGCGAGATCGTGCCGCCCGAGTATGTTCCATTGGCAAAGACGGTACCATTCTGCTGGGCGATAAGATGGATATGTGTTGCCCTTCCCGAATAATGTCCAGGGAAGATGGTGTCGAAGTAACCCACACCGTCTTCGTCTACTTGTGTCACACCACGAAGGAAGGTCGTATTCTAACTTGTTAGCTGAGATCGTGGTGATCATCCATGGAGGTAATGCTTACAAGGTTTGTGCCATCCGCATCATTGCCATTTCCGGAAGCAACAACGCCAGAGTAAACTCCAGTAGCATTTGCCTGCCAAGCCTCGAGATAGAGGCCGGTGGCGACCTCACAGGTGCTTATGTCGATGTACTGATATTCCAGATGAACAGGTATGCCCTCTTGGTCCTCAGTGACATTGGTGCGGCAGTACTCTCCGGTGACGAAGTAAGGCCCGTAGGTGACCTCGGGAGTAAGAATGCAGGAGGCATTTTTGTAGCTAGCAAACATGACCGAGGGTGAAGTGGACTCGGTGTACCCAAGAGAAGTCATGTTGTGCTCGACGTTCTCGAAGGACTCGAGTGCCGCGAGATCGCGTCTGGTCTTGAATGGAGCTGTGAATCTGGTCAGCGTTGTCTGATCATCGAACTAAAGACGTCACATACTTGATTCATGGATACCGCGGGCTCGTCTGAGCTGCTGGGCCTTTTCCCAACGTCTATCTTGGCCGCGTCTCTGCAGTTCAAGAAACTTTGGATGGTTGAAGCAATCTTCGAGACCACGCTGAACTATGGCAGCATGTTCGCCTCTCTTCATGATCGCGTCGACCATCTCATGCTCTCCTGGATGGGCATGAGACAGAGAGGACAAGCCAAAGGCCAGCAGAGCTGCCGAAAATTGGTAAGTTTTGACCATGTTGTTGCTCGTTGTGATGTTTGACAAGGGATTGTAGATAGAGAACGATGATGAGTTGATTTAGCCAAGTCGTGTGTTGGACAGGACATTTTATACCATCTTGCTCTCCTAGCCACGCAAGGCTCAGAGTCTCGTTTTCATGGAGCGTCGCAATCATCCTAACGGTTTGAGTATTATATCAAGACGCCATACCTTTAACCTCACGCCAGGCTTGATCAGAAACACAGCCAAGAGCTGCAGGGAGAAAATGTACGTACGACAACGCTGAGTGTCCGATGGTTGGGGGAAGAGACGCTGCTGTGGAAGAAGGACAATTCAGTCGCATTGGCTCTCATCATGATGCAGATGCTGGTATGCGTATCGCTCGATGATTGAACACGGGGGCATGGATTGAATGTACATGTCTATTGAAGCTGTACAAGTTGCTTCGGCATATATTTCACCTGGTAAGAGTTTATGGGGGGATGTTTAAGATGGCCGTTGCCTGCTGACAAGTTGTGAAGCGCTGATTCGTTGGATGGCTTGTAATGCACGAGCCGTCGCAACAGAGACGCCATGCAGGTGGAAAACAGACAGCGAGAAGCGTTCACACCAAGCGAGGCCAGAACGCAGAAGATTGAGATGACCACGTATACAGCATCATCAAATCGATTTGTTCACCGTTGGAGATGTTTTGTGTCGATGTTGCATGTGGGAAGAAAGGAGACGGATGTGGGGAAAGGTCAAGCAAGCTGGCGAATTGAGTTTTCGTCTCATGGAGCGGCCCGAGGGCAGGATCCACATGCCAGTGATTATAGACTAACATGTTGCTCGTTCTTCCACGTACGGCCACAGTCAGCTGAAAACTGGGCATCCCGTCCGCTCTGCCATACATAAGCAGTTGAACGGCAGATTAGTACTACGGTGGGTGACCACG